>Ga0268299_1000174_pt1 | contig 254462 bp, 246 predicted proteins | sample NOBtaG_FD_193484 | JGI IMG/M metagenome (GOLD analysis project Ga0268299, IMG submission 193484) | Activated sludge microbial communities from bioreactor in Nijmegen, Gelderland, Netherland - NOB reactor | ecosystem: Engineered > Bioreactor > Aerobic > Activated sludge | place: Netherlands...
CATCAACCGGATCTCTTCCAGCGTCTTGTGATCGAGCTTGCGGCCATCGCGCTTCATACAAGCCATTGTACGTCACAAAACGACCGCACACAACAGAAAGTAGACTAAATTACTGACTTATTAGTAGGTCGGCTCGGGTGAACCGCTTGGTGGGAGATGGCTTGGATGATACATTAACTCGACCGCTGTGGTGGAGGCTTTATGCTTTTTGCAATCTCGGCACTAAGATCTTCGAAGTGAATACTATCCAAGAAATCAGAGAAACTATCTGAAATATAATATAGATTACTATAGGTTGGAGGTGACTTCTCCGCGTCATGGTGCCAAAAGTAAACTGTACCCCTGTTCGCTCCAGACAGCAAAAGACAAATCACATTTCCGGAACCGTCCCCTGCAATCGGAAGAAGTCCGTGAGGAATTCGGCCGCTCAGTGTTCTAATAAACCACTTTATGTCTGGAATCTCATGGTGTTCACTGATTCCAAAGAAGCGTTGAATATCGCCAGAATGGGCCAAGTCAAATCCTCGAATAGGAAAGGAGCTAGGGGTTGGTCTTCCACCGTTGAATCGAAGGAGAAAGTCTAGGTAGTCTCCTGGAAGGCGAATGCCGATGTGGCGTTCTAATCTGGAAAGTTGGTCTCGCGTCAACGGGGGACCAGTGTCCTGCATCTCGAAGTTCACTACTTCCTCGCTGTTAAGGACTTTTACTTGGGTCGGAAGAGAAAATTAGTCGATTGATCAATGGATGCGGGACAAAACTGGAGGTCGGTGTTTGACTCGCCTCCCGCAACCTTTGCGCCTGTAGCAGTTCACTCTCATTCGCATTAGCTGGCGAAGGCATCATTGCACCAATGAACGTGCCGACGCAAGTCCACATGTAAGTGGTCGGATCTGTAACAATATCTCGAACCAATCCACCAACGGCCCGAGCATAGGCAGCTGGACCGGTATGGCCAGTAGCGGCATGTATGGACTCTGGAACTAGCTGCATTCGCGTAGAGCTTACACCGGCGACGCCACCTTCGGCATGGTGCCAAACGTACCCTGCTGGCGTACTCTCCAGACCAGCCATAGCATTGGCGGCGGCTCTATCAATCCTGGGATTTCCAGTAACTCGTGCAAGATCGACAGTTTGGGTGGCAACAGAGGAAAAGTCAGGGAATCCTCCTTTGAAAGGGATTCCAGTTACTGGATGACTACCCGTGATTAGCGCGTTTACAACTCTGATGCCGCGCGTTATATACTGCTCAAGTGATATCAAACCACTTGGATCGACTTTATTCAGTGGGTCATTCTCTACGTAGGCATAAAGATTGGCGCCCGTGCCATATCCTGCAGGATCAATTTGCAAGAACCTACCGAGCAGTGGTGAGTAGTGCCTAGCCCGATAGTAGTAGAGTCCACCGGCCTCAACGTCTGAGCGCTGCCCTGTGTAGCCGAAAGGGCGCGCGGCGGCCGAGCTGCTTCCGTAAGCCAGATAGGTCGATCTTGCGAGCGTCCCCGCCGAATTGAACGTTCCAACGATCGAGCCCTGGATGTCTGGAGCGTACACCGAGCGCATGCCGGCCGGCACGTTCATCTGGTTCAGCACGCCGTTAGGCCCGAGCCCATAGGCATACCATCGCAGAACCGCTCCCGCGCTGGCGTCATACTCCAGCACCTCGCGATTGTCAGTGTCGGTCACTGAGATCGTGGTGGTGCCGTTGATCGTGCGGTTCTTGCGCCAGCCACGGCCATCGTGGACGTACGTTGAGTTGTTGCCTGCGCCGCTGGCCGACGTCATGCGGTTCTCGCCATCGTACCCGTAGGTGTAGGTGCCATCGCCGGTGAGGTTGCCATTGGTGTCGTAGCTCGGCGCCAGGCCGGTCACCGCGCTGTACCGGTTGAGCTTGTCGGCCGTGTAGCTGGTGGTGCTGGGCGCCCCCGCTGGATAGGCGAGCCAGGTGTTGTCGTCGACGGTCTGCCCGATCCGCCGGTTGGTCTTGTCGTAGCTGTGGCCAAAGGTCACCAGCGTGCCGGCGGTGGGCGGGGTCATCGCCGGCGCCGGGTCCCAGGTAACCTTGGTCGGCCGGTTCAGCGCATCGTAGGTCAAGGTCGTGCCGTAGGTCACGGTGCTGCCGCCCGGCGGCACCACCGCCGTGATGGCAGCGCTGGTGTCGCCGACTTTGGTGGGCCGGCTGGTGAGGTCGTAGCCGTAGGTCACGACCGGCCCCGAGGGCGGCGTCTTGCTGGTCAGCCGGTAGAGCGTGTCATAGCCGAAGGTGGAGATGCCGCCGGCCCGGCTCTTGCGCGTCAGCACGTTGTCGACGGCGTCGTAGGTGTATTCCTCCGTCGTGCCGGCGAGACCCGTGACGGGATCGGGATAGGTCGTCTTCTTCAGCCGGTTGAATCCGTCGTACTCGAAGCTCGTGGTGTTGCCGTTGGCGTCGGCCAGGCTGGCGAGCATGCCGTCCTTCGTCCAGGCCTGCGTCAGCAGCGGGGCGACCTCGGCCGGCACGGCGGGTTCCTGGTCTCTGGGTTGACGGTTTGGACCGGGCGGCTCACCGCGTCGTAGGTGAACTTCGTGACCCGTCCCATGGCGTCGGTGAGGGTCACCTGGCGGTCGAGCAGGTCGTACACGTAGCGCGTGACGTTGCCGTTGGCGTCGGTCGCGGTGGCGAGCTTGCCGGTCGGTGTCCAGGTCGCGCTGGTGGTGCGCAGCACCGTGCCGCCGGCGGTGCTCTGCTGGACCTGCAGCAGCCGATTGTCGGCGTCGTAGCTGTTGGTGGTGACGATGCCGCCGGGCGCGGCGCTGGTGCCGGGCGAGGTCGTGGTGACCAGCCGCCGGCCGGCGTCGTGCTGCGAGCGCGTGACGTTGCCGTTGGGATCGGTCCGCGAGACGACGTCGCCCCGTGAATTGTACCCGTACAGGGTCGTGCGGTTGAGCCGGCCCGGCCCGGCATCCTCGACCATCGACAGGCGGTTGCCGGCCTCGTCGTAGGCGAACGTGGTGACCGTGCCCAGCGGGTCGGTGATCGACGCCACCTGGCCCAGCGCGGTGTAGGTGTAGCGGGTGCGCGGTGCGATGCCGCCACCGCCGCTGTCGGGCACGATCGAGGCGACGTTGCCGTTGGCCGCATCGTAGGTCACGGTCGTCACCTGGCCGGCCGGCACGGTGGGGGTTGGCGGCCCGGTGACGGTGATCGGCTTGTTGACGGTCGGATCGTAGACGTAGCTGGTGACGGTCGTCGTCGTCTGGTCCTTGCCGACGCGGGTCACGCTCTTGACGTTGTTGGCCCATGGATTGACGCCCGTCTCGTAGGCCAGGCGCACGCAATCCCGTCCCGTGGCGGGCACGAAGGGAGGGATCGCGGCCGTGCACAGGCCGCTCGGCTCGGCGTCGTAACCCTCCGGCAGCGTCGTCAAGAGGAGCCGGTCGAGGCCGTCGTAGGTCATCCTGGTCACCAGGTCGAGGCCGGCCTGGTCCTGGATGTCGAACTGCGCCTTGCCGCGCGGGTTGTAGTAGAGCACGTGCCGGGTGCCGTGGGGATCGATCTCCTCGCTGCGGTAGCCGGCGAAGAAGTAGCTCCAGGCGGCGCCGTTGGCGTTGGTCTGGGTCGCCACCCGGCCGAGCGTGTCGTAGCGGTTGCTCACGAAGGCGTTGCCGGGTCGGCTCGGATAGAAGATCTCGCCCAGCAGGCCGGCCGGCGCCGGCCCGCCCGCCGGCGTGTAGCCGAAGGTCGTGGTGAAGCCCAGCGCATCGACCACTGAGGCGAGGTTGCCGCTGCCGTCATAGGCATAGGTGGCGCTGCGCCCGTTGTTGTCGCTCGCCGCCGTGAGCTGCTTTGCGTCGTTGTAGGCGAGGGTCAGGGTGCGGCCGAGCCCGTTGCTCGCCGCGACCGGCAGCGGCGGCGAGGAGGCGTCGTAGCCGATGGAGGCGGTGACGCCCGACGGCGCGACCCAGGTCGCGAGGTTGCCGATTGTGTCGAAGCGGAGCGTCGTGGCATCCTTGTACTTCAAGGTGTAGGCGTTGCCATCGAGGCTGAGCCGGCTCGACGAGCCGGGCTGCGGATTATAGCTGCCGTCGGCCAGCTTGACGAACTGCTCGGCCTGCGAGCCCATGGTCACGTTGACCGCGTTGTCGATCAGCCGGTCCATCATCCAGCGCTGCACCAGCGTGGCGACCAGCACCTTGTCGAGCGGCTTGGAGGGGTCGCTGAACAGGTCCTGGGCGACGTAGATCGCCGCGATCGCCGCCGCGCCGTCGATCGGCGAGTCCTGGCCCAGCCCCTTCAGGCCGTCGCTGTTGGCGAGCGCGGTGATCGAGAGATTGTGCGACCAGCCCGGGCCGAGCGGGCCCTTGGTGTAGCGTCCGATCTTGAGCCGCTACGGCGTGGAGAGATCTCGGGCTCGCGCGCCTTGGCGCAAGCGCGGTGCAATTGATTGCACACGATCCTGGCCGCAGATGCGAGCCACTCCGGCTGGCCCTCCTGCCCGCGCATGCGAGGCCGTGATAGCAGGCGTGGTCGGCAGGTACGATTGCACAGACGATGGTGGCTGCAGGACGGAGCCAACGCGGCTGTCTCCTCTGCCCGCGCGTGCGCTCCCATGATAGCCGGTGGGGCCATATCCGCACGCTTAGACCTTGAAGGGAATCACCGTGATCGTCGGCACTGACTCGAGCGACCCGCCGCCGACGCAACGCCATTCCGTTGCGTCACCGCCAAGTCCTTGACTTCAAACGCCAATGACGCTGTGACGCAAATGACGCAAGATTCCGCGTCGATTCTTTGCGGCCGCTCCGGGAAGCGGGAGGCGACACCGTGGCGGCGCGGGCATCGGATGACCCCGACCGCAAGACGGCGGCCCCGACCGCAAGAGGCCTTGCCGAAGGCCCGGTTGCGTTCGGCCAAGTCCTTGATTCGAAAGGCTCCGACCGCACCGACCGCACCGACCGCAAGAATCCGGGGTCGTTCTATTCGGTGGGCCTGCGCGCGACGCTCTCCACCGGACAATGGCGTGCTCCGGCGTCCGCCCGATGCGCCGAGTTCCCTGATCCGTGCACGACGCTCCCTGTTCGGTGTCCGAAGCTCCCTGATCGGGTGGCTCAAATTCCCTGTTACGATTCCCCGTCCAGGCGTCGGCCAGGGCGCCGCCGTGAGCAGAAAAGCGGGATAGATCAATGGTATCCGGCCTACTCGGCGATGAGACGATGCTTTTTCACGCCGGTATCAGCGTGTACTCGGGAGGGGGTCTCGCCATGCCGCCCGGATCGCCCCAAGGCAGGAGTGACGCAGCCCCGTGACGTGGTTTGGCCTGCCGTTGATCCACGCCGCCTTCGATGTCGCCGCGTGGCTGGCGTCGATGTTGGTGTTCTGGCTGACGACGCGCCGGCTGCTGCCGGCCGAGTCACTGCCGGCCAACCGCGTGCCCTATCCCGGCGCCTATGCCATCGCCGCCGGAACAGGCGCGCTCTGCGGCGCGATGATTTTCGGCACGGCGAACGCCCTTCTGTCGGGCCACCGCGCGATCGGCTTCTCCATGGTCGGCGGCATCGCCGGTGCGATTGCGTCGGTCGAGCTGTTCAAGCGCCTGGCCGGCGTCACCGGCTCGACCGGCATCGCCTTCGCCGCGCCCTTGTGCGCCACCGTCGCGGTCGGCCGCTGGGGCTGCTTCTTCGCCGGGCTCGCCGACTTCACCTACGGAACGCCGACCGGCCTGCCGTGGGGCGTCGATTTCGGCGACGGCATCTCGCGCCATCCGGTGCAGCTCTACGAAGCCTTCGCCATGTCCGCGATGCTGGTCGTGCTGATCGAACGCCTGATGGCGCGCGACCGCTTCTGGCTGGCCAACGGCTTCTATCTGGTGGTCGGCTGGTATGCCTTGCAGCGCTTCGCCTGGGAGTTCCTGAAGCCCTATGCGAGCGTGATCGGGCCGCTCGACCTGTTCCAGATAGTGTGCCTGGGGCTGCTCCTGTACGCTTGGACAATGATCCGCCGGACGGCGGTCCGCTGAGGGGAGAGCGCATGGACGACGGGATCGCGCGCAAGTCGGCGCCTTACCTCTTCCTCGGCCAGACGACGTCGTTGTGCGAGACCTGCCTCGGCCTGGTGCCGGCCAAGATCATCGAGCAGGACGGCGGCATCTGGTATGCCAAGCGCTGTCCCGAGCACGGCGTCATGAAGACCCTGGTGTCGGACGACCCGGTCTACTGGCGGCGCACGCTCGACTATCTCAAGCCCGGCGACCGTCCGCTGGCGCCGTTCACCCATACCGAGCGTGGCTGCCCGTGGGATTGCGGCCTCTGTCCCGATCACGAGCAGCATTCCTGCCTGGCGATCGTCGAGATCAACGAGGCGTGCAACCTCGCCTGCCCGGTGTGCTTCGCCGATTCCTCGCCCCGGCGCGCGACGCATCGCAGTCTCGCCGAGGTCGAGCGCATGCTCGACGCGCTGGTGGCGAGCGAAGGCGAGCCCGACCTGATCCAGATATCGGGCGGCGAGCCCACCATCCATCCGCAGATCCTGGAAATCCTGGCGGCGGCGCGGCGCCGGCCGATCCGCCACGTCATGCTGAACACCAACGGCATCCGCATCGCCGAGGATCCCGCCTTCGTCGATGCGCTGGCCGGGCTGCGGCCGGGCTTCGAGGTCTACCTGCAGTTCGACTCGTTGAACGATGCGGCGCTGCGCGACATCCGCGGCGCGGCGTTGTCGCGTATCCGGCGCGAGGCCCTGGCGGCGCTCGAGGCGCGCGACATCTCGACCACCCTGGTGTGCACGGTGAAGCGCGGCGTCAACGACGGCGAGATCGGCGACATCGTCCGCCATGCGCTGAAGTACAAGTGCGTGCGCGGCGTCAACTTCCAGCCCGTCCAGGACGCCGGGCGCAACGACGGCTTCGATCCGGCGCGCAACCGCATCGTGCTGTCGGAGATCCGCCGCCGCATCGTCGAGGAGTCGGGCGTGTTCGCCGACGGCGACATGATTCCGCTGCCGTGCAACCCGGCCTCGATCTCGATCGGCTACGGCGTGCGCGACGGCGAGACGGTGATCCCGCTCACCTCGCTGGTGCCGCGCGAGGCCCTGCTGCCCGCCATCCCCAACGCCATCTCGTTCGAGAAGCATCCCGAGCTGCGCCGCCGCTTCGTCGACCTGCTGTCGCTGTCGACCGCCGACACCAACACCGCGGAGCGGCTGGGCTCGCTCCTGTGCTGCCTGCCCGACGTGCCGATGCCGGAAGGATCGGGCTACGAGAACGTGTTCCGCGTCACCATCGTGGAGTTCCTCGACCGCTTCAATTTCTGCCTCGCCAACGTCAAGCGCTCGTGCGTCCACTTCGTGACGCCGGAGGGCCGCATCGTGCCGTTCGACACCTACAACACGTTCTACCGCCCGGGCGCCGCCGGCAACGCGCGCCTGGCGGAGGCCCGGCGGTGAGCGACCGTCCGGACGCGCCGCCACCCCCGCTGCCGCCCGTTTCTCCACCCCCTCCGCCGGTCTTCCAGCCGCCATCGCCGCCCCCCAAGGGCAAGGCGCTGGGCTGGTTCTTCGCCATCTCCGCCGCGGTCGTGCTGGTGCTGACGCTCGGTTGCATGCTCGCCGTGGCGGGCGATCTGCGCGCCAGCGATTTCTGGATCGTGCTCATGTGCGGCTCGCCGACGCTGCTGCTCGGCGGCCTGTTTCTCTGGCTGGGCGTGCGCCGGCTGAAGCGCTAGAGCACAGTGCGTCCGGTCATCCGGACGGAATGTGCCCTGCCAGGCCGGCGTTACCCGTGCGCGCGTTTTCGATCGGATGGGGCGGCGAGCGGTTCCATCCCATCGAAAACCGCTCTAAGCAAGTGGCGGTGGAGCGCGGGGTCACACGGAGTACCGGATGCCTTTCGACAATGTCGGCCGACAGGGGCCGGGACGCGGCGCGGGGGAGCGGGCGATCAACCTGCCGCCGGCGGTGCTGTGGCTGATCGGCATCAATGTCGCCGTCCACCTGCTGCGCAGCCTGCTGGGCGAGGAGACCGACCAGGACCTCGTGATGCAGCTCGGCCTGGTGCCGGCTGCCTACGGCGCCCCCGACCACGACCTGCTCTCGCTGCTCGTGGCGCCTGTCACCTATCAGTTCATTCACGGCGGCTGGATGCACCTCGTGATCAACATGGTGACGCTCGCCGCCTTCGGCGCGCCGGTGGAACGGCTGCTCGGCGTACGCCGCTTCGTCCTCTTCTACCTGTCGGCGGGAATCGTCGCTGGCTTCGTGCAGGTTCTCCTGTTTCCCGACTCGGCTGACCCGGTGGTCGGCGCATCGGGCGCCATCAGCGGCGTGTTCGGTGGCGTGCTGATGCTGATGCGCCGCGTCGGCAACCTGCCGGGGCTGGTGCCGATTGCTGTGATCTGGATCGGGCTCAACGTCTTCTTCGGCGTCTTCGGCGGCATGCCGGGCGCCGAAGGCGAGCAGATCGCCTGGGCCGCCCACATCGGCGGCTTTCTCTATGGCCTGCTCGCCATCCATCTGTTCCTGCCGCGCCCGCCGCGGCTTCCCGAGCGGTAGCGGCAGGGCAGGGGCGACGCGATGGCCGAGCCGATCCCTCTGCGCCGCTATATCGCCGCCTGCGCCGTGGCGTTGGCCCCGTCCTACCTGGTCCTTGTCATTCTCTATTGGATGGACAGGCTGGAGGGCCGGCCGACCCTGGTGGCGATGGCGGTCATCGGGATCGCCACGATCGTCCTGATTCGCGGCTATCTCGGCTCGCTCGCCCGCTTCGCCCGCTTCGTCGGTGAGCTGTCGGACGAACGCGAGCCCGTGATGCCGCGACTGTCCTTCGCGCCCGCCACCGAGGAGCTGGCGACCGCCGCGGCGACGTTGTCGGCCGGCTGGCGCCGCCAGCGCGCCTCGATCGACAACCTCGCCGCCTCGGCCCAGGCGATCGTCGACGGGCTGCCCGATCCGCTGATCGCCGTCGACCGCCAGCGCCGCATCGTGCGGACCAACCGCGCCGCGCTGTCGCTGCTGGGCGCCGTCGGGCCCGAGCGCGACATCTCCACGGTGTTCCGTCAGCCGCAGCTCCTGGCGGCGATCGACGGCCTGCTGGAAACCGGCGCAGACGGCAACTTCACCGGCGCCGACCATGCCGTTGTCGCGTTCGGGCTGTCGGGACCGCCCGAGCTCGACATCGTGGCCCACCTGCAGCGCTTGCCGCGCGCCGCTGCCGACGGCTCGCTGGCGCTGATCGTGCTGCACGACACGACCGCGCTGCGGCGTGCCGAGCGCATGCGCGCCGACTTCGTGGCCAACGCCAGCCACGAGCTCAAGACGCCGATCGCCGGCTTGGCCGGCTTCATCGAGACCCTGCGCGGTCCGGCGCGCGACGACAGTTCGGCGCGCGAGCGCTTTCTCGGCATCATGGCCGAGCAGGCCGACCGCATGCGCCGGCTGGTCGACGACCTGCTGACCCTGTCGCGCATCGAGCAGCACGAGCACGCCCGGCCCGATTCCGAGGTCGACCTCGAGAAGGTGCTGCGGGGGGTGCTCGACCTGCTGCAGTTCAAGGCGACGGCCCGCAAGGTTGCGCTCGAGCTCGGCGTCGAGGCCGGCCTGGGGCGCGCCGTGGGCGACCATGACGAGCTCACCATCGTGTTCCAGAACCTGGTCGACAACGCGCTCAAGTACGCGAAGCCGGCGACCACCGTGCGCGTGGCGGCGCGAGTGGACGGCCCCGAGCGCATCGCCGTGTCGGTGAGCGACGAGGGCGATGGCATCCCGGCCGTCCACCTGCCGCGCCTGACCGAGCGCTTCTACCGCGTCGACGCGGCGCGCTCGCGCCAGCTCGGCGGCACCGGGCTGGGGCTGGCCATCGTCAAGCACGTGGTAAACCGCCACCGCGGCCGGCTCGATATCCAGAGCACGCCGGGCAAGGGGTCGACGTTCACCGTGCGCCTGCCCAGGGCGGGCCGGCAGGGGTAGCAGCCCTCCACCCGGACGGGCTGCGACATGTCGACCGGTGGGGCAACGATTCCGTCGTTCCAAAGGCGCCGGCTGACCATTTCTTTCACGGCGGCCTGCTTTGGAGGGTGTCCCCCGCGCCGTCATCGAACGGTAACAAAACCGCAATATCACAGTGACGTCGGCCACCTACGGGAGATGCGCTTCGGGATCTCAGGAAGGGAGTTGATCCATGAATTTCACCAAGCTTGCACTGACGGCGGCCACCCTGGCCCTGTCGTCGGCCGTGGCCCATGCTGCGGACATTTCCGGCGCCGGCGCCACGTTCCCCTACCCGATCTATGCCAAGTGGGCGGATGCCTACAAGAAGGAGACCGGCGTCGGCATGAACTACCAGTCGATCGGCTCGGGCGGCGGCATCAAGCAGATCAAGGCCAAGACGGTCACGTTCGGTGCCTCGGATGCGCCTCTGCCCGGCAAGGAACTCGATGACTCCGGCCTCGCCCAGTTCCCCATGGTGATGGGCGCCATCGTGCCGGTCGTGAACCTCGAAGGCGTCAAGCCCGGCGATCTCACCCTGGACGGCCCGACAATCGCCAAGATCTACATGGGCGAGATCAAGAGCTGGGACGACCCGTCGATCGCCAAGCTGAACCCCAATGCCAAGCTGCCCAAGCAGGCGATCGTTCCGGTGCGCCGTTCCGACGGCTCCGGCACGACCTTCAATTTCGCCTACTATCTCGCCGACATCAGCCCCGAATGGAAGGCCAAGGTCGGCGTCAACACTGCCCTGCAATGGCCGGTCGGCATCGGTGCCAAGGGCAACGAAGGCGTCGCCAACAATGTGGCGAACACGAAGGGCTCGATCGGCTATGTCGAGTATGCCTACGCCAAGCAGAACAAGCTGACGCACACCAAGATGGTGAACAAGGCGGGCAAGACCGTGGAGCCGACCTCGGCCACCTTCCAGGCGGCGGCGGCCAATGCCGACTGGAAGTCGCAGCCCGGTTACGGCGTCATCCTCGCCAATCAGCCGGGCGACCAGTCCTGGCCGATGACCGCGGCGACCTGGATCCTGCTCTACAAGAAGCCGCAGGACGCCGCGACGACCGCGGAGGCGCTGAAGTTCTTCGCCTGGTCCTACGCCAAGGGCGACAAGATGGCCGAGGAGCTCGACTACGTGCCGATGCCGAACAATGTCGTCAACGACATCCAGAAGATGTGGTCGGCGGAGATCAAGGACGGGTCGGGCAAGCCGCTGTTCTCGCCGACCAACTGATGCCGAGAGGGCGGGTGCCTGGCGCACTCGCCCTTCCTCCGCTGCACCTGACTCGCGGGTGAGCGACGAGGAGACAAATCGATCGAGGGGGCACGACGTGAGCGACATGACACTGAAGGGGGCAACCGTGACGGCCGCCGAGGCGGCCTCGCGCAGTGCCGTGCTGAGGCGATTGCGGCTGACCGACACCATCTTTCACGGGCTGACGCGGGTGGCTGCCCTTGTCGTGCTCGTGCTGTTGAGCGGCGTGATCATTGCCCTGGTCATCGGCGCGGCGCCGGCGCTGGGCACTTTCGGCTTCGGCTTCCTCTTCGACGAGTCGTGGAACCCGGTCACCGAGAGGTTCGGCGCCCTGGCGCCGATCTACGGCACGCTGGTCACCTCGGCCATTGCCATGCTGATCGCCGTGCCGGTCGGCCTGATGATCGCGTTCTTCCTGACCGAGCTCTGCCCGATGGTGCTGCGCCGGCCGATCGGCATCGCCATCGAGTTGCTGGCCGGCATTCCGAGCATCATCTACGGCATCTGGGGCCTGTTCGTTTTCGCGCCCTTCCTCCAGCAATACGTGCAGCCATTCCTGATCGATGCCTTCGGCAGCATTCCCGTCCTGTCGACCTTGTTCCAGGGACCGCCGTACGGCATCGGCATGCTCACCGCGGGCCTGATCCTGGCGATCATGGTCCTGCCGTTCGTCACCTCGATCTCGCGCGACGTGTTCGACGCCGTGCCGCCGGTGCTCAAGGAAGCGGCCTACGGTGTGGGCTGCACGACCTGGGAGGTGTTCCGCTACGTCGTGCTGCCCTTCACCCGGGTCGGCGTCATCGGCGGCTTCATGCTCGGGTTGGGCCGCGCGCTCGGCGAGACCATGGCCGTCACTTTCGTGATCGGCAACGCCCATCACGTCTCGGCCTCGCTGTTCGCGCCGGGCACGACGATCTCGGCGTCCATCGCCAACGAGTTCACCGAAGCGGTCGGCGACATCTACACCTCGTCGCTGGTTGCCCTCGGCCTGATCCTGTTCTTCATCACGTTCATCGTGCTGGCCATCGCGCGCTACATGCTGATGCGCCTCCAGCAGCGGGTGGGGTAGCCGCCATGACCAACGCAACCACCGCCGCCACGAGCAGCCCACTCTACTCGGGCCGCCGCCGCCGCAATGCCATCGCCAAGACGCTGGCGTGGATCGCCACGGCCTTCGGCCTGGGCTGGCTGATCCTGATCCTGGGCGTCCTGCTGTACCAGGGCATCGGTGGGCTCTCGCTGTCGGTCTTCACCGAGATGACCCCGCCGCCCGGCGCTGCGGGCGGCCTGCTCAACGCCATTGTCGGCAGCCTGATCATCACGGTCCTGGCTGTCCTGATCGGCACGCCGATCGGCATCCTGGCCGGCACGTACCTGGCCGAGTACGGTCGCCACGACAAGCTTTCGAGCGTCGTGCGCTTCATCAACGACATCCTGCTGAGTGCGCCCTCGATCGTGATCGGCCTGTTCGTCTACGAGATCATGGTGGCGCCGATGGGCCACTTCTCGGGCTGGGCCGGCGCGGTGGCGCTGGCCGTGATCGTCATCCCCGTCGTGGTGCGCACCACCGAGGACATGCTGACCCTGGTTCCCGACACGTTGCGCGAGGCGGCGGCCTCGATCGGGCTGCCGCGGGCGCTCATGATCATGCGCATCGCCTACCGTGCTGCGCGCGCCGGCATCGTTACCGGCATCCTGCTGGCGGTCGCCCGCATCAGCGGCGAGACGGCGCCGCTGCTGTTCACGGCCCTGAACAACCAGTTCTTCAGCGTCAACATGGACCAGCCGATGCCCAGCCTGCCAGTGGTCATCTTCCAGTTCGCGCTGTCGCCCTACGTGGAGTGGCAAAAGCTCGCCTGGACCGGCGCGCTCCTGATCACCATCACCGTGCTGGCGCTCAGCGTCATCGCCCGCTCTCTTACCTCGAGGAAGTCGTCATGACCATGACATCCATGGAGGGCGCCAATCACGGCCCCAACGTCGCCGTTCCCGTCGCCACTCACGCCAGCCTCGACACATCGAAGCTCAAGGACAAGATCTCGATCCGCAACCTCGAGTTCTTCTACGGCGACAGCCGGGCACTGAAGAGCATCACCCTGTCGCTCTATGCCAACAAGGCGACGGCTTTCATCGGCCCGTCGGGCTGCGGCAAGTCCACGCTGCTGCGTGTGCTGAACCGCATGTACGACCTCTATCCCGGCCAGCGTGCCACTGGCGACGTGCTGTTCGACGGCGACAACCTGCTGCGGCCGGACCAGGACATCAACCTGCTGCGCGCCCGCATCGGCATGGTGTTCCAGAAGCCCACGCCATTCCCGATGACGATCTACGAGAACGTCGCCTTCGGCGTCCGCCTCTACGAGAAGCTGCCGCGTGCCGAGCTCGATGGCCGCGTCGAGCAGGCGCTGCGTCGCGCTGCCTTGTGGGACGAGGTCAAGGACAAGCTCGCGACCAACGGCCAGAGCCTGTCGGGCGGCCAGCAGCAGCGTCTGTGCATCGCCCGCACCGTGGCGGTGAAGCCGGAGGTCATCCTGTTCGACGAGCCGTGCTCGGCGCTCGATCCGATCTCGACCGCCAAGATCGAGGAGCTGATCGACGAGCTGAAGCAGGACTACACGATCGTCATCGTCACCCACAACATGCAGCAGGCGGCACGCGTCTCCGACTTCACCGCCTTCATGTATCTCGGCGAGCTGATCGAGTTCGGCGCCACGGCGACGCTTTTCACCACGCCCAAGGACAAGCGGACGCAGGCCTACATCACCGGTCGCTTCGGCTGATCACGCCTGATTTTCGAGAAGGACAAGTGGAAATGCCCGAACATACCCTCAAGCGGTTCGACGAGGAGCTCGAGCGGCTCAGCGCCACGATCAGCGAGATGGGCGGCCTGGCGGAGAACCAGCTGGCGCAGTCGCTGGTCGCCTTGCGGACACGCGACACGGAAGCGGCTGAGAAAGTGATCGGCGACGATGCGCGGGTCGATGCGCTCGACGAGGCCGTGCAGGAGCAGACGATCAAGCTGCTGGCGCTGCGCCAGCCGATGGCGATCGACCTCCGGATCATCCTGTCGTCGATCAAGATCGCCGCGGCGCTGGAGCGCATCGCCGACTACGCCAAGAACAACGCCAAGCGCAGCATCGTGCTCAGCCAGACGACGCCGCCGCCGGCTGCCGTCGCGGGCATCGACCGGCTGGGCCGCCTGGTGCGGGTGGCGCTCAAGGACGTGCTCGACGCCTTCGCCCATGGCGACGTCGACAAGGCACGCGACGTCTGGCAGCGCGACGAGGAGATCGATCAGGTCTACACCGGCCTGTTTCGCGAGCTGCTGACCTACATGATGGAGGATCCGCGCACCATCACCGCGTGCTCCCATCTCATGTTCATGGCCAAGAACATCGAGCGCGCCGGCGATCACGTCACCAACATCGCCGAGCTGGTAAGCTTCCGCACCTCCGGCCACGGATTCGAGGAGATGCGGCCCAAGGGCAGCGCTGCCCTCTACGCGGCGGGCAGCGCACCGTGAGCATGACGGCGCAGGCGGCCGCACGACGCGACGTCCAGACGTCGTCGGTGAAACCGCACGTGCTGATCGTCGAGGACGAGACCGCCCTGGTCGAGCTGCTGCGCTACAATCTCGAGCAATCGGGCTTTCGCGTCACTGTCGCCCACGACGGCGAGGAGGCGCTCACCCTGGTGCAAGAGGATATACCCGACCTCGTCCTGCTCGACTGGATGCTGCCCCTGATGTCGGGCATCGAGGTGTGCCGCCAGCTGCGCCGCCAGACGGTGACCGCCAACCTGCCGATCATCATGCTGACGGCGCGCAGCGAGGAAGGCGATCGCGTGCGCGGCCTCGACGCCGGCGCCGACGACTACGTCCCCAAGCCCTTCTCGCCGACCGAGCTGGTGGCGCGCATCCGCGCCGTGCTGCGCCGCATCCGTCCGGCGCTGGCCGACGAGGCGCTGTCCTATGCCGACATCGTCATGGATCTGGTGGCCCACCGGGTGACCCGCGGCGGCAAGCCGGTCCATCTCGGCCCGACGGAGTTCCGCCTGCTGCGCCATTTCATGGAGCATCCGGGCCGCGTGTTCTCGCGCGAGCAGCTGCTCGACTCGGTGTGGGGCAAGGACGTCTATGTCGAGGCCCGCACCGTCGACGTCCATATCCGCCGCCTGCGCATCGCGCTCAACGGCGACCAGCGCGCCGACCTCATCCGCACCGTGCGGGCCGCCGGCTACGCGCTCGACGCCACGCCCGGCTGAGCCGAGCCTTCCGCCGGGAGCGCGCCACTCCAGTGGCGCTCATGGGATTTGTGATCGACAAGTAGAGCGCCATCGGAGTGGCGCGCTCCCAGCGCACGACCGTCGGAGCTGGAGCCTGCCCTACCGAGTTATCCACACTGCCGGTAACGCTCCCGTAGCCTCGCATCGCTAAACGGACGGTGCTCGTTCCTGGCCGGCAGCCCCACGCCTCGCCGCGGAACGGGCCGGTTCCCCCGGCACGGACGATCCGTTGCCGACTTACTCACCCCTCCTTCCTCGCGGAAGGAGGGGTTTCCTTTTGCGCGATGCGCCACAGCCAGAGCAGCAGCAGGAGGCCCGGGACGGCGAGCAGGGTGGTGGCGGCCCAGAAGGTCGGCCAGCCGACGCTGGCGGCGAGCCAGCCGCCGCCGGCCGACAGGGTGGTGCGGCCGAACGCCATCAGCGAGGTCAGCAGCGCATATTGCGTGCCCGCCATGCCCGAGGTGCACAGGCTCGAGAGGTAGGCGACGAAGGCGATCGATCCCAACGAGCCGGTGAAGTTGTCGGCGCTGATGGCGATCGTCAGGACGACGATGTCGTGACCTGCCGCGGCCTGCCACGCGAACAGCAGGTTGGTCCCCGCCTGCAGGATGCCGCCGATCAGCAGCGCCTTGAACAGGCCGTAGCGGGCGACCACGATGCCGCCGGCCAGCCCGCCCAGGATCGTCGCCGCCACGCCGAAGCTCTTGGTGACGCCGAAGATCTCCGGCCCGGTGAAGCCCAGCGAAACGTAGAAGGGGCGGGCCATGCTGCCGCCCAGCGCGTCGCCGTACTTGTAGAGCAGGGCGAACAGCAGGATGACGACCCAGCCGCGGTAGGCGAGGAACTCGGCGAACGGCCGCACCACGGCCTGGTTGACCCACGCGCCGGTCGAGGCGATGACCGGCCGGTCGGCCTTCGGCTCGGTGGCGAAGAAGGTGGTGACGATGCCGACGACGATCAGGCAGGCGATGGCGCTCAGCACCAGCGGCCACGGCAGAATGCTGGGCAGCAGCAACGCCATCGCGTCGACGATCCACAGCGCGATGCGGTAGCCGAGCTGGGTGGTGGCCGAGCCCGCGCCCTGCTCGTCGTCGTTCAGGATCTCGATGCGATAGGCGTCGACGGCGATGTCCTGGGTCGCCGAGAAAAAGGCGATGGCGAAGGCGGCCGCGGCGGTGAACCACGGCGTCTGCACCGGATCGCTCCACGCCAGCGCCAGGGTCGATGCCAGCACGCCCGCCTGCGCGAGCAGCATCCAGCTGCGCCGCCGTCCCAGCCAGCGGTCGAGTCCCGGCAGCGGCAGCTGGTCGACCAGCGGCGCCCAGACGAACTTGAAGGCGTAGGGCGTGCCGACGAGCACGAAGATGCCGATCGTCGTCAGGTCGACGCCGACCTTGGTCATCCAGAAGCTCAGCACGGCGCTGGTCAGCAGGAACGGCATGCCGCTCGAGTAGCCCATCAGCAGGATGATGAGCTGGCGGCGGTCGCGATAGACCTCGGCCGCCTTGAGCCAGCGGTCCCAGGTCGACTGCGCGCTCTGGGCGAGGCTCAAATCTGCTCGCGCAGCGCCTGCTCGGGACGCGCTCCGACATGGGAGATGACCTCGGCCGCCGCAACGCCGCCCAGCCGCGCGCACTCGGCCAGCGGCTTGGCGTGCGTGTAGCCGAACAGGAAGCCCGCCGCATAGAGATCGCCGGCGCCGGTCGTGTCGACGACCCTGGCCGCGGGGCTCGCCGGCACGGCCCAGGTCTCGCTGCCCTTGATCACGACCGAGCCCTTCTCGCTGCGCGTCAGCGCGGCGATCCTGGCCTCCCGCCGCACCGCCTCCATCGCTTCCTCGAACGTATCGACCTCGTACAGCGCCTTGATCTCCGCCTCGTTGCCGAAAAGGATATCGACCTTGTTGCGCACCAGGTCGCGGAACTCGTCGCGGTAGCGGTGCACGCAGAACGAATCGGACAGGGTGATCGACACAAGCCGGCCCTGCGCGTGGGCCGCCTCGAACGCCTTCAGCACCGCCTGCTTGGCGGCCGGCGCGTCCCACAAGTAGCCTTCGACGTAGGTCACCGCCGCCGAGCCGACCAGCGCCGGGTCGATGTCGGACGGGCCGAGGCCGGTGCAGGCGCCGAGATAGGTGTTCATGGTGCGCTGCGCATCGGGCGTGATCAGGATCAGGCAGCGCGCCGTCGACGGTCCGCTCCTGGCCTTCGGCGTGTCGAAGGCGACGCCGATCGACCTCAGGTCGTGGCCGAACACGGTGCCCAGCTGGTCGTCGCGCACCTTGCCGATGTAGGCGCCCTTGCCGCCGAACGAGGCGATGCCGGCCATCGTGTTGCCGCACGAACCGCCCGACACCTCGATCGCCGGGCCCATGGCGTCGTAGAGGGATTCGGCGCGCTCCTCGTCGATCAGCATCATGCTGCCCTTGACCAGGCCGTGCTGGCCGAGGAACGCCTCGTCGGTGCGCGAGAGGACGTCGACGATGGCGTTGCCGATGCCGAGCACGTCGTAAGCCGATTTCATGAACTCTCCTAGAGCACATTCCTCTCGGCCGGAACAGCCGGACCGAAGGTGCCCGTTGCGTCAACTATCCCCAGCGCGCGGCGGCCCGATCGCATCGCCTTACAGCGATACCAGGTGCATGCCGGGCTTGGTCTCCTCCAGCAAGGTCACGATGCCGGCGACCGTGAAAGGCACGTCGGTGCGCAGGCTGGCGCGGTCGATGTCGAGCGAGCGCAAGCCCATCTCGCACACGATGAAGCGCGCGCCGAGCTCGACGCAGGCCTGCAGCAGGGTCTCGAAGTCGCCGACGCCGCGCGCCCGGTTGTCGGCATCGCGCGACCAGCCTGCGAGCGCCGGCGGAGGTCTCGAGAGGGCGCGGATGCCGGCCATGGTGAAGAACAGGACGGCCGGCTTGTTGACCGCCAGGGCGGCGGCGGCGAGCGCCAGGCCGTAATGCACGCTCTCGTAGTCGCCGGCGCGCACGATCACGGAGACGCCGCCGTCGCCCCTCATGCCTCCGCTCGTCATGCCGCCCTGCCGAGCCGCGCCCCGCAGGTCGGGCAGTCGGGACGCTTGGCGATCGCCACCTCGTCGAAGCTGGCGGCCAGCGCGTCGTAGAGGACGAGGCGGCCCGACAGCGACTGGCCGAGCCCGAGCAGCTCCTTCACCACCTCGGTCGCCTGCATGGCGCCCAGGGTGCCCGCCAGCGCGCCCAGCACGCCGGCCTGCGCGCAGCTCGGCACGGCGTCCTCCGACGGCGCCTCGGGGAAGATGCAGCGCAGGCAGGGATGGCCATCGCCCTGCCACGCCTTGTAGGTCGAGATCTGGCCGTCGAAGCGCAGGATGGCGGCGGACACCAGCGTCTTGCGCAGGCGATGGCAGACATCGTTCAGGAGGTAGCGGGTGGCGAAATTGTCGCTGCCGTCGGCCACGATGTCGTAGCCCGCGACGATGCGCTCGGCGTTGCCCGGCTCGAGGCGCTCGTCGTGGGCGATCACCGCGATCTCGGGGTTGATGTCGAGGAGCGCGCGGCGCGCGCTCTCGACCTTGGCGAGGCCGACGTCGGCGGTGCGATGGATGATCTGGCGCTGCAGGTTGGACAGGTCGACACGGTCGTGGTCGATGACGCCAAGGGTGCCGATGCCGGCAGCGGCGAGATACTGCAGCAGGGGCGCGCCGAGCCCGCCCGCGCCGATCACCAGCACGCGCGCGGCGATCAGCCGCGCCTGGCCGATGCCGCCGATCTCGGCCAGCACGATGTGCCTTGCGTAGCGGCGGATCTGCGGCTCGGTGAGGTCGGGCAGCGAGGTCATGGCCCGCTTATAGCATGTCGGCTATAGAGCCGGCCCGCATGACCCAGATCGCCACCCGCCCCACCTTGACGCCCGTGCTCCTGGGGGTGCTGGCGCTGCTGTCGTCCTTCACGCCGCTGTCGATCGACATGTACCTGCCGGCGCTGCCGGTGATCGCCGCCGATCTCCATGGCACGGCCGGGGACATCCAGCTCACGCTGTCGGCCTTCATGATCGCCTTCGGCGCCGGCCAGATCTTCTATGGCCCGGCGGGCGATCGCTTCGGGCGTCGGCCGGTGATCCTGGGCGGCCTCGCGATCTACATCGTGGCCAGCGTCGGCTGCGCCTTCTCCGTCGAGGCAGGGCATCTGATCCTGCTGCGCTTCTTCCAGGGGCTCGCGGCCTGTGCCGGCGTCGTGCTGGCGCGCACCATGGTGCGCGATCTCGCCGAGCGCGACCAGGCGGCGCGCGCCATGTCGCTGATGATGGCCTGCACCTCGATCGCACCGATGCTGGCGCCGCTGATCGGCGGCCAGGTCCTGTTGTTCCTGGGCTGGCGCGCCATCTTCTGGGTGCTGGCCGGCGTCGGCGTGATCGGCCTCGCGGCCGCGTGGCTGCTTCTGCCCGAGACCTTGCGGCCGGAGTATCGCCAGCCGCTGGTGCTGTCGTCGATCGTGCGCCGCTTCGGCGAGCTGTTCCGTCATCGCGCCTTCATGGGCTACGCCTTCACCGGCACGTTCCAGTTTTCCGCGCTGCTGTCCTTCCTGTCCGGCTCGCCGTTCGTCTTCATCGAGCGCTACGGCGTGTCGCCACAGCAGTTCGGCCTGCTCTTCGGCGGCATGGTCGTGTTCATGACCCTGGGCAGCCTGCTCAATGCCCGCTTCGTGCCGAAGCTCGGCGCTGGAAGCATCTTGCGCTACGCGGTGATCGTGCCGGCGGTCGCCGGCTCGGCTGCCCTGGTGCTGGGCGTCATCGAGGCGCGCTACGGCACGATCGGCATGTGGCCGTTCATCCTGTGCATCGGGCCGCAGATCGCCACCATCAGCCTGATCGGTCCCAACTCGATGGCGATGGCGCTGCAACGCTATCCACACATGGCGGGCACGGCATCGTCGCTGATGGGCGTGATGCAGTTCGGTATTGGGGCCGTGTTCGGTGCCATGGTCGGCCAGCTGTTCGACGGCACGGTCCTGCCCATGGTCGCTGCCATGGGAATCGCCGGCATCCTGTGCCTGCTCTCGCACCGGGTGCTGGTACGGCGCGGGTAGGGTGTGTACTCATGAACAGTCTCCACCGATACCAGGCATTGCCGCTTTGCCCCCGAAATCGGAAGTCGGCGTAGGACGAGGGCATATTCGTTATGGGCCATGAACCGACTTCGCGACTTCGCGCGGGTCTATTCGACCTAATCTGCGGTCTTGGTCGCCACGTCAGCGGCGAGGATCGCCGCGAGGCGGTGGGTGGTGGTCACTCGGGGAGGCCGATTCGCGCGATGACGCGCTCGATAGTGGCCAAGTGGTCGCGGTTGCGTACCCGGTAGGTTTGCCTCAGATCGGAACTGCGCACATGCGGGAACAGACGCTTGAAATTATCGACTAGGCGGCCGGTTTCTTCCATGTCTCCATCAAGAAATACATTCCCGATCAGGATGAACAGGCCTCGTGTATCGTTCCAACCGGTCAAGAGCATTCTTCGGGCAGCTGCCGCGCCGTCCTTGTGTCGTCCCAGCAGAAGCAAGGCAGTTGCGGTGCCGAAGAGCGCAAATGGGACCGAGCGTGTGTCGAGGGGATTGAGCCTCATGACGTTGGCGAATGCTTCCAGAGCGGCTTCCGGTTCGCCCAGTACCAGTTCGACAGTTCCGCGGGCGTTCCAGGCCTGTGCGCTGTTCACGTTTAGCGCCGTCGCCCGCTTGGCCAGTTCGTATCCTCGTTCGGGATTTCCACCCAATAGGCTAATGGCGTAAGCCGCGCAGGTCAGGACGCCCTCGTCCTCAGGAGAAAGCTCGACCGCGCGATCGGCGAACTCAAGCGCCTGATTCAGGTCACCATCCGATATGGGTTGGTTGTGGACGTGCCGGATGTTCACGATCGAACGAGCAACACCCGCATAGCCAAGTGCAAAAGTCGGATCGGTCTCTATAGCTGCCTGAAAAATGCGCTTTGACTCGACCGTGGACGCCAAGTCGAACTTGTAGACGTAGCTCAAAGCCCGATAATAGTGGTCATAGGTGTCCCATCGTTCGGGCGCCTTTCGCGCCGCAGCCGTTTCGCTGGCGCCGATCAGTCGGGATGCAATTGCACCGACAACGCTCTTCGCAACATTGTCCTGCAGCTCGAAAATGTCGTCGAGTGTTCCTTCAAACCTGTCGGCCCAAAGATGGCTGCCGCTTTCGGCATCGATCAACTGGCCGGTGATGCGCGCGCGCTGTCCGGCTCGCCGTATGCTCCCTTCCAGCACATATCGCACGCCGAGTTCACGACCGACCTGCTTGATGTCGACAGCTTTGCCTTTGTAGGTGAAGCTCGAATTGCGCGCGATCACGAACAGCGACTTGAAGCGGGAGAGCGCGGTGATGATCTCCTCCACCATGCCATCGGCAAAGTACTCTTGCTCCGGATCGCCACTCATGTTGTGAAACGGCAGCACGGCGATGGACGGCTTGTCGGGCATAGGGAGCGGGCGGCTTGTGTCCGTAAATGCATTGCGCACGGCGGGCACTGCAGCCACACGTGCCGCATAGATGCGGATCGGTCGGTCGATGTTCTTCAGTGGCCTTTCGCCGAGATCGTCAAAGCCAAAAGACGTCTTGGCACGTACCTGCCGGAAGGCGTCATCCGACAGGAAAACACCGCCGGGCTCACACTCGTTCTCGACACGCGCCGCGACGTTGACGCCGTCGCCGAAGATGTCGTCGCCGTCGATGATGATGTCGCCCACGTTGATGCCGATACGAAAACTGAGATTGCCGGCGCGGGCCGCCATCGCTGCCTGCACCGCCATCGCGCATGTCACCGCATCGACCGCGCTCGCGAACTCTACCAGCATGCCGTCGCCAGTAGTCTTGACAATGCGGCCCTTATGCTCGGCGATGGCGGGATCGACAAGCTCGCGCCGCAACGTCCTTAGCGCATCCAGCGTGCCGACCTCGTCCGCCGCCATGAGTCGGGAATATCCGGCGACGTCCGCCGCCAGAACAGCCGCCAGCCGCCGTTCCACCCGTTCTGCGCTCACCAAATACCCCAACAAAGGGAAATTCAGCCGCATCAACAAAGCACGCCATACTACCCTCGGTCTAGGCCGAATGTCCGAGTTGGGTCAAAGGCAACATTGCGGGGTTGTCGCCGCATGTCCACCTTACCCTCGAAAGCGGACACCCCGGATTCATGAATACACGCCTCAGACTGGTTCGCTATCGCTTCAGATCCACCACCATCAGATCTCCACGCTCGTTGCCGATCGCGAGCTTTCCGCCATCCGGCGACCAGGCGAGCGACGTCACCGCGGAGCCGTCGGCCATCTTCAGCACGACCGAGCGACGGCTCTTGAGGTCGCCGAGCTGGACCTCGCCCGAATCGTATCCGCCGGCGACGAGATCCGACGTGCCTTGCGTCGCGACGACGGTCATCAGGCCGGCGCCTTCGGAGCCGAACTGCACGGGCGGCTTGCCTTCCGGTCCCTTGCCGGCGAAGGGCCACGCCGTGAAGACGGCTTGTGCCGAGGTGCAGAGGAAACGCGAGTCGGACGCCCAGGCGAGCGACTTCACCTTGGCGGGATAGCCCTGCATGCGCATGTCGGTCGCCTGGGCGATGCGCCAGACGTGGATGTCGTTCTCCTGCGTGCCGGTGGCGATGAACCGGCCGTCGCTGCTCCACTTCATTGCCACATGGCTGCCGCGCCAGGCGAACAGGCGCGGCGGCAGGGCGGCCTGGCCGAGGCTCCACACCGTGACGCCGCCATAGTGGGCGCAGGCGATGCGACCGCCGTCCTTGCTGAAATCGATGCCGGCCACGGTGCTCTGGTGAGGCCCGAGCTCGCGGACCTCGCCGCCCTCGACGATGACGGCGTTGCGTCCCACGGCGGCGGCGATGGTGCCGTTGCGATGGGCCGCCAGGTGCTCGATCCACCTGCTCTTGTAGCTCGCGATCTCGCTCGTGGAGCCGTCCTTGCCGTGGCGCAGCAGGCGGCCATCGTCGCCGCCGCTCACGAAGCCGTCACCCGACGGATCGGCGATCAGGCTCAGCGCCACGCCGCCATGGACCGGGGCTGCCGCTTCCGGCAGCGCGGCACCGAGGTCGGCCGGCAGCAGGCGGACGCGTCCGTCGCCCAGGGCGAAGGCCACGACCGTGCCGTCGCGATTGAAGGCGCAGGCGGCGACCGGTGCGTCACCCGCAACCGACCGCGTCGGCGGCAGGCGCTCGGCCCACGAGGGGCGGGAGAGATCGGGCTTCACGCCGGGGCGAGGCAGTCGTCGAAGCCGCGCTGCAGGTTCGCGCCATCGAGGTTGCGGCCGATGAAGACGAGCTTGCTCGAGCGCTTCTCGCCCTCCTTCCACGGCGTGCCCCAGTCGCTGTCCATCATCATGTGGACGCCCTGGTAGACGTAGCGCCGCGGGGCGCCCTGGATCGCCAGGATGCCCTTGCTGCGGAAGATGTCGGGGCCGCGCAGCTGCAGGAGAGCGCCCATCCACTTCTGGAACTTGTCGGGGTCGACCGGCCGGTCGGCGGTGAGCGACAGGCTCGCCACCTCCTCCTCGTGGTCGTGGTCGTGGCCGTGATGGAGGAAGTCGGGCTCGAACTCGAGGATGCGCTTCAGGTCGAAGGCGCCCTTGTCGAGGATGGCCTCGAGCTCGATGCGGCTCTTCTCGGTCTTGAAGATCCGGGCGTAGCGGTTGATCGTGCGGATCCTGTCCTCGACCCTGGCGAGCTCCTCGGCGCTCACCAGGTCGGTCTTGTTGAGCAGGATGACGTCGGCGAAGGCGACCTGCTCCTCGGCTTCGTGGCCTTGCCCGAGCTGACCCAGGAAGTGCTTGGCATCGACCACCGTGACGATGGCGTCGAGCCGGGTCCGCGCCTTGACCTCCTCGTCGGTGAAGAAGGTCTGCGCCACCGGGCCGGGATCGGCGAGGCCGGTGGTCTCGACCAGGATGCCGTCGAACTTGTCCTTGCGCTTCATCAGGCCTTCGATGATGCGGATCAGATCGCCGCGCACGGTGCAGCAGATGCAGCCGTTGTTCATCTCGAAGACTTCCTCGTCGGCATTGACCACGAGGTCGTTGTCGATGCCGAGCTCGCCGAACTCGTTGACGATGACGGCGTACTTCTTGCCGTGCTGCTCGCTCAGGATGCGGTTGAGCAAGGTGGTCTTGCCGGCGCCGAGATAGCCGGTCAGCACGGTCACGGGGACTTGCGCTTGAGACATGCGAGTTCCTTCGATTTTCGGCCCCTGAGATAGGGTGGGTGGGGGATTTAGTCCAGCCGGGCGTTGCCGCTCATCGCTGGGAGCGCGCCACTCCTGTGGCGCTCTATCTTGTCGATCACACATCCCATGAGCGCCACGGGAATGACGCGGTCCCAGCGAATGACCTAAGGCCGCTCGCCGCGGATCAGCTTGGGCAGGTCACCGACCAGGCCCATGGCGTGGCGCACGAAGAAGCGGCGCAGCGGCGGCAACCGGTTCACGGCGGCGAGGCCGACATCGCGCAGCAGCCTGAGCGGGGCCACGTCGTTGGAGAACAGCCGGTTCAGGAGATCGGTGGCCGCGACCATGGTGAGATTGTCGGCGCGGCGCCAGCGCGCATAGCGCTCCAGCGAGGCAGCGTCGCCGATGTCGAGGCCGAGCCGCTTGCCGTCGATCAGCACTTCCACCAGGGCGGCGATATCGCGCACGCCGAGATTGTAGCCTTGGCCGGCAATGGGATGGATGCCGTGCGCGGCGTCGCCCACCAGCACCAGCCGCGTGTCGACGTAGCGCTCGGCATGGACAAGGCTCAACGGGTAGGACCAGCGCGGGCCGACCGGCTCGACCTGGCCGAGATGATCGCCGAAGCGCCTCGCGAGCTCGGCGGTGAAGCGGGCTTGGTCGGTGTCGAGGATGCGCCGCGCCAGCGCGGCCTCCTCGGTCCACACGATCGACGAGCGATGCTCGCCGGCCGGCCCGTCGCGCATCGGCAGGATGGCGAACGGCCCACCCGGCAGAAACTTCTCCTGGGCAACGCCGCGATGCGGCCTGTCGTGACGCGCGACCAGCACGATCGCGATCTGGCGGTACGACCATGTGCGGGCGCCGATGCCGGCTTCCTCGCGCAGCGACCCGGACCGCCCCTCGGCCGAGGCGACCAGCCGCGTCGGCAGGCGCCGGCCGCTCTTCAGCGCAAGCTCGGCGCCGTCGATGCCGCGCCGGGTTTCCACCACCTCGTCGGGTGCGATCAGCTCGACTTGCGGGCAGCCGGCCAGCCGGCGCAGCAGGGCGGCGCGCAGGAACCGGTTCTCGACGATCCAACCCATCGGCGCCGGTTCGCGGTCGTCGTCGCCGGTTGCTTCACGATGGTCGAAATGCAGGAAAAAAGGGCTGGGCCGGCCATCATGCCCGGCGTCCGATATCCGGATGTCGAGGATCGGCTCGGCCTGCGCGGCGAGCTCGGGCCACACGCCGAGCGCCGCGAACAGCCGCTGGCTGGTGTAGGCGATGGCGGTCGTGCGGCCGTCGAACGCGGGGTCGGCGAGCGAGTCGAGCGGCATCCGGTCGACCAGCGCCGTGACGAGCCCTGTCTCGCCTGCGGCGAGCGCCAGCAGGCTGCCGTTCGGGCCGGCGCCCACGACGACGAGATCGGTCGGCTCGTCCCTCATGGACGATAGATGGCAGCCGATCGGGCCGGCGGCAACCACCTCCCGAGCTCGTTGTCCTCTCCAGCTCTGCTGCTACGGAATGGGCACGGCTCATGTTCCTCTCCGCCCGCGAGGCGGGGGAGAGGCCAGAGAGGTGGGTCATAAGGTCGGTGTTCGCGAGGCGATCAATCTGCATCCACCATCGATGGTGTCGCAACCACCCACCTCTCCTCCCCCGCGCTTCGCGCGGGGCCCCTTCCTCTCCCCCGCCTACGCGGGTGGAGAGGACCCACGAGGTCTTATCCCATTCCGGAGAGCTCGAACCTGCTCTGCTGCAGCTCAGAACGACTTGCTGATGGTGAAAAGGGCGCGCGCCTCGCAGTTGTAGGTGCCGCCGCAGGACTGGACGTCGAGGTTGGTGTCGACGTAGGCAATGGAGAGATCGAAGCCGTAGACATTGACGGCCAGGCCGATCTGCCAATCCCAGTAGTTGTCGTAGGCAATGCCGTAGAAGGGGTAGCGCTCGACATACTGGTTGCCGATGGTGCCGAACAGCTTGAACGTGACGTTCTCGTTGAAGTTGATGAAGGGCAGGGGAACCGCGACCTGGCCCCACTTGTACCAGGCGTTGCCGGAATTGGCGTAGAAGTTGGGGCTGTAGCGCAGGGCGGCGCTCACCTGGGCGACGCCGAAATCGTAGCCGACGACCAGGCCGAACTCGTTGAAGTCGTAGTACAGATCGGCCGGGGCGCCGAGGTAGTTGTAGCGGATGTAGCCCAGGTCGACGGTGAGCTTCTCGCTGAGGGCCTTGAGCTTGAAGCCGGCGAGCAGGTCGATCTCGGCGAGGGTGCCGGTGTTGGTGTAGGTGGCGGTGTTGGGGTTGAGGGCGAGGAAGTACACGTTGCTGCCCCAGGCGCCGACATAGGCGCTGAGCGCGGCGTCCTGGCCGAGCAACAGGGACGGAGTCTCGTAGCCGAAGGCCATTTGGGCGGCGACCTGACGCTGGGTCTGCGAGATGCCGCGGTAGGAGTAGTCGGTGGCGAAGGCGAAGGTCGTCGCGAAAGTGCCGCCGAAGGGACCCTTCCACGTTCCCTCTGAGGTCGGCTCGGGCAGAGTATTCGGTCCTGGTTGTGCTTGGGCAGCGCCAGTTGCACTGACTATCAACAAGGCAAGACAGAAGAATGCTGTTTTCTTGAGCAACACGATCACCCCCAAACTCTACTTGGTTGTTTCTTGCCTCGACTCTGCAATTGAGATGCCAAGTTTTTGACACAATCTGTGCACAGTTCTTGGCACGCGCCTTGCTGCTGCCTCGCCTGAGTATTTTGGGGGCGGGCGTTCCGCCTGTTGGAGGGCAGCTGAATGAAAATGGTCATGGCGATCTTCAAGCCATTCAAGCTCGACGATGTCCGCGATTCGCTCACTGCCTTGGGCATCCAGGGCCTGACGGTCAGCGAGGTGAAAGGCTTCGGGCGGCAGAAGGGGCAGACCGAGATCTATCGCGGCGCGGAGTACGCCGTGAGCTTCCTGCCCAAGGTCAAGATCGAGGTCGTGCTCGACGATGCCATGGTCGAGCGGGCGGTCGAGACCATCCGCAAGGCGGCCGGCACCGGCAAGATCGGCGACGGCAAGATCTTCGTCATGCCCATCGAGCACGCGATCCGCATTCGCACCGGTGAGTCCGGCGTCGAGGCGCTCTGATCGCCGACAGCCATCATCCGATGACCGACCACGACAGTCGATGACCATCGAGAACAACCGATGACCGAACAAGAATCAGAGGGACATACGATGAAGCGCAAGTTCAACGCGTTGCTTGCCGGCCTCGGGGCGGCCGGTTCGCTGCTGCTGCCGGCACTCGCCCTGGCGGCCGACGAGAAGCCCAAGCTCGATACCGGCGACACCGCCTGGATGCTGACGTCGACGGCGCTGGTGCTGATGATGACCATCCCGGGCCTGGCTCTGTTCTACGGCGGCATGGTGCGCAAGAAGAACGTGCTCGCCACGGTGATGCAGAGCTTCGCCGTCACCTGCCTGATCACGGTGCTGTGGCTGGTCATCGGCTACAGCCTCGCCTTCACCCCCGGCAGCACGATCATCGGCGGCCTCGGCCGCATCTTCATGCGCGGCCTCACGCTCGATGGCGTGCACGATCTCGCCAAGACGATTCCCGAAACCGTGTACATGTGCTTTCAGCTGACCTTCGCCATCATCACGCCGGCGCTGATCGCCGGCGCCTTCGCCGAGCGCATGAAGTTCTCGGCCATGATGTGGTTCATGGCGATATGGTCGCTGGTCGTCTATGCGCCGATCGCCCATTGGGTGTGGGGCGGCGGCTTCCTCGGCGAATGGGGCGTGCTCGACTACGCCGGCGGCACCGTGGTCCATATCAACGCCGGCGTGGCCGGTGTGGTCTGCGCCCTCGTGATCGGCAAGCGCAAGGGCTTCGGCCACGACAACATGGCGCCGCACAACCTCGTCTACTCGGTGATCGGCGCCTCGCTGCTGTGGGTCGGCTGGTTCGGCTTCAATGCCGGCTCGGCGGTGGGCGCCAGCGGCAACGCCGGTATGGCCATGGCGGTGACCCAGTTCGCCGCCGCGGCGGCGGCGCTCGCCTGGATGTTCGCGGAGTGGGTGACGCGCGGCAAGCCGTCGGTTCTCGGCATCGTCTCGGGCGCGGTCGCGGGCCTGGTCGCGATCACCCCGGCGTCCGGCTTCGTCAACCCGATGGGCGCGCTGGTCATCGGCATCGTCGCCGGCCTGGTCTGCTTCTGGGGCGCCACTGGCCTCAAGCACGCGATGGGCTACGACGATTCGCTCGACGCCTTCGGCGTGCACGGCATCGGCGGCTTCGTCGGCGCGATCCTGACCGGCGTCTTCGCCATCGAGGTGATCGGCGGCGAAGGCAAGAAGGGCCTGATCGACGGCAATGCCGGCCAGGTCCTGACCCAGCTCTGGGGCTCGCTGGTCTGCATCGCCTGGTGCGCCGTCGCGACCTTCATCATCCTCAAGATCATCGATGCCCTGATCGGCCTGCGCGTCACGTCCGAGGAAGAGGTCGAGGGGCTCGACATCAATCTCCACGGCGAGACGGTGCACTAGCACGCGCAGCGATCGGGTCGGGCCGCGTACGGCTCGACCCGATCCGGCGCGCTTCCCGGCGTCTCCGCCCGCTCCGGGAACCTGGCCTCCTCCCTGGTTCCCCTATCGCCGCCGCTCCCGTGTCGCGGCGGTCACTCCAGGCCCGGCGCTTCGTCGCCGGGCCACTTTTTTGCCCCGAGTTTGACGCCGGCCGGCGCACGCGCCAGTCTATCGCTCGACAGCCGGGATCGGGAGGGAAGCGCATGAAGCTCGTGTCCGCCATCATCAAGCCGTTCAAGCTCGACGAGGTGCGGGACGCCCTGACTGGCGTTGGCGTTTCCGGGCTGACGGTGAGCGAGGTGAAAGGCTTCGGCCGGCAGAAGGGCCAGACCGAGATCTATCGCGGCGCCGAGTACCTGGTGAGCTTCCTGCCCAAGGTGAAGGTCGAGATCGTCGTCGACGACAGCCAGGTCGAGCGCGCGGTCGAGGCGATTCAGAAGGCGGCGCATACCGGCAAGATCGGCGACGGCAAGATATTCGTGACGCCGGTCGAGCAGGCGCTGCGCATCCGCACCGGCGAGACGGGATCCAACGCGCTCTAGCGCCAATCGGATGGAGCGGGTTCCGATGGCCGAGTGAGGGGCGTGGCGGAAACGAAAGGGCACGACAAGACCAGAGACCGCAAGACAACAAGACGATCGAGACAAGACGACACGGGAGAGACAATGCTGAGGATGGTCATGCGCATCGGCGCGCCGCTGGCGTGCGCGATGACGATACCGTGCGCCGCGTCGGCGGCCGACAAGCCCGCCATCGATACCGGAGATACGGCCTGGCTGCTGGTCGCCACGGTGCTTGTCCTGATGATGAACATCCCCGGGCTGGCGCTGTTCTACGCCGGGATGGTGCGCAAGAAGAACGTGCTGGCGACCGGCGTGCAGGCCTTCGCCGTCGCCGCGCTGGTGACCGTGCTGTGGTTCATCGTGGGGTATTCGCTGGCCTTCACCGACGGCGGCGCGCTCAATGCCGTGATCGGATCGCTGTCGCGGGCCTTCGGGGCCGGCCTGCAGGGCAGCACCCATGACCTGGCCAAGACGGTGCCGGAGAACGTCTTCCTGATGTACCAGGCGACGTTCGCGGTGATCACCCCGGCGATCATCGCCGGCGCCTTCGCGGAGCGCATGAAATTCTCCGCCATGATGTGGTTCATGGCGCTGTGGCTGCTGCTCGTCTACGTGCCGGTCGCGCATTGGGTGTGGGGCGGCGGCTTTCTCGGCTCGGCGGGGGTCCTCGATTTCGCCGGCGGGTTGGTCGTTCACCTCAACGCCGGCATCGCCGGGCTGGTGTGCTGCCTGGTGCTCGGCCGCCGCCAGGGTTACGGCAGCGAGTACATGGCGCCGCACAATCTCGTCCTGACCCTGATCGGTACCTCGCTGCTGTGGGTCGGCTGGTTCGGCTTCAATGCCGGATCGGCGCTGTCGTCCGGCGAGCTGGCCGGCAGCGCCATGCTGAACACCCACATCTCGGCGGCGGCGGCGGCGCTGGTGTGGATGTCGGTCGAATGGGCGAGCCGCGGCAAGCCGTCGGTGCTGGGCATCCTGACCGGCGCGATTGCCGGGCTGGGCACCATCACCCCGGCCGCCGGTTACGTCGAGCCGTGGGCGGCGCTGGTGATCGGCGTGATCGCCGGCGTGGTCTGCTACTGGGCATCCGTGGTGCTTAAGAACCGCCTGGGCTACGACGACTCCCTCGACGTCTTCGGCGTGCATGGCGTGGGCGGCATCATCGGCACGATCCTGGTGGGGGTGTTCGCCACCCGGTTCATCAACGACGTCAACAAGGGACAGCCCGTCGGGCTGGTCGACGGCAATGGCGGCCAGATCCTGACCCAGCTCTATGGCGTGGTCGCGATAAGCGTCTTCTGCGCGGTCGCCACCTGGGTGGTGCTCAAGATCGTCGACGCCCTGGTCGGCCTCAGGGTCAGCCGCGACGAGGAGACCGAGGGCCTCGACACCGCCCTGCACGGCGAGCGGGTGCAGTAGTCGGACAGGAAAGCTCCCTATTCCCTTGTTGTGACTGCCTAATTTGTTCCATACAATGGCCACATAGTCTCGCCGGCAGGAGGGGCTCTCCTTGCTGCCGGGTCCATTGTTTTTTCGCGGCCCGTTTGGGCCTATTGGGTGGTCTCGATGCTGAACCCGCGCCTGACGGAAACGTTGACCGATTTTCCGTTCGCGCGGCTCAACACCTTGCTGGCGCCCATCGAGCCGCCGGCTCACCTGTCGCTGATCAACATGTCGGTCGGCGAGCCGCAGGGGCGGATGCCGGCGTTCGCCCGCCAGATCGTCGCCGACGAGATCGACGGCTGGAACCGCTACCCGCCCAACCAGGGCATCCCCGATCTCAACCTGGCGATCGTCGAGTGGCTCGGCCGGCGCTACCGGCTGCCCGATGGCCTGCTCGACCCGACGCGCCACGTCATGCCGACGGCTGGAAGCAAGGAAGGCGTCTACATCATCGCCACGGTGGCGACGCCGCAGCAGAAGAATGGCGCCAGGCCGATCATCGCGCTCCCCAACCCGTTCTATCAGGCCTATCTCGGCGGTGCCGTCCTGTCCGGCGCCGAGCCGCTTCTGGTCAACGCGCCGGCCGAGACCGGCTTCCTGCCCGACTTCGACACCATCGACGAGGCCACGTGGCAGCGCATGTCCGTGGTGTATCTCTGCTCGCCGGCCAACCCGCAGGGCGCCATCGCCGGCATCGGCTACCTGCAGAAGCTGATCGCCAAGTGCCGCGAGCATGACTGCGTGCTGGCAGTCGACGAATGCTACGCCGAGATCTACACGCGCGAGGCACCGGTCGGCGCGCTCGAGGCGGCGCTGGCGATGGACGACACGGGGGGCACGGACCCGTTCCGCAACGTCGTCGTGTTCCACTCGCTCAGCAAGCGCTCGAACGCCGCTGGCCTGCGGTCCGGGTTCATGGCCGGCGATCCGCGCCAGGTGGCGATGCTGCTGCGCTGGCGGACCTATGGCGGCCCGCAGATCCCGTTCGCCGTCCAGAAGGCATCGGCCGCGCTGTGGCGCGAGGAAACCCATCCGATCGAGACGCGCGAATGGTATCGCCGCAACTTTCGAGTCGCCGAGTCGATGCTGCACAATCGCTTCGGCTACTACACCCCGGGCGGCGGCTTCTTTCTCTGGCTCGACGTCGGCGACGGCGAGGAGGCGACGCGCCGGCTGTGGCGCGAGGCGCACGTCAAGGTGCTGCCGGGCGCCTATGTCTGCCGCGAGACCGCCGGGATCAACAGCGCCGAGCGCTATATCCGCGTGGCCCTGGTGCACGATGAGGAAACCACCCGCGAGGCGGTGAGGCGCCTCGCCGCGGTGCTGTGACATGGCCATGATGGGCGCCACGTCATCGCTCGTGCGCAAGACGGCCATCCTGCCGGAGGGATCGCGCGACTTCCTGCACCGGCGCGCGATGGAACTGGTCGGCTTCGGCGTGGCGACCGCGGGCATGGTCCTGCTGCTTGCCCTGTTCACCTACAGCTCGGCCGATCCGTCGCTCAACCACGCGACCGGCCGCGCGCCGGTCAACATAATCGGCGTGCCGGGCGCGTACGTCGCCGATCTGCTGCTGCAGACGTTCGGCCTCGCCATCATGCTGGTGCCGGTCGCGCTGATCACGTGGGGCGTGCGCCTGGTGCGCACCCATCATCTCGGCTTCTTCGGCCTCAGGCTCTCGCTGCTGCTGCTGGCGCTCCTGATGATGAGCGTGGCCTGTGTCGGTCTCGGCGACGTCGGCAGCGCCGCCACCCATGCCGGGCCAGGCGGCCTCGTCGGGCTGGCGCTGGTCGGCCGCTTCCGCGAGCTGGTGCTGACCCATTCGAGCGGCGGCAGCCTCGCCTTGATCGAGCCGATCTGCGCGGCGCTCGCCTTCATCGCCATGGCGCCGGCGCTCGGCATGAATCGTACCGACCTGCCGCTGATCTTCCGCATCCTGCGGGCGCCCCTGCTGTGGGGCGTGTGGCTGGCGCGGGCGGCGATCGGCCTGTGGCGCGGCACGCCCAAGCCACTCGACGAGGAGGCCGATCAGCCCCAGGCCGTGATCGGCTACGCCGAGATCCCGGGCGAGATCGACGCCAGCCAGTACGATCCCGCGCGCTTCGAGGAGATCCCCGAGGAAGGCGCACCCCTGCCGCCGCGCGAGTCCCTGCTGGTCGATGCGCCCCACGCGCCCATCGAGCGGCCGACCGACGACATTCCGGAGTCGCCGGTGCCGCTGCGCCCGCACGCGCCGCCGGCGCCCGAGTCGGTGCGTGATCGCACGCTGTTCGATCGTCTGGCCGGCATGCGCATCGAGCCGATCTTCGCGCGTCGCGATCGGGCCGCCGCTCCGGATGCGGAGGGCCTGGCCGAGCCCATGGTCCGGCCGGCCATCGCTCTGCCAGCGGTTCAGGACGCGCCGCCGGCCGCGCCCCTTCCAGTCACTGAACGCGCGGCCGAGCCTCCCGCCGGCAGCGACGAGAATCCGTTTGCTCCGGACGAGCTGCCGGCCGAGCCGGCGTCGACGGCCGGCGGCGTCAAGATCATCCAGCGCAAGGGCGCGCTGGCCCAGGGCAAGCGCGCCGCCAGGGCGGGCCAGCGCGAGCTCGACCTGGCGACCGGCGAGTATCGCCTGCCGCCGCTCGACATCCTGGCGCTGCCGTCGCGCGTCAGCGTCGACACCAAGATCGACGAGGAGGCGCTGGAGCAGAACGCCCGCCTGCTCGAGACGGTGCTCGACGATTTCGGGGTCAAGGGTCAGATCGTGAAGGTTCGGCCGGGGCCCGTGGTCACGCTCTACGAGCTCGAGCCGGCGCCCGGCACCAAGTCGAGCCGCGTGATCGGCCTGGCCGACGACATCGCCCGCTCGATGAGCGCCGTGTCGGCGCGCGTCGCCACCGTGCCGGGCCGCAACGTCATCGGCATCGAGCTGCCGAACGCGCGCCGCGAGACGGTGTTTCTGCGCGAGCTCCTGTCGACACGCCACTACGAGGACAACCGGCTCGGCCTGCCGCTGGCGCTCGGCAAGGATATCGGCGGCGACCCGGTGATCGCCGATCTCGCCCGCATGCCGCATCTGCTGATCGGCGGCACCACCGGCTCGGGCAAGTCGGTGGCGGTCAACACCATGATCCTGTCGCTGCTCTACCGCCTGCCGCCGGATCGCTGCCGCTTCATCATGATCGATCCCAAGATGCTGGAGCTCAGCGTCTACCAGGACATCCCGCATCTCCTGACGCCGGTCGTCACCGAGCCGCGCAAGGCGATCGTCGCGCTGAAGTGGGTGGTGCGCGAGATGGAGGATCGCTATCGCGCCATGAGCGCGCTCGGCGTGCGCAACATCGCGGGCTACAACGAGCGCTTGGGCGAGGCGGCGCGCAAGGGCCAGGCGCTGACCCGCAAGGTGCAGACCGGGATCGATCCGGAGACCCGCCGGCCGACCTTCGAGGACGAGGAGATCGATCTCACGCCGCTGCCGTTCATCGTGGTCATCATCGACGAGATGGCCGACCTGATGCTGGTCGCCGGCAAGGAGATCGAGGCGGCGGTGCAGCGCCTGGCGCAGATGGCGCGCGCTGCCGGCATCCACGTCATCATGGCCACGCAGCGTCCGTCGGTCGACGTCATCACCGGCACCATCAAGGCCAACTTCCCGACCCGCATCTCCTTCCAGGTGACCTCGAAGATCGACAGCCGCACCATCCTGGGCGAGCAGGGCGGCGAGCAGCTGCTCGGCCAGGGCGACATGCTGTACATGGCCGGCGGCGGCAAGATCGCCCGCGTCCACGGGCCGTTCGTCAGCGACGGCGAGGTCGAGGAGGCGGTGCGCCATCTGCGCGCCCAGGGCGCGCCGGCCTATGTCGATTCGGTGACCGACGACCCGGACGGCGAGATGGGCGCAGCCGGCCCGGCCGGCGACGGCGAGGACGGCGAGAGCGACCAGCTCTACGACCAGGCGATCGCGCTGGTGGCGCGCGAGCGCAAATGCAGCACCAGCTTCATCCAGCGCTACCTGCAGATAGGCTACAATCGCGCCGCGCGGATCGTCGAGCGCATGGAACGCGAAGGCGTGGTCAGCCCGGCCAACCATGTCGGCAAGCGCGAGGTCCTGGCGCGCGACATCGACGATCGGGAGCGCTGACGCCTAGGGGGGCAGGGCATGCTCAGAGTGGAGCGGGAGATACCGATGTCCGAGCGACAGCCACCAAGGCGCGCCTTCCTGCGGCTGACCGCAGGCGGCGCGGCGACGGCTGCCCTGTCGGGTTGCGACCTGCCCGACCGTGGCCCGCCGGTGCCGCTCGGCAGCACCGCCAAGGCGACCGTGCTCGGGCTGAAGAACGAGCGCTTCTTCCCGGTCTCGGGAGCGGGGCCGCTCGAATCGGAATTCATGGCGGCGATGCTCGCGCAGATGAAGGCGCGCGGCGTGCGATCGGTCGCCGACATGCCCATGCTGCAGTTTCTCGCCATCTCGGGCGGCGGCGAGAACGGCGCCTTCGGCGCCGGCCTGCTGTGCGGCTGGACCGCACAGGGCACCCGGCCGGTGTTCGATCTCGTCACCGGCGTCAGCACCGGCGCCCTGTCGGCGCCGTTCGCCTTCCTCGGGTCGGAGTACGATCCCCAGCTGCGCGCCGTCTATACCGAGATCGACGCCAGCAAGGTCCTGTCGAAGCGGCGTCTTCTGGCCGCCGTCTTCAGCGACGCAATGGCCGACAACGAGCCGCTCTACCGGACCATCTCGAAGTATCTCGACGACCGGATGATCCGCGCCATTGCAGCGGCCTACGATGCCGGACGCCTGCTGCTCATCGGGTCCACCGACCTCGATGCCCAGGTGCCGGTGATCTGGAACATCGGCGCGATCGCCAAGAGCGGCCATCCCAAGTCCGTCGAGACCATCCGCCGCATCCTGCTCGCCTCGGCGGCCATTCCCGGCGCCTTCCCGCCCACCATGTTCGACGTGACGATGGACGGCAAGCCGTACCAGGAAATGCATGTCGACGGCGGCTCCTTCGCCCAGACCTTCCTCTATCCGGCGGCACTGACCGAGAACCGGCGCGAGCGAAAGCTGCGCGGCCAGCCGGTCATCGAGGCCAATGCCTACATCATCCGCAACGGGCGGCTCGACCCGGAATGGGCGACGGTCGAGCGGCGTACGCTCGGCATCGCCGGCCGCGCCATCTCGACCATGATCGCCTCATCGGGCTACAATGACGTGATCCGGATCTACAACACGACGCAGCGCGACGGGGTCGGCTACAATCTGGCTTGGATCGGCCGCGACTTCGACATGGAGCTGAAGGAGCCTTTCGAGCCCAAGTACATGCGTGCCCTGTTCGACTACGGCTACAACAAGTCGGTGCACGGCTACAACTGGGCGAAGCGGCCCCCGATTCTTTGACGGAACGGGCGGGTCGGGTGCCCTTGCAGGCCGGGCGGATTGAGCTACCTTCGCCCGCGGAGGCTGTCGCCGGGGAAAGATGACCGACACCACAGAACCGGCACCTTTGCCCGCGGCACCAGTTCGCCGACGTCGCCGGATTCCCCTCGTGTGGATCGTCCCGCTGCTGACCGGGCTGATCGGCGCCTGGCTGGCCTGGGATACCTACTCAAAGCGCGGGCCGACCATCACGATCAGCTTCGAGACCGCCGCCGGGCTGACGGCCGGCCAGTCGCAGCTCAAGTACAAGAATGTCGTGATGGGCACGGTGAAGAGCATCGCCATCGCGCCCGACCAGTCGCATGTCGTGGTCACGGTGGACACGACGCGAGAAGCCGAGCCGTTGCTGCTGGACACGACGATCTTCTGGGTGGTCAAGCCGCAACTCTTCGCCGGCAACATCACCGGTCTGGATACGCTGCTGTCCGGCTCCTACATCGGCATGCGGCCGCAGCCGACCGCCACCGGCCAGCCCAAGCGCGACTTCGTCGGCGAGGAGGATCCGCCGATCCTTCAAGCGTGGGCCAAGGGCACGGTCTTCAAGCTGCAGACCCACCGGCTGGGATCGATCAGCCTCGGCTCGCCGGTGTTCTTCCGCGATCTCGAGGTCGGCATGGTGCTCGGCTGGGATCTGGTCACCCTTGCCCAGAACGTCACCATCCATGCCTTCGTGCGCGCGCCCTACGACCAGTATGTCCACCTCGACACGTCGTTCTGGAACGCCTCGGGGATGAACATCAAGTTTGGCGCCGAGGGCATCTCCATCCAGGTCGAATCGCTGCGCGCGGTCCTGCTGGGCGGTATCGCCTTCGACACGCCCGCGACCACGACGCAGGCCGTCGCCAAGCCCTATCAGACCTTCCACCTCTACTCGAGCCACGAGGCTGCGCGCACGGCGGGCTTCGGCCACCAGCTGCAGCTGCTGTCCTACTTCCCCGGCTCCGTCGCGGGCCTCTCGGTGGGCGCCGAGGTGACGCTGTACGGGCTCAAGGTCGGCGAGGTGACCTCGGTCGGGCTCGTCTACGATCCGGCGAAGGACCGCATCGTCGCCCCGGTGCACTACCGGGTCGAGGCCGATCGCGTGACGGGGATCGCCACGGTCAAGGGGCTCGAGCCGGGCAAGCTCGCCGAGGAGATGATCAAGCGGGGCCTGCGCGCCACCCTGGAGGCGCCGAGCCTGATCAGCGGCTCCAAGATCGTGGCCTTGCAGATGATGCCCGACGCCCCGCCGGCGGATCTCAGGCGTGACGGCGACACCTTCGTCATTCCGGCCGTCGAGTCCGGCGGCTTCGACAGCATCACCCGTTCCGCGGCCGAGCTCCTGTCGAAGATCAACCGCATCGATTTCGACGGCATCGGCAAGAGCATCTCGGGCGCCGCGACCGGCCTCGACAGCACCATCAACGGCCCGCAGATCAAGGCGACGCTGGCGGCTCTGGAGAAGGCCATGCTCGATGTCCAGGACATCGCCAAGAAGCTCGACCAGGGCGGCACCCCGGCGATGAAGCGCCTGCCGGAGATCGCGGCGGCACTGCAGGACTCGCTGACCAGGGCCAGCCGCCTGTTCGCCTCGCTCAATGCCGGCTATGGCGACGACTCGCGGTTTCGCCGCGACCTCGATCGCCTGCTGCCGCAGCTCACCGACACCGCGCGCTCGATCCGCGCCCTGGCCGACCTGCTGTCGCGCCACCCCGAAGCCCTGATCAAGGGCCGCACCAACACCGGCAGGGAATGACCGCGATGACTCTCGGCCGACGCCAGTTCACGAGCCTCGCCCTGCCGATGGTCGCGGCAGCCTGCGGTGCGTCTCCCGAGCCGAACTACTACACGATCGTCGCGCGGACCGGTCCGACCTTCTCCGCCGGCCCCAGGATCGTGCTCCTGAAGGACATCGGCCTGGCGAGCTATCTCGACCGGCGCGAGGTCGTGCGGTCGTCCGAGGGCTACAAGCTCGACATCATGGCGAACGACTGGTGGGGCGAGGGGCTCGGCGCCATGCTCGGGCGCGTACTCGTGGTCGAGCTCGGCCAGCGCCTGCCCAACAGCTCGGTCTATGGCGAAAGCGGCGCCATATCGGTCGACGCCAACGTCGTGGTCGGCGTCAATATCCAGCGACTCGACGCCGACAGGTCGGGCACGCTGATCCTCAATGCCCAGGTGGCGGCGGAATTCAATCGGCCACGCCGCCTCGCGGCGCGCAACTTCTCGATCTCCAGGCCCACGCCGACGCCGGACACCTCCGGCCTGGTGGCGGCGATCAGCGATGCCGTGGGCGAGCTCGCCGACGGCATCGCCGCCCTGCTGCAGCCCTAGCCCTGCCATGGCGGAGGCCGTTCCTGCGCCAGTGACACGCGCCCAGCTGCAGGAATGTCCGGGCTGCGGCCTGTTTCAGGTCGTGCCGGCAATGGCGCCGAACCTGCGCTGCAGCTGCCAGCGCTGCGGCACCGCGCTGCGCCTCACCCGCACCGACCCGCTGAACCATCACCTCGCGCTCACCTTCGCCTGCCTGGTGCTGTTCGCGGTGCTGTGGCTGGCCATGCTGATGAAGGTGTCGACCGCCGGCATCGTGCACGAGACGACGCTCGAGTCGGGTCCTGTCGAGCTGGTCAAGCACGGCCTGTGGCCGCTTGCGATTGCCGTCGCCTTCACCACGGCGATCGCCCCGCTGATCAAGTTTCTCGGCACGCTCTACGTGCTCATCGGCCTCAAGTTGAGCGTCCTGCCGCCCAACCTGCGCGGCATCTTCCTGATCTCGCGCAAGGTCGGCCTGTGGTCGATGCTCGAGGTGCTGCTGCTCGGCGTGTTCGTCGCGTACACCAAGCTCGGCGACCTGGTGACCATCGAGCTCGGCGCGGCTGTCTATGCCCTGGCTGCGCTCACCGTGGTGATCGTCTGGGCCGAGCTCGCCCTCGATCCGCAGGCGGTGTGGGAGGAGATCGAGCGCCGTGGCCAGACGCATGCCCCGTTGCCGCCGCGCGCCGATACGCCGGCGCTTCTTCAGTTGCGGCCGGGCTCGGTGGGATGCGAGGGCTGCGGCCTGGTGTCGGTTCCGGCCGACGGCGACGGCCATTGCCCGCGCTGCGGCAGCGCCTTGCATGAACGCAAGCCCGGCGCCATCTCGCGCACCTGGGCCCTGGTCATCGCCGCCGCCGTGCTCTACGTGCCGGCCAACGTCTATCCGGTGCTCACCGTGATCCAGCTGGGAGCAGGCCAGCCGAGCACCATCATGGGCGGCGTCGAGGAGCTGCTGGCGTCTCAGATGTATCCGCTGGCCCTGCTGGTCTTCTTCGCCAGCATCCTGGTGCCGATGTTCAAGCTGATCGCCCTGGTGGTCATGCTGCTCGCCGTCCAGCTCGGGCGTCCGGAAGCGGGCGCCGGCGTGCTGCTGCGCGAGCGGACAGTCCTCTACTACGTCGTCGCCTGGATCGGACGCTGGTCGATGGTCGACATCTTCATGGAGTCGCTGCTGGGCGCCCTCGTGCAGTTCGGCAATGCCGTCACCATCGAGCCCGGCATCGGTGCGCTTGCCTTCTGCGCCGTGGTGTTCATCACCATCTTCGCCGCCGAGTCCTTCGATCCGCGCCTGATGTGGGACGCCGCCGGCCGCAATGCGCATCAGCCGCTGCCGTCGACGCAGCCGGCTGGCCCTGCCGCCTCGGCCGAACCGGCGAGGTAGAGGCTCATTGCCGGGACCGCGCACTCTAGGCGCTAACTCAATGGCCCCCCTCCCAAGCTTCGCGAAAGCGAAGCTGGGGAGGATGCGAATCCCTACGGCTTCCAGCGCAGGAAGTTGGTGATCAGGCGCAACCCCGTCGCCTGGCTCTTCTCGGGGTGGAACTGGGTGCCGGCGACATTGTCGCGGCCGACCACGGCGGTGATCGGCCCGCCATAGTCGGTCAGCGCGAGAACGGTCTCGCGTTTCCGGGCCTCGAGCTGGAAGGAATGGACGAAGTAGGCGTGATCGCGAGGCGCGATGCCCTCGAGCAGCGCATGCGGCGCGAGATCCGACAGCTCGTTCCAGCCCATGTGCGGGATCTTCAGGACCGCGCCGTCCGAGCCGCGCCTCGGATCGATGCGCACCACGTCGCCGTCGATCCAGTCGAGCCCGGCGTGCACGCCGTACTCGACGCCGCGCGTCGCCATGAGCTGCATGCCGACGCAGATGCCGAGGAACGGCTTGCCGCGCTCGATGACCTCGCGCTGCAGGGTGTCGACCATTCCCGGCACGCCATAGAGACCGGCGCGACAGTCGGCGAAGGCGCCGACGCCGGGCAGCACGATGCGATCGGCGGCGGCGACGTCGTGCGGGTCGGCGGTCACCAGCACGCGGTCGTCCAGGCCGCTCTCGCGAGCGGCCCGTTCGAAGGCCTTGGCCGCCGACCGCAAGTTGCCGGAGCCGTAATCGACGATGGCGACAGTCATGGAAACCCTGGAGCGCGCGCGGGGTGGTTGTTGCAGCAGGCCCATCTCGTTCGGCTGCTCCAGCCGACTGGAATGGGCTCGAGGCGAGGTGGTCGCGTCAGAGCACGCCCTTGGTGCTGGGCACCGCAGAGGCCTGCCGCGGATCGATCTCGACCGCGGCGCGCAGCGCCCGCGCGAGACCCTTGAAGCAGCTCTCGACGATATGGTGGTTGTTCTCGCCGTAATGGTTCCAGACATGCAGGGTGAGCCCGCCCAGCTGGGCGAAGGCCTGGAACCATTCCTTGAAAAGCTCGGTGTCCATGGTGCCGAGCTTGGGCTTGCTGAACGTCACCTTCCAGACGAGGTAGGGCCGGTTGGAGGCGTCGAGCGCCACCTCGGTCAGGGTCTCGTCCATCGGGATGTGAGCGGCCCCGTAGCGGCGGATCCCGGCGCGGTCGCCCAGCGCTTTGGCGAGGCACTCGCCGAGCACGATGCCGCTGTCCTCGGTCGTGTGGTGATAGTCGATATGCAGGTCGCCCTCGGCGCGCAGCGTGATGTCGATCAGGCTGTGGCGGCTCAGCTGCTCGAGCATGTGGTCGAGGAAGCCGATGCCGGTCCTGATGTCGTACTTGCCGGTGCCGTCGAGATTGATGGCGGCGGCAATGCGCGTCTCCTTGGTGGCGCGCGCGACGAACGCCCGCCGCCCGCCCTGTCCGGGGGTGGCGAGGCTCTCGGTCGCGGTCTGGGGAGGCGCCTTTTTCCTGGCCGGGCGGGCCATTCCTGCGTGTCCTTTCGCCTTGGGGCCGTGGGTAGGCCGGTCCGTTCATACAGGAAGGCGCGCCGCGCGGTCGAGCGCGAGACGCGTCAGAATGACGCCCAGCAGCACCACCAGCCCGCCCAGCACGCGGGCCGGCGTCAGGGGATCGCCGAAAAAGGCGGCCGACAGGCCGACGCCGGCAATCGGGATCAGGTACATGTAGACCATGACCCGGCTGACCCCGAGCCGCTCGAGCCCGACGGTCAGGCCGAGGAAGGCGACGCCGACCGGAAAGATCGCCGTGTAGAGCCAGTAACCCAGAAGCCGGTCGTCGAGCCGGGCGAACTCGCCCGGCGAGTCGAACAGCAGGGCGATCGGCATCAGGAGCAGCGAGCCGAGCAGGGTCGTCCAGGCCATCACCGGCAGCGCCCCCAGCCGGAGATTGTAGGGCGCGCCGCGCTCGACGTAGAGCGCCCAGGCGAAGGCGGCGAGCAGCCACAGCCCGACGCCGTCGAGGCTGCCGGGCGACAGGGTCCAGGCGGCGAGCGAGTTGTTGACCACCACGACCACGCCGGCGAAAGCGGTCGCGATGCCGGCCCAGCCGAGGGCAGGCAGCCGGCGGCCGCCGAACCACGCCAGGATGGCCGAGAAGGCCGTCGTCGTGGTCATCACGATCGAGCCCACGGACGGCGGCGTGCGGGCCATCGCCAGGCCCCAGCAGGCCTGGAACAGGCCGACGCCGACCAGCGACAGGACGACCATCGGCACCCAGTCGCGCCGCGGCAGGGCGAGCGGCCGGCGCATCAGCGCCACGACGGCGAGCAGGAACACGCCAGCCACGAGATAGCGCGACGCGCTGTAGAGCAGGGGGCTCATGACGGCGAGCACATCCTTGGCGAAGGGATAGCTCGAGCCCAGCAGCATGGTCGTGACGACCATCACGGCGTCGCCGGTGAAGCGGGAAGGCTTGGCGGACAAGGGGTGATCTTAATCTCCTCCCTAGCGAAGCTGGGGAGGTGTCGGTGTAGTCGGACTCTTCTCCTCCCCAGCCAAGGTGCTGGTTACAGCGCCAAGGCTAGGGAGGAGAGAGAAGAGCACCTCACCCCTCGCGCGGGGCGGTCGAGGCCTTCTGCGCGCCCCAGAAGCCGAACAGAGCGCCGGCGACGCGGCGGATCTGGATCTCCTCGGAGCCTTCGGTGATGCGATAGCGCCGGTGGTGGCGGTAGATGTGCTCGAACGGCGTATGGCGCGAGTAGCCGACGCCGCCATGGACCTGGATGGCGCGGTCGGCCGCCTCGCAGACCAGGCGGTTGGCGCGGTAGTTCGACATCGCCACCCATTCGCTTACCTGCATGTGGTGCTGGCGATCGAGATGCCATGCGGTCTTGCGCACAAGGCCGCGAGTCATCTCGGCCTCGGTGTGCAGCTCGGCGAGCGGGAACTGGATCGCCTGGTTGGAGGCCAGCGCCTTGCCGAACACCTTGCGGTTCTTGGCGTAGGCCACCGACATGTCGATGCAGTACTGCGCCGCGCCGAGGCTCGAGGCGGCTTGGCGGATGCGGTTCTCGTGCACGAAGGTCTGCGCCACGTCGAGGCCGCGGCCTTCCTCGCCCAGCATCGACGAGGCCGGCACCCTGACGTTGGTGAGCGACACCTCGGCATGGTCGGACGGCATGTTGAAGGTCCACCACATGTACTCGACCTTGAAGCCGGGCGACGTCACCGGAGTCAGGAAGGCCGAGATGCCGCGCGCATCGCCGGGCTTGCCCGAGGTGCGAGCGAACACCAGGTCGACCGTGGCGGTGTGCATTCCGGTGTTGAACCGCTTCATGCCGTTGATCACCCACTCGCCGCCCTGCTTCGTGGCGGTGGTCTCCATGAAGGTGGCATCGGAACCGTGGTTCGGTTCCGTGAGGCCGAAGGCGATGCGCTCCTTGCCGGTGAGCATGCCTTCGAGATAGCGCTCCTTCTGCTCCCTCGTGCCGAAGCGATGGAGCAGCAGGGCCACCGGGAAGTTGCCGACGATCGAGCTCTCGTTCTGCAGGTCGTTGTGCAGGCCGAGCCCCTTGTGGGCGAGATGCTCGCGGATGATCGCCATGGCGAGGTTGGAGCCTTCCTTGCCGCCCAGCTCCTTCGGCAGGGCGAAGCGCAGGTGGCCCGCCTTGTCGGCGCGGCGGCGCATCTCGGACAGCAGCGCCTCCCATTCGTGGCGCGGCTGACCGTCATTGTCCCAGTCGGTGCGGGCGTGCTCGCGGCGATGGTCGAAGAAGCGGATGTTGTCGTTCTCGCGCTCGAGCGGCCGGATCTCGCGCTCGATGAACTCGTCGAGCTCGCGCAGGTAGGCCGCGATGTCGGCGGGTATGTCGAAGTCCATGGGCTGCTTCCTCCGGTGAACGAGCGTTCACCGGCATCTTAGGCGGCCGGCAGGTCGACGCGGAAGCGGCTGCCGCCGCCCTCTGCCGCCACGCAAACGGCGTTGCCGCCGTGGCGGCGGGCGATGTCGAGCACCAGCGCCAGGCCCAGGCCGCTGCCGCGGCCGCTTTCGCGGCTGCCGGCGGGACGATAGAACGGCTCGAAGATGCGCTGCCTTTCCGCTTCGGGAACGCCCGGCCCGCGGTCGGCGACCTCGAGGACGGCACGCTCACCCTGGCGTTCCACTGACAGGTCGATCGGCCCGTCACCGCCGTGTCGCCGCGCATTCTCGATCAGGTTGCGGATCAGCCGGCGAAGCAAAAGGCGGTCGCCGGACACCGTGACGGGAGTTCCCGTGGCCTCGAGGTCGTAGCGGGCGGCTTCCTCGGCCGCGAGGGCCAGCAGGTCGACGGGCTCGCGCTGCTCCAGGATGGGCAGCGCCTCGAGCCGGCTGGCCAGCAGGATCTGCTCGATCAACTGATCGAGCTCCTCGACGTCCTGCTTCAGGGATTGGCGGGTCTTGGGGTCGGCGCCGTCGCCCAGCAGCGAGGCGGCGACGGCGATGCGGGCGAGCGGGGTGCGCAGCTCGTGGCTGCAGTTGGCGAGCAGCAGGCGGTGGGCCGCCACCAGCTCCTCGATGCGCTGCGCCGAGCGGTTGAAGCTGGCGGCCAGCGCCGCCACCTCGTCGCGACCCTCGACCTTGACCCGCGCGCCGAGATCGCTGCCGAAGCGATCGACGCCGGCCTGCAGCCGCTCGAGCCGCCGCCCGAGCCCACGGACCACCGGATAGGCGCCGACGGCGATGGCGAGCGCGACCAGGGCGAGGAAGGCGGTGACCCAGAAGATCGGGTTGGGCCGCTCGCGGACCTGGCGGGCGACGAGCCACCGCCCATCCGGCAGATGCAGGGTGAAGTTCGGGCCGCCCGGCCCGCGCCGCCAGCCGGTGCGCGCGTGCCTGTGCTCGAAGCGTGGCGGCGGGCGGCCTGCCATGGCGATCATGTCGCCGTTCGGCCGATATAGGGCAAGGTCGAACCGGAGCTTGCGGTGCAGTGCCTCGAGGGCCTTGTGCTGCTCGGCGAGCGGCGCATCGGCGTCGGGCAGCAGCGCGCCGGTCAGCTCGGCGGCGACGTCGAGATACTGCGGCGTGCGCGCGTCGTCCTCGGCGAGCCGCCACAGCACCGCCGCCGCGCCGACGAACACCGCCAGCACCACCAGGATGGTCACGTAGAACTGCAGGTAGAGGCGGTGCATGGGGCCGGCTACGCGAGCGTCTTCTTCCTCCCCAGCTGCGCTGGGGAGGTGTCATACTCATGTTCCTCTCCCCCGCTCGGGGGAGAGGCTAGGTGAGGGGGCTTCAAAGGTTGCCCGTTCACCTGCAACCCCCTCACCCAGCCTCTCCCCCGAGCGGGGGAGAGGAGCATGAGTTGAGACGTGTCACGCCGCGAGCCGCCCCTCACCGGTCCTGGTCCCGGGCGAAGACGTAGCCGGCGCCGCGCACCGTCAGGATGCGGCGCGGCTTCCTGGGATCGTCCTCGATGGCGGCGCGGATGCGCGAGACGTGGACGTCGACGGAGCGGTCGAAGGCCTCGAGCTTCTCGCCTTTGAGCAAGTCCATCAGGGCATCGCGCGACAGCACGCGGCCAGCGCGCTCGGCGAGCGCCAGCAGGAGCGCGAACTGATAGGAGGTGATGGGGCGCTCCTCGCCGTCGACGCGCACGAGGCGCGCCCCCTTGTCGACCTCGAGGCGGCCGAAGCGCAGCGTTTCGGATCGCGCCACGCCGCCCTTGCGCCGCAGAATGGCGCGCAGGCGGGCCTGCAGCTCGCGCGGCTCGAACGGCTTGGCGAGATAGTCGTCGGCGCCGATCTCGAGCCCGACGACGCGGTCCATCGGCTCGCCGCGCGCCGTCAGCATCAGGATCGGCACGTCGGTCGTGCCGCGCAGCCGGCGGCAGAGATCGAGGCCATCGGCGTCGGGCAACATGAGATCGAGGATCACGGCGTCGAACGCCTCGCGCCTGAGCAGCGCCTCGCCCGATTGGGCGGTGCCGGCGACGGTGACGCGAAAGCCCGCCCCGCCAAGATAGTCGGAGACCATCCCGGCGAGGCGGCTGTCGTCGTCGATCATCAGGATGCGCTCGGCCATGGGTGCAGTATCGGGCCGAGCCAGCCCGGATGTCATCCGCGCTTGCCGAAGCGCTCGCCCCAGCTCTTGAAGAAGGCCTGGCGCTGCGAGGCATTGAGCACGTTGCCGGCATCGATCATCGCCTTGGCGAAGCGCTTCGACGTGTCGTCGGCGATCTTCATCCGGGCGGCGCGGATCTGCTCGATCCTGGCCGGGTCGATGGTCGGTGCCTGCAGGGCGGCTTCCATCGCCTTGCGGTTGTCGACGCGCTGCTCGCGGAACGCCTTCACGTCCTTGAAGGCGGCCTGCACGATCTCGGTCACCTTGGCCTTCTGCTCGGCCGTCGCGTCGGTGCCCGACAAGGCCTTGTCGACGCGCTTCTCGATGCGCTGCTGGAACTTCGCCGGATCGTGGCCGGCGCCGTCGCCGCGCGCGAAGGCCGTGCCGCCGGCGGTTGCCGCGAGGCTGCCCGCGAGCAGCGCCGCCATCATCGTCTTCATGTCGAGCTTTGCCATCTACTCCTCCTTGGGGTGTTCGAAGCACTTCCCCGTGGCTCCGATATGGAGGACGTGGGTTTCGCGAACCTCTCGGGCATGTAAAGTTCGGTAAAGATGACCCTGCTGCAGACCGAGCGCCTGACGCTGCGGCCGCTGGTGCCGGCCGACGCAGGTCCCTACGCCGCCATGCGATACCACCCGGAGGTCGCGCGCTGGCTGCCGCCCGCGTCGGGCGACCCGCTCGAGGCGGCGCGGGCGACCATCGAGCGCTTCGCCGCGGCCTGGCGCGACCGGGATCATGCCCCGTGGGGCGTCTTCCGCGAGGGCGGGCTGATCGGCCATTGCGGTCTCAATTATGTGCCGGAGTTCGAGCGCACCGAGGTGCTGTGGGCGCTCCATCCCGACGCGTGGGGCAAGGGCTACGCCACCGAGGTGGCGCGCGCCGCGGTCGCCTATGGCTTCGAGACTCTCGGGCTCGACCTGATCTTCGCCATCACGCTGCCCGACAATCACGCCTCGCAAGCGGTGATGAAACGCATCGGCCTCACCTATCGCCGTCGTGTCGAGTACAAGGGCTTCAAGGACGTGGTGTGGTTCGACGTCGATCGGGCGGCGTGGCTGGCGCAGGCGCGCTGATCGTCATCGCCGGGAGCGCGCCACTCCGATGGCGCTCTTCTTGCCGATCACACATCCCATGAGCGCCATCGGAGTGGCGCGCTCCCAGCGAAGAGATTCTACCCGACGCCGCGTCGCACTTCGGGGGCCGCCGGCGCCGTGTCGCTGGTCAGGACCTCGATGGCGGCGCGATGTATTGCGGGGTCGCCGGCGGCGATCACGGAGCCGTCGGAATTGACGTCGAGAGCCTTGCCGCGCCAGTCGGTGATCAGGCCGCCGGCGCCGGTAACCACCGGCACGAGGGCGGCGAAGTCGTAGAGCTTGAGCGAGTTCTCGACCACCAGGTCGACATGGCCGGACGCCAGCAGGCCATAGGCGTAGCAGTCGCCGCCCCAGCGGAACAGCTTCACGCGCTGCGTCAAAGCCTCGTGGCGCTTCTCGAAGGCGCCGGGAAACATGATCGGGGCGGTCGAGTACATGTAGGCCTGCTCGAGCGCTCCGCAGGCGCGCACCTCGATCGGCCGGCCGTTGAAGGTCGACCTCTCGCCCGCCACGCCCAGCCAGCGCTCGCCGAGGATCGGCTGGTCGATGACGCCCAGCACCGGCACGCCGCGATGAAGCAGCGCGATCAGCGTGCCGAAGATCGGCAGGCCGGTGATGAACGCCTTGGTGCCGTCGATCGGGTCGAGCACCCAGACGTAGTCGGCGTCAGTACGCACCGCGCCGTGCTCCTCGCCGAACACGCCATGCGCCGGGACCTGCGCATCGAGCAGGGCGCGCATCGCCGTCTCCGACTCGCGATCGGCAATGGTGACGGGGCTGGCATCTGTCTTGTCGTCGACGACGACGCCACTGCGGAAATAGCGCGCAACGATCGGTCGCGCGGCATCGGCGAGGCGATTGGCGAGGCCGACCAGCTCGGCGGGAACCGGCCCGGCCAAGGATGATTCCTAGGGCAGGGGCGCGGGCGTGTCCGCCAAGGTGCGCAGGTAGGCGACCACGTCGGCGCGCTCCTGGGCCTTGGGCAGGCCGGCGAAGGCCATCTTGGTGCCCTTCACGTAAGCGGTCGGCTTGAAGATGAGGTGGTTGATGTCCTCGTAGGTCCACTCGCCGCCCTTGGCCTGCATCGCCGAGGAATAGCTGAAGCCCTCGTGGCCCGCCTTCTTGCGGCCGACGATGCCCCACAGGTTCGGGCCGACCTTGTTCGCACCGCCCTTGTCGACCGTGTGGCAGGTCAGGCACTGCTTCATGAAGATCGCCTTGCCGGCGTCGACATTGGCCTTCGCGAGCTCCGGGCCGATTGGCGGCAGCTCTGCCGCGGGCGCGGCCGCGGTCGAGGTGCTCGCTGCTTCCTCGGTGACGGCGATCGCCGGCTTGTCCAGCTTGTGCGGATGAACGACGGCGTTGGAAACCTTGCCCACCACCATCGCGAAGAGGGCCGAGGCAAGCACGCAGCCCGCAACCGTGTTGAAACTGGCCATTGTCCGATCCCGAGCGCCAAAAAATGTCCGGACGCTGCTGTAGCACGCCCGCCGTGCCGCCAGTAGTATCCGATCGGCCCGTCGGGCTCGCGCGGCGGAACGTCGCAAGCCCCGGAAATTGCGAGGTTTTTCGCTGATCGACGGGTGGTTGACGGGGCTCGTTTGGCGGGCGAAACAGCCGCTCGTCGGGATATCGATGGCGCGGCGGCAAAGGCGGGGGCGATGGCGAAGCGGCGGGTCAAAGGCGGCGGGCGGCGCGGCGATGCGGCGAACACGATCGCCTTCCAGGGCGAGGCCGGGGCGAACTCCGACATGGCCTGCCGGGCGGCCTATCCCTACATGACGACGCTGCCGTGCCCGACCTTCGAGGCGGCGATGGCGGCCGTGCAGGCGGGCAAGGCGGAGCTCGCCATGATCCCGGTCGAGAACTCGATCGCCGGCCGGGTCGCCGACCTGCACAGCCTGCTGCCCCATACCAGGCTCAAGATCGTCGCCGAGCACTTCCAGCGCGTCGAGCATTGCTTGGTCGCCCTGCCGGGCGCCACGCTGAAGACCGTCAAGACGGTGAAGAGCCACGTCCAGGCGCTGGCGCAGTGCCGCAACTTCCTGAAGAAGCACCGCTTCCAGCCGCTGGTCCATGCCGACACGGCCGGCGCGGCGCGCGAGATCGCCGAGGACGGCGATCCCCAGGTCGGCGCCATCGCCTCCTCGCTCGCCGCCCGCATCTACGAGCTCAAGGTGCTGGCGCGCAACATCGAGGACGCCGACCACAACACCACACGCATGCTGGTGTTCTCGCGCGACGAGGCGGCGCCCGACTGGCGCACCGTGCAGTGCATGACCGCTTTCCTGTTTCGGGTGAAGAGCGTGCCGGCCGCGCTCTACAAGGCGCTGGGCGGCTTCGCGACCAACGGCATCAACATCGTCAAGCTGGAGAGCTACCTGTCCGGTGCGCATTTCGAGCAGGCACAGTTCTATGCCGAGGTCGAAGGCCACCCCGAGCAGCGCGCCCTGCAGCTCGCGCTCGAGGAGCTCGCCTTCTTCTCCGAGGAGTTCAAGGCGCTGGGCACGTTCCCCGCCCATCCGTTCCGTCGCCGCGGCTGGCAGGCGCCGACCCGCCCGGGAACCTGACCAACCGGACCTGAGAACCGGACCTGAGCAACCGTCGAGGACGCGCCATGGCACAGCATCCGGTCCGCATCGCCCCGTCGATCCTGTCGGCCGATTTCGCCGCCCTCGGCCGCGAGATCGAGGCGGTGACGGCGGCAGGCGCTGACTGGATTCATGTCGATGTCATGGACGGCCATTTCGTGCCCAACCTGACGATCGGCCCGATGGTGGTGAAGGCCCTGCGCCCGCACTCCGACCGGCCGTTCGATGTCCATCTCATGATCACGCCGGTCGATCCGCTCGTGCCGGCCTACGCCGAGGCCGGCGCCGACACGATCTCCTTCCATCCCGAGGCCGGGCCGCACGTCCACCGTACGATCCAGCTGATCAAGGGCCTCGGCAAACGTGCCGGGCTGGTGCTCAATCCGGCAACGCCGCTCGCCGCGGTCGAGCCGGTACTGGCCGATCTCGACCTGGTGCTGGTGATGAGCGTCAACCCGGGCTTCGGCGGCCAGGCTTTCCTCGAAAGCCAGCTCGCCAAGATCGCGGCCCTGCGCCGGGCGATCGACGCGCTCGGCAAGCCGATCGATCTCGAGGTCGATGGCGGCGTCAATCCGGAGACGGCGCGGCGCTGCATTGCCGCCGGGGCCGATGCCCTGGTGGCGGGCACGGCGGTGTTCGGCGGCGGTCCGGCGCGCTATGCCGCCAACATCGAGGCCCTCCGCGGATGAAGGTCGACCGTCACGCGCTCGCCATCGCCCGCCTCGAGGTCGAGACCGGCACGCCCGAGGACAAGGCGCGGGTCAAGGCGTGGGATCGTCTCGACCGCCTGCTCTCGACGCTCGACTCGAAGACCTCGGTCCTGCTGCGCTTCAACTCGATCGTCGTGGCGGCGCTCGCCTACCTGGTGATCGTGAGCGCCACCGAGCCGTTCGCCCAGTCCAACGCGATCGTGAAGACCGTCGGCGTGGTGATCGGCCATCTCAGCCTGCTTGCCAGCGTGCTGAGCTGCGGCTTCGCCTTTCCGGTGATCAACGTCGAATGGAACTTCTTCGGCGGCCGCCTCGATCACAGGGACGGAAGCGAGCCCGTCTTCGACGATGCCGCGCTCGAACGGATCGGCGAGCTGGTGACCCTGCGCACGCGGCTCTACTCGCGTGCCTGGCAGCTCGCCGTGGCCGGCGGCGCGGGCTTCGCGATCATGGTCGCGCTGGCGACGATCCACATTCCCTGAGCCCGGGAGAGGCGCGCGACACGCTGTTGACCTCATCCTGAGGAGCCGCGCCTGGCGCGGCGTCTCGAAGGATGGGCTCAGACGAGGTGCCTTGTTGCCCATGCTTCGAGACGCCTCGCTTCGCGCGGCTCCTCACCATGAGGTTGATTGGCTGTTCCTACAACTCGATCTCGCCCTGCTGGACGGCTACGCAGCCGCCGCCCACGGAGGCGCGGATGCCGTCGGGAGCGCGATGGGCGGTGCACAGCAGCAGGCTGGGGCGGCCCATCTCGACGCCCTGGGTGACCTCGTAGCGGCGCTCGCGATCCCCGGTGAGAGACAGCAGCAGCGCCGCCAGCGGCGTCGCGGCGCTGCCGGTCGCCGCATCCTCGAGCGTGCCGGAGAGCGGCGAGAACATGCGCGCCCGAAGGCGGGTGGCGCCCCTAGGCTCGCCATCATGGGCGTCCTCGCCATCGCGGGCGTAGAGATAGAGCGGGAGACGGCGCGGGCCGAGCGCGGGAAAGGCCTCGCGAGCGGCCTTGAAGCGGGCGAGGTCGGGGATCGCCCGCGATAGCGCGGGCCCGGTCACCTCGGCGACGACGAAGGAATTGCCGACCGACGCCACGACCGGCCGGTGCGCCGCCACGACGACGTCCTCGGCTGCGAGGCCGACGCAGCCGGCCAGCAGGTCGACCGGCATCTCGGGGCCGAGCGACAGCGGCTGAGGCGCGGCGATGGTGACGGCGCGCGGCGTCGGCGCGGCGCCGTCGCGCTGCACCTGCACCTCGACCAGGCCGGCGATCTCCTCGAAGCGCAGCACGCCGCCGCGGTCGCGGCCCAGCCCGGCCAGCACCCATCCGGTGCCGACATTGGGGTGACCGGCGAAGGGCATCTCCGACGTCCGGTTGAAGATGCGCACGCGCGCCGTGTTGGCCGGATCGTCGGGCGGCAGGACGAAGGTCGTCTCGCTGAGATTGAACTCGGCGGCCAGCGACTGCATCTCGGCGCCGCCGAGGCCACTCGCGTCCGGCAGCACGGCCAGCGGATTGCCGCCGAACCGGCGGTCGGTGAAGACGTCCACCGTGACGAAGGAAAAGCGGCGCACGCGCCGGCCCTAGACGATCTCGACGCCGACGTCCTTGGCCAGCCGGCGCAGGCCCTCGATCGACCGGGCGGTCGCCTCGCGACGGTTCTCCGGGCAATGGGTCTCGATGCTTGCCAGCACCTCGGGTGCCTGGACGCCGCTCAGCAGCCGCTCGAGCTCGGCCGGCCAGGGCACGTCGCCATCGCCGAGGGGAACCGTCCGGCGCGCCTCGAGATTGCGATCCTTGAGATGGATGGCCGTGGTCAGCGGCGCCAGCGTGGCGATGTCGGCATCGCTCGGACGTTCGCCGACCGACCAGGAATTGGCGATGTCGACCAGGGGCCGGAAGTAGCGCGGCATGGCGCGCGCCTCCTCCAGCTCGATCTCCTCGATCTCCTCGTCGCCGCCCATCGGCAGCCACGGCACGGCCGCGAAGAAGGCCGCGAGCTCGGCGATGTTGCCGATGTTGCAGACCGGCTCGTTCTCGATCTGCAGGGTGATGTCGAAATGGTGGGCGAAGGAATGGAGCTTGCCGACATCCTTGCTCAGCCGGCCGAGATCGGCCGGGCGAAAGCCGGGGTAGCGCAGGTAGCTGAATATCCGCATGTGAGGAGCGCCCAGGATCACGGCGACCTCCATGGCATGGTCGACGACGTTCTCGGCCGGGCAGGAGGCGGGATCGAACGCGAAATCGGCCTTGCCGCCCGCGGGCGACTTGCCCGGCGCCTGCCATTTGAACATGGGCGACACGAAGGCGGGCACCGTCAAGCCGGCCTTCTCGAGCTTGCGGCTGATCGCGATCACCTCTTCCTTCTTCATGCCGAGCAGGTTGCGGCCGTCGACCGTGCGCATGTCGAGCCGCGCGAGGCCGTGCTCGTGGGCGAACGAGATCATCTCGTCCAGCGACGGTCCGATCTCGTCACCGATGACGGAAAGAGCGAGGCGGGGAAGCGGCATAGCCGCGAGCCTACTATGCTTCCCGATCTTTGGCTAAAGTCGATTGGACGGCCCGAGGAGAGGCCTCTGAGGAGCCTGGCATGAACAACGAATCGGCGATCTTCGTGGGGGCGAGCGATACCGACCAATTCCTCCTCCTGAAATACGCCAATCGCCACGGCCTGATCGCTGGCGCGACCGGCACCGGCAAGACAGTGACGCTGCAGACCATCGCCGAAGGCTTCTCGGCCTACGGCGTGCCGGTCTTCATGGCCGACGTGAAAGGTGATCTGTCGGGCATCGCTCGGGCGGGCGGAGACAATCCGCGCGCCGTCGAGCGCGCCAGGCAGCTCGGGATCGAGAACTACTCGGGCCGTGCATTTCCGGCGATCTTCTGGGATCTGTTCGGCGAGCGCGGCCATCCCGTCCGCACGACCGTCACCGAGATCGGGCCGGTGCTGATGGCGCGCCTGCTGCAGCTCAACGCGACCCAGGAAGGCGTGCTGAACATCGTCTTCAAGGTCGCCGACGAGCAGGGCCTGCTGCTGCTCGACTTCAAGGATCTGCAGAGCGCTCTGCAATGGACGGCGGAGAATGCCGGGTCGCTCACCACGCGCTACGGCAATGTCTCCAAGCAGACCGTCGGCACCATACAACGCGCGCTGCTGACGCTCGAGCAGCAGGGCGGCGAGCGCTTCTTCGGCGAGCCGGCACTCGCTCTCGAGGACATGATCGGCCGCGACCCGTCCGGGGCCGGGTACGTCAACATCCTCGCCGCCGACCGGCTGATGCAGAGCCCTCGCCTGTACGCCACCTTCCTGCTGTGGCTGCTGTCCGAGCTGTTCGAGAGCATGCCCGAGGTGGGTGACGTCGACCGGCCGAGGTTCGTGTTCTTCTTCGACGAGGCGCATCTGCTGTTCGACGATGCGCCCAAGGCGCTGGTCGACAAGATCGAGCAGGTGGTTCGGCTCATCCGGTCGAAGGGCGTGGGCGTTTACTTCATAACCCAGAATCCCCTGGATCTTCCCGAGTCGGTGCTGGGCCAGCTTGGCAACCGCGTCCAGCATGCCTTGCGCGCGTTCACGCCGAGGGACCAGAAGGCGGTCAGGACCGCCGCCGAGACGTTCCGCCCGAGCAAGAAGTTCAATGCCGCGGAAGCCATCCAGGAGCTGGGCGTCGGCGAGGCGCTGGTCTCGTTTCTCGATGCCAAGGGCGTTCCCCAGCCGGTCGAGCGCTGCCTGATCGCGCCGCCGCGTGCCCGCATCGGGCCGGCGAGCGAGGCCGAGCGCGCTGCCATCGTCGGGGCGAGCCCGCTTGCCGGCAAGTACGAGCGCACGATCGATCGGGAGTCGGCCTACGAGGTGCTGACCGGCCGCGCGAGCGGCGGCCAGATCGAGCCCGACGACGGGCCGCCGGTCGCACGGCCCGGCCGGCGCGGCCAGTACGACGCGGTGCCGCCGGCATCCCAGGCGCCATCCTCGCCGGGACCGTGGGGGCGCACGCGCATCCCGCAGACCGTGCCCACCGGATCCGCCGGACCGGCGCGTCCGCGACCGCGCCCCCGGCTGCGCGATGCCGCGCGCGATTCCGAGGCGCCGCCAACCGCACCCTCGAGGACGCCCGGGCGGCGCACCGATTCGATCGGCGAGACGATCGCCAAGACGGCGACGCGCACGGTGACCAACGTCCTCGTGCGCGAGGCGACCCGCGCGGTGCTGAGGAACGGCGGCTCGATCCTGCGCGGCGTGCTGGGCTCGCTGGTGAAGTAGCGGCTTACGCCAGCCGGTCGAGCTCCTTGACGATGGCGTCGCCCATCTCCTGGGTGCCGACCTTCTTGATGCCGTCGTGCTTGCCGCCGCCCAGCAGGTCGGCGGTGCGATAGCCAGCGGCGAGCACGTTCTCGACCGCCTTCTCGACCAGGTCGGCCTCGTTGCCGAGGTCGAACGAGTACCGCAGCATCATCGCGTAGGAGAGCGTCTCGGCGAGCGGGTTGGCGAGGCCCTTGCCGGCGATGTCGGGGGCGCTGCCGTGGATCGGCTCGTACAGCGCCTTGCGCCGGCCGGTCGCGTCGGGCGCGCCGAGCGAGGCCGACGGCAGCATGCCGAGTGAGCCGGTCAGCATCGAGGCCTCGTCCGACAGGATGTCGCCGAACAGGTTGTCGGTGACGATGACGTCGAACTGGCCGGGTGAGCGCAGCAGCTGCATGGCGAGCGCGTCGGCATACATGTGCTCGAGCTTCACGTCGGAATACTTCTCCTTGTGGAGCCTGGTCGCCTCCTCGCGCCACAACACGCCAGTGTGCATGACGTTGGCCTTTTCCGACGACATCACCTTGTTCTTGCGCTTGCGCGCAAGCTCGAAGGCGACGGCGCAGACGCGGCGGATCTCGCTCGCCGTGTAGCGCTGCGTGTCGAACGCCTCGACCTCGCCATTGGCGTTGGTGTGCCGGCCGCGCGGCTCGCCGAAATAGACGCCGCTCGTCAGCTCGCGGATGATCATGATGTCGAGACCTTTGACGATCTCGGGCTTGAGCGAGCTCGCATCGATCAGCGCGTCGAACACCTTGGCCGGACGCAGGTTGGCGAACAGGTCCATCTCCTTGCGCAGGCGCAGGAGGCCGCGTTCCGGCTTCTTGTCGAACTCGACATTGTCCCACTTCGGCCCGCCGACCGAGCCGAACAGCACGGCGTCGGCCTCCAGCGCGGTCTTCATGGTGGCGTCGGCCAGCGGCACGCCGTGCCGGTCGAGGGCGGCGCCGCCCACGACGTCCTCCTGGATGTCGAAGCCGACCGCGCGCTTGCTGCCCATCCAGGCGATGATCTTGCGCACCTCGTTCATGACCTCTGGGCCGATGCCGTCGCCGGGCAGCACCAGCAGATTGCGATTTGACGCCATTGTCTTGTTCTCTCGGATGTCGGGTGTCAGGTCGCCGCGTGCAGCCAGGGTTGCGCTTCCTTCTGGCGCGCCTCGAAGTCGTCGATCTCCGACTTCTTCTCCATGGTGAGCCCGATATCGTCGAGCCCGTTCAGCAGGCAGTGCTTGCGGAATGCATCGATCTCGAAATGCACCGTGCCGCCGTCGGGGCCCTTGATCTCCTGCTTCTCGAGGTCGATCTCGATGACGGCGTTGGAGCCGCGGCTCGCATCGTCCATCAGCTTGGCGATGATCTCCTTGGAGACCTTGATCGGCAGGATGCCGTTCTTGAAGCAGTTGTTGTAGAAGATGTCGGCGAAATCCTCGGAGATGACGCAGCGAATGCCGAAATCGAGCAGCGCCCACGGCGCGTGCTCGCGGCTCGAGCCGCAGCCGAAATTCGGGCCGGCGACGATGATCTTGGCGTTCTGGTAGGCCGGCTGGTCGAGCACGAAATTTTTCGACTGGCCGTCGGCCGTCCAGCGCAGCTCGGCGAACAGCCCGTCCTTCAGCCCGGTGCGCTTGATGGTCTTCAGGTAGTTCTTCGGGATGATCATGTCGGTGTCGACATTGACCATCGGCAGCGGCGCTGCCACGCCCCGGAGCGTGGTGAACTTTTCCATGGGATTCCCTCGCGAAACGCCGGAATAAACGGGCTTTCGTCCGCCCCGTCAAGCTTGGCCGCGGAGGCCGGTCGGCCGGGCAGCCTCTGCCACGATCGAGCCGCCCGAGCCCCATCGGATCTGGCCACGCCGGTCCTGACTCCCGGAATCCCGCAGGGCGTTCACATCGGATGCCTTGCTCGATCCGTCGGAATCCCGGAGCGGGACCTGCCGCTCGGCTGGCTCGGCGTAACGTGCCCTAGCGCCGGGTGAGGAAGGCTCCCGCCATCTTGTCGTGCAGGCCCTGCTTGCGGGCCGAGAAGGCAACCGCAATGCAGGCGATGAATCCCAGAAAGCCGACCAGCGCGCTGAGCGCGGTTCCGGCGGTGCCGGCCAGCAGCACCACGGTCGGCAGGTACATCGGCCAAGTTCGCACCGACGCGGCGGCGATGCTCAGCTTCCCGCCGTCCTCGGTCGAGACGCGGATGCCGAGCAGCCGCTTGCCGACCGTGGCCTGGGCCGACGAGGTCTCCTGGAGCACGAAATAGGCCCAAGTGAGCACCGCGTAGGCGATCACCTTGCCGGGCGGCATCAGGCTGGCAAGGTACTCGAGCAGAGCCTCGAAATCGGGGTCGGGCGGCGGCGGGGGCGGCATCGGGAAGAACAGCTCGATGATCTGCCACACGATGGCGAGCGCGATGGCATCGACGAGGGCCGCGACCACGCGCAACCAGAAGCCGGCATAGCGTACGGTGGTGGGGGCGGTCGGACGCGCGTCCCACACCGGCGGCGGTGGAGGAGGAGCCGAGGAGCCCGAGTTCGGAACGCTCGCCATGTCGATCTCCTGATGGAAAACGTGCGACGACACTAGCACGGGTCGATCGTCTGGCCCATCGGGCGCGCCTCGGCCGGAAGACAGAACGGGCGGCGCCACGCGACGCCGCCCGTTCGAAATCGACCGAGGAAGGCGACTACTGGAAGTCGCGCACGTCGGCCAGGGTGCCCTTGATGGCCGCCGCGGCGGCCATCGCCGGGCTGACAAGGTGGGTGCGCCCGCCGCGGCCCTGGCGGCCTTCGAAGTTGCGGTTCGATGTCGAGGCGCAGCGCTGACCCGGTTCGAGCCGGTCGGCGTTCATCGCCAGGCACATCGAGCAGCCCTGCAGGCGCCATTCGAAGCCGGCCTCGATGAAGATCCTGTCGAGACCTTCCTTCTCGGCCTCGGCCTTCACCAGGCCCGAGCCCGGCACGACCATGGCCGACACGTTGGCGGCGACCTTGCGGCCGCGCGCGATCTCGGCGGCCGCGCGCAGGTCCTCGATGCGGCCATTGGTGCACGAGCCGATGAACACGCGGTCGATCGGCACGTCGACCAGGCGCGTGCCCGGCTTCAGGTCCATGTAGGCGAGCGAGCGCGCCCACGCCTCGCGGCGGTTCTCATCGGGGGCGTTGGCCGGGTCGGGGATCACGTCGGTGATCGGCAGCGCGTCCTGCGGGCTGGTGCCCCAGGTCACCATCGGCGGGATGTCGGACGCCAGCAGGTCGAGCTGGGTGTCGAAGGTGGCGCCCTTGTCGCTCGGCAGGCGTCGCCACTGGGCGAGCGCCAAATCCCAGGCGCCGCCCTTCGGCGCATAGGGCCGGCCTTGCAGATACTTGAAGGTCGTCTCGTCCGGCGCGATCAGGCCGGCGCGCGCGCCCGCCTCGATCGACATGTTGCAGACCGTCATGCGGCCTTCCATCGTCAGCTCGCGGATGGCGCGGCCGGCATACTCGATCACGTAGCCGGTGCCGCCCGCCGTGCCGAGCTTGCCGATGATGGCCAGGATCACGTCCTTGGCCGTGACGCCGAGCGGCAGGCTGCCCTCGACGGCGACCCGCATGTTCTTCGCCGGCCGCTGGATCAGCGTCTGGGTGGCGAGCACGTGCTCGACCTCCGAGGTGCCGATGCCGAAGGCCAGCGCGCCGAACGCGCCGTGCGTCGAGGTGTGGCTGTCGCCGCACACGATGGTCATGCCGGGCAGGGTCAGGCCCTGCTCGGGGCCGATCACGTGCACGATGCCGCGGCGCGGATCGTCGAGCCCGAAATACGGCACGCCGAAATCGACGACGTTCTTCTCCAGCGTCTCGACCTGGATACGCGATTCGTCGTCGGCGATGCCGGCGCTGAAATCGGTGGTCGGCGTGTTGTGGTCGGCCACGGCGATGGTGGCGTCGGTACGGCGCACCTTGCGGCCCGCCATGCGCAGGCCTTCGAAGGCCTGCGGGCTGGTCACCTCGTGCACGAGATGGCGATCGATGTAGATCACGCAGGTGCCGTCGTCCTGGCGGTCGACGACATGGGCATCCCAGATCTTCTCGAACAGGGTGCGTGGTGGGGGCGGAGCGGGCGGTGGGGCTGCCTTCTTGCGGGTGGCCATGGCGCGTGCTCCTACTTGCGGCCGCCGCCCTTGGCGGCGCGCACGTTGCCTTCGCCGCGCGGCTTCTCCTTCTTGAGCTTCTCGCGCCGCGGCCGCTTCGCCTCCTCCTCGGCCTGCTCGGCGATGAGCTGGCGCTGGGCCTCGACGTCCTCGGCGATGCGGCTCGCCTTGCCGCGCAGATCGCGCAGGTAGTAGAGCTTGGCGCGGCGCACGACGCCCTTGCGGACGACCTCGATCTCCCAGATGCCCGGGCTGTAGAGCGGGAAGACGCGCTCGACCCCTTCGTTGAAGCTGATCTTGCGCACCGTGAACGAGGAGTTCACGCCGGCGTTCTTGCGGCCGATGCACAGGCCTTCGAACACCTGGATGCGCTCGCGGTTGCCCTCCTGCACCTTGACGTGAACGCGCAGCGTGTCGCCCGGCTCGAAGCGCGGCACCGGCCGCTCCGCGACGATCCTGTCCATCGTGGCCTGGCCCAGCGTATCGAGAATGTTCATGGCATCCATCCTTTCGTCACTTCAATTCGTTTCCCTGCGCCGACCGGCGGGCCCACAGGTCGGGCCGCCGGCGACGCGTGATCTCTTCTCTCTGCCGGGTCCGCCATTCGGCGACCCGCCCGTGATGGCCCGACACCAGGATCTCCGGCACGCGCCTTTCGATCCCGTCGGGCCCTGTCCACGTCGCGGGCCGCGTGTAGTGCGGATACTCCAGCAGCCCGTCCTCGAAACTCTCCTCGCTCGCCGAGAGCGGCTCGCCCATCACCCCGGGCAGCAGCCGCACGCAGCAATCCATCACCGCCATGGCCGCGATCTCGCCGCCCGAAAGCACGAAATCGCCGACCGAGACCTCCTCCAGCGCGTGGGCCTCGATGACGCGCTCGTCGACGCCCTCGAACCGCCCGCATACCAACACGACACCGGGTCCCACCGCCAGCCTGCGCCCGCGCGCCTGATCGAACGGCACGCCGCGCGGCGACAGCAGCATCTTTGGCGCCTCCGCCATGCCCGGCATCGCCGACACCGCCTCGAGCGCCGCCGACAGCACGTCGGGTTTCATCACCATGCCGGCGCCGCCCCCGAAGGGCGCATCGTCGACCGTGCCGTGCCGATCCCTGGCGTAGCCCCTTATGTCGACCGCCTGCAACGCCCAGACACCCTCCCTCAGCGCCTTGCCGGCCAGGCTCTCGCCCAGCGGGCCCGGGAACATCCCCGGGAAGAGCGTCAGCGCCGTCGCGCGCCACACGTCAGTCCTCCGCCTCCTTCTCTGCTCCGCCTGCCAGCACGCCGGCCGGCGGATCGACCACCACCTTGCCGCCCTCGACGTCGATCTCGGGCACGGCATCGTCGTTGAACGGCAACATCACCGAAGCTCGCGATGCAGCGCCTCCCGACACCTCCATCGTCGACCCGGCGCCGAAATCGTGGAAGGCGATCACCTTGCCCCAATCCCGGCCATCCCGGCCGACCGCGGCGAGACCGATCAGGTCCGCCTCGTACCACTCGCCCTCGTCCGGGGCCGGCAAGACGCTGCGCTCCGCATAGAGCTGCAACCCGCGTATCGCCTCGGCCGCTGTTCGATCGGCTACGCCCTCGATCCGGGCCAGCACCGCACCCTTGACGGTGCTCAGCGCCTCGACCCGGTACTGCTTCCTTCCCGTCGCGTCCGACAGCGGGCCATAGCTGGCGATCGCCATCGGTTCCTCGGTGTAGCTCCTGATGCGGACCAGGCCGCGCACGCCGTGCGGCGCCGCGACGACTCCCAGCAGGATGCGGCCTTCAGCCATTGCCCCGCCTCATCAGGTGGCCGCCCATCAGCTCGCGGCAGCTTCCTTGTCGGCCGCCGCAGCCGCCGCCTTCAGGCGCTCCTGCGCCTTGGCGCGCGGCAGCGGCTTCTTGCTCTGCTCGCGGCGCTCGCGCGGCGTCATCAGCTCGGCCTGGGCGAGGAACTTGGCGACGCGGTCCGACGGCTGCGCGCCGACCTTCAGCCAATGGGCGATGCGCTCCTTGTCGAGCGTCACGCGCTGCTCGTGCTCGCGCGGCAGCAGCGGGTTGTAGGTGCCCAGCTTCTCGATGAAGCGGCCGTCGCGCGGGCTGCGCGAATCGGCCAGGACGATGTGGAAGAACGGCCGCTTCTTGGCGCCGTGCCGGGTCATGCGGATCGCTAGCATTCCTTCAAATCCTCTCTGGTCGTCTCGTAATTCTCGATTGGCGTGTCGTTGACCTTCAGCGCGGGAACCCCGGGGGCAGGTTCATCCCCTCGAGGCTGCGCATGAATCCCTTGTCGCCGAGCTTGTTCACCCGCTTCATCATCTTGAGCATGTCGGCGTGCTGCTTCAGGAGCTTGTTGACGTCCTGGACCTGCATGCCCGAGCCCCTGGCGATGCGCTTCTTGCGCGAGGCGAGGATCAGGTCGGGATTGCGCCGCTCGCGCGGCGTCATCGACAGGATGATCGCCTCCTGGCGCTTGAGCTGGGTCTCGTCGATCTTGGCCTTGGACATCGCCGCCTTGGCCTGCATGGCGCCCGGCAGCATGCCCATCAGCCCCTGCAGGCCACCCATCTTGCGCAGCTGGCGCAGCTGGTTCAGCAGGTCGTCCATGTCGAACTGGCCCTTGCGGACCTTGGCGGCGAGCTTCTCGGCATCTTCCTTGTCGATCGTCTCGGCGGCGCGCTCGACCAGCGAGACGATGTCGCCCATGCCGAGGATGCGGCTGGCGATGCGATCGGGATGGAACGGCTCCAGCGCGTCGAACTTCTCGCCGACGCCGATCAGCTTGACCGGGCGGCCGGTGACAGCGCGCATCGACAGGGCGGCGCCGCCGCGCGCATCGCCGTCGACGCGGGTCAGCACGATGCCGGTGACGGCCAGCCGCTCGTTGAATGCTTTGGCGACGTTGACCGCGTCCTGGCCGGTCATGGCGTCGGCGACCAGCAGGGTTTCCTTGGGCTGGGCGAGGGCGCTGATGTCGGCGACCTCCTGCATCAGCTCCTCGTTGATCGAGAGCCGGCCGGCGGTGTCGAGGATCAGCACGTCGAAGCCTTCGCGCCGTGCCATCTCCATCGCCCGCCGCGTGATGGCCAGAGGCATTTCCAGCGGCACGATCGGCAGGGTCGGCACGCCGGTCTGCTCGCCGAGGATGGCGAGCTGCTGCTGCGCGGCCGGCCGGCGCGTGTCGAGCGAGGCCATCAGCACGCGGCGCCTGGTCGAGAAGGTGCCGCTGAACATCTCGGCGGCCATGCCCTGCGGGCCCTGGCTCAGGCGATAGGCAATCTTGGCGCTCGATGTCGTCTTGCCCGAGCCCTGCAGCCCGACCATCAGGATGACGACCGGCGGGACGGCGTTGAGATCGAGGTCGGAGACCGTGCCGCCCAGCATCTCGACCAGGTGATCGTTGACGATCTTGACCACCATCTGGCCGGGCGTGACCGAGCGGATGACGTCGGCGCCGATCGCCTTGGGCCGCACCTGGTCGATGAACTGGCGCACTACCGGCAGGGCCACGTCGGCCTCCAGCAGCGCCGTCCTGACCTCTCGCAAGGCCGCGTCGACGTCGCTCTCCGACAGCGCCCCGCGCCCGCGGAGACGGTCGAACACGCTGCCCAGACGTTTGCTCAGACCTTCGAACATTTCGCTTCCGTTCGCCCAGATACCGAACGCCCAATTCCCGATCGGATCACCCAAACGCAGAGCGCGCCGATGCGCGAACCTTCGCGGATCAGCGGAGCTCCCCGGACGGGGGAACCTGAAAATCGGCACGACCGATTGAACGGGCGGGGTATAAGGCCTCCCGGGCGCGGAGTCAAAAGGCTTGGTAGACCAGCATAACCCTTTGATCGACCATCATAATCCGAGGATACCGGGATGGTCCGTCGCGATCTGCGTCGTTGCCCTGCCGGTCCTGGTGATGCCGGCGGTCTGGCTCGCTCGCGGCGATGGCATGCTGACAATCGTCGGTGCCTTCTTCCTGGCCGCCCTGCTGGCGGTGATCATTGCCGTGGTGCCGCTCGGCCGCCAGGCCGTCCCGGCACTGGGCTTCCGCCCTGCCGGCGGGTGGCCGATCGTCCTCGGCACCATGGCGACCATCGCGCTGTCGGTGGCGGTGAGCCAGATCGGCCTCGACCCGAAGGGGATGAAGCAGGCGGTCGAGACGGCGCGCGACCCCAGGCTGCTCGCGCTCAGCCTGCTGTTGCTGGCCGGTCTGGCGCCGCTGGTCGAGGAGCTGCTGTTCCGCGGCATCCTGTACGGCTGGCTGGCGGCGCGCTGGGGCAGCATCGCCGCCTGGATCGCCAGCTCGCTCGCCTTTGCCGCCGCCCACGTCGAGCTGGCCCACATCCTCCTGGTGCTGCCGCTCGGCCTGTGGTTCGGCTGGCTGCGCCGCCGCACCGATTCGCTGTGGCCGTCCCTGGTGGCGCACGCCGCCAACAACGGCTTCGCCATCGCCGCGGCCGCCCTGCTCGGGATTTGAGCTTCCTGGACCTCGGGCGCCTTTCCTACTCCTCCCCACGCTTTGCGTGGGGAGGTGGCCGCGTAATCGGGGCCGGAGGGGTCATGAGCAACACGCGCGCTGCTCATGACCCCTCCGTCGCCGTATGACGGCGACACCTCCCCAGCGGAGCTACAGCGGAGCTGGGGAGGAGAGTGAAAAGAGCGCCACGCCGGCGGAGGTTACTCCGCCTGAAGTGGCGCGCTTCCCGGCAATGTGTCGCTCTAAGCCGCCAGCTTGCGGTCGACGAAATCGAGCCGGTCCTGGCCCCAGAAGATCTCGCCGTCGACCACGAACGAGGGCGCGCCGAACACGCCCTGCTCGATGGCATGCTTGGTATAGGCCTCGCGCTTGCCGGCGATTGCGGGCGCCTGGCTCGCCGCGACGACGGCATCCGGATCGAGCCCGCAAGCGGCGATCAGCGCGCGCAGCGTCGCCGCATCGCCGGTGTCCTTCTCCTCCGCCCACAGCGCGTTGAGCACGGCGTGCGCGAGCTCGATGGCCTTCTTCATGCGGCCCTGCTCGCGCAAGGCGATGACGCAGCGCGCCGCCGGCACCTCGTTGGCGGGGAAGTGCTTCGGCTCGAGCGTGAGCTCGACCCCGAGATGATCGCGCCAGCGCTTCAGCTCCATCATGCGATAGGCTTGGCGCTGCGGCGCGCGCTTGGGCAGCGGCAGGCCGCCCGACACGGCGAACACCGAGCCGAAATCGACCGGCCAGATCGTGACGTCGGCGCCATGCTTTGCCGTGATCGCCTCGAAGCGCCGGGAGCCAAGATAGGTCCAGGGGGAGTTCAACGAAACGTAGTAGTCGACGTGCTTGGCCATGGTGCCCTTCCGCTGGGAGCGCGCGACTCCAGTCGCGCGTCATTTGTTTGATCGACAATGATCGCGCCGCTGGAGTGGCGCGCCCCCAGCGACAACGGTGCGGGACTGTGGCGCAAAGGCAGGCGACAGCAAAGGCCCGATGAGCCATCCTCCGGCCGTGGCGGAAAAGACGATCGCGATCACCGGCGGCGATGCCGCCTATTTCGACCTGATGAAGGACTGCATAGCCTCCCTGCAGGGCGTGCCGGAGGGGCGGGCACCGGCGCTCGGTATCCTCGATTGCGGCCTTACCGACGAGCAGCGTGCCTGGTGCCGTGATCGCGGCGCCATCCTGGTGGTTCCGGGCTGGGATTTCGACTTCCCCGGCCGCGAGAAGCTCAAGGACGGCTACAAGGCGCTGACGGCGCGGCCCTTTCTGCCGCGCTACTTCCCGGGCTTCGATCTCTATCTCTGGATCGACGGCGACTGCTGGGTCCAGCAGGGCGATGCGATCGCGCTGTTCCTCGCCGCCGCCCGAACCGGCGCGCTCGCCGTCGCACCGGAGATCCATCGCTCGATGCGGCACTACCATCATGCCTGGGGCGAGTTCTCCGCGGTCTGCGGCGCGGCCTACGGATCGTGCTTCGACAAGGCGACCGCCGAGCGCCTGGTGCGCTACCCGATGATCAATGCGGGGGTGTTCGCGCTCGCCGCCGAGGCGCCGCACTGGCAGGGCTGGGCGACCGTGCTGGGCGAGGCCCTGCAGCGCTCGACCGACATGACCGACCAGATGGCGCTCAACGTCCTGGTCTACGACCAGGGCTTCGCCTGCGAGGCACTGCCCAGCCGGTGCAACTGGCCGGTCCATCATGCGACGCCGGCGTGGGACGCCGCGCGCGGCCTTTTCGTCGAGCCGGCCATGCCTTACGACCCGCTCGGCATCCTCCATCTCACGATCTACACCAAGCGGCTGGAGGCGCTCGACGTGCGCGAGCTGGGCGGCACCCATGCCGGCCAGGTCCGGCCGCGCTCGTTGCGCTGGCCCGGCCGAACCGCCATATAACCGGCATGATCGGTCATACGGCGTGCAAGCGCGGCAGCGCATGAGCGGAACACCCTTCCTCAAGATGCACGGGCTCGGCAACGACTTCGTCGTGCTCGATGCGCGCGCTGCCGCCCTGGATCTGACGGCCGATCGGCGCCGCGCCATCGCCGACCGCCGGCTGGGCGTCGGCTGCGACCAGCTGATCGTGCTCGAGCCGCCGACCGAGCGCGACGCCGACGTCTTCATGCGCATCTTCAATCCCGACGGTGGCGAGGCCGGCGCCTGCGGCAATGCCACGCGCTGCGTCGCCTCGGTGCTGATGGGCGAGCGCAAGACCGATCACGTCACGGTGCAGACGATTGCCGGCCTGCTCGAATCCCAGCGCAGCGGGACAGGCAGCAACGGCCTGCCGGTGATCTCCGTCGACATGGGACCGGCGCGGCTCGACTGGCGCGACATCCCGGTGCGTGCCGCCTGCGACACCAATCACCTGCCGGTCGGCGCGGGACCGCTGCAGGATCCGGCCGGCACCAACATGGGCAACCCGCACGCCACCTTTTTCGTCGCCGACGCCGACGCCATCCCGCTCGCCGAGCTGGGGCCGAGGCTCGAGCACGACGGCTTCTTTCCCGAACGGGCGAACATCGGCGTCGCCCAGCTGCTGGGCGAAGGCCGCCTGCGCCTGCGCGTCTGGGAACGCGGCGCTGGGCTGACGCTGGCCTGCGGCTCGGGCGCCTGCGCCGCGGTGGTGGCGGCGAGCCGGCGCGGCCTGGTGAAGCGCAGGGCCGAGGTCGTGCTCGACGGTGGCACGCTCGGCATCGAATGGCTGCGCGACGGCCATGTGATGATGACGGGCGGCGTCGCCGTCGCCTTCAAGGGCGAGCTCGACCGCTCGCTGCTTTCCTGAGGTGTCCCGGTGAGCGAGACGGAACCCGAGAAGAAGGGCTGGTTTGCGCGGTTTCGCTCCCGGGGAGCGCCGGCGAACGAGCCTGTCAGGCCGGCAGAGCCCGAGATCGAGAAGGCGGCCGAGACGCCGGTCTCGCCGCCGCCATCGCTTCCCGCAAGCGCATCGGTGAGCGAGGTGCTCGCCCCGCGGGTGGCTGCCGACGTCGATATGGAAGACCAGGTCGAGAAGAAGGGCTGGTTTGCGCGGCTTCGCGCTCCGGCGACCCCGACGAGCGATACGCCCAGGACGATGGACAGCGAGGAGGTGCGGGCTCAGTTCTCGCCCCCGCCGTCGCCGCCCGCGAATAGATCGGCGAGCGGTACGCTCGGCTCCCCGGCGGCCGCCGAGGTCGAGAAGGAAGACGCGGTCGAGAAGAAGGGCTGGCTGTCCCGCCTGAAGGACGGTCTCGCCAAGTCGACCAGGCGCGTCACCGAGAGCATCACCGCGCTCTTCACCAAGAAGAAGCTCGACCAGCAGACGCTCGACGATCTCGAGGACGTGCTGATCCAGGCCGACCTCGGCGTCGCCGTGGCCGCGCGGCTGGTCGGCAAGCTCGGCAAGGAGCGCTTCGGCAAGGAGGTCACCGACGAGGAGGTGCGCGCCGCCTTCGCCGACGACATCGCCGAGATCCTGCAGCCGGTGGCGACCTCCCTGGTGATCGATCGCGCGAGGAAGCCGCATGTCGTGCTGGTGATCGGCGTCAACGGCAGCGGCAAGACCACGACCATCGCCAAGCTGGCCAACCTCTACAAGGGCGAAGGGCGCAAGGTCATGATGGCGGCCGGCGACACGTTCCGCGCCGCCGCGGTCGAGCAGCTCAAGGTGTGGGGTGACCGGGCCGGCGTGCCGGTCGTCGCCAAGGGCACCGGCGCCGACGCGGCGGGCCTCGCCTACGAGGCGCTGGAGCGGGCGCGGGCCGAGCAGTGCGACGTGCTGCTGATCGACACGGCGGGCCGCCTGCACAACAAGTCGAACCTGATGGCCGAGCTCGCCAAGATCGTGCGCGTCATCCGCAAGCTCGACCCCGAGGCGCCGCATTCCTGCCTGCTGGTGCTCGACGCGACGACCGGCCAGAACGCCCACGCACAGGTCGAGACGTTCAAGGCGATGACCCCGGTCGATGCCCTGGTGCTGACCAAGCTCGACGGCAGCGCCAAGGGCGGCGTGCTGGTCGCGCTCGCCGAGAAATTCGGGCTGCCGGTGGTGGCGATCGGCGTCGGCGAGGGCATCGACGACCTGCGGCCGTTCGAGGCGCGCAGCTTCGCGCGCAGCCTGATGGGGCTCGCATGAGCGACGGGACGAGCGCCGAGCGCGGCGGCCTGCGCAAGCTCTATGCGACGGCGCTGGAGCTGGGCCCGCTGATCCTGTTCTTCGTCACCAACGGCAAGTGGGGCATCTTCGTCGGCACCGCCGTGTTCGTCGTCGCCACCGCGGTGGCGTTACCGCTCTATCGCGTGCTGGAAAGGCGCTGGCCGGTCATGCCGCTGGTCGGCGGCTTCTTCGTGCTGGTGTTCGGCGGCCTGACGATCTGGCTGCAGGACGAGACCTTCATCAAGTTGAAGCCGACGATCGTGAACTGCCTGTTCGGCGTCATCCTGGGCGGCGGCCTGCTGTTCCGCCGGCCGCTGCTGAAGCCGATCTTCGGCACCGCCTTCCGGCTGACCGACGAAGGCTGGCACAGGCTCGCCGTCCGCTGGGCGCTGTTCTTCTTCGTGCTGGCCGCGATCAACGAGGTGATGTGGCGCAACTTCCCCACCGACACCTGGATCGCCAGCAAGATGTTCCTGAGCTTCCCGCTCACCCTCGTGTTCGCCTTCTTCCAGGTCCCCCTGCTCAAGCGCCACTGGGACGGCGACGACAACCCGTTCGCGGCAAAGGAGTGAAGGGCACTCGATTCGATTTTCCCCTCGCTGAGCAAACCACCTCATGCTGAGGAGCGAGCGCAGCGAGCGTCTCGAAGCATGGGCAACAGGTACCGTCGTTGGAGCCCACCCTTCGAGACGCCCCGCTATGCGGGGCTCCTCAGGGTGAGGGTTGCGTGCATGGATTGAGAGTTGCAGTAGAGGCTCTTTGGAACGATGCCTCACAACAACTGCGGCTGCAGCGCCTCGGTCTCTTCCCTCAGCGCGCTGAGATACTTGTCAGCGAACGAGCCGGCGGCGGAGTCCTCCACCCAGGCGGCGACGCAGACGGCGGCGATCGTGGCGCCGTCGTAGCGCTTCAGCGGAACGGCGACGGCATGGTAGCCGCGCCGCATCTCCTGGGCGGTGATGGCATGGCCCTGCCGGCGCACGCGCCGCAGCTCCTCGCGCAGCGCCTTCTTGTCGGTCACCGTGAAGTCGGTCATCACCTTGGGCTCGAGCCGGTCGAGCCAGGCGTCCAGTGCCGCGTCGGCAAGCTGGCTCAGGATGGCGCGGCCGGCCGCGGTGTTGAAGGCCGGGCGGCGCAAGCCGATCGTCGGTGCCAGCACATCGGGTCGGCCATGCAGCGAATGGGCGATCATGACGATGTCGTAGCCGTCGAGCACGGCGGCGAAGCAGGACTGCTCGGTGCGATCGCCGATGCGCTCGCAGGCCGGCTGGACAAGGGTCGAGATCAGGTTCGAGCCGAGATAGGCCGAGGCCAGCTCCATGACCCTGGGCGTGAGCCGGAAGGTCCGACCGTCGGTCGCCGCCATGCCGAGACAGGTGAGGGTGTAGAGCGCGCGGCGCACGCTCGGCTTCGGCAGGTCGGTGGCGCGGGCGACGTCGCTCAGGGTCATGTGCCGCTTCTCGCGGCCGAACGCCTGGATGACGCGCAGGCCGCGCGCAAAGGCCTCGAGGAAGTCGGGGCCGTTGCCGCTCGCCGCTCGTCTCTCGGCGTCTTCCGCCCGCAGTCGCGCCATGCGTGCTCCTATGAGAATGCGCCGGGCGCGCCAACTCTTCGCCCAACTTCGCTGCTACGGAGTGGACACATCTCGAATCCCTCCCCCGTCCTACGCTGCCGAATTCACGCATCATGTCGTCCTCCCTGCGCGCAGCGCGGGGAGGTGCCCCCGGAGGGGGCGGAGGGGTCATGAGCCAAGGGTCTCGGCATGAGTCGCCGATCAGTGTCGTCACTATGATGGGCGTTCTGGCAAAGCGTGTGTTGCTCTCGACCCCTCCGCCCCCTCCGGGGGCACCTCCCCGCGCTGCGCGCAGGGAGGACAACATGAGTGTAAGCTCGACAGCCTGTCCTACGGCGGAGGGATTCGAGATGTGTCCACTCCGAAGCAGCTTCGCTGGGGAGGAGAACCGAAAAGTTGGCGCCTGTAGGCGCGCGCCCTGCGATGAATCCTCCCCGAGCAACTTCACCGACCCTCACGCTTGCAGCGCCCAGGCGTTCTCGGCGTCGACCAGCAGGGTCACGGTCTCGCCGACGGTGGCGGCGCGCGTGGCCGGACATTCGACGTTCAGGCGCAGGCCTGCCGCGTCGACCGTCAACGACCGGCGCGAGCCGCGGAACACGCCGTCGATCACGCGGCCTGTCCAGGCCAGGCGATCGCCGGTCGAGGGCGCGCCGGCAGGCGGCGCATCGGCCTGCCCGAGCGCGACGTCCTCCGGGCGCACGACCACCAGGACCGACGTCCCGACCGGAAACGGCTGGCCGGCGCGGCACGCGCCGCGTCCGCCCGCCCCTTCCACGGTCAGCGTGTGCAGCCCGTTCGCGTCGGTTAGGCAGCCGGTCACCGTGGCGTCGATCAGGTTGGGCGCACCGAAGAAGGCGGCGACGTCGCGGCTGGCCGGCCGGCGGTAGACGGATTCCGGCGTGTCGGCCTGAAGGATGCGGCCGCGCTGCATCACCACCACCCGGTCGGACAGCGCCATCGCCTCTTCCTGGTCGTGGGTGACGTAGAGCGTGGTGATGTCGAGGCGCTTCTGCAGGGCGCGGAACTCGTCACCCATCTGGGTGCGCAGCCGGGCATCGAGGTTGCTGAGCGGCTCGTCGAGCAGCAGCACCTCGGGCTCGAAGACCAGGGCGCGGGCGATCGCCACGCGCTGCTGCTGGCCGCCCGACAGGGCAGGCGCCGGCCGGTCGGCGAACCGCTCCATCTCGACCAGGCGCAGCGCCGCCGTCACGCGGTCGCGGATCTCCGCCTTGCCGACGCGCCGCACGGCGAGCGGGTAGGCGACGTTGTCGAACACCGTCATGTGCGGCCAGATGGCGTAGGACTGGAACACCATGCCGAGCTTGCGATGGTCGGGCGGCACGAACAGGTCGGTCAGCGCATCGCTCACCACGCGGCCGCCGATCGCGATGCGGCCGGTGTCGTTGCGCTCGAGGCCTGCGACCATGCGCAAGGTCGTGGTCTTGCCGCAGCCCGAAGGCCCGAGCAGGGTGACGAACTCGCCGTGCTCGACGGCGAGATCGATCGCATCGACGGCCTTCACCTCGCCGAAGTGCCGGCCGACCGTCTCCAGGGTGACGCTGGGCACGGCCGCCCTCCTACTTGAAGATCTCCTTGGCGAGCGCGAGCATGGCGTCCTGGCGCTCCGGCACGGTGGTGCCCAGCGCCTTGCTGGCGAGCAGAGACCGGATCTCCGGGATCGTCTTCTCGACCACGCCGCCGACCACCGGATTGTAGCCGGCATTGGCGAACACGAGCTGCGAATCGGGCTCGAGATAATGGTTCATGAACAGCCGCGCGGCGTTGGGATGCGGGGCGTTCTTCAGCACCGTCAGGTCGAACCGCACATAGGGCCGGCCTTCCGCCGGCACGATCGGCGTGACCGGCAGGCCCTTGAGGTTGTTGTAGTTCTGCAGCGAGAACGGCAGGTAGAGCGGGTACTCGCCGCGCGCCACCCGGCGCTCGCTGTTCTGGAGGTCGCGCGAGAAGACCGGCTTCTGGGCGGCGAGCTTCTCCAGGAACTCCTTGCCGAACGTGTCGTGCATGACGACGAAGAACACCGCGCCGCCGCCCAGGGCACGATAGTCGTCCGACAGGATCTTGCCGGTCCAGCGCGGATCGAGGATGTCCTTCCAGCTCTTGGGCTCCTCGCCCGGCTTCACCAGGTTGCGGTTGACCATCAGGCCGTAGCTGATCACCTCGCAAGGGATCCGGATCTCGTCGGCCTCGTAGGGCGGCACGATGTTCTTGACGTTCGGGACGACGCCGTGCGGCTGAAAATTGCCGTCGCGCATCATCAGCCAGGTCGTGGTGCTGCCGTTGTGATGGATGTCGCCCAGGAAGCGGCCGGCCGCCTGCTCGACCCGCACGCGCTCGCGCACCTCGCTGGCGCGCGCCTCGAGCATCTCGACCGTGATGCCGTACTTCTGCTCGAACGACTTGATCACCGCCTTGTGGAACACCGAGCCGATCGAGGCGGTGTAGATGACCAGCTTGCCTTCCTTCTTCCCCGCCTCGACCACCCTGGCCCAGTCGTCGCCCTGTGCCATGGCCGGCGCCGCGATGGCCGGCGCCATCGCGAGCAATCCGAGTACATCCCTTCGCAGCATTGTCCCTTCCTCCCTGGACGGCACGTCACAGCGTGCTGATTCGTTTCTTGATGAAGCGCAGCTGAACCCAGCGGAACACCAGCACCAGGATCAGCATGACGAGGCCGATGACGCTCACCTCCTCGGGCCTGCCCCCGACCCACAGCTTCAGCATCACCACCGACAGCACCTCCGTGCCGGGCGCATAGAGCAGGATCGAGGCGCTGAGCTCGCGCATGATGCCGAAGAAGATCAGCACCCAGCCGACGGCGAAGGCGGGCCAGGCCAGCGCGATCAGGATGCGGCCCAGGGTCTGCCACCAGCCGGCGCCGTGCACGCGCGAGCATTCCTCGATGTCGGTCGCGATCTGCTGGTAGGCCGCCGAGGTGACGCGCACCGCGACCGGCGTGCCGAGCGCGATATAAGCCAGCAGCAGCGCCCACAGCGTGCCGTAGATCGGGATCGCGTGCGGCAGGATGGCGAAGCCCCACAGGAAGCCGATGCCCAGCACCATGCCCGGCATCATCCAGGGCAGCCAGGCCAGCACGTCGATCAGCCGCCGGCCGCGCCAGCGCGTGCGCGTGGTGACGTAGGCTACGATGCCGCCCAAAGCCATGGTCGCCGTCGCACCGGCGAAGCCCAGCAGCAGGGTGTTGCGGAAGGCGCGCCAGAAGCCCGAGTTCTCCCAGACGTTGCGATAGTGGTCGAGTGTCAGCATGTCGGCCTGGTAGAAGCCGAAGAACTTGAAGAACGAGCTGAGCAGGAGCTGGCCGATCGGCAGCGCGACGCTCACCATGAAGAAGGCGATGCAGATGGCGAAGGTCACCCAGCGCAGCCGGCCGAGCCGCGTGATGTTGGGCGAGTAGCCCTTGCCGGTGACCGTGGTGAAGCTCTTGCCGCGCAGCAGGCGATTCTGGAGCACGACCAGCAGGAACATCAGCGCGAGCGCGGCGAAGCTCAGCGCCGTCGCCGACTGGTAGTCGGGTTGCGCGCGCTGGGTGATCGAATGGTAGATCGTCGTGGTGATCACCTCGATGCCGACCGGCGTGCCGAAGAACACCGCCGATTCGAACGATTCGACGCCGCGGATGAAGCTCAGGAGAAAGGCGCTGGTGGTGACCGGCAGCATCAGCGCCAGGGTGATGCGCCAGAAGGTCTGCCAGCGCGTCGCGCCCGACATCCGGCTCGATTCCTCGAGCGAGGGATCCATGGCGCGGAAGGCATCGACGACGAACAGGAAGATGAACGGCGTCGAGTACTGCATCATGTGCCAGATGACGCCGCCGTAGGAATAGACGTCGACCAGCGTGCCGTCGCCGCCGGTGATCCAGCGCCAGGCGAGGTTGATCGTGCCGACCTGGGCGTTGCCCAGCATCGCCCAGGCGGTCGCCGTCAGGATCGGCGGGATGAAGAACGGCAGCGTGATCAGGACTTCCAGGACGCCGCGGCCGGGCGTGTCGGTGCGGGCCACGATCCAGGCCAGCAGGACGGCGAGCACCAGCGCCAGGACCGTCTTGACCAGCGAGATGCCGACGGTGTTGGCGAGCACGACGAGGTTCTCGGTCGTGGCGATGGCGAGATAGCCGTCGAGGTTGAAGACCCCGGGAATGCCCGGCGGCGTCGAGTGCAGGCTGCCGTAGAGCAGCATGATCATGGGATAGAGCGACAGGAAGCAGAGCAGCGCGATCAGCGCGCTGATGCCGACCCCGCGCCCGTAGCGCCACAGGCCGCCGAGCAGCGGCTTGCGCTCGCCCAAGGGGGCGACAATGGTCACCATCCTCGCACCCTCCCTCTACCGCACGAGGCTCTTCGCCGGGAGCGCGCCACTCCAGTGGCGCTCTTCCTGCCGATCGCACATATCTCGAGCGCCACTGGAGTGGCGCGCTCCCGGCGATGCCACCTGCCGAGAAGCTACTCCGCCGCCAGCGGCAGCTGCTTGCGGTTCAGCAGGCCGAGCGGGCTCTTGGCCGACTGCATCTTCTCGGCATAGGCATCGAGCCAGTCCTGCTCGGCCGGCGCCACGAAGGCGCCGCCGCGCGCGCCGAGATAGATGTCGGGATGGTCGACGGTGACCGGCACCTTCTTCTCGTTCATCAATTCCTGCGCGGCCTGCAGCAGGCGCCGGCGCGTGATGGCGATCATGCGGTCCGACGGGGCGAGATGCTCCATCGAGCGGTCGACGATCTCGCCCATGCACTCGATCATCGCCTGATCCTGCCGGCCGATGCCCTGGATGCCGGTGTAGTTGACGTTCCTCTGCATGTCGCGGTCGATCAGGTAGTCGTTCTCGCGCCGCGCCACCAGGCGCCAGCGGCCGAACCAGTCGTTGGTGTTCGGCAGGTACTCGACGTCGGGCTTGAGGCCCGGGATCCAGTCGCCGTTCGCGAGCGTCTCGAGCGGCCGCGTCTTCTGCTTCCAGGCGAGGTTGTAGGTCATGGTGTGCGTGTCATCCATCGGCACGTTGAGCGTGCACGCGACCTGGTCCTCGAAGGAGCCGTTGGGCGTGAGCGTGATGAACGGGAACAGGAAGTGGGCGAAGCGGTAGTAGAGCTTGCCATCGTCGGCCGGCCGGTAGGCGGCATACATGGTGCCCCAGTCGGTTTCGGTCGCCTTGTAGTCGGGCGCGCGATCGCCGACGCCCCAGCGATGGATGGTGTCGGGGGCGACATCCTCCATCTTCAGTCCGCCGACGTGCAGGAACCCGAAATGCGAGGTGTCGATGTCGCCTTCCAGCGACTGGAACCAGTTGCACTCGCGCATGTGCGCGCGCGTGAAGCGCTCCGCCTCAGGCAGCATCAGCACCTCGATGCTGGGCAGCGGCGGCACTTCCTGGCGCGTGCCCATGTAGGTCCACACGAAGCCGGCGCGCTCGACCGTCTTGTAGGCCTTGTTCTTGATGCGATGCTTGAAATCCTGGGCCGGCGGCACGTTCGGCATGTCGAGGCAGTTGCCTTCGACGTCGAACTTCCAGCCGTGATAGACGCAGCGCAGGCCGCCTTCCTCGTTGCGGCCGAAGAACAGCGAGGCGCAGCGATGCGGGCAGCGATGCTCCATGATGCCGACGCGGCCTTTTGTGTCGCGGAAGGCGACCAGCTGCTCGCCCAGCAGCATCAGCCGCATCGGCTCGCCATCGGCCTTGAGCTCGGACGAAAGGCAGGCCGGGATCCAGTATTCCCGCATCAGGTTGCCCATGGGCGTGCCCGGCCCAACGCGCGTCAGCATCTCGTTGTTGGCTGCAGTCAGCATGGTTTCCTCCAGATTCGTCCGCTTACCGAACGTTCGTACGATTGTAGCAAAGCGTTGCTACTCGGGCAATGAAGGGCGTCCCACTCCTTCATCGCGGGCACCGCTCACAGGCGCCATCTTTTCGGTTCTCCTCCCGAGCGGAGCTGCGAGGGAGTGGACACATCTGGATCCCCTCCCCCGTCCTACGCCGCCGAGTTCACGCATCATGCTGTCCTCCCCGCGCTGCGCGCAGGGAGGACAATATGAGTGCTAGCTCGACAGCCTGTCCGCGGCGGAGGGATTCGAGACGTGTCCACTCCGTAGCACCGAAGCTGGTGAGGTGTTGGGAGCATGCTCACACCCCGACCGGCTTCCTCGGCGGCCACATGCGGGCGAGGTCGCCGGTCGGATTCGAGTAGGTCGAGAAGTCGGCCCTCTCGCGCGATTCGTGGAAGTGGGCGAGCGCCCACACTACGGTGGGGAAGGCGAGCTGCTCCCACGGGATGTCGGCCCAGTCGACCAGCGCCACCGCCTCGCTCTCGGGCCCCGCGGCAACGTCGTCACTCACCAGCCGGGCGCGGAACATGATCTGCACCTGGCCGATGCGGGCGACGCTGTACATGGCGAGCAGGCGATCGATCTCGATCTCGGCGCAGGCCTCCTCGCGGGCCTCGCGCTGGGCTGCCTGCTCGGTCGTCTCGCCGAGCTCCATGTAGCCCGCGGGCACCGTCCAGAATCCCTTGCGCGGCTCGATCGCCCGCCTGGCCAGCAGGATCTTGTCCTGCCAGGTGCAGACGGCGCCGGCGACGATCTTGGGGTTCTGGTAGTGGATGAACTCGCAACGGCCGCAGATCAGGCGTTCGCGGTTGTCGCCTTCGGGAATGCGCTTCTCGAAGTGATCGGGCGGATCCCAGGGGAGCCGCGGCCGATCGGTCGTTGTCGGGGCACTCATGCCCCGACCCTAGAGCGGTTTCCGGCCGGATGGAACCGCGCGCCGCACCACCCGGTCGGAATCGCCCATGCGGAGATCGGTGGCCGTCAGGCCGCCCGGATGAGCGCCGCGACGCCGGGCAGGGTCTTGCCTTCCATCCATTCCAGGAAGGCGCCGCCCGCGGTCGAGACATAGGACAGCTTGTCCTCGACGCCGGCGGCCGCCAGCGCCGCCACGGTATCGCCGCCGCCGGCGACCGACAGCAGCTTGCCGTCGCTCGTGAGGCGCGCCACCTCGCGGGCGAGCGCCACGCCGCCTTCGTCGAACGGCTTCAGCTCGAAGGCGCCGACCGGGCCGTTCCAAACCAGGGTGGCGCATTCGCGCAGCTCGGCGATGTAGCCGGCGACCGATCTCGGCCCGATGTCGAGGATCATCTGGTCGTCCGGGCAGGCGTTGGCGTCGACCACCTGGTGAGGCGCGCCGGCCTTGAACTCCCCGGCGACCACCACGTCGACCGGCAGCAGGACCTTGCAGTTCGCCGCTTCCGCTTTGGCGAGGATCTGGCGCGCCGTGTCCGCCAGATCCTTCTCGCACAGCGACTTGCCGACGGCGATGCCTTGCGCGTGCAGGAAGGTGTTGGCCATGCCGCCGCCGATGATCAGCTTGTCGACCCTGCCGACCAGGTTGCCGAGCAGATCGAGCTTGGTCGACACCTTGGCGCCGCCGACAAGCGCACACACCGGCCGCCTGGGGTTGCCGAGCGCCTTGTCGAGCGCCTGCAGCTCGGCCTCCATCAGCCGTCCGGCCGCGGCCGGCAGGAGATGGGCGAGGCCTTCGGTGGAGGCATGCGCGCGATGGGCGGTCGAGAACGCGTCGTTGACGTAGACGTCGCCCAGCACCGACAGCTTGTCGACGAAGCCGCTGTCGTTCTTCTCCTCTTCCTTGTGAAAGCGCAGGTTCTCCAGCAGCAGGACCTCGCCCGGCTTCAGGACGCGCACCGCATGCTCGGCGGCTGGACCGATACAATCCTCGGCGAACGCGACTGGCTTGCCGAGCGCCCTGGCCAGCGGCTCGACCAGCGGGCCGAGCGACATCTCGGGAACGCGCTTGCCGTCGGGCCGCCCGAAGTGGCTCAGCACGATCACGCGCGCGCCCTTCGCCGCCAGCTCGGCGATCGTCGGCGCCGCGCGCTCGATGCGCGTGGCGTCGCTCACCACGCCCTTCTTCATCGGCACGTTGAGGTCGAGGCGGACCAGCACGCGCTTGCCTGAAACCTCGAGCGAGTCGATCGTCTTGAAAGTCGCCTTTGGCATACGCTCCCCTGGACTTTGGTTCCTGAATCTCGGCCCCTGAATTCTGGTTCCGAGGTTGGACGTCGAGATTGGTCGCCGCTCTAGAGCACATTCCATCCGGTCGGAACAGCCGGACGGGAACTGACTGTTGCAACAACGATCCGCATCGCGCGTGCACTCTCGATTCCGGCGGGAGCGCGCGCGATTCCGCCGAGTCCGGAATCGCTCTAGCGTTTCCGGATGACGAAAACCAGCACGTCGCCGTCGCGGCGCGTCTCGACCAGCTCGTGCCCCGTCTGGCGGCAGTAGGCTGGAAAGTCCTGCTCGGCGGCCGGGTCGGTGGCACGGACCGTCAGCAGGCCGCCGACCGGCAGCTCGCGCAGCTTGCGGTTGGCGCGCAGCACCGGCAGCGGGCAGAGCAATCCGGTGGCGTCATATTCGGCTGAATCAGTCACGGGGGCGATAATACCTCATGGCCTCGGGCAGCCAGCGACGGATGTCGGCGAGCCGCGTCGAATCGGCAGGATGCGTGCTCAGCCATTCGGCGTTCTTGCTGCCGGTGTTGGCGGCGCGCATGCGCTCCCACACGCCGATCGCCTCGCGCGGATCGTAGCCGGCGAGCGCCATCAGCACGAGACCGATGCGATCGGCCTCCGATTCCTGGGCGCGTGACATCGGCAGCAGGTAGCCCACGGTGGCGCCGGCGCCCAGCGCCGCCATCATCATCGGCACGTAGCGGCGGTTGCTGCCGCCGATCGTCGCCGCCAGGGCGACGCCCGCGGCTGCGGCGCCGACCTGGGCGACCATGTTGTCGCTCACGCGTTCGGCGCCGTGGCGGGCCAGCGCGTGCGCCACCTCGTGGCCGACCACCACCGCCAGCCCCGCTTCCGTGCGGGTGATCGGCAGGATTCCGGTGTAGACGACGACCTTGCCGCCGGGCAGGCAGAAGGCATTCGGCTCGTTGTTGTCGACGGTCTTGAATTCCCAGCGGAAGCGCGGCGCGCGCCACAGCTCGCCTGGCGGCCGTTCCGCCGCCGCCGCGATGCGGCGCCCGACCTTGTCGACCAGCGCGTTGACCTGCGCATCGTGCGACAGCGCCTCCTTGGACAGGACCTGCCGATAGGCCTGCAGGCCCATCTGTCGCTCCTCGCTTTCGCTCACCAGCATCATCTGCGAGCGGCCCGTGAGGGGTGCCGATTCGCAGGCGGCGAGCAGGCCTGCCGCTGCGCCAAGAGCCATCAGGAGTCGTGGGCCGAAACGCATGAGGGCGAGTCTAGGAGCGTCCGCCGATCAGGTCGAGAGGAAGCCGGGTCCGCCGCGGCGCAGGAGCTCGCGGCCGAGGTCACGGCCGACCGCCGCGGCATCGCTGCCCGCGGCGCGTCGCTCGTTGAAGATCAGCTCCGATCCGTCGGGCCTGGCAATCAGCCCGCGCAGATGCAACCCGCCGTCGCCAGTCAGAACCGCGTGTCCGGCGATCGGTGTGCGGCACGAGCCGTCGAGCACCGCCAGCATGGCGTGCTCGGCGGCGACGCAGGTTGCGGTCGGTGCATGATCGATGGCGGCGAGCCATTGCCGCGTCCGGGAATCGTCGGTGCGGCATTCGATGCAGACGGCGCCCTGGCCGACGGCCGGCAGCATTTCCTCCTCGGGCACCGGCTGGCCGACATGGGCGAGGCCGAGACGCTTGAGGCCGGCCAGCGCCAGCAGGGTCGCCTCGACGGTCCCGGCCTCGCGCTTGGCCAGCCGCGTGTCGACATTGCCGCGCAAGGTGACGACCTTCAGGTCTGGCCGGCGATGCAGCAGCTGGGCGCGCCGGCGCAACGCAGAGGTGCCGACCACCGCCCCGTGCTTCAGGTCGGCAATGCGCGCCACGTCGCCCGCGATCAGCACGTCGCGTGCATCCTCGCGCGGCAGGAAGGCGGCGATGGCGAGCCCCGGCGGCTGCAGCGTCGGCATGTCCTTCATGCTGTGCACGGCAGCGTCGATGCGGCCGGCGAACAGCGCTTCCTCGATCTCCTTGACGAACAGGCCCTTGCCGCCGGCCTCGGAAAGCGGGCGATCCTGGATGGCATCGCCGGTGGTGCGGATGGTGACGACCTCGATGGCATCGGCGGCGGCCAGGGCAGGGATCGCGGCGGCGAGCGCGGAACGCACGAGGCCGGTCTGCACGAGCGCGAGCTTGCTGCCGCGCGTGCCGAGCCGGAGGAGGGGAGTGGCCATGACGCTGCTCTAGACCACATTCCGCCCGGCTGGAACAGCCGGGCGGGCCTCGCCGACAACCGGCCTCTGCGGGCGTGCTTGCGACGTCGGGCGAGACGCTCGCGGCACGACCGGAAAGCGCGCTGGCGCGGATGGGACCCCGACGCTAGAAGACGCCATGCGCGTCCTGGGAATCGAGACCAGCTGCGACGAGACGGCGGTGGCCATCGTCGAGACGACGGCGCCGGCGCCGCAACCGCTCGGACGCATCCTGGCCAACGTCGTCTACAGCCAGCTCGCCGAGCATCGCCGCTTCGGCGGCGTGGTGCCCGAGATCGCCGCGCGCGCCCATCTCGAGCGCATCGACGGGCTGGTCGAGGAGGCGCTCGACACCGCCGGCCTCGATCTGGCCGACCTCGACGGCATTGCCGCGACGGGCGGCCCGGGCCTGATCGGCGGCGTCATGGTGGGCGTGATGACGGCGAAGGCGTTCGCCTTCGCGCACGACAAGCCGTTCATCGCCGTCAACCATCTCGAAGGCCATGCCCTGTCGGCCCGGCTCACCGAGGACGTCGCCTTTCCGTACCTGCTGCTGCTCGTGTCGGGCGGCCATTGCCAGCTCCTCACGGTGCGCGGCCCGGGTGACTTCACGCGACTGGGGACGACCATCGACGACGCCGTCGGCGAATGCTTCGACAAGACGGCGAAGCTTCTCGGGTTGGGCTTTCCCGGCGGGCCGGCGGTCGAACGGGCGGCGGCCGCAGGCAATCCCGGCCGCTTCGCCCTGCCGCGGCCGATGTGGCGCAAGCCCGGTTGCGACTTCTCCTTCTCGGGCCTAAAGACCGCCGTGCGCCAGACGGTCGAGAAGCTCGCGGCAGGCGACAGCGCGGCCATCGCCGATCTCTGCGCCTCCTTCCAGCGCACCGTTGGCGACGTGCTGGCCGACCGCTGCGCCAACGCCTTCGCGATGGCGCCGACTCCGACCCTGGTCGTCGCCGGCGGCGTCGCCGCCAATCTCTATCTGCGGGGGCGATTGGAGGACGTCGCGGCGCGCCACGGCGCCCGCCTGGTGGCGCCGCCGGTGACGCTCTGCACCGACAACGGCGCCATGATCGCCTGGGCTGGCATCGAGCGGCTGCGCCTCGGCATGGTCGACGCTCTCGACTTCAAGCCGCGCCCGCGCTGGCCACTCCCTTCCGATCCGGCGTCATGAGCACGACCCCCCAGCTCCTGCCGATATTCGCCACGCCGGTCGTCGTGCTCGACGTGGCGGATGCGGCGACGCTCAATGTCGAGCTGCGCAAGGTGATCGAGGAGCGGCAGCGCACGCACCCTGGCACGCAGCATTCCAATCTCGGCGGCTGGCAATCGACCTGGGACATGGATCGCTGGGGCGGCGTGCCGGCGATCAAGCTGCTCGCTGTCGCCCGCAATCTCGCCAATCGCTTCACGACGGACCGCGAAGGCAAGCCGGTCGCGCCGACCTGGCGCGCCAACATCTGGGCCAACGTCAACCGGAGCGGCCACGGCAACGAGTTCCACTCCCATCCCGGCAGCTTCTGGTCGGCGGTCTACTATGTCGACGACGGCGGCATCTCGGCCGATGCGTCGCTTGGCGGCGAGCTCGAGTTCATGGATCCGCGCGGCCCGGGGCCGGCGATGTATGCGCCGCAGCTCGCCTTCGCCATGCCCGGAGGCCTGTCGGTCGGCGCCAACGAGATGGTTCGCCCGCAAACCGGCCGGATGGTGATGTTCCCGGCCTGGGTCCTGCACCAGGTGCGGCCCTATCGCGGCGCGGCCGAGCGCATCTCGATCGCCCTCAACCTCAGCCTGTGAGCGAGATTCGCCATATCGGGGTGGTGGGCGGCGGTGCCTGGGGCACGGCGCTCGCCTGCCTGGCGCGCCGCGCCGGCCGGCGGGTGACCCTGTGGTCGCGCGATCCCGCAATCGCCAGCGCGATTGCCCGGGATCGCGTCAACCCGATTTATCTGCCGGGACAGACGATCGAGTCGGGCATCGAGGCGGCCGCTGCGCTCGACCAGCTCGCGTCCTGCGATGCGGTCCTGCTCGTCTGCCCCGCCCAGGCGGTGCGCGAGGTTGCGGCGCGCCTGGCCGGCGACGCGCCCGTGGTGATCTGCGCCAAGGGCATCGAGGCGAGAAGCGGGCTGCTCATGCCCGAGGTGCTGGGCCAGGTGCTGCCCGGGCGGCCGATCGCGATGCTGTCGGGCCCGAGCTTCGCCGAGGAGGCGGCGCGCGGCCTGCCGACGGCGGTCAGCATCGCCACCGACGACGAGGAGCTCGGCCGCCTGCTGGCGGCATCGCTGGGAGCCGGCGTCTTTCGCCCGTACTGGACGAGCGACGTGCTGGGCGTCGCGCTGGGCGGTGCGGTCAAGAATGTCCTGGCGATCGCTGCCGGGATCGTCGAAGGCCGCGGGCTCGGCTACAACGCCGCCGCCGCGCTGATCACCCGCGGATTCGCCGAGATGGCCCGGCTCGGGCAGGCGATGGGCGCCCAGCTGGAGACGATGACCGGGCTGAGCGGGCTGGGCGACATCGTGCTCACCTGTCACGGCCCGCTGTCGCGCAATCGCTCCCTCGGCCTGGCGCTGGGCAAGGGGGTGAGCCTGTCGGGCTACATGAGCGGCCGGCGCCAGGTCGTCGAGGGCGAGGCGACGGCGCCGGCGGTGCTGGCGCGCGCCCGGCATTTCGGAATCGAGATGCCGATTTGCGCCGCCGTCGATGCTATCCTGCACCGCGAGGCGAGCCTCGACGAGGCGATCCGTGCCCTGCTGGCGCGACCGCTGCGCCGGGAAGGCAAATGAAGGCGGAGGGAGACATGGCGTACTGGCTCATCAAGTCCGAGCCATCGGCCTATGCGTGGGAGCAGCTGGTGAAGGACAAGAGGACGTCCTGGACCGGCGTGCGCAATGCCCAGGCGTCGATCAACCTCAGGGCGATGAAGGTCGGCGATCGCTGCTTCTTCTACCATTCCAACGAGGGCAAGGAGATCGTCGGCATCGCCGAGGTCGTGAAGGCCGCCTACCCCGACCCGACCGACAAGGAAGGCAAGTCGGTGACGGTCGACGTCGAGGCTGTCGCGCCGGTCGAGCGGTTCGTCACGCTCGCGGCGATCAAGGCCGAGCCCAGGCTGAAGGATTTCGGCCTGGTGCGCCAATCGCGGCTCTCCGTCGTGCCGGTCAGCGACGAGCAGTGGAAGCTCATCCTGAAGATGTCTGCCGCCCCCAAGAAACCCGCCGGCAAGTGATCGACAATCGCCGCGGCATCCTCGCGATGTCGGCGTCGGTCGTGGTCTTCATCGTCAACGACGCGTTCATGAAGCTGGTCGCCGAGACGGTGCCGGCAGTGCAGGCGATCGGCGTGCGCGGTGCCTTCGCCACCTTGTGGTGCGGGCTTGCCCTGCTGGCCACGGGAACTTGGCGCCAGATCGGGGCTGTCCGGCATCCCAGGGTGCTGCTCCGGGGCGTGCTGGAATCGGGATCGGCCTTCATCTTCCTGATCGCGCTGTTCCATATCCCCTTCGGCATCGCCACCGCCGTCGGCCTGTCGTCGCCCCTGATGATCACGGTGCTGGCCGTGCTGATCCTGAGCGAGGACGTGCGCTGGCGGCGCTGGAGCGCCGTCGCCGTGGGCTTCGTCGGCGTGCTGATGGTCATTCAGCCCACCTCGGGCGACCTCAACGTGTGGACCTGGGTGGCGCTGGCCGGGACCTTCTGCGGCGCCTTGCGCGACGTGCTGAGCCACGGCCTGCCGCGCGGCCTGCCGACCCTGGTCGTGTCGTTCGCCACCGCCGTCATCGTGACCCTGGTCGGCTTCGCCTGGATCCTCGTGGAAGGCTGGCAGCCGATGAGCCTGCAGGCGCTGGGCTACATCGTCGTCGCCTCGCTGCTGCTGGCGGCGGGCTATCAGTTCGTCGTGCTGGCCCTGCGCTCCGGCGGCGAGCTCTCCGTCATCGGCACCTTCCGCTATTCCTCTATCCTGTGGGCCCTTGCCATCGGCTATGTCGTCTGGGGCGAGGTGCCCAATGCGCTGGCCCTGGCAGGCATCGCCGTGATCGTGGCGTCCGGCCTCTACATCCTGCACCGCGAGCGGGTGCGGCGATGAGGCCGTGAGCCGCCGCCGCAGCGGACGACAACCCAACGATACGGGAGCAAAGGGACGAGAATGGAAATCACGAAGACGGACAAGCGGTGCCCGCACTGCCATGTTCCTTTGTTCCGGGCCGTATCAGAGGGCTCCGACGAGATGTTCTGCCTCGACTGCGGAGCGGGCGGCCCGACCGTCGACATCGTGGAGCAGGGCGGGGGACTGAAGGCTGGCTGGGTCGAGCCGGACGTCCTGGAAGCGATCCGGCGGACGGTCGTCCGGGAATAACTACCGCGCCACCCACCTCTCGTAGTCGCGCGCCACTTCCTCGACCGCGACGTCGTAGAAGCGCTTGCCATGCTCGGGCGTCGCCTGGCTGGGATCGGAGCCGATGCGGCCGTCGGGGAAGGCGCGGCGATAGTCCTCGGCGTCGGCGAACGAGCCGTTGGGCGCGATGCGCGGCTCGAGCTGCGTGCGGTTGATCGTCTCGGGATACTTGTACCAGGTGAGCGCCACCTCCGAGGCGGTGGCGTGGCTGCCTTCGCCGACCGGGTAGAGCTCCTGGCTGAGCTTCTTGATGCCCGGCCCGTCCCACCAGTTGCGCAGCGCGCACTTGATCGAGGGCTGGTTGCTCAGCCGCTCCATCGAGCGCTCGGCATAGATCTCCGAGAAGGCTGCGGTCACCGTGGCGATGTTGCCGCCGTGGCCGTTGACGAAGAAGAAGCGCGTGAAGCCGTGCCGCGCCAGCGACACCACGGTGTCGCGCACGACGGCGATCAGCGTGGTCGGCCGCAAGGTCACCGAGCCGGGAAAGTCGAGGTGATGCTGCGCCATGCCGACGGAGATGGTCGGCGCCACCAGCGCGCCGACCTTCTCGCCGGCGCCGCGGCCGATCATCTCGGCGGTCAGCGCATCGGTGCCGATCAGGCCGGTCGGCCCGTGCTGCTCGGTCGAGCCGATCGGGATGATGATGCCGGTCCTGGTCTTGAGGTAGTCCTCGACGAACGTCCAGGTCTTGAGCTGAAGCTGCACGAACCACTCCTTCAGAGATCAAATGCGGCCGGATCGACGATCGGCGGCCGGCAAGCCATGTCGCGGCAAACGTAGAGGGCCGGCCTGCCCGCGACCAGTCCCTTGCCCGCGGCAGGATGGCCAGCCGGCAGCGGGCTGCCCGCTGCGACCTTGCGCACAATCTTGTTGGGCAGGCTGCGGCCCTGGACGGCGCGCTGCAGGGCCCGCGTCTCCGGTGCCGCCGGATCGCCCACGATCACGATCTCGGTGGCGCCCTGCAGCAGGTCGTAGCCGTTGAGCAGCGTCATCAGCGGGAAGAAGTTCTTCTCGAGCTCGGCGGCGAAGGCGGCGAGCTGGCGCTCGGCCTTGTCGCGCCAGGCGGCATCGCCGGTCAGCGCCCACAGCTTGGCGAACACGCCGAGCAGCATGCCGTTGCCCGAGGGCGCGGCGTTATCGTGGCAATGGCGGGCGCGCAGGATCAGGTCGCTGGCATCGTCCGCGGTGATGAAATAGCCGCCGCCCCCGGCATCGGCGAAGTGCCGATCGAGCACGCCGACCAGCGCTGTCGCCTCGGCGAGAAAGGACGCTTCGCCGGTCGCCTCGAACATTGTCAGGCCGGCGCGCGACATGGCCGCATAGTCGTCGAGCGTGCCGCGATGCTGGCGCTTGCCGGCGCGCGCGGCATGGAACAGTCGGCCCTCGCCGTCGCGCATCTCGTCCATCACGAAGCGCCACGCCCGACGCGCGGCGGCGAGCCAGTCGTCGCGCTCGAACACCACGGCGGCGTTGGCGAGGGCTGAGATCATCAGCCCGTTCCAGTCGGCCAGCACCTTGTCGTCCCAGCCCGGCCAGACGCGCCTGTCGCGCACCGCCTTCAACCTGGCGCGCAGGGCGGCAAGGCGCTGCTCGCCGGCCTCGTCGAGCAGCTGCGGCCGGCGGTTACGATGCAGGATGGTATGATGCTCCCAGTTGCCTGCAGATGTGACGTCGTACGCCTGCTTGAAGAAGGTGGCATCGCTGCCGAGGATCGAGTCGATCTCGGCTTCGTCCCAGACATAGAACTTGCCCTCGACGCCCTCGCTGTCGGCATCGTAGGTCGCGGCGAACCCGCCGCCCGCTGTCGTCATCTCGCGCAAGGTCCAGTCGCACGTCTCGGCGATGCGCCTGAGGTAGAGCGGGCTTTTCGTTTCCTGCCAGACGAGGGTCAGGAGATCGATCAGCTGCGCATTGTCGTAGAGCATCTTCTCGAAATGCGGCACCAGCCACTCGGCGTCAGTCGAGTAGCGGGCGAAGCCGCCGCCGAGATGATCGTAGATGCCGCCCTGGCACATGCGGTCGAAGGTCACCGTGACGATGTCGAAGAGCGTCCCGTTGCGCCGCCCGCCGCGCAGCCACGTCCGCCACAATGTCTCGAACATATAGGGCGAGGGAAACTTGGGCGCCTGCTTCAGGCCACCCCATTCGCTGTCGCAGGCCTCGGCGATGCGCTCTGCGATGCGATCGAGCATGTCGAGCGGGATTGGCGGGCCGTCGCCCGTGAACTGCACGGCCTGGCTCTGCGCCCGCCGCTTCAGCGCCGTCAGTAGGCCCTGGCGGTTCTGCTCGACCTCCGTGGCCTTCTCCTGGAAGGCCTTCGAGACGCCCTGCAGGACATCGACGAAGCTCGGCCGGCCATAGCGCGCCGGGTAGGGAAAATAGGTGCCGCCCCAGAACGGCTCGCCGGCGGGCGTGCAGAACATGGTGAGCGGCCAGCCGCCCTGCTCGCCCAGCACCTGCAGCGCCTGCATGTAGATGCCGTCGATGTCGGGCCGCTCCTCGCGGTCGACCTTGATGTTGACGAACAGCGCGTTCATCACCGCGGCCACCTCGGGCGATTCGAAGCTCTCGTGCGCCATCACGTGGCACCAGTGGCAGGCGGCGTAGCCGACCGACAGCAGGATCGGGCGGTTGGTGCGCTGCGCCTCCGCCAGCGCCGCATCGCCCCACGGCCACCAGTGGACCGGGTTGCCGGCGTGCTGCAGCAGGTAGGGGCTGGTCTCCTCGCCCAGCCGATTGCGGCTATCGGTCATGACAGAGATTCGCGGTCATGGCGGGGCCTCGCCGAGATTGCCTTCGCTGTTGATCAGGAGGATGCGCGACTGGCGATCGAGCTTCAGCGCCTCGAACGCGGCTTTGTCGGCGCCGACGCGCAGCAGGCCGGCCAGGCCGGCGCAGCCCGACGGGCCCGAGGCGATCGCGGGATCGTTGCCGAGCGGGTGGGCGTACAGACGGCGCGCCGGCAGCACCTCGTCCTCCTCGATGGTCATGAACCAGTCGGCGCCGTCGCCGACCACCGGCCATGTCACCGGCGAGATCTCGCGGCAGGCCAAGCCGCCCATGACGGTATCGGCATTGCCGCTCGCCAGCGCCGGCTTGCCGGCGAGGTTGCTCTGGAACCAGCAATCGGCGCTCGCCGGCTCGACCACGATCGAGAGCGGACGTTCCGGCAGCACCGCCCACAGGTAGCCGATCACGGCGGCAGCGAGGCCGCCGACGCCGGCCTGCACGAACACGTGGGTCGGCGCCTGCTGCCATTGCACGACCGCCTCGTGCGCCAGCACGCAGTAGCCGCGCATGACGCTGCGCGGCACCGAGTCGTAGCCCTCCCACGAGGTATCCGAGATGATCGACCAGCCTCTTTCGTCGGACAGTCGGCGGCATTCGGCGACGGCGGTGTCGTAGTCGCCGTCGACGCGGATCACGTCGGCGCCGCGGGCGCGGATCGCCGCCTCCTTCTCGGCGCTGGTGAATTTCGGCAGGAACACGGTGCACGGCACGCCGAACAGCCTGGCGCCGGCCGCGACGGACCGTCCGTGATTGCCCGAGCTGGCGGTGGCGAAGGTGAAGCGCGAGGTGATCTCGCGATGCTGTCCCTTCACCAGCTCGGCGAAGCTGGTGCTGGAATGGTAGGCCTCTCCGACCGCGCCGGACAGCACGTTGTAGACGGCGATGACGCCGCCCAGCGCCTTGAAGGCGCCGAAGCCGAAGCGCAGGCTCTCGTCCTTGACGCGGACCTGCCCGACTCCCAGGCGCTCGGCCAGCGCCGGCAGGTCGTGGAGCGGCGTCGGGGTGTGGCGCGGGCACTCGCGCAACTCCTCGCACAGCTCGGGAATGCCGTTGGGATTGACCACGAACTGCTGGTCGCGGCCGAATTTCTGCCGCCGGTCGGCGCGCGGGTTGGGAGCAAGCCAGGGAGGAACCATGACCCGTCATACCATGGCCTCTCACACCGATGCCCATCGCCGCATGGCCCGCCGGGCGGATCTCGTCTGCGGCGGGTTCGGGGAGGCGCTTGCGATCCCCCCAGATCGGCAATGTGGGCATTGGGCTGGCCGTCGCTGCCGGCGCCTTCCCGTCGGGTTCCAGCCGACGGGAATGTGCTCTAAGCTCGGCCAAACGGAGAGAACGCCATGAAAGTCAATGTCGAGGTCACCTGCACGCCCGAGGAAGCGCGTGCCTTCTTCGGCCTGCCCGACATCAAGCCCATGCAGGATCGCATCATGGGCGAGATCGAGGAGCGCCTGCGGTCGAGCCTCGGCGCCATGAATCCCGAGACCATCTTCAAGACGTGGCTGCCGGCATCGATGCAGGGCATGGAGCAGATGCAGCAGATGCAGCAGGCTTTCTGGTCTCAGCTCGCCAACATCGCCAGCGGAAAGAAGGATTGAACCTCCGATGAGCCAGCGCGAAAAGCCGACCGATCCCGAGCCCTACTACGAGGCCCACGTCTTCTGCTGCACCAACCGCCGGGTGGCCGGCCACCCGCGCGGCTCGTGCGCCGATCGCGGCAGCGAGGCGCTGCGCGACTACATGAAGGGGCGCGCCCGTCAGCTCGGCATCGACAATGTCCGTATCAACAGTGCCGGCTGCCTCGACCGCTGCGAGCTCGGGCCGACCGTGGTGATCTATCCCGAAGGCGTCTGGTATTCCTGCCCCACCAAGGAAGACATCGACGAGGTGCTGCAGAAGCACCTGATCGACGGCGGAAGGGTCGAACGCCTGATGCTGCAGACGGCGGACAAGACCCCGGAGGACCGCGCCACGCCCCGGAGCGCGGCCGCCTCAAGCTAGCCGGCGCAGCCCCGGCCTCCTGCATTGCCGCGCGTATGGCCGCATGCCCGCAGAGGCGAGCATGCGGGCGACGATTTCCAGTCGGTGCCCGATCGTGAAAGGAACTGCGACGGATGACGCGTTTGCTCCTTCTCTCCCTCTCCCTTCTGTCGGCCTGCCTGGCGCTGGCGGCCTCGGCGGGCGCTGCACAGCGGATGGTCAGCGTGGCCGGCAAGGAAGTGAACCTGCGGTCCGGACCCGGCACGCAGCATTCGGCCGAGTGGATCGTGAGTCGGGGCTATCCGCTCAGGGTGATTGCGAGCCGCGGGAACTGGCTGGAGGTGGTCGACTTCGAGAACGACAAGGGCTGGATCTATCGGCCCCTCACCAGCGGCACGCCCTACCACATCGTCAAGGTGAAGACCGCGAACATGCGGAGCCAGCCGACCACGCGCAGCCGGGTCATCGCCAGGCTCGTCTATGGCGACGTCCTGAGGACGCTCGAGCGCCAGAGCGGCTGGGTCAGGGTACAACGCGATAGCGGGTTGCGCGGCTGGGTGGCAAGGAGCCTGCTGTGGGGCTGGTAGGGCGGCGAGGTGTGGCCGAGACGAGGTGCGGCCTGACCGGCCTTACCCTCCGTTGCAGGCGGTCGGGATTCGGCACCCGGCTCGGCTACTCCAGCAGCTCGCCCAGCCGGCGGATGATGCGCGTGGGCTGCGCCCTTGCCTGGGTCGGCACGCCGGCTTCGTAAGGGTCGTACCAGATGCCGCACATGCCGAGCTGCTGCGGCGCCACCACTTCCCATTCGTAGTTGTCGCCGACCATCCAGGCGTCGGCGGCGCCGACCCCCAGCCGCTCCAGCGCGTGGCGATAGACCGCGAGCTCGGGCTTGCCCTGGCCGAACTCGCCTTCGATCTGGATGTGATCGAAGCGATGGCCGAGCTCGAAGCGAACGATCTTGTCGCGCTGGGTCGCCGAGGCGCCGTTGGTCACCAGGGCGAGCCTGACGCCGGCCTGGCGCAGCGCGTCGACGGTGGCGTGCGCGTCGGGATAGAGCCGGTACTCGTTGCGCCGCATCTCGGTGAAGGCATCGGCAATCTTGTCGGCCAATGCCTCGTCGGCGAAGCCCAGCCTCGCCAGCCCGCGGCGTGTCGACAGTCGGCGCGCCGCCGGTATGTCCAGGCGCCACTTCGCCGCCTCGGTCTGGTCCGACCAGAAGGCGCGTGCCTCGTCCATGATGGCAACGCGAATGCGCTCGATCGCCGCCGCGTCATGGGCGTCGAGGTGGGCTGCGAACACGTGGAGCAGGCGGTGCCACGCCTCGTCCGGCTGGGCATAGGCGCGGATCAGCGTGTCGTCGAGATCGAACAGAATCGCGCGGGGCAGGACGGGCATGGGATCAGTTGGTCGGCCGTGGCGCGAAATGCCCGGGAGCCGGGCTCACCACGCTGTTGCGGTCGGCCTGGACCTCGATCACGGCCAGCGCCCGCTCCGACTTGCCGCTCGGCAGGAAGCGGAAGATGCCGTCGATGCCCGACCAGCCGGCCGGGGTGGTGATCGCCTCGGCCGAGAAGTCGCCGCCCGGCTTCAGGCGGGCAAGATGCCCGGCGAGCGCCACGGCGTCGTAGGCGAGCGTCGCCAGCCGGTTGGGCGGCCGGCCATAGGTCGCCAGGAACTTGCGCTCGAAATCGGCCCGGGCGGCGGGATCGGGCGCGGCATACCAGGCGCCGCGCAGCAGGGCCTCGTTGCCGATGCCGGCGACGTCCCACACGCCGGTGCCGATCAGCTGGATCGACTTGGTGTCGATGCCGGCGGCGGCGAGGGAGGCCAGCGCCGTCGACAGGCGGGGCGGCGCCACCGGCACCAGCACCGCGAGCTTGCCGTCGTCGCCCTGCAGGGCATCGGCCAGGCGCCGGGCGGCGGCAGTGAGGTCGAGGCTGTTGGGATCGTAGAGCTCGGTCGCCACTACCCGGGCGCCGCGCACGGTGGCCTGGCTTTCCAGGGTCCGCACCATCTGCTCGCCGTACGACGTCTGCGGCGCGAAGGCGGCGAAGCGCCGGATGCCGTTGTCGACCGAGTAGTCGACGACGCGGCGAACCTGGGGCGGGGCGGCGATGCCCATGATCCATACGCCCGGCTGGGCGACCGACTCGTCGTTGGAGAACGAGATGACGTTGACGCCCCCCTGGTTGACGAGCGGCACCAGCGCCGCGGCCGACTGCCCGAACAGCGGGCCGAGCACCAGCGCCATCCCGTCGGCGCGAGCCTTGCGGTAGGCTTCCATGGCCGTGTCGGCGCTCTCGCCGGAATCGTAGGCGGCCAGCGCCAGCTCCCGGGCGCCGGTGTCGAACAGCGCCATCTCGGCCGCCTGCTGCATCGATTGCCCGATCGGCGCCGCCCGGCCGGTCAGCGGCAGCAGCAGGGCGATGCGCATCTTGCCCGACGCCGTGACCGGCGAGCCGACAGCCGGTCCGGTGGTCGTGGGCTTGGGGGGCGGCGTGCTAGTCTGCGGTTGCTGCGCGCAGGCGCCCAACAGCAGGGCAAAGGCGGCAAGCGCGAAAAACGACTGGCGCATCGGCGCGAAACTCCGGCGATCGGCTGACGATGGAAGTGGGCGGACGGGGACGTGGACGAACGGTCACAAGCTAGCGATGGGCAGGCGCGGCGTAAACCGCCGCTGGAGCCGGGGTTGCACATCGTCGCCACCCCGATCGGCAACCTGCGCGACATCACGCTGCGCGCCCTCGATGTCCTCCAGGGAGTGGACCTAATCGCCTGCGAGGACACGCGGGTGTTCGCCAAGCTCGCCAGCCACTACGGCATTGCCGTGCCGACCGTGGCCTACAGCGACGCCACCCAGGACGACGCCGAGCCGCGGCTGCTGCGCGCGCTGGCCGCCGGCAAGAGAATCGCCCTGGTCTCCGACGCCGGCATGCCGCTGATCTCCGACCCCGGTTATCGCTTGGTGCGGGCCGCCCTTGCCGGCGGCCATTTCGTGACGGCGGCGCCCGGGGCATCGGCCCTGCCGATGGCGCTCGCGCTCTCCGGCCTGCCGACCGACCGGTTCTTCTTCGGCGGGTTCCTGCCGGCCCGCGAGGGCGAGCGGCGCCGGGCCATCGCCACCGCCGGCAGCGTGCCGGCGACCCTGGTGTTCTTCGAGGCGCCGCACCGCCTGGCCGCCTCGCTGGCCGATCTCGCCGAACTGCTGGGCCCGCGGCCCGCGGCGATCGCGCGCGAGCTCACCAAGCTGTTCGAGGAGGTCCGGCGCGGCCCGCTCGACGCGCTGGCCGGGCACTATGCCGGCCAGCCCGACGTCAGGGGCGAGATCGCCATCGTCATCGGGCCGCCCGACCCGGCGGCCGCACCTGCGCCCGGCGCGCTCGACGAGGCCCTGCGATTGGCGATGGCTGGTGCGTCGGTCAAGGATGCGGCGGCGGAGGTCGCGGCGCGCTATGGTTTGCAGCGCCGCGAGGTCTACGCCCGGGCGCTCGAGCTGAAACGAGGGATGACGGCATGACAATCCAGGCGCGTCAGCGGGCTCATCGGCTGGGTCGGGTCGCCGAGACGTGCGCGGTGTGGCGCCTGCGACTGGCCGGCTACTCGATCCTGGCTCGCCGCTACAAGACCAGGCTCGGCGAGATCGACATCGTCGCGCGGCGCGGCGGCGTCCTGGCCTTCGTCGAGGTCAAGGCGCGCCGCGACGTCGCGGTCGCCGCCGACGCGCTGGGCAGCCGCCAGTTCGGCCGCGTGGCGCGCGCCGCCAGCCTGTTCGTCGCCCGCCATCCCTACTATGCCGCGCATTCGGTGCGCTTCGACGCCGTCCTGGTCTCGGGCCTCTGGCCACGCCACATGCCCGACGTCTGGCAGGCGCCGGAATGACGACGAGGCGGCGATGGAGAGATGGTGACGGCGGGACGGTGACGGTGAGACGTGGCGGATGATCGCGCCCTGCAGGCCAAGCTCGATCTCCTGCGCGATCTCTGCGCCGGCGACGGCCGGAGGCTCGACGTGCTGGAGGTCGGGCTGGCACTCAGCGCGGCACGCGGCGAGGAAACGCTCGATCTTGCGCCGTTCCGCCAGCATGCCGCGGCGATGGCGTCCGACCTCGCCGACCTGGCGCGCCGGCGCGGCGCCTCGCCCGAAGGGCTGGCCGAGATCATCGCCCGCTCCTACGCCTATCGCGGCGATACCGAGTCCTACGACGACCTGCAGAACGCCGACCTGGTGCGGGTCATGGAACGGCGCAAGGGGCTGCCGGTCGCGCTCTCGATCCTGTACCTGCACGTCGCGCGGGCGCAGGGCTGGCTCGCCGAGGGGTTGGGCTTTCCCGGCCATTTCCTGATCCGCATCGGGATCGAGGGGGCGCGCCACGTGGTCGATCCGTTCCACGACGGCGCCGTGCGCGATGCCGCCAGCCTGCGCGGCCTCCTGCGCAACGTGCTGGGGCAGGACGCCGAGCTGCAGCCGCAGTACTTCGACCCGGTGTCGGACCGCGACGTGCTGCTGCGGCTCGAGAACAACACCAGGTTGCGGCTTGCCAGGAAGGCGGACTGGCCGGGCGCGGCGCAGTCGCTCGAGCGCATGCTGGCGATCGCGCCTGACCGGCCGGAGCTCCTGTTCGAGGCGGGCCAGCTCCATGCCCGTCTCGACAAGCGCCGCGCCGCCATCGCCGCCTTCCAGCGATTCCTGGAGATCGAGGGCGGGGGCGGCGACCCCGCCCTGCGCCGGCACGCGACGGCCCTGTTGCAGGAGCTGCGTCGCGGCCTTAACTGAGAGAGACAGACCCCCATTCCAGTTCAGGACCCGCCATGAAGCTCAACGTCGCCATCCAGATGGATCATGTCTCGACCATCGACATCGACGGCGATTCGACCTTCGTGCTGGGGCTCGAGGCGGAGCGGCGCGGCTACGCCGTATGGCACTACACCCCGCCCGACCTGACGTTTCGCGACCGCAAGGTGACGGCGCGTGCCCAGCCGATGAAGCTGCGGCGCGAGAAGGGCAACCATTTCACCCTGGGCGCGCCGGAGATGCTCGACCTGTCGACGGTCGACATCGTGCTGCTGCGCCAGGACCCGCCGTTCGACATGTCCTACATCACCACCACGCACATCCTGGAGCACATTCATCCCCGGACGTTCGTGGTCAACGACCCGGCCAGCGTGCGCAACGCGCCCGAGAAGCTGTTCGTCACCCATTTCGACAATGTGATGCCGCCGACCCTGATCAGCGCCGATGCGCGCGCCATCCGCGCCTTCCGCGAGGAGCACCAGGACATCATCCTGAAGCCATTGTTCGGCAACGGCGGCGCCGGGGTGTTCCGCGTGCGACCCGACGACGAGAACTTCAACTCGCTGCTGGAGATGTTCTCGCAGCGCAGCCGCGAGCCCGTGATCGCTCAGCGCTACCTGCCGGAGGTGCGCAAGGGCGACAAGCGCATCATCCTGATCGACGGCAAGGCGGTGGGCGCCATCGATCGCGTGCCGGCGGCGGGCGAGGCGCGCTCGAACATGCATGTCGGCGGCGTCGCCACCAAGGCGGGCCTGACCAGGCGCGACATCGAGCTGTGCGAGACGATCGGGCCGGAGCTCGCCCGGCGCGGCCTGCTGTTCGTCGGCATCGACGTCATCGGCGACTATCTCACCGAGATCAACGTCACCTCGCCCACCGGCCTGCAGCAGATCAACCGGTTCGACGGCGTGTCGCTGGAGGCCCAGATCTGGGACAGCATCGAGGCCCGCTTCCAGGAATCACGCGGCCGGGAATCACGGGGGAGGAAGACATGATCCGCCGCAACGTCCTCGCATCGTTGCTGTTGGTGCCGGCTGCGTCGGTTTCGGCGCAAGATTTTCTAGGGGTGAAGCCGATCGTCAAGGCGGTGCGCGACGGCGACGAGGACAAGGTCCGGGCGGCCTTGCTCAAGGGCGAGAACCCCAACCAGATCGACAGCACCGGCCAGCCGCTGCTGGCCGTCGCGGTGATGGCGGGCAACGTCGCCGTGGTCGAGACGCTACTCAAGGGCGGCGCCATTCCCGACTCGGCCGATCGCGAGGGCTACACCCCGCTGCATCGGGCGGCCGAGCGCGGCGACGTCGACATCGTCGAGATGCTGCTGCGGCGCAATGCCCGGACGGGGGCGCAGACCCGGCAGGGGGCGACGGCGCTGATCATCGCGTCACGCCTGGGCTTTGCCGAGGTCGTGCGAGCGCTGCTCGACAAGAAGGCCGACCCCAACGTCGCCGACTTCACCGGCCGCCGGGCGCTCGCCTATGCGAGGCGGGCGGGCCGCGTGCCGATCGAGGCGATGCTGCGCAAGGCCGGCGGGCGAGAGTGATGGCGGTAGTCGGCGACAGCGCGCGCCGCGCCGCGCCGATCCGCATCACCGGCTCGATCGCCCTCGACCCCGACGAGATCGAGGAGACGTTCGTGCGCGCGGCCGGCCCGGGCGGCCAGCATGTCAACACGACGTCGACGGCGGTTCAGCTGCGCTTCGACGTGCGCCATTCGCCGTCCCTGCCCGACGACGTGCGCCAGCGGCTCGAGCGGCTGGCCGGGCGACGCTTGACGCGCAGCGGCGTGCTGGTCCTGGTCGCCCAGGGCGAGCGCAGCCAGCTGCGCAACCGCGAGGAGGCGCTGGCCCGGCTGGTCGCGCTGGTGCGCGCCGCCGCCCGTCCGCCGATCCCGCGCAAGAAAACCAAGCCCACCAAGTCGAGCAAGCGCCGGCGCCTCGACGACAAGAAGCGCCACGGTGCATTGAAGTCGCTGCGCGGTGCGCGGCCGGGGACCGATTGAAAGGAACCATGAACGGCCGAAAGACGGCCAGAAGTAGCCACAGATGAACACGGATATTCGAGGTGAGCGGCGATTGTGTGATTCCTGGAATGTGGTGTTCATTGGTCGAAGGACCGAAGAGTGACCTCACCCTGCAGCCGCTCCTCAGGGTGAGGTTTCACTTGAGGCGATCACGCTCTGGACAATCAACCATTTGAATCCATCCGTGTTTATCTGTGCTCATCTGTGGCTGAGAATCAGCTCATCCGTGGCAAGATCGAGCGCGGCTTTGAACGCAGGGCGAGGAGGCCCCAGTGGCAGATTTTCGCAAGGAGACCGACAGTCTCGGTGAGGTGAGCGTCCCGGCCGACAGGCTGTGGGGTGCCCAGACCCAGCGCTCGCTGGAGCATTTCAGCATCGGCAAGGACCTGATCCCGCGCGAGATGATCGGGGCCTATGCCGTCCTGAAGAAGGCCTGCGCCAACGCCAACCATGCCGGCAAGCGGCTCGACGCGATGGCGCACGACCTGATCGTCAAGACGTGCGACGAGATCCTGGCCGGCCAGCACCACGACATGTTCCCGCTGCATGTCTGGATGACGGGCAGCGGCACGCAGTTCAACATGAACGTCAACGAAGTGATCTCCAACCGCTGCTGCCAGCTCGCCGGTACGCCGGTCGGCTCGAAGAAGCCGGTGCATCCCAACGATCACGTCAACATGTCCCAGTCGTCCAACGATACCTTCCCGTCGGCGATGTATGTCGCCGCCGCGGTCGGCGTCGCCGAGCGGCTGCTGCCGGCGGTCGGCGCGCTGCACGACGCGATCGCCGCCAAGGCCAGGGCGTGGAACGACATCGTCAAGATCGGCCGCACCCACATGCAGGACGCCACGCCGATCACGCTCGGCCAGGAATGGTCGGGCTATGCCGGCATGCTGGCCGACAACATCGAGCGCCTGAAGGACGCGCTGAAGGGGACCTACCAGCTGGCGCTGGGCGGCACCGCGGTCGGCACCGGCATCAACGCCGCCCCCGGCTTCGCCGAGGCGGCGGCGGCCGAGATCGCGCGACTCACCGGCCTGCCCTTCGTGAGCGCGCCCAACAAGTTCACCGTGCAGGGCGCGCACGATGCGCTGGTCCAGCTCTCCGGCACGCTGCGCACGCTCGCGGTGTCGCTCTACAAGATCGCCAACGACATCCGCCTGATGTCGTGCGGGCCGCGCGCGGGTTTCGCCGAGCTCGAGATCCCGGAGAACGAGCCCGGCTCGTCGATCATGCCGGGCAAGGTCAACCCGACGCAGTGCGAGGCGCTCACCATGATCGCCGCCCAAGTGATGGCCAACGACGTGGCGGTGGGGCTGGGCGGCGCCGGCGGCTATCTCGAGATGAACGTCTACAAGCCGCTGATCATCTACAACATCGCCCATTCGATCACGCTGATGGCTGACGGCTGCACCAATTTCCGCAAGTTCCTGGTCGAGGGGACGAAGCCCAACCTTCGGAAGATCAAGGAATATGTCGACCGCTCGCTGATGCTGGTGACGGCGCTGGCGCCGGTGATCGGCTACGACAAGGCCTCGAAGATCGCCCATCACGCCATGGACAGGGACCTGACGCTGAAGCAGGCGGCACTCGAGCTCGGCTATATCGGCGAAGCCGATTTCGATCGCATCGTCGATCCGGCTAAGATGGTGCGGCCGTACGTTGCGAGTGAGTAGGGATCATGGCTTGGCGGATCGGGGTCGATATCGGGGGAACTTTCACGGACGTCGCCGTGGTGGACGACGCGAGCGGTCGTATCGGCGCCGCCAAGACGCTGACGACGCCGCGTGATTTCGTGGCCGGGGTGCTCGCGGCCCTCGGCTCCGCGATGCGGGCCTATGGCATCGCGCCGGGCGACGTCGGGCTGCTCTGCCACGCCACGACGGTCGTCACCAATGCGCTGCTGGAGGAGAAGGGCGCCCGCGTCGGCCTTGTCGCGACGCGTGGCTTTCGCGACGTCCTGGAATTGCGACGGTCCTCGCGCGGCGACCTCTACGACCTTTTCCAGGACCCGCCGGCAACCTTGACGCCGCGCCGGCGGCGGTTCGAGATCACCGAGCGCATCGGTGCCGACGGGCTGGTCGCGACCCCGCTTGCAGAGACGGAGATCGACGGCCTGATCGCCGATCTCAAGGCAGAGCGCGTGGAATCGATCGCGGTCTCGCTGCTGTTCAGCTTCCTCAATCCGGCGCACGAGCAAAGCCTCGGTCGCCGGCTGCGGGCGGCATTTCCGGACATTCCGGTCTATCTCTCGTCCGAGGTGCTGCCGGAGATCCGCGAGTTCGAGCGCACCAGCACGACCACCGTCTGCGCCTATGTCGGGCCAATCCTGGGTTCCTATCTGGCGAAGCTCGAGGCCGCGACAGGGCAGATGGGCCTGCCGGCGCTCTACCTGATGGGCTCGAACGGCGGCGTGTTCGAGGCGCCCGAGGGCGTCGCCATGCCGGCGATGGCGGTGGAGTCCGGGCCGGCGGCCGGCGTCGTCGGTGCCGCCCTGGTCGCGCGCCAGACCGGCAAGCTGGATCTGCTGTCGTTCGACATGGGCGGCACCACCGCTAAGGCCAGCCTCATTCGCGGTGGCAAGTACGAGACCACGCCGGAGTACGAGGTCGGCGGCGGCTCCAACGTGACGCGGTTCATGAACGGCGCCGGGCATCCGATCCGCGTCCCGGTGATCGATCTCGCCGAGGTTTCCGCCGGCGGCGGCTCGATCGCCTGGGTCGACCGCGCCGGTGCGTTGCGCGTGGGGCCGAAGAGCGCGGGAGCCGAGCCCGGCCCGGTCTGCTATGGCCGCGGCGGCACGGAACCGACCGTTACCGACTGCAACCTGGTGCTGGGCTATCTCGGCCAGCAATCGCTGCTCGCCGGCACCATGGCGCTGGACCTCGAGGCGGCGGCGGCCGCAATCGAGAAGCGGCTGGCGATCCCGCTCGGCGTGGACGTGCGGACGGCTGCCGCCGCCGTCATCGACATCGTCAACAATGCCATGGCGGAGGCGTTGAAGATCGTCTCGGTGCAACGCGGCCACGATCCGCGTGACTTCGCGCTGGCTGCCTTCGGCGGCGCCGGCCCCCTGCACGCGACGGCCCTCGCCGAGGAGCTCGGCATAGCATCGGTCGTCTGCCCGCCGATCCCCGGCGCGTTCTCGGCCCTGGGCCTCGTCGGCACGGATCTGCGGCGCGACTACGTGCGCACCGTCTACACCACGACGGCGACCGCCGATCCGTCGGTTCTCGAGGCGGCGTTCCGCGCCATGGAGACTGAAGGCGGCGCCATGCTCGAGCGCGCGGGGATCGACGCCGCGCGCCGCCGCTTCGATCGCTCCGTCGATGCGCGCTATGCCGGCCAGTCGTATGAATTGAACGTGCCTGTCGGCAATGGCGCCGTCGATGTCGCCGCGATCGGCGGAATTGCCGACGCCTTCCACCGCCATCATGCGAAGACCTACGGCCACGACAATCGCGCCGAGCCGGTGCAGTTCGTCAGCCTGCGCCTCGCGGCGATCGGCGTCATTCCGCCGTTGACCATTCGCCAGCAGCCGGCTGCGGCCGGCATGCACTCCGCGAAGCCATCGCGCGACGTGTGGTTTCGCAGCACCGGCACGATCACCGCCGCGGTGCACGATCGTGCCCGAATGCCGGAGGGGGCTGTCGTCGACGGCCCCGTCGTGATCGAGAGCCTCGAATCGACCATCCTGGTTCCGCCCGGTTGGCAGGCGCGGATGGACGGCGACGGGTTCATCCTGATGGCGCCGACAAGGCAGGGAGCCGCACAATGAACAGCCCCGAGACATCGATGGACGCACGCCGAAAGGATCCGGCCGCCTTCGAGATCGCCAAGAACGCCCTCTTCAAGATCGCCGAGGAGATGCGCGTCATCCTGTGCAAGACCGCCTACTCGCCGATCCTGAAATCGGCCGGCGATTTCTCCTGCGGCGTGTTCGATGCCCAGGGCGCCATGGTGGCCCAGGGAATCGACCTTCCGATCCATCTGGGCTCCATGCCCGATGCGGTCCGCGCCATCGTGACCGCCTTCGATGGCGACGTGCACGACGGCGACGTCTTCATCCACAACGACCCCTATTTCGGCGGCAGCCATCTGCCGGACGTCAACGTCATCCGTCCGGCCTTCCACGACGGATTGCTGCTCGGCTACACCTGCCTGCGGGCGCACTGGCCGGATGTCGGATCCGCTACGCCCGGCAGCTATGGCGCGGTGACCGAGATCTTCGGCGAGGGCCTGCGGCTGCCGCCGCTGCGCCTGGTCGCCAGGGGCGTCATGAACGCCGACCTCGAGAGGCTGATCCTGGCAAACGTCCGCACGCCCGCCGAACGGCGCGGCGATCTCGGCGCCCAGTTGGCGGCGACCCTGCGCGGCGTCCACCGGCTGCAGGAGCTGGCACGCCGGTACGGCGCGCGCGAGCTTGTCGAGACCATGGCGGAGGTCATGGACTATTCCGAGCGCCTGATGCGCGTCGCCCTCCTCGACCTGCCCGATGGCGAGGGCACATTCGAGGATTTCTGCGACGGCGACGGCATTGCCGACGATGCCGACGGCAACGACGCACGGTTCCGCGTGCGCATGCACATCAGGAAGACGGGCGACCGGCTGGTGGTCGATTTTGCCGGCAGCGACCCGCAAGTGAAGGGGCCGATGAACGCCCCGCTGTCGGTGACCGCGTCGGGCGTCTACTGCGGCCTCAAGATGGCGGTGGACCCGGGCAGCCTGATTCCGCCGAACTCCGGGTGCTGGCGCGCGATCTCTGTCGTGGCGCCGGAGGCCTCCGTGGTCAACGCGGCGTTTCCCGCACCCGTCGTCTACGCTAACCATGAGATGTCGCACCGCGTCGCCGACATGGTGATGGGCGCGCTCGCCGCGATCTGGCCGGATCGCGTCATGGCCTGCAGCCAGGGCACCTCTGCCGTCGTCACGTTCGGCGGCGTCGATCCGCGCTCGGGCGCGCGCTACGTCTCCTACGAGACGATCAAGGGCGGCTTCGGCGCGCGCCCGAACAAGGACGGCATCAACACGATCGCCAGCGGCATCTCGAACACCATGAACACGCCCATCGAGGTTCTCGAGATGGCCTTCCCGCTGCGCGTCGAGCACTATGCCGTGAACCCGGATTCCGGCGGTGCGGGACAGTACCGCGGCGGCTGCGGTGCCGTGCGCCGGTGGCGCCTGCTGCCGGGAGCCGACGCCGTGGGCTCGCTCTGCATGGAGCGGATGACATCGCCGCCGTTCGGCCTGATGGGAGGCCAGGCCGGCGCCGCCGCCGTCGTCACGCTGACCACGCCCGACGGCAAGTCGCGAAACCTTCCCTGCAAGGGCGCATTCCAGGCGCCGGCGGGCTCGGTGATCGACATGATCACGCCCGGCTCCGGCGGCTTCGGCATACCGGCCAGGCGCGTGCCCGATGCGATCGGCCGGGACCTGCTCGACGGCTACGTGACCGCTGGCGGGGCAACCCGCGACTATGGCACCGGAAATCCGGCTGAGCTTCTGGCGCTCGCGAAGAACGAGGACTGAAGCCAGCGAGACGCGAGGAGATGTCGATGAGAATCGCTCTCGGAATGACGACGCCGATCGCGGGTCGGGCGCAGCCCTGGCTGCCGCTCCTTCTCGCCGCGGCTACCCTTTGCGCAGTCGTGAGCGCGCGAATCCTGCCCGCGACGATGGACTCGATCTCGGAGTCTCCCCTCCCGATATGCGCTTCCGATGCCTCCGCCGGATCATCGCTCAACAAGGTGGAGGTGATCAGCTCGCACGCCCTGCCGGACATTCCGGGCAAGAGAGTAACCATCGTCCGGGTGACCTACGGACCGGGCGGCTTCACGCCGCCGCATCGCCACGCCGGCACGGTCACGGCCTACATCACCAAGGGCCGGATCAGGTCGCAGCTCCAAGGTGGCCCGGTGGAGATCTTCGATGTCGGTCAGTCGTTCTTCGAGCCGCCCGGCGCAATCCATCTCGTATCCGCCAACGCGAGCAACACCGAGTGGGCCGAATTGATTGCGGTGTTCGTCGCCGACGAAGGGGCGCAACTGACGACCCTCCTGGCGCCTTGAGGCGATGGTGGCCCGAAGCAGACCAATGGCGTGTAACGGAGTAGGTGCTTCAGAATTCCGATAGCAGTAGGTGGTGTGCGACAAGGACACTGTCATCACGAGTGACGTGCTTGACGTCGCAAGTTCCGTAAGTGAGGGAGCTTTCCCACGGTTCTTTGAGCATGCTTCTTCATTGATTGAGAATGACCTCACCCTGAGGAGCGGCCGTAAGGCCGCGTCTCGAAGGGTGGGCCAAAGCAAGCCTGTTGCCCACCCTTCGAGACGCCACGCTTCGCGTGGCTCCTCAGGGTGAGGTCATTCTTCGGTGCTTCGATCCAGGAGAATTGAGCGCTTGCTAAACGCGCATTCCGACCGGACGACAGGCCCTGCCATCCCGGGGCTTTTCCGCCGCCGTGCCCGTCGGTCCATCACCCCAGCACGGTTCCCCGCCGCCTCAGCAGCCGGCCCGGCAGGGCTCCGGTGTGCTCGCCGCCGTCGATCACCACCGTGCCGTTGACGATCACGGTCCCGATGCCCGCCGGATACAGGTGCGGGTCGTCGTAGGTCGCCCGGTCGATGATCGTCGCGGGGTCGAACAGCACGACATCGGCTGCATGGCCTTCGCGCAGGAGGCCGCGATCCGCCAGGCCGAGCGCCGTCGCAGCGCCGCCGGTCATCTTGGCAATCGCCTGAGGCAGGGTGAGCAGGCCGAGATCGCGGGCATAGTGGCCGACGAGGCGCGGGAACGTGCCGTAGAAGCGCGGGTGCGGCTTGCCCTGGCCGGTGACGCCGTAGGGCGCGACGCACGTGCCGTCGGAGCCGACCAGGGCCGAAGGGTCGGCGGCGATGGTGCGCACGTCGTCCTCCGACATCGATCGAACCACGATCCGGGTCGCGCCCTTGTCGGCGATGATGACGTCGCAGACCGCGTCGAGCGGATCGCAGCGCCGCTCCCGCGCGATCTCCTCGATGGTGCGGCCCGGTTCGGCTGCGCCATGCGGCGAGATGGAGACGCGGATGTCGGCCCATGATTCGATCTGGCCGAAATTGTTGAAGCCGACCTCGGCAATCTTCTGCCGGATGCGCGAGCGGACGTAAGGATCGGACAGCCGCTCCAGCATCGCCGCCATGCCGCCATCGTGTAGCCAGGTCGGCAGCAGGAAGCGCAGCGGGTTGCTGGCCCAGTCGTAGGGATACTGGTCGCCGTGCACGTCGACGCCGCGCGCGCGGGCGGCGGCGAGCGCCGCGAGCATGCGATCGGCCTCGCCCCATCTCTCGGTCCCCGAGAGCTTCATGTGGGCGATCTGCACATGGACGCCGCAATGCTCGCCGATGTCGATCGCTTCGGCGACGGCCTCGTGCACGCCATGCGATTCGTCGCGGATGTGGGAAGAGTAGCGTGCGCCGTGGGCCTTCAGCACGCGGCCGAGCGCGCGCAGCTCGTCGCGATCGGCAAAGCAACCGGGCGCGGTGAACAGGCCGGACGACAGGCCGAGCGCGCCCGCCTCCAGCGCCTCGGTCAGCATTTCCTGCATGTGCAGCAGCTCTGCCTCGCGCGGCGCGCGGTTCTCCATGCCCATCGCCATCAGGCGTAGCGTGTTGTGGCCGACCTGCATCACGGTGTTCACCGACATGTCGGGCCAGCCGTCCATGTAGCGCGCGAAGTCGGTCGCCTCGAAGGTCAGCCAGGGGGCGCTGCCCGACAGATACTGGCGCAAGGCATCGACCTTGTCGGGGAGGGCCGGCGCAACGGAGAAGCCGCAATTGCCCACCACCTCGGTCGTCACTCCCTGGCGGATCTTGGACTCGGCCTTCGGGTTGAGCGGCAAGGTGAAATCGGAATGGGTGTGGATGTCGATGAAGCCCGGCGCCACCACGCAGCCGTGGCCGTCGATGACGCGTTCGGCGCTCTCCGTCCGGTTCGCCTCGATTGCCACGATCCGGCCGGCCCGGATCGCGACGTCCGCCGCGAAACCCGGCGCTCCGGTCCCGTCGATCACCTGGCCGCTTTTGATCAGGATGTCGTCCATCGCCACGCCCTCCTATGAATATGCACCGCAGTCGAGGCACGCTGGGAGCGCGCCACTCAAGGCGGAATGACCTCCATCTGCGTGGCGCTCACCTCATGTTCCTCCCCAGCTTTGCTGGGGAGGTGTCCGCGTAATCGCGGACGGAGGGGTCATGAGCAACCCCTCCTGTGCCCTCGACCCCTCCGTCGGCGAAGACGCCGACACCTCCCCAGCAAAGCTGGGGAGGAGTTGAGGTGAGCGCCCAGCAGTGGTGCGCATCACCGCTCGACCAGCCAGCGCCGCTCCGTGAGGAAGCGGGCGGCGACCAGGCCCATGGCCATGGCGCCGACGATGAAGAAGCAGGTGGCGCCGGCGATGATCGCCGGCTGTGCGGCGCCCTGGTTGACCATGACGATCGCCTGGAAGGCGAACAGGCCCGGGGTCATGATGATGATGCTGGGCACGGTCAGCACGATGCGCGGAAGGTGCAGGCGGTGGCGCGCCAGGGTGGCGATCAGCCCGACCAGTAGGGCGCCGAAGAAGGTCGCCGGCGCCAGCGCCAGACCGAGATCGTGCAGGGCGAGCCGCAGCTCGTTGCCGGCGAGCGACATGGCACCGACCGCCAGCAAGGTGACGAGCGGGCTGTTGTAGAGCACGGCGAAGGCCACGCCGCCGGCAAAGCTCGCCAGCGCCCGCAGCACGAGGGGCAGCGGTTCGAGGCCGCCCGGCAGCGCGGGCGCCGGGACGACGGCGATGCCCGCGATCGCGGCGACGGCGGAAAGCCCGATCGCGGCGGCGAGCAGGATCATCGCGGCATAGGCGAGGCGGCCGACCGCTGCCATGGTCTGGTGCTGCACGCTGTCCAGCAGCCCAGCCACCAGCGGGAAGCCCGGGACGAGGAACAGCACCGAGAAGATGAAGCCTGCGGCATGGCCGGGACCGAAACCGCCGGCCGCCAGCGCCGCGATCAGGGCGCAGTAGAGCCCGGCGGTCAGCACTGCGCACACCGCGGTCACGGCGAACTGATTGAGGTGTCGAGCGAACATGAGGGCGCGCACCGCCTGGCCGGTGCCGCCGGCAATCGCCGCCGCCACGGTGCCCAGCGCATCGCCGCCATTCAGGTAGGAGAACGACGCCGACGCCAGCCCGACCGCACCGGCGACCACGACGATCGGATAGCGCGGCCGCGTCTGCTCGAGGCCGTCGAGCGCGGCCGAAAGCTGATGTGCCGTCAATCCCGGCCGGCTCGACTGCGCCAGCTTCTCCAGGCAGACGATGCGCTGGGCATCGATGCCGGGCGGGCCGATCTCGCGCAGCAGCGTGGCCGTCTCGCCGTCGCGCCGTGCCGTCGCCTGCAGGGCGCCGATCGTCACCTGCACGGCCAGGGACTCGATCCCCAGGGCGCGGGCCAGCAGGGCCATCCCCTCGCGCACGCGGAACGCCGTGTCGCCGGCATGCATCATCGCCGCGCCGAAGCGCATCAGCACGTCGAGCGCCGCGCCGAGATCCGTGCGGCCTTGTGTCGCCGAGCGCGGGTCGTCGGCCATTGCCGGTCAGACGGTGCCGAGCCCCAGCACCTCGGCGGTGTCCTTGCGCACCCTCTCGCAGAGCGCCGCGTCGCTCTTCAGCGACTGGCCGTAGGACGGGATCATCTCGGTGAGCTTGGGCACCCAGTGGCCGACCAGCTGCTTGTGGAAGCAGTTCTCCAGCATGTGCACCATGATCCACACCGCCGTCGATGCGCCGGGCGACGCGCCCAGCAGCGCCACGATCGAGGAGTCGGCCGAATGAACGATGTCGGTGCCGAACTCGAGCTTGCCGGTGTGGGCGTGGTCCTTGCGGATGATCTCCACGCGCTGGCCGGCGACGTCGAGCTCCCAGTCGTATTCCTTCACGCCGGGATAGAACTCGCGCAACGCGTTGAAGCGCTGGCCCATGGTCTCGAACACCTGGCCGATCAGGTATTCCTCGAGCGCGAGGTTGTCGCGCGCCACGGCGAGCAGCGGCAGGATGTTGCCGAGGCGAACCGACGCCGGCAGGTCGAACGGCGAGCCGTGCTTCAGGAACTTGGTGGAGAAACCGGCGTAAGGTCCGAACAGCAGCCAGCGCTTGCCGTCGATGATGCGGGTATCGAGGTGGGGCACCGACATCGGCGGCGAGCCGGTGGCCGCCATGCCGTAGACCTTGGCGTCGTGGCGGCCGGTGATGTCCGGCTTGCCGCAGCGCAGCCAGATGCCGCTTACCGGGAAGCCAGCGAAGCCCTCGGCTTCGGGGATGCCCGACTTCTGCAACAGCGGCAGGGCGCCGCCGCCTGCCCCGAGAAAGACGTAGGGCGCGCGGACCGAGCGCTTCTCCCTGGTCTGCTCGTTCACGACCTCGAGCTGCCAGCCACCTTGCGGATGGCGTTTCAGATCGTGCACCATCTGGTTGAAGCGCACGGCGAAGCCGTCCTGCTTCCGGAGGTAGGCGAGGAGCTTGCTGGTCAACGCGCCGTAATTGACGTCGGCGCCCGTCGCCATGTGGGTCGCGGCGACGACCTGCTTCGGATCGCGCCCCTCCATGACCAGCGGTGCCCATTGGGCGATCCTGGCGTGGTCCTCGGAATACTCCATGCCGCGATAGCAATGGTGCGCGCTCATGGCGGCATGGCGCTTGCGCAGGAACGCTGCGCGATCGGCGCCGATCACGAAGCTCATGTGCGGCACCGGATGGATGAAGTCCCGGTCGATGGCGCCCTTGCGGATCAGGTACGACCAGAACTGGCGAGACAGGTCGAACTCGGTGTTGACCTCGAGCGCCTTGGAGATGTCGACCGTGCCGTCGGCGGCCATCGGCGTGTAGTTGAGCTCGCAATTGGCGGCGTGGCCGGTCCCCGCATTGTTCCAGGCGCCCGAGCTTTCCTGCGCCTCGCTCCCCAGGCGCTCGATGATCTCGAGCTTGAGATGGGGCTGCAGCTCCTTGAGGAAGACGGCGAGCGTCGTGCTCATGATGCCGGCGCCGACCAGGACGACGTCGGCATCGATGACGGTGTTGCTGTCGCTCATGCGATCGTCTCCTCCCGATGGATCACGTCGCGCGCTCGAACGGCACCGGCTCGTCCGGTCGCAGCACGACGTAGACGCGGCGCCACGGCTGGTCGTCGACCAGCCGCCAGCTGTGCCCGCCGCCCGCCGTGTCCTCGGCCAGCAGGATGTCGCCCGGCCGCAACGTGAAGTGCTGGCCGCCGCGCGTCTGGAAGTCGAGAGTGCCGCTCAAGGTGATGACGAGCTGGCGGACCGGCGCGGTGTGCCAGGCGAGCGTGCCGCCCGACGCGGTCTCCTGGAACGAGGCGTGCGTGGTCGCCAGCTGACCGGTCAGCAGATCCCCGTGCACGCCGCGCTCCAGCTTGATCCAGCCTTCCTCGAAGTGCGAATTCTGGTCGATACCCGTCCAAATCCGCACACACCGGATCATTGCCCGCCTCGCCGCCCGTCATCGATACGCGACGGCGACGGTAGTATGGGCTCTCTGCACTGGCAAGAAATCGCCTCACGCCCCATCGAGGCCCAGACGGCGCGCAAGGTCGGACACGGCAGGCTCCGGAGCGCCACCGAGCAGGGCGCGCGCCAGGCGTTGGGCGGTTCGGCTGCGTGAGGCACGTGCCAGCAGCCCGACGATCAGGTGCACCGGCTGGAGGCCGATCCTCTTCGCCAGGGCGCTGACTTCGGGCAGCGTCGAGGCCCGCCGGATCGCCTTCTTGGTCTCGCGATCGAGGCGCGACAGGTCACCGGCCTGCAGCTTGCCGGGATCGACGTCCCAGTCGATCGCCGAGCCGAGCCGCGCCAGCTCGGCCAGCGAGCGGTCGCCGTCGCGATCGGGCAGGAATCGCGCGAGCAGCTCGGCGGGGCTGGGAAATGAAGGCCTGCGCGGCGCGGGGCGCGATGTCATCGGGGCGCCGGGCGCTGCCGGACGCGCCGAGCCGACGCGCGGGGCGCTGTCGGGCGGCGGCGCGTGTCGCGGGCTCGGCGCCGCCGGCATGCTGGCCATCGCCTCGTATCGATGCCTCGCCGCCATCGCCCCCACCGGAGGTGCGATATCGTCGAACACCGCGGCGACGGCGGGCGTGGGCAGGGCAATCTTGCGCATCGCCGGCACGGTCTCCTGAACGGCGCCGGCCTCGTCTACCAGCACCAGGCTGGTCAGATGAGTGACCAGCCCCTCGCGCTCGGCAAGCTCTGCCGCCGCCGCCTGGTCGAGCGCCGGCAACGCGAGGCTCGCGGCGACGGCCGCGACCGCGCGCGCGAGAACAGGATCGAGCGCGTCCTCCGTCGCGGCAGTCCATGCGACGTGCAACTCGGCGCCGCCACGCCTGGCCGCCAGTCGATCGAGCGCGCCCGTGACCTTCGGCGCCGGCGTGGACGGCGTTCGCAGCGATTGGAGAGCTGCGACCAGGATGTCGGCGAGATCGCCATCCTGGGCGACGAAGATGTCGCCACCGGTCAGGCTCGCGAGGTAGCCGACGTTGGCTTCCAGGCTGTCCTCGCCGACCAGCACGACGGCGATGCGCCGGCCAGCCTGGGCGAGGCGTTGCACATCGAGCGCATGGCTCTTGCCGTCGGTCACCAGCAGCAGGTCGCGGCTGTGCGACTCGGCAATCGCCCGGGCGAGCGCGCTGCCGATCTCCGTGCCGCCTTCCGGCGGCGCCAGCATGTCGACGAGGGAGGACAGGCCGCGCCCGTTCCGAGCGCGCAGCGTGCTGACCGGATCGACGCGGTCGTTGAACTGCCAGAGCTCGATCGAGTCCGACCTGCCGAGATGCTCCGCGATAGCGCGCAGGCCATTGGTCACGGCGCGATGCTTGGTGAGGCCGGGCTCGCGGACCGAGCAGGGGCCGTCCATCGAGCCCGACCGGTCGACCAGCACGCAGGCGTTCAGCGCGCGGCTCGCATGGCCGGGTCGGCGGACGGTCAGGACGACATCGCGGCCGTCGGCGGCGCGACCACGCAGCGGGCGGCTCGACGGTTGATCGATCGTGAGGTCGATCGGCCGATCGGTGGGGACGGCGGCGCGTCCCTCCTGCAGGCTGGCGCCGCCGAGCGTCACGACGCCGTCCCGGCAGCGCACGACAAGATCGGCCTGGGCGACCGGAGCGCCGTGTATCAGATCGTCGGGCTCGGGCAGGCCCGAGTGGCCATAGATGTCGCCGACAGTGAGCGGAATGCGCAAACGTCCGCCCGATTGAGCGAAGGAGAGCGTCGCCGCCCAGCGCGTCACCACCTCGATCGTGGCGCCGGCCGCGATCTGGCCGACCGACAGCATGTGCACGCCGCGGAGCACCTCCTCGTGCAGGATCGCGGCCTTGCCGCGTTCCAGCGCGTCCTCGTAGGCGAGCCTCGCCCGCTGGCGCCGCTGCGCCCGCGCCGTCAGCACCCGCCCGTCGATGCGGGCCTCGAGGGCGTAAAGCGTTGCGTGGATGGGCAAGGGAAACGTGATCGTGGCCTCTATGCTGCCGGCCTCGTCGTTGCGGAAGACGCGTCGGGTCTCGACTGCCGCGAGCCCGGACTCGATGGTGACGTCGAAGGCGGTGGCGATCAGCGGGAGGGCTCGATTGCGCGTTCTTCCCATGGCGCCGATCAGCAGCGCGGCCAGGGGATCAGTCGTGACGCTGGACGGGGCGGCTGGCGGCAGGGCGGTCGGCATGGTCGGGCTCCTTGAAAAGATCGGTGAGAAGAGTCTCGAGTCGCCCCATGAGGGGCCGGACGGGCTCGCCGCTTCCCAGCTTGTCGGGAGAGACGACGAGCGTGACGCCCGGGGCGACCTGGAAAGGCACGCCTTCCGTGGATTGCAGCAGCAGCTTGATGGCCGCCGGCGGAAAGCCGAGGCCGTGCAGCCGCCGATAGCGCTCGATCGCCGTCACGTGGTCGTCGCCATACTCGGCATTGGCCCGACCGCCGCGCGGCGCCGGCATGAAGCCCTCGGCGATCAGGTAGCGAACCTGGCGCTCCGGGATGCCGGTGCGGGAGATGAGGTCTCGTATGTTCATGGCATGTCTTTCGACAAAAGATTTGGCGAATGGCGTGCCGACGCGCAAGCTCTTTTTGACAAGAATCTTGTCAAAAGCTTGGCCGATTATCTGCTCCGATCACGAGAGTCCTACCAGGGGCGATGCGAATCCTCATGTTCCTCTCCGCCCGCGTAGCGGGGGCAGGAGCAACAATATTGTCCTCCCTGCGCGCAGCGCGGGGAGGTGCCCCCGGAGGGGGCGGAGGGGTCGGGAGCAACACACGCTTTGCCAGAACGCCCGTCATGGTGACGACACTGATCGCCGACCCAGCTCGAGACCCTTGGCTCATGACCCCTCCGCCCCCTCCGGGGGCACCTCCCCGCGCTGCGCGCAGGGAGGTCAACATGATGTGCGCATTGCCCGGGTGGCCGAACGCCCTCGCCAAGTGATGGCAGCGCGAGTCTGGCCGGATTGCTGACTCCGACTGCAGCCGACCGTAGGATGGACCGAAGGAGAATTCGTCGATGACCTTGTCGTGGAAATTGTCGCTGTGCAGGCTGATGCTGATCCCTGCCGCGGCTCTGGCCGCGCCCGCTGCCCAGGCCCAGACCTCGGTGGAGCGCGGCAAGTACCTGGTGACGATCGCCGGCTGCACCGACTGCCACACGCCGGGATATTTTCTCGGCAAGCCTGACAAGGCCCGTTTTCTCGGCGGCTCCGAGGTCGGCTTCGAGCTGCCGGGGCTCGGCACCTTCTATGGTCCCAACCTCACGCCCGACAAGGAGACGGGACTCGGCAGCTGGACCAGCGCCCAGATCCTCGCAGCGCTGCAGACCGGCGCCCGACCGGACGGCCGGCTGCTCGCGCCGATCATGCCGTGGCACGCCTATGCGTCGCTCAGCCAGTCCGATGCCAGTGCCATCGTCACCTTCCTGCGCAGCCTGCCGCCGGTGAAAAACAAGGTGCCCGGCCCGTTCGGCCCGACCGACAAGCCGACATCTTTCGTCATGAAGATCGTGCCGCCGCCGGCGCCCGCCAAGTGATTCGGGCGATCACTCCGACGGGTCGGCGGCTTCGGCTCGGCGGCACCGGGTCCGCCGGTCGGCCGACTGCCCGCGGCGCGCCCTGAGGTGGCGCTCGATTTCACCTTCACGCCCGAGCAGGAGGCCGTGCGCGATACGGTGCGCCGGCTCTGCGCCGAGGAGCTGGCACCCCTGGTCGCCGAGGCCGAGGAGAACGAGGTCTTCCCGCGCCATGTCTTCCGGCGCTGGGGCGAGCTCGGCATGCTCGGCGTCCGCTACCCGGAGACCGATGGCGGGAGCGGCCTCGACAAGGTGAGCGACTGCCTGATCCGCGAGGAGCTCAGCTACCTATGCCAGGGCTTCGCCTCGAGCTGGTCGGCGCACACCCACCTCGGCATCTGGCCGATCTGGAAGATCGGCACGCCTGGGCAGCGCCGCCGCTTCTTCGCGCCGGCTCTCGCCGGCGAGAAGATCGCGGGCTTCGGTCTCAGCGAGCCCGATGGCGGCTCCGACGTCCGGCGACTGAAGACGCGCGCCGAGCGCGTGCCCGGCGGCTGGCGGCTGAACGGCAGCAAGCTCTACATCACCAACGCGCCGATCGCCGACTTCCTGCTGGTGGCGGCGCGCACCGACGCCGCGCCGACGGCCGCTGCGATCAGCCTGTTCATCGTCGAGCTGCCCAATCCCGGATTCACCATCCACAAGCTGCGCAAGGAAGGCATCCGCGCTTCCGAGACGGCGCTGATCCACATCGCCGACGCCATCGTGCCGGACGACTGCCTGCTGGGCGGTCGCAACGGCACCTATCCGGTCATCCTGGAGTCGCTGAGCGAGAACCGGGTCGGCGTCGCCGCCAATGCGCTCGGCATGGCGAGGGCCGCCTTCGATGCGTCGCGTCGCTTCGCCGAGGATCGCCTGGTCGGCGGCAAGCGGGTCGGCGACTTCCAGGCGATCGGCCACAAGCTCGCCGACATGTCGGCCCGGATCGAGGCGGCGCGCTGGCTGGTCTACTACGGGGCCTGGCGGGTCGACCAGGGAACGCTCGATGCGGCGACCGCGGCGCGGGTCAAGCTCGTCGCGTCCGAGACGGCGCTCGCGGTCAGCGAGCAGGCGATCCGCATCCATGGCGGCGCCGGCATCATGCGCGAGTACCCGGTCGGGCGCATTCATCGCGATGCGCTGGTCTACGTCATCGGCGAGGGCACCAGCGAGATCCAGCGCAACATCATCGCGCGCGACCTGGGCTTTCGGTCATAGCGACAGCCTTGCCCACGCCAGTTCAGCCGTGCCCACATGACCGTTGATGGGCCCCACGGCTGCACCGGATCGCTCGAGCCCGGCCTGTCCGAGACGTGCATGGCGGCATTTGCGGGAAGGCAAGGATGACGATCACGATCTATACGCTGACGGTCGATCGCGACACTTTCGTCAATGTCGGCGACGCGCTGTTCGACGCGCCGCTGGCCGGCGTGTCCGGCACGCAGCACACGCTCACCGACGGCGACAGCCTGCTCAACTCGGGCGGCTCGGCGACGCTCGAGGCGACGTTCCTGACGGACGCCACGACCGACACGACCGTGACCGGCCTGGACATCCAGGGCGTCGGGACGTGGATCGTCCGCAATCTCGGCGCCGCCGGGACCGTCCTGCTGCTCGGCGAGAACGAGGCGGGACGTCTGATCGACCTCGCCAGCCTCGCCTATGATGGCGGCGGGCACGCGGCGTCGCTGGTGGTTGGTGACGACGCCAGGCCCGTCATCGCGCCGGCCGCGCACCTCGACAGTCTCGCGATCTCGGTGAGCAGGGCGCTGGGTGACGGCCGCAACGGGCTTAGCCTGGATTTTGCGCCGGTGGGCTTTGGCCTCTCCGCCACCATCGACGTGACAGCGTCGCTCGTCGGCGGCCTGCAGGGCGCGGCGGTGGCGCCTCCGCCGATGAAGGAAGGCGATCCGAACTGGACGGCCTTCGCCGGCCTCGGCTTCGCCATCTCCGCCGGGCCCGCCGACGGCGACGGCAACTCGCCAGGCTTCACCGCCTGGCACGTGGCGTCGTCCGGTGCGAGCGGGCTCCCCCCTGTGCGCTTCGCCAATCACGTCACGCCGGGCGGCCTCAACGTCGTCGCCCTGGGCGCGGAAGGCTCGGCGGCGGCGAAGAGCCTCTCCCTGAAGGACGACGGCTCGAGCACCATGCTGCTGGCCGCGCGCTACAGCGACGGCAGCGCGAGCGATTGGGCGAACCTCGCCATGGTCGATCTCACCGCCAGCGACGGCTTCGTGATCCTGACCGGGGCGCAGGCCGGCACGGACGGGCTGCTCGCGGCCTCGACGACGAAGCTGCAGAGCATTGTCATCAAGGGCAGCGTCGGCGGCGGCAGCGCGTTCTACGATCTGTCTGGCCTGATCTACGACGCCGCGACTCCGGCGCCGCCGCACGCCATCATCGAAGGCGGCGCGGGCGGCGGCGTCAACGAGGTCGCCGTCAACAACACGGTCGTCGTCGGGAAGGGAACGATCAGGCTCGCCGACATCCAGGTGCTGGACGACACCGGCAACCTCGGCGTCCACATCGATACGCAGGGCGACCCGTCGGGAGGCGGCCTGCTCATGGACATGTCGAAGTTCGAGGGGCTCGCCGCGTTGCGCGGCAGCTACACGCTGATGTCCGACGCGACGTCGTCGACCAATATCGTGGGGGCGCCCTTCACCGTCCTTCAGCTGCTGAACAGCAAGGGCGGCATCGCCACCACCCTGATCAGCGACCTGCAGATCAAGAACGGGCCTGCCAGCTTCGCCGTCAACATGCAGGGGATGGCCAATGGCGGCAGCTTTCGTGAGGCCAACTCGGGCCACAACATCACGATCCAGAACGGCTTCCCGATCAACCCGACCGACAGCCTGAAGCTGTGGCTCTCGTACGACGGGCTGACCGACCTGCCCGATAGCCTGGCGTCGGGGCTCGACGTGCCGACCTTCTCGGTCACCAACTACGCCACCGTGGACGTCTATCTGCGTTACGACGCCATGGCAGCAGGCGCGCCGCGCGCGGTCTTTCTCGGCTCGAGCTTCGTCAACGACTTCCCGGTGACGACGACGCCGAGCACGCTCACGTTTTTCGACAACACCGACACCTATTCGCCCTCGGCACGCGCCACGGATCTCTATCTCGGGCGCATCGACGGCGGGCAGTCGGTGCCCTTCGCGGTGGCCGACCCGACCGAAGCGATCGGTCACGATTCGGTGCTGATCCGCGGCGAGCCCGGCACCTCGACGATCAGCCATTCGGGGCGCGGCATGTTCTTCATCGGCGCCACCGACGCCAGCGCGCTCCACGCCGCGTCGACGCACGGCCTGGTGATGGACGTTGCAGGCACGGCGACCGGAACGGCGGAGCACATCGCCGGCATTACCGTCACCGGCTCCGACACCTGGCAGAATCTCCTGCAGGGCAGCTCCGGTCAGATCGAGCTCGACCTTCATGGACGTACGGCGACTGCCAAGGTCTTCACGCCGCTCGTCCAGGTCGGGCCGGCCTCGAACGGCCTGTCGGGCATCGGCCGGGATCATCTGACCGGCGGCCTAGGACGCGACCAGGCCGGCGTGGCCGCCAGCAGCGGCGACAATTTCTTCGGCGCGGGCGGACCCGACACCATCGTGCTCGGCGATCACGGCGAATCGGGCTACGCGGCCGGCACGGTATGGATCGGCGTCTACAATGTCGGGCACGGCGGCAGGCTGGGCGTCGCCGACATAGGCGCGACCTACGGGCAGGCGATCACCGACATCGTGCTCGACGCCAAGGCGAACCTGTACGTCGAGAGCTACGTCAACGGCTACGGGCCGGCCTCCTCGACCAATCCCGGCTACGTCACGACGGTCGAGCGCTTCGCGCTCGGCACCGCGGGCGATCGTCTCGCTTTCTATGCGCCGGACTGGGCGAGCGGTCCGCTCGGCGTACCCTCGCCGTTGCCGGCGCCCGTGGCCCGGGGGCTGGTCGACGGGTCTGGTGACGCCATTCTGCCCGGCGACGCCACCGTGGTCGCCACGATCCATGCGGCGGGCGAGACGGTCGCCGGCGACGCCAACGTCATCGTCGACCTGATCGAGCGGTATGACACGGCGTCGGAGCTCGCCGCCGGGCTCGCCACGAAGGCCGGAGCGATGACCTTCGACCAGTCGGTCCTGACGCGCGGCAGCACCGAGCATCTGATCGTCGCCTACACCACGAGGTCGGGCGACGTGCGGATCGCCGACGTCACGATCGCCAACGTATCGGCCGGCAGCCTGACCTCGTTCAGCACCGCCGACCATGCGGTCGCGATCTCGGCCGCCGACCTGGTGAGCCTTGCGGACGCTGGCGACGTCGGGCTCGCCAGCCTGTCGACGGAGAACATCGTGTTCGCCGCGCTGTCCTCGCCGCCGCCGCTCGGGCCTTACGCCGAGCTGGCGCATTCGACCTATCTCGACTTCGACAGCTACCGCAGTGGTGCCGAGCCGCTCAGCGGCGGCACCCCGGTCTCGTCCTTCAGCCTGAACGTCGCGCTCATTCTCGCCCGGGCGAACGATGCGACAACCCTGCTGGGCGCCGACTGGGCCTCGCGGCAGAAGCAGCTCGCCGAGCTCGAGGCGAACGGCGAGCTGTGGTCGACCTATGGCGCCGACAAGGGCGTGTACGACAACGTGCTCGCCGATCTCGCGACGCTCGGCATTCAGACCGTCGACGAGGTGTCTTCCGTCAACGGCTATGTCTCGTCGCCCGAGTCGCGCACGATCTGGGTTCAGCTCGACCAGGGCAACTTCACCACGCTGTTCGGCCCGACGGCGACCTTGCTCGAAGGCACCGATCCCTCCGGCAAGCCGATCCGGTACTGGGACGGCAATCTGTCGCTGCCGACCGAATGGGTGACCAGCGAGGGCGTCGTCGGCCTGTGGTTCGACACCGGTGCTTTCCGCAGCGTGCTGCCCGATCCGGGGAACGGCGTGCTGGCGCCGATGGTCCAGCAATGGCAGAGCCCGGGCAATGCGGCAGACAAGTCGCAAAACGATCTCTACCCGCACGTGATCGGCGACACCTACTACGACTTTCCCTTTTCCGGTCCCCTGTGGGATCCCGCTTCCGGCCAGGCGGTGGCGACCGGCGCGATCGGTCTGGTCGAACCCGGAGTCGGAACGTCGTTGCCCAATGACGACAAGGGCACCGGCTTCCAGGCGGCGATCGACGCCTACCGTCAGGGGGCCGGCATCTCGACCAGCGCCGTCGTGATCGATGAGGCGCCGGGCCTCCAGTCCTACCCGACGGTCGCGCCGCCGGCGTTCAACCCGGCCGGCGAGCGTTCGCTCGACGTCGGCGTCGTCACCGCGACCAACCCGCAGAGCCCGCTGATCCTGTACGCCGGCTCCGGCACCAAGGCCGGCGCGCAGTCCAATGCCTATACCGCCTACCAGTCGTCGTTCTGGGATACCGTCAACGATCCCGCGGTGGTCACCTCGTCGTTCCGCTTCGCCACGCAGTCGGCGCCGGGCTCGCCTTTCCTCGTCGCCTCGCGCGAGCTCTTCGTCGATGCGGCGCTGCGCAACATCTCGGTGCTGAACTCGAACGGCGACGGCGGATCGGGCGACCAGTATGGCAACGGCCTGACCAACGTCGGCATCAACCGGGCGAGCCCCTATGCCGTGATGGTGGGCGGCACGTCGATCAGCACGGTCGGCGCGGCGATGGCCGATCCGACCCTCGCGGCCATCACCGGCGCTGCGCTGGCGGGCGATCCGGCGATCCTTTGGCAGCTGATCGCGGGCGGCCTCACGACGCTGCCCACGACCGCCAACCTGGACACCACGCTGATCGAGACGGTGTGGAACCGCTACTATCTCGACGGCACGAAGCTGGGGATCCCCGGCGCCAAGGAGCAGACCGGGTTCCTGCACAACAACACGGGATCCGGCGGCGTCGACCCGACTCAGCCCGTACCCGCCTACCAGAGCGACTTCGGTCTGACGCCGACGACGTCGGACCCGCAGGCCCTGGCCGGCCGCGGCACGCCGGATGTTTCGGCCAACGCCGGCGGCAACATGCTCTACATCGTGCCGACGGCCGACATGACCGGCACGTCGAACGACGACGGCACGAGCGCCGCCACGCCGCTGTGGGCATCGCTCGTCTCGCAGATCAACGCGGTGTTCCATGACCAGGAGCTGCCGCAGCTCGGCTACTTCACCGACCTGCTCTACCAGGCGGCGGCGATCGCGCCGGCCGCGTTCAACGACATCCAGGTCGGCAGCAACACCTCATCCTTCACGCTCGGCGGGCCGATCGCCAGTGACGGAACGAAGATCACGCCGACCGGCTACGGCTACGCGGCCGGTCCGGACTACGATCTCGTGACCGGCCTGGGCACGCCCAATGGCGAGCTGCTGGCGCGCGCCCTGACCGCGATCGCGCACGAGCAGCGATCCTGGGATTCGATTCCGCACGTGGTCGCCTCCGACGGCTCGGGCTGGCAAGCCGCTGCCGCCGAGACCCTGCTGGTGCAGGCCACGTCCGCTGCCGCGGCCACCGTGAGCCTGCTCGTCGGCGGGACGAGCGACAGCTTCACCAGCGTGGCCGCATCGCCCTATGCCTGGACGAGCCTGCTGGCGCAGCAGACCCTCCAGGACGATTTCGACTCGGCGCTCGTGCGCCTGTTCGACGGCGCGGCTCAGGGCACGCTCGGCCAGGTCGGCGCCGCGGCCGGCGACGGGCTCGCCGTCCTGATCGACGGCGTGGCCACGCACGCGCCTCGCGCCAATCTCACCAACCCGTTCGGCTTCCTCGACTTCGTCTCGGCCGGTGACGCCAGTGCGGTGCGCGTGGCGCGACCGGTGGCCGTCGCCGAGACGGTCGGCCGGCACGACGACCAGACGGCGGTGGTGCGCATCCGGCAGAACGGCATCGACAGCCTCGCCCTCGAGCTCTATCGCGTCGACGATCTCGACGGCTCGATCGGCGGGCTGCAACCTGGCGCCGCGGGCTATGCGGCGGCGGCGCAGGCGCGCGCCTACGCGACGACCACGGGCGGCACGACGATCGCCGGCCCGGGCTACGGCAGCTACGCCGAGGTCACGATCGCCGACGTCGATGCCGGCGATCTCGTCGCCATGAAGCTCACGAACGTTACGCAGGGTTCCGTCTACTGGGCGTTCGCCCAGGCCAACGAGAGCGTCGGCGGACAGCCGGTCGGCCATCTGTGGAACTACGGCTTCAATGTCTGGGGCTGGGAGGACACGAGCGGCGGCGACCGCGACTTCAACGATCTGGTGGTCGGCCTCGATTTCACCAGCACCTTCGGCCACGCCTGGCTCGCCTGACGCGGATCGTCAGCGGACGATGTCTTCATGTATTGTGCAGACCCCATCCCGCAAAGCGAGACATGATCTATATCGAGCTGCTCGTCGCCATCGTCCTGATCCTGATCAACGGCCTGCTGGCCATGTCCGAGCTCGCCGTCGTCTCGGCGCGGCGCGCCCGGCTGAAGGCCATGGCTGACCGCGGATCGCGCGGCGCGGCGTCGGCATTGGCGCTGGCCGAGAATCCCGGTCGCTTCCTGTCGACCGTCCAGATCGGCATCACGCTGGTCGGCATCCTGGCCGGCGCCTTCTCGGGCGCCACGCTGGGCGCACGTCTGGCGGCCGGGCTTGTCGAGGCCGGAGTGTCGCGGCAGTTCGCCGAGCCGATCGGCTATGGCATTGTCGTCGCGGCGATCACCTATCTGTCGCTGATCGTCGGCGAGCTGGTCCCCAAGCAGATCGCGTTGCGCAATGCCGAAGGCGTCGCCGCCGCCGTCGCCCCGGGCATGGTGTTGCTGGCGCGCGTCGCCGCGCCGCTGGTCTGGCTGCTCGACGTCTCGGGCAAGGTGGTGCTCGGCCTGCTCGGCCGGAAGGAGGAGAGCGAGACGACGGTCACGGCCGACGAGATCAAGGCCTTGATCGCCGAGGCCGAGACATCGGGCGCGCTCGAGCCGCGCGCCCGCGGCATGATCAGCGGTGTGATGCGGCTCAGCGCCCGCTCCGTCGAGGCCCTGATGACGCCGCGCGTCGACGTCGACACGATCGACGTCACCCTCGATGCGGTTGCGATCCTCGCGGCCGTGCGCGCCAGCAGCCACGCCGTGCTTCCGGCGTTCGAGGGCGGCAGCGACAATATCGTCGGCATCGTGCATGCCAAGGACCTGCTCGACAGCTGCATCGCCGGAAAGGTGCCGGACGTGCGGAGCCTGGTGCGAGCGGCGCCGATCGTGATCGAGTCGATGAACGCCCTCGACGCGCTCGACCGGCTCAAGGACTCGCCGGTGTCGATGGCGCTCGTGCAGGACGAGTACGGCCACTTCGTCGGCGTCGTCACGCCGTCCGACATTCTCGAGGCGATCGCCGGCGCCTTTCACACCGGGGAGGGGCCGCCCGAGCCTCATGCGGTCCAGCGCGCGGATGGCTCGTGGCTGATCGCCGGAAGCATGCCGATCGACGAGCTGGCGGAGCTGCTCGGCATCGCCGCGGCCCGTGCCGGCGACTACCACACCGCGGCGGGCCTGGTGCTGAGCGCGATGCGCCGGCTCCCCGAGGCCGGCGACGCCGTCGATGTCGCCGGCTGGCGGCTCGAGGTCATCGACATGGATGGCAGGCGAATCGACAAGATCATGGCGACGCGCCTGGCGCCCGCGCACCGTATCGTCAAGGCGGCGCGCTAGGCCATGGCTCGCACCGGCGGCCCCGCATGTCCCGTCTTGCCGCGGGCTCGGGCGCGACATTCGCGCGGAGCACGGCAATGAAGAGCTCGCAGGTTTCGCCGGAGACGCTGGTGGCGCAGGCGCTGGGCGAGGTCGACCCGGTGACGGGCGCGCTCGCACCGGCCATCGCCGTTTCCACCAACTACGAGCAGGCGGCCGACGGCTCCTACCACCAGGGACGCGTCTACACGCGCGCCGACAACCCGACCTACGAGCAGGCCGAGCGCATGCTTGCGATGCTCGAGGGCGCGCGCGGCGGCTGCATCCTGCTCGCGTCCGGCATGGCCGCCGCCATCGCCGTCTTCCAGTCGCTGCTTCCCGGCGACCATGTCGTGGTCGCGCGCGTGCTCTATTGGGGCGTGCGCAAATGGCTGGCCGAGTTCGGCTTGTCGTGGGGACTCGATGTCGAGTTCGTCGACACCGCCGATCTCGGCGCGGTGAAGGCGGCAATCCGTCCGGGAAGCACGCGCCTCGTCTGGCTGGAGACGCCGGCGAACCCGACCTGGGAGATCACCGATCTCGCCGCGGTGTGCGCGCTCGCCCACGCCGCCGGCGCGCGCGTCGCCGTCGACAACACGGTGCCGACGCCGGTGCTGACGCGGCCGATCGAGCTCGGCGCCGACCTGGTCGTGCACTCCGCCACCAAGTATCTCAACGGCCACAGCGACGTTCTCGCCGGCGCGGTGGTGAGCGCGCGCAACGATCCGTTCTGGCAGCGCATCCGGTCGTGGCGGCGCACCGCCGGCGCGGTGCCGGGGCCGTTCGAGGCGTGGCTGCTGGTGCGCGGCATGCGGACCCTGTTCCTGCGCGTGCAGCGCGCCTCGGAGACGGCGCTCGCGGTCGCCCGGCACTTCGAGGCCCATCCGGGGCTGCGTGCCGTCCTCTATCCCGGCCTCGCCTCGCATCCCGGCCATGCCATCGCGGCGCGCCAGATGAACGGCGGCTTCGGCGGCATGCTGTCGATCCGGGTTGCCGGCGGCGCCGGGCAGGCCAAGGCCGTGCTCGCAAGGGTCGAGGTCTTCAAGCGTGCGACGTCGCTGGGCGGCGTCGAGAGCCTGATCGAGCATCGCAGCAGCATGGAGGGACCCTCCTCGCCGGTTCCCGACGATCTGCTGCGGCTGTCGATCGGCATCGAGGCGCCGGCCGACCTGATTGCCGACCTGGAGCGAGCCCTGGCCGACGTGCCCAACGCGCCGCAGGCCCGGCCGTGACTCTCGCCGCCAAGGTCGCGGCGGCCTTGCAGGCGAGCGTGCTGCCGTCGGTGATCGCGCGCGGCGGCGAGATCCGCGTGCTGGCCGTCGAGGACGGCACGGCGTTGCTCGAGGTGACGGGCTCGCCCGGCGCCGCCCTGCCGCTCGTGGCGCGCATCGAGGCGCTGGTCCGCCATGCCGTCCCCGGGATCACGCGCGTCGTGGTGACGGGTCCCGGCGCCGCGGCCGCGCCGACCGCTGCCGCGGGCGACATTGCCGATCTCGTGCGCGGCGTGCTCGAGCGCGACATCAATCCAGTTATTGCCGCCCATCGCGGGCACGTCCATGTCGTGGCCGTGGAGGAGGGCTGGGTCCGGCTTCGTCTCGACGGCGGCTGCCAGGGCTGCAGCCTGGCGGAGGTGACCCTGCGGCAGGGCATCGAGCCGTTGTTGAGGGCCAAGGTTCCGGGTGTCGTCGGCCTGACCGACGTCACCGACCACGAGGCCGGCCGCGATCCCTTCTTCTCGGCAGCCAAGCGATGAGCGACGCCGCCGCCGTCAAGGGCAAGCGCGTCCTGCTGCTGGTCCCGCCGGTCACCTATCGGGCGACCGATTTCGTGCTCGCCGCCCATCGGCTCGGGCTCGAGGTGGTGATCGGCAGCGATGGCGCCCTGCCGCTGGGCGGTAATCCGGTCGTGCATGTCGATCCGGCCGACTCCGGCGCCGGCATCGAGCGTCTGCTGAGGACGGTCGGGCGGGTCGACGCGGTGGTCGCCGTCGATTCCGACATGCTGCCGCTGGCGGCTCGCCTCGGCGCCGCGCTCGGCCTCGCTCACAACGCCCCCGAGGCGGTGGCTGCCGCGGCCGACAAGGCGAGCCAGCGCCGTCTGTGGGCCGAGGCCGGCGTGTCGCAACCGGGGTTTCGCGTCGTCGCGGCCGACGCCCATGAACGCCAGCTGGCCGACGCGGCCCGCGGCCTCGGGTTTCCCTGCATCGCCAAGCCGGTGTCGCTCAGCGCCAGTCGTGGCGTGCTGCGTGTCGACGACGCGGCGGGGCTGCGCGCCGCCGCGGCCGAGATCCGCGGCATCCTGGCTGCGGACGGCCGCCCTGTCGGCGAGCCGATCCTGCTCGAGGCGTATGTGCCGGGCCGGGAGCTGAGTATCGACGGCCTGCTGCGCGACGGCACCCTCGCGGTCACCGCGATCTTCGACAAGCCCGACACGCCCGACGGCCCGACCTTCGAGGAGACCCTGCTCGTCACGCCCTCCCGCTTGCCCGCCTCGACGCTCGCGGCCGCGACGCGCCTCGCCGAACGCGCGGCGCAGGCGCTCGGGCTGCGCCACGGCCCGATCCATGCCGAGCTGCGGATCGACGCGCGGGCAGGCGAGGCGAGGCCCGTCATGCTGGAGCTCGCCGCCCGCTCGATCGGCGGGCTGTGCTCGCGCTCGCTGCACTTCCTGGATGGCACCAGCCTCGAGACGATGATCCTGCTGAATGCGCTTGGCGTCGCGGTCGATGTCGCGCCGCCGCCCGGCGCCGCCGGCGTCCTCATGCTGCCGGTGGAACGCGCCGGCGTGCTGCAGGGCGTCGAAGGCCAGGACGAGGCGAAGGCGGTCGCCGGAATCACCGGCCTGTCGATCACCATCCCGAGCGGCCACGCGGTCCGGCCGCTGCCGTGGGGCGATCGCTATCTCGGCTTCATCTTCGCCGAAGGCGACGATGCGGCGGATGTCGAGACGGCACTGCGCGCGGCGCGCGGCAGGTTGAGGCCGGTCATCGAGCCGCCGGGTGCACGATCGGCGCAGTCGTGAGATGATCGCGCACCGGAGCTTCAGCGATGCTTGTGCGCGTGATGAGATTGATATTCCAGAGACGAATGCAAACAGACTGAGCCTGGAAGAAGCGAAACGGAGTGAAGGTGCATGCGCTCGATCCTTGTGACCGTCGACGACACGCCGTCCGCCACCGCTGCGCGGCGGATTGCCCTCGGGCTGGCGCGCCGGATGGGGGCTTCGATCAAGGGGGTCGTCGGCATCGACGTCAGCGATCTCGAGGGTGGCGAGCCGGCGCCCATCGGCGCGATGAGGTATGCCCAGGACCGTCGCCGACATCGTGCGAAGGTGGCGTACGAGCGCCGCGCGCGGGTGGCGGAGATGCCCCAGTCGTTCGTGCAGTCGTGCGCAGCGGCGGGCGTCGAGGCCCACTGCCATACGATCGATGGCGACATCGCCGCCGAGCTGCTTCGCGCCATCGAGACCGCCGACATGGTGGTCACCGGCCAGGACACGGAGTTTCACCTCGAGGCGAGCGACGAGGTGAGCCCGCTGGTGGAGCACATCGTCGCGCGCGGTTGCCGGCCGGTCCTGGTGACCGGGCCCGAGGTATCCGAGGAGGGGCCGGTCGTTGTCGCCTATGACGGCAGCGTGCCGGCCGCGAAGGCCCTGCAGCTCGCGGTGCTGCTTGGTGTCTTCGGCTCATCCCCGGCACGGGTGGTGTCGGTGTATCCCGGCGACGAGGCCTTCGAGGCGGCCACCCGGGCGCGCGACTATCTCGTCCTGCACGGGATCACCGCCGACATCGAGGCGATCACCTCGAGCGACCATCCCGCGGACGTCCTGCGCGCGCACGCCGAGTCGGTGCATGCCCGCATGCTCGTGATGGGCGCCTTCGGCCATCGCGGCCTGCAGGAGATTCTGTTCGGCTCGAGCACGCGGCGGCTGCTGCACGGGCTGACCGTGCCGCTCTTCATCTACCATTGAGCCACGCGGGGGAACGAGGCTCGCCGGCCGTGCGGCTGCCGCCAGCAGTGGCGAACGAGCCGGGAAGGTCGATTGCCCGGCGGCGCGCGCTGTCGTACCAAGGAGATGGACCGGGACCGGCAGGTGCGCGCGCAACCCCGATTGCCAACGTCGCTGCCAGGGTTGCTGCCGAGTGTCTCTGCCGGGGTCGGATTGGTCTTGTCGCGCCGGCTGCAACGGAACTGGCTTCCGTTCCGCTGGCGGCGCCCAAAGGGAGGTTCCGATGTTCCTCCGATTCGTCGCGTTGCTGCTGGCGTTTCTCGGGCCCGCTCTCCTGCTGTCGTCCGGTCACGCCCAATCGGGGTCTGACAAGGACCCGCCGGTGCGAGCCGTGCCGCCTCCCGTCATCGTCGTCGCCGTCAAGGGTGCTATCGGCGTCGGCACCGGGCACCTGATCGAGGAGGTCCTGGCGCGCGCACGGAGCGAGCGGGCGGGCCTCGTGGTGCTGCGCCTCGACACGCCGGGCGGCCTGGTGTCGGCCACGCGCGACGTGATCGCCGCCATCCTGGACTCGCCCGTGCCCGTCGCGCTGTTCGTCTCCCCGAGCGGTGCACGGGCGGCCAGCGCCGGCACCTACATCGCCTACGCGTCCCACATCGCCGCCATGGCGCCAGGCACGCATCTCGGGGCCGCGACCCCGGTCCAGATGGGGGCGCCGCCCGCGCCGGCGCCGCAGCCGCGCCGCGACGGCGACAAGCCCGAAGGCCAACCATCCGGCGCGATGGAGCGCAAGGTGATGAACGATGCGGTCGCCTACCTGCGCAGCCTGGCGCAGCTCAGGGGCCGCAACGCCGACTGGGCCGAGAAGGCGGTCCGTGACGGCGCGACCCTGACGGCGGAAGAGGCGGTGCGCGAGAAGGTGGTCGACCTGCTCGCCGGCAATGTCGGCGACCTGCTCGATCGTCTGGACGGCCGCACGGTGCGCACCGTCGACGGCGACAAGCTGCTGGCCACCCGTCATGCGCGGGTGATCGAGCTCGAGCCCGGCTGGAAGAGCCGCCTGCTCGCCCTCGTCACCGATCCCAACATCGCCTTCATCCTGCTGATGATCGGCGTCTACGGCATCATCTTCGAGTTCTGGCATCCGGGGCTGGGCGGACCCGGCATCGTCGGCGCCATCTGCCTGGTCGTGGGCCTGATGGCGCTGTCGGTGCTGCCGGTGAGCTTCGCCGGCCTCGCCCTGCTGGCGCTCGGCGTCGCGATGATGGCGGCCGAGGCGTTCACGCCGGGCATTGGCGTGCTCGCCCTGGGCGGCGTCGTGTCCTTCGTGCTGGGAGGCCTGTTCCTGTTCGATCCCGCCGGAGCCGATATCGATTACGCCGTTGCCTGGCCGGTCGTCGTCGGGGCGGCGGCGACCAACGCGCTCCTGCTCGTCGGCCTGCTCGGCATGATCCTGCGCGTGCGCCGCCGCCAGGTCGTGACGGGTGCCGAGCAGATGATCGGCCTCGAGGGCAGCGTGGTCGACTGGCAGGACGGGCGGGGCCGCATCCGCGTGCACGGCGAGGTATGGTCGGCGCGCGCCGCCGCGCCGCTGCCGCCGGGCACGCCGGTGCGGGTCGAGCGGCGCGACGGGCTTACGCTTCACGTCCAACCCACCATCCGGGGACTGTGACCATGCCGAACCTCGATTTTCTCGCCTACGTCCTGCCCATCGTCGTGCTGGTCGTGCTGGTCGCCTACTCGGTGCGCATCCTGAGGGAGTACGAGCGCGGCGTGGTGTTCACCCTGGGCAGGCTGCAGGGCGCCCAGGGGCCGGGGCTGATCTTCGTCATTCCCTTCGTGCAGCAGATGGAGCGCGTCGACCTGCGCACCCGTGTGCTCGACGTGCCGCCGCAGGACGTCATCTCGCGCGACAACGTGTCGGTGCGGGTCAACGCCGTGGTCTACTACCGCGTCATCGAGCCCGAGAAGGCCATCATCCAGGTCGAGGCGTTCGACCAGGCCACCAGCCAGCTCGCGCAGACCACCCTGCGCTCGGTGGTCGGCCAGCACGAGCTCGATCAGATGCTGGCGGAGCGCGACCGGCTGAACGCCGACGTCCAGCGCATCCTCGACGAGCAGACCGACGCCTGGGGCATCAAGGTCTCGAACGTCGAGCTGAAGCACATCGACCTCGACGAGAAGATGGTGCGCGCCATCGCGCGCCAGGCCGAGGCCGAGCGCCTGCGGCGCGCCAAGATCATCGATGCCGAGGGCGAGCTGCAGGCCGCCGAGAAGCTCGTCGAGGCAGGCGCCATCATGGCGCGCCGGCCGGAATCGATGCAGCTCCGCTATCTCGGCACGCTGGCCAACATCGCCGGGGAGAAGAGCTCCACCATCGTGTTTCCCCTGCCTATCGACTTGCTCAACGCGATGGGGGGCAAACGGCGGGAAGCCGTCGGGGAGGGGCCGTGAAAGCGTGTGCATGCCCTTCGCCCGAGGCGAGGTGACGGGCTCGCGTGGCGTGGATTAGCATTGGTCGAGGATGGGCATGGCGCAGGCCGAAATCCCCAGGCAGGTCCGGCGCTTCATCGCCCGGCACATCGACTCGGTCGGCGAGCTCGAGGCCCTGCTCCTGCTGCGCGCGACGCCGGGGGAGGCATGGGCCGTCCCGCGCATCATGAGCCGGCTCTATGTCGACGAGGCGGAGACCACCCGGATTCTCGACCGGTTGTGCCGCGCCGGCTTTCTCGTCCGAACCGACCACGGCTATCTCTATCGGTGCACGACGGAGGATCTGCGGCGCGCGGTCGACGAGGTGGCGGACATCTACGCTCGACACCTGATCCCGATCACCAACATGATCCATGCCAAGTCGCGGCGCATCCGCGAGTTCGCGGAGGCCTTCCGCTTCAGGAAGGAGTCATGACATGGCGGCCCTGATCTACCTGCTGTGCATGCTGACCGCGCTGATCTGCGCCTGCCTGCTGCTGCGCGCGTGGCGGCGCAGCGGCTATCGGCTCCTGCTGTGGAGCGGCCTGTGCTTCGCCGGGCTGACGATCAACAACCTCCTCCTGGTGCTCGACAGGCTGGTCCTGCCGGCGGTCGACCTGTCGCTGTGGCGCACCTCGATGGCCCTGGTCGCGATGGCCGTCCTGCTTTACGGCCTGATCTGGGAATCGGAATGACGGAAGCAGCCTCCTCGATGCTGATGGGCGCCGTGGCCATGGCGTCGTTCGTGGCCATGCTGTTCTTCCTGCGGCACTGGCAGCAGACCCGCGACGCCTTCTTCCTGCTGTTCGCCATCGCGTTCGGCGTCGATGCCGCGAGCCGGGCGGTCCTCGGGCTGTGGCGCCTGGCGGAGGATACCGAGCCCTTCGTCTACCTGGCCCGTCTCGTCACCTTCGGGCTGATCATCCTGGCCATCGTCCAGAAGAACCGTGCGAAGGGGTAGCGGCGATCGGCGCAGCGGACCGGGCGGGGCATTCGCCCATGACGAGAACACCGTATCCTGAGCGACAGCCGATTGGTCAGGCTCCGGTCGCGGCGCCGTTGGCGGCGCAGTCGGGGGACTTTTCGGGCTGTCAGCACGGGCGTCGGGCGCATGCCTCGCATCGGCATTCGGGGTAAGCTGAGCCGCCCGCTTCGCCAGCTCGGCGGGCGCTCACGAGGGAAGATCATGCGTCGACCAGTACCGCTGATGACTGCCGCGCTCGGCCTGTCGTTGCTCGCCTGTTCTCAGCAACAGCCGGCGAGCTCGCCGAGCTCGCCGCAGGACCTCGCCTATTGCGCCAGGCTCAGCCAGCTCTATCAGCGCTATGTCGGCGCTGATCCCAACTCTTCCAGGATGGCCGGGGTCGCACCGGACGTCCAGGGCGGCGAGGCGGTGGCCAAGTGCCGCGAGGGCGACGCCAAGGCGTCCATCCCGACGCTCGAGCGCCTGCTGAGGGATGCCGACATCACCCTGCCGCCGCGTTCCTGAGCCGAAGGGCCACCGGGACGATGCCGCGCAAAGCAGTCGGTCGCCAGTCGCCGCAGAAAGGCCCGGCCTGGAACGCCTTCGTCGCGTATTGGAAGCACGCCATCGACGGCAAGCAGAGCCGGGCGATCGCGTGGCGAGCGTTTCATGCCGGCTGGGCCGCGCGGGCTGCGAGGCCTGAGGGCTTGCAGGCGACCTGCGGCGTACCGGAGGGCCTGCCGGTCGTCGCGGCGCCCGCTCGTGCGGCCGGCATTGCCGGTCGCGGGTCGGCACGGCCGCGACGCGATCTCACCTGACGGATGCCGGGCGGGCCCATGCCGCGCACCTCGAAAAAGTGCGGACGAAATCGACGGGCGGGTGCTATACGACCTGTCACGTCCCCGTAGCTCAGCCGGATAGAGCAGCGGTTTCCTAAACCGGAGGTCGGAGGTTCGAATCCTCTCGGGGACGCCACTTCGGTACAAATCTGCGAACGCCAAGAACCGCCGATTCTACGCTCACTCCGGTCGCAAGTGCCCTTAGAAGCTCAGTTTTCGCCCCCATGATGCGGATCTGGCTCCGATTGACGACCTCGACTCGCTGGGCGAGTGCCCGCAGGTGGTCTCGCCGGTACGTTCCGTCTTTGTTTCGGAGTTTGTGTCTAGCCGCGAGCGCAAAGCGACGCAGACTTTCCGGTGTGATTGCTGGGCCGAGTCGTTCGATTGAAGCTGATGACCGTTCAGCGTCTAGCTGAGCCTGATCGCGAATAGAGGCCAATTCAGCGATGCGATCTTTGAGCGACGGGTCCGTAGCGTTTATCACGCCGTTTTCGATCGCCTCGTATACGCGCTTCAGTTTTGCCTCGGCTTCGGCACTGCGCTTGCGCAGTTCGGTGATGTGGCCCCGCCGCCGTTCGTTCCACTCCTCTCGACGCTCCAGAAGTTGGTCCATCATCTTCGCAAGACGCTGAGGGTCGAGCAGCCGCCACTCGAGATGGTCAACGACTGCTCGGTCGAGCTTTTCCATGGGCACTGTCAGGCCGCGACATCCGCTCGCGCCCTGGCGCGCCTTAGTGGAGCAGGTGTAATACCTATAGAGCCCGCCGGCTGAACCCTTTCCAGTTCGTAACGTCATTGCCCCACCGCAGGAGCCACAAAAGCAGATCCCTGTTAGCAGCGTGGGGCCACTCACTGCGCGTGGCGGCATCCACTGCGGGCTCCGGCTCTTGAGAGCCATCTGCACGGCATTGAACTCCGCTGCGGTGACGATTGGGGGCACTGCCATGATGGCGTGCTCAGCCTCGGGCTTAAGCACTTTTGTGCGATAACTACGATGGTTGTACTTGTGCTGGCCGATGTAGGTGGTGCGCGTCAGAATCTGGTGAATCGAGGCAACGCCGAACTTGCCGCCGTCACGCGTCCGGATGCTGTGGTCATTCAGATACGTGGCAATCGACTTGATACCCATGGGGCCGTTCTCGCCGTCGCCTGTTAGCGCTAGCCTATAGATCAGCCGCACGGTATCAGCGTGGATGGGGTCAACCTCCAGCCTCTTCTTGATCTTCGTGCCGCGCTGTCCCGCGGCAACTGTGCGGTAGCCGATCGGCGGCAATGCCCCATTCCAAAAGCCCTGACGCGCGTTCTCCTTCATCGCTCGAAGGGTGTGCTTGGCGTTCTCTTTCGACTGGTACTCGTCGAATAGAGTCATGATCTGACGCATCATCACGCTCATCGGATCGTCGCCGAGATCTTGCGTGATCGAGATCAGGCGTACGCCGTTCTTGGCGAGCTTCCGCACATAGAACTCGAACTGAAATTGATCGCGAAAAAAGCGAGAGAAAGAATGGACGATGATGACAGTAAAGCCGGGGGGCTTGACGAGTGCCGCATCGATCATTGTCTGGAATGCAGGGCGACGATCGTCTGTAGCCGTGTTGCCTGGCTCGACGAACTCTGCCGTGACTTCCCATCCCTTCGCTGCGCAGTAGGACGCGATTTGACGACGCTGATCCGGAATCGAAAGATCGCTGTCCGCTTGCCGGCCAGTCGAGACGCGCAAATATAGAGCGACCTGTGCGACAGGAGCGGCCGCTGCGTTCTTTGGCGTGGGAGCCGTCTCTGCCATTTTGTCATTGTCCTCTCTTGGAATGGGTTTCGTGTTGCCGAGCCGCTTCAAGGTGCTACTAGCGATTCAACAGCACGCATCGGCATCACCAGGCGCATTGAATCGGGCAATTGCGTGAAGCCGAACATTTCATAGAACGCAGCAGCACGTTCGTTTGGCGCGTCGACGGCAAGCATCGACGAACCGACGATGCCCGCGCTGGTGCATGCCCGACAGGCTGCGTCCGCCAGAAGAAGCGTTCCGAGGTGCTGTCGTTGTCGCAACTCCGAAACCGCCAGCCGCTCGATCAGGGTTGCGCTTACCAATGGATAGCGAGGGACATGCCTACGGGCCGCCGCGGGCACATCGCCTGGCGCCAAACCGCTGGCGCAGAGCGTGTAGTAGCCAAGGACTGTTTCGGGCCTGCCCCGCTCAACCATCGCGAACACGCCATTGGCCTTGCGCCGCATGTCCTGGTTCGCTTGTGTCCTGAGATAGCGATCGAGACTGTCCACACCGCACGTGAAGCTCACTCGATCATGGTGCGAGGAGAGTGCCTCGATTCTCAGGTTCGGTCGAGGCGCCGCCATGTCAGGAGCCGACGCGGCGCTTGTGCTCGGCCAGCGCGGCAATGAGCCGTTCAGGTGACTTGGACGGATGGATCAAGGCGTCAAAAAAAGCCTTACGATCACGCTCGGAAAGCACCAGAGTCTCATGCTCCGCGATCGTGCGACGTGCCGTGTCGGTTAGCGCAGTCAGGCAGAAGTCGCTGACCTTGCGTCGAGCCAAGTGTGCCGCACGTTCAATGAGGTCCTTCGTCTCTTCATCCAGTCGGAAACCGAGCCGCTCAACCCGATTAGGCGTATCCGGTTTCACTTTGCCTTGCTTGCGGGGCATCGGTGCTCCAGATTGGCATCCATCTGGCAATAATGTACGTCATATAGACTAACAAAACAATACCCACGGGCGCACGGCCGTCAGACCCGAGGCCCAAGAAAATCGTCAAGTTCCTCCGCGAAGTAGGCTTCGATCACCCGTAGCTCAGGGTCAGTAATCGGCACCTCTTGGGGCCAGTCGTCTGTGACGATGATCGGCGCGGGCGCTTCATGCGACGAGTGCGCGGCGCGGGAGCAACGAGGCAGACAGGTGTAATCATAGAGGTCAATGGGATTGCTCTCATGCAGGACCTGCCGCGCAGTTGGCTTCTGAGCCATGCCTGGAAGACACTCCTTAGCCTGAGTGAACCTCTCGGACCATTCGGTCCTGCGCGGGTTCGCGATGACAAAGTATGCCGGGCCGTTGCCAGTAGAGAAAGCCGCAAGCGATGTTTGTGGTAGGGCCGGACACAACTGGCTAGAAAACGGACCGTCGTTCTCTTTCGCCTCATGCCGGTCACCGAGTTTCGGCAAAATCGCCAAGCTAGGCCGTGGTCCGCCCGATCGGTTCGAAGCTGCGGCGGAGCGACTCGCTTTCGATCTCGATACTGCCCCTTCGGGCATTGCCAAGGTCGGGGTCGAGGGTTCGAAGCCCTTCGCCCGCTCCAATTTTCTTCAAGCAATTCAGTTGCCTAGAAAGAGTCCTCGGGATCCCTTTTTGCTTTCCCCGTCTTCAGCGCGACTTCCGGGGAAGCAGGGGGAAGCAAGCAACCGCTAAGAGTAGCGGCCTATCGGCCGCTGTCCGCGACGGCAGCCTCGACAATCTTCGCGAGCTCATCCGCAAAAAACTTCCGCCATGATGCGGCAGTCTTCTCTGGAGTCGTTGCGTACGTCAATGAGCCTACTAACTAAGCACAGTTGACTTGCGACTTCCCTCGTTGCCAACCGACTCGTCATTCGCAGCGGATTTTCGGATTGCCCCATAGCGCTCACGCCCACAGACAAGACAGGGGTGCCGCCGCTAGCCTATCGCCGAACGGAACGACATCTGCGCTGTCATAGAGGACGACGCCGAAGGCGAAGCGGTCCCCACACGCCTCGGCAAGCGCCTTGAGGCCTGCGAAATCCCTGGCCTTGACCGTTGCGCTTGCCTTCACTTCGATGCCTGCGATCATCCGGTCGTCGCGCTCCAGCACGATGTCCACCTCGCGCATGTCCCGATCTCGAAAATGATACGGCGTCAACCGCAGGTCCGAGGCCGTCATGAGCTTCAGCACCTCGGAGAACACGAAGCTCTCCAGCAGCGCGCCAAATGTCCCGCGATCCGCCTTCACTCTGTCGAAGGTGAGTCCGCGCACGCTGGCCAGCAGACCGGAATCGAGGAAATGCAGCTTCGGTGTCTTGACGATGCGCTTCAGCGCGTTCGTGAACCAGGGCTGCACAGTCGCGATCAGGAACACCTGTTCGAGCAGGGCCACGTAACGCTGCCCCGTCTTGTGGCTGACGTTGATGCCGGCGCCGAACTGCGAATAATTAACTAACTGGCCCGAGTGCTCGGCCAGCAGCCGCACGAATTTCGGAAGCTCGGTCAGTTTCTCCACGTCGGCGATATCCCTCAGATCGCGCGTGAGGATCGAAGTGAGATAGGATCGGGACCAGTCCAGCCGCCGACGCTCGCTGTCGCGGCTGATCGCTTCGGGAAAGCCTCCAAGCAGGACGATATGAACAAAATCATCGCCGACGATCGCGTCCCGCTGGCTCTGGAGCTTCCCCTCGAATAGGTGTTCCAGAAAGCTCGGCGTCCGGCCTTCGACCTCGGCCCTCGCCAGCGGCAGCATCTGGATGGTTTCCATCCTGCCCGCCAAGCTGTCGGCGATCCGCGGCAGGGTCAACACATTCGCCGAACCAGTGAGCAGGAATCGACCGGGACGATAGTCCTCGTCGACTGTCTTTTTGACCGCCAGCAGCAGGTCCGGCGCGCGCTGGATCTCGTCGATGATGGCCCGGTCCAGGCCGCGAATGAAGCCGGCCGGATCGGATTGGGCGGCTGCGAGCACCGTCTGATCGTCGAGCGTAATATAGGTTCGACCGGTTTCCCCCATCTTTCGAACGAGCGTGGTCTTGCCGGCCCGGCGTGGCCCGACGATCAGGACCACCGGGGTGTCCGAAAGGGCTTCCTCCGCTCGCCGCTCCACAAACCGCTCGAACATGCAATCCCCAGCTCCCGACGATTGGGACTCTCGCTATCGGCTAATTGGAAGTCAATGGTCCGCTGATTGGGAGTTGACCGGCGGCGATCTGGAAGGGGAAAGCTTTCCCCTGGCGGGCGCCTTGGTCGTCGGCACACCCCCCTTCTGCGGAGACACCCCGCAACACCCCTTAGAGTGAGAGTGCGGACCGGGTTCGCCGTGACGGGTTGAGAGCTGGAGGAGAGGCCTCCGGCGCCCGTCGCGGAGATCCGCGATGTCCAGCAAGACCGCTTCGGCTCGCCCCGGCCACGACCGGGCGAGTCTCTATGATGAAATCACCGGCAAGATCAACGCAGAGCTGGAGGCCGGCCGCGCGCCCTGGGTCCAGCCCTGGGGGACGGCGGCGAAGGCGCCGCTCGCCATGCCGAAAAATGCCGCCACCGGCCGGCGGTATTCGGGAATCAACGTCCTGATCCTCTGGGGCGCCGTGATCGAGCACGGCTTCCCCGCCCAGAGTTGGCTCACCTTTCGCCAGGCGCTCTCGCTCGGCGGCCATGTCCGCAAGGGCGAGCACGGAACGACCGTCGTCTACGCCGACCGCTTCGTACCCGACGATGAGAAGCGACGCGCCCGCGAGACCGGCGAGGAAGCGGCCGCGATCCCGTTCCTGAAGCGGTTCACGGTCTTCAATGCAGCCCAGTGCGAGAATCTGCCCGCCGACGTCGCGGCCGTCGCACCGCCGCCGCCGCCGGGCCTGATCGAACCGAGGGTCGAGGCGCTGATCCGGGCGACCGGCGTCGACTTCCGCATCGGCGGCAACCGCGCCTTCTACGCGCCGGGTCTGGACTTCGTGATGGTGCCGCCGCCGCAGGCCTATTTCGAGCCCATCAACTGGCACCGCACGGCCCTGCACGAGCTGGGGCACGCCAGCGGCCATCCATCCCGTCTCGGCCGCGATCTCAGCGGCGCGTTCGGCAGCAAGAAGTATGCGTTTGAGGAACTGGTGGCGGAGATGAACGCCGCCTTCTGCTGCGCCTCGCTCGGCATCGTCCCGACCGTGCGCCATGCGGACTATATCGGCTCCTGGCTCGAGGTGCTGCGCGAGGACAACCGCGCCGTCGTGCGCGCCGCCTCCCAGGCCAGCAAGGCGGCCGACTGGATCCTCGGCTTCCTGCCCGAGACCGACAGCGCCGACACCGCAGCGCAGGAGGCGGCGTGATGCTGGGCCTCCTCACAGCCGCGGCCGTCAGCGACGCGCCTGCGTTGGAATCGATCCGGCTCCGCGTGCTCAGCCTCGGCGCCGGCGGGCAGTCGACCACGCTGGCGATGATGGCCGCGCATGGCGAGATCGGGCCGATGCCCGACTGCGCAATCTTCTCCGACACCGGCTGGGAGCCCAAGGCGGTCTACGAGCATCTGGCCTGGCTCATGTCGCCCCATGTGTTGGCGTTTCCCAACCACATCGTCTCGGCCGGCAACATTCGCGACGATCTGATCGCCGGAGCGCAGGGTGCGCGGTGGGCGTCCATCCCTGCCTTCACCCGCAACGTCACGCCGGCCGGCACGGCCGTGCCCGTGTTCGACGAGGGCGACGACGGCGAGCTGGTGACGGTTGGCGAGCGCATCCTGGCCAGCGACCGCGTCGACGTCGCGGGATGATCCGCCGCCAATGCACCAAGGACTACAAGATCGTCCCGATCCGGCCGAAAGTGCGCGAACTCGTCGGCCTCGCCGGGCGTCGCTCGCCGGACATGCCGATCGTCGAGCAGTGGATCGGCATCTCGCTCGACGAGGCGATCCGCATGAAGCCCTCGTGCGACGACTGGCAGGTCGATCGCTGGCCGCTGATCGAGCAGCGCCTCTGGCGGCAGGACTGCCTGCGCTGGCTGGCGTGACACGATTATCCGGTTCCACCGCGGAGCGCGCGCATCGGCTGTCCCTTCCACTCCGACGCCCCATTGGCGCCGAATGCGGGAGAGTGACTCGGAGGCCTGGCTCGACGCCATCGTGGTCGATCGCGCCATCCGCACCGGCTTTCGCGGCGTTCGCGGCGAGGTTTTCCTGCATCGCTCCGCCGTGCCGCTCGACCAGGCCGAACTCTCCTTCGCCAACGATGGGGGCCAGCTCGATCTCCGGCCTAACGAGTGCGTGGGCATGTGCGGGATCTAGTCCACCTGAAATCCGGAAAAGCGGGAAGGCGGGCTTGCGGCTCCGGGTCTTTCCGGTTCGTCGGCCTAGCGGCGCGGTCCTCCGAGAGGAAGAGGGCTGCGCCGGCTTTCGCGGCGGGTTGGAGGTCGAGAGAGAGGCTCTCGGCCGCTCGCCGCGGAGACTACTCCCATGGCTACTGCCGTTCGGAAGATCACCCTGTCGCCCTCGCGCGACATTCCCTTCAACAAGCTGGTACTGAGCCAGTCCAACGTCCGGCGCGTGAAGGCCGGCGTCTCGATCGAGGAGCTGGCCGAGGACATCGCTCGACGCACGCTTCTCCAGGGCCTCAACGTCCGGCCGGTCCTCGACGCCGAGGGCGCCGAGACCGGCATGTTCGAGGTCCCGGCCGGCGGCCGGCGCTACCGGGCGCTCGAGCTGCTGGTGAAGCAAAAGCGCCTGGCGAAGACCGCACCCGTTCCGTGCGTGGTCCGCGATCCCGGTACCGACATCCTCGGCGAGGACGACTCGCTGGCCGAGAACATCCAGCGCGCTCCGCTGCACCCGCTCGACCAGTTCCGCGCCTTCCAGGCCCTGCGTGAGAAGGGGTGCTCCGAGGAGGGCATCGCGGCCGCTTTCTTCACCTCGGTCAACGTCGTGAAGCAACGCCTGCGCCTGGCGTCAGTCTCACCGACCTTGCTCGACCTCTACGCCGAGGACGGCATGTCGCTCGAGCAGCTCATGGCCTTCACCGTCACCGCCGACCATGCCCGCCAGGAGCAGGTCTGGCAGGCGATCTCCGGGTCCTGGTCGAAGGAGCCCTATCAGATCCGCCGCATGCTGACGGAGAAGACGGTGCGCGCTTCCGACCGGCGGGCAGTGTTCGTCGGGCTCGACGCCTACGAGGCAGCGGGCGGTGTGGTGCTGCGCGACCTGTTCCAGTCCGACGATGGCGGCTGGCTCGAGGACGTCGCGCTGCTCGACGGCCTGGTCGCCGAGAAGCTGAAGGCCGAGGCGGAAATGATCGCCGCCGAGGGCTGGAAGTGGATCGAGGTTGCCATCGACTTCCCCTATGGCCACACCCATGGGCTGCGCGCGCTGGAGGGCGTCGCCGCCGATCTCACCAGCGAGGAGCAGGCGACGATCGACGCGCTCAATGCCGAACACGCCAAGCTCGAAGCCGAGTATGACGGCGCCGACGAGCTGCCCGATGAGGTGGACGAACGCCTCGGCGAGATCGAAGCGGCGCTCGCCGCCTTCGACCATCGGCCCGTTACCTATGACCCCGCCGACATCGCCCGCGCCGGCGTCTTCGTCAGCATCGATGCCGAAGGCGCGTTGTCGGTCGACTGTGGCTACGTCCGCCCGCAGGACGAGCCGCCCGGGGGCGAACCGGAGCAGGACGGCGAAACCGATCCCGCGACGGCCGGAGCGCAGGGCGCCGATCCCGACGCGCCCGTGATCCAGCGCGCCGTCATCACCATCGGCGGCCAGATCGCCCGGCCTGACGACGAGGACGACGAAGACCTGAAGCCCCTGCCGGACCGCCTGGTCACCGAGCTGACCGCCGAGCGGACGCTGGCACTTCGCGACAAGCTTGCGAACACTCCCATTGTGGCGTTCCAGGCCGTGCTGCACAAGTTCTGCTTCGACGTCTTCTCCCGCTATTTCTCCTACGGGACGGCGATGGAGGTGTCGGTCCGCAGCACCAGCTTCCCGGTGCAAGCGCAGGGACTGAAGGACACGCCTGCAGCGAAGGCGATCGATGCGCGCCACAAGGGCTGGGAGGAACGGCTGCCCAAGGACAAGGCCGACCTCTGGGACTGGCTCACCACCCTCACCGGCGAGGAGCAGGCGGCGCTCTTCGCCCATTGCGCCTCCTTCGGGGTCAATGCGCTCTACGAAAAGGGCGACCGCTACGGCGCCGGCACCTCGTCCCACAACGTCGAGCAGCGCATCGCCGAGGCCGATCGCCTGGCCCAGGCCGTCGATCTCGACATGGTGCAGGCCGGTTGGCGTCCGACCGTCGAGAACTATCTCGGCCGGGTACCCAAGCGCCGCATCCTCGAGGCGGTGCAGGAAGGCGCCGGCGATCGGGCGGCGCAGCTCATCGACCATCTGAAGAAGGGCGACATGGCCAAGGAGGCCGAACGGCTCCTGGCCGACACCGGCTGGCTGCCGGAGCCGCTGCGGATCGACGTCGCGGGCGACGCGCCCGTCGACGCCGCCGAAGCCGAGGGCGACGGCGAGGCGCTGCCCGAATTCCTCGCCGGCGACGACGAGGAAGCGGGGACTGAGGACACCGACGCGTCGCAGATGATCGCGGCCGAATAGCCCACGCGCGGGGCGGCTTTGGCCGTCCCGCGTCTTTTCCCTTCAACCGACCCGACAGCCCGGCTTTCGCGCCGGGCGCTTTCGTTCTGGAGACCACCATGCCCACGTTCACCATCGAATCCACCTACCGCATTCCGATCTACCGCCAGCGCAGCTACCAAGCCGACACGCTGGCCGAAGCCTGCCGTCTCGCCATCGAAGACGATGACTGGGAGGGGCAGAAGGAGGATTACGAATCCACCGGAGAGAGCTACGTCACCGGCGCCTGGCCGGGCGACGTCTCGCCCTACAGCGTCCCGGCGCTTCCGGTCCCCTCCCACTTCGGTGAGGCCCTTCAGCGCAAGGCCGAGCACTTCGAGGTTCTGCTCGGCCTCCTCAAGGTCTTCGCGCTCCCGCCCGATGGCGGTCCGGCTGACGAACCGTTCTGGCGCCAGCGGGCCCACGCCGCGATCGCAAAGGCCGAGGCGATCCTCGCGGGCACACGCAATCCCGACGACGAAGGGAGCGTGTCATGACCGAATACATCGTCAAGATTGCTTTCTGGCTGCGCGCTTCCGACAGCGTCCATGTCGAAGCACGCACCGACGCCGAGGCCATCGAGAAAGCGAAGGCCGCCGCGCGAACCGCGATGGAGTCGACGGCCATTCCCGAGCACGTCGACACGGACGAACGACGTGAAGGCGTTATCGCCTACATCGACCGGCTGATTTCAGACGGCCGGGAAGAGGTCATCGAGGACGTCGAATTCGACGACGACCGTATCCACAGTCCGCCGGCCGTCTGACTACCGATCCCACAATCCATCCCTCGAAGCCCGGCCACCGCGTCGGGCTTTCGCATTTCTGGAGGCTCACATGACCGACTATTTCACCCATTTCTCGTGCCTTCTCGATGTCGGCACGCCCGAGAACGCTGCGCGTGCCCTCGACCTCTACGGCAACACGCTCGAGGATGAAGATGGCCTTCGCTTCTCGGACGGCTTCGACCTTTCAATCCAGAGCGAAGGCGGATCAGAGCTTTGGATTCACGACGGCTGCTCGGGAGATCCCGAGCGAGTGATCGAATTTGTCCTGCTCTGCGCGGAGGAATTCAACCTCAAAGGCCTTTGGGGCATCGAGTACGCCAACACATGCTCGAAGCCGCGCCTGGGTGCCTTCGGCGGCGGCGCGCATGTGATCGACCTCGGCGCGCGCAAGACCGTCGGCTGGACCAGCACGAACGAATGGCTGTGCCTCGCCTTAGAAGGCGATGATCCCGATGCCTGAGATCATCGAAACCACCGTCTATCGTCTCGATGAACTCGACGACGCGCCGAAGGATAGGGCACGCGCCTGGTATCGGCAGGCCGACCTCGACCATGACTGGTTCGCGTTCGTCTATGACGACTTCGAGCGCACCTGCGCGATCATCGGCGTCGACCTCGAGACCGTGCCGGTTCGCCACTACGGCGGCGGCACACAGCGGAAGCCCTGCATCTGGTTTTCGGGCTTCTGGAGTCAGGGCGACGGCGCCTGTTTCGAAGGGTGCTACGGCTACGCGAAGAACGCGCCTCGGAAGATCCGCGACCATGCGCCGAAGGATGGCGAGCTTCATCGGATCACCGATGTCCTGCAGGTGATCCAGAGCCGGAACTTCTACCAGCTCCACGCCAACGTGACGCATCGCGACCGCTACCACCACGAATACAGCATGGCGATCTCGGTCGAGCGCGACAGCCCGACCGGGCAGGATATGACCGCTGACGCCGAGGAAACCGTCATCGAGGCGCTGCGCGATCTCGCCCGTTGGCTCTATCGCCAGCTCGAACGCGAATACGACTACCTGACCTCGGACGAGGCCGTCGACGAGGCCATCACCGCCAACGCTTACACCTTCACCGCCGGCGGCCGCCGTTTCGGCTGACGGTCAGCACCTCGCTCTCCGAACCTTGTGACGCCGCCCACGATCCTCGGGGTGTCTTGCCTGGACGCCGTGCGGCGCCGGTCAACGGGCAAGCCGTTTCCGCGCAGGGCGCATGACCGACGCCGATCGGGCCGCCGTCATCGCAAAGCACGAACGCTGGCTCGCAGGTCAGCACCATCTGCTGCGCGCACTCGACGAGCTGCGCGGTCGCGACCTCGTCTGCTTCTGCGCGCCGCTCCCCTGCCACGGCCACCTCCTGCGTCGACTGGTCAACGCCAGCCGCGACGAGCGGATTGCGTGGTGGCGCGACGTGAAGGCGGCGGCGTGATGAGAGGGAGAGGGCGGCCGGGAGGGGGTTGAGCCGGTGCGGTTCGAGAGAGAGCGCCGGCCGGCTCGCCCGTTCCCGCTCTCCCGAGGCTCCTTTCATGAACGACCTTTCTCCGATCGCGACCGACCAGGCCGCATCGATGTCGCCTGTCCCTCATCCCGTCGCCCCCGGCGCGATCATCGCCGCGGCGGAGCGGCTCCTCCCCCATCTCGAGCGCGGCCAGCGGGTCGATGCTGCCATTCTGCGCAGCGCCATGGAGGCCGCTTTCGGCGCCTCGGATTCCGCCGGCGCCTGGGACTGGAAGACGGCCTATGATGCCTGCGAGGCCGCAACCGTCCTTTTCCTCCGCAAATACGGAAAGGCGCTGTTCCGCAAAGCCGACTCTCCGGCTTCACGACTTTCCGCTCTGGCCAAGATCGCGGGGCTTCTCCCGACTCACACGCGCCGTTCGGCCGAGAGCGAGGCCTTCCAGCAGTTCTCCACGCCGACCCCGCTCGCCCTGGCGGCATTGACCGCGGCCGCCATTACCCCGGCGGATCGGGTGCTGGAGCCATCGGCCGGCACCGGGCTCCTCGCCATCCTGGCCGAGATTGCCGGCGGCGCGCTCATGCTGAACGAGTTGGCAGAGGCCCGGGCGACGCTGCTTTCCTCCCTCTTTCCGGCCGTCGCCGTCACGCGCTTCGACGCCGCCCAGATCGACGATCACCTCGACCCCGCTGTCGTGCCGAGCGTTGTCCTGATGAACCCGCCCTTCTCGGCGATGGCGAACGTCGCCGGCCGCATGGCCGACACCGCCTATCGCCACATCGCCTCGGCCCTGGCCCGCCTCGCTGATGGCGGGAGGCTGGTGGCGATCACCGGCGCGAGTTTTTCGCCTGACGCCCCGGCTTGGCGCGACACCTTCGTCCATCTGCAGGAACACGGCCGCATCGTCTTCACCGCCGCGATCGACGGGGCGGTTTACGTCAAGCACGGCACCACCGTCGACACGCGGCTGATCGTCATCGACAAGACGCCTGTCGAGGATCCGGCCGCGCTGCCGCGATCGCGGGGCATCGCGCCCGACGTCGCCACCTTGCTCGGCTGGATCGCAGAGCATGTCCCGGCGCGTCTGGCGCTCGCGCCAAGCCTCGCGATGGCGATGTCGGCCGCTGCCGCGCCGCGGACCGTGCGCGGCTATCTCGCCCGCGCCGCTGCGGCGGGAGTGGCCAAGCCGTCCGTCGCCGACCCGGAGGCGGCCGATCTCACATATGAGACGATCGACTGGACGCCGCCCGAGGGCATGCATCTCAGCGACGCGATCTATGAGGAATACCAGCTCCAATCGATCCGGATTCCGGGCGCCCGGCCGCATCCGACCAGGCTCGTGCAATCCGCCGCCATGGCCTCGGTCGCGCCACCAAAGCCGAGCTATCGGCCGCGCATACCGATCAATCTTGTCAGCGATGGGCTGTTGTCCGACGCCCAGCTCGAGACAGTGATCTATGCCGGCGAGGCGCATGGCGACTATCTCGCCGGCGCCTGGACGGTGGACGAGACTTTCGATCTCGTCACCGCCGCGCGCGACGATGCGCCGAACGCCGTCCGCTTCCGCCGGGGCTTCATGCTCGGCGACGGCACCGGCGCCGGCAAGGGCCGCCAGTCGGCCGGGATCATTCTGGACAACTGGCTGAAAGGCCGGCGCAAGGCAGTCTGGATATCGAAGTCCGACAAGCTGCTCGAGGACGCCCAGCGCGACTGGTCGGCGCTCGGCATGGAGCGCCTGCTCATCACGCCGCTCTCGCGCTTCGCGCAGGGCAAGTCGATCCGGCTGGCCGAAGGCGTCCTATTTTTAACCTACGCTACGCTGCGGTCCGACGACCGCGGCGAAAAGCTTTCGCGCGTCCGGCAGATCGTTGAATGGTTGGGCTCCGACTTCGACGGAGCGATCATTTTCGACGAGAGCCACGCCATGCAGAACGCCGGTGGCGGCAAGGGAGAGCGGGGCGACGTCGCACCATCGCAGCAGGGCCGTGCCGGCTTGCGCCTACAGCACGCCCTGCCGAATGCGCGCGTTGTCTACGTCTCCGCGACTGGCGCTACGACCGTCCACAATCTCGCCTACGCCCAGCGGCTCGGCCTCTGGGGCGGCGAGGACTTCCCCTTCGCCACCCGCGCCGAGTTCGTCGAGGCGATCGAGGATGGTGGCGTCGCCGCTATGGAGGTGCTGGCCCGCGATCTGCGGTCGCTCGGGCTCTACACCGCCCGCTCGCTCTCCTATGACGGCGTCGAATATGAACTGATCGAACACCAGCTCACCGCCGAGCAGCGGCGCATCTACGACGCCTACGCCGGCGCTTTCGCCATCATCCACAACCATCTCGACGCGGCGATGCAGGCCGCCAACATCACTGGCGAGACCGGCACGTTGAACCGGCAGGCGAAGTCGGCGGCCTGCTCGGCCTTCGAGAGTGCCAAGCAGCGTTTCTTCGGCCACCTGCTCACCAGCATGAAGACGCCGACGCTGATCCGCGGGATCGAGCAGGACCTGGCCGACGGCCATGCCGCCGTGATTCAGATCGTTTCGACCGGCGAGGCGCTGATGGAGCGCCGGCTCGCCGAGATTCCGACCGAGGAATGGACCGACGTCCGCGTCGACATCACGCCGCGCGAATACGTTCTCGACTATCTCGCCCATTCCTTCCCGGTGCAGCTCTACGAGCCGTTCACCGACAGCGAGGGCAACCTCTTGTCCCGGCCCGTCTTCAGGGGCGGCCAGCCGGTCGAAAGCCGCGAGGCCGTCGCCCGCCGAAATGAGCTGATCGAGCGGCTGGCATCGCTCCCGCCGGTGCCTGGCGCGCTCGACCAGATCGTCCAGCGCTTCGGCACGGATCTCGTGGCCGAAGTGACCGGACGGTCGCGCCGCGTCGTGCGCAAGGGCGACCGCCTCGTGGTGGAGAACCGCGCGGCCTCCGCCAACCTCGCCGAGACCACCGCCTTCATGGACGACCTGAAGCGCATCCTGGTGTTCTCGGAGGCAGGCGGCACTGGGCGCAGCTATCACGCCGAACTCTCGGCGCGGAACCGCCGGCTGCGCGTCCACTATCTGCTCGAACCCGGCTGGAAGGCCGACGCCGCGATCCAGGGCCTCGGGCGGACGAACCGCACCAACCAGGCACAGCCGCCGCTCTTCCGCCCGATCGCGACGGACGTGAAGGCCGAGAAGCGCTTCCTCTCGACCATCGCACGCCGCCTCGACACCCTGGGCGCCATCACCCGCGGTCAGCGCCAGACCGGCGGCCAGGGACTCTTCAGGCCCGAGGACAATCTCGAATCGCACTATGCCCGCGACGCGCTGCGTCAGCTCTACATGCTGCTCGTCCGCGGCAAGATCGAAGGTTGCTCGCTGCAGATGTTTGAGGCCGCCACGGGCCTGAAGCTCGTGGACGCCAACGGCATCAAGGACGAGCTGCCCCCGATCACCACCTTCCTCAACCGCCTGCTGGCGCTCACCATCGAGCTGCAGGGCGTGCTGTTCACGGCATTCGAGCAGTTGCTCAACGCCAAGGTCGAGGGCGCCATCGCCAGCGGCGTCTATGACGTTGGCCTGGAGACGCTGCGGGCCGAAAGCTTCGTCGTCACTGACCGCCGGGCGATCTACACCCATCCCGCGACGGGCGCGGAGAGCCGGCTGCTCACCGTCACCGAGCGCCGGCGCAATCGCCCCGTGACGCTCGACGAGGCGCTGGGTCATCTCGCCGATCCCCGCGCCGCACTGCTGGTCAACGAGCGCTCGGGCCGCGCCGCCGTGCAGATCCCGGCGCCGAGCCTGATGCTCGACGACGGCGGGATCGAACGCCGGGTTCGGCTGATCCGGCCGATGGAGCACCATCACGCCTCACTGAAGATGATGGACGAGAGCCACTGGCAGGGGGCGGAGCGGGAGGCCTTCGCCGCCGCATGGGCCCGCGAAGTGGCCGAGGTCCCCGAGTTCGCCGACAGCACGATCCATATCGTCGCCGGCTTGCTGCTGCCGATCTGGAAGCGTCTGCCGAACGAGTCGACGCGGGTCTATCGGCTCCAGACCGACACGGGCGAGCGCATCATCGGTCGCAGGGTCTCGCCGGCCTGGGCGGCAAATGCGTCCGTGACCGGGGCCACGACCCTGACACCGGATGCGGCCTTCGCAGCGCTGATGGAGGGCCGGACCGTCCTCGACCTCGCCGAGGGCCTGCAGCTCCATCGGGTGCGAGTCATGGGCGCTCACCGCATCGAGCTGTCGGGCTTCACCGACACGATGCGCGACCGCCTGCGCGCCTACGGCCTCTTCAGCGAGATCATCTCCTGGAAACTGCGCATGTTCGTGCCGACCGATGCGAACGGCGCCAGGGTTTTCGCGAAGGTGCTCGACCATTATCCGGTCGAGCGCATCGGCGAGCGGGAGGCCGCGTGATGGCCCGCGACGCCTCCGAGCTGGCGCGCCGCCTCGCCCGTGATGCCGAGGCGGTATGCCGTCACTATCTCTCCAACGGCCGGCGCCAGGGCCGCTATTGGACGGTGGGCGACGTGCGCAATACGCCCGGGCGGTCGATGTTCGTCCGGCTCAGCGGACCGGACTCCGGTCCCGGCGCCGCCGGGCATTGGACCGACGCCGCCTCGGCCGAACATGGCGATCTCCTTGACGTCATTCGTGAGAGCTGCGGCCTCGCCGACTTCCGCGATGTCGCCGATGAGGCACGTCGATTCCTGTCGCTGCCGCGTCCCGAACCGGAGAAGACAATGAAACCGGCCGGCAGGACGCCGGGTAGTGCCGTTGGTTCACCCGAAGCAGCGCGCCGTCTCTACGCCATGTCCAAGCCGATCGCGGGCACGCTGGCGGAAACCTACCTGCGCGGTCGTGGCATCGTAACCGTGGCCGCAGGTGACCCACTGCGCTTTCATCCGCACTGCTACTACCGCCCTGACGAGGACAGCTCGATGGAGACCTGGCCGGCGCTGATCGCTGCAGTCACCGATCTTGGCGGCGCGACCACCGGCGCGCACCGCACCTGGCTCGACCGCTCTGGCCAGGACAAGGCGCCTATTTCCTCGCCACGACGGGCCATGGGCAGTCTCCTGGGGCACGGCGTCCGCTTTGGCGTGGTTGACGACGTCATGGCCGCAGGCGAAGGCATCGAGACCATGCTGTCGCTACGTTGTGTCCTGCCGACATTGCCAATGGTCGCCGCTCTCTCCGCCAACCATCTGGTTGCGCTGCGCTTCCCACCGACCCTGCGCCGCCTCTACGTCGCTCGCGACCGCGATCCGGCCGGTGATGCCGCCATGGCCAGCCTGGGCAGGCGCGCCGAGGCCATAGGGATCGAGATGCTTGGCCTGGCGCCCAGGTTCGACGATCTCAACGACGATCTTTGCCAGCTGGGCATCGAAGAGTTTCAGCAGTCTGTGCGCCAGCAGCTCGTCCCGCAGGATGTGATCCGCTTCATGTCCACACCTGACGGGATGACGACGGGTACGACGGATCGGTTCGTGGTCGGTCGCCTTGATGCCCTTCGCATCGGAAGAGGGCGCGCCCAGGCCTTCTAGAGGGCGATCGGACGGCGTGCAGCCCGGTCCCGCAACGGCGGGCCTGCGGCTTTCTTCCCCTGCCGGCTACGCCGGCATTCCTCGCGAGACAAGAAAGCCTCGGCCCGCCGCCCTCCGCTGCGCTCCGGCCGCGCGCGGTGCAGGACCGGGCTGCCCGCCGTCTGAGTGATCGCCACGAAGGCCGCGGTGGGCGCGGCCGATCCGAGAAAGGACATCACCATGGCGACCAACGACGATCCCGACTTCGAGCCCGTGCACGACGTATCCCCAACCGATCACGTCCTCACCGAGCTCCAGCTCTTTGGCCATCGTCCCTTCGAGGACGAGCCCGACCCCCGGCCGCTACCCGAAGCCCGGATGATCACTGGCGCCGTCGTCGACGTCTTCGACGCGCTCGTCTCAACGCTCGGAGACACGCGCCTGGAACCCGACCTCGAGGGGCTGCTGTGGTCGACCGTCAACCTGTTCCATCGGAGCGTCGAGCGCATCGAACGCGAGCTCGACGACAACGAGCGGATGCAGCATCGCAGCCAGCGGGAGCAGAACGGCTCGGAGGTCCGCTCGGTCGAACTCGAGCGTCTGATCGCCCAGGGGCTGACGCTGATCGAACGCCGCAATGCTATGGAGCTCTTCCGCGACCAGGCTGCAGATCGCTTCGAGGTCCACACCGGCTCGGCGTGGCGGCCGCGCACCGGGTCGATGGTCAACCACCGCGCTCTGACCGCTGCAATGATCGACAGTCGGGAGTTCCTCGCTGCTCGGCGCCGGGCCGAGAGCGAACTGCTTGTACCTGCCGGTCCCAAGATCGCCTTCACCGGCGGCGCCGACTTCAATGACCATCGGCTCATCTGGAGCGCGCTCGATAAGGTCCGTGCCAAGCATCCCGACATGGTCCTGCTGCACGGCGGCTCGCCCACCGGCGCCGAGCGTATCGCCGCCCGCTGGGCCGACACCCGTAAGGTCACGCACATCCCATTCAAGCCGGACTGGACGCGCCACGCCAAGGCTGCACCGTTCAAGCGCAACGACCAGATCCTGGAGATCCTGCCGATCGGCGTCATCGTCTTCCCGGGTTCGGGCATCCAGGAGAACCTCGCCGACAAGGCCAGGAAGCTCGGCATTCCCGTCTGGCGCTTCGGTTCGGGCGGCGCGTGAGCGCCGCCCACCGCTGGCGATCCGTTGATTGGATCGTCGGCTCGCTGCTGAGCTACCAGACCCGCAACCGGGTCAACGACTATGATGCCCTGACTGTCCTAATCTGGCTCGCATGCTTTTTCTCGATGGCTTCGGAGTAGGGATCAATCCGCTCGTGCTGGTCGACGCTCATTCTTGGGAGACGTAGAAATTCACCGTAACGCCTGGCTTGCTCATGTAGCCAGTCATGCACGGTGGACTCATCGATGTCATCAGGTACGACTACCTCGGCTAGCGAGGGGTACACGGCCACGATGGCCGCTCGAGCTTCAAGCATCACCCGGGGGATTTGATGCGTGAAAATGTGCTCATCTGCCATGTAGTCGAGAGCGCGTTCCAGGCCATGGAAGCCGTCCCGGGAGACAAGACGGTCTGCCACGATGGAAAGCACGTCGCCGATATGGAATCGCTGCTCTTGCTTGCCCATTGATCGTCCTTGCCAGGTATTCATTCTGCCATCGTGAGGGTCCTATCGTAAGGCCGCCGGATTCCGATGTCCTCTACGTTTTGCCATCTGCCGACTGTCGGTCTCCTTGTTTGCGACCTTGGGCCTCGAGCCATGAGGGCTAGGGTGAATTGTTCTCCTGAGTGAACTCATTGTCGACTATGATCTCGGCGTGCCGCGGTGGTGGTGGAAGGCACAACCGTTCGACCTATGTCACGGAGATCCATCATGCTTGTCGCTGGCCTCGTTCTCAGCGTATTCGGCCTCGGCTTTTTCTGCTGGCTGCTGTTCACGCTCGCCGTCTACGCGCTTCCTTTCCTTGTTGGACTGACGGCGGGTCTCGCTGCCTTTCACGGCGATGCGGGCTTGATCGGCGCAGTTGTCGTTGGGTTCCTCGCCGGCAGCGCGCTCCTGGTGCTTGGACAGATGGTTTTTGCCACCGTCCGCACACCGTGGATTCGCGTTTTGATCGGGCTGACCTATGCCGCGCCGGCGGTGGTCGCGGGCTATCAGCTATGTTTCGGACTCGCCGGCATCAGCATGTCCGGCGGAGCTTGGCAGCAGGTCTTCGCCGGCGCTGGCGCCATTGTTGTTGGCTTGACTGCTTTCGCGCGCATGGCGCTGTTTGTCCCGCCGTCGACCGGGCAGGACCTTGTGGAAGGCACGGCTCAGTCAGCCGTTCGCTTGAGGGCGCTTGACCTGCGAGGGTGATGGTCCCGCCATCCTCGTCATCGAACAGGTTGGCGAAGATGGGCGTTGAAACTCGGATCGTCCGACTCGAGGAAGAGACAGGCGCGGCCTTCGTTCTAGCGCTTCGATCAGGCGGCCCTGATCTCACCGCGACTGACCTCAAGCCGGCGGATGATCAATGTCGTTCGGATGGCCTCTCATGAGATCCCGTCCTTTGTCTACGCCATAGCCTCTTTTTCTTCGATCAGTACGTCGGATCTCTTGTGCAGGACCTTCCGGGTCAGCCACGTCTTCTCCTGAGGATGCTGTTCGGCGCGGACCCACGGCCTCTCTTTGGCTGATCTGGCCAGAGGACGGCTGCGCCTCGATCGCCTGAGCCGCAACGGCGGCGGAGAGACTTTCTTCCCCTGGGCTTCGCCCATTCCTCGCGAGGCAAGAAAGTCTCTCCGCCGCCATCCTCCGCTCTGCTCCGGCCCGCGAGCGGGTGCGTCGTCGATCGCCTCTGGCCTGCAGATCGCCATCGAGGCCGCGATGGTCGCGGGTTCGAAACAGCAAGGAGAAGTGACATGGCTAACATCGGTTCCTTCAAGAAGTCCGGCGACGAGTACCAGGGCGAGATCGTGACGCTCAGCGTCAAGGCCAACGGCGTCCGCATCGTCCCCGAGGTCAACCGGTCCAACGACAATGCCCCCAGCCACCGGGTCTTCGTCGGCCGGGCAGAGATCGGGGCCGCCTGGTCGCAGGAGTCGAGGGAGGGCCGCGCCTACCTCTCGCTCAAGCTCGACGACCCGAGCTTCACCGCGCCCATCTTCGCCAACCTGTTCGATGACGAGGATGGCGAGGGATTCACCCTCATCTGGTCGCGCAGCCGCAAGAAGAACGGCGAGTAAAGCCGACGCCCCCGAAGGCCCCGCCCGGTTCGCCGGGCGGGGCTTTTTGCGTATGGATTGCCATGCGCGGCCAGGAGAGAGATGACTGCAGGCACCAGAGCGCGCGTGCCTACGTATCAGATGTTGGCAAAACGGCGAGCGATGCGCACTTGACGATGATGGGCGCGTCCGGCAGCGCCGGACCGGGCTTTATGCGGCCGCTTAGGGCGGTTGGCGGCCGCACGAAGCCGCCCTTCAGTTGAAGTGAGGGAAGGGCGTCTTCGCCTTGCGGTAACGATCCCTCGCGCAAAGTGCTATGCACACGACGGTGACCACCAAGTGACCACTTGTCAGCTGCTGCCCGCACGTCGATCCTTTTTCCCCACGCCCGTCGGCGCAGGTGGTCGCCTCAGCAGATCGGCGGCCTCGACGCCGAGACCGCGCGCCAGCCTGTCGACCACGTCGATGCTGGCAGCATAGACGCTCCGCTCAACAGAGCTGATGTAGGTGCGATCGATCTTCGCACGATCGGCAAGCTCTTCCTGAGACAGGCCCTTGGCCCGTCGGAATTTCCTCAAGTTGAGCGCCAGCACCTCTCGGATCTTCATCCATGAGATGGCGCCGCCTTGTCGAGTATTTCACCACGGAGTATTCTCGACAAAATGTCTGGCGATCGACGATTTCTCCATGTCAGTCCGAGCGAGCAATGGAAGCGTCACGCGCTTGCTGCCAGGTTTCGATAAGTCTGGTCGCCCGACGCATTGTCTTCATTGCGAAGGCAGATGTTGCCATCATAACTCTGTGGCAGTGAGTGACCAATCGCATCGCTTCATACAGCGTTTGATGATATGCAATCATGCACATTGAACTTTGACTGAGCGAGGCCATGGAGAAGCGTCCTCTCGATCCGCCCGTTTCTGATACCGCACCAACGGAGGCGGTTCTAACCGGCTACGATGAACAGCATCTTGTAACGTATTTGCGCCTCCTTGATGCCGATGCAGAAGGTGCCGATTGGCGCGAGGTTGCGAACGTGGTTCTGCACATCGATCCTGATCGCGAGCCGCAACGCGCGAAGCGAGCCTGGGAGAGCCACCTCGCGCGCGCCAAGTGGATGACCGAGAGCGGTTATCGCCATCTTCTGCGGGGTGGCGCACCGAACTGACGATTGGTTGCTTGCAGATCCCGCAATCGTCTTTGCGCGGGGAGTCGCTAACGAAGCAACGCGCGGTTGTGCATCATGCGCATCCAACGGAAGGGGTGTGAGTGAGAGCAGTGGAGATGCACACTCATGAGCCGCGCGTATTGGCGGTCACCGGAGGCATACAAGAAGCTACAGACATTCGATGGCCCAGGATTTGCCTTTCAGTTCCTGAGCCGCAATTCCGAGTTCGTAAGAGATCGGGAAAAGCTGCAACAGATGGATCGAGATGGGGCCCTCGAGCCCGCCGAGGTGAATGCGTTCGCCCGGCGCTGGGGGTTACTTCCTCGCAACGAAGAATGACCCTGACGCGGCACTTTGGACAGCAGAGGCTCTGCCGAGCGTCGTTGCTCTGAGCGGACTTCCGCCAGGGCTTGCACATCAAGAGCTAAAACCTCGGCCGCTCGCGCTCGACTCGATAGTGGCTGCCGAACGTGACGACCATGTAATCGAACGGTTCGGCGCCAGGTTTCCTGTTCATTTGGTGGGTGGCGAGGCCCAGCCGACCGCGGTTCTTCTGCCGCTCGACCGACTCTTTGAAGTCAGGGTAGCCGCTGCCTTGCGCCTCTGGCGCGCGCTCAATGGCCGACAGCCGGGGCGAAACCCCGCGGCGCTGTCTGACTCACGACGGAAGCGGCTCGTCCTTGCGCTGCGCGCGCTGGACGGTCGCCTCGACGGCGCGACGCACCGTCAAATTGCCGCCGCCCTGTTTGGCGCCAATGCCATTCCAGATCGCGACTGGATCTCGCATGACTTGCGCGATCGCACCGCTCGCCTCGTGCGTCTCGGGGTGACGATGATGAATGGCGGCTACCGGCGGCTGCTCCTGCATCCCTATCGCGGCCGCTTATAGCGACGTCTGGGTGGGGCGATCTCGCCGGCCAGCGAGATCGCCCTACTTTGCGCCCTCCCTGGTTCGCCATCGTGATCTCCAACGGCCGCTGCTCTTCGGCGGCTTCCCACAGGATCACGGAGGCTTCCCCTGCCCGCCAACTTTGCTGACCTGCCGCCACGTTATCTGCGCACGCCGGAAGCCGCCCGCTTCGTCGGTCTGTCCATTCGGACGCTGGAGAAGCACCGCATCTACGGCACCGGCCCGCGCTACTCCAAGCTCGGTGGGCGGGTGGTCTATCGTATCGAGGACCTCCGGACCTGGGTCGAGTCCGGCGCCAAGGCGTCCACTTCTGACCCCGGCATTGCGACCGTGCTGCCGGCCAAGCGCAGGGTGCTTGGCCCGGCGCCCACCAATCTGGCGCGCCGCTGATCCATGTCAGCGCGTCATCGCCCTCGGTCAGAACGCGAGCAGCTCGCACTTTTTCGGGCTCTGCCTGGTGATCTGGCGCCGCGAGATGCGCAGGATCTGATGACTTATCCGTTCTTCAGCCTGGCCAAGACCCATCGGACGACGCCGATCGACTTCCGGATGAACGAGGTCGCCATTCGCGTTGAGGCCGTGGCTGAACACGGTATGGCGACGATCTGGGATGCAGACGTGCTGATCTGGGCCGCCAGCCAGATCGTCGAAGCGCGCGACGCCGGCCTGCGGACATCTCGCCTGATGGCAGCAAGGCCGCGTGAAATCCTCACCTTCACCGGCCGCGGTACCAGCGCACGCGACTATCACCGTCTCAAAGCTGCCCTCGACCGGCTCCAATCGACGACTGTTGCCACCTCCCTGCGCCAGGTCAGCGAACGGCGAATGCATCGCTTCTCGTGGATCAACGAATGGACCGAGCGGGCGGACGCGCATGGAAACACCGACGGAATCGATTTGATCGTGCCGGACTGGTTCTATCGGGCGGTCCTCGACGATGCGCTCGTGCTGACGATCGACCGTCGATACTTTGCGCTGACCGGCGGGGTGGAACGTTGGCTTTACCGGGTCGTGCGCAAGCACGCGGGACGTCAATCCCATGGCTGGCGGTTCGAGTTTCGCCACCTCCATGTCAAATCGGCGAGCCTCTCCCCCTTCAAGCGGTTCGCGTTTGAACTGCGCGACATCGTCCGCCGGCAGCCACTTCCGGGCTACCGGCTTCTGATCGAGCACGACGCCGGCGGCCGAGAATTGTTGGCATTTGCGGCTACGAACTTATCCACGGACGGCGGTGGAAAGCATGTGAATCCACGCGTGCTATCAGGAACCGGTGGGCACGTGCCATCAGGAACTCACCGCACGTGCTATCAGGAACCCGAACAGGCGAATTCATCAAGCCGACCAATGGCTTCCGGATCGCCTAACTCAGAGTCTAACTCCCCTGAATCTAACTCTTCTGAAGTAGGCTGCCGCCGGGACGGGGGAAAACTCGAGAGCGGTGCGTCATGATCGGCGCGCGTTTCCATCAGGACACGCTCACGCATATCGAATTGATCTGGCATGAGCAGCGGATCGAGCATTGGATTCGCTTCGGCCGCGACGTCGGGGAGAAGATCCTCGATCGTCGTCGGCGCATTCTGAGCTTCGCGCCCGACAGCATTGTCGCCTACGTCCGCTGGGCGTCGGGGGACTTTGGCACCATCGTCTCGAGGATCGACATTCTCCGCACCGTCAGACGCGGCGAGGGCTTCTCGACGGTTCCCTATGTGCAGCCTGGCGGGGAGAGCTTGCTGCGCGTCTCCGGCTGGCCGAGGGTCGAGCGGGTGCTCCAGGCGATCGATTCGGTCGAGCACATCGGCATCGATCCAGCCGATGCCTGTCCCGATCATTGGCGGCACGTTCACAATCGGATGGCCGCGGGCGAAGCGCCGCGCCCGTACAGCCGCGAGCAGCATCGGGCGTGGCTCCTGCGCAAGCGGATCGACGCATGACACGGCCCGGTTGGATGGTGACCACTTGCTGCGCCGTGCTCTTGGTGGGCGCGTCGGCGCTGTCAACGCCCGATCCGAAGGTCATCTGGAACGCGAGCGCCAGCGTGCCGATCGGTCTGTACCTGGTCGAGCCAGCCGGCGCCCTTCACATCGGCGAGCTTGTCGTCGTCAGGCCTCCGGAAACCATCGCGTCTTTTCTCGCCGAGCGCGGCTATCTGGCGAAGGGAGTCCCGCTGTTGAAGCGTGTTCTCGCTCTTCCCGGTCAAGCGGTCTGCCGCACTGGACGTACGATCACCGTCGATGGGGCGACCTTGGGCGAGGCGCTCGATCGCGATCAGCTTGGACGGGTTCTGCCCACGTGGAACGGCTGCCGCATCGTCGCGGACAACGAGGTCTTTCTTATGAACTGGCAGTCAACCAACTCGTTCGACGGCCGCTACTTTGGTCCTCTTTCGGTCTCGACCATCGTCGGCATCGCCGTTCCCCTCTGGACCAGAATGGACAACTGACATGCCTGACTGTTTCAAGCTCGGTTCCATACCGTCGGCGGATGTAGAGCGATCTGATTTCCCCTCCGTCCCGGCCATATCGCCTGCCCTCATGTGCCGATGGACCAGCTTGAACGTCACCTGGCGACTCTGCCTGTGCAGTTCGGCCGCTGTCGTTCTGCTCGTCGGCGCCTGTATTGCGCACGCCGAACCAAGCGTAGGAATTCCCGCCGATGCCGCTGTCGCTACGGATCGGATCGCTGAATCTGTTTCGGAGGCATCGCGGCGGTTCGCAATTCCACCAGCCTGGATTTGGGCGGTCATGCGCGCGGAGAGCCTTGGCGATGTCCGAGCACTGTCGCCCAAAGGCGCCATGGGTTTGATGCAGATCATGCCCGACACATGGTCTGAGCTGCGGTCACGCTACGGGCTGGGTGCTGATCCGTATGAACCTCACGACAACATCGTTGCAGGCACAGCCTATTTGCGAGAGCTGCACGATCGATACGGCGAGCGCGGATTTCTCGCAGCTTACAATGCTGGCCCCGGTCGCTACGAAGATCATCTTGCGACCGGCCGACCGCTTCCCTCGGAGACGATTGCCTACATGGCCGCTGTCGCTTCGCTGATCGGCTTGCGATTCGATGACCGAGAGAACGTTGCGGCGTCTGCTGCTCCCTCATGGACCTCCGCCCCGATCTTCGTATCGCGTGCAGCAACCAGCTTTGCGCACGCTCCGTCGCCGGCCAATGCGCGGATTGAGGATGGTGCCCCTGCTGGTAGGGCGCAGGCGCCATCAGCACTCGCGCCTCCATCCGACGGACTTTTCGCCCAGACGTCTGGCCGGACCATGCGGCCATGACCTCGGTCGGGTCGCTTCGTCTTGGAGCGTGCTGTGGCGTGCGCTCGAGTGCCGGAGAGAGAATTCAGGGAAACCCAACTCTTGGACGGCGAGATAAAAGCGCATGCTCGAAACGCTGTAAGCCTCTGACGAGGCTTGCGTTTTGGCGTGCATGCCGGTCGGTCGCGGGCATGAAGCGCGGTTTTTCTGAAGGATTTCAAGGCTTCCGTATGCACGGGCCTGAAAAGCCGCTGTCCGGGGCCTCGTCATGAGCGAGGGCGACAGCGATTTTCGCATTCGGCCCGGCCGCATCAAAACCACTCGGACACCGAAGGCGAAGAGCTTCCTCAACCAGGTGCTGCGGGCCGCGAAGAAGGCGGGCCATACCGCTGCGCCGGCATCAGGTAGACGTGTGTCCGGCTATGGCCGCTCGACCTTCGGCCGGGGGCGCGGCAGCTTCAGCCGCAGCCGTCTGTTCAGCTCTACCCGTCGCGTCATCGTGAAGGCGCGGGTCGCGCGCCACCAGGGTCGAGCCTTCCGTTCGGCGCCGCTCTCGGCGCATCTATCCTATCTCAAGCGCGAGGGCGTCAGCCGGGATGGAGAAACGGGCGTCATGTTCGACGCCGCCTCCGATCGCGCCGACGATTTCGCGTTTGCGGATCGGTGCAGGGACGACCGACACCATTTCCGCTTCATCGTCTCGCCCGAGGATGCCGGCGAGATGACCGACTTGAAGGCGTTCACGCGCGATCTGGCGCAGCAGATGGGTGCCGATCTCGGCACGCGGCTGGACTGGGTTGCCGTCGATCATTGGAACACCGACAACCCTCATGTCCATCTTCTCATACGCGGCGTCGATGATGCCGGCGCCGATCTGGTGATCTCGCGCGACTACATCAGCCGGGGCCTGCGCTCGCGCGCCGAGGATCTGGTGTCGATCGAGCTTGGCCCCAAGCCCGAACACGAAATCCGCAACGACCTCGAAAAGGAAGTTACCGCCGAGCGGTGGACCCGCCTCGATGTCGAGATCCGCAGCAATGCTGACGACGTCGGCTCCATCGATCTGCGCCCCGAGACACGCGGTCCCGCCGATCCCGAGACCCGTCGCCTGATGATCGGCCGCCTCCAGCATCTGGCGAAGATGGGCCTCGCCACCTCGACCGGTCCCGGGGAGTGGATGGTGGCGTTGGAAGCCGAGCGCAATCTCCGCGACCTCGGCATGCGCGGCGACATCATCAAGACCATGCACCGGGCCTTCACCGAGCGAGGCCAGGACCGCGGCGTTGCCGACTATGTCATCGACGGCGGAACCGGTGCGCCGATCATCGGCAGGCTGGTCGACAAGGGCCTCCATGATGAGTTGACCGGCGAAACCTATGCCGTGATCGACGGCACGGACGGCCGCGCCCATCATGTCCGCTTTCGTGGCGTCGAAGCCTTCGCGCATGCGCCCCCTGTAGGTGGCGTCGTCGAGGTTCGGCGCTTCGGTGGGCCGGAGGACCCGCGGCCGACGCTCGTCCTCGCCAACCGTTCCGACGTCGATCTCCGCACCCAGATCACGGCGCCGGGCGCCACCTGGCTCGACCATCGTCTGGTCGAGCGCGAACCGATGCCGCTCGCCATGGGCGGGTTCGGCCGCGAGGCGCGCGAAGCCATGCAGGCCCGTGCCGAACATCTCGCTGACGAAGGGCTCGCCCGTCGCCAGGGGCAGCGCATCATCCTGGAGCGCGATCTGCTCAACACGCTGCGACGCCGCGAAGTGGACGCCGTGGGCGAGAAGCTGTCGGCCGAGACGGGGCTGCCGCATGTGAAGGCCGCGGCGGGCGAGCATGTCGGGGGCGTCTATCGCCAGCGTCTGACACTCTCCTCAGGCCGCTTCGCCATGATCGACAACGGGCTTGGCTTCCAGCTCGTGCCCTGGTCACGCGAGATCGAGCGAAAGCTCGGCCAGCACGTCGCGGGCGTCGCCCGGGACGGCGGCGGCATCGAGTGGAGCCTGGGGCGCAAGCGCGACCTTGGCCTTTAACCACGAGTCAGAACAAGGATCCTTGCCATGTCCGCGACCAAAATCCTGTGGGGCCAGATCACCATCGTCTTCCTGGTCGTGCTGATCACGACCTGGGCGGCGACGCAGTATGTGGCCTGGCAGCTCGGCTTTCAGTCCCAACTCGGAGCCCCGTGGTTCACGCTCGTGGGAATACCGGTCTATTTGCCGCTGGCCTTCTTCTCCTGGTGGTTCTCTTACGACGCCTATGCTCCTGACATCTTCACCGAGGGCGCCGTTATCGCCGCGTCGGGAGGCCTTATCTCGATCGCGGTCGCCATTGGCATGTCGGTATGGCGGGCGCGGGAAGCGAAGAACGCCGAGACCTACGGCTCGGCGCGCTGGGCCGAGAAGAGAGAGGTGAAGGCGGCTGGGCTGCTCGGCCCGGATGGCGTGGTGCTCGGCAAGCTGGGGCGCGACTACCTCCGCCACGACGGGCCCGAGCATGTGCTGTGTTTCGCGCCGACACGCTCGGGCAAGGGCGTCGGCCTGGTCGTGCCGTCGCTGCTGACCTGGCCGGGTTCGGCCATCGTCCACGACATCAAGGGCGAGAACTGGCTGCTCACGGCCGGCTTCCGGGCGAAGCACGGCCGGGTCCTGTTGTTCGACCCGACCAATCCGAAGTCAGCAGCCTACAATCCGCTGCTCGAGGTCCGCCGCGGCGATTGGGAGGTCCGCGACGTCCAGAACGTCGCCGATGTGCTGGTCGATCCGGAAGGCTCGCTCGACAAGCGCAATCACTGGGAGAAGACCAGTCATTCTTTGCTGGTCGGCGCCATCCTGCATGTTCTCTACGCCGAGGAGGACAAGACGCTCGCCGGCGTCGCCGCCTTCCTCTCCGATCCGAAACGGCCGATCGAGTCGACGTTGAAGGCGATGATGACCACGCCGCATCTCGGCGACGCCGGTCCACATCCCGTCGTCGCGTCGACTGCACGCGAGCTGCTGAACAAGTCCGACAACGAGCGTTCCGGCGTGCTGTCGACCGCGATGTCGTTCCTCGGCCTCTATCGCGATCCCGTCGTCGCCCAGGTGACGCGGCGCTGCGACTGGCGCATCGCCGACCTGATCGCCGATCCGAGGCCGGCGACGCTCTACCTGGTGGTGCCGCCTTCCGACATCTCCCGAACCAAGCCGCTCATCCGCCTGGCGCTGAACCAGATCGGACGCCGCCTGACCGAGGATCTGCATGCGAAGGAACGCAAGCATCGCATGCTGATGATGCTCGACGAGTTTCCGGCGCTTGGCCGGCTCGACTTCTTCGAGTCCGCGCTCGCTTTCATGGCGGGTTACGGCATCAAGAGCTTCCTGATCGCGCAGTCGCTGAACCAGATCGAGAAGGCCTACGGGGCGAACAACTCGATCCTCGACAACTGCCATGTCCGGGTGAGCTTCGCGACCAACGACGAACGGACCGCAAAGCGGGTGAGCGATGCGCTCGGCACGGCGACCGAGATGAAGGCGATGAAGAACTATGCCGGGCACCGACTCTCTCCCTGGCTCGGCCACCTCATGGTGTCACGCTCCGAGACCGCCCGCCAGCTGCTTACCCCCGGCGAGGTGATGCAGCTCCCGCCCACCGATGAGATCGTCATGGTCGCAGGTACACGGCCGATCCGGGCAAGGAAGGTGCGCTACTACGAAGATGCCCAGTTCAAGGAACGCGTGCTGTCGCCGCCCAATCCGCAGAAGTCGGGGCGGACATCTCGCGCGGACGGCTGGTCAGCGCTGACACCGCAGAAGCCGGACGCGGTATTGCTGGCCGAGATGGCGACGGCGGAGAGCGATCAGGCCAATAGCGGCCTGCGCCGTGAACCTGAGCTCCCCGACCATGTCGCCGTCGCCAAGGAGACGACCGACCAGAAGCCTGCGGAGGAGTTCGCCATGATGCTTGATGAGCAACCGGAGGATGTCGCCCGCCAGCGGCAGGCGTTGCGCCGGCACATGCGTGGGCTAGCACGCCAGGTCTCGCTCGACCCCAATGACGGCATGGAACTCTAGGAGGCGGGAATGCGAGACCGCCTGAACCTCACTTTGCCCGTCGAGATGATCACTCGAATCAACGAGCTGTCGGAACGCAAGAAGATCCCGCGATCGGCTATCGTAGAGGCGGCCGTGGCGTCATTCCTGTCGCCCGACGCCGCCGACCGGCGCGAAGCCGCCTTTACCCGCCGGATGGACCGGCTTTCCCGGCAGTCACAGCGCATCGAGCGGGACCTCGGCGTAATAGCAGAAACGCTGGCGCTTTTTGTGCGCTTCTGGCTGACGATCACGCCGCCGCTGCCGGGCGACGCGCAGGCAGCAGCCCAAATCAAGGGCCGCGAGCGATTCGAAGGTTTCGTCGAGACGCTCGGCAAACGGCTTCAGAAAGGCCAGAGTTTCCTGCGAGAAATTCCCGAAGACGTTGCGGGGACGATTGCTTCAAGTGAACCTGACTCGCCAGTAGAAGACCGATAATGCTGACGAGAATTCCATTAGCCGAGGGCGGAATTTTCGCCGAGGTTGCTGCTGGTGCTCCACGATGAGCGGTTGCTCCTCGAGCTATCAAATGGGGAGTCGGCGATCGCCGCAGCTCCGATGACGCACTGATACGGCCGGAGGGTCCGCTCCGGCACGGTGCAGGCCTCGTCCCGGACTAAAGGGTGGGGGTTAAATGAACAGGCCGTCGAAGCCTTGGGCTGGCGGCTGGCACGCGGCAGCACGCTTACCGATGAAGTCGTGGTCGACATTCCGGCGACGGAACCGGGCAACGCCACGGAGATAGATCGGTCTTAGCGACCGACCCGTTCGCATGTCTTTCTATCCTGACGCCCGACGACCCCATCGGCCTTATTGCGCTCTCCCAACCCCGTTCTCTAAGCACCGCTCAGACACGTCGGTTTCAGCCGACACCGCGGGGTTCGCTGTGACGACGATCTCCTCCTTTCGATCAGAAGCCATCGCCCGAGGCACGCGCATGTTGCGCACTGCGCTCGGCCCGCTGATCGCGGGTCATCTGGAGGATCCGGGCGTCGTCGAGGTGATGCTGAACCCCGACGGTCGGCTCTGGATCGATCGTCTCTCGGATGGCCTTCGAGACACCGGCGCGCGGGTTGGCCCTGCTGACGCTGAGCGGATCGTCCGGCTCGTCGCCCATCACGTCGGGCTGGAGGTTCACGCCGGCAGCCCACGCATCTCGGCCGAGCTGCCGGAAAGCGGAGAACGGTTCGAAGGTTTGGTGCCGCCGGTGGTGGCTGCACCGTGCTTTGCCATCCGCCGGCCGGCGGTGGCGGTGTTTACCCTCGGCGACTACGTCCGGTCTGGAATCATGTCGTGTGCGCAGGCGGACCTGCTGCACGCCGCCGTCCTGAGCCGAAAGAACATCCTGGTCGCGGGCGGCACGTCGACCGGCAAGACGACTCTGGTCAATGCCCTGCTCGCGGAGATCGCCCAGACCGGCGATCGCGTGGTCCTGATTGAGGATACCCGCGAACTGCAATGTACCGCGCCCAATCTCGTGGCGCTGCGCACCAAGGACGGCGTCGCCACGCTGTCCGATCTCGTGCGTTCGGCCCTACGGCTCCGGCCCGATCGTATCCCGATCGGCGAAGTGCGCGGGGCGGAAGCGCTGGATCTTCTCAAGGCCTGGGGCACGGGACACCCCGGCGGCGTCGGCACTCTGCACGCCGGGTCTGCCGTTGGCGCGCTGCGTCGCCTCGAGCAGCTGATCCAGGAAGCCGTTGTGACGGTCCCCCGTGCGCTGATTGCCGAAACCATCGAGCTCGTCGCGGTCCTCAGCGGCCGCGGCGTGGCCCGCCGGCTCGCCGAGCTCGCTGTCGTGAAAGGCCTCGGTCCGACCGGCGACTACGTCCTGATAGCTGCAGGAGAACAATAAATGCTGCACGTCCGGCGCCCCCTCGCCGTTCTCTCGAGCTTTGTCCTGTTCACGCTGCTCTCGGCGCCAGCCTACGCGGCTGGATCGAACATGCCGTGGGAACAGCCGCTGAACCAGATCCTGGAGTCCATTCAGGGTCCGGTCGCGAAAGTCATATCGGTCATCGTCATCATCCTTACCGGTCTGGCGCTGGCATTCGGTGAGACCTCCGGTGGCTTCCGGCGGCTGATCCAGATCGTGTTTGGTCTGTCCATCGCCTTTGCCGCCTCGAGCTTCTTTTTGTCTTTCTTTTCGTTCAGCGGCGGGGCACTGGTCTGATGGAACTGCGCGAATCCATTGCGGGCTTCTATGCGCCGGTCCATCGCGCGTTGACCGAACCGCTCCTTATGGCTGGCGCCCCCCGATCGGTGGTCATCGTCGTTGGCACACTCGCCGCCGCTGTAGGCCTCGGCCTCCGTCTGTGGATTGCCGGTGCTGCTATCTGGCTGGTCGGGCATCTGGCGGCGGTCTGGGCCACCAAGCGCGATCCCGCCTTCGTCGACGTGGTGCGGCGACATCTGCGCTACCCGCAGCATTTGGCGGCGTGAGGCGCACGATGATGAATCTCACCGAATATCGCCGCAGGTCCCAGAGCCTCGCCGACTTCCTGCCGTGGGCAGCCCTGGTCGGGCAGGGCGTCATCCTCAACAAGGACGGCTCCCTGCAACGCACGGCTCGCTTTCGCGGACCCGATCTGGACTCAGCCACGCCCGCTGAGCTCGTGGCCATCACGTCCCGGCTCAACAATGCCCTGCGGCGGCTGGGGTCCGGGTGGGCAATCTTTGTTGAAGCGCAGCGTCTGCCGGCGAACTACTACCCCAACAGCCACTTTCCGGATCCAGCGTCCACCCTCGTTGATGCCGAGCGCCGCGCGCAGTTCGAGGAGGAAGGGGCTCATTTCGAGAGCCAGTACTATCTGACTCTCGTGTGGCTGCCGCCGGCCGATGACGCAGCACGCGCGGAGGCCTGGCTCTATGAGGGCCGGTCTCGCGAAGAAGCGAATTGGCGTAACGCGCTGACCGTCTTCATCGACCGCACCGATCGCGTCCTTGCCCTGATCGAAGACTTCATGCCGGAGGCCGATTGGCTCGATGACAGCGGCACGCTCACCTACCTGCATTCCTGCATCTCGACCCGGCGGCAGCGTGTGCGGGTGCCCGAGGTTCCCATGCACCTCGATGCCATCCTGGTTGATGAGGATGTCATCGGCGGGCTGGAACCCCGTCTCGGACGCGCGCATCTGCGGACACTCACGGTCATGGGATTCCCGTCGCAGACCTGGCCGGGCCTGCTCGACGAGTTGAACCGGTTGGCCTTCCCGTATCGGTGGTCGACGCGCGCGATCTGCCTCGACAAGACCGATGCGGCCAAGGTGCTGGGGCGCATCCGCCGTCAATGGTTCGCCAAGCGCAAGTCGATCATGGCAATCCTCAAGGAGGTGATGACCAGCGAGACCTCGGTCCTGCTGGACTCCGATGCCGCCAACAAGGCGCACGATGCCGACCTGGCTCTGCAGGAGTTGGGCTCTGATGCCGTGGCCCAGGCATACGTCACCGCGACCGTGACCGTTTGGGACGAGGATCCCATCATTGCCCAGGATCGTCTTCGCCTCGTGGAGAAGACCATCCAGGGCCGCGATTTCACCTGCATGCGCGAGACCATCAATGCGATTGAAGCCTGGCTGGGAAGCCTGCCGGGCCATGTCTACGCTAACGTCCGGCAGCCGCCGGTCTCGACCCTCAACCTCGCGCACATGATGCCCTTCTCCGCGGTGTGGGCCGGGCCGGAAAGGGACGAGCACCTCGATGCGCCGCCGCTGTTCTTCGCGCGAACGGAAGGTGCGACACCGTTCCGCTTCTGCCTCCATGTCGGCGATGTCGGGCACGCCTTGATGGTCGGCCCCACGGGCGCGGGCAAGAGCGTGCTGCTAGCGCTGATGGCGCTGCAGTTCCGCCGCTACCCCGGTGCGCAGGTCTTCGCATTCGACTTCGGGGGGTCTATCCGCGCCGCCGCTCTCGCGATGGGCGGCGACTGGCACGATCTCGGCGGTGCGCTCGTTGGGGACGCCAGCGAGCCGGTCGCGCTGCAGCCGCTGGCGCGCATTGACGATGCCGGGGAGCGGGCTTGGGCGGCCGAATGGGTTGCTGGCCTGCTGGCCAGGGAGTCTGTCTCTGTCACCCCCGACCTCAAGGAGCATCTATGGTCCGCCCTGACTTCGCTCGCGTCCGCACCAGTCGCGGAGCGTACGCTCACCGGTCTTTCGGTCCTGCTGCAGTCCAATCCGCTCAAGCAGGCTTTGCAGTCCTATACTGTCGGCGGACCGTGGGGGCGCCTGCTCGACGCGGAGGCCGAGCATCTTGGCCAGGCCGATGTCCAGGCATTCGAGACCGAAGGCTTGATCGGAAGCGGTGCGGCCCCCGCGATGCTCTCGTATCTGTTCCATCGGCTCGAAGACCGCTTCGACGGCCGCCCGACCCTGCTCATCGTCGACGAGGGCTGGCTCGCGCTCGACGATCACGGCTTCGCCGACAGGCTCCGGGAATGGCTGAAGACCCTGCGCAAGAAGAATGCTTCCGTCATCTTCGCCACGCAGTCGCTTGCCGACATCGACGGCAGTGCAATCGCTCCGGTCATTGTTGAGAGCTGCCCGACTCGATTGTTCTTGCCCAACGAGCGTGCACTGGAGCCACAGATTGCCACGATATACCGGCGCTTCGGCTTGAACGATCGGCAGATCGAGATCCTGAGCCGCGCGACGCCGAAGCGCGACTACTACTGCCAGTCGCGCCGCGGCAACCGGCTGTTCGAGCTCGGTCTCTCCGAAGTGGCGCTCGCCTTCACGGCCGCGTCCGCCAAGACGGACCAGGCGGCTATTGCGCAGACAATGGCCGCGTGTGGCACCGACGGCTTCGCCGCCGCGTGGCTTCGCAGCAAGGGTTTCGATTGGGCAGCCGACATGCTAACCGCCACCGATGAGATTGCGCCATGACTACTCATCGCCTTCGCAGGTTGCTCGCCGTCGGCGCCGCCTCGCTCACGCTCGCTGTCATCGGTATTCCTGCGCGCGCCCAATGGACCGTTTTCGATCCGACCAACTACAGCCAGAATGTCTTGACGGCGGCGCGGGCATTGCAGCAGGTCAACAATCAAATCGTATCGCTGCAGAACGAAGCGCAGATGCTGATCAACGAGGCGCGGAATCTCGCGAGCCTGCCCTATTCGGCATTGGCGCAGCTTCAGCAATCGATCGGCCAGACCCAGCAGCTCCTCGTTCAGGCACAGCGCATTGCCTACGACGTGGGCTCGATCGATCAGGCCTTCACGCGTGCCTATCCGCAAAGCTACAGCTCCTCGACATCCTCGCAGCAAATGCTCTTGGATGCGCAGACGAGGTGGCAGAACTCGCTCGCGGGATTCCAGGATGCCATGCGGGTGCAGGCGGGTGTCGTCCAGAACCTGGATCGCACGCGTGCCCAGATTGAGAATCTCGTTTCTTCGAGTCAGTCGGCGGTGGGTGCGCTACAGGTCGCTCAATCTGGCAATCAGCTCATCGCCCTTCAGACCAACCAGCTTGCCGATCTTACCGCGGTCATGGCGTCCATCGCCCGTGCGCAGAGCCTGGAAAGTGCCCGGACCGCCCAGAGCCAGGCCCAGGCCAGGGAGCAGCTCGGCCGTTTCCTCAACTACGGCTCGGGCTACCAGGCGCAGCCCGTGAAGATGTTCCACTGATTCGGGCCTGGACGAAGGCATGGGCGGCACAGGGGTTATCGATCGGTTCCTGGGAATATTCACCCAGTACATCGACTCGGGATTCGGTCTCATCCAAGGCGACGTACGCTGGCTTGCCAGCGTGCTGATCGCGATCGACATCACCATGGCCGGCCTGTTCTGGGCGTTCTCCTCCGACGAGGAGGTGCTCGCCAGGCTCATCAAGAAGACCCTCTATATCGGTATCTTCGCCTTCATCATCGGCAACTACAACACCCTCGCCGAGATCATCTTCGACTCGTTCGCAGGCCTGGGGCTCCAGGCTGGCGGCAACACGCTGAGTGCCGGCCAGCTGCTTCAGCCGGGCAGGCTGGCACAAGTCGGCATCGATGCCGGCAAGCCGATCCTCGATTCCATCTCCGGATTGATGGGCTTCGTCAGCTTCTTCGACAACTTCATCCAGATCATCATCCTGCTGATCGCCTGGCTGATCGTCGTCATCAGCTTCTTCATCATGGCGATTCAGCTCTTCGTCGGCCTGATCGAGTTCAAGCTGACCACGCTGGCCGGATTCGTACTGGTCCCCTTCGGCCTGTTCGGCCGCACGGCCTTCCTCGCCGAGAAGGTTTTAGGCAACGTGTTCTCCAGCGGGGTGAAGGTGCTCGTTCTCGCCGTGATCGTGGGCATCGGCTCGACCATCTTTGGCCAATTCACCAGTGGCTTCAACAATCCCCCGACGATCGACGACGCCCTGACCCTGATCCTCGCAGCGCTGGCGTTGCTCGGCCTGTCGATCTTTGGCGCGGGTATCGCAAATGGCTTGGTTGCCGGCGGCCCGCAGCTCGGTGCCGGTGCGGCCGTGGCGCCGGTATTGGGCGTCGCTGGACTGGGAGCCGCGGGTGCAGCTGCAACGGCCGGCGCCGTGGGCGCGGCAGGCAGCGCGATTGCTGGAACGGCGCGCGCCGGCGCGAGCGTCGGCGGTAGCGCCACGGCTGCGTATCGCGCCGCCGGCGTAAGAGGCGTGGCCGGTGCCGCTGGATCCGCCATGACCAGCCCGCTCCGTCGAGGTGCTGCAAGCCTGCGCGACAGCTTCCAGGCTGGAGGCCGGTCGGCGACGGCTCATTCAACGCCAGCCGAGCGGCCAGCAGCCGGCGCCGGCGAGACTGTGGGCCGTCCGGCGTGGGCGACCCGCATGAAGCGCAGCCAGATCGTCAGCCGCGGTGTCTCGGCGGCCAACCATGCCGTCCGCTCCGGTGACCGGCCGGGCGGCGGCTCGTCCGTCGATCTTTCCCAAGGATCATAGCGATGTTCCGACGCCCCACCGTTCGATATGGCAAGACGCCCGAGCCCGAAACGCCCTATCAACGCGCGGCTCAGGCGTGGGACGAGCGCATCGGCTCGGCGCGCGTTCAGGCCAGGAACTGGCGTCTGGCCTTCTTCGGTGCGCTGCTGATGAGTGGTGGGCTCGCGGGCGGCCTTGTCTGGCTATCGGCGCGCGGCACAGTCACGCCCTGGGTCGTGCAGGTCAACGAGCGCGGGCAGGCGCAGGCCGTGGCGCCCGCCGTCGCGGACTATCGCCCGACCGATCCGCAGATCGCCTGGCATCTTGCCCGCTTCATCGAGGAGGTGCGCCGCATCCCGGCCGATGCCGTCGTGCTGCGGCACGACTGGCTGGAAGCCTACAGCTTCGTCACCGATCGTGGTGCGCTGGCACTGAACGACTACGCCAGGACGAGCGATCCCTTCAGCAAAGTTGGGAAGACGCAGATTGCGGTCGACGTCGCAAGCGTCGTCCGGGCTTCCGACAACAGCTTCCGGATTGCGTGGGTGGAACGTCATTATGTCGACAACGCACTGGCCGCGACCGAGCGCTGGAGCGCCATTCTGACCATCGTCGTGCAGCCGCCCACCGACGCCGAGCGGCTGCGCAAGAACCCGCTTGGCATCTACGTCCACGCCTTCAACTGGTCCAAGGAGCTCGGCTGATGCGCATTCGGTCCCTGACACTCCCATTGCTCGCCTCGGTGTCGCTCGGTGCCTGCTCGAGCTGGAAGCCCCCGGAGATCAAGTACGACGACACGCCGCGGCAGGCTGTGCTCCAGCCCGATCCGCCCAAGCCCGTGCAGATCGTCGAGCTGCCAAAACCGCTGCCCTTGCCGGGCCAGCTGAAACCGCTTCCGGGTGCGAAGACGGCGCCTGTCGATCCCGCCGATCCGCATGCGCGGGTCGAACAGGCCAATGGCGCGGCGCGCATGCAGCCAACGCGGGCGGGCTACATCAATGCCATGCAGGTCTATCCCTTCTCGGAAGGGGCGCTCTATCAGGTGTACGCAGCGCCCGGACAGATCACCGATATCGCGCTCGCCCCGGGCGAGCAGCTGGTCGGGTCTGGCCCGGTCGCCGCCGGCGACACCGTGCGTTGGGTCATCGGCGACACCGAGAGCGGCACCGGGTCAACCAAGCGCGTGCATATCCTCGTCAAGCCGACGCGGCCGGACCTTTTGACCAATCTCGTCATCAATACCGACCGTCGCACCTATCATCTCGAGCTCCGCTCGACCGAGAGGACCTACATGGCGTCGGTGTCGTGGGCCTACGCGCAGGATCAGCTGATCGCGTTGCGCCGGCAGAACGCGGCTGCCGGCGCAGCCACCCCTGTTGCCACGGGGGTCGACATCAACGCGCTGAATTTCCGCTATCGCATCGACGGCGACAATCCGCCCTGGCGCCCGCTGCGCGCCTTCGACGATGGACGGCAGGTGTTCATCGCGTTTCCCACCGGCATCGGCCAGGGCGAGATGCCACCCCTATGGGTGATCGGTCCCGCCGGCGGCGCCGAGCTGGTCAACTACCGAATTCACGGCAATCACATGATTGTCGACCGGCTGTTCGCTGCGGCCGAGCTTCGGCTGGGCGGCGAGCAGCAAAAGAAGGTCCGCATCGTCCGCACGGATGGGAGGCCGCAGTCGTGACGGACTCGACGGGTGACCCGGCAGACGGACCTGCGGGAGACGCACGACGGTTGGAAATGCGGCTTCGGCCGAGTCTGGCGCCCGTCATGCGGCTCTCCCGAAAGGTTCTTGTTGCCCTTGGTCTCTTGGCGGCCGTGGCGATCGCCGCCGCGCTGTTCGTTGCGTTGCAGCCTAAGAGGCAGGTTGCTGGCTCTGAGCTCTACAGCACCGACAACCGCACCACCCCGGACGGCCTCTCCAATCTGCCCCGCGACTACGCCAGCCTGCCCAAGCCCGTGCCCAAGCTTGGGCCACCGCTGCCCGGCGATCTCGGCCGGCCGATCCTCAACGCGGGCGCCGGCACTGGCGCCCCGTCGCCGTCGGATGCCGAGAAGCAGCGCCTTGCCCAGGAGCAGGAGGCGGCACGGGTCAGCCGTCTCTTCGCCACAACGAACGTCAGGCAGACTCCGGTGAGCATGCCGAACGCGGCCGGCCCGCCTGCAGCGGCCACGCCGGGCGGCGCCAATGAGCTCGCGTCACAAGATCACAGGCTCGTGTTTCTCAACGGCAACGTCGATCGCCGCACGGTCAGCTCGGATCGTGTCGCCGCGCCGGCGAGCCCGTATGTGCTCCAGGCCGGTGCCGTCATTCCGGCGGCGCTGCTCACCGGCCTGCGCTCTGACCTGCCTGGACAGGTCACCGCTCAGGTGACCGAAGATGTCTATGACAGTCCCACCGGCAAGTTCCGCCTGATCCCGCAGGGCGCTCGCCTCATCGGCCAATATGACGCACAGATCGCATTCGGGCAGACCAGGGCACTCTTGGTGTGGACCCGGCTCATCATGCCCAACGGGCGGTCGATCGTATTGGAACGCCAGCCAGGAGCGGATGCGGAGGGCTACGCCGGTCTCGAGGACGAAGTCGACAATCATTGGGGCACGCTGTTCAAGGCGGCCATTCTCTCCACTCTCCTGAGCATCGGCACAGAGGCTGGAACAAGCGGCGACGAGGACGAACTGATCCGGGCAATTCGGCGTGGCAGCTCCGAGAGCATCAACCAGGTTGGCCAGCGTGTCGTTGGACGGGCGCTCAACGTCCAGCCCACCATCACCATCCGACCGGGTTTTCCCGTCCGCGTCCTGGTCACCCGCGATCTCGCGCTCGAACCCTATCGCTGAGGAAAACACACGATGTCGAAACTGAAGCTGAACGCGATCGAGGACGACAAGCCGGTGAGGCTCACCATCGAGCTGCCCGCCACGGTGCAGCGCGATCTTTCTCTCTATGCTGAGGCGCTCGGACAAGGCACTGGCAAAGCTGCCGTCGAGCCGGCAAAGCTCATTCCGCCGATGCTGGCGCGATTCATGGCTACGGACCGCGCATTCGCGAAGCTTCGGCGGACCAAGTCAAAGCAACCTGCGTGAGCGTGCCTCGTCGCGCATGAACGCTACGAACCGGCCGACCGCGGCGTCCTCGCTCGTTGGCAGCCACGCAAGCTCGACCTGCAGCCAGGCGTCCTCTTCGGCAATCGGCTTGTAGACCACGCCGGGAAAGGTAGCTTCCGACTGACTCTTCGTCGCCAATGTGATGCCAAATCCGGCACCAACGAGGGCCATGATCGATTGCTTCCCGGCGGGATGAGCAGAGAATTTGACGCGGTCTCCCAGAAACGAGGCATAGAAGTCGCGAGCCGCATGGCTACCATCCCACCCCTGGGTAAGAAATGTCTCTGTGCGCAACTGATCCCACGTCAGAGAGTCACGTGAGGCGAGGCCATGCATAATTGGGAGCGCCGCGACCAATCTCTCACGGTAGAGAGGCACCGCGGTGGCTCCAGCCCTGAGCGTGTGACTTGTTACGAGCGCGGCATCCAACGCGCGCTCCACCAAGGCAGTGAAAATCTCGTTGTCATTCAGTTCGTGAAGCGTGAGGACGACACCCGGATGCCGCGTGCGCCAGTTGGCCAGCAAAGGCTGCAGCGGTTGTCCGATGGGCGGCATCCGGACACCAAGTCGAAGGCGGCCCTTCTTCGCAGCACCGGTACTCTTGCCGGACCGAACCACGTTTTCGATTGCGTCGAGACTTCTCCGGACTTGGACCATCAAGTCACGGCCAGCCGCAGTGAGGCGAATTCCGAAGGCGCCTCGCTCGAAGATCGTGACGCCAAGCTCGTCCTCCAGCCGGGCAATGCGGCGGCTGATCGTGGCCACGTTGACGCCCAGCGATTGCGCCGCGTGCGAAAAGCTGCCGGTTTCGACCGCGATCGATAGGTAGCGAAGATCTATCAGGTCCATCGCGCCCCGTCCCGTTTCTGTCGCAATCATCCGCTTGGCCAATGCGTAGCCAGCGGCGCAGTTCGAACAGCGAGGCCAGGTGCTTGGGAGCCTGTGATGAAGCCGCCGCTTCACTAACGGCACCTTCGGCATCGCGGGTACGACGTGTAGCTGTTTCAGCATAGAGCTGGGATTTCGAGAATATTGAAAGGTTGTAACCAACTGCGCGTCACGGCGGGCGATGCCTCACCTGGAACTATAGGAGTGGCCGATCTCTGCAGTTTCGACCGCCCGCGGATTTCCTGATCCACGATCCCGGACGCCAAGAATTCGATAGCCCCTAGTTTCAGGCTCGCCACTCAGCACTTCGTAGGTTCAAATCCGGCCTCCGCAACCAAATCGGACGAAAAACCCCAGCAACTTCAACGAGTTGCTGGGGTTTTGTTTTCAGTCGCGATTCGCGCTTCAATGAAATCAATGACTTAGATCGTAGGTTCAAATCACCCCGCAACCAACTGCGATGCGCCAAGTGCATCAGGCGACGCGCAGCAGGCGATGGAGACGTATGCCCGCGCTCCTTCAGGGTGCCCAGCTTAGCCGGATAAAAGGAGTTCCTCGGCATGACTGAGACGCACAATGGCAAGCTCACCGGCATCCGCGCGTGCGTATTCGACGCCTATGGCACTCTCTTCGACTTCGCATCGGCCGCCGCCGGTTGCGCGGATGTGCTGGGCGAGAAGACGGGTGCACTGACGGCCCTGTGGCGCGACAAGCAGCTTCAGTACACTTGGCTGCGCACGCTTCAGGGTACCCATGCCGACTTCTGGACGGTGACGCGGGACGCGCTCGAGTACGCCTTGGACGCCCTCGACATTCATGACCCCGCCCTGGCGGACCGGCTCATGTCGCTCTATTTGAATCTGAAGGCCTTTCCCGAGGTGCCGCAGACGCTTCACAGGCTCAAATCCGCCGGCCTCAAGACAGCGATCCTATCCAATGGGACGCCGCAAATGCTTGACGCCGTTGTGTCGAACGCCGGCCTTGGCGGGCTCTTCGACGATGTGATTTCGGTCGAAGCGGTCGGAGTCTTCAAGACCCATCCAAAAGTCTATCAGCTGGCCGTCGAGCGCCTGGGCGTGACGCAACAGGAGATCGCGTTCCAGTCGTCCAACGCCTGGGACGCCTATGCCGCGTCCGCCTTCGGCATGCGGGTCGTCTGGTGCAATCGATATGGGCAGCGGCCCGAGCGCCTGCCGGGAAAGCCCGACCAGCAAGTGAGTACGCTTGCCGACCTGATCCCGATACTGGGCTTGTGAGAGCGACCCGGCCAACTCAACTCCGTGACGTCGAGGACGTCCTGAACCTTTCGCGTCAATTCAGCGGATACGTGCCGACGAGCTTGCGCATCATGGCGCGCACGCCGGACTTGCTGCGGGCGTTCAGCGGGCTCCTCGCCGTCGTCATGCGCCAGCCCGGCGAGGTGCCGCCGGCGCTCAAGTGGCTGGTGGCCCATGCGGTAAGCGCCACGGCGGGGTGCCGCTACTGCCAGGCTCACACGGCAGCGAATTCGGCAAAGGTCGGCCTGCCCGTCGAGAAGATCGAAGCCTTAATGACTTACGAAACCAATTCGATCTACTCGCCTGCGGAACGCGCCGCTGTCGCTCTCGCGCTGGCGGCGGGTCGGGTGCCAAACGATGCCAGGCGCGCACATTTCGATGCCTTGCGGCCACGCTTTACCGAGGTCGGCATAGTCGAAATTGTCTCGGTCATCTCTTTGTTCGGCTGGCTCAATCGCTGGAACGACACGTTCGCCAGCGACCTCGAGGCGGCGCCGATGGCTTACGCCAGCAAAGTTCTTACCCCGGCTGGCTGGGATCCAGGCAAGCATGGCGCTTGAGGCGCACCAGTGCTGACACTCGCCAAGTGAGCGAACGTGGCAATCATTCCGGCTTCGACCCAGTCGCGTAACACCCCTGCCGCGCGGGCCGGCGCTTGATCCTCACCGACATGCGGCAGCAGCGCCCCGCACATTTCGGGGAACGTCCAGCCCTCGACCATTGCCTCGAGCATGTCCGCCTCGTCTGGCTCCAGGGATCGGAAGTGAGTGGTACGTTCGGGCCGCCAGATCACCCAGGGCACCGGGCCCGATGCAGCCGCGACTTCGAGATCGCCCGGCTCGACCTGCTCTCGCTTCTGCCAGGCCTGCGGCACCTCGAACGAAAGCAACAGCCGATGTAGAGAGGGCAGGGGCACGAAGGAGAGTGTCTCCCACGCCTCGGCCGGCAGGGCGATCAGCTCCGCTGCCGGAACTGGTGTGGCATTCGGCGCATCGAACGCCTCGCCGAGCGCCCATTCGAAGCGCGCCATCTCGGCAGCGGCTGGAGAGCTGTCGTAGGGCGCCGTGGCCGTCAGGAAATCGGCAAGATGCCGACCGAACCAGCGCACGGTGTCGCGCTCGCTGAGTTCTGCGCGCCTGCCCTTGCTCAAAATGCCGTCGGACGATGGCATCGACTTGTCGATGAGGACCGCGACCGACGATATTCGGCTATTCGAACAGACCTCGGCTTTCTTGCGCCGCGGATTTCCTCCATGGGCTATGATCGCGCCCGCGTTCGAGCGGAGCAATTGTAGACCAGAACGAACGCCTCGGGCTGAAACAGCTGTGGAAGTGCAGTCACCGCAAACAATTCAGGCTGCGCGCCGCTCGTAGCGATGATGCAGTCCGCCGACCTGTGGGAATGCAACAACGATGCCTGCAGAGGGTGGCTGTACCGACCGAGGCTCTGGGCAATCCTTGCGGAGCGAGAGATGCGTCCTGCTGTGGTGATGATACTGAAAGTGTGCCGCCAGCACTCGGCGCAGGTGACGCTCATTGAAGACGATGACGTGATCGAGGCATTCGCGGCGGATCGAGCCGATGATGCGCTCGACATAGGCATTCTGCCATGGCGATCGCGGCGCGGTGACGACCTCCTCGATGGCCATCGCCTGGACACGAGCGCGGAAGGTCGGTCCATATGACGCGTCGCGGTCTCGCAGCAGGAAGCGAGGCGCGGTGTCCCAGGGAAACGCTTCGGTGATTTGGCGCGCCAACCAGACTTGTGTCGGGTTCGGGGCAACATTGAAATGGATGACTTTTCTGCGCCCATGGCCGAGGACGAGCAGGCCGTAGAGAAGCTGAAACGTAGCCGTTGCGACGACAAACATGTCGATGGCCACGGTGTCGCTCATGTGGTTGCGCAGGAACGAACGCCAGGTGGGGAGGGGACCATGGGGCGCCACGGCATGTATCGTCCGACTGTGGCTTGGCTCACGTCGAAGCCAAGCTTGAGCAGCTCGCCGTGGATGCGCGGCGCACCCCAGAGAGGATTGGCGATACTCATCTGGCGGATCAGATCACGGATCTCCCGGCCCATCCTGGGCCGTCCTAGGTAGCGTGATCGGCGCCGCGAGTAGAGGCGGAAGCTTTTACGATGCCATTGGACGACGGATGCCGGTTTGACCAGCACCATGGCGTCGATGACCTGCGGCCAGATCCGGTAAAGCCATACCCAGAGCAACCGGTCAGTGGAGAGAAGCCAGGGCCGGCCAGGGCGTTGCCGCCGCAGCACGGTCACCTGATGGCGTAGGGCGAGGAGTTCGAGCTCCAGCGTCAAGCGACTACGAAACTGGAACGAAAGCAGGGAACCGAGGGCTGACAGAAGCGTGAGCATGCTATGACGGTATGGCCGTGGCACGGGAAACGCTATGTTTGCTCGGCGTTTCGGAGTTTTGAGCAAGCACAGGCGAAGGCCGGGTGCCGGCCGCGAATTCAACCTCCATTGACACTGCGCTCTTCGTTGGACTTTGCAGAATAGATGGCCGCATTTTTTGCAGTCGTTCTCAGGCTCAAAGTGAGAATGGGCTTCAGTGAACTGTTGATCGGATCTATGCCCGGCGGATCGATTTTGGCGTACGCAGCAAGGCGATCAGCGGCAAACCGATGAAGCCGATCACCGCCATGAGCTGGAAGTTGTTGAGGAAGGCGATCATCAACCCCTGTCGAGCCAGTTCAAGATCGAGCATCGCAATCCCGGCCAGGCCAGAAGGCAACCACGGCATGCTCGCTCCGGGGTCGTGGAACCAGGTCGAGAACGCGGTGAGGCGCTCGCCCAATTCGCCGCGGTTGACCGCCGCAAAATGCTCGAGCATACCAACCGAAATCGCGATACCGATACTGCCTCCGAAATTGCGAAAGAGGCTGTAAAGCCCGGTCGCCTGGAGGCGTAGCTGACCAGGAAGCGTGATAAAGGCCAGCGCGCTGCTGCTCGCGAATACGAAACCGAGTCCACCTCCTTGCAGCAGGCCTGTCCACGTCACCGACCAGTCGTCAATGTTCATGTCGAATCCCGACGTCTCCCACATTGAGACCATGGCCATCATCATGCCAAGCGACATCAGTATTCTGGCGTCGATGCGCCCGGACATGCGACCTGCGATGATCATAGTGACCATCATGCCGACCCCGCGTGGCGCGAGCAGAAGTCCCGTATCCAAGACCGTCATGCCACGCAACTGCTGGAGGAATAGGGGCAGCAATACCATGCTACCGAGAAACACCATTCCGACCACCAGCATGAGCGTAGTGCAAAGAGTAAAATTGAGGTCCTTGAAAACCTTGAGAGAAACCAGCGAATTCTCGGACGTAGCCAGGTGGACGATGAAAACGTAGAACGCCGCAGCGGCAATCGAGGCTTCGACGACGGTCTCTTCCGATTCGAACCAGCCATTTCTCTCGCCGCGATCGAGGAACAGCTGGAGCGCCCCCACTGCGATCGCGAATGCCACGAATCCGAACCAGTCGAAGCGGGCAGGCTTCTTCGGCGATTCGCCGAGAAAAACCATGATACCGAGAAACGCCAGGGCTCCCAGCGGCAGGTTGATATAGAACACCCAGCGCCAGCTGTAGGAATCGGTCAACCAGCCGCCGATGATGGGACCCAGCACGGGCCCCACCATCACGCCCACCCCCCAGATTGACATGGCCGAAGCATGCCGTTCGGGGGGGTACGTATCGAGCAATATCGCCTGCGAGAGCGGCACCATCGCGGCGCCACACGCGCCCTGCAAGACGCGGAAGACGACCATTTCCAGTAGTGACCCGGCGGCGCCGCAGGCCATAGAGCTTATCGTGAATCCGCAGATGCAGCTGAGGAAGACGCGGCGCCGGCCGTACCTCTGCGCCAGAAAGCCGATCGGCAGCGTCATGATCGCCATCGCCGCCACGAACGAAGTCACTGTCCACGACACCTGATCCCGAGTCGCGTTCAGACTTCCCTGCATGTGTGGCAGCGCGACGTTGGCGATCGTGCTATCAAGGGCATAGATGGTTGTCGCGAGCATGACCGATGTCGTGATGCCGGCCCGGCTGACGTGCGGTCCAGGGGCCGTGTCTTTCACTCACCGCCATCCGTACGCCCTATTGCTCGGGCAATCAGATTAATCAAGGGACGATTATACCCGGTGTCGATCGTTACTTGCGCGCTCATGCCGGCCCGCAATGACGGAAGCGAGCGTGCTTCTAGAAGTCGGATACGAACGGGAATCCGCTGAACGATCTTGACCCAGTTGCCGCTGGCATTCTGCGGCGGAATGAGGGCGAATTCCGCTCCCGTCGCAGCCCCAATGCTATGAACCTCGGCTGGCAGCTTGACGCCGGGGAAGGTGTCGACGGTCGCTTCTACGCGTTGCCCGGCCACGACGCGGGTGAGATCTGTTTCCTTAAAGTTCGCTTCAATCCACTTCTCGCTCATCGAGATAACCGAGAACAGCGGAATTCCGGGGCGGATATGGTCCCCCGGTCGAATTGAATCGACTCGCGACACGATGCCGTCGACCGGCGAGAATATCTTCGTGCGCTCCAGCGCAACCCGCGCCTCGTCTATCATGGCCTGAGCTTGCTTGACGGCTGGATGCTCATCGGCGGAAGCTTGCTCGTCGCCGCCAAGTTCTACAACCAGGCGCCCGATCTCCTGTCGAACGATCGCCATCTGTTGACGGGCGCCGTCCAGCCGGTTCCTGGCTTCGTCTAGCTTGGCTGCGCTAACGACGCTTCTTGCGGCAAGCGTCGCGCCACGATCGTGTTCGCGCTCAGCATAGCTCGCCATGATTGTCGCCAGTTTCAGTTCCTCGCGTTTTTGCCGGATTTGGGCGCGCAAGGAATCGAGTCGAGCGATCACGGACGCGCGCTCGGCCTCAGCTCGCGACAATGCAATCTGGTATAGTTCGTCGTCTATTGTCAGAAGCGGCTGCCCTGCGCGGACGGGTTCATTCTCACCCACGAGCACAGAGGCGGTTCGTCCCGAAACCTCGGCCGAGATGGTCGTCTTCGCCGCTCTTACATAGGCATTGTCGGTCGAAACGTAGCGCGCGCCGTAGATGTACCAGTATCCGCCGCCTGCTAAACCGACCAAAGGTACCACCGCGAGGAGAAGGACCCGGGTCCAGCTTCGCGAAAATCTCCGGGGACGGATCGCTAGCGGCGGGCGCGGGTCGTCGCTCATTCTGGCTGCGGCCGTCCTGCCGGCCGAAGGCTATCCCTACCAGCCCTTGACATGTTGACGCGAGCGATCGCAAGCGCTCTCAGCAGCGTCGATCGTTCCTCCGGGCGAAGGCCGGTCATCGCCAGCTCACGGGTCTCTCTCGCTAGATCTTCCATGCGGGCGATCAGCGGCCGAGCCTTGCGTGTGGCAAACAGACGCCACGCGCGCCGGTCCTGTGCGTCCGCACGACGCTCGATCAATTCCAAACGCACGAGGCCGTCCAGTACGCGGCTGACAGAGATCGGCCGCATTTCCATAATCTCGGCGAGATCGGCAGCGCGTAGTCCTGGCTTGCGAGCTACGTGCACGAGAAGGCGCCAGCTCGATTGTCCCAACCCGCTCCATGCCATCTGGGCGGCGAAGTGGCGACGCATCAGTCGCGCCACGTCGTAGACCAGCATGCCCATGGTTAGGGTGGGATCATCTGGCTCGGCAGCAAGTATCGGCGACGGTATCATTAGTAAGTAAGCTAAGCTTATTGTGTTGCGGACGCAAGTTGATTGGACGGAAAGAGTCTCGACGCGTTTGATCGAGAGCAGCGCTGTCAGATGCACAGGAGCAGCACCCTACGAATCGCGTTAGCAGAGCGTCAACCAGTGGGCTGCCCCCGCGGCGCTTTACCAGCAAGCAGAGGTATTTCGTTGAAAGGGACGTTCGAGGTGGCCGGAGAGGCGTATCAAGGCGCGAGCAAGCTAGGCATGAGCTCGACTTACTTGAGCGCGCTAAACCGCAGCCAGAACGCAAGTGACGTGCCGAACACTGAGAGAGCAGCCACGACGACAAGCAATTAGGTGGATCAGGCGAATCTTGCGAGGTCTTCGGCCAACAAAGACACCAGCACGAGCGGCACTCCGCCAAGCAGAAGCCTCAACACCCATCGCCATAGCCGCATCAGCCCCACGGGATAGACGCTTCATGGCAACGTAGCCTCAAGTTTCTCCAATGGAGATGCAGGCAATGAGGGTGTAGTCACGCGTCACGCACCGCTCCTGACGCGAACTCCGGCCGTGCGGTGCCAATGAGGCCCGTATGTCGGCGGCGAAGGGCCGGGCGCGACGAACTCGGTCGCGAATTGGCACATCAGCGCGCTTTTCTCCGCGCCCGGTTGCGGTCCGTGTCGTAGAAGAGGTCATCGTCAAAGCGCAAGGCTCAGTCCCCCTGCTCCGCGTCCTCGCCGGCGCCAGACGGCACAGGCATATCAGGAGGGCCGTCGTTGTGCACGGGGCCGCCGTGAAATGGCTGAGCCTTGCATTGCTTGTGTTCGCCATCCCCCATACGATCTGAACCCTCTCCGTACGGGCAATGCGATGACGAAGTGGGGTGGGCTCGGATGGGCCATGACAACGGCCGCAATCGTGGCGTTGGGCGGGGTTGCCTACTGGTGGAAGCGTCCGGCGCTAAATCCGGCCGTCGCGCGGCAAATGCCGCTGCCGGAGGTCGGCATCATCACGGTGAAGCCAGTCGACGTGCCGCTACCATTCGACTTCTCGGGACGTGTCGCGGGTTTCCGTGTCGTCGAGATTCGTGCCCAGGTGAGCGGCATACTGCTCAAGCGGGAGTTCCTCGAGGGTGCTGTCGTCGAACCGGGCCAAGTGCTGTTCCGCATCGACCCCCGGACCTACGAGGCGGCCTTGGCACGCGCGACGGCCCAGGCGGCCCAGACCAAGGCCCAGGTCATCCAGGCCGAGGAGAACTACAACCGCGTGCAGGGGCTCGCCGCCCAGAAGGTGGCGACGCAGAAGGCGTTGGAAGATGCGATCGCCGGGCGTGACCAGGCGCGCGCCGCCGTGCTGTCGACGCAGGCGGATGTCGAGGTAGCGAAGCTCAACATCGAGTTCACCACAATCAAGACACCGGTGAAGGGACCGACCAGCCTCGTCTCGCCGGCCGAAGGCACGCTGATCAAGGCGCAGGATACGCTGCTTACCACCATCACTCAGGTGGATCCGGCATATGTCAACTTCACCTTTACCGACGGCGAGCTGCGCCGGCTGCAGGAGATTGCCAAGTCGAGTGAGGAGCTGTTCGATCCCGGCCACGTCAAGGTCGAGCTGCAGTTCGGCGACGGCACGGCCTACTCGGAACCCGGCAAGGTCGACACCCGTTCGCGCACCGTCGATCCCAGGACCGGGACCATCCTGACTCGCGCGATCTTTCTCAACCGCGAAGGCGCACTGCTGCCAGGCCAGTTCGTCAGGGTGAAGATGACCGGCATCACCATGCCCGACGCCATCGTGATCCCCAAGGCGGCGATCTCGCAGGGTCCGCTTGGCGCGTTCGTCTACGCAATCGAGCCTGACAACGTGGCGCGCGCGCGTCAGGTCCGCTTGTACCGCGAACTGCCAGACGGCTGGATCGTGCGCAAGGGTCTGGCGGCCGGCGACCGTGTCGTCATCGATGGCGTGATCCGGGTGCGGCCGGGCAGTCCTGTCAAGCCGGTGCCAGTGGCGGCGACCGCACAGCCGCCGGCAAGTCCCGCCAAGCCGTGATCTCGAAATTCTTCATCGACCGACCGGTCTTTGCCTCGGTTGTGGCGATCGTCATCCTGTTTGCGGGGCTGGTCGCCATGCGCGCGCTGCCGATCGCACAGTACCCACAGATCGTGCCACCCGAGATCGTGGTTCCCGCCACCTATCCGGTGCCACGGCCGAGACCATAGCCACCACGGTCGCGTCTCCGCTGGAACAGTAGATCAACAGCGTGGAGCGCATGCTCTACATGCAGTCGACCTCGACCGGCTCGGGCACGGTCAATCTCGCGGTCACATTCGATACCGGCGCCAACCCCGACCAGAACGCCATCAACGTCAGCAACTGGGTGCAGCGCGCGCTGCCGCTGTTGCCGGCCGAGGTGCAACGTCAAGGCTTGGTCGTGCAGAAGCGCTCGACCTCGATCCTGCAGGTGCTGACGATGTCCTCTCGGAGGGCCGCTATGACACGATCTACATCAGCAACTATGCGCTGGTGAACGTGCTCGACGAGCTGCGCCGCCTGCCCGGCGTCGGCGATGCGGCCCTGTTCGACGCCTCCGACCATTCCATGCGCATCTTGCTCAGGCCCGAACAAGCGCGCCCGCCGATGATGCCCGGTCTAACCCACTTGAATTGACGAAGAGCCCGCTTTGAATTGCGGCCGAGGCCTGTCGTCAGCCATTCTCGAAATGGCGGCAAGCAGCTACTCCGTTGCCGAGACCTTTCCGGAGGCTCAGGGATGCCAGCATGCCGTGCCCTGTTTGGGGCCGGAAGCCGTTCCTGACGAACGGGCTCTCGCTATTGCCGAGGGTGTTGGAGACACGCTCCACTGCCTCAGCATAGTCCCTCATGAACTCGTAGACAACCGAGCGAGTGGACTGCTGCTCATTCATCAGGCCCACGCATTGGCCGACGAAATAGGAGGCGATCTCCTTCCCCCCCTCCTGCCCGCTTTCGGCGAGCTTGTCCACCTTCGCCATGGCGGGGCGGGAGAGGATGCCTTGCAGCGGCATGAGCAATGGCTCGGGCGCATCCTTGGAGGACCAGGCATCGGTCTAGGCCGATTGCAACTGCCGGGTCGGCTTGCCGCTCCGGCTGCGGGAGCGCACCGAATTGGCGGACGTCGCCTCAAGCATCTTCTAATCTTCTCCTTGACAGTGCGCCTGGTCTCGGCCTCCGCCGTGGTCAGCCAGACCGAGCCGCACCAGACCCCCGACGCGCCCATCGCCATGCACGCGGCCATCTGCCGGCCGGTGGCGATGCCGCCCGCGGCAAGCACATGCATGTTGTTGTAGTTCTTGATCGCCTCGAGCACCTCGGGCACCAGCACGATCGTCGAAATCTCGCCGCAAGCTCTTTAAATAAAAATACTTTCAAACGCTTGATGATGCCTTGATCCATGTCAACCGTTGTTGACTAAGGCGACAGTTGGCCTATTTGATTGTGATGCAATGATTTGCGAGACCACATGCGCCGCACGCCAGCAACAAAACAAGCGCTCCCCACACGGGACCGCATTCTTGAAGCCGCGTCTCGGTGCTTCTCGAAACACTCATATGATGCGACCGGACTGAGAGACATTGCCGCAGATGCAGGCGTCGATGTCGCCTATGTGCACCGCTGTTTTGGCTCGAAGGAGCGCCTTTTCGCGCAGGCCCTGGCGGCGACGGCTCGACCTGATCGCCTCCTCACGGGCTCGAGTGACAGTGTCGCTCAGGCACTCGCGAAGCAGCTCTTCGCCCATGACACTGCCGAAGACATCAACCCGCTCGATATTATCGTTCGTTCGCTGACGAATCCCGACGCGGCCCGCGTCCTGCGTGAGTTCATCTTGCAGGACTTCATCGGCCCCCTTGCCACGAAACTCGAGCAGCCTGCGCTGCTCCGGGCTGCCGTGATTGCCGCCTTTTTGGCCGGAATCGGCATTCTCAGGAACGTACTTGCTATCAAGCCACTCCTCGAGACCGAAGGGGGTGAACTCGAGAAGCTCATCTTAGGTACCATTACAACCACGATGCGCGCGACTACTACGAGTGAGCGGGGTAAGGCACCCGGCAAAAGGAGACAATGATGGATGCGGCAACACCCAGTGCAGTGGTTCAAAGCCGGGCAGTGCCTCTGCCCCGGGGTGGATGGGAACGATCAGCATTGAAGCATTACGCGCCGTGGACCGGATGCACAAGGCCCTTACAGGGCAGGCGACCGGTGGCATTTCGCCGGCCACATTGGCGCTGGCCTATTTCGACTGGTCGATCCATCTGGCGTCCACACCGGGCAAGCAGGCCTAACGCGTGTGGACGGTATCGCGCAAGGCGAGACGCTTAGGCACTCATGTCTTGGCAACGGCTGCCGAATCCGAGATGTCGCCATGTATCGAACCCTTGCCAGGCGAGTATTGCTTCTCTGCAGAAGCGTGGCAAAAGGCGTCGTTCGATCTTTATCCCAGGCTTTCCTGCTGACTCAGCAGTGGTCGCACAACGTCACCCATGAGATTCCTGGCGTCATGCCTCACCATGAGGACGTGGTCTCCTTTGTCACTCGCCAAGACCTCGATATATTCTCGCCATCGAACGTCCCCTTTGCCAATGCCGAGGTGGCCCAAAGGATCGCCGAAACTGGCGGAACCAATCTGGTCCAGGGAGTTCGGAACTGGCTCGAGGATTTTGGCCGAGTGGCGACAGGACGTCCTCCTGTCGGAACCGACAACTTCATCGTCGGCCGCGATGTCGCTGTGACGACCGGGAAGGTCGTGTACCGCAACCACTTGATCGAGTTGATCCAGTATGCGCCTACGACGAAAACAGTGATCGCCGAGCTAGTACTCATCGTGCCCGCCTGGATTGTGAAGTACTACATTCTGGATCGTTCTTCAGAGAATTCGCTCGCCCGCTGCCTGATCGAGCAGGGCTACATGGTGTTCTGCATTTCCTGGCCCAATCCGGGCGCTCGCGATGGACGACTACCGCCGCATGGGCGTCATGGCTGCGCTCGATGCCATCAACGCCATTGTGCCGAACCGCGGGATACATGCCACTGGCTACCGCCTGGCGGTACGCTTCTGTCGATCGCCGCCGCCGAGATGGCTCGCGCCAACGATAAGCGACTAGCTTCGGTCTTGCTCGCCGCCCAGATGGACTTCGCTAAACCTGGCGAGCTCGCGCTGTTCATCCATCACAGCCAGATGCACTTTCTCGATAGTATGATGTGGAATTGAGGTTCTGTCCGCCGACCAGATGGCCGGCGCCTTCCAGCCTCTGCGTACCCAACGATCTCATCTGGTCGCGCCATGTCGACGACCATATAATGGGCGAGCGTACGCCCATGATCGATCTCATGGCATGAATGCGGATTCGACACGCATGCCCTACAGGCTGCATGCTGAGTACCTACAGCGCCTTTATCTCAACAATGAGCTCGCGGCCGGCCGCTTCATGATGGATGACCGACCGGCGGCGCTTCAAAATATCCGCGTCCGATGTTCGCCGTCGGCACTGAACGCGACCACGTGTCGGTCCGTCTAAAAGCGATACCGACGTCACCTTCGTCCTGACAAGCGGCGGTCACAACGCTGGCATTGTCAGCGAACCGGGCCATCCTCGGTGACGGTTTCGCGTCGCCTTGAGGCGTGCCGACGATCCCCGTATCGAGCCCGACAAATAGGCTGCCGCCGCCACGGTAAGGCACGGATCATGGTGGCAACAGTGAGCGGGCTGGCTCGCCACGCAATCCACACTGGAACGCGCGCCACCGCCGACGATGCGTGTTTCTGGCGCAGGCCTTATCGTCCTTGCCGACGCGCCTGAGACCTACGCTGCCCAACAGTGAGCCATCGTGGAAGCACCATTTGCAGAAGGCGGACGCTCGATCAGCTCCCGACATCTCGCTCAGGCGCCATGTTTGCTACGAAGCTTATGTGAAAGACCCGGCCGGCGTGCCGTCGCCAGCATCGGGCATTGTCCATCGCTGCTCGCCCGAAGCAATTGCCGGTGCGGTCGAGGGGCGATCAGCAGCTGCTCGAGCCGTTTCCGATCGGGCCGTAAGCGAAGACCCGCGCCGCCTCCAAGCGGTCGAGGTTTCGCTGGAAACCAAGGACTTTATGGAACAACGATCACAACGCTCCTCGGCGATTCGCGTCAGCAAGCTAGACGAGATAGGCAATGGAGAGAGTCCCCTGAGGTTGGCCGCTGCGACCGTCAGACAGGCCTGGATCTTCGTATTGGGGAGACCGCAGCGAACGGCGAGCGCAAGTCCATGTCAGGTGTTGGTGTCGCGGTGGAATCCTTCGAAACACCAGCGATGGCGCGGTAAGAGCCGCCGCTCTTCCCATGACCAACGTCGTCCACACCACCCAGCGCTCAGTAACGCAGGATAAGAGAAGGTCGACAAAGTGAAAGGGACGGGAAGTATCCCTCGCCGGTGATTCACTCTTGAAATTCGTTTCGGGGCTCGTGCATGGGCAAAACGGGAGAGCCACTCCCAATATCCGCTTGCGCAGACGGGCTGTAGGCACAGCTGACCAGCAATCCTGCATCGAGTTCCTTAGCCGTACTAAAGAGCTCCGTGGCCTCTTCATTTACCACGGCGACGGCTCGCGCAGCGGCGGCGACACGGTGCCTCGCTAATCAGTCAGCTACATCCTCGGTGCGGGAGCGGGCATCGGCAAGATCTTCCACGTCAGCTACTGCGACGACGGTCCCCCAGCATCAAGAGCCCTAAATGGCGACCGTCGATCTCCATTCCACGGTCGTAGACTCGACCTAGAGCTTTGTGCGGAAAGCTTCCTCTGCGGCCTTCAGCTCCTTGTTGATCTGCTCGCAATCCCAGCTGATGAATTCCGGCGACAGATATCGGTCTTCAAGTCAACAGTCGTTGACTGAACGTACCATCGCAGATAAAATTCAATACATGTTCGGCGAAGTGCGGCAAGCAATTCTGCCCCTGGCGTTGCGCAAGCTGACGCGCCGGGGCGATCTCGAGCGTACCGGCCTGCTGATCGAATCGCTGACGAGGCACTGGCGGGACAGCACGCCTTTCCAGCTGTTGATCGTATCGCCGGCACGCGATGTAGGTCTCCTGCGAACCAAGCTGCCACGCTCTAGGAACATCGACGTTTCGGTGCGCTCCGAGAGTGAGTTCTTCCCGACCTTCAGCCCCTTCTACCTGTTGACCGGCTGGTATCGGCAGCAGCTGATCAAGCTGCACGTACCGGCGGTGCTGGGTTTCAGCGGCTACCTGACGCTCGACTCCGATGTCTGTTGTGTGGCCGACTTCGATGCCTCCACTTTCGTTCACGACCGGCGCGCGTTGTCGCGTTGGGAACCCAAGCGCTGCCATGACTGGTGGCGAGGCGCATCGGAGATGGTGGACGTGCCATACGACACTAAGGCGCATGGTCTGTCGGTCACGCCGAACATCCTTCACGGCGACCTTTCCGCGCAGACGCTGGACTATTTTCGTCGAGATGGCGGCGATCCATTGGCGACGCTCAGCCTGCGGGTCTTGCGCAAGCTTGGCTCGATCCCCTGGACGGAATATTCGCTCTACACCGCTGTAGCCGAGCGCAAGGGCAACTTGCTTGACTATCACCTCCACTGGGATCCCTGTTACTTCTCGGAGACGCAGCTCTTCTCGGATCGAACCTGCGTGTGGGACGCCGATGACTTCGAGCGGTTGGCCAAGCTGCCGACTGGGAGCACACCAGGCGGCAAGTTCATAATCATCCAGAGCCATGCCCGCATCCCCCTCCAGCTGGTACGCGACTACTGTTTAAGTTTCGCGAGTTAGAAGCACCGTCAAGGCGCGTTGACACCTACGCTCGCGCCGAGGTTCACCATGAAAACTGCCAAATGGCGTTCTGGTCAGATTACCCGGCAGCGGATTGTTTGTGCAGCAGTCGTGCTCTTCTCAGAGGCCTTACGACGAAATCAAGTTGCGCGACATATCGCGATGCCGCCAACGTACTTTGCGCGCAGACCGCCCTGCGCACTCCGGATGATCTCGCCCACCACGACTGCATGCAATATCGGTGGGGCGACACTGTGTTCACGTGGCCTTTCAGGGAGACGGCAAATCTCGACGGATTTCGGTACTGGGCCCTGTAACTGTCAATGGCCCCGATTTGGCGGTTCGTGCGGCGGTTGACGGCCTGGGGATTGGCTACTTGCCGGTGAAGAACTGGAAGTACGGGTTCTCGACCCAACGCTCGCATACCTCTTCGTCCGAGAGCGCGTAGATGTGCTTGAGCAGCAACAGGCCGATCATGAATCAGGCCGACCCTGCTCGCTGTACGGCGGGGCATCTCCCCACCGATCCAGGTCCAGTCGATCCCGGCCGCCAGGCGAACCAGCTCGTGCCTGGGGTTGATGATCTGATCGAGCCTGGATCGGAACAGATCATCCGACTTCGACGTCTCGCGCTGCTTGGGTCGTATGCCAACCTCTGCTGCCAAGCGAATCACAGGTTGGTCGGCGCGAGTATCGCCAAAAACGAAATCGCAAGATCCGGCCACCTCACGGCACCGAATCCTGTGAATCCAATTATGCCTCCAGCGCAAAAATCGACTCTGTTTCAGTCCCTTACGGGTTCTTCACGGGCGACTGCCTATACGAGCGAAGCCTCGGCAGAGCCCTACATTCTATCGGGGCGACTGATCCGTGGCTTGAAGACTGGGGGCCGCCCTATGAGGGCCATTTCCTCTACTATCCGAGGAGGCGCCAGGTCCCGACAGCGCTACGCGCCGCTGCTTGAGCCCGTTCTGCCTGAGTGCGAACAGGGGAAAGCGGAACATCGCCCTCGACCTCAAGCCTGAGCAAGCGTGGACTTGTCGACCTGTCATCACTACCAGCTGATGAATTTCTTCACCGCAAGCCATCCGCAAACACCCAGCGCAATCAGCACGGCGACGCCGACGGCTATGAGACAGAAAAAATGCGATGCTCTCCTAGCAGTCTGCTGAAAAACCTAGCGTGATGGAACGAAGAATGATTGCATGAAGCCAGTGTGTAGTCAGAGAGTTCGGTTATGCGTGGTGGATTTCGGGATCAAGGCGGGCTCTTCAGCTACATCAGCCCGGAGGATCGCGTTCCGGCCAGTCACCCCCTTCGCAAGGTTCGAGAGCTTGTTCGTGAGGTGCTGACGGGCCTGAACCGCAGTTTCGCCAAGCTGTATTCGCACGAAGGTCGACCTTCGATTCCACCGGAACAGCTGCTGAGCGCGCTTCTGCTTCAGGCCTTTTACGGCATCCGATCGGAGCGGCAGCTGATGGAGCAGCTCGATTACAATCTGCTGTTTCGCTGGTTTGTGGGGCTATCGCCTGACGAGCGGGTGTGGGACCCGACCACCTTCACAAAGAACCGGGAACGCCTGCGGCGCGGCGAGGTGCTGCAAAAGTTCATGGCCGAGCTTCTGGCTCACCCGCAGGTGAAGCCGTTGCTGTCAGATGATCATTTCTCGGTCGACGGCACCCTGATCGAGGCTTGGGCTTCGCACAAGAGTTTCAAGCCGAAGGATGGCGACAAAGGCGACGACGGCTCCAACTTCCATGGCCAGAAGCGCAAGAACGACACTCATGCCTCGACCAGCGATCCTGATGCCAAGCTCTATCGCAAGGCCGCCGGTCGCGAGGCGAGGCTGAGCTACATGGGCCATGTCGTCATGGAGAACCGCAATGGTCTTGCCGTCGCTGGCATGGTCACGCAGGCCAACGGCACGGCCGAACGGCGTGCTTCTGAGGCAATGCTGAAACCCAAGGCAAGGCCCGCCGGTCAGCGCATAACGGTGGCGAGGACAAGGCCTATGACAGCCGAGATCATGTGAGCGCCCTGCGCGGCATCAATGTCACCCCGCACGTCGCGCAAAACAATGCTCCGAACAAGGCCGGCCGGTGCCGGACCAGCGCCATCGACGAGCGCACCACTCGTCACGTCGGCTATCGCATCTCCCAGACTTGCCGGGCGATGATCGAGTGCATCTTCGGTTGGGGTAAGCAACACGGCACGATGCGCAAGACCAAGCATCGGGGCGTCTCTGCCGTGGGCGCCGACTTCATGCTCAACCTGATCGCCTACAACCTTGTTCGCATCCCCAAGCTCCTCGCCACCTGAGCCCGGACTCCGTCCGAGGCACGTCTTCGCCCGCGATATCCCGCAGATATCCCACCAGAACCTTCCCAAATCCCTCCTGAAGAAGCACCAAGCCTCACTTCAGGAGGTTTTTCAGCAGACTGCTAGAGAATCATAAACGGTTGGCAACCGTCAATGTTGATGCCACTCTTCTAACGCTACATCAAGAATGACACGCTCGCCAAGACTGTGACGACGTTGACTACAGCGAGCGGCCAAAGTGAACGATTCCGTGCACCGACTGTCGCAGCCCGTCATCGCTGCTTGTGATTATTGGGCACCTCGAAGAATAGGTCAAACAGTGACACGCTGGCCATGGATGCCAGCGTTTCGTGGTTTCGACGCGGTTTTAGCTGCTGCGTCGCGGACGAAGCCGTTTACGATCCATTTCGTCTATCACCTTCAAGCAAAGATCCGCCGCCTTCCGATAATTCTCAGAAGCAGCGAGCGCTCGCTCGGCACGAGCCGTAAACAGCTTCTTCGCACTTTGGGACGATACCAAGTCCGACATCATCAAAGCCTCTGCTGCATCGTCTCCATGCTTCTTTGCTTCGGCCCACGCCTTCGCATAAGCGTCGGCCGCGCGCTTCAGATCGAGTTCCTTCATTTTGACTCTCCTAACTGAAACTATGTTTGACCTTTCTAATCGTGCGCGATCGGAGGCGACCTCCGCTCTTATTTCGACCTTACTCCGTCGCAGCAGGCTCCACGACCGCCGGCACTCGCGGTTTGCGGAGCAGTAGTAGCAGCGGCGCCGACAGCAGCGTAACCCACATCATGAAAGTGAAGTCGTTGAGATAGGCGATGGTCGCTGCCTGGCGTGTTACTTCGCCGTTGAGGGCCGTGACGCCCGACATCGTGTGCCAGTTCCACGCTTGCGGCAGCCAGGGCGACTGCAGCATGGTGCGGAATGGGGTCATGACGTTGGCGATGTCAGCATGGTTGACCTGGGTGTTCTGGGCGAGCAGCGTGACCACGATCGAGATGCCGATGCTGCTGCCGATGTTGCGCATCAGGCTGTACATGGCCGTGCCCTCGTTCCGGTAATGCGGGGCGAGGGTCGAGAACGTCACGGTGCTGAGCGGCACGAAGATGAAGCCGAGCCCCAGCCCCTGGATGATGCCGGTCCAGACGATGGTCGAGACCGGCACCTCGGTGGTGAAGCCGGACATCTCCCACAGGGAGAGCGCGGTCAAGCCGATGCCGAGCAGGATCAGCAGGCGGGTGTCCAGCTTGCCGATCAGTCGGCCGACCAGGACCATCGCAATCATGGTGCCGCCCCCCCGCGGCGCGAGCACGTAGCCGGTGGTCAGCACGGGGAAGCCCATCAGGTTCTGGAGGAAGGGCGGCAGGAGGGCGAGGGTGGCGAGGAGGACCACGCCGACCATGAAAATGAGGAAGAGCCCCACCGCGAGGTTGCGGTCGCGGAACAGAGCGGGCTCGAGGAACGGCTCGCGCGCCGTGAACATATGCACCAGGAACATGTAGAGGAAAAGACCCGCGAGCATCGCCTCGGCCACGATCTCAGTCGAGGCGAACCAGTCCTGGGACTCGCCCCGATCGAGCATCAGCTGCAACGCGGCGATGGCGAGGCTCAAGACCGCGAAGCCGAAGAAGTCAAAGCCGCGGCGCCGGTCACGGGGCGTCTCCGGTACGAAGGCGAGAATGCCGATGAGCGCCAGGATGCCGAACGGCAAATTGATGTAGAAAACCCAACGCCAGTCGTAGGTCTCGGTAAGGTAGCCGCCGAGGGTGGGCCCGAGGATGGGGCCCACCATTACTCCGACGCCCCACATGGCCATGGCTGAACCATGCTTCTCGCGCGGGTAGGTGTCGAGCAGGACGGCCTGCGAGAGTGGTACAAGCCCGGCACCGAAGGCGCCCTGCAACAGGCGATAGAGCACGATCTCGACGAGCGACGAAGCCGCACCGCATAGCATCGAGGCGATAGTGAAGCCGGTCACCATGACCGCAAACAGCCGCTTGCGCCCCAGGCGAGCGGCCAGCACGCCGGTAGGCGGGGTCATGATCGCGGCCGCGACGATGTAAGAGGTCAAGACCCACGAGATCTGGTCTTGGGTAGCCGACATGCTGCCCTGCATGTGTGGCAGCGCGACGTTTGCGATGGTGGTGTCCAGCGCCTGCATGATCGTCGCCAGCATGATGGAGACAGTGATCAGGCCGCGTTCGAACCGCCTGCTCGCGGCGCCGGCCTCCTTCATCGGCTCGGTTCCGCCTGGGCAGCGACGTTGTGCGAGACGCCGAACCAAGAGAGCGCGGTCCGCACGAAGCCGGGGAGCGGCCGGCGATGCCCGGTGTCGATTTCGACTGTCGTGCTCATGCCGGAGCGCAACCGCGGATCCCGGCCGTTCGTCTCGACGGCGATACGCACGGGGATGCGCTGCACCACCTTGACCCAGTTGCCGGTGGCGTTCTGGGGCGGGATGACGGAGAACTCCGCGCCGGTCGCCTGGCTGAGGCTTGCCACCGTCCCGTGCCACTCGTGGTCGGGGTAGGTGTCCACATGGATCGTCACCGGCTGGCCGGGGCGGACGTGGGCCAGATCGGTTTCCTTGAAGTTCGCCTCGATCCAGAGGCCGGTGTCGGCGACGAGGCTCATCACCGGGCTGCTCATCGGGCCGTTTCCGATGACCTGCTGGCCAACCTGCGGCGTGTTACTCGCGATGCCCGCGAAGGGCGCGCGCACGATGGTTCGTTTGAGGTCGAGAGCGGCACGATCGACCGCCGCCTTCGCTGCCAGGAATCGCGGGTGGCGCTCCGCCGGGATGTCCGGGTCGCCGGCAAGCTGTGCCCGGATCTGCGCCATCTCCTGCTCCGTGACCCGAATACGGCTGCCCGCCACGTCGAAGTCGTGGCGGGCAGCATCGTGCTTGCTGCGGGAGACGACGGCGCTGACGACCAGCTTGGACTGCCGCTCGAACTCGGTCTCGGCGAAAGCCAGGTTGGTCCGGGCAAGCGCCAGCTCCTCCTGCTTCTGCCGGTAGCTGCCCTTCAGGCTTTCGATCTCGTCGCGCAGGCCGGCAAGCCGCGCCTCCGCCTCGGCCAACGCAATATGATAGGGCCGGTCGTCGATGTGGAATAACACATCGCCCATGGCCACACGCTGATTCTCGCGCGCCGAGACCTCGGCGATAAGGCCGGAGACTTCCGCGGCGATCATCACCTTGTCTGCCTTCACGTAGGCATTCTCCGTGCTGACGTAGCGGCCGCCCGTCACTTAAAAGTAGCCGCCGATAATCGCCACGATCAGCGGGCCAAGGAGTAGCAGGGAGCGCCGCAGCCAGCGGCGTGGCGCGGCCAATCGAGGAGGCCGCCAGCTCAACCCGGCCTGCTGCCCTGAGGGGATCGTCTTGTCCAAGCCGTGGGCACGGCATGAACGCTCAGCTGCGTCCTGCTGCATCCGAGAAGGCTTTCTCCGGTCTCCTGCCAATGCTGTCGTCTTCGCTCTCGACCTCAATCAGGTTGCGCTTCATGTGGCGCAGGGCATCGATGAGCACCTGTTTCGTGCCGTCACGCATTCCGGCCATGGCTTCTTCACGGGTCTCGGCCGCGAGAGCCCACATGCGGTCGAGAAGCAGTTGGGCGGCAGCGGTCAGATAGAGACGGAAAGCCCGGCGGTCGTCGAGATCGGGTCGGCGTGCGACCAAGCCGGCCTCCTGCAGCCGGTCGATCAGGCGGGCCAGCGTCATCGGCTGGACCTCCAGACTCTCGGCCAAAGTGACCTGGTTCACGCCCTCCTGTCGGGACAAGTAGGCTAGCGCCTGCCATTGGGCTTGAGATAGCCCGAGTTCTTGTGCCCGGCGGTTGAAGTTCCGCCGCAGCAGCCGCGCCACGTCGTTCACCAGGAAGCCGACGCTTTGGTCAGGGTCGTGCATATCTCCGCACCGTCTCCGTCAATAATAACCTTAGCATATTATAAGTAGAGGAGACTTTTCTACAAGAGGAATGCGCCGGCTGCATCCAGCAGAAAAACGGCGGTAGGACGATCAGGATCGGCCCCTTGTGGTGCGGCTTGATGGCGATCAGGCGTGCGCCTGCAGATGCTGCTTCTGGAGAACGCCGAGAGACCGGCTGTAATGTTCGCCTCGGGGACGGGGTGACGGAAGTGGTGCGTTACAGCCGGAGCCTAGCCCGGATTTCTCAAACTGACACTTGTGTCGTGTGTGGCGGCGGGTGCACCAGAAGTGGTGTTGGATTGAGCGGTCCGTGCTGGGAGTTTGATCCAATGCGGACAAGCGCAAGGGCCGCCGAGTGGAGGCGTTGATCGGCGCGATGTGAACTGTGCGCTGTCTGGTTCGTCAGTGGGCGGCAGCGCCATCGGGCGGTCGACAAGCAGCGGCAAGGCTGAGGAAGGCCTGCTTGAAGGAGCGCCGGTAAGGACAGGCCGAGGCCATTGCGACCTTGATGCGCCGGCAACTGATGGTGATCAGCGCGCCGATCTTGAGCAGGGCGAGCCGGATGGAGTGGCACTGGGCCTTGGCGAAGCGGGTGTGCTTGAGGCCAATGCGGCGCAGAGCGCAGAGCAGGACGTAGGCCATCGAGGCGAACCACAGGCGCAGCTGGTTTGCGCGCATGGTGGCGGTCGAGGTGCGGTCGGCGAACAGGTCGGCCTGGCACTCCTTGATGCGGTTCTCCATGTCGCCGCGGGCGCAGTAGATCTTCTCGTAGAGCGCCCGCGCCTTGCCACCCACGAGCGAGGTGACGATGAAGCGCGGGTTGGCCTCGCCCTGGGTCCACTCCGCCTTGGCGATCACGCGGCGCCGACGGCTCCAGCTGTCGAGCGTCGTCCATTGGAAGTCCTTGAAGCAGCGGGCCGGCCGGCCGAGCCGCTGGCTCTCTGCCCGAGCGGCCGCCAGCTGCCCTGCGATCTCGCCAGCCAGACGGCTGTTGCGCGCCAGGCCGAACACGAAATCCACCCCGTTGGCCTCGCACCACGCCATCAGCGCCTCGCGGGCGAAGCCCGAGTCGGCGCGCAACAGGATGCGGACCCGTGGCCAGTGCTGGCGGAGCTGGCTCACGATCCGCGCCACTTCCGCCTCGGCCCCGGCCGAGCCGTCGATGTTGGACCGCCGCAGCTTGGCCGCCAACAGGTGGCGGCCACACATCACATAGAGCGGCAGGTAGCAGTAGCAGTCGTAGTAGCCGTGGAAAAACCGCCCCTCCTGATCGCCGTGCAACGGGTCGTCGGTGGCGTCCAGGTCGAGCACGATCTGGGTCGGCGGCCGCTTGTGCGCCTCGACGAACAGCTCGACCAGCAACCGCTCGATGGCCGCTCCGTCATGGCTGATCTTGTGATACTTCGTCGGCTCCGGCCGGCTCAACTCCAGCCGGTTCAACGTGCTCTTGCCCGCCACCGCCGCGCAGTCCTTGCGATGCGCTTGCAGCTTGCCCGCCAGCACCGCGAACAGGCGATCGTGCCGAAGCTGGTCGTGGTCGTTGAGGTCTTCGTAACCCAGCGCAAGCCCGAACACGCGCTGCCCGACCAGGGTGCGCACTTCGTGCTCGACCAGATGCGCCTGCCGGCGATCGCCAAAGCACGCGGCGAACCGATCAATCAGCCCGATCGCTCGGTCTGCTGCCCCCAGCAGCAAGCCCCCACCGTCCGAGGTCACCGCACCGCCGTCGAACGAAGCCACAACCTCGCGCCTGTCAATCGGTGCAAAGCCAAACAAATCCGCGGTACACTCTGTCGGCATCGGAGGACTTCCCTTTCTCGGATCAAGTCGTTGCTGCACAACAACTTTCTCAGAGACTGGCCTCCGATGCACCTCTCGCCTTTGAGAAATCCGGGCTAGCGTTATGGATCACAACGAAGAGGGGGCAGCAGATCGACTTGGTGTTGAGCATCGCGGTCGTAGCGTTTGCTGGCGCCGCAGCTGTCGCTGCCCGGTGGTCGGGAGGATCGTCAGTGGATTCGTCAGCACCAACGGCCAGGCGATGGAGACCGACATCGCCACCGAGACTGCGGGCAAAGGCCGAATAGGCCTGGCTGTCCAGCAAAGACTGCCGCTTGATCAAGGGCCTGAAGTACACCCTGCTGTCGTGCCGCGAGAACCTCACTCTGGAGGGCAAGCGCGCGCAAGCCGCTGCCGGCCGCCAACAAGCGGCTCAACACCGCCCACCTGCTCAAGGAGCGCTTCGGCCAGCTCTGAGACTACCGCCACGAGGGCTGGGCCCGGCGCTTCTTCGACAACTGGCGCCAAAGCTCAAGTGGCAGCGGCTGAAGCCCTATGAGCCTTCGGCGCCGTGATCGAGCGCCACTGGGATGGCATTGCCGCCTACTCCAGGCCCGAGAACAAGGTCTCCCTGGGATTCGTCGAGGGCCTCAACAACAAGATCCGCATGCTGCAGCGGTGGGCCTACGGCCTGCGCGACCAAGAGTACCTCCGCCTCAAGGTCCTCACTTGCGTGCTTCCCGCGCTATGATCGGCTCAAACCACCCACTCGATTCCCTGAAGACCCTTGAATGACTTGAGCGCGAATGGGTCTGCACTTCTGTGACTGGCTCAGTCGAGCAACTCGCCGAGTCAGGCGGCGAGATCGAAGTCCGCGAGGTCGGGCAAACTCATCTCCTTGCGGAAGCGATCGAAGCTCCAGGGCCAGAGCGCAGGATTGCCCCTGCGGTCGAGGTACCAGCTCCGGCAACGGCCGTTGACAACATCACTCTTCGCGGGTTTGTTGACATGGATCAATGTCAACAGCGGTTGACGCAAGTCGAATGCAATCCGCTTTTTCTCTCAAGATGGCCGACATAACCGAGGAGAAAGGGCCCACGATATGTCGACAGACAAGTCTGAAAGCGCGCCGGTCCTGAGATTTCCAGCAACTTTTTGGCCGCAGCTCGAGTGGACGAAGAAAGCAATCGATAGGTCAGGGGCGGCCCTGCGCCGAAGCGCTTGCCTTCTCTACTCGCCTCCAGGCACAGGCCGACTTCGTACAGGGCCTGGCAGGATGCAAGGACCTGTCGGAAATCTTGAAACAGCAGTCGGAGTTCATGAAGGCGTCTTGGGGTGCCTACGCCACGGAACTTCCCAAGGTGCTCGATCTGGGCAGGCTGACGGGCACGGCGCAAAAGGCAGCTGACTAGCGGTCGGCGCTGGCCGAAGGAACATGGCACGATGAAGCGCCTCGGCAAGCCGTGGACCGTCGGGATGGTCACGCTCGTCCTAGCCGGTGGGGCCTACCTTGCCTGGCTGTATCTGAAACCGGCAAGCCTACCCGCAGGGATTGCGGCGGGTAACGGTCGCATCGAGGCTGTGGAGATCGATATTGCGACCAAGATCCCGGGCCGGATCAAGGACATCCTGGTGGACGAGGGAGACTTCGTCAGCGCGGGACAGGTGCTCGCCCACATGGACACCGAGCAGCTTGAAGCTCAGAAACGAGAAGCGCAGGCCCAGCTGCAGAGGGTCACGATCGCCGTGCAGACTGCGCAAAGCACGGTGAGGCAACGGGAGGCGGAACGCGCTGCGGCCGCCGCCGTCGTGGCCCAACGCGAAGCGGAGCAAGATGCTGCCGAACGTCGGCTCGCACGTTCGGTGGAGCTGGCGCCTCGCGGCGCCACGCCAATACAGACGCTGGACGATGATCGCGCTCGGTACCAGGGCGCCAAAGCGGCGACCAGCGCGGCGAAAGCGCAGGTGGAGGCAACGGAGGCTGGCCTTGGTGCGGCGAAGTCGCTGGTTGTCGAGGCGAAAGCGGCGGTCGAGGCGGCGCAAGCGACCATCGACCGCATCGAGGCCGACATCAAGGACAGCACCCTTCGCTCGCCGCGTGACGGGCGGGTGCAGTATCGCGTGGCCCAGCCGGGAGAAGTTCTCTCCGCTGGCGGACGCGTTCTCAACTTCGTCGACTTGAGCGACGTCTACATGACTTTCTATCTGCCGACCGAACAGGCTGGCCGGGTCGCGCTCGACGCCGAAGCCCGCATCGTGCTCGATGCCGCCCCGCAATACGTTGTTCCTGCAAGGGTTTCCTATGTGTCCGATGTTGCGCAGTTCACGCCGAAGACCGTGGAGACCGCTGAGGAACGTCAGAAGCTGATGTTCCGCATCAAGGCCCGCATCGCGCCAGAGCTGCTCCGTAAGTATATCCGGCGGGTCAAGACGGGGTTGCCGGGAATGGCTTACGTGAAATTGGAGCCGGAAGCTGAATGGCCGGCTTTCTCGAACGGCACGCTTGCGCAATGAGTGCCACTGCCCCTGATCGCGCTTCAGCAACCGCCGTGGATGCCGTGGCAAGGCTGCACGGCGTGGGTCTTTCCTATGGCAGCACGCGCGCGTTGGACGCCATCAGCCTCGACATGCCGGCCGGCCGCATGGTCGGGCTGATCGGGCCGGACGGCGTCGGCAAATCGAGCCTGCTTTCCTTGATCGCCGGTGCGCACGCCATCCAAGACGGACGCATCGACGTGCTGAGCGGGGACATGGCCAACGCAGGCCATCGTCGGTCGGCATGCCCGCGCATCGCCTATATGCCCCAAGGCCTGGGCAAGAACCTCTATCAGACGCTGTCGGTCCTCGAGAACGTCGACTTTTTCGGCCGGCTCTTTGGCCACGCTCGGGCGGAAAGGGAGCGCCGCATCCGTGATCTGCTGCAGAGCACGGGCCTTGCGCCCTTCGCCGATCGCCCGGCGGGCAAGCTGTCGGGCGGCATGAAGCAGAAGCTCGGCCTATGCTGTGCGTTGATCCATGATCCGGATCTCCTCATTCTGGACGAACCGACCACCGGCGTGGACCCTTTGTCGCGCCGTCAGTTCTGGACCCTGATCGACCAGATCCGGGCCGCACGGCCCGGCATGAGCGTCGTGGTGGCGACCGCCTACATGGAGGAAGCCGCTCGCTTCGACTGGCTCGTCGCCATGGACGCCGGTCGAGTCCTGGCTATGGGAAGTCCTTCGGAATTGTTGTCGCGCACCGGCTCCTCCTCGCTCGATGCCGCCTTCATCGCGCTTCTGCCGGAGGAGAAGCGCAAGAGCCATCGAGCAGTGCACATTCCGCCCCGGAACCTGTCCGCCGACGGCGAGGCCGCCATCGAGGCCGAAGGCTTGACCATGCGCTTCGACGCCTTCGTCGCGGTGGATCATGTGAGCTTCCGTATCAGTCGCGGTGAGATCTTCGGTTTTCTCGGCTCGAACGGCTGCGGCAAGACTACCACCATGAAGATGCTGACCGGGTTGCTGTCCCCAAGCGACGGCCGGGCGATCTTGTTCGGCCGGGAGGTCGATCCGCAGGACGTCGAGGTCCGCCGCCGCGTTGGTTACATGTCGCAGTCCTTCTCGCTCTATACGGAACTCACCGTTCGGCAAAACCTCGACCTGCATGCGCGCTTGTTCAAGCTCGCGCCCGAAACGATTCCCGCTCGCATCGAGGAGATGGCGAAACGCTTCGATCTTGTTGGTGTCATGGACGAACTGCCAGATGCGCTGCCGCTCGGCATCCGCCAGCGCCTGTCGCTTGCAGTGGCGGTCATCCACTCGCCCGAGATGCTCATTCTCGACGAGCCAACCTCGGGTGTCGATCCGATCGCGCGCGACGCGCTGTGGCAGATGCTCATCGGTCTCGCCCGCAACGACGGCGTGACGATCTTCATCTCGACGCATTTCCTGAATGAGGCAGAGCGCTGCGACCGCATCTCGTTCATGCATGCAGGCAAGGTTCTGGTCACCGACACACCGGCAAATATCATGGCGGGGCGGGGCGACGCGACGCTCGAAGACGCATTCATCCGTTATCTGGAACAAGCAAGCCGCGGCGAGGCGCCACCCCATGCGGAACCCACTGGCGAGCCTATCCTTGCCCCGGCCCAAAGTCGGCACGGTCCGGCGACGAGCCGCCGTTTCGATCCACGGCGAATGGTCAGCTACGCCCTGCGCGAATCACTCGAGCTGAGGCGCGATCCCGTGCGACTCACTCTGGCGCTGGTTGGCAGCGTCATCCTGATGTTCGTCATGGGCTACGGCATCAACCTCGACGTCGACAACCTGACCTTTGCTGTCCTCGACCACGACCGGACTACCACAAGCGAGAACTACGTCAACAACATTGCGGGCTCGCGCTATTTTGTGCAGAAGCCGCCGATCACCGACTACGCCGACCTCGACCGGCGGATGCGCAGCGGTGAAGTCAGCCTCGCGATCGAGATTCCGCCCAATTTCGCGCGTGATGCAGCACGCGGCCGCAATGTCCAGATCGCAGCATGGGTCGATGGAGCGATGCCACAGCGCGCCGAGACGATCCGCGGCTACGTGCAGGGCATGCATGCGGAATGGCTGGCCGAGAAGGTCCGAACCATGTTCGGCAAGCAGGCTGCCATCGGACCCTTTCAGTTGGAAGTTCGATACCGTTACAATCCTGGGATCGAGAGCCTTGTTGGCATGGTGCCAGCGGTCATTCCGCTGTTGCTCATGCTCATTCCCTCGATGCTGGCGGCGCTGAGCGTGGTGCGCGAGAAGGAGCTGGGCTCAATCGTCAATTTCTACGTCACGCCCGTCACCCGGCTCGAATTCCTGCTGGGCAAGCAAGTCCCCTACATTGCGCTGTCCATGATGAGCTTTCTCCTGCTGACGGGCGCGGCATTTTTCGTCTTTGGTGTGCCCTTCACCGGTAGCTTCGTTGCGCTCACGCTGGGCGCGCTGCTTTACGTGATCGCCGCAACGGGCCTGGGTTTGCTCATCTCCACGTTCATGAGCAGCCAAGTGGCTGCCATGTTCGGAACCGCCATTCTCACCCTCCTGCCGGCTGTACACTTTTGCGGGATCATCGATCCTGTCTCCTCGATGCAGGGCGTAGGTGCGTGGATCGGGCGCGTCTTCCCCACGACGTATTTCGTGACCATCGCGCGCGGGGCATTTTCCAAGGGTCTCGGCTTGCAGGACTTAGGGCCGGCCTTCGTGCCTCTGGCGATCGCCGCGCTGGCCCTGCTTGCCGCAAGCACGGCACTGCTGAAGAAACAGGCCAGCTGACATGCGTATCCCCAACATCCTTCAGCTCGGTGTCAAGGAACTACGCGGCCTTGCGCGCGACCCAGTCATGGTCGTGCTGATTGTCTATGCTTTCACCCTCGCTGTGTACAGTCAGGCAACAGTGTCTCCTGAGACGCTCAACAAGGCGGCCATCGCGATCGTCGACGAAGACCAGTCGCCTCTCTCGGCGCGCATCGTCGGAGCTTTCTACCCGCCTTATTTCACGCCTCCCGTCCAGATCACACCATCAGAAATGGATCGGCGGATGGATGCGGGCATCGACACCTTCGCACTTGATATCCCGCCTGATTTCCAGCGAGACTTGCTGGCCGGCCGCTCGCCTGCGGTTCAGCTCAACGTCGACGCCACGCGAATGACACAGGCCTTCAGCGGCAGCGGCTACGTGCAGAGCATCGTCGCTGGCGAGGTCACTGACTTCGCGCGGCGCTATCGCTCCGCCGCTCTCGAGCAGGTCGATCTGACTCTGCGCATGCGCTTCAATCCCAACCTGACGAAGTCGTGGTTCGGCGCCATCACAAGCCTCATCAACAATATCACCATGCTGACGGTCGTGCTGACCGGGGCCGCCCTAATCCGTGAGCGCGAGCACGGCACGATTGAGCATCTTCTGGTCATGCCGGTGACACCGATCGAGATCATGCTGAGCAAGATCTGGGCCATGGGTCTTGTAGTGCTCGCTGTCTCGTCCTTATCGCTCGTCTTCGTGGTTCAGGGCGCCCTGGCCGTGCCGATTGAAGGGTCGCTATGGCTCTTTGCGCTAGCGGCTGCGTTGGACGTGTTTGCCACGGCCGCGATGGGCATCGCGCTCGCAACCGTCGCCGGCTCGATGCCGCGCTTCGCGCTGCTCATGATGCTTGTCCTTTTGCCGTTGCAGGTCCTCTCCGGCAGCCTGTCGCCGCGAGAGAGCATGCCCGAATTCATCCGTACCACCATGCTGGCCGCACCGAACACGCACTTCGTGATGCTCGCCCAGTCCATCCTGTTTCGCGGCGCCGGATTCAGTGTCGTGTGGCCGCAGTTCCTAGCTTTGGCCGCGATCGGCGCTACTCTGTTCGCGTTTTCGTTGAGACGGTTCCGCAACTTCTTGAAGTAGGAAGCCGGGGGCTGACATGAACAATGCCCATCTGTCCTCTTTGTCGGCGATCGCCGGATCCGCGGTTGGCGCGCTGCCGTCTTTCGCGACGACATCGGCTGACGTTGAACGCACAGGAGCGTTCCAGTAGGTCCGCTCGGCCACAATATCTGGCCTGAAGAGGTGCACCATGCGGAGCATTTTGGTAGCGACAGACGGCTCAGACGCAGCGGACCGTGCCGTGGACGTCGCTGCAGAGCTGGCGAAGGCCGTGGGCGGCGATCTCACTCTTCTAACCGTTGGTGGGAACCTCTCCGCGGAGGAGATCAGGCAACTGTCCTCGGCGGAAAAGGATCTATGGGACGCGCTTGACTCGATTTCGAAGCAGCTCCTGAGGCGCGGTATCGAGCGCGCGCGCCGCTTCGGCCTGGCGATGGCGAACACACACATCGCTTGGGGAGATCCAGCGGCAGCCATCATAGAGACAGTTCAACGAGAAGCGATCGACACCCTCGTTGTTGGAAGACGTGGACGCGGGCAGCTTGCAGGCTTGCTATTAGGCAGCGTATCGCAGAAGGTCGTAACGCTTGCTCCTTGCATCGTGATCGTCGTCCCATGACGCGCATGAGCATAATGGGGCGATGCGATTCCTCAACATCGATTGAGATGTATCAAGTCGAACCCTCCTATTTTCCTCATAAGAGATGAAGTCAGTGGAGGCGGTGTTCGAGCCCATCATGAGAACATGAGGAGCGACATGAAAGAATTCGATCTAAAGCGTGCGATCGACGCTTATACAAAAGCTGGGGCTGAAGCAAAGAAGCACGGAGATGAGGCACCAGAGGCTTTGACGATGGCTGAAATCGTATCGTCCGAACGTGCAAAGAAGCTATTTGCACAGAGCGCCGAGCGGTCGCTCGTTGATTCTGAGAATTATCGGAAGGCAGCTGACATTTGCCTGAAGGTCGTAGAAGAAATGGATCGCAAACGATCTCGTGTCGGAAGAAGTCCCTGATGCCGGCCGGATCTCCGGTTATGCGCATGTAGTGAGCGCGACAGCGGGCAGGTCAGTGGTCCCTGAGGCCTTGACATTGATGCGTGCGGGAAGAGTGAGAGGGCCGTGCCGAGTTCCGTGACGGATTGGTCGAGAGAGGATCTCTCGGCCGTCCGTCGTGGAGTACATAGACATGGCCAAGACCACACGGAAGGTCACGCTCAGCAGCTCACGCGACATTCCCTTCAACAAACTTGCGCCCAGCCAGTCTAACGTCCGGCGCGTGAAAGCTGGGCTCTCGGTCGAGGAGCTGGTCGAGGACATCGCCCGACGCGGGCTCCTGGAGAGCCTCAACGTCCAACCGGTGCTCGACTCTCAGGGCAAGGAGAACGGCACGTTCGAGGTTCCGGCGGGCGGACGCCGTTATCGCGCACTGGAGCTCCTGGTGCAGCAGAAGCGCCTCGCCAAGACCGCGCCTGTACCCTGCGTCGTTCGTGAGGCGCCTGCCGACATGCTCGCCGAGGACGATTCGCTGGCAGAGAACGTCCAGCGCGTCCCGCTCCATTCCCCTCGACCAGTTCCTCGCCTTCCAGACCTTGCGCGAGAAGGGAAGCTCGGAGGAGGATACCGCCGCCTCTTTTGTGAGCGTCAATGGTTGTGAGGCAGCGTGCTGTCGCCGACGTATTTGAGCTTCAGGCCGTCAAGATAGCTCAGATCCTCGGCCAGTTCACGAAACGTCACCCTGCTGGGCGAAGCGAGGTACCGCAGTTCCGTGAGTTCGGCCGAACTCGCCACCAGCCTCCGCCCGCCGTCCTCCGCTGCGCTCCGGCCGGTCCCCGATAGCACCAGTTCGATCCGCTCCTCCACCGTCGTCAGATGCTCGCAGCAGGCCGCCCAGGTCGCATCCGAAATGCGGCCATCGGATCTGGATTAGCGCAATGCGAATCCTTCATACCCGCCCGCCACGACCTCCTCGCACTTCTGGCGGTACTTGGGCGCGCCGCCGGCGTAAGCCATGAAAGTGCGCTTCTGGCGCCCGGCGACGTTCTTGTTGACGCCGGTGATCCAGGAATCGACCTGCATGGCCAGCAGCTTGTTGCCGGTGTCGTAGACGTGCGCCGTCCACTCGTCCTCGGCCTCGCGCGTCGCCTCGAGCCTCTTGAGGCCCTTGTCGCGCATATAGACCAGCATGTCACCGACGAAGTCGACGTTCTGCTCGATGCAGCGCGGGATGTTGCAGAAGGTGGCAGCGTTGTGTGGGCCGACCAGCGTGAGGAAGTTGGGGAAGCCCGCGATGTTGAGCCCGAGATAGGTGTGCGGGCCGTTGGCCCACTTGTCCCTGAGCTTCTGGCCGCCTTTGCCCCGGATGTCGATGCGATCGAATGCGCCGGTGATGGCGTCGAAGCCGGTGGCGAAGATGATCATGTCGAACTCGTACTCGGCGTCCGAGGTCTTGATGCCTTTCGCGGTGACACGCTCGATCGGCGTCTCGCGCAGGTCGACCAGCTTCACGCTGGGTTGGTTATAGACCTCGTAGTAGCCGCTTTCGAGCGGCACGCGGCGCGTGCCGTAGCCATGGTTGGTCGGAATCAGCTTGTCGGCGATCCTCTGGTCCTTCACGCGGGCGCGGATCTTCTTGATGACGAACTTCGTCATTTCGTCGTTGGCCGCCTTGTCGATCAGCACGTCGCGGAAATTGCCCTGCCAGAAGGAGAAGCCAGGTTCGTTGTAGAGCTGCTCGAAGAACGCCTCGCGCTCTTCGGGCGACAGGTCCATGGCGTTGCGCTGGTCGGCGGTATGGATGAAGCAGCCCCAGGTCTCGCGGCAGCGCTTGAAGATGTCGTCGTAGCGCGCGCGGATCCTGTCCATCTCTTCGGGCGAGATCCTGCTGTTGCGCAGCGGCGTGCACCAGTTGGGCGTACGCTGGAACACGGTGAGATGGCCCACCGTCTTGGCGATCTCGGTGATGGCCTGCACGCCCGAGGCACCGGTGCCGATCACCGCCACGCGCTTGCCGGCGAAGGTCACCGGATGATGCGGCCACAGGCCGGTGTGGTAGGCCTCGCCCTTGAAATCGTCGGCGCCCGGGATGTTCGGCATGGTCGGCGCCGACAGGGGACCGATCGCGGTGACGAGAAAACGTGAGCGCGCCCGCTTGCCGTCCTCGAAGACGACCTCCCATTCGCCCGCCGCGTCGTCCCACGACGCCGACTTCACGCGCGCATGGAAGGTGATGTCGCGGCGCAGATCGAACTTGTCGGCGAGGAACTGGCAGTAGCGCAGATTCTCGGGCTGGCCGGAGAAATGCTCTGCCCAGCTCCATTCCTTCAGCACCTCGGGCGAGAAAGAAAAAACGTAGCTCCAGCTCTCCGAATCGAAACGGCAGCCGGGATAGCGGTTCCAGTACCAGGTGCCGCCGACATCGCCGCCGGCCTCGTAGACGCGCACCTTGAAGCCGAGCTGGCGCAGTTTCAGCAGCTGGTACATGCCCGATAGGCCGGCGCCGACGACGGCGACGTCCCAATGTTCAATCGCGGTGCTTTTCGCCATCATATTCCTCCCTCAGGAACCGCTCCTAACTATGTACGTTGCGGGCATAGCCAAGCAGCCACAAGAGCGTTGAAACAGTCGTTCACGTGCTCCTGCTGGATGCAATCGCCCGAACCCATCCACATCACAATTGTTCTGCATCCCCTCTTGACGACGTCAGGTCATAGCAATAGCTTCCCAAAAAACAAATGGCCATTAGAAAATGTGTGGGACGGAAAGTGCGGCTCAAAAGTGTGGCTCAAAATTGGCATGGCGTAAGAGGTCTCTACGTAGGTCCGATAACAGGGACGGACAACGAGATGGATGACGCTCCGATCCTTGACGTTGTCGCTTTGTCCAAAAAGTTCGGTGGCGTCACCGCCGTTCAGGACGTATCGCTCGACGTACCGCGTGGCGGTATCCTCTCGATCATTGGTCCGAACGGAGCGGGGAAGACTTCGCTCCTGAACATGATCTCAGGCTTCTACAAACCTGACACCGGCCGAATCGTGCTCGAGGGCAAGAACATCACTCACCGCAAGCCGAGTGAGATCGCAGAGCTTGGCGTGGCGCGCACCTTCCAGAACATCGCCTTGTTCAGTGGTCTGACGGTCCTCGACAACCTGATGCTGGGGCGCCACGTGCGCATGAACGCAGGCGTGCTGTCGAGCGTCATCTACTGGGGTATGGCGCAGAAGGAGGACATCGCCCACCGCGAGGCGTGCGAGGAGATCATCGAGTTCCTGAAGCTGCAGGATCTGCGCAAGCTGCCGACGGCGGCGCTCGCCTATGGTTTGCGCAAACGCGTCGAGCTCGGACGCGCCCTCGCCGTTGAGCCGAAGGTGCTGCTGCTCGACGAGCCGATGGGAGGCATGAACCAGGACGAGAAGGAGGACATGGCGCGCTACATTCTGGACGTAAACCAGGAGCGCGGCGTCACCATCGTGCTGATCGAGCACGACATGGGCGTAGTCATGGACATCTCCGATCATGTCGTCGTGCTCGATCGCGGCCGGCGCATCGCCGCCGGCACGCCGGAAAAGGTGCAGCGCGATCCCAAGGTGATCGAAGCCTATCTCGGTACAGCGAGGTCCAGAAGCGGCGCATGAGCCTCGTCGAATCCCCGCAGACCGACACGCTGCCAAAGCTTGTGGTGCGCAATGCGGCGACCGATCCGCGCGGCGCCGGTATGCGCGAGAAGACCCGCGGCATCTGGCAGACCTACAGCTGGAGCGACTATCGCGACCAGGTGCGAGACTTTGCCCTCGGCCTCGCCTCGTTGGATTTCAAACGTGGTGACAAGCTGTCGGTGGTGGGTGACAACCGCCCACAGCTCTATTTCGCGCAGCTTGCCGCGCAGGCGCTGGGCGGGGTCTCGGTGCCCGTCTACCAAGACTCCATTGCCGCCGAGCTCGTCTACGTGCTGAACCATGCCGAGACCTCGATCATCGTGGCCGAGGACCAGGAACAGGTAGACAAGGCTCTGTCGCTCAAGGACAAGCTGCCCAAGCTGCGCTGGATCATCTTCGATGATCCTCGTGGCCTGTGGTCGTATGACGATCCGATCCTGCAGTCGTACGAACGCGTCCTAGAGGCTGGCCGCGCGTTCGCCAAAGCGCGCCCGCAGTACTTCGAGACCGAACTCACCAAGGGTCGCCCCGACGACACGTCAATAATCGCCTACACCTCGGGAACGACGGGCGCCCCCAAGGGCGCCATGCTCAGCCACCGTAACATAATCACTACGGCCGAGGCTTTCGCCGAGGTCAACGACGTCAAGGTCGGCGACAACTGGCTCTCCTATCTGCCGATGGCCTGGGTCGGCGACGCGTCCTTCTCGCTCGGCATGGCGATGGTGGCGCGTCTGACTGCAAATTGCCCGGAAAGCCCGGAGACCGTGCAGCGCGACCTGCGCGAACTGGGGCCCGACGTCATGCTGGCACCGCCGCGTATCTGGGAGAACATGCTGACAGTGATCCGGGTGAAGGCGGCTGATGCTTCGCCATTGAAGCGCCGCGTGTTCGAGTATTTCCGCGGCCTTGCCGAACGCTGCGAGCTGAAGCGCAGCGATGGCCGTGGGCTGTCGTCGGCCGAGCGGCTGGGCCTCGCGCTAGGCGAGATCCTGGTCTACGGACCGGTGCGCGACCAGCTCGGACTGCGCAATGCGCGCTGGTGCTACACTGGCGGTGCCCCATTAGGGCCGGATACCTACCGGTTCTTCCGCTCCTTCGGCATCAACCTCAAGCAGGTCTATGGCGCCACCGAGGCTTCGGCACTCATCTCTTGCCAGCCCGACGCCGAGGCCAACCCCAACACCGTCGGCCGTCCCATCCCGCGTATCGAAGTCAAGATCGACGATCGCGGCGAGGTCATGCTCAAGGGGGCGAACGTTTTCACTGGCTACTTCAAGCAGGAAGACGTGACGCGGGACACCGTAACGCCCGACGGCTGGCTGAAGACGGGCGATGCCGGCTTCTTCGACAAGCAGGGCCACTTGGTCATCATCGACCGCGCCAAGGACGTGGGCAAGCTCGCTGACGGCACCGCGTTCGCCCCGCAGTTCATCGAGAACAAGCTGAAGTTCAGCCCTTTCATCCGCGAAGCCGTCGCGTTCGGCCACGAGCGGCCGTTCGTCGTCGCCATGATCGCCATCGACATGCAAACGGTCGGCACCTGGGCGGAGAAGAGGGGACTGCCCTACACGAGCTACATGGACCTCAGCCGCAAGCCCGAGGTGGCCGATCTGATCGGCGGCGAGATCGCCAAGGCCAATGCAACGCTGCCGGACGTGCAGCAGGTCAAGCGCTTCCTGCTGCTCAACAAGGAGCTGGAAGCCGACGATGCGGAGATGACGCGCACCCGCAAGGTGCGCCGCAAGTTCGTCGCCGAGAAGTACGCCAAGGTCATCGAGGGATTCTACAACGACGCCAAGGAGGTGCAGGTCACGATGGAGATCACCTTCGAGGATGGGCGCAAGTCGACGCTCACCTCCGACATCGTCATTCATGATCTCGTGCCGGCCGAGCCGGCGCGCCGGGCAGCGTGAGGTCGAAGCGATGTCGGAAGATTTCGAGTTTTTCCTGGCGCTGACGCTGAACGGCGCTTCGATCGGCCTGATGTATTCGCTGATCGCCCTGGGGTTCGTGCTGGTCTACAAGGCGACCGACGCCATCAACTTCGCCCAGGGCGAGTTCGTCATGCTGGCGGGTCTGATCGTGGCGGTGTCGCTGTCGATCGAGGCCATGCCGCTGATCGTGGCGATCGCCATCGTCATCGCCGTAATGATCGGCTTCGGCTTTGGCCTCGAGCGCGTCGTGCTGCGACCCTTGCTCGGGCGGCCGGTCGTCGCGGTGATCATGGCGACCATCGGCCTGGCAGCCGTACTGCGCGGCCTGGGGCCGCTGATCTTCGGCAGCGAAACCCGCGCGGTGTCCCTGCCCGTCGGCGATGACCCGATCGTCCTTGGTCCGGCGAGCCTGCCGCAGATCCAGGTTGTGGGCGCCGGTGTCGCGCTGCTGTTCTTCCTCGCTTTCAGCTGGTTCTTCAAGAAGAGCCGCATGGGCGTCGCCATGCGTGCTGTCGCCGACAACCAGCAGGTCGCCCAGGCGATGGGCATCGACGTCGAGCGCTACTTTGCGCTCGCCTGGGCGATGGCGGGCATCGTCTCGGCGCTGGGTGGCATCATCTGGGGCAGCATGCTGGGCGTCGACGTGCAGCTCGCCTTGGTCGGGCTGAAGGTCTTCCCAGTGGTGATCCTGGGTGGCCTCGATTCGATCGGCGGCGCATTAATTGGCGGGCTGATCATCGGCATCGTCGAAAGCCTGGCGGCCGGCTACCTCGACCCCTATGTCGGCGGCGGGACCAAGGATTTCGCCCCCTACGTGCTGATGATCCTGGTCCTCATGATCAGGCCCTACGGCATCTTCGGCCGCCGCCAGATCGAGCGCGTGTAGACTATGTTCCATCGCGAATCCGGAGTCTTCAAGACGACCTACAGCGCCGACATGGCGCTCTATCCGCTGCCGATCGCCAAGTGGACGATCCTGGCGCTCGCGGTGATTTTCGTCCTGATCGTCCCCCTGGTCTTCCACGAATACTATTTGTCGATCCTGAACCTGATTTTCATCGCCATCGTGGGTGCGCTCGGGCTCAACATCCTGGTCGGCTATACCGGCCAGATCTCGATCGGCCATGGCGCCTTCATGTCGGTCGGCGCCTATACGGCGGCCAATCTCGCGGTAAAACTCGACCTGCCGTTCTGGCTGACCCTGCCGGCGGGTGGACTGATGGCGGCGCTGATCGGCGTCGTGGTCGGCATGCCGAGCCTGCGCATCAAGGGGCTCTATCTCGCGATCGCCACTTTGGCCGGCCAGCTCATCATCGAATGGACGATCAACCGCGTGCCGGCGATATCGGGCGGCGCCCAGGCTTCGATCGAGGTCGACCGGCCGAGCCTGTTCGGCTTCGCCTTCAACACCCAGGGGACGCTCTACTTCTTCCTGCTGTTCTTCGCGGTGATCGCCATCGTGGCGACGCTCAACCTAGTGCGCAGCCGCATTGGGCGCGCCTTCGTGGCTGTGCGTGACCAGGACATCGCGGCCGAGATCATCGGCATCAACATCTACCGCTACAAGCTTCTGGCGTTTGCCATTTCGTCGTTCTACGCCGGCTTCTGCGGAGTACTTTACACGTATTATTTCGGCATCGCCAACTACGAGCAGTTCCAGCTCATCGTGTCGATCGACTATCTCGCCATGATCATCATTGGCGGACTGGGCTCGGTCCTGGGCTCGATCCTCGGCGCCATATTCGTCACACTGCTGCCCATTGTGATCCGCATTTTCATGGAGAACGTCGGATCGTTGTTCTTCACCGCAGCCGAGATGGCCAACGTCATCTCGGGCCTGCGGCTGGGGTTGTTCGGCGCCTTGATCATCTTCTTTTTGATCGTCGAGCCCGAAGGGCTCAATCGTCTGTGGAGGAATGTCCGGAGCTATTTCCGGGTATGGCCCTTCTCCTATTAGAAGGGCATAGCTGCGAAGGAAGCAACTCATGACAAGGTTCGTTAAAGGCTGGCTCGGGATCGCGGCGATCACCGCAACCCTCGTTTTTAGCGGAGGCCAAGCCTTCGCTCAGAAGGAGTTGGTATTCGGCCTGCAATGCGACAGGACCGGCGCGACTGCGACCGTGGGAACGGTGCTGTGCCCCGGCTATCACGACTACATCGCCCTGGTGAACAGCAAGGGCGGCGTCGAGGGCCATAAGATCAGGGTCATCGAGATCGACAACGAGTACAAGGTCCCGCCCGGCATCGAGGCGCACGAACGGTTCAAGAAGGAGGGGGCGATCATCGAGGGTCTCTACGCTACCCCTGTAGTTATGGCGCTCACTAAGAGGCTCGAAGAGGACAAGATACTCGGCACGTCGCCCGGCTTCGGGGCGGCTGCGGCGGCTGACGGCAAGCGCTTTCCATATGCCTTCCCAATCGCCGCAACCTACTGGTCGCAGGCGGGTGCAGCGGTGGCTTTTGCCAAGGAGAAGCTGGGCGATCTCAAGGGCAAGAAGATCGCCTATCTATTCTACGACAACCCGGCGGGCAAGGAACCACTGCCTATCCTCGAGGACCTCGCCAAGTCCGAGGGGTTCGAACTGCGCACCTTCGCGGTGCCGGCGCCGGGGCTGGAGATGGGCGCGCAGATTCTCGACATCACCGGCCGCTACAAACCGGACTTCATCATCACCCACTTGTTCGGCCGCTCGCCGTCGGTATCCATCAAGGAGCTGAAGGGCAAGGGTTATCCGCTGAGCAAGGTGATTGCCTTCGTGTGGGGCAGCGCCGAGGCTGATTTCATCGCGGCGGGCGGCATGGCCACGGCTGAAGGTTATAATGGCATTCAGTTCGCCGGTGTTGGCAAGGACTTCCCGGTGATCAAGGACATCGAAGCGATGTACAAGGCGCAGGGCAAGAGCCCGCCTAAGGAGATGGACTCGACCGTCTACTACAATCGCGGTGTCTTCATCGCGGCGTTGCACGTCGAGGCGGTGCGTAACGCCGTCAAGGCCAAGGGCGGTGCGGCGCCGACTTCGGAAGAGGTCAAGAAAGGCATGGAGTCGATCAAGGGCTTTACCCTGGGTGGCCTCGTACCACCGATGGAGATCACCCCGGCCGACCACGAGGGCGGCGGCTGGGTGCAGATCTGGACCGTCAAAGCCGGCAAGCTCGTCAAGAGCAAGGACTGGTTCCAGGGCTACCGACCGGTCATCCTCAAGCACCTCGCGGCGGAAGCCTCGAAGTCCTGAACGCGAGAAGGGCGGGCGGCAATTGCCCGCCACTCGCACCTCACACAGATTGGTTCATGCTCGCAATCAATAACATCGAGGTCGTCTACGACCGCGTCATACTCGTCCTCAAGGGCGTGTCGATTGATGTCGGCGAAGGTGCGATTACGACATTGCTGGGCGCCAACGGCGCCGGCAAGACGACCACGCTTAAGGCCATCTCGGGCGTGTTGCGCAGCGAGCGCGGCGAGGTCACCAAGGGCACGATCCAGCTTGGTGAGCAACGCATCGACGGGCTGCGTGCCCACGACGTGACGCGGCTGGGCCTCGCCCAGGTCTTCGAGGGAAGACGGGTGTTCGAGCATCTGACCACGGAGGAGAACCTGATCGCCGGCGGCCACGTCCAGAAACACGGTGCTTCGGTGAAGCAGGGCATCGAGCTGGTTTATTCGTATTTCCCGCGGCTGCGCGAGCGGCGGCACCAGCAATCGGGCTACCTGTCCGGCGGCGAGCAGCAGATGCTGGCGATCGGCCGGGCGCTGATGAGCCAGCCGAGAGTTGTGCTGCTTGATGAGCCGTCACTTGGTCTCGCCCCCATGCTGGTCGAGGAGATCTTTGGGATTGTCGGCCGTCTCGTGAAGCAGGAGAACCTGTCGGTTCTGCTTGTCGAGCAGAACGCCACCATGGCACTGGCCGTCGCTGACCATTGCTATGTCATGGAGAACGGCCGCATCGTGCTCGAGGGACCGGCTGACAAGCTGCGCGACAATTCCGACATCAAGGAATTCTATCTCGGGCTCAATGAGGGCGGGGCGAGAAAGTCCTACCACGACACCAAGCACTACAAGCGGCGCAAACGATGGCTATCATGACCTTCCGTTGTGCAAGAACCCGCACTGCCAGTGTTCAATGCGAAGTAACTCATCGACACATCATGCTCCTTGGCTAAAGGATCAGCTCGGCGGTGAAGCCCAATGGTCGGAACCTCCCCCTTGGTGCAGAGCGAAGATGCCGTCTCTGCGGTATCGGCCAACGTCCCTTTGAACACGAACCTGATCAGATATGGAACAAGCCGGTCTTTCGCGTGTCCTGTGGAATTAATGGTCCAGGAAGTCCCCCGGTACCGCCAGCCAGGAAGTCCCCCGGTACCGCCAAGTCGGCCAATGGAGAATTTTCCATGCGGGTGCGTTTCGGCGCGGGCCTGTCCGTCACGGGTGGCGGCCAAGGCTGCACGCTCAACAACTATCGCCGCCATGGCATCATTGCAGGGGCTACCCAATCGTTAACCTGGTCGATCAATACCGAGCACGCCGCGCTTTGGGAGAACTTTCAAGATGGTTCTTGTCTAAGCTTGCGCCGTTTAGCACGATGTCGCAAATATTCCGAGCCAAGCTGGAAACAGGTAAGTGATCCGGCCGATACCATGTAACCGCCCAGTTCATTGCACCGAGAAGCAACAAGCGCAAGACCATCAAGTCGACATCCTTTCGAATCGCGCCAGAGCGCTGTCCGTCGGAGAGCAGCCGACCCCAGTACTCACCGTATGCTGCGCGAAGCTTTCGATTCTGTCGTTTGACAGCGTCAGGCGCTTGCTCGAACACTCGTATATTGGCGGACGTATAGTCGCCCTGCTGTAGAAGCATCGTCAGATGAGCCGTTACGGCAGCTTCGAGCTTTTCACTGAATGCGGACGTCGCTGGCAAGGACCCGATGGCCAGACGAACAGCGGAGAAGACTCGAGTGATGCCTACATCGAGCACTTCCTGCAGGATGTCATCCTTCGACCCGAAATAGTAGTAGATGCTTCCGCCCTGCATCTCCGCGGTCATTGCAATGTCGTTGATCGTCGTTGCGGCATATCCTCTGAGACTGAACGCGCGTGCCGCCGCATCGAGGATGCGCTGCCTGGTGATCGCCGATTTCGGATGGGGCGCACGACGGGACCGCGTCGACACTTCTTGACTCACTCCAACCCCCTTTGGGAGCCACTGTAAATTGGCTCAAATCCAACGAGATTGCGGCATTTGACCGCCGGATCCGGTCCGCGAAGTGCCGCCACTTTAACGACTCATCATACCGATATGCGGCCCAAACAATAGAGGCTCTTCGCGGATTCGAGTGGGTAACCGCGGGGCATCATGGAGGGTCGAGGGTGCAAGTCAGGACCTTGAGGCGAGCACTGCCTGCGGTGCGGCGGCTGAGGTGCGTTGCGGAACGGCTTCCACATGTCCATCATGGCGAGCCGGATTTTGCCGCATTTTTGCGGCCCCCAATTCGGCGTGGAACTGCGCCAGGCTGGCCGCCGAGCGTCCTCGCCACCGAACCAGATCGGCCGCCGAGCGATCAGGTCGCTGACGACAATGCGATAGGCGGCATGGCCCTGCGCACCGAGATCTCGTCGATGCCGATCACCACGGGCAAGGGCGCTCCGGCCTCCGCCAGCTGAGCCCGCATGTACTGCTTCTCCAAGTCCCTGACCGTATGCCAGTCCAGTCCCAGCTCGCGCGTCACAACGCGCACCGAAACCCGACTGCATCGTCGTCCGACATCCATCGCAAACCGCCCCGTGTAGCGCGGATTTTCAGCCAGGAAGTCGAGCCGCTTCAACTTCACCCCGCCACAGCGCCGGCAGTCCACACCTATTGTCGCGATTGGTTACGACCGGCCAGTCCCTTGACTCCCGGGAACGGTGTGCCTAGCGTATCTAATGGCTATTCGAAAGTCGCCCGCTTCCAGGATTTCGACTTCCGTGTATCTTCAGATGCCAGATCCTCGACGCCACTAGACTCGAGTTGTGCGACCATGGCCGAGTGGACCGGCAAGTTGACCTTTCCGAGAACACGTAAGGATAGATCCGCAAGGTATGAGCGTCTTTCAAGTGGGGACCGACCTGCATGATCAAGCGCTTCCATGTTCTTTATGTCGGGCAGATCGAGCTGGACAATGTCGGTCTCGAGGGCACGCCCGCCAACGCACGCCGCTACTCCAATGAGCGCCTGAGCGAAGTTTTCGGGACTGCTCGCGACGTGGCGCGCGCCATGGATGATCTCGGCTACTACGCGCTGTGGACGGCGGAGCATCACTTCCAGCGCGAGGGCTATGAGTGCCTCCCCAACCTGGTGCAGCTCGGCCTATGGCTCGCCACGCAGACCAAGCGCCTTAAGTTCGGGTGCGCCTTCAACGTCCTGCCGATGTGGCATCCCATCCGGCTGGCCGAGGACTACGCGATGGCCGACATCGTGACGGACGGCCGCGTGATCATGGGCGTGGGCCGCGGCTACCACAGCCGCGAGGTGGAAACCTTCGGGGCGCCGCTGCTCGATGCCGAGGCCAACCGGGAGTATTTCGAGGAGCAGCTTCAGCTCCTGCTGAAGTGCTTCAACGAGGACTCCTTCCACTTCAAGGGCAAGTACTTCGAATGTCCGCAGCCGGTCGACTACCGCGGCTATCGGCTGAAAGAGATCACCGTGGTACCGCGGCCGAAGCACCTGCCAGTCGATATCTGGATGCCGATTGCCAGCGGCAGGACCATCGACATGATGGCCCGCTACGGCCTCAAGGCCATGGTGACTTTGAACGGCGAGAAGATACTGGACCACGTCGTGCGCGAGTATCGCGCCGCGTGCGCCCGCCACGGCCGCACCAAGCAGCTCGGCGAAGACATGATCTGGGGCGCCGGCCTGTACCTGGCAGCAAGCCAGGAGGAGGCGATCCGCCGCGTCGAGCCGGCGCACGACGAGCGCTACAAATGGTTCGCCCCGTTCGGGTTCGTGCGCTACGCCGATGATCAGGGCCGCACCTGGGGCACTCCAGGGGCGCCGTCGACGATCCCATCGATCCGCGAGGGTGCGAGGCAGAAGGCGTGGTTCTGTGGCACGCCGACCGAGGTCATCAATGGAATCAGATCGATCGAAGCCAAGTATCCTGGGCTCGAAGATTTCATGATCCATTGGGCCGAAGGCCTGTCGCCGGCCGAGTTCAAGGAGCAGCTGCGCTGGTTCGCGCGCGATGTCATGCCGGCATTCGGCGAAGCAAAGCTTGCTGCAGAATAGCGTGGCAAAGGGAAGCGCACGAGACTGCGCGATGACTACACGTTCACTGGTGGCATCCTGTCAGCATGGCAGCCTACGGCAGACCGTCGCGGGCGTCCAGTCGGCCAGATTCCCGGTAGTGTCCTAATTTGAAGAGTGGTCCTCATACTTCATGGTGATGGACCAATCTGTCTTTTCCGACTCAACTTGGCCGGTCCAATAGCCGACGCTAATCGGTGGGCCATCGTCAATGATCTTGACATGAGGATTGGACGCCTTCCATTCCTCGGCCTTCTTCTGAACTTCTGACAATGAGCCGGTGAACGTGATTTCCCTCAAGCGTCTCCCCGTTGCTTGCGCTCCGCCACGATAGCCGCCCGCAGGAAGCATACTACAATGCCCTGCATATAACATTTGAGAACGATGCCCTCTTTGCCACCTCTTGTCTTGGGTCGAATGGGAGGACAGCGGCCAGCCCGCCCCGCAATGGCAGTGGCTCAGCGACATTGACCCTTGCGCCGCGATCCAGTGCCGGACCGTCGGCTATCCTACCAGGGAAACCCGAGGGCAACTGGTCCCAGTTTAACGACGACCAAGCCCGACTCTACTACAAGAGAATCTAGAGGCTTCTGTGAGGTCGCGCGTCACGGTGGTGGCTGCACATCGGTGCGCGACCTCATTGAAGCCGGATTGAACTGAACCGCTGGGGGACGCGATGGCTATGGGTGTCAATCGGCGTTCAACTTTGACCCCTCGTCAGTTTTCCACGCCGAATCACAGCCCAAGCACTCGCCGCGATCCGAATGGGCCACAGCGCATCATGCTGAATGGAACGCCGCTGCCGCACACGAGCAATCTTTCGTCATTCGCCGAATATATGCTGGTACACGAGCGTTCGATCGTGAAGATCCGTCCCGAACATGTCGCTCGACCAGGCATCGGTAATTGGTTGTGCAGTAATGACGGGCGCGGGGGCGGTGTTCCGACCCGCAAAGGTCGAACCGGGCTCGGCAGTCGCGGTGATTGGCTTGGGCGGCATTGGCCTGTCCGCCGTGAACGGCGCCGCGATTGCTGGCGCCGGCCGTATAATCGCGATCGACAAGATCGTCTCCAAACTTGAGTTGGCGAAGGAGTTTGGTGCGACGGATGTGTTGGACGGGAGCGCCACCGATCCGATCAAGGCGGTTTGCGAGATGACCGCCGGCGGGGTCGAGTACTCGTTCGAATGTGTTGGCTCGAAGGCGACGGTTGAGCAGGCGTTCCGCATGTTGCGGCGTGGGGGCGCGGCGACGATCATCGGCATGATGCCACTTGGCACCCGATTTGAGGTGTCCGGGGCGGAGCTTCTTGGCGAGAAGCGTATCCAAGGCTCCGCAATGGGATCCAACAAGTGCCGAATCGATATGCCGCGGTTGGTCGAGTTCTACTTGCGCGGCGATCTGAAGCTCGACAAGCTCATCTCGGGACGCATCCGGCTCGCCGGTATCGACGATGCATTTGCGCAGCTCAAGACAGGCGAACCGGCCAGGACAGTCATCGAATTCTGAGGCCACCTGCACTGAAGCGGCCGCCACGTGAAAACTGGGATCTGTCGCTCAATTGATCGGGTAGAGGGTTTCCAAGAACGCAAGGACCGCTTCCGAAAAACGATCGTTTTGATCACCGACCACCATATGCCGGGCATCTTCGACATTTGAGTACCTTGCCCTTGGAACAAGCTCCAGAAATGCCCTGGTGACCTCTTCGCTTACCAGATCGCTCATCCCTCCTCGAACAAGATGGACCGGGCAGCCAACGCGTCGAGCCGCACTCTCCAATCGCTCGAAGCGCCGTTCTTGCTCTGATGGCTGCACTTTCGTGATGAAGCGTGGATCCCAATGCCATCGGTAGCGACCGTCTGGTCCCAGTCGCAGGTTCTTGGCGAGGCCATTCAGGTTTCGGCGTTGCTGGCGATGCGGCAGGTAGGCAGCAATGACCTCCGCCGCTTCATCGATTGATCCGAACCCCTTGTGGATGTGGGCGGTCATGAAGCCCACGATGCGATCTATTCCTGCCATCTCCATTCTTGGCGTGACGTCAACCAACGTCAAACTGGAGAATGTTCCTGGCGCTGTCTCTCCCTCGGCAACAAGAGCGGCAAGTCCGCCGAGGGAGGCGCCAACCACCGCGGGAGGCCGACCGAAATGTTGAGCAACTGCGATCAAGTCGTCGGCGAATGCGTCGAGTTGGTAACGTCCGTGTTCCGACCAGTCGCTGTCACCGTGTCCGCGCAGGTCAAGCGCGATGGCGCGATAACCCCTGGCGGAGAGCTTCCTCATGGTCCTGCCCCACGAGTGCCGGGTCTGGCCTCCACCGTGGGCGAGTAGGATCGCCGGCTGACCAACTCTCCCGACGACACTAGCGGCGAGCCGATTCCCGTCAGCACCTACTAAACTCAATTCTTCCACGGACCTCTCCTGCATGCAGCCAACAGAATCAGATCCCAGCGAATGACGCGGGCATATGCTCGATATCCTCGGTCGGGCAATACTCAAATGTCTCAAGCATCCCCTCCGTCGGGAACCTTGCCGTCGGGCGGCCAGCCCTTCACACCCTCTTCCAAGGGAATCGCGAGGCTTCGAAGAAGCTGTGCGAACATGCTCCAGTTTCCGATCGCGACGACCATCTCAAGCAACTGCTCGGCGTTGCCGACATGCTGCACGCACTCGGTCCACACTGCATCCGAAATCTTGCCGTGCTCCAGCGTATCGTCGACCGCGGCTAGCACCGCTCGCTCTGCTGCGCCAAGCCGCTTCGACGAACGCCAGTCCCGGACTGCGATGACATCCTCCGGCGGCAGCCCGACGCGTTCTGCGAAATGCCAGTGCTGGGTCCATTCGTACTTGGCGCCCGTAATCCACCCGATACGCATGATCAGCAGCTCGCGAAGACGGACGTCCAGCTTGTTGCCGGTGAACAGAAGCGTGGTTAGCAGATGGTTGACCGCAGACGCGAGTTGCGGATGACGCAACAGCATTCGATAAACGCTCAGGCCGGCCATCGATTCCCGGATGCCGCATTCTCGGGCTACGACCTTCGCCTGATCGATTGAGAGCATCTCCATCCGCGCGACCATTCGACCTCCCCTTCCGTTTCGACAAACAAGACGAGCGCTGGGTACATCGCGGACTATTCCGCCAGGACCTTGGAGAGAACGGCGTCTAATCCTCCGTCATCGCTACCACTGCGATCGCCAATTCCCATCGTGCCATCAGTCTTCGTAACGATCCGGCCCGGCAAAGCCTCGCGTACCGTTGCGGCAACGCGCAGCAGAGCGGTTGAGGAAGAGCACTTCAGCGGAGAGAGACAGACTCGCACAATGTGGGAGCGTCAAGAAATGTACCAAGTTAGCAAAATCATTTGAAGACCACCGGAAGCTTTCGAGGCCCGCGCACCGGCCCGTGCGACCAGGTTACCGAGGTGGGATCGGTGAGCTCAAACTGAGGAATGCGCGCCAGCCATTCTTCGATCGCAACTGAAATCTCCATGCGGGCGAGATTCGAGCCGATGCAACGATGGATACCTAGTCCGAAAGCTGCGTGTCGGTTCTCCATCCGATCAATCACGACGCGATCAGCCTGTGGAAAGACTTGCGGGTCACGGTTTGCCGCCGGGAAGGACAGCAACACCATCTCGCGCTCTTTGAAGCGGCATCCGCCGACGGTCGTCTCCTTGGCAACCTTCCGCGCCATGGTTACTGGCGCGTAGGCTCGCAAGAACTCTTCGACTGCAACGGGCATCAGCGCCGGCTCGTCGATCAGCCGGCGACGGTCATCGCGGTTTTGCGCGAGATGCCAAAGGCATGAGCCGATGGCGCTCCATGTGGTGTCGATACCCGCAATCAACAGAAGGCGGAGCGTTCCAAGTATGTGCTCGTCGGAAAGGGGTTGATCGTCCATTCGCGCCCTGAGCAGGAACGTGAGGAGATCGTCTCCATCACTATTACGGCGATGGGCAATCTGTCGCCTGAAGTAATCGTCCATTTCATCGAGCGCCTGGCGAAAAGCGGCATCGTCTGCAATCCCATCGTGCAGGAGCAGTCGAACCCAGTGTCGGAAGGTGTCGCCATCACTGTCTGGCAATCCCAGCATATGGGCTATGACCGCGACGGGAATGTGCTGCGCGTAGTCTATTGCGGCGTCGCAGCCATCATTTGATGCAAACTGATCGATCAGCTCGCGGCATATCTGGTGCGTCTTCGGCTTGAGGCGGTCTATTGCTTCAGGCGTGAACGCGGGCAACAACAGCATACGCGACGGCCGATGATGTGGCGGATCTGAGGTAATTGGCGGCGAAGCCAGTGTCGATGTCGAGGCGGAGGGTGTTGCCTTCTCGGGATCCGAAGACGTGCGTGGGGGCATTTCCCGAACCACGACTTGGCGAGAAGAGAAGTGCTCAGTATCGTACGCGATTGTGCGGATGTCGGCGTACCGACTGGGGAAGTAGACACCGCGGTACCGTTCGGTGTGAGCGATCGGACATTTACGGCGGAGCTCATCCCATATCGGATAGGGATCGGCAACCCAACGCGTGTCCAGATGGTCGAAGTCCGTGGTCCAATCCGAGGCAGGGGGACGATCGGTCATGGTGGCCTCCTTGAGCTAGACTTGCATGATCTTGATTGCATACTCTGGGCAATTGGCTACCGCGAGACGCGCTCTATCTTCGAGACCGGACGGCACCTGCCCGTCGCCAACTACCCGCGCGTGGCCGAACTCATCTAGCTCAAACAAGTTCGGCGCAATCATCTTGCATCGGTTGTGTCCCTGACACCGTTCCGAGGCGATGATGACGCGGAGTCCCTTCTGCTCGGCCATTTTCGATAGCCCTCCCTGAAGCAGCATCCGAAATTCGCCAACTGCTGCTGATCAGAGACGCTGCATGCGTGGGTCCTCCTTTTTCGAGTGCCCACGGTCAACGATCCCAATCTCTAATGGACGTTAGAAGTCGGGACGGCCTTAGTCAATCATTTGTGACTAGCCTTCTTGGGGGCGACAACTGTTGCCTAATCTGCTCCGGCCCGCTTGTGATCATACAGGATCTCGAGCTCTTGACTCGCCCGCCTCGCCCGCCTAACTTTTCTAACGCGCGCTTGAAAGTCGCTTGCCGCGCGGCGCCAGATGAAGGCAGGGAGGTCGCGCTGATCGGCCGAGGTAGAAAACTAGAGTGATTTGGCTGTTGTACTATTGGGAGGATCGGGTCGCGATGCGTGGACTTGAAGGTAAGCCCGTCATTGTTACCGGAGGTGCCAGCGGCATCGGCCAGGCAATCGTCCGCCGCCTGACAAAGGAAGGCGCAGTTGTCGGCATATTTGACATCAACGGCCAGGCGGCCGACGCGGCAGCGCGTGAGCTTCGGGAAAGCGGTGGGCGGGCAAGCAGTCATGGGGTCGACATCGTGGACTATGCCGCGGTCGAGCGTGCGGTCGATGCGTTCGAAGCGGCCGCCGGACCTGTTGCAGGCTTGGTCAATAACGCGGGCTGGGACAAGGCGGCGCGCTTCGTTGATAGCGATCGGGATCTCTGGCGCAAAGTTATCGACATCAATCTCTGGGGGCCACTCAACGTTACGCACGTCGTGCTCAAGAAGATGGTCAAACAGGGCAGAGGCCACGTTGTCAGCATTGCCTCGGATGCAGGCCGTGTCGGCTCCTCGGGCGAGGCTGTGTACTCTGCCTGCAAGGGCGGAATTGCGGCGTTCAGCAAGACACTGGCTCGGGAAGTGGCCCGACAAGGCATCGTTTTCAACACGGTCTGCCCAGGCCCGACCGACACCCCACTGTTCGCGACGGTCAGCGAATCCGCCGAGGGCCTTGCCGACGCTCTGAAGAAAGCGATACCGCTGCGTCGTCTGGCGCGACCGGATGACTACCCCGGCATCGTCTGCCTCCTGTTGAGCGACGATGCCAACTTCATCACCGGCCAGACCATCAGCGTTTCCGGTGGCCTCACGATGCAGGGTTAGCGATGGACTATCAGGACATTCTTTACGCGTGCGCCGATCACGTCGTTACCATCACGATCAACCGGCCGGGTGTCTATAACGCATTCCGCCCGCGTACCGTCCTAGAGCTGATAGATGCCTTTCTCAAAGCGGGCTGGGATGGCGACGTCGGCGCCATCGTCCTCACAGGCGCCGGTGACAGGGCATTCTGCACCGGTGGCGACCAGTCCGATCATAGCGGCCAATACGGCGACGGATCGACGCGAGGCACGGTCGGAATGCCGGTCGAAGAACTGCACAGCGTCATCCGCGACGTGCCCAAGCCGGTCATTGCCAAAGTGCGGGGTTACGCGATTGGCGGCGGAAATGTTCTGGCGACGATCTGCGATCTCACCATTGCCGGCGAGGGCGCCATCTTTGGCCAGGTTGGACCGAAGATGGGTTCGGTGGACCCCGGTTTCGGTACGGCCTACCTGGCACGCGTAGTCGGTGAGAAGAAGGCGCGCGAGATTTGGTACATGTGCCGGCGCTACACCGCGCGCCAGGCGATGGACATGGGGCTGGTCAACACCGTGGTGCCTGACGACAAGCTCGATGCCGAAGTCGACGCTTGGTGCGCGGAACTCGTGCAGCGCAGTCCGACGGCCATCGCCATCGCCAAGCGGTCTTTCAACGCGGACAGCGAAAGCATCCGCGGTATCGGCGGCCTGGGGATGCAGGCGCTGCGCCTCTACTACGCCACCGCCGAGTCTCAGGAAGGCGTCAAGGCCCTTAACGAGAAGCGGCCGCCGCGCTTCCGGGACTTCGTCAGGTAGGAGCTGAGGGTTTGGACTTTTCCCTGACCGCCGAACAACAGCAGATCGGTGAGACAGCGCGGCGCTTCGGCGTCGAGAAACTGGCTCCGGGGTATATCGCTCGCGAAAAGGACGGGCGCGTTGCTCCGTCACTGATCAGGGAGATGGGCGCCCTCGGGCTGATCGGAGTCGACCTGCCACAGGCATTCGGGGGGCTCGACGCGGACGGTGTCACGGCCGGGCTCGTGATCGAAGGGGTGGCAGCGGCCGATCTCAGCATTGCCTACGTTCAGCTTCTGGGATCTCTGATGGGCTCGATCTTGGTGCACCACGCGCCAGTCGAAGTTGCGAAGGAGGTCGTACCGAGGATCTGTAGCGGTGAGACGGTAGTGGCGCTTGGCCTGACCGAGCCCCGTGGCGGGTCCGATGCGGCGAATCTCCAGCTCAAGGCGCGCCGCACCAACGACGGTTACGTGCTCGACGGCGAGAAGACTTCTATCTCGATGATCGAGCAGGCGGGATCGATCATCGTCTTCGCCCGCACGGGCGAGGTGGGTTCTGGTGCTCGGGGCGTGACTGCCTTTCATGTACCGCTCGACTTACCAGGCATTAGCCGCTCCAGCTTCAATGATGTGGGTTCCAAGGTGGTCGGCCGTGGATCGGTTTTCTTCCAAGACGTAAAGGTTCCTGACGAGTGGCGCATCGGCGGAGAAGGCGAGGGCTTTCGCACGGTCATGCAGGGCTTTGACTACAGCCGAGCGTTGATTGGGTTGCAGGTGCTGGCGCCGGCTGGTGCTTCGCTTGAAGAAACATGGCGGTACGTCACTGAGCGCCAGGCCTTCGGCCATCCGCTGGCGCGCTATCAAGGTGTTACCGAACCCTTGGCCGAAGCGGAAACGCTGCTCACTGCCGCACGTCTTCTCTGCTACCGAACGCTGTGGCTGCGAGACCAAGGGAAGCCCCACACGGCGGAAGCCGCGATGTGCAAATGGTGGGCTCCCAAGACTGCCTTCGAGACGATCCACCGTTGCCTCCTCACCCACGGCCATTCCGGCTACACTATGGACCTGCCGCATCAGCAGCGGCTGCGCGATGTGATGGGCCTGCAGATCGGTGACGGCACGGAACAGATCCAGAAGATGATCATCGCGCGCGAGAAAATCGGGCGCGTGGCGGTACCGTACTAGACGGAGGGTGCCGATGGCCGAAGAGTCGCCCGTCCTCACCGAGCTGCAAGGTAATATCGGTGTCCTAACACTGAACCGTCCTGGCAAGTTCAACTGCGTATCGCGCGGTCTGGCAGACGGTCTGTCCGCCGCGGTGCGATCCTTGGAGGCCAACGCTCAGTGTCGTGTCGTCGTGCTCAATGCCAACGGCAAGCATTTCTGCACAGGCGCCGATCTGGACGAAGTCCTTGTGGCGCGCGAGACTCGCGCCACCCTCGAAGCGTTCATCACCGCAGGACACGGCGCGCTCACTGCCCTCGAGCACTCGCGCTTGCCAATCGTGGCGGTAGTTCATGGCCTGTGCCTTGCCGGCGGGCTCGAGTTCATGATGGCGTGCGATGTCGTAGTCGCCGCCAATTCAGCGCGCTTCGGTGATCAGCATGCGCAGTACGGGCTGATCCCAGGATGGGGTGGTACCCAGCGCTTACCTCGCCTGGTCGGGCTACGGCGGGCCCTGCATCTGATGTACAGCGCCGAGTGGTTGGACGCAGTCACAGCGCGCGAATGGGGCTTGGTGAATATCGTGGTCGAGGAGACGGTGCTTGCCGAGCGTGCCATGGCGTACGCGCAGGCACTGGCGGCTCGCAATCCACAGTCCATCGCGGCGATGAAGTCACTCGCCCGCCGAGGCCTCGACGTCCCTCTGGCCGAGGGGCTGGCTCGCGAATGTGAGTGCGTCGTCGACGCGCTGCGTTCGGAGAACGTCTCCGAAGGACTCGCCGCCTTTCAGGAGCGTCGGGTCCCGAAATTCAGTTAGTCGGTACACCTTGTTAGGCGATCAGGAGGACTGGTCATGGAGCACGCAACACAAATCGAACTGGCTCGCACTATGTTCGCGTACATCGACAAGGGCGAGCAGGCGCGTAGCGTAACCCCCTTTGCGAACCCGGTCCGGGACTATATCTGTTCCAATCAGGCCGTGCGAGAACGCGACCTGCTGTTCTGGGAGCATCCCCTCATCCTCGGCATGACTGCCGACCTTCCAAAATCCGGCCATTTCTTTACCAACGATTTCACCGGCCGTCCGATCCTGGTTGTTCGCAGCAAAGACGGCAAGGTGAACGCGTTCCTCAACGTCTGCCGCCATCGTGGCGCCAAGCTGGCGACAGCCGATCTCGCGCAAGGTTGCGCGCGCGCCGGCGCCTCGTTCACGTGCCCCTACCATGGCTGGGCGTATGGTCTGGACGGGCAACTGCTGGGCGTGCGCGATGCTGAGGCGTTTGGCGACGTCGACCGGGCCACGCACGGCCTGCGGCGGCTTGCGGCGGTGGAACGCCACGGGTTCATCTGGGTTCGGCCCGGCGGCGACACGCCCTTCGATCCCGACGCGATCCTGGGTGATCTCACGCCGGAGTTCGGGGCGTACGGCTTCGATCGCTACAGCCATTACGAGACGCGAACGCTGCGACGGGCGATGAACTGGAAGCTCGTCATCGGCACCTTCCTGGAAGGCTATCATATCAAGGTCCTTCATCGGAACACGATCGCGCCATTGATTCTCGGCGCACACACCACCTTCGATGCCTATGGCCGCCATGGGCGCATGGCGGTGCCGCGCCCAGGGCTGGCGGCGCTACGCGAAACACCGGAGCGCGATTGGGACGTGCTGAGGCACACGGCGGTTGTCTATGCGCTGTTCCCGAACACCGTGCTGGTCTGGCAGGGCGACCACATGGAGACCTGGCGCGTCTTCCCAGGGACCAATCCCGACGAGAGTGTGATGCACGCCTCGCTCTACATTCCGGAACCAGCTGTCACCGACAAGGCGAAACGCCATTGGGATCGCAACATGAAGATCCTGCTCGACACGGTAGAACAGGAAGACTTTCCGCTGGGGGAGGACATGCAACGCGGCTTCCATTCCGGCGCGCAAGACCACCTGCTGTTCGGCCGCATCGAGCCGGCGCTGGCGCATTTCCATCGTTCCGTCCACAAGGCACTGGGGCTCCCAGGAGCATGAGCCCTTCTTCAAACGGCAGGCCCATCAACGATCAGCCACGCGAGGAGACGACCATGACTTTCGTTCCAATATCCGCAGATTCGCACATCACCGAGCCGGCCAATTGCTATCGCGACCATATCGAGCCCGCTTGGCGCGAACGCGCTCCCCACATCGAGCGCGATCCCAAGTTCGGCGACGTCTATGTCGTCGAAGGCATGAAGCAGACCATCCCGATGGGCCTGGTTGCCGCGGCCGGCGTCGAGCCCAGCAGCCTCCGCCCCGGCGGCGCGCTCTTCGAGGACCTTCATCGCGGCGGTTGGGATCCGGCAGCCCGGCTGGCCGACCAGGACCGTGACGGTGTGGGCGCCGAAGTCATCTATCCGACCGTCGGCATGGTGCTCTGCAATCACCCCGACCAGGACTATAAGAAGGCCTGCTTCGATGCCTACAACCGCTGGCTCCAGCAGTACACCGCGCACGCGCCGGACCGCCTGATCGGCATCGGCCAGACCGGCATTCGAACCGTCAAGGAAGGTATCGCCGATCTCGAGCGCATCAAGGCAATGAGCTTCAGGGGCGTCATGATGCCCGGCAACCCAGGCGAACTCGACTATGACGACCCGGCCTACGATCCCTTCTGGGAAGCGGCCGTGGCCCTGGACCTGCCGTTGTCGTTCCACATCCTGACGTCGAAGACGGACAGCATCAATTCGCACCGCGGTCCCAAGATTAGCGGATTTCTTTCGATTATCCGCGGCTGTCAGGACATCATGAGTATGCTGATCTACAGCGGCGTGTTCGAACGCCATCCCAAGCTTAAGGTGGTGTGTGTCGAGGCCGATGCCGGCTGGGCGCCGCACTTCATGTACCGCATGGACCATGCGTACAAGCGCCACCGCTACTGGATGAAGGGCAAGGAGCTGGCGCGGCTGCCGTCAGAGTATTTCCGCGACAACATCAGCTTGACGTTCCAAGACGACTACGTTGCGTTCAAGCTCGCCGACATGCTGGCGCCTCAGCAGTTGATGTGGGCCAACGACTTTCCCCATAGTGATTCGACCTGGCCGTGGAGCCAGGACGTGATCGCCGAGCAGACCGCACATCTCAGTCCATCCTTGAGGCAACGGGTCCTGCACGACAACGTGGCAGACCTCTACAAGCTTGCGGCCTAACCACACCCTGCTTCTAATCCTGAACCGGCAGCAAGTTCGGAAGCAACGAGGGACCTCATGAAGTTCAGCCTGTTCGTCTACTGCACGATCGGCCGGCGGGCTGAACTCGAAGGCGGAATGGCCGGCCGCAAGCCCGAGCTCTATCAGCGAATGCTCGAAGAGATCGCTGAATATGCGCGCTTTGCCGACGATGCCGGTTATTTCGGGTTTGGCCATCCCGAACACCATCTGCAGATCGAGGGCTTCGAGATCTCGAACGATCCCCGGCTGATGGCGATGTGGCTGGGCAAGCACACAAAAAGGCTGCGGGTCATCACCTGCGGCTTTGTATCGACAACGCACAATCCGCTGCGGGTGGCGGAGGACATCGCCACCATGGACCACATGCTGGGCGGGCGCTTCGGTGTGGGGCTGGTGCGTGGCTACCAGGCGCGCTGGGTCGAGAATTTCAAGGTGCGCGAGGATCTTCATGCGGTCGGTCCATGGAACAAGGATTCGCCGGTCGACGCTGCCAACCGGGCGTATTTCGATGAGTTCGTCGACGTCGTCGTCAAGGCACTGACCCACGAAACCTTCTGCCATCGAGGCCAGTACTGGAATTTCCCACCGGTCGGCATGGTCAACCCTCATCCGCACGGCGTGTACACGACCTATGGACAGGGTGTCGCTCCGGACATGCGGATCAACGAAGTCGGCATTGCGCCGCGGCCGCTGCAGACGCCGCATCCGCCGCTCTATGGCGGCTTCGCCGCCTCCATGCGTACGGCGCTGTTCTGGGCAAAGTACGGGGGCCTGCCCATCGTGCTGACCGACAATCTCGACTTCTACAGCCATCTCAACCGTGCGTACCACGACGAGGCGGCGAAACACGGGCGAGCCGTAAGCTCCGGCCACGCGACGGCTTGGGGCGGCATTTTCATCTGCGCCCCGACTGACGCCGAAGCACATGCCCAGCTCGAGGACATGCGTTGGTTCTGGGACCAGTGGTCTGCTCCCTTTGGCCAAGGACTGCCCGAGCTGCTCGTCGGCTCGCCCGATACCATCTCGCGGCGGCTGGAAGCTGTTCAGAAAGCCGTGCCCGGGCAGGACGAGATCGTCCTGCTGATTCCTCAGGGTCTGCATGATCGCGGCCAGATCCTGCGATCGCTGGAGCTCATGGCGACCAAAGTCATGCCTCGCTTCGCAGATGCGGCTTGATCATGCTGTCTAAATGTTCGCATTCATGACCGGCTCGACGTCTGCCGGCGATCGGCAATTCGGCTTCACCGATGCCGAGCTCGTCGCGCACCCCACCGTATTCGCTTCGGAGCTTTTCAGAGGTAAGGTCGTCCTTGTCTCAGGCGGCGGCAGCGGCATCGGCAAGGCAATCGCCGTTCTGTTTGCGCGGTTGGGTGCGCACCTCGTTCTATGTGGCCGCAAGCCAGAGAAACTCGAAGCCGCGGTCGCCTTGCTGCGTGGCCTCGGCAGCGACGTCGATGCCATGGCGATGAGCATTCGCGAGCCGGACGACGTCGAATCCGTCATGGAGCACGCATGGTCGAGACATGGCCGGCTTGATGTGCTCGTCAACAACGCCGGCGGACAATTTGCGCAGCCAGCGATCGATTTCACCGTCAAGGGTTGGAAAGCCGTCATCGACACCAACCTGAACGGCACATGGTACATGATGCAGGCCGCCGCCCGGCGCTGGCGAGATCGCGGCCAAGCAGGCAACATCGTGAATATCACGGCCACGATCGAGCGTGGACTGCCGCACATGGCGCATTCGACGGCGGCGCGCGCCGGAGTGATCTACCTGTCAAAGACGGTGGCAGTGGAATGGGCGCCTCTTGGTATCCGGGTAAACTGCCTCGGCGTCGGTGCGGTGGAGAGCAGCGGCTTCGCGCAGTATTCCGAGGAGGGCCGCAAGACCTTCTACGAGAGCAATCCCATGCGCCGGCCAGGGGACGTCTGGGACGTCGTCGAAGGCTGCGTCTACCTGTCCGGTCCCTCGGGCAAGTTCATCACCGGCGAAGTTCTGACCATCGATGGCGGGCAGCAGATGTGGGGCGACTTCTGGTCGGCCGGCCGTCCGGACTACTTCAAACTCGGCTAGAGGCGACGCGATGCTGCCCAAGAAAACGATGGCTATGGTTCAGACAGGTCCGCGCCAACTGGAGCGTCGTGATCTCCCGATCCCGCCGATAAGCGCCGATAGCGCGATTCTCAAAATCGAGGCTTGCGGCATCTGCGGCAGCGATCACGAGCAATACGAAGGCGCGCTAAAAACGCCCTATCCGGTCGTCCCCGGCCATGAGCCGTTGGGCATCATTGCGGCAATCGGCGATGTCGCGGCGAGGCGCTGGCGCGTCGACGTCGGCGACCGTGTCTGCGTCGAGACGATGCTGTCGTGCCACTGTTGCAACACGTGTCTCGGCGGGAACTACCATCTGTGCGATCGGCGGCAGATCTATTCCTACATCCCGCTCACCGTGGCGCCGGGAATCTGGGGTGCATACTCGCAGTACATGTATCTCGCGCCCAACGCGATCGTTCACCGGATCGATAGGTCCTTGCCGCCTGAGATCGCTGTCATGTTCAATCCACTCGGCGCCGGTTTTCGCTGGGCGGTCGAGCTTCCCGGAACAAGCGTCGGCGATACCGTCATGATTCTCGGGCCGGGGCAGCGCGGATTGGCCAGCGTCGTGGCCGCACGCCATGCTGGAGCGGGCACCATCATCGTTACTGGACTTGCCTCGGACGCCAAGAAGCTGGCTGTCGCGCGTGCACTCGGCGCAGACTACACGATCGACGTAGACAACGAAGATCCTAGGGAGCGTGTTGGAGAGATCACGACCGGAAGAGGCGTGGATGTCGTTGTCGATGTCACTTCGTACGCCACCCAACCTGTGCGAGGGGCGCTCGACTACGTGCGTCGCGGCGGGACAATCGTCCTTGCCGGAGTGAAGGGGTTCACCATGCAGGACGGAAGGAGGCGTCAGAAGACGGTGCCGGACTTCGTCTCCGACATGGTTGTGTGGAAGGAAATTACCATTCAGGGTGCCATCGGTGTCCTTAGCTCAGGCTACCGCAAGGCGATCGACCTAATCGAAAGTCGCAAGGTTCCGCTCGCGCTGATGCACACGCACGATTTCGCGCTGGAGGAGGCTGATCTGGCGATCCGAACGCTTGCCGGCCAGGTTGACGGCGAACGGTCGATCCACTCCTGCCTTATCCCGCCCTCGTAGAGGCAACAGTTTCGGAAAAAAGCAACGTCATGAACCTACCGCCGCGGCTCCCGCCCTTCGATGAGGAGGTGGCTCGCCGCTTCCTCGAACCGACCATACCGTCATCCGGCCTCCCGCAGTTCCTCGGTCTACGCACCACGCTCGTCGAGCCCGGGCGACTGCGCGTGGAAATGGCGGCGGACCCGAAGCTGCTGACGCGTTTCGGCAATCTGCATGGCGGCGTACTCGCCGCATTGTGCGATCATACGCTTGGACTCGTATGCTATCCGCACATGCAACCGGGCCAATGGGCGGCCACCACAGAATTCAAACTAAATCTCCTCGCGCCGGTCTCGGCCGGTACCGTGATTGCGGAGGCACGTATTGTCGCCATGACGCGTTCGACGGCAGTGGTGCGGATCGACGTTGAGAACGACGGGCGGCCCTGTGGCGCGGCTCAAGGCACGGTTCTGATCATGCAACCAAAGCCACCGAAGTCCCGTGACTAGACTTGATTTTCGCCCTTTGCCAAGCGACCGGCGACGGTATTCGCTGACAAAGCACAGAGGCAATGGGTTCAGCTGCGCCCTGCCATCATTCGGGTCACATTGTAGGTTATGACCACCTCGTTGCGCTGATTGACGATGCTGTTGATCGTCGTGACGATTCCCCGATTCCCCTTGCTGGTTGGCCGGATCGCCGTCACTTCCACTTCGCCGTGAATGGTATCGCCGACATTGGTCGGAGCATGCACTTTTATGGTCGATTCCAGCATGGCGAGCCCGGTGTGCTGCATCGTGGCCTGTACCAAGAGGCCTTCAACGAAGCAGTAGCAAAGAGCACCCGGCACCGGACGGCCTCGCATGGCGCCATGTTGCTCGCTGAACGTCACATCGGTGAAGATCGTCTCGACCATACCTGTGGCATTGATGAAATTCACCAGATCAGCTTCGGTGATGGTGCGATTGATGGTGCGAAACTTCTGGCCGACCTTGAGGTCAGTCCAGAACAGCCCGAGGCCGACGTACTCCATGCGCTCTCCTCATGCCGCAGCAAGGGGTGCGGCGACGCTGCCATCACTCCCACGGAGGGCGGGCATATCACAACAATGTTCTAATGTTAATTCGAATATGGGCGCGCTACGAATTGGGTGCTTTTTTGAAAGACCGAGCTATTGCGATTCTAATGAATGTTCGGTACTAATGGAACGCATCAATCAAAAGACTGGGTGCAAGGAGTGACCGCAAAGTGGGCGAGAATTCCGGCGTGGCGGGGGGGCAGCTTTGATTGAACATGGCCAGTTCATGCATGCGTCGGACTCTCGTGAAGTATTGCGGGCGCCGCAGTTTTTCGCGGTCTTAGCGGATGTTCAGGGATGCTCAGAAAGGCGGCGCTAGATATGGAACGCACCGAGTATTTCGACACTCTTGAAACGCGCTCGTCCGAAGAACGGGAGATTGCATTGGCCGCCGCCCTCAAGGCGCAAGTCGCGCATGCCAAGGCCAATGCGCCATTCTTCGTCGAATGGCTGAAGGACGTCAATCCGGCCACGGTAACGAGCCGCGCTGCGCTTGCGCGCCTTCCAATTTTGCGTAAGGCAGACCTAAGTGAGGTGCAGAGGAAGAATCGGCCGATGGGAGGGCTGCTCAGCGTGCCCCTCGCAGAAGTCCAGCACATCTTCATGTCGCCAGGGCCCATTTTCGAGATCGATACCGCTGAGAAGGACTACTTGCGCGGCGCGCGGGCCATGTATGCGGCAGGGTTTCGTGCGCGCGATATCGTTCACAATACCTTTTCGTACCACCTCACGCCGGCCGGCCTCATGATGGAGGCCGCGGCGCGGTCATTGGGCTGCGCGGTCGTGCCGGGAGGCGTCGGCCAGACCGAGTTGCAGCTCGACGCCATAGAGGCCATCCGACCGGGGAGCTATGTTGGAACACCCTCGTTTCTGAAGATTCTCCTCGAGAAAGCTGATGACCTTGGCAAGGACATTTCGTCCATTCGAAAGGCCTTTGTCAGCGCCGAGGCGCTGCCACCTTCGCTCCGCCAAATGTTTCGCGACCGTGGCATATCGGCCTTTCAGAGCTATGGCACGGCAGATGTGGGCATCATCGCCTACGAGTCCCAAGCCTTGGAGGGAATGATCGTCGACGAAGGTGTTCTGGTCGAGATCGTGCGGCCGGGCACTGGCGATCCCGTTGCCGACGGCGAGGTAGGCGAAGTGATCGTTACGACCTTCAGCAAGGCCTATCCTTTGGTGCGCTTCGGAACCGGTGACCTGTCCGCCGTACTGCCCGGCATCAGCCCTTGTGGCCGCACAAACATGCGCATCAAGGGTTGGATGGGGCGTGCCGACCAGCGCACAAAGGTCAAGGGCATGTTCGTTGACCCAGCGCAGGTTGCGCTGATCGCCCGGCGTCATCCGGAGCTCGGCCGCGTGCGGTTGGTCGTCGACTGGGTCGAACAGCAAGACGTCATGATCTTGAAAGCCGAGCTCATCGGGGGCTCCGCCGACTTGGCTAAGGCGGTGGAAGGCACCATCCAGAGTATCTGCAAGGTCCGAGGACGCGTGGAGTTCGTAGCGCCCGGCAGCCTGCCTAACGACGGCAAGGTGATCGACGATGTGCGCAAATACACCTGATCAGTCGCCGCCCCGGCAGACGAGTCGGTGTTCGCGTCGCGACGCTTTTGCATGAGTGGAGGCGGGCGACAGGTCTAGCCACCGCTCCGTCGATGACCTCGGGGGAACAGAGCCGTGCGCCAATGTGAAGGAGAATGATGATGGCCCAGACTGATCTGACCGGCAGGGTAGCGGTTGTAACGGGCGCTGCGAGAGGCCTCGGCCGTGCCTATGCGCAGGGGCTTGCCAAGGCTGGGGCCACGGTCGTTGCGCTCGATCTCTCGGATTGCAGCGATACAGTTCGCGACATTGAGACTAACGGCGGTCGAGCATTCGGCCGGCGATGCGATGTTGGAGACATGACCAGTTGCCGCGACGCGGCGGACGACGCCCTCACCCGGCTTGGCCGGGTGGATGTGCTGGTCAACAACGCGGCATTGTTTGCGACGCTCAAGTCGGGTCGCTTTGACACTATCGCCGAGGGAGACTGGGAGTCATGTATGCGTGTCAATGTCACCGGCGTGTGGAATTGCTGCCGTGCATTCGTGCCGCCCATGCGCGAACGGGGTGGCTCCGTGGTCAATATCTCCTCGTTGGCTGCGACCTACGGTCTGCCCAACGCCCTGCATTACACGACGTCTAAGGCGGCTGTGATTGGATTGACGCGAGGTCTCGCGCGCGAACTGGGCCCCTTCAACATACGCGTCAACGCAGTGGCCCCTGCGACCGTTGAGACAGACGGCATGAGTCAGTTCTTCGGTGAGAAGAAGGAAGACGCTGTGAAGGCTATTGTCTCCGGCCAGTCGATTCGCCGTGTCCTCACAACCGACGATCTGGTTGGCACAATCCTCTATCTTGCCTCCGATGCCAGCTCGATGGTGACAGGCCAAACGATTGCCGTCGATGGCGGGACGGTCTCCCTCTAATCCCACATCAGGTCAGGCTATGTCGGCTCTGGGAATGCGCGTGTGTGCTCCAAACCTGCACCGGGCAACCGACAACCGTTGAAAGGATCACATTGACCGCCCTTGCCTTTCCGATTCCTGACGACGTCACCGCAATAGCGGATGGCATCGAAGGGTTCCTTCGCAGAGAGGTGTTCCCGCGTCACCAGAACGATCATGCGCTGCTGTCCGATCCGCGTCGCACGTACAGCGACGATGGCCGCTATGTCCCTGCTGTGGTCGAGCATATTCGAGGCGTGCGCATTGCGGCCGCAAAGGCTGGTTACTATTCGATGTCAGTGCCTGTGGAACTGGGTGGGGCAGGCATGGGCATGCTTGCCTACTTCGTTGTTTGGGAGCGTATCTATCGTCTTTGTGGCAGCCACAATTGGCTGGGTGCTTATGCGGTTAGCCACTGGGCCTTCGGTCCAAGCCCGGTCCTATTGAAAGTGACGGATCGTGCACGCTCCGAGATTCTAGCGGGCATGATGGAGGGCCGGACATCGATGTGCTTCGGCATGTCTGAGCTTGGCGCCGGCTCGGATGCGACCATGATCCGTACGAAAGCGAGACAAACCGACTCTGGCTGGCGACTCAACGGCCGCAAGATCTGGACGACGAACGCGCCGCAGGCAGACTATTGCATCGTCTTTGCCGTGACCGATCCGGACCGTGCGTCACGCCGGGCTGGTGGCATCAGCGCCTTTCTCGTGCCGACCGCGTCACCCGGCTTCAGGCTGGAGAGTGTCATCCGCATGCATGGGTCGGTGGGTGGCAACGAGGGCTCCATCGTGCTGGAGGACGTGCAGGTCGAGCCATGGCAGCTGGTTGGCGAACTGCATGAGGGCTTCCGCATCGGACTGTTGGGCGTCTCTATCGGCCGTATCTACAATTCAGCGCGCGCTGTGGGACTTGGCCGTTGGGCGATCGAGGCAGCGCTGCGTTATACTCAGCAGCGTGAGGCTTTCGGCAAGCCGATCGCGGAATACCAAGGCGTGACGTTTCCGTTGGCCGAAGCGGCGATGGAGCTGCATGCGGCGCATCTTATGGCGCTGAATGCGGCGACCTTGATCGACCGCGGCGAGCGGGCAGTGAAGGAGCTGTCGATGGCCAAGGCCTATGCGGTGGAAATCGGTGCCCGGGCGCTGGATCGCGCTATCCAGACTCATGGCGCCATGGGTTTCACCAACGAGCTCGGACTTGTTCATGCGTGGCAGGACGTTCGCTCGGTGAACGTGGCGGACGGCACAAATGAGGTCTTGCGGCGCACGATTGTGCAACGCCTCCTTGCGGGAGACACGGAATTGTAGGCGTCCTGGAAGCGTCTCAGGCTCCGTTCGTATGCGGAGTGCTGCTCTACGCTGTCGCCGAGCGAATGTTTGCTAAGAAGGAAGACACCATGCGAATGAAGGGCAAGGTCGGCATCGTTACAGCGGCGGCCTCGGGAATGGGGAGGGCAGGGGCAGTTCGTTTCGCGCGCGAGGGCGCTGCCGTCGCCGTTGTCGATCGGGACGAGGCAGGCGTTGCTGCCGCAGTCGCACAGATTGTGAACTCTGGAGGCCGAGCGAAGGGCATCGTCGCCGATTTAGGCGAAGCCGATGCGGCGCGCGAGATCGTCAAGGAAGCCGCCAACGCCTTTGGCGGCCTCGATTTCGTCTGGAACCATCTCGGCCATCCCGGTCCCGCTTCGGTTGAGGGCCTGGATCTGGCGGATTTCGACTTGGCGGTCCGCCTAAACTTGCGTTCTGTGCTGATCACCACCGAAGCAGCCATTCCAGAATTGCGAGCGCGAGGCGGCGGTACACTGCTCTTTACGGCCTCGACATCAGGCCTGCATGGCTCGCCATTTAGTCCTGTCTATTCTGCCATGAAATTCGGGGTCGTTGGTCTCACGCGCTCGCTCGCCAAGCGCTTGGCCCCCGATGGGATTCGCGTCAACGCTCTGTGCCCGGGCCCCATAGATACGCCGATGTTACGCGTGTTCGTCGCCAGACCCGACCAACAAAGTACACGCGGCCAAGATCCAGAGGAACTCATCCGCAAGCACGCTGGCATGACGCCTTTAGGACGGCCGGGCAGACCTGAGGAGATTGCCAACGCAGCACTGTTTCTCTTGTCCGACGAGGCTTCTTTCGTGACTGGCGCGGCTCTACCAGTCGATGGAGGATCAACGGCATGAACAAGCTGGATGCGATGGTTCACGAGCGAGTTGGCACGCCGGAAGCGGGATGTCGTGTTTGCCGAGCTGGTCCTCGCGAAACCTACGGCACGAACCGAGGTAGCTCAACACGATCCATTCATTTCACGAATCTGCCGACGGGCGATCATCGTTAGGGCATCTGTCAAGCGCGACAGCCTGCGCACTTCTCGCGGATCAATCCTCAAGGGCGCCGCAGTCAGTGAAGCGCCAAGCTCCTGGCAGGCGGTAAACCGCCTGGCTGCCGGGGCGTTGATACCACCCTCGATTTCGCGACAATCGACAATCTGCAAAAGGACTACAGCAAAGTAGACGCAAAATGCAATCATACGAGGAAGGCCGCAGGGGCACGCGGCAGTTGGGGAGGTCAGCCTACGTGATCGATTTGGTCGCTGATGATCTCGCGTAGGTTTTGAAGACCGAACGCGGTGAAGGCCATGGTCTCAAGGCCGCCAACGTCCTGGATCCAGAGCATTCCGTCTTCGGGCTCGAGCTGATCGGATAGATCCCACAGCAGGTCTTCGGTTCGGCCGAGGATCTCGGCGGCCATTCGGATCGTGTAGACGCGAGTGATGGCGGCCACGATCAGGCCGCCGCTGCCAGGTGGGGCTTTTTCCATTCCCACGGCAGCAGTTCGTGCAGACGGCCCTGCGGCAGCGAGGCGATGCGGGCGAAGACATCAGCCAGCCAAGCTTGCGGATCGATGTCATTCAGCTTTGCCGTCATGATCAGCGTGAACATCACCGCCGCCCGATCGGCCCCGCGATCGGATCCGGCGAACAGCCATGCCTTTCTGCCCAAGGCCATCGCCCGTTCATTCTGCCCATGTCGGTGAGGAGTTGGAAGTCCATTACCGATGGCATCCCCATTTTGGCCGCAAGGTCGGGGTGCGGAGAGTGGAGCAGCGAGCAACGGGTCAATTCCTCAAGGTGCAGGGACCGACGGGGGTCGTAGTCTCAATTGCTGGCTGGATGTTCGATCCTCTGATTTGCGCTGGGATGACCATGGGTCCGCCGCAAACCGATCTGGCAGCGCTGCTCGACTTGCAGCGGCTATTGATGCCCAGGGCCAACCCCACACACTCCTCGAGCGATGTTGGAATCGTTGGGGAGGAAGGCAATGAAGCGTCTCAAGTTGCCGGCGTCGGCTTCGGGTCGACAGATGGACTTGATGTTCGACACCAGCAGGCTGGACGGTCTGGGCTCTGTGGAGCGGGTCAAGGTCGCATCGGCGCTGGCTCAGATCCTGCTTCAGGCAGCCGGCGTGCGGGTCGAGGAGCTTGCCGATGACAAGCGCTGATCTGCTCCCGGCGACCGTGCTCAAGCGCAAGGCGGTCGTCTATGTGCGCCAGTCGACGCAGTCCCAGGTCATGACCAATCTGGAGAGCAGGCGACGCCAATATGATCTGGTCGATGTCGCGCGTCAGCGAGGCTTCGTAGACGTCGAGATCATCGACGACGATCTCGGCCGTTCAGCGAGCGGAACGGTGGCGCGCCCCGGCTTCGACCGGCTGGTCGCCTGGCTGTGCGCGGGCAAAGTCGGGGCCGTCCTGTGCTTCGATGCCTCCCGGCTCGCGCGAAATGGCCGTGACTGGCATCATCTGCTCGAGCTGTGCGGGCTTGTCGAGGCTCGTGTCATCGATCTCGATGGCGTCTACAACCCCTGTCGGCCAAATGATCGCCTGCTCCTGGGCATGAAGGGCAGCATCAGCGAGTTCGAGCTGGGCGTGTTGCGAGCAAGAATGCTTGATGCGGCCAGATCGAAGGCGCGCCGGGGCGAGCTGCGCTTATCGGTTCCGTTCGGCTATGTCTGGCATCGCGAAGCGGGCCTGGGGCTCGATCCTGACATCCGGCTTCAGGAAGTGATCCGGCTCATCTTCGTCCGCTTCCGCGAGCTCGGCAGTGCGCGTCAGGTGCTGCTGTCGATGAAGGCTGATCGGATCCACTTTCCTCGGCCTTCGGACGAAGGCCGTATGACCAGCTTCACCTGGCTGCCGATCAGGTATCGCAACGTGATCGCGATTCTCAAGAATCCCTTCTACGCAGGCGTCTATGTGTACGGCAAGAGCGAGAAGCGCACGTCGATCATCGAAGGGAGGGCGCGGCGCAGCTATGGTCATGGCAAGCCGATCGGAACATGGGAGGTGATGATCAAGGATCACCACGAGGGCTACATCGGCTGGGAGGAGTACGAGCGCAACCAGAAGCAGCTGGCGCTCAACAATTACGGCCGCGCGGGAGGCGTAAAGACCGGCCGGGGCGGCCAGGCGCTGCTGTCGGGGATCATGACGTGTGGGCGATGCGGGCGGCGAGTGGGTGTCTCCTATACCGGCAATCCGCAAAGCCGGCCGGTGTATCGCTGCGACAAGCCCAACCTCATGATGGGCTTGCCGCGGTGCATGACGTTCGGTGGCCCACGGGTCGATGCCGCGGTTGCACGCGAGTTGCTGCGGGCTGTAGAACCGATGGCGATCGAAGCCGCGTTCGAGGCGGAGCGGATGTACCGGGAACGACAGGAAAATCAGCGCCACATCCACGATCTGGAAATCCAGCAGGCCCGCTACGAGGCCGGCCTTGCCGAGCGCCGCTACGCTGCCTGCGATCCTGACAATCGTCTGATTGCCGCGCAGTTGGAGAAAAGCTGGGAGACCGCACTACGCCGGGTGCGGGATCTGGAAGCTCGCCAGCCTGTTGAACGACCGGCTGACGTCAGGGTCGCCCCGGACGCCTTTGCCAATCTGGCGGATAATCTGTCGGCGGCCTGGAACGCACCGGATGTGACGATGCGCGCTCGCCAGCAACTGCTTCGGACGTTGATCGCCGACATCATCGTCGATGTCGACGATGAAGTTCGCGACGTCGTGCTCACCATCCATTGGCGGGGAGGTCGGCACTCAGAGCTGCGCGTGCGAAAGCCTCGAGCCGGCGAACATGGCTGTGCGACGACGGAAGACGCCCTGGCCGTGATGCGTCGCATGGCCGGCCGCTGGTCGGACGAACATATCGCGGCATCGCTCAACCGGATGGGCATGCCGACCGGCCAAGGCAAGACCTGGACGGCGCACCGTGTCGCTTCGGTCCGCCGTGTGCGCGCAATCCACGCCTACCGGTCCGCAGAAAAAGATGGCGAATGGCTCACCATGACCGAGGCGGCGACGGCGCGAGGCGTTACCAACCACACGATACGCCGCCTCGTTAGGGCGGGCGTCCTTCCCGCCGAGCAGGTCGTTCCCGGAGCGCCGTATCAGATCCGTGCCGAGGACCTCACGTCGGCGCCAGTCAAATCTGCGGTGGCCCGAAAAGGTCGCCCGTGTCGCCCCGCAGACGCCAGCACGCTTCCAATGTTTACAGACACTTAACGAAGGGGTGCACAATGACCCACGCGTTGCCAGGCCTCGCAGAGCACGTTCCGCGGCGTTGTTCGTCAGGCAGATCCGGCCATCTTCGATGAACCGGCCGAAGTCACTCCAACGCTTGAGCATGTAATCGATTGGCTTGGTTACGTGGGCCGATCGTGACAGTCCCGACCGCTGCTCGCGCAGCCACGCTTCCAGTTCGGCCAGCAGCGGGGCACTCTTCTGCTGCCGCACCTGCCGACGCGCGTCGACGCTTAGCCCATTGATCGTGCGCTCGAGGTCGAACAGGGCATCAATGCGCTGGACAGCCGCCAGCGCGATCGGCGAGATCGCCGTTGCCGACCGTCCCCGCCGGGCATTCTTCGCAATATCGGCCAACTCGAAGAACTGCCGTCGGGCGTGCGCCCAGCAGAGGGCCGGTGTAATGGGTTTTGGCTTGCGTGCACCAGCGTACAGACCATTGAAGCCGCTATAGGCATCGGCCTGAAGGATGCCGGTGTAGCTCGCCAGATGACCGGCCGCGTGCTCGCCGCGGCGGTCTCGTGAGGCGTAGTAGACGGCCGCCGGCGGAGCTCGCCCGGCGAACGGTCGATCGTCCCGGACATAGGCCCAGATGTGGCCAGCCACCGTCTTGCCTTTGGCCAGGATCGGCACCGTCGTGTCGTCGCCATGCAGACGCTCGGCTGCCAGAACATGCGCCTCGATCAGGCGATACAGCGGCATGGTGGCGAACACCCCGGCCCCGACCTGGTCGGCCAGCGTCGAGACACTCAGCTCAATGCCCTCGCGCCTGAAGCGCTCGCTCTGCCGATTCAAGGGCAGATGCTGGCCGAACTTGTCGAACAGGATCGTCGCCAGAAGCGTCGGCCCGATGAAGCCGCGTGGCGTGGCATGGAACGGCGCCGGCGGCTGCGCAATCGTCTGGCAGGCGCGGCACGAGAACTTCTCGCGCACCGTCTCGATCAGCTTCCACCGCCGCGGGATTATCTCCAAGGTCTCGGTCACGTCCTCGCCAAGCTTCGACAAGTTGGCCGATCCGCAGCACGGACAGCCCGTCGGGGCGGCAAGGACAATCCGCTCGCGTTCAATATTCTCCGGGAAGGGCTTGCGCACCGGCCGACGACGCGTGAACGATCGAACCGTCTGTGTCGGCTTGGCCGCCGCCTCGGCCGCCAGTTCGTTTTCTGTCGCCGACGCTTCCAGCTCCTCCAGCTGCAGCTCGAGCTGGTCGAGCAGCCACTCCTTGCGCTCCGCACGTTGGCCGTAAAGCTGACGGCGTAACTTCTCGATCTCCAGCTTCAGATGCGCGATCAAGGCTTCATGGCTGGACCGATCTGCCACGGCATTGGCTGCCTCGGCTTTGGCCTGCGCCGCTGCCGCTTCCGCCTCCTGTCGGGCGGCGCGCTCCGCAACCAGTAGCGCGCGCACTGCAGCAGGGTCGGAAGGAAGTGCCTCGAACGCCGAACTCACGCGATAACAGAATCACATTCTCTCTTCGACTCAAAGGCAAATCCTCATCCCACCGAACTCGGCCGCCATGTCTCCTGGGGATGACGCCAATCGATGCCCGACAGGAGGTAGCCAAGCTGGGCCGGCGAGATCGTCACCACTCCATCGGCCACGCTCGGCCACACAAAGCGCCCTCGCTCCAGCCGCTTCGTGAACAGGCAAGCGCCTTGCCCGTCGTGCCAGATCACCTTCAACAGATCGCCTCGCCGTCCACGGAAGCAGAACAGATGACCGCTCAGCGGGTCACGCCGCAGCACCTCCTGCACCTGTAGCGCCAAGGACGGGAAGCCCTTCCTCATGTCGGTGTAACCGGTCGCCAGCCACACCCGAATGCCTGCCTGCAGCGAGATCATCGAGCCAGCAGCACCTTGATCACCCGACCCAGCACCGCCGTGTCAACGTCACTCCCCGCGATCAATCGATACCCACCCGGCAACTCAAGTTCTATCCGGCCCACAATCGACCCGGTCACCGACTCCATTGGCCCACCTGCTGGTGCCACTGCATCGTTCGCTATCACCGCCGGCACCAACGTTGTCGAGCCAGCGCTATTCTCGCCGCCCGATCCGTACCGACGGCGCCATATAAACAGCAGGTTCGTATTCAGGTCATGACGCCGGGCAACCACCGAAACCGATGCACCAGGCTCAAAACTCTCCGCTACGATCCGGCGCTTTTCTTCTTCCGACCGACGACGCCGTCTCCCCCCTTCAACCTCAGCCTCTCCCGACATCTCAAGTGTCCATCTTCTGTTAAGTGGACACTTAGAATCTCACCTACTCGTATCCAAGGCCACGCGGTCCCCCTCGGATGGATACCGCAAAATCGCACATACTCCTTATGCTCTTACGCTCGGCTATACAATCGGATGCGTTCACAGTGTGAGATTGAAGGCGACGGAGATACGCTCGGCGGTTCCGTGATAGGGGCGCACCTGGTGCATCAGCCAGGCGGGGAACATCACAAGCCGGCCGGGCCTGGGCCGCAGCGCCTGAATGGAGGTATTCGAAGGGTCGCTCAATCCAACATAGCCGAGATGCGGCGCAAACATCAGCGGCAAGGGCCCACGTGGATCCATGAACTCTAGCTCACCTCCAAGCGACGGATCGGCGTCAATGCCGCCGTCGTCGACGTAGTAGACTCCTGACCAGAACGCGCCTGGGTGCGAGTGAAATGCGTTGCCCTCGCCCTTGCGGTTGACATTCGCCCACATGTTCGCTCGCCACGTTACGGCAAAATGCTCAGAGTGCGGTCCGCTGCCCGGATTTCCCTCGCGATCTGTCGTCATGTGGTTCGCGACGTTTCGGCCGAATGCCAGCAGCTTGATGGCGGCCGTACTACCCCAGGTTTCCATGTCGTCGCTCGACTGCCAGCCGCCCAGGTTGGAACGCACGCGGCCGGCGGGATGTGTTTTCTCGCGCTGCTCGATCACCCGGCGCAACTGAGCATTGAGCAATACTGCGTCCGGCACATCGAATAGGGCGATCACCGTCGCGAACAGCGAAAGGACATCTAGCTCCATTGCGGCCTTCATGTCCGTCCCCACAGTTCTAACGAGACTTGAATGGCGAGCGCGACTGCAGCCAGTGCGCGCTAGGAGCTTTCGTTTGACATCACCTCGCCGAAGAGCTCCCAGGTTTCGCCTTCGAAGCGCTGCAGGCGCTCCGATTGAATGGGATAGTAATCTGTTGGACTGGTGTTGACAGTAATGCCGGGCAGCAACAGCGGGACGGTGAGCTTTTTGAGGTTGGCCGCCTGCTTCATCAGGTTGGCGCGTGTGAGTTCATTGCCGCATTGCTCCAGTGTCTTGTGCAAGGTGTAGGAAACGGCATACGCATAAACGTTGAAAGCGTCGGCCAAACTGGCACTGGGATTGTATTTGGCCATCCACACGCGCCAAGCTTTCATGTCGTCCGAATTGTCCCACTGCTTGTCGGTGGGATCCTTCAGATAGGCCGCCGTGACGATGCCTTGGCTGTTCTCGAATCCGGCTGGTTTCAGCACTGCCGCTACCGAGGAGGATACGTTGTTCAGGTAATGGGCCGGCTTCCAGCCGATGTCGGCCGCCTTGCGAATAGCCTGGGCCGCGAACTTCGGCGTCGTGATATTGAAGAATACGTTGGCGCCCGAGTCCTTAAGCTGGATGATCTGAGAATCGACCGTCGGGTCGGTCACTTCGTACGTGACGTGCTTGACGATCTTACCGACGTCCTTGCCCAGCCCGTCGCGCATGCCATCGTAATAGTCTTTGCCGTAGTCGTCGTTCTGCATCAGCACGGCGACCTTCGGGTCCTTGACGGTGGCCAGGATATGCTTAGCATAGATCACGGCCTCGGTGTGGTAGTCGGGCTGCCAGCCCATAGTCCACGGGAACTCCTTTGGCTTGCCCCATTTGGAGGCGCCCGTAGCCACGAAGAGCTGTGGCACCTTCTTGGTGTTCAAGTACTTCTGGATCGCAGTGTTGCTCGGCGTTCCAAGCGTTTGGAACATTGCGAACACCTTTTCCTGCTCGACCAGTTGACGCACCACTTCGACGGCCTTGGGCGGGCTGTAGCCGTCGTCCATCGTGATGAACTTCACCTTGCGGCCGTTGACGCCGCCCTGGTCATTGACCATCTTCCAATAGGCGTCGATCGCCTTGCCAATCACGCCATAGGCGGAGGCCGGCCCACTGTAGGGGTTCGCGTTACCGATTTTGATCTCGATGTCGCTGACGCCATCGTCGTATTTGGCCTTCTGAGCGTACACTGTCATGCCAGCGAACATGGTCGCCGTGGCCGAAGCGCTCGCCAGAAAACTGCGTCTTGTGGCTCCCATAGTGGAATCTCCCAATCGAAAGCGAAACGTCTGTTTTTTGAATGCTTATTCGATTTTCGACGACTGGCAAGACGGCTCGGTGCCTGTTAGTTGTTCGGGGGCGTATACCAGCTCTGCAAAAAAGGCATAAGACATATATTATAAGGTATACTTATCAATATCGGAGACGGTCGTGGCGGATCCAGATTCAAGCATTGGGTTTCTCGTGGGGGATGTCGCGCGCCTGCTGCGGCGCAATTTCAATCGGCGAGCGCAGGCACTCGGTCTATCGCAAGCTCAATGGAGAGCGCTTGCCTATCTGTCACGCCAGCAAGGCGTAAGTCAGGCCTCCCTCGCAGACCGCTTGGAGATCCAGCCGATCACGCTCGTCCGCCTTCTCGATCGTCTTCAGGCAGCTGGTTTGGTGACCCGTAGGCCTGATCCGCATGACCGGCGCGCGTTCCGGCTCTATCTGACGGATAGGGCGCAGCCTCTGCTCGCACGCATGTGGTCAATTGCTACCCAAAGTCGGGAAAAGGCACTCGCAGGTATGCCGATCCAACGACAACGAATGCTCATAAAGTCGCTGCAGCATCTAAGGCAGAACCTTCTTCAAGCCGAGGACAGTGCCACGGCCAACGGCCAAGAGGACAGGCGAATCAGAAATGCAGCAAACGCGTGATCAAACAACTCCGGCGGCAAACCCGGTTTCCCTGCGCGCCCGGGAGCAGGTGCGGATGGCGTCGCCGAGATCGTTTCAGTTTCTCATCTGGCGTACAAACGCCGCCGCTCGCCTCGATCCGTTTTCTTGCTTGGTTCGGTCACTCTGTGGCCGCTAGAGACTAAAGGCGGATACACCTACCTTGCAGGCGACCGGTACCTGGGCACACACAATGCGTACGTGAAGGAGACAAGGTCATCGAGATGCATCATATGCGCTGTCTTGTCTCCATCTTGCGGTAATGGCGGCAGGAGCTCCATGGTCCGATGGTCGAAGCCGGCAGGATTCGCACGCACGTCGGACACAGAGCGAACGCTTCGTGTCAGAACGACAACTACATAACAGGTGCGGCCCTGTCCGGGAGTTGGACAGCACGGTGGGGCTATCGCGCGCGACACCAACAGACGCCTCCCAACGAGCGGTGCAAGGCGAGTCAGGAGCGCAACCGCGTGGCCGAACCGGAATGTACCCTGCCGAGAATCTTCTCTGCTCTCAGCGGTCTGGTTTAGCGCTTCGATCACTCAGCTGCGTGGGCATAGCGGTGATCCGGCAACATACCTGCGCGATCGATGGCTGCACCGGCGTCAAACTTCTTGAGTTCGGGCATCACTGTCTTGGCGAACAGCCGCATGTTGCGCACTGCTTCCTCATGGGCCATCCCCGCGTAGGAGAATACGCCAACATAAGCCGAGTTCTTGGTCTGTCGGTGAATGGCCATGATCTTCTCGTGGACTTGATCTGGAGTACCGTAGACCTGTAGCTCGGCGAAGAATTCTATTGCCTTTTCCTCGCCGTAACTATGCAGCTTCTCGTTCATCTTGGCATAGTACTCGTATCCCTTGGTGTTCTTGATGTGCTCGCCCGCGAACTGATAGTGGGCGAGCACGGTTCGGTAGTAGCCGCCGATGTACTTCAACGCCATCTCACGCGCCCGCTCCGGGCTTTCATCGACGAAGGTCCAGCCAGCCGAAATCGGCTGCGGTGCATCGGTGCCATTGATCTCGCGATAGAGCCGATTGTACTCCGCAAGCTCCTTTTCGACCTCGCGCCAGGGCTTTTGCGGGATGATCAGGAGGCCGACGCCAAGCTTGGCCATGATCCGCGAGCTTTCCGGGCTTACCGCCGCGGCGTAGGTACGGCCCCGGAAACTCTTGAACGGAGCTGGCCGGATTGCTGCCGGCGGCTGCCGATAGAACTTGCCATTGTATTCCATGAGTCCCGTCTCAAGGCCGTTGAGCAACGCCTCGGCGTACTCGACAAAGCGCTCCCGGCTTTCACCCATATCCAGCCGAAACCCGTCAAACTCGACCTTGCCCGCGCCACGACCCAGACCAAGGATCATGCGACCTCCCGACAACTGGTCGAGCATGGAGACCTGCTCGGCGACGCGCATGGGATCGTGCCAAGGCAATACCACGACCATCGACCCCAGTCGCACGTCCTTGGTTCGCCCGGCCATATAGGACAGGAACTGCACAACATCGGGGCACATCGTGTAGTCGGTGAAATGATGCTCGACCGACCAGATCGACTCGAAGCCAAGCGGTTCGGCCATGTCGGCCAGCGCAAGCTCATTCAAATACACCTGCCGGTCCGTGAGCTGACGCCCGGTATTTTGGAATATGGTGGCCATTCCGACATGCATCGTCTTTCTCCTCGCTTAGAACTCAACCTTTGAGACAACCTCTTGCTGGAACCATCCGTCTGCGGACATGCAGCGCACCTACGTCGAACGAGATGGCTCAATCCCCGATGTGATGGTCATTCCCACCGTTTACGGTCGATCCGCACCTCAGGGTGCAGCCCTCTGGTGCCGCCTGCCGAAGCTAGGCGGCTGCGCGACCTCCGCGGAGCAGCATGCCTGGCAGTGGCCCCGCCGGATCGACAGCGTCGACGCCGCGGCTGCGAATCATGGTTCCGTTGACGACCACGCCTTCGATGCCGGATGCATCCGAGATCAGTCGGTCAGCTCCAGCGGGGAAGTCGTTTATGCGGCGCAGCTTGCTCGCACCGATCGTCGCGGGATCAAAGATCACCAGATCGGCCGGTGCACCGAGCGCCAGGCGACCGCGATCTACGAGGCCGAACACCTCTGCGGGGCGCGATGTCAGCATGCGAACCCCTTCCTCGAGGCTAAATGCGCTCTTCTCCCGCACCCAATGCCCGAGAAAATAGGTCGGCAAGCACGCGTCGCAGAGCTGGCTGGCATGCGCACCGGCATCAGACAGTCCGACCACGGTACACGTGCTCTTCAGCAACGGCTCTACTTCGCTCTCCTCGTGGTTGGCCACCGGCATGCGGAAGCGCGCTTCGAGTCCGGTACGCAGCGCCATGTCGAGCGCCAAATCCGTCGGCAGGACATCGCGTGCACGCGCGATATCGAAAAGCAGGCGCTCCTCCAACTCCGGCTCTGGCGTGTACTGGCCGACCACCGTCTTGGCGAAGGTGGCGCGGAACGTAGGAGGACCGTTCGTCAGCATCCGCTCTGCGAAGGCCCGTCGGAACTCCGGAGCGGCGTAAATGCGAGCCTTGCCGTCGGCATCTGCGGCTGAAATCGGCTTGAACAGGCTCAGTGGCTCGAACGGGAACGGTGCCTTGAACTGGTACTCGAAATTGAGCGGCCGGGGCGTGACCTGTGGCACGATCTTCAATCCCTCGGCTGCGATGGCCTCCGAGCGCGCGAGTTGTTGGCGGTGGTCGCCAACGCCGAACGAAAGGCCGGCGAGAAGGGCCGTCCATGTGATCGGCCGTCCGGTCGCTCGGGCAATCTCCACGAACTCGTCCAGGAACAATTCTTTGCCGATGGTCGCCTGCATGATTCCACGGCCGGCTTCGCCTAAAACACCGGCCAGGGCTTTGATTTCGGCCAAGTCGGCGACTCGGCTCGGCACAGGTCGCCCACCATAGCCGACATGGGTCGAGGCCTTCGATGTTGCGAACCCGATCGCTCCAGCATCGATCGCTCCTCGCACGATCGCCTTCATCTCGGCGATTTCCGCGGACGTGGCCGCGCGCTCGGTAGCTGCTTCGCCCATCACCCAAAGGCGCACCGGTGTATGACCGACGAGGACTCCGATGTTGATCGCGATGCCGCGCTGCTCGATCGCGTCGAGGAATTCCGGGAAGGTCTGGAACGGCCAACTTGCGCCAAGGCCGGCCTCAAGCGCATCGACACTCATGCCCTCGACCTTCTCGAGGGTCCGCACGATCAGGTCCCGGTGCGCCGGCCGGGTCGGCGCGACGCCGAAGCCGCAATTGCCGAGCACGGCCGTCGTCACGCCGTGCCACGGCGAGATGCTCAGCATACGGTCCCACATGATCTGGGCGTCGTAGTGGGTGTGGATGTCGACGAAACCCGGCGAGACGACCAGCCCGACGGCATCGACGGTGCTGTGGGCCTGCCCAGGGGCGGCGCCCAACGCGACAATGCGCCGATCCTTGATTGCCACGTCGCCGCGATAGCGCTCACTGCCGGACCCGTCGACGATCTCGGCGCCGATAATCTTTAGATCATAATCCATAGCTTCCTCCTTAAGTAGCCGGTAGCCGCGGAAACTCACTGAACTGAGGAGACGCAAGGATCGCCATCATCCTGGGATCCTTTTTCGTTTGGCGTTGTGGGTATAAAGTGCAGCCCTGCGGCACCAGAGCCGCCCGCGAACACGGCTCGCACAGGCATCAAGATCCACAACGCGTCTGTCGATGCCGCGCGAACTTCCGAAACGAGCCGAATTCCCGGTGCGTCTTTGAATTCAATCAGGCCGACGACGTACGGCAGCCTGTCGACGAACGTGGGCGCGAAAGCATGCCGTACAACCGCCCACGAATAGAGTGTGCCCCGGGGCTCGACGACGCACCATTCGATGTCGGCGGCGAAGCAATGTGGACAACGTGTCAGCGGATACCAATGGAAGCGACCACACGCCTCACACCTTGGAAAGCCCAGCCGGCGCTTCGCGACGTTGCGCCAGAACGGGGCGAATTCGGGCATCTGTTCGTCCGTCATGGGTCGCTCCATCATCGTCCCAGCAGCAGCACGCCGAAGTCGGGCATCGACAATCCGGTCACGAGGCCGATTTCGGCGTCGGGAACCTGGGCCCGGCCAGCCTCATGCCGGAGTTGTCGCACCGCCTCGGTTACATGCTCGATTCCAAGGCGATAGCTGTATGCGAGAAACCCGCCATGCGTGTTGACCGGTAGGGGACCGCCTGGCGCGATGCCGCCGTCCTGGATGAAGCAGCCAGCCTCGCCCTTGCGGCAGAGACCGGTGTCTTCGAGCTGCAACAGGCAGGAGATCGAGAAGCAGTCGTAGATCTCGGCGAAGTCGACATCCTTCGGGCCAAGGCGAGCGGATGCGAAAGCGCGCCGAGCGGCTTCGGCGGCGCCAGGCATAGCGGTGAGGCAGGAACCCTGCGTGAACACCGAGTCACCGGTGACGGGCGCCGAGGCAAACCCCGTCCCGAGCACTCTGACCGGCCGTTTCGAACAATCGCGTGCGCGATCCATGGCCGTCATCACGAAGGCGCCAGCTCCGTCGGTAATCAGGCAACAGTCCGCCGCCCGAAGCGGCTCCGCGATCATGCGTGAGGTGAGATACTCCTCGAACGTCAGGGAGTCGCGAAGCTGGCCGCGGCCGTTGAGCAGGGCGTGTTGCCGGTGCGACACGGCCAAGGCGCCGAGCTGGCGCTCGGTGAGACCGTACTCGTGCATGTAGCGCCGCGCCCAGAGGGCAAAATAGATCGGCTGCGCATTGAAGCCGTAAGGCTTCTCGAACGCCTGCTTTGCAGGGTAAAGGTCGTGAAATGCGTAAGGGCCTCCGGCGCGAGTTCCCCAGTCGACTCCGAAGTAGCCAACGACGACTTTTGCGAGGCCCGACGCGATTGCATGCTGCGCGAGCATGGGCGCACAGGCGATTCCTGCGCCGCCCAAGGAGGCGGAAGCTGCAAAACAGTTCGAAGCGCCAAGCTGACCGGCGAGGTAGTCGAAGGGAACCTGTGTCGGCATGATGACCGCGTCGGTGACCAACCCGTCGACCTCATTCGGAGAGATGCCTGCGTCAGCGAGGGCGGCCATCACGGCATCCACCACCATCGCACGCAAAGTCCGGCCTGAGCGACGCACTGGTGGCGTTTCGCCAATCCCGACAATCGCGATCTCGCAGGTCATGCGTGCTCCTGCGCCAGCCAGCGCTCGACCTCGTGGCGCTGTATCTTGCCCGTTGTGCTGCGCGGCAGGGCATTGAAGGCGACGAAGCGGATGTCCTTCGGGCGCTTGTAGCCGGCGAGATGGCGGCGGCAGAGTTCGGTAAGGTCTTCGGCTGTAAGACTTTCATCCCGGCGTGCGACGAGAGCCACGGGCACCTCGCCCCATTTCTCGTCGCGACTGCGGACCACAACAGCGTCGGCGACGCGATGGTCGGCGAGCAGGACGCGCTCGATCTCGGCCGGGTAGATATTCTCGCCGCCCGACTTGATCAAGTACTTGGCACGGTCGACGAAATCGAGCCTACCGTCCGGTCGCCGGACGAACATATCGCCCATGTGGAACCATCCACCACGAAAGTCCTTCGCGTTCACTTCCGGGGCGTTCCAGTAGCCGCTGAAAAGCGTTGGGCCGCGAAACGCCAGCTCTCCAGGCGTTCCATCTGGCACGTCCCGGTCTTCCGCATCGACCAGTCGGAACTCGCATAGCGAGTTTTGGCTCTTCGACAGGTCGGTCGGCACCTCACCGATGGGGATGCGACCACCCGACATCGGCGGGATTCCGGTTTCGGTCGAGCCAAAAGTATTGGCGTAGGGGGCCTGCAGCAGCTGCGTGATCTCCGCGATCTGCGCCCGCGGAACGAGATCGGCCATGGCGCCAATCAATTTGATTCCTTTGGGCCTGATGGTTCGCGCACGAAGCTCACGAATAACTTGGTCGATCATGCCGGGCATCAGCACAAGCCACCATTGCCGCTCCGTCTCGACGCTGTCCAAGATCCGGGCAACGTCGAACCCGTCGACGACGACCACCTTCCCGCCGATGGTGAGCAGGCTGATCGATTGGTCCAATGACACCATATGGAACATTGGGGGCCATGCCACGAAGGCATCAGTGCGATCGAGGTCGAAGTCGAGGCAGTTCACGTGCAGCCTCGCGATCTCGGCCCGGTGGCTGATCAGGGCGCCCTTGGGCAGTCCGGTTGTTCCGCTGGTGTAGATGATGACCAGACCATCCTCTGGTTGTGCCGCGATGTCGGGTTCGTCAACGGGCTGTGCCGCCAGCCGTTTCTCGTAATCGGCCCCCAGTTCGATGATGGTGCGACAGCCATGTTCAAGGGCGGTCAGCGCACCCACGAACCGCTCCGAGACCAGCGTCACCTTGGGTGTCGTCAAGCGAATGCAGTGAGCCAGCTCTTCTTCGGTGAGCCGCCAATTCAGGGCGCAGAGGATCAGCCCGAGCTTTGCCCCGGCGAAAGCCAACTCGAGGTATTCGCAACGGTTCTCGGAAAGGATTGCGACGCGATCGCCTCGCTGCAGCCCGAGGGCGGCCAGGGCATGCGCCAGGCAGTTTACGCGCGCATTGAACTCACCATAGCTCCACATGCGGTCTCGATCGACAACGGCTGGTGATTCCGGCCGCATGCGTGCTTGCGCCCGCAAGAGCTCGCCAACAGTAATTCGGGCGGCGAGGGCGGCATCTTGACCGAATGGAGCATGCGACATGTTCAGTCCGCCATGACATAGGAGATAACGAGCTGCCTCATGCTGCGCGTCACGAGTTCGTCGTGCCATTCCGGTTGAGGCGTCTCGAGCCGGATTTCCGGCAGCCTCGAAAGCAGCCGGTCGAACGCAATCCGAGCTTCAAGGCGTGCGAGCGGTGCTCCAAGGCAGAAGTGGATGCCCAAACCGAAAGCGACGTGGCGGTTGACAGGACGGTCAACCTTGAAAAGGTCGGGATCCGCGAAGACGGTCGAATCTCGAGCGGCGGAATTGAGCGCCACGAAAACACGCTGCCCTCGTCGGATATCCGCATCACCCAAACGCAGATCTTCAGTAGCAATCCGTGTCACCGTCTGGGCAGGCCCTTCGTACCGCAGCATTTCCTCCACAGCGCCCGGGATGAGGGACCGATTGCGCCGCAGCGCCTCAATCGAGGCCGGGTTTCGCAGGAGCCAATAGAGCCCGTTGGCCAACAGGCTGGCCGTTGTTTCGTGGCCAGCAAAGAGCAACAGGATGAGCGTCGAAACCATTTCATCTTCGCTCAGCCCTTCGGGCCCGATCCCCGCTTCGAGAAGCCGCCCGGTCAAGTCGTCACGTGGATTGCGGCGGTGGTCATGGAGCGTCTCGCGAAAGAATGTGACCATGTCGTTTGCAGCCGCGCTTGCCCGGTCGTACTTGTCCGGCGTAGCGCGGGCCAAGGCGACGAAGTCCTTGAGGTTTTCGGACCACTTTCTGAGATCCTCGACCCGCTCCCTGGGAACACCGAACAGGTCCGAAATCACGCGCGCCGGCAGGGGAAAGGCGAACGCCTCGATGAAATCGACCCGATCGCGCCCCCTGAAGCCGTCCAGCAGTTCTTCAACGCGTTGCATTATCATCGGCTGGAGACGCGCGATTTCCTGCGGCAGGAAGTATTTGGCAAGGGCCTTGCGCAGCTTCTCATGGCGCGGTGGATCATTGAACACCATCCAATCCGCCAGCACAGCGGTTAGCCGCTCGATCTTGCCTCGCGTGTCTGGTCCGATATGGCTTAGAAAGGGATCCAGCTTTGCAGCCGAGAAGCGGGGGTCTTTCAATACCAGAGAGGCATCGGCGTGGCGCGTGATCACCCATCCCTTAAGGGATGGGTTCCAGTGAAGAGGTTCTTCTGCGCGCAGCCGGCGATACACGTTGTGCGGATCAGAGATGAAGTCTGGATGCGTCAGATCGGGGGCTGTTTCCATGGGCCTTCACCGCATATGGGTCGAAATCTAATGTTCGTTTGAAATGCTAGCCGAGTCAAATCGACAGCAGCCAGAGAGCCTAGTTTTTCTGTCAGCCGCCGGCGCTGCCGATTCGTTCGGCATTTTCGGAAAATTTTCGAATGACAATTCGAATGATCTACCTATAGTGCAAGGTGTGTCAACGCAGACCAAAGGTTGGTTTGCGCACAAGACCAGCGACGACGCGGGTAAAGGAACGAGAGGCGACGCGATTAGAGCGAACGACCCGACTGCCGGCACGAGTCGCTTTGCGGTAGCGATACCGGAGCGAATGAATGTCGATGAAGGCGATCGCCCTAGTTCGCATCAGGGAAGGACCTTCATGACGCCGACGAGGGAAACGTTGGCCACACTGGCCCGGCACCGCCTACTGACACCGCTCTGCAAGCGACTCGGCTTGGAGCACCCGGTATTCCAGGCGGGCATGGGCTGGGTCGCGCGCGCAGAACTCGCCGCGGCGGTATCAGCCGCCGGTGGTCTCGGTGTGATTGGTGCCGGATCGAACATGACGGCAGACGAGCTACGTCGTGAGATCCGTGCTGTGCGGGCGCGCACGGACAGGCCATTCGGCGTCGACATCTTGTTCGCAACCGTGCGGGCCGCCGGAGCGGAGGTCGAACACTATACGGCCTCTGTCGCTGCGATGGTGGAGGTGGTCCTTGATGAGCGAGTTCCCGTGCTCATATCAGGGCTCGGCAGCCCCGCCGCCGTAGTGCCGGAGGCGCACGCGCGCGGTATTTTTGTGATGTCGGTGGTCGGAGCAGTGCAGCATGCGGAGCGGGCCGTTGCAGATGCCGTTGATGCAGTCATTGCCTCGGGCTGTGACGGCGGCGGCCATGTCGGCCAGATCGGAACTGCGGTGCTGGTGCCAGCGGTCGTCGACGCCGTGGAGGTGCCGGTCCTAGCTGGCGGCGGCCTTGCAGACGGCCGCGGGCTTGCTGCAGCATTGGCGTTCGGCGCACAAGGGATCTGGATGGGCACGCGCTTCATCGCCACCTATGAGGCGCGGGCGCACGAAAACTACAAGAAGAGGATCGTGGCAACCAGCACCGCTGGGACCGTCGTGACCCGGGCCCACAGCGGCAAGCCTTGCCGTCTGATTCGCAACCGTTTCACCGACTCCTGGGTTGGGCGCGAGCACGAGATCGAACCCTATCCCTTGCAGGCCGTGCACGTGGGTCACCCGGCTTCGGAGCGCGGCCGGCTGGAGGGTGATGTGGAAAACGGCGTTTTGCCCGCGGGCCAAAGCTGCGGTCTGGTCGGGTCGATTGTGCCGGCTTCTGAGGTCGTCCAGCAAATCGTCCGAGAGGCGGAAGCCACGCTCGACCGACTGTGCCGGCAGATCGCAACGTGAATGCCGACGAGCGGACCATGTGAGGGGTTGGGCGCGATGCAGGTGTTTACGATGCTGCCGGTGAACGACTGGAATCAGACCGGATCGGCAGCGCGAGCGGCGGAGACGGCTGGGTTCGACGCGCTCATGACGGTGGAGGCGAAGCATGACCCATTCTTGCCGCTCGCCGTCGCGGCGCTTGCGACCAAACGGATCGCGCTTACCACGTCTGTCGCAGTCGCCTTTCCGCGCAGCCCGGCGGTGACAGCAATGCAGGCTTGGGACCTGCATGCCAACTCGACAGGCCGCTTCGTGCTCGGGCTGGGCAGCCAGGTGAAAGGCCACAACGAACGCCGCTTCGGCGTTCCTTGGACCCCGCCGGCACCGCGTCTGCGCGACTATGTTCGAGCCCTGCGCGCGATCTGGCGCTGTTGGCAGACTGGCGAAGAGCTGCGTCACGAGGGCGAGCACTATCGGCTCACGCTTATGACCCCGGACTTTTCGCCCGAGCCGACCGGCCTGCCGATGGTGCCGGTGACTATTGCAGCGGTTGGGCCGGCAATGTTGCGGGTGGCCGGTGAGGTCGCCGACGGTGTGCGGCTGCACCCGATCTGCTCGCGGCGCTATCTTGAGGAAGTGTGTATGCCGCGCCTGGTGGAGGGCATGCGCCGTAGCGGCCGCAAGCGCGAGCACTTCAACGTGCATGGCGGCGGTTTCATCGCGACCGGGCCGGACGCCGCGTCGGTGGCGGAAGCCATGGACTGGGTGCGCTTCCGCATCGCCTTCTACGGTTCCACGCGTACCTATATGCCCATCCTGGAGCTGCATGGGCTCCAGGATCTCGGGACGAAGCTGCATGATCTCTCCGTCCAGGGCCGCTGGAAGGAAATGGCGGCATTTGTCTCGGACGACGTTGTGCGCATTTTTGCGGCCTGCGGCACTTACGACGAGATCGTGCCTGCCATCGAAACACGTTTCGGTGGAGCAGCGGACGCTATCGAGCTGAACTTTGCACCGGGAACGGAGCCCGGACCGATGCGCGAGCTCGTCGCCGACATCCACCGGATACCGCATGCCTTCCAGGGCTTTGCCACCACCTGAGTTCCAGTCCTCGGGGAGACGTCCATGCTACTGCCGCTCGATGCTCGCCTGAGGATTGGCGTCCAGACGATCCACCGTCGCACCGAACCTGCGACCGGCGCATGGTTACCACGCATCGACGAACTGGTCTCGCTGGTGCAACTCGTGGACCGTAGCGGCTTCGACTCGCTGTGGGTCGGCGATCACATCGCCTTCGCCATCCCCATCCTTGATCCGCTGCTACAACTTGCTCAGGCTGCCGTCGTCAGCCGGCGGCTGCTGTTCGGGACATCGGTCTATCTACTGCCACTGCGGCACGCGGGGCTGGTGGCCAAGCAGGTTGCGACCCTCGACCATCTGACCGAGGGGCGCCTCATCTTTGGCGTTGGTGTCGGCGGTGAATTCCCAAGGGAATACGCTTTGGCCGGCGTGCCAATTCAGGAGCGCGGCGCGCGGCTCAGCGAAGGGATCGTGGTCCTGCGCAAGCTCTGGACTGGCGAGCCGGTCACGCATCAGGGAAGGTTCAGCGCCTTCAGCGAAGTTCAGATGCAGCCACCCCCGCGGCAATCGGGAGGCCCGCCGATCTGGTGCGGCGGACGATCGGAAGGAGCGCTGAAGCGCAGTGGGCGCTTGGCCGATGGCTGGATGTCGTACGTGGTAACACCGGAGATGTACCGAAGTAGCCTCGATGTGATTGCGATGGCTGCGACGGCTGCTGGGCGTAAGCTTGCCCGGTTCGGCACGGGCCATCTGTTGTTCACGCGGCTGGACGACACATACGAAAAGGCGCTCGACGCGGCGGCCCAGACACTAAGCGTCCGCTACGCCATGGATTTCCGCAAGGCGGCGCAACGCTATTGTGCCCTCGGCCCGGCGGCCAACGTTGCCGAGTGCATGCGTGCCTTCTATGCCGCCGGCGTGCGGCACATCGTGCTCGACTTGCTGGGACCGTATGAGCTGCGCCAGGCGCAGATCGAGCGCGTCGCCGCCGAGGTTCTGCCGCTGCTGACGGATTTGACAGGGACAGACAGCCCGGCCGCCGCTCAGGAAAAGCAGACAGTCGAATGACCTATTCCACTAACTCGAGACATCGCTCGCGCCATTTTTTCGTCGGGAGGAGATCATGCTTGGCCTGATGCAGGACCGACCGCTGTTGATATCGTCACTGCTCGACTTTGCGGCGTCCTATCACGGCGAGGTCGAGATTGTCGCGCGCAGCATCGAGGGGCTGATCCACCGCTACACTTACCGCGGCTGGTGGGCCATATCCTCGAGGAAAGCGAGAACCCGATAGCCTATGAGATCCGGCTGCGCGCCGAAGAAGAGATCCTAGAGACCAGCGACCCCGACGCGCACAAGGCGATATAACGGCTGCGCGAGAAACTTGGCAACTCGTGATTGGTCGCCGGAATTGGCGTCAGAAAAATGATAACGGAGGGTGATGGCGATGGATCCGATCCTTTCAGAGCAGCGCAAGCAAGCGATGCGAGCCGCTGGTTTTTGGAGCGATCAGACGCTGCTTGACGCTTTTTCCAAGACGGTCAGGTATGATCCAGGGCGCATAGCGGTAGTTGGCTACGAAGGTGCGTCAAACCGACGTACGGTGCTGACATACAGCGAACTGGAGCAAACTGCAGATCGAATCGCAGCCAATTTGTTGCGGCTTGGTGTCAAGCCTGGCGAAGTGGTGTCGTACCAATTGCCGAATTGGTGGCAATTCGTGGTCCTTCACCTCGCGCTGCTGCGGATCGGCGCGGTCACAAATCCCGTCATGCCTATTTTCCGCGATCGCGAAATGAAATTCATGCTGACCTTGGCCGAGACGCGCGTGCTGATCGTTCCACGGCAATTTCGCGATTTCGATCACGCCGCAATGGCGGACCGCCTCAAGGTCAAGGTGCCCACACTTGAGCACATTGTTGTTATCGGTTCCGGCGACGATCGCGACTTCGAGGCAGCGCTGAATGCGCCGGGAAAGCGGATTGAGGCAGCGACCGCTGCCTCGGCCGATAATGTCGTGCAATTGCTTTATACGTCGGGCACAACCGGTGAGCCGAAGGGAGTCATGCACACAAGCAATACCTTGCTTAACAGCGTGCGATATTTTGAGGATCGCGTCCACCTCACAGCCAGCGACGTCGTGCTGATGGCCTCGCCGATGGCCCATCAGACCGGTTTTCTCGTTGGCCTGCTCTTGCCGTTGTATCTTGGAGGACGGGTCGTTCTTCAGGATATCTGGAATCCAGCCAAAGCCGCAGACATCATCGAGACAGAACGTGTAACGATGACCATGGCGTCTACACCGTTCCTGGCGGATTTGACCGCGGAGGCTGAGCGGCGGCCTGGCGCAATGCGTTCACTGCTTACTTTCGTATCGGCAGGCGCTCCAATTCCTCGTGTTTTGGTGCGTCAGGCCACACAGAGCCTTGGTGCGCACATCGTCTCGGGATGGGGCATGACGGAAAACGGGCTGGTGACGACCACCAAACTCGACGATCCACCGGAAAAGGTCTTTGAGACCGACGGTTGCCCAAGCCAGGGTATGGAAGTCAGGATCGTCAACGGCGAGGGAAAGGTCCTGGCTCATGATGAAGAGGGGCGTCTACAAGCGAGAGGCCCCGGCACCTTCGTCGGCTACCTCAAGCGGCCGCAACTCTATGCCGTCGATCAGGATGGCTGGTTCGAGACAGGCGACCTCGCCCGCAAAGACAAGGACGGTTACATTCGTATCACGGGACGCACCAAGGACATCGTCATCCGCGGCGGCGAGAACGTTCCTGTGATCGAGATTGAACAGCTGATGTATCGCCATCCCGCTGTGCAGGAAGTTGCAATTGTTGGCGTGCCGGATGAGCGCTTGGGCGAGAGGGCCTGTGCCTGCGTGGTGCTGCGCGAGGGAGCTTCGCTTGCGTTGCCGGATCTGTCAGGCTACATGGCAGAGAACAATGTGGCCAAAAACTACTGGCCGGAACGCATCGAGGTGTTCGACGCCTTGCCTAAAACGCCCAGCGGCAAGGTGCAGAAATTCAAGCTTCGCGAGATCGTCAGCGCATTGAAGTAGTTCTCGGCTGATGCACGCTGCAAAAAAAAGAAAGCCGGATGAAGACCCGGCCTGCTTCTCCTATTCGCAGCGTGAGGATCAGAGCGGGCAATCCCGCGGAAACACTGGCTTGCGTTTTTCGAGATGCGAGGTGAGCCTCACGCGCGCCGGCTTTTCGAGTCGACACAAACCTGATACGAATTCAACCGAACAATCCCAAGCGTGATTGAAGCATTGATCGCCGGCTTCAAAGGAGCAGTAAGCTACCGTAAAAGGCGTTCGTCTTTACGGCTCACAGCTAGCCGATCTCATCCCTCCGCATGTCATCGCCGAGGTAACTGACTTGCTGCGGGCTCCCTACGTCAGCAGTTTGGCTTCGACTGCAACCCGGTCCCTGATCCCGATGGGCGAGATACCTCCCAGCCTGGCAAAGCAACAGAGCACATTTTGTGATCCGGCGGCACGGCTGGACGGCCTCGCGTGTGCCCGTCAGTTGCACAAGGAGCGCAAGCAGTTGCTGCCGCGTGAACGCATCGCCGGCCCTACTCGATCCTGGCTCGCCGTTCCTCGAATTTTGCCAGCTTGCGGGCGACGGCATGTATGACGGCGTGCCGCCTTACCGAGCGGGCGAGACTGTTGAGTTTGTAGTGGTGGTGGAGCAGGAGCGGCAACCGCAATTCTAGCAACCGTAATTCAATTGAAAACTGGGAGCGGCGAATATGGATCTCAATCTAAAGGGCAAATCGGTCGTCGTCACTGGCGGCGGCTCCAACATCGGCCGGGCGATTGTGCTAGGGTTTGCAGCTGAGGGCGCCAACATCACGGTTGGCGATCTTGACGAGTTGCAGACTGAGAAAGTTGCCGACCTTGCGCGGCAGAACGGCGCTGCCAGCGTTCAGGTAATCAAGACCGACGTGACCGATTTTGATCAGGTGAAGGCCATGTTCAAGGCCGCGATCGAGAAGCATGGCACGGTTGATGTGCTGGTCAACAACGTTGGCTGGGATCAGTTGATGTTCTTCACTCAGACGACGCCCGAGTTCTGGCAGAAGATCATCCAGATCAACTATGTTGGCGTGCTTAACTGCACTAGATGCGCACTCGATATCATGATTCCGAAGAGCACCGGCGCTATCGTGTCGATAAGTTCTGACGCAAGCCGATCGGGCGAGCCGCGCGAGGCGGTCTATGGCGGCGTTACTAATAAGTCAGTAATTTAGTCTACTTTCTGTTGTGTGCGGTCGTTTTGTGACGTACAATGGCTTGTATGAAGCGCGATGGCCGCAAGCTCGATCACAAGACGCTGGAAGAGATCCGGTTGAT
>Ga0268299_1000175_pt1 | contig 253928 bp, 185 predicted proteins | sample NOBtaG_FD_193484 | JGI IMG/M metagenome (GOLD analysis project Ga0268299, IMG submission 193484) | Activated sludge microbial communities from bioreactor in Nijmegen, Gelderland, Netherland - NOB reactor | ecosystem: Engineered > Bioreactor > Aerobic > Activated sludge | place: Netherlands...
GGTTCTTGACGATGTTCTGAGCCATCCCCGCCGCAGTCGGAATCTTCCGGGAGTGACTGTGCTGAACCGAGAGGCAGTGCGGTTGACGGCGGATGAGCGCGGGGGCCGTGTTCTGAAAAAAAACGAACTCAAGCCTTGGCTTGAGGAGCAGTGGGTGATCCCCCCGGAGGCGAGCGGCGCGTTCGTCGCCGCAATGGAGGACGCGCTCGAGATGTACACGCGCCCCGAGGACCCGAAGCGTCCCGTCGTGTGCATGGACGAGACCTCCAAACAGCTCACGCGCGAGACGCGGCTTCCACTTCACGCCGAGGCGTGGCGCCTCCTTGAACGACTTGAAATCCATGACACGCCCAAGCACGGAGGCCGGCCCAACATGGCAGAGATCGAACTGTCGATCATGTCGCGCGCATCAAGCTCGCCAGACTCTACCCGACGATATCAGCGTGAGGGAGGACTAGCCGTTTACTCCTCGGCACAGAGTTCTTCGTAGATGCCCGCGACATCCTCTCTCCTGAAGGAGAGGCTCTCATCCACAGTTTCAATCGGCCCAATGAGTCCCACTTTGCTCGCTTCCCGGGTCTCGGTTGCCTCTAATCGCCCCTCAATCCGCAAAACCATTGTAATGCGCATTCAGCGCCATCGCCACAGCACCCGTTACGCCGGCCTGTTGGCCGAAGCTGGCGGGTTCGAAGCGGACGGCGGTGGCGAGTTGGGGGAGCATGTACTTGCGGGCGCTCTCCTGGAGCATCTTGAGGAAGAGTTCGCCTTCTTCGACGAGCGAGCCGCCAAAGAGCACGGCCTGCGGCGCGAGGAGGTTGACGGTCGAGGCGAGCGCGACGCCGATCTGGTCGGCGGCGGCGGCAATCAGGGTACGCGCTACCTCGTCACCCATGTCGGCTGCGCGGAAGATCCCCTCCGGGGTGATCTCGCCGCTGTCGTTGACGTGGTGCGGGATGGAGGACTTGCTGCCACCCGCGATGATTTGTTTGGCGCGACGCACGAGGGCCTCGCCGCTGGAGTGTTCCATCAGCGGACCGAACGCGCCGTCGGGGCCGGGGGCGAGCACGGTGCCGAGTTCGCCGACCGAGGTCTGGTGGCCGCGATGGACCATGCCGCAGAGCACGATGCCCATGCCTAGGCCTGGGCCGAGGTGCAGCACGAGGAAGTCCGAGAGGTCGCGGTAATGACCGCTGACTTTTTCGGCGAGGGTCGTCGCGACGATGTCCTTGCCGAGGGCTACGGGCACGCCGAATTCCTCTGACAACATCTGCGCGACAGGGACATTCTCCCAACCGGGACAGCAAGGGATCGAAATCGAGATGCCGTTTTCCTCGTCGACGTGGCCGCTCATGACGACGCCGATGCGCGTCAGATCGATGCCCTCGTCCTCGTGGAGGAAATCCGCCTGGTAACGAATCGCATCGATCAGCGCGGCGATGATGTCGCCCGATCGCCCGTCGTAGGTGACCGGGCGCATGATGTGGTTAAAGAGGCGTCCTTTGATGTCGGAGGATGCTGAGGCGATCATGCTGCCATTGAACTCGATCGCGACGACGCCGCCGCGCTTTGGGTTCACATCGAGCAGTTGCGCCTTACGCCCGCCGGTCGAGGACGCATACCCCTCCTCGATCAGCTCGCCGTCGCGGATGAGGTCCTGCACACAGGCGGACACCATCGGGAGGTTCAAATTCATGCGTTCGGCGAGGGAGCCGCGCGAGATGGGGCCCTCGCGCCAGAGTTCGTGCAGGATCGTGGAGCGGCGCGAATCGCCGCGTCGCATGTAGGGCCCGACGGGGAGCCTGACCGGGATCATGTCCGCGATCGGGGTGGGCGTCGTCAGCGCCAGAGGGGTCGCCTGCTTGGAACGTGCGTTTCTCATCACTCTGCAATGCGTGGTTAGGGGGACAAGAAAGTCAATTGGAAGTTGTGTAAAATGAAAGGCAGTTGGAGGTCGCCCCCTGACGAAAGGATGGGCGAATCTCGCGTGCTGGACGGAGTCTTTCCGGAGTTCCCGACGAGCGCCACCCCGTCATGCGACAACCCGAATGCGACGAACAAACGCGACGCTATCTCGCCGATTGCGTGAGGAGGTTGTCCTGCGTGCTCGGTGAATCCTTGGCCGCAGTGTACGCGACGGGTTCGATAGGGTTTGGGGACTATGATGCGCGACGGAGCGACATCGACCTGATGGCGGTGGTCGAGCGTCCCCTCGACGGTCCCGAGATGGATAGGCTGAAGCTGGGGCTGGCGCATGACGCGCTCCCCTGTCCTGCGAAGGGAATGGACCTGATCCTCATTGCGCGTTCCGAGGTCGAGAGTCCGAGCGACCCGCCCACGTTGGAATACTCGATGGCGACGGGACATTCGTGGCGTTTGGAGAGCGAGCGCGGGGCGGCCTATCCCGAGCTGTGGCTGCACTTTGCCATCTGTCGCGCCCATGGCATCGGTCTGCTGGGGCCCACGCCCTCGGATCTGATCGCGCCCGTTGCGGAGCCGATCGTGCGCAGGGAACTCGCTCGCGTCCTGACGTGGCAGATGGCGAACCTGCTCGATCCCTATCACGACCCCGAGGGCACCAACTCGGTGCTCAATGGATGCCGGGCATGGTGCCTTGCGGAGACGGGCGTGCCATGCTCAAAGTCCCAGGGGGGTCGTTGGGTGCTCGAATCGAAGGGCGATCGCGCATTGGTGCGCGGGGCGCTCGCGCGCAAATGCGGCGCGAGTGTCACCGAGCCCACACCCGCTGCTGCGGAAATTCGCGCATTCCTGGTCGAGGTGCTCGCGCATCTCGCGTAGGGGGTGAGTATCGTCGTTGTGGCCCGCGATGGAGGATGGATACGCTCGGCCTCTGTCTGGTTCCCAGTTCCAGTCTCGAGACACTCGTCCATGGCCAAGTCCAAGTCCCCCGCCATCCCGCAGCGGCATTTCATCGGCTCGCACATGAGCAGTGCCGGCGGCGTCGAACGCGCGGTTGAGCGTGGCGTCACGATCGGTTGCCGCGCGTTGCAGCTCTTCGTGAAGAACAACAACCGGTGGGAGGGACCGCCGATCTCCGATGCGTCGGCGGCGGCGTTCAAGGCCGCCCTGCCCAAGGCGGGCATCGCGCCCGAACACACGTTCGCGCATTCGAGCTATCTGATCAATCTCGCCTCGGAGAAGGAAGACGTCGTCGCGCGCAGCGTCATCGCGTTGGAGGACGAGATTCGCCGCTGCAATCAGCTCGGGCTGATGGGGCTGGTGATGCACCCTGGTTCCGCAGGGGCAGAGGGGGACAGTGTGGCCGCGCTCGAACGGGTCGCGCGCTTGTCGCGTGCGATTCTCAAGCGCGCGGGTGGATCGACCCGTCTCCTATATGAGACAACCGCAGGAACCGGCAAAACGCTCGGCGCGAGCTTTGAGGAAATCGCGGGATTGCTCGACGACACGAACCTGCCGAGTCGAGTCGGCGTCTGCCTGGACACGTGCCACATCTTCGCTGCGGGGTACGACATCCGAGACGCGGCGACGTTCAAGGCCACCTTTGACAAGTTTGAAAAGGCGGTGGGATTCAAGCGACTCTGCGCGATCCACCTGAACGATTCGAAGATGCCGTTCGCCTCGCGCCGCGACCGGCACGAACACATCGGCAAAGGGGAAATCGGAGCGGAGGCGTTTCGGCTTCTCCTGAATGATGCGCGGTTCGACGGCATCCCAATGGCGCTGGAAACAGAGAAGGACGAGGCACTCGATCTCGATCGAGAGAACCTCGCAGTGTTGGCCAAACTCGAATCCGATTCCGGAAAGCGGAAGAAGAAATGAATCACCTGAGTCGCATCCTGCTGTTAGTCCTGTTGGTGCTGTTTGCATCCTCGCCGTCCGTGGGCACGGGCAGTTCCAAGCGTCGCCTGCCTCCACTGCAGAAGATGAACGTCGATGGGATGACGCGTCACTTCTTCCTGCACGTGCCGGATGGGTATGCGCCCGACGATCGCGTCCCCTTGGTGTTGGTGCTCCACGGGCGCGGTGGCTCCGGGCCAAAGGCGGCGCATGACTTGGGATGGATGACGAAGGCGGACGAGGAGAACTTCATCGTCGCGTTTCCTTCCGCGAAGGGCACGCCGAAGACGTGGGACTCCGGTCATTACAAGCTATCGTATGAGAGAGACGATGTCGCGTTCCTCAAGCGCGTGATGGAATACGCGGAGCGGAACTACTCAATCGATCGACGCCGCATCTTCGTCGTGGGTGAGGGAAGCGGCGGCTGTATGGCGTATCGGATGGCGGGTGAAATGCCAGACAAGTTCGCCGCGGTCGGCGTGTTTGGCGGCTCGATTGGCGCGACGGTACGAGGAAAGTCCTATCGCGTGCCGCAGCCGACCAGGCCTGTGCCTCTGATACACATACACGGCATGCGCGATCCGAAGGTGCCCTTCGGCGGAGCCAGCCTGCAGGAGCCGAAGTACATCGACATGGCGGATGCCACATTGTCGGTGGAGATGTGGGCGGATGCCTGCGGCGCGGAGAGCAAGCCAGAGGTGTCGTTCACCAGCGAGGGGCGCGTCATCCTGAACGGCTATAAGCGCGGCGACGTGAGGAACTTCGTGGTGCTGTTGGCGATTTCCTATGGCACGGACGTTTGGCCGGGCTCCGCCAAGGATCGCAAGGAACGGAAAGAACTGCCGCCGATCATCGACGCGACGACGGTGTTCTGGGACTTCTTCAAGAAGCATTCGCCGTAGAGCCAAAGCGTCCCCCCAATTTTGAATCCCGTCTCGAGAGCTGGCATTCCCGAATGGTGGCGACAGCGGGTTCGCGGACTGCGAGCGTCAGTCCCCGGAAGGCACAAGATGCTCTTGGAATCCATCTCAAGACTCCGCCTGAGGCCCGTAAGTCCTACTAATTTAGCGCTCGGGCCCTTGCACTCCTTTGGTTCTGCTGGGGGTTCTTACTGGTGAGGAGTACGCTGCCGCCGTGTTCATGTGAAACGTGATTATCCCGTCCCGCGGTCGCGGCAGCGACCGAACAAATTCAGCCCCGCCATTCCTGGCGGGGACCGCGGCCATAGCGAATTGCGCCCCGGGAGGGGCGCAACAATCGCCTGGTGAAACCGGTACTTGAATGGGAAGCGAAGCTCCCGCGCCCTAGCGCAGGAGGGGGCTAAGAGTATTCATCTTGATCGTAGCCACCTCCGCCGATGTTCGACCCGCTACCGGGGTCGAATTCATGGGTCACGCGACTACCCGGATTGAAATCCGGGGCTGAAATTGTTGAGCCGCCACCGCAGCTCCGAAGTCTTTCAGTGTGTGCCACACTAGAACACAATATGCTCTCATGCACAAAAAATGCTGGGGGCCGATCCGCGCCCCCAGCATGAAAGATCCTGCACCAACGACGTCAGAAAGTTCTTACTCGAACGGCTCGGGATCGACGCCTTCGACACCGCCCTTGGCCTTGGCCGAGGAGTGAATGCGCACGCGTGCATTGCTGCTGACCTTGATCGGACCCTCGACCACGGTACCCTTGCCGAGCGTCAGCGTTTGGCCGCCATCGGCGATGACGTTCGTGGAACGCTCGAGGTTCACGCCACCGACGACCGTCGTGCCGACAAGGTCGATGTTCCCCTGGCTGCTGTAAATGTTCTGCTCGACCTTGGAATTCGTGACCGAGATGTGGCTCGTCGCGCGGAGGGAGCCGCCGATCTTGCAACCATCGTTGACCGTGATCGTTCCGTTCTCGGAGGTCGCGCCGCCGACCAGCTCGACGTTCTCGCCGAGCACGATGTCGCCGAGGCCCGTCGTGAGACCGCCTTCGACCTTGCTACCTTCACCGATTCCGATGTTGCCGCGCTTGGTGCGCAGGTTCTTCACGACCGCGTCGTTGCCGACGCGGATCGAGCCATTGTTCGTCGAAAGCTCCCCTCCGACCGTGGCGTTGTTGCCGACGTCAATCTTGCCCATGAAGAGGTTCTTGCCGCCCGGCATCTTGTCGCCGTCAGCGACCTGGATGCTGGAGCATGCCGTGGTGACCGCAAGCGTGCCGAGAAGTGCAGCGACAGCCGCGCCGCGAATTAGGCTACGAAACATGAGTTGATTCACTCCTTCGAATTTCCGGATTTGGCCGGACGTTATTGAACTTTAAGGGGAAACGACGGGGCGAATCGGCGCAAGCCTCGTCTTCGGATAGTCCGTCGTACGAGAGGTGGGTGTGGCGAGCGTGGGTATCAATGGACACGATTGACGGTAGTGAGGTTGTTGACGGTTGGGCGGGTGTTGGTTTCCGGCAAAGGGGTTCAATACTTGAAACTGGATCCGCCGATGAATTCGCGCAGGAGCGAATGGCGCGGAACGTCGTCCGTCTTGATCTCACGGATGTAGCTGAGAAACTTCAGCAGGCGCGAGGCCTCGCGGAACTCGGGATGTTCGCGGCCGATTTCCTTGAGCAACGGCATGGCGAGCGGACGCATCAGGCTCAGTTCATAATGCAGCGCCGAGTTGAACACGGCCTCCGCCTGCTCCTGATACGGGAAGATGTTCTTCTCCTCGCCGCGACGCACGCTCGGCCAGCGCTTGATCGTGTCGAGGGCAGTGTACCCGCGATACCGCGCATCGCGCACCATGCGGCGGATCAGGCGCACATCGGACGATGCGACTCGGTTGTGGTCGTCGACGTTGAGGTGCGTCAGCGGGCTGACGTAGATCTTGAATTTCAGTCCATCCGGAATCGTCGGCAACAGACGGTGATTCAAGCCGTGGATTCCCTCGAGGATGAGTGGCTCACCCGGTGCAAGGCGCACCTTGGTGCCGCTCGTCGCGCGACCTGCCTGGAAATCGAAGTGCGGAATCTCCGCCTCATCGCCGTGGATCAAGTCGCGCACGACCTGTTGCAGGCGCACGACGTCGATCGCGTCGAATGACTCAAAGTCGTAATCGCCGTTCGCATCACGCGGTGTCTGCTCGCGCGGGACGAAGAAGTTGTCCAGACTCACAACGAGCGGCTTCATCCCGTTCACGCGCAGTTGGATGCTCAGACGCTTGACCGTCGTCGTCTTGCCCGAAGCCGATGGCCCGGAGATGAGCACGATGCGTGGCTTGGTCTTCGCCGTCGAGATGCGGTCGGCGATTTGGGCGAGTTTCTTCTCGTGCAGCGCCTCGGCGATCAGGACGTATTCCTTGATCTGGCGCGCCTCGACGAGGCTGTTGAGCTGCGCGACGGTGCGCAGACCCAGGATGCGCGACCAGCGCTCATACTCCTGATACACCTCGAACAGCTTCGCGTTGTGATGATATTCGGGGAGAGTTCCTGGCTTGCCGTGTTGCGGGAATCCGAGCACGAATCCGGGCCAGCACGGGTGAAGTTCAAACGGACGCAGCATCCCGGACGATGTCGCGAGTTGCCCGTAGAAGTGATTCACGAGGTTGCCGAACTTGTAGAGGGAGACCTTGTCGTCCGTCCGGTACTCGAGGAGCGAGACTTTGTCGTCCATGTCGCGTTCTGCGAATATCTTGAGCGCTTCTTCGCGCGAAACATCGAGACGTTCGAAGGGCTCGTCGGCCTCGATGATTTGGTTCATGCGTTCCTTGATGCGCGCGAAGTCGCTCTCGACGAGCAGCACGGGCTCGCCCGGGTTCAAGTGCGCATCGTACACCTCACCATAATAGCCGGCGTTCAGCGAGTGATTGATGTAAACCTTGAGGTCGGGGAAGAGTTCGGAGACCGCACGGATCAGCACGAACGTCAGGCTGCGACGGAAAATCAGCCCACCGTCGCGGGAGTGCAGGTCGATGGCCTCGACCGTGCCGTCGGATTCCACGCCTCGTTCGAGGGACGTTACCTTGTTGTTCCACGAAGCAGCGATCGACGTGCTGGACGGTTGCTTGTTCGAAAGTTCGAGCGCATCCCGCAGCTTCGTCCCGCGCTTGACGTGGATTTTCTTCCCGTCGGGGAGGGTCACCTCGTACATGTCCTCGCCCGCCTTGGTATGGGGCGCCTTGCCTTGCTTTCTCTTGCCGGATTGTTCGGCCATCGCTTCGCTCCTGAGGTCGTACAGCAAAATGGATTCAACGACGCAGGTGTTGGGAACGCAAGAAGCGAGTAGCAGACCAGATGCGTGAGCGATAGAGAGTTACCATCCCATGGAATGCCGCCGGGGGATTGTGGAAGGGAAGCTGATGGCGCACTACTCTCGCAAATCTGGTTTGCAGAATTTCCCCGTTCGCAGAATTCTCCACGCGGGATTTTCGCAATCGTTCCCCCAAGGCTTATCCCTCCCACTCCATGTCCGCCGTCCACCTCCGACTGACTCTGATTCTGGCTGCACTCGCGTTTGCAGCGACCGGGGCGTTCGCACCCTTGGAGTGGTCGGCGCGTCTCATCGAAGCGTGCATCCTCGCCAGCGTGCCGTTGGCATTTCTGGTGCTCGCCGATCGGTCGCTGTCGACATGGTTGGCGCGCCATCGCGGAGACGCCGTCGGTCCGGGCGATTTCATCGTGGAGGAATGGCCGGGATTGCTGGGGCGATTGGGTGGGTTGCTGGTGTTCGGTGGCGCGGTGGCGGGGATCAAGTTGTGGATTCGCGCCGACGGGTTCCAGATACCCATCGGGGCAGCGGGCTTGGGCGCGGCTGGAATTCTCGTCGGAGGGATCGCCGCACTGATTCGTCGCCCACCGCAGCGCCGAAATGGAATTCAGGAACTCTTCGAACTCACGCGTCGGAGAACGTATGCCGAGGAGGTCGCCGAGGCCGCCGCATTCAGCCGCGCGGTCGCGGGTCGGCTGGCCTTTCCCGAAATCCGGCTTATGGGGGGCTCCCTGGTCCTGATGCTTATCGTGCTCGCGGTGGGAGCCGCACTCTTCGCCCTCGGTTCGCGATGGATGGCGAGTGGCATGTCCGGGGCGCGTGGGCAGTTTCATCCGATCTCGCAGTTGGGAATCGCCATCGGCCTCGGTGGTGCGGGGTACATCCACGCGGCCATGATGCTCGCGCTCTTCCGAATCGTGAGCATCGCGCGCCACTCTGGTCGCCCGCCTGCCTCTGGCGTGTTCCGCCAACTCGGTCACTCCTTCGAGACACTTGGACTCCTGAACACGGTGCCATGGTCACTTGCGGTGGCGGGGCTTCTCGTGCTGCTGGGATTCTCTTCATGGATCGCGCTGGATATGACGATCGGGCGCGACTTCGCGTCCTCGTCGCTCGGGATCGGAATCGCCACGGCGACAACATCGGTGCTGGCTTGGTCGCTGATCTTCCTGCCGCAGGTTTTCGTGTTCGCGATCTTCTGTCACCGCGATTGCGGATGGGTCGGCGCGGTCGAAACGAGCACGACACTGCTCGCACTCGAGGGCTTCACGGGTTTGCGGCGCGCGTTGCGAATCACGTTCTGGGTCATGACGATTGTGCGGCTTCCCGCGGCAATTCACCTCACTCTCTCAGTGCTGGATGATCGCGGGCCGTTGCTGGCGGCGCTGCTACGCGAGAAGCCTCTCGCCGAAGCACTCGGACAGGTCAAAGACGTACATGCGAATCAGCCCGCGGCGCTGCGGCAGCCCTTCGAGTGGCTCGAATCGGGGCACTACCTCGAGGCGCTGAACGCTTTTCAGATTTATCTCCGTCGCAACCGAGATGATCTTCCCGCGCGGCGCGGCGAATGCCTCGCGATGCTGTGCCTTGGGAACTATCGAGGCGGACGTGAGAAGATCGAAGTGTGGGCGTCGCTCGATCCGGCGAATGACGAGCCACACGAGTTGCTCAAGGAGATAAAGGACGGGCTGTGGAACGAGGATGGCGCGAAGTACAGGGCCGCGTGCGCGCGCGTGCCGAAGGATGCGAAGCGCCTGCGCGGGGTCGAAGCACCACTCCGCCCAATGTGATCGACCGCGTCACCCCGAGTTCGCGATCGCGTGAATCTTTCGCAGGAACTCGTCGATCGAGCTGATCAAGCCAACACCGGGTTTCGACTTCATCATCAAGACGAGCGTCTCGCGTCCTTCGGTGCGGACGTTCGTGACGGTGTCGATTTGTTTCATCGCGCCCTGACAGTCCGTGATCCACGATTCCGCCTCGGGAGCGAAGAACGTGAGGCGGACGACGCTCTGCGCCTGCTTGACCGCGCCGATCTTGAGCGGACGGCACGCGAGGCGAATGCGCGTTGTCGCGAGAAGCGTCTGGACCGATTCGGGTGGATCGCCGTAGCGGTCGCGGAGTTCCTTTTCGACATCGACGATGTCGGAGTCCTCCCGCGCGGCAGCGAGTCTCTTGTAGAAGTTCAGTCGCTGGGCCTCGACCGGGATGTACACGGGAGGGATCACGCTCGAAACGTCCGTCTTGATTTCGGCATCGCGATCTTCGAGCACCTCGTCCCCGCGCAGACGCGACACCGCATCGCGAAGCATCTCGCAGTATAGTTCGAAGCCGATGTCGTTGATCGTGCCGTGCTGTTCCTTGCCGAGCAGATTGCCCGTACCGCGGATTTCCATGTCGCGCATCGCGATGTTGAAGCCGGAACCGAGTTCCGTGAATTCCTCGATCGCGGCGAGTCGCTTGACGGCGGCCTCCGTGATGCCTTCCCCCGGTGGGACGATCATATAGGCGTACGCGCGACGTTTCTCGCGCCCAACGCGTCCGCGCAATTGATAGAGCTGCGAAAGTCCGAGCGTGTCGGCGCGATTGATGATGATCGTGTTGCAGTTCGGGATATCGAGTCCACTCTCGATGATCGTCGTTGCGATCAGGATGTCGAACTGGTGGTCGATGAATTGCATCATGACCTCCTCCAGTTCGGATTCCTTCATCTGGCCGTGGGCGACTGTGATGCGCGCGTGGGGGACGATTTCATGCAGTCGCTTGGCGACCTCGTGGATCGTCATCACGCGGTTGTGCACGAAGTAAACCTGACCACCGCGATTTAGCTCGCGCAGGATCGCCTCCGCGACCTGTTCTTCCTCGAAGTGGATGAGCTTCGTCTTGATTGGGCTGCGACCAATCGGAGGTGTCGCGATGATCGACAAATCGCGGATGCCCGAGAGCGCCATGTGGAGCGTGCGCGGAATCGGCGTCGCCGACAGCGTGAGCATGTCCACGTCCGCGCGCAGTTCACGCAGGCGTTCCTTGGACGCGACGCCGAAGCGATGCTCCTCGTCCACGACGAGTAACCCGAGGTCGAGGAACTTGACGTCCTTGCTGAGAAGTCGGTGCGTGCCGACCAACACGTCGATCTCCCCCGACTTCAGCCTGGCGAGTGCTTCCTTCGATTCCTTTGGGGAACGGAATCGCGAGACCACATCGACCCGCACGGGGAAGTCTGCAAAGCGTTCACACATGGTCAGGTAGTGCTGCTGCGCGAGGATCGTTGTCGGGCAGAGCACGGCCGCCTGGCGCCCTCCCTGCACGCATTTGAAGACGGCACGAATCGCGACTTCCGTCTTGCCGAATCCGACGTCGCCGCACAACACGCGGTCCATCGGCTTGGCTCCCTCCATGTCTTCCTTGAGCGCAGCTATCGCGGAGAGCTGATCCTCGGTTTCTTCGTAGAGGAAGCTCGCTTCGAATTCGCGCATTAGGAGCGAATCGGGGCCGTATGACTTGCGGCGCGCGACCTCACGCTTCGCGTAGAGCTCGAGGAGTTCATTTGCGACCTTCTCGATCTCATCGTGTGACTTTGCGCGGCGCTTCTGCCAACGGCCCGAACCGAGTCGGTCCAACTGCGGTTCGCCGGCCTCGGCGCCGCTGTATTTTTGCACGAGGCGGATGTTCTCGACGGGCACCAACAGCTTGTTGTTGTCGGCGTAGAGAATGTCGATGAGGTCCACCGCGCGGCCATCGATGACCTGCTGCCTCATCCCCAGGTAACGACCGATGCCGTGCTCGACGTGCACGACGAAATCTCCGCGCTGAATCTCTGCGGAACTGGAGATCGCCTTGCCCTTGTAGATTTTCTTGTAAACGTGACGGCGCTTGTAGCGACCGAACATCTCGCGATCGGTCAGAAGCCCGAGGAGCACACCGGGCATGTGGAACCCGACAGAGAGCCGCCCCGTCGTCAGCAGAACATCCGGCGTTCCCTTCAGCACGTCCGCGCGAAAGTCCGCGAGGTCCTGGCCCCCTGGCACGGTGCGCGTCGCGATGCCGCCCTCGAGGAGCAGCTCGTTCAGGCGGTGTACCTGACCATCGTTGTCGCACACGATGACCAGCAGGTTCTCGTGTTCCTGCAGCTTGCGCAGCGTCGAACGCCACCCGTCGATGTCATTCCCAGCAAGGCCATAGCCGCGCGTGTCGAACGGAATGCGTACGACGGTCTTGTCGAGTGAATCGATCGGGAGTTCCGTGTGCTCGATGCGGCGAAACTTTTCGAGGCCGCGTAGCAACTCAGAGCGCGTCTGGATCACGGATTCCGGCGTCGCGAGATCCGGCGATTCCTTGAGCACGTCGTGATACTGGCGCTGCACGGCGTTCTCGAAGTGCGCGCAAACCTCGTCGTGGCGCTCGGGCGCGTCCAGAATGACGAGCGTCCTCTCGGGGAGAAGGTCCGCGAATGACGCGAGCTTCCCTCCCGACAGCGAGTGGGTCTCGCCGATTCCCTTCAACCCGACGGGCTGGATGCAGAGTCGCGCGCCGGTTCCGAGGTCGCTGCGGCTGCGCTGGGTGTTCACATCGAAGAGGCGGAGGGATTCTACCTCGTCGCCGAAGAAATCGACGCGAATCGGGTCCTCGGCGTTCATCGGGAACACATCCAGGATGTTCCCTCGGATGGAGTACTCACCACGTGATTCGACGACGGGTTCGCGCGCATAGCCCGCGTCGGCAAGTCGTTGCGCGAGCGCGGATATATCTGCACGCATCCCCCATTCGATTTCCACCGTGAGCGCGTCCATCCGTGCCGAAGGGAGCACCCGCTGCATCAGCGCATCGACCGGCGCGGCGATGATCGGTGCACGCTTGGCGTCCCGCCGAGCGCCTGCGAGCGCATCGAACACATCGAGGTGTTTTGCCGTGACCTCGACGTTGAGTTCCTCAGCATCATACGGCAGCACTTCCCACTTGGGATAGTGATGCACGTCCTCCACGCCAAAGAACTCGAGATCGTTGACGAGTTCCTCCGCGCGATCGATCCCTCCCGTGAGAATCAGGATCGGCGTGCGCTTCTTTTCAAGCAGCGCCGCGACGACGAACGCGAGTGCACTCCCGCCTAGATTTTGGAGCGCGATCGTGCGTGATCCCTTCGCATCGAGCGCTTCGATGAAGTGGCGAAAGGGCGCGCTGCGTTCGTCGAGCAGCCTCGTGAGTTCGTTGATCATGTGCGTGCGCCGATTAGTACGAGGCGGGACCTTCGTGCGCCCCCGCAGATGACCCGGCGTTGACTTCCTCTTCGCGCGCGAAGTTGCCCTTCTCCAAGTGCACGATGCGCTTGCCGTAGGCGGATGCCTTGGGGTCGTGCGTCACCATGATGATCGTCTTGCCGAGTTCGCGATTCAGCCTCTGCAGCAGAGTGAGACACTCCGTGGCTGCGACAGCGTCGAGATTCCCGGTCGGTTCGTCGGCCACGATGAAGGGCGGATCAGTCACGAGGGCACGCGCGATCGCGACGCGCTGTTCCTGACCGCCAGAGAGCTGGCGCGGACGATGATGGATTCGGTCTCCAAGCCCGACGAGCTCCAACGCGAGAGTCGCGTGTTTCTTTCGCTCGCTCGCGCTGAGTCCGGTCAGCAGCAGCGGCAGCTCAACATTTTCGAGCGCGCTGAGGACGGGCACGAGGTTGAATGTTTGAAACACGAATCCGATGTTCGCGTTTCGCCATGCGGCGAGTTCCCCCTCGGAGTGCTGCGCGATGTCCTCTCCCATGACCAGGCATTCCCCCTTCGTCGCGCGATCGATGCCTGCGAGGATGTGCAGGAGGGTCGATTTTCCCGAGCCCGATGGCCCCATGAGCACAATGAAGTCACGCTCGCGAATCGTCAGTGAGACGTCGCGCAATGCGTAAACCTCGGTGTCCCCGGAGTAGTAGATCTTGTAGATGTTGCGGAGGATGGCGACTTCCTTCTCTTCCATGCGGCAACGCACTCCCTGCGAAGAGCATGTGAGGACACCCCCTCCGGGTCGAGAAGAGAGCGTGATCGATCGAGCGGAATTCTGGGGCGCAATCAGCTCGCGCTTGGTTCCAGCAGGCCGCTTTCCTCGATGCGGTCGAATTTGACGCTGACGAGTTTCGACACGCCGGGTTCCTGCATGGTGACGCCGTAGATCGTGTCGGCGAGCGACATCGTCACCTTGTTGTGCGTGATGATCAGGAACTGGGTCTTGGCCGCGAACTCCTTGATGACGGAGCAGAAGCGCCCGACGTTGACGTCGTCGAGGGGCGCATCCACTTCGTCGAGGATACAAATCGGCGCTGGCTTGTAGAGGAACATCGCCATCATCAGCGCGAGCGCCGTCAGCGCCTTCTCGCCGCCCGACATCAGCGTGATGGATCCGCCGATGTTTTTCCCCGGGGGCTGCGCAAAAATGTCGATGCCCGGCTCGGGCTGGTCCTCGGATTCGATCAGGATCAGGTCCGCCTTTCCGCCGTTGAAGAGACGACGGAAGACGTCGATGAAGTTCGCGCGAATCGTGTCATAGGCTTCGGTGAAGAGCTGCTTCGTTGTCGTGTCGATTTCCGCAATCGTCGCGCGCAGCGATTCCTTTGCCGCGACGAGGTCGTCGCGTTGCGCGGTGAGGAAGTCGAGCCGCGTGCGCGTCTCGGTGTAATCGTTGATCGCGGCTTCGTTGACTGGTCCGAAGCGTTCGACCTTCTGGCGCAGCGTCGTGACAAGTCGGCGCAACTCCGTCGGGTCGGTGATTTCCTCGTCGTTCTTCTCGTCGCGGGAAAGTTCCTCGGCCTCGCCTTCGTCTTCCGCTTCGCCTGAGAGGGGCGCGACACTCGCCACTTCCTCCTCGCCCGCGCCACTGAGTTCCTCCGCGATGTCTTCGATCGTGAGCGCGAATTCGTCTTCGCACTCTCGCTCGACGGATTCCATCTGCACGCGAAGTTCCGTTACCTGAACATCGCATTCGCGCAACGTGTTGTCGCACTGGTTGCGATCGCGCAGGAGCGCCTGCACCTCGTTCATGCCGCGTGCCGTCGCGCGTGTGAGTTCCTCGTTCTCGGCCGTCAGCTTCGCCGCGCCCGCTTCGAGTTCCTCCCGCTCGCGCGCGAGCCGCGCCACCTGGCCTTCGCACTCCTCGCGTTCGAGTTGATAGCGCTCGACCTCGCCCTTGAGGGCGTCGCGCTGTTGCTGACGTGCGCCCTGGTCTTCGCGGGCGCGGGCGCGCTCGGCCCTGAGCTCTGCAAGCTTTGACGAGTAGGCGGAGGCGCGTTCGCGCAGCATGCTCGTCTCGCCGCGCAGCGTCGCAACGCGCTCCGCAAGTTCGTCCATTCGGCGACGCTCTTCGATTGAAGCAGCATCGGCGCCGGTCAACCTGGCTTCTGCGTCGGTGTGGAGTTGCGCAATCTGCTCGAGGCCTTCCGTGGCGCGAGAGGCCGTCTCGGCGTGCTTTCTTGCATCCTGCTGTTGCTGAAGGAGGCGCGCTTCCGCGACGGCGAACGTGTTGCGGCGCTCGCGACGTCGCGTCTCCGCCGCCTGTGCGTCGCGCTCGGCGCGGGCCTCGGCCATCTGGAGCTCATGCTGCTTTGCCTGCAACTCGGCCGAGCGTGCATAGAGAGCGCCCGCGCGATCCTTGGCTGCGCGAAGTTCGCCATGCATCGCCGCAACGTGGCTTTCCAGTTCCGTTTTCTTGGTGCGCAGTTCAGCGAGTTCACGAGCACGCGAAAGGAGGCCGCGCGTCTTGTGTGAACCGCCCGACAACACGCCGCGCGGATTCACGATGTCACCAGCGAGCGACACGTAACGCTGCCGCATGCCGTCTCGCTCGAGCGCGATCGCGACGTCGAGTGTCTCGACGACGATCGTGTTTCCGAACAGATAGCGCGCGGCGTTTTCGATTTCCTTGTCGTACTTGACGAGGTTCCTCGCGAGGCCGATGACGCCGTTGCGCTTGAGAACCCCATCGATCCCATGGTTCGGGAAATCGGTGTGCAGGAAGTCGAGCGGAAGGAACGTTGCGCGACCATAGTTGTGATGCTTGAGAAACTGAATCGCGGCCTTGGCCGAATCGACATTGCGCGTCACGATGTCCTGCAGGTCGCCGCCGAGTGCGACTTCGATCGCGACGTCGAGATTGCCGGGAACCTCGATCAGATTGGAAACGACGCCGACGATTCCCTTCAGGTCGTTGCGCTGCGCGGCGACCATGACCTCCTTTACGCCGCGGAAGTAGCCCTCGAAGTTGTCCTCGAGCTCCTGCAATGCGAGGAGCCGCGACGATGCGTGCTGCATTTCGCGCGTGGCTGCATCCACCTTCGCGGCGAGCTCATCGCGCACGCGATCCCCTTCGCCGATTTCATCCTGCAGCTTCTTGCGCTCCGCCTGCATCGCGGAAAGTTCGCCGTGCAGGCGCTCGACCGTGGCGCGGTGCTGCGTCGCTTCGACTTCGGCTGCGGCGGCCTCTTCGGCGAGTTGCCTGGTGTGGGCTTCGTGCGCCGCGTGTTCCGACTCGAGTTTCTCGATCAAGGTCTGCGCGACGCGGCGCTCGTTTTCGAGCATGCTGCGCTTCGTTTGAAGCGTCATCAGTTCCGCGCGCAGGATGCCGAGTTCCTTGCCGCGTTGATCCATCTGGCGGCGAAGAGTTTCGAGGCTCGCCATCTCGTCGCGGAGAATTCCCTCCTGCTCTCCGAGTTCAGCGGCGCTTGCCTCCGCGTCTGCCTCGAGCGTCCCCAGAGTTTGGCCGAGGATGCCCTCGCGCGCAGCGGCGCTCTCGGCCTCGCGGGAAAGTTCTGCGATGCGCGCCTCAGCAGCGGCGCATTTCTGTTCGAGCAGTTCGATGCGATGGCGCTCGCGGTCGAGCGCGCTCTGGCGCTCGTAGCGCTTCTGCTGCAGCACCTGCAACTCGCGCACGAATGCCTCGTGGCGACGTGCGGCGTCGGCTTGCGCGGCCTCAGCGGCTGCCAGAGCCGCGGACGCCCCTTCGAACGCAAGACGCGATGCGGCCTGACGCGCTTCGGCGGCCTGGCGCTGGACGGTGAGTGCCTGATGGCGAAGCAGGAGCGAGCGCTTTTGGATGCGACGCAGTCGACGCACAAGGCGGCGGAATCGCTCTGCCTTCTTCGCCTGGCGGTAGAGCGAGCGGCAGTTCTTGTCGACCTCGGAGATGTGATCGAACAGTCGGAGAAGATCTTCCTCCGTGCGCACGAGCTTGCGCATCGTTTCTTCCCGGCGCACTTTGTAGCGGGAGATGCCGGCGGCTTCCTCGAAGATCTCGCGGCGCTGCTCCGGACGCGCGCCAACCAACTCGCCGATGCGGCCCTGTTCGATGATCGAGTATCCATCGGCGCCCAACCCCGTATCGAGGAAGAGATCGTGGATGTCCCGCATGCGGCACGTCGTCTTGTTCTGCAGGTACTGCGAATCGCCGTTCGCAAAAAGACGCCGTCCGATCTGCACTTCCTGCATCTCCGTCTTAAGCACGCTGGAGCTGTTGTCGCACGTCAGCGTGACCTGCGCGAGTCCCGATGCCTTGTGCCCCGCGGAGCCGCGAAACAGCACGTCCCCCATCTTGCCACCGCGCAGCGCCTTGGCGCTCGTTTCGCCGAGCACCCACCGAATGCCGTCGAGCACGTTCGATTTGCCGCAGCCATTCGGGCCGACGACGACGGTGATTCCCTCGAGGAAATCGATCGTGGTCTTGTGATGGAAACTCTTGAAGCCTTGCAGCTCGAGTTTTTGCAGGAACCGGGACATGGAAACGGGGACCTCGGGAACAGTTGCAGTCGGTAACGGACCATCAAAGCAGACCGGCACCCACGCCACGCAAGCGCGAACTGTCGTGTGAATATCCTGTGGATAACTTTCGCCGCATGCGCAGGGATGCGCAGGGCTACCTGCCGAGCATGCTGCGCCAGAATTTGGCCGATCGCACACCCCGGGAGAGGTAGTGTTGCAGGTGGTTCAGGAGTGCCTCGATCAGTTGATTTGCCAGCGTACCGCGCAATCCCTCTGGCGGATCGAGCGGGGGCGGCACGGGGTTCCGCATCGCGTCGTAGATGGCACGCACGCCCTCCGGCGGGAGCGGATAGTGCCCCACGCGCGCCGGGGTCAGCGGCCATTCGGGCGGCTGCACGGGCTGGGCGTGTTCGGCGTGCACGCGCCCGCGCTCCACGTCGAGCCAGAACATCAGAGGGCGGGTCGGCCCAGCCCACGGCGCGAGCAGCTCTTCGGCGAGCTGCGGTGCATGCCCGCTTTCCTCCAGCACGAGCAGGAGCCACTGCGCCGTGCGCGCCCCGAGCAACGCGGGTTCGCATTCCGCGAGATCATCCGTCGCGCGAGTGACCAGTTCCACCTGCGCATGTGCCGCATGATGCGGAGTCGAGCAGAGGGCTGCCGTCTCGGCGATGAGGCAGGCATGCGCGAGGCGCTGCAAGTTGGTCGCCATCTCTGAGTGCGCGCGCACGACCGACGCTTCACGAAGAGTCGCGATGTCGGCATCCTCGCGACGCGCGACGCTCAGTTCGAGCAGCGCCAGCGGTTGCAGCAATGCACGCACGCGCGACTTCGGGTTGCGCGATCCTTTGGCGACGATCGAGAGCGGGCCCTGCTCCGCGCTCAGGACGTGGACGATTTCCGAAGTGTCGCCTGTGTCGTACTGAGCGAGCACGATGGCGTGGAGGCGTTCGATCATGATGTCGATTCCGAATCCACGGCGGCACGTGAGGCAACCCACGCGATAAGTGCGGCACTCGCGAGGGTGAGGAGTCCCCTCGGAAGGAACGACGGAATACCCATGGTGTTCTCGCCCAGGACGGCGACATTCCAAGCGAAGTGAATTCCGACGGCGATCGCGGTTCCGATGGCGGCCCCCGGCCCCATTGCGGCGAGCCCATGGACATGGAGTTTCCCCGCGAGCGCACCGGCAATCGCGGGCCCAAGCGCGTGCATCATCGTGGCGAAGAGTGTGCGTTGAATCATGTAGTCGAGATACCCGCGCGCACGAAGCGCATCCGATGCAGCCGTGAAGTAGAGCAGGTTCTCCGTCATGGCGAACCCGATCCCCACGCACGCGCCCAATGCGGCGCCGTGTCGCTTCAGCGCGATGGGCATCGTCGCGATGATGACGAGCAGCCCCGCGCATTTGAGGAACTCCTCAATGACGGGAGCGAACAGTAACGCAGCCACTGATTCCCTCCCAGACGTTCCCACGCCGAGTCCGAGGATATCGAGCAAGTGATTTAGCGAGATTGCTGCCAAACCTGCGGCGCCGACGGCTCCCCATAGGAGTGCCGCAAAGAATCGCGTCGTGCCGATGACGTGCCACCCGGCGGAAGCGCGAATGGCCATCGCGAGCGCCATGAGCGGGACAACTGCGTAAAGCGCGCTCGCAATCACGCGCGGTTCATCTGCTCGCGCAGTGCCGCCGCGACCCCGCTGCGCGGGACGGATACTTCTTCGCGCGACGTGGCTGAACGTATCGCGACTTCGCCGTTGTCCCACTCGCGCCCGCCAACGATGACGACCCACTCCACGCCGAATCGCTCGGCTTGGCGGAAGTGTTTGCCGAGATTCTTGGCTCCATGTAGAAAGAGCGCAGCGATGCCCTCGCGGCGAAGGTCCATCGCCAACGCGAGCGCTTCCTCGACGATGCCGCTGTCATAGTACGCGACGAGGACCTTTGGTGACTGCCCCGCCACGAAGAGCGGTGATGCCGAGCCCAGCGTCGCAAGCACACGCGTGACATCGAGATACGCGGACACCGCGGCGCAAGGTTCGCCTGCGATTCGTGTCGCAGCGGAGTCGAGGCGCTCGACTGTGCCCAGGAGCGCGCCGTTGCCTTTGATCTCGAGTCTTGGCGCGAGAAGGGCATCGGTTGCATCGCCGTTCTCGAAGCGAGCGAAGTTCCGATTCAACATCGCGACCAACCCGACGTGATAGTCGTCATGCGCGTCTTCCGCGCCTGTATGCAGGCAGGCTGCGACGTCTGCGATTCCAAGGCTCGCGAGGAAATCCCGCAGGGTGAGCGCGAGTTCCAGGAACGCGAACGGTTCGGGATCGCGCATCATGACGAGACGCAGGACCTCCCGGTCTCCTTGCGCACGCCATTCCGTGCCGGAAATCACAAAGCGCAGATTGGTCTCGGCGCGGAACATCCCCTCGGCGCGAGCGTCCAGCAGGAGGGATATCGCGAGGTCCGGCGTGAGCACACGGCGTCCCGTCCCGCGATCCTCCAGCGCAATCAGGTTCAAGAGACCCAGCTCGTCGAGGTCTGCAGCATCGAGTGTGCATGATGCGGCGGCGGGGCGCGCTCCCGTCAGCGCGGCGAATCCCTCGAAACGCTCGCGCAGCATTCTGCGTGCGTCGGAGCGATTTTGAAGCGGTGTTCCTTCGAAAGGTAGTGCCTTCATCCGGCGTTCACTTCACCGCGGATTCCAGCGCCTCGATTACTTTCCATTCTGCTGCGACCATCGCGTCGATCTTTGGCCCGAGACTTTGAAGGAGCGTTTCAGTGTCGGATTCATTGAGTGGAAAATTCTCCACGCACTCAGTGGCGACCTTGTCGAGTTCATCGTTGAGCTTGGCGGTCTCCGCGATGCCCTTCGCACCCTTCGTGACGTAGGTCGTGCGCCGCTTGTTGAGGATTTCGCGCGTCTTCTTGAACGGCTTCACTTCGTCCGGAAGATGTGCGGTGGCGAGTTCAGTCCACATGCGGGCGTTCTCGCGCACTTGTTCAGCGACTCTGTTCAGGGCCTTGCGTCCGGTGATGGTTGCCGCCTCGTCGAGATAGTCGGCAAAGATCGGGCGATGGAGTCCGCCTCCCGTGTCGCTCTCGATCGAGATGTAGATGTCGCGCAGCCCTAGGTAGAGCAGTCCACCGGGGAGGTTCTTGCGCCAGCCCTTGGGCGACGTCTTGCTCGTGGCGTGCTTGGGCCACTCCGCGAGCCCGATCAGGCTGAACGTCTTGATGTAGGGTTTGCGCTGCCCCGCGATTGTTTCGCGAATCGCAGCGAGGCATGCCTCCTTCAGCGACGCGATTTTCTTCGGCGGCAGGAGGGCGATCGTGCGATTCTTGTGCGTGCAGGTTTGCGCGCGTGCCGTCGAGAGCAGTTCGAGTGGAACCTCGATAGCCGTCGATGCCACATCGCCCACCAGCGCGGTGCCGCGTGCTTCGTCCACATCGAACACAACGACGCCGTAAGACCAGCAATATATCGCGGGAAAGGTGTGCTTGTCGTACGGGATGAGTCTCCGCGAACAATGGATGAGTGGAGGAGTACCGGAGGAAAGCTCGTCCAACAGATTCTTGAATGCCTTTTTTCCTGCGGCCGTCTCAGTCAGACGCAAATCCCCGCCCAATCGCGTGATCACGGTGCGCGCGTAGGCCTCGTTTGTGGCGATAGGGTGCGCGCGACCTGCGATGGCGATGCCGCTGCCCGTCGCATGGCGCGGAATCGAAGGACACCCAGAATAACCAGCCCCGATTCCGCCTGCGAGACCGAAGATCATCGCCTCGGTGAATGGCGCACCGGTGTTCGGATTCTTCGCGCCGACATACGTGAGAATGTTGCGAATCGCCGCGGATTCCCAGTGGATTCCGCCGAACTGCGAGTAGCCTTCGATCCTGGGCATGACGAATTCCTCACTCTCTTTCGATGGGCGGTTTCGGTTCAGGGCAAATGGTTGGGTGAAGGATCGCGCGCAGCTTGGCGACAATGATGTCGATCGCGACGGTGTTGTGACCACCGCGTGGGATGATTATGTCCGCCATCCGCTTTGAGGGCTCGCAATATTCGCGGTGCATGGGACGCACGGTCGCTCGGTACTGCTCGACAATGGATTGCAGGGCGCGCCCACGATCGCGGACGTCTCTCTCCAAGCGACGGATGAACCGGATGTCCGGATCGGCATCGACGAAAATCTTGATGTCCATCAGTTCCACGAGGCGTGGTTCCACGAGAACCAGAATGCCCTCCACGATGACGACCTGGGCTGGCTCGATCCGTCGCGAGTCGCGCATGCGCGCGTGCGTGGCGTAGTTGTAGATAGGGACATCGACCGGGCGGCCGGCGCGGAGTTCTTCGAGGTGCCTGATGAGGAGTTCTGTGTCGAAAGCGGCCGGGTGGTCGTAGTTGATCCTGGCACGCTCATCGAGCGAAAGCTCGCTGTGATCGTGATAGTACGAGTCGTGACTTACGAGGCAGACTGACTCCCCCTTGAGGCGATGCGCGATTTCTTCGGCGACGGTTGTCTTGCCGGATCCACTCCCACCTGCGATGCCAACGATCAACGGAACCATCGCATGCGCCCCTCTCAGGTTTTTCGGTTCATGAGCAATTCGGTGGCTTCGGTCAACACGACGCGCAGCGGCTCGGGCACGCCTTCGAGGGCGCCGAGCGCTTCCGCCTTGAGTTCATCGCAATAGCGCGCGGCCTCGGCGATCGCGCCGCGACGTTTGAACAGATCGATCACCCAAGCGACGTCCTCGACCGAGGTCGCATCGCGCGGGGAATCAAGCACGCCGTAGAGCTTGGTCAATTCGTCCGGGGTGCAATTCGGCGTGACGGCGGCAACCAGATAGCTGCGCTTCCCTTCGCGGATGTCGCTTCCTGCGGCGCCGCGCCCCTTGCCTTCGGTCAAGTCGATCAGGTCATCGACGATCTGAAACAATGGGCCGATCACGTGCCCGAAATGGCGGAGCGCCTCCATCGTCTTGTCATCTGCGCCAGCGATCACTGCCCCGCCAAGCATCGGCGCCGCGAGATAGTAACCCGTTTTCTCACGCACGATGCGGAGATAATCATCGCGGGTGAAGTTACGGCTGGCGCGCGCGTTCATATCGAGACACTGGCCGATGTGTGTGTGGTCGGCGGTTTCGCTGAGGAGTTCGAGGAGACGAAAGCGCGTCCGCTCGTCCCAGGATTTCACTCCGGCAAAGATCGAGATGACTTTGCAGATGAAGTAATCGCCGATGTTGATCGCCTGTGGCAGACCATAGTGCACATAGGTGCAAGGACGCCCGCGGCGCATCGTGTCGCCGTCTTCGATGTCGTCGTGCACGAGCGCGAAGTTGTGAAACAGCTCGATCGCCGCAGCGAACGGGAGCGCGAGCTTCGGATCGGCGCCGAGCGATTCCGCCGTGATGAGGCAGAGCACCGGGCGGAGTCGTTTGCCGCGCGTCGCCGAATCCTGTTGATCGAGCCCGAGCGAATAGAGGAGGCCGTCATGCAGGTTCTCGACCTGTTCCTCGGCACGGATCATCCGCTCCAACTCGGCATCCACGACCCGCGAGTGGTACGCGAGCGATTCGCTGAAAGATCGCCCAACGGGGGGCGCGGAATGGGAGAGGGAGCGCGTCATTCGGACCCCGTATGGTGTGTGATGGCGGATGAGGTAGGAGAGTCCCGCGCGTCGGGGGGGCTCAAGGATGAAAGCGCGGGCCTGGGTTCGTTCTCCGAGTCTTATGTGATCCTTGTGGCCATTTTGGAATCATCCACAAAGAGCTGCAGGGATCACAGAGATTGTCAGCCGATCTCGTCCTTGCGCACGCAGGCGACCAAGTGGTTCGAGCCGGCTTTGGCGGATTCGAGCGGGGGGATTGCTGCCTTGCACTTTTCCTGTGCAAATGGGCAGCGAGGATGAAACGCGCAACCTGCCGGAGGATTCACCGGGCTGGGGGTCTCGCCCTTGATCGCGGGGCGATCACGCCGTTTCGACGGATCGGGGATCGGTACCGCATCCAAAAGCGCGCGTGTGTAGGGATGGCGCGGTGACTCAAATATCTCGCTCGCCGTGCCCGTTTCGACGATGCGGCCGAGATACATGATCGCGACGTAATCGCTGATGTATTCGACGACGGAAAGATCGTGCGAGATGAAGATGTAGCTCAGCCCGCGGCGACGCTGCAAATCGACGAGCAGATTGAGCACTTGTGCCTGCACGGAAACGTCGAGCGCGGATACGGGCTCGTCGGCGACGATGATCTCAGGCTCGAGCGCGAGGGCGCGTGCGATGCCAACGCGCTGGCGCTGACCGCCCGAGAACTCGTGAGGGTAGCGCTCCATCGCTTCCTTGCGAAGTCCGACTTCGAGCAGCAGGTCTTCGACGCGCTTGTTCTGTTCGGCGCGTGTGCCGATCTTGTGCACTTCGAGAGGTTCGCGCACGATTTCGCCGACGGTCATGCGCGGATTCAGGGAGGAGTACGGATCTTGAAAGACCATCGCGAGATTGCGGCGCATGGCGAAGACCTCCGCCTTGCTCGCGGTCATGATGTCCTTGCCGCGCAGACGCACGGCGCCCTCGGTGGGCTCCTCGAGTCGCATCAGCGTGCGGCCCAACGTGGACTTTCCGCACCCTGATTCGCCCACGAGACCCAGAGTCTCACCGGCAGCGAGGTTGAAGCTCACCCCCTCGACGGCCTTCACTTCTCCCTTGGCGCGGCCGAACAATCCGCCACGCAGAGGATAGCGCTTCACGAGGGATTCGACTTTGAGGAGCACGTCGCTCATTCCTTCACCTCCAAGGGGAAGAAACAGGCGACCTTGTGGCCGGGGGCGATTTCCTCGAGAGGTGGTTGCTCGGCGACGCAGCGGTCCTGCTTGCGGAAGCAGCGGTCGGCGAATCGGCAACCGACGGGGGGATTGAAGAGCGCTGGGACGGTCCCTTCGATCGTGAAAAGAGGGGTGTTCTTCGAAAGCCCCTTCATCGGAATACTCTTCAGCAACCCGTGGGTGTAGGGGTGGCGCGTCTTGGCGAAGAGATCGTGCACGGATGCGTGCTCGGCGACTTTGCCGGCGTACATCACCACGACATCGTCGCAGGTTTCGGCAACCACGCCCATCGCGTGTGTGATCAGGATGATCGCCGTCCCCATTTTCTTCTGCAGTTCCTTCATCAGGTGCAGAATCTGCGCCTGAATCGTGACGTCCAGGGCCGTCGTCGGCTCGTCCGCGATCAACACGGCCGGCTCGCACATGAGCGCCATCGCGATCATGATGCGCTGCTTCATGCCGCCGGAAAGTTCATGTGGATACGCAGCGAGTCGCGCGGGGGCTTCGCCGATGCCGACCAGTTCAAGCATCTCGATCGCGCGCGTCCGAGCTTCCTCCCCCACGAGGCCGTAGCGCAGCTTGAGGACTTCTCCCATCTGACGCTCGACGGTGAAAACAGGGTTCAGCGAAGTCATCGGATCCTGAAAGATCATGGCGATTTCTTTGCCACGAATGTTGGGCATCTCGCGGCTGGGCATCTGGAGGATGTCCTCGCCACGAAGCAGGATCTGCCCACCGACGATCTCACCCGGCGGAGAGGGCACGAGGCGCATGATCGACATGGCCGAGACACTCTTGCCGCAACCCGACTCCCCCACAATGCCGAGGGTCCTGCCGCCCTCGACGGAGAATGAAACTCCGCCGACGGCGTGCAGGATTCCGGCTTCTGTATGAAAGCAGGTCTGGAGATCGACGACTTCAAGAAGGGGCATTAGTCGCTCTTGCTGCCGTCGGACGTGGCTGGCGCTGCCTCACCAGTCATTGCGGCTGCTTCGAGGCGCTCCTTCACGCCGTACGGATCAACGTCCACGACGGGATCTTCGCCCAGCGACTTGCCGGCGGCCATCGCCTCGTTGAGTGCCTTCTCACGATCTTGGTCAATCCAGAACACCCACCAGTCCGTGTACTGCTGTGTGCGTTTCGGGAAGTAGTTCTTCGGGAACTGGACGTGATCCCAATAGACAAAGCGGATGTACGGCCCGAACCAGAGAGGCATGTAGAAGGCCTCGTCGTTGATGATCTCATCGATGCGGTGCATTGCTTGAACGCGCTTGTCGCGATCCTGGTCCCAGCGGAAGACCTCGATCAGCTCGTCCACTTCCTTGTTCTCAAAGCCGAAGATGGCGTTGTTGTTCGTCGTCTTCTTGAACTCGGAATGAAAGTACTGGCGCGGTTCCGGATAGAAGCCCGACGTGCGCGAGATGATCGTCATCTCGTACTTGCGCTCGAGACCGAGTTCAAAAGCCGCAGCCGGTTCGCGAAGAGAAAGCTGCATGTCCACGCCGAAACGCTTGTAGAGCTGTTGCACGATGGTCATGTGCGGCTCGAGCCCCTTGCTGCCATAGGTCAGTGTGAACGATGCGCGCCGACCCTTCTCGTCGACGAGGATGCCGTCCGGGCCGCGCTTCGAGAAGCCCGCCTTGGCGAGGTGGTCGCGACCGAGCTTCGGGTCGAACGGGTACGCCTTGACGTTCGGGTTCATGTACTCGGTGCCTTCGAACGCCGAATTCTGGCGATAGTAGGCGGAGGCCATCTGCTTCTCGTTCAACTCCTTAAAGTTGAAGAGGTACTGGAGGCCCTTGCGGAAGTCCTTGTTCTGGAACAGGGGGAACTCGAGGTTCATCGCGAACCCGTACATGCCCTGCGGCGCATCGACGAATTCGCGGCGACGATGCACCCATCCCTTCTTGATCGCATCGAAGTCCATCTCGTTCGCCCACTTTTTCGCCGTGTTCACGGTATAAAAGGAGAGGTCGCCCTTCTTGAAGTAGTCGAAGGCGCGGTCTTCGTCAGCAATGACTTTGATCACGATTTTCTCAGGGTTAAAGAGCCCCTGCATGTAGTGCTTCTTGTCACCCCACCAGTTGGAGACCCGGCTGAACACGACGCGTTCACCCGTGGCCATTTCTGAGATGATGTAGGGTCCGGGAACGACCTGCGGTGTCAGGTTGATCTTCTCGTCCTTCGCCCATCCGTCGAAGATGTTCGTGACGTGCTTTGGGGTCGGCCAGAGCGTGTAGTCCGCCAAGGGGCGCCAACTCGTTTTTGTGCCAATCACTTTCAGTGTGTAATCGTCGATCTTCTCGACGCTGGAGAAAAAGTCGCGAGCGTACTGGTTGTAGAACGGATCGACGATCCATTCGTTCTTCATCGTCTCCCAGGTGCAGACGTAGTCATCCGCGGTGACGGGCTTGCCGTCGCTCCAGCGGGCGTCCGGATCGAGCTTGTAGTAGACGGTCTTCTTGTCGTCCTGAACGGACCAATGGGTCGCCATCCAGGGGATGAAGTTGTCTGTGTTCGGGTGGCGAATCACGAGCGTGAAGTCCATGGTAAAGGCCCGGTTGTACCCGGCGAACGAATCGTTCGAATTGGGACCCATCAGGCGAACCGTTAGCGGATATGCCGTTGTGAAGGTGTTGAAGGTGCCCCCCTTTCTGGCCGCGGGATCGCCAAAGGGCTCGTCGGTCTCGTTGGTCTCCCACTTGATGTTGGAGAGGTCCTCGGCACTGATCGCCGCGGGGGCGGCAAGGAGGAGGACGGTGGCTAGAATCGGCAAGAAACGACGCATGAGGAAAATTCCTTCCTGAGTTTATTCGTAGCGGGCGTACTGCTTGGGATCGAACGCCTCGCGCACAGATTCACCGATCAGGGTGACGAGCAACAGCGTGGATACGACGGCGGCAAAGGGCGACATCACGAGCCAGATCTTGTCGCGGTTCTCAGACTTGAGTGCTTGGTCGAAGAGTTCACCCCAGCTCGGCGTCGGGGCGGGTAGCCCGTAGCCGAGATAGTCGAGCCCTGTCAGCGCGGTGATTCCTCCGACGATCGCGAAAGGCGCGGTCGTCACGAGCGGAGTCAGGCAGTTCGGCAGGAGGTGCTTGAACATGATACGCCACTTGCTTGAACCGAACGACTGCGCCGCGAGACTATACTCGCGTGTCTTCTCGCGATACATCTCCGTACGCATGTAATACGTCATGCCGAGCCACTGGAACGCGAGCATCACGATCAGCAGTAGCTTGAAGCTGGGTACGAAGATCGTCCCCATGATCACGACGATGTACAGAAACGGCAGAGATGCCCAAACCTCGATGAACCTCTGGACCAAAATGTCGAACCATCCGCCGAGGAAGCCCTGCAATGATCCAATCACCACCCCGAGCGTTTCACCCAACAAGACGAGGAGGAGGGAGAAAAAGATTGAGATGCGGAATCCATAAATGAGGCGAGCCGCCACGTCGCGCCCTTGGGAATCCGTCCCAAGGAGGTGTTGGTGGTCCGGTGGGTTCGGCGGGGGGGTGTCGTAAGTGAAGTCATTTTCAAGCGGATTGTACGGAATCGGCGGGAGGACAAGCCAGTTGTCCGTCCCCTCCCATTCCTTCTTCAGGGAGCGATAATCTGCCTCCGTGTCCGTCAGCCCGTAGATGTCGTCCTGGCCGAGGGATTCCTTGTCGTAAAACTTGAATGTGGGGAAGAATAGCTCCCCTTGGTACTTCATCACGATCGGGCGATTGTTCGCGAGATAGTTCGAGAACAGAGACAGCACGACCGCCACGAGCAGCACCATAAGCGAGTAATAGCCCCGTTTTATGCGCTTGAAGCGATTCCAGCGCTTCTTGGTGATGGGGTTGAGTTCAAAGAGCGCCATCAGCCGAACCTCACTCGAGGATCGACGCTCGCCACGCAGATGTCCGAAAGCAGGTTCCCGATCAGCGCAAGAAGCGACCCGATCACGACCATCCCCATGACGATGGGGAAATCGCGTGTCTGGATTGCCTCAAAGCTCAGCAGCCCGATGCCGGGGATCGAGAAAACGCGTTCGATGAAGAGGTTTCCAACGAGGAAGAACGAGATGTTGTGCCCGAAACTGGTCGCCATGGGGATCAGCGAGTTCCGGAATGCGTGCGTAAAAACGGCCGTGCGCCAGTTCAGGCCCTTCGCGAGGGCCGTCTTGATGTAGTCCGCGCTCGTGTTCTCCATGAGGCTGTTCTTCATCAGCATCGTCATGAAGGCGAAGCGCCCCACCATGTAGCAGATGATCGGCAGCACCGTGTGGTGCAGCTTGGTTTTGACCTTCATCCAGAACGAGAGGTCCGCGTAGCCCTCTGGCTCGAACCCTCCGAGGGGGAACATCCCGTACTTGACCGCGAGCACGTTGAGAAGGACCGCACCCAGCGCGTAGGAGGGGATGGCGTACCCGATGAAGATGATCACGGAGGTGGCGTTGTCGATGTGCGTTCGATGTCGTAACGCCTTGAGCACACCCAGCGGGATACACACGCCATAGGTCAGGACCATCGTGATGATGCCGAAGTAGATCGAGACCGGGAGGCGCTCGCCGATCAGGCCAGCAACCGACCTCGAGAACCGGAAGGAACTGCCTAGGTCACCCTTGAGCAGGTTCTTCATATAGTGGAGGTATTGAACGTGGATCGGTTTGTCGAAGCCGTAGTAGGCCTTGAGCTTGGCGATCTGGTCGTCCGGGAGGGTTAACTGCTGGGTCTTGGAGGAACCGGAGCCCCCTTCCCTTCCGTCGCCGCCGGCGAGCCGCAACTTCATCTGGTCAATCGGGCCACCCGGAACGAACTGGCAGATGGCGAAAGTACAGATGGTGATGCCGATCATGGTGGGGATCATGAGGAGCAGGCGTCGCAGGATGTAGGTCATCATGCCGCCGGGGCGGTTCTTGGCCATGCCTCTGCCTCTCAGTACTTTGGCGGACAAATCAACGCGGGTTTTCCGCCGAGGGTCCGCCCCCATCAGATTCGGGAATGCCCATCTGAGTGTCGGGGGGGCGATGGCTCAAGTCAAAGTCGTAGCCACTGACAAAAATCCAACGCTTTCAGGCTTGCGGCAGTGTGCTTTGCGGCATTGCCATAGGCGACTGTCTTGAACGAAATGCTGACCGTCCTCTTCTCCCATGCGCACGCCCTGCGCCAAAGCACGACGGCACTGCTGCGCGTCGTCGCGGTCGGGCTCGTCATGGCCTTTGCCACGCACGGTCCCAGGGCACAGGAAGCTCCCCAGCCAGTCGCTGCCGACGGGACGCCCATGACTGGCGCCCCGACGATCGAGCCCGCGCCGGAACGCTTCGTCCCCGCCGGGGACGGCGACCGCATCCGCATCGTGCCCGAGGACGTGATGACGGTGGAGGAGAACCTCGCCTATGGCGGCGGGCGGACCATTATCTACTACGGAGATCGCACGCTCGAGGCAGACCGCCTCCTGATCGACCTCATCACGCTGGAAACTCAGGCGGAGGGGAATGTCATCCTGCGCGGGCCGAAAGAAGTAATCCGCGCCACCTCCGTGCGGTTCAATTTCCGCCATCAGGAGGGAGTCGCGTTCGGGGTCGATGGGCGCTACGACAAGCTGTTCTTCAAGGCTCGCCAGGACGAGGACGAGAAAGGCCCCGCCTTTCGCAAAATCAGCGAGGTCGAGTCGCTCTTTCGCGGCACGCAGATGACAACCTGCGACTTTCCTGTTCCGCACTATCATGTGCGCGCGCGAGAAATCATTGTCATCGACAAGCAGAAGATTCTCTTCCGAGGGATGACGCTCTACCTAAGGCGATATCCCATCCTGTACTTCCCTTGGTACGCCCGCACTTTCGAATCCTCTCCATGGCACACGGAAGTCGGATCCGGAAGAAGGATCGGCCTCTACGCGCATATCGGGTACCGTTCCACCCACGAACTCAGGACCCCCCGGTGGGATAACCCAAAGAAGTACGAGACCCGCTCGCGCGGCCAGCTCGACCTGTCGTTCGACTACTTCAGTCGACTCGGCCCGGGTACAGGGCTGAAGTACGAGTACAAAATGAACTACGGCCAGCATCGCGGCGAGATGGAGATCTACGGCGTTCGCGATGCAACGAGCGTGGACATCCTCGGAGGGTCCGGCGGGACAGAGAAAGACGCGGACCGCGGCCAGCGATACGTCTATAACCACAAGCACAACTCGAAGTTTGGACGAACGATCTGGCAGTACAACGTCGATTGGGTGAGCGACCCGGACGTCTATTACGACGTCCTCGATCGATTCCGCACCTCTGACATCCAAGGTGATACCTCGGGAAGCAATCGCGGGCGCCTCGCCGAGCGGCGCTACCGCCTCGCCGCCACGTATCTGCAAAGCAATTGGCTCGCGCGAGTCATGGTGGATCACAAGGAACGTCTGGGTCGGGACAAGTACGTCGATTACAGCGAGCCGTACACGGACGACCTAGATTACGACTTCGAGCCGGACAACCTCACCAAGCGGAACAACAACCGGAAATCGCGCGGCCTCTCGGGGGATCGGTACGGCGTGGTGCGCGATTACTACTCGGCGCGCTGGGCGACAAATCTGATCCGGGTATGGAACGCTCCCCTATTCTGGCGCAGCCAGTTCAACGCGTTCCAAGGCCTCGATGCGGGGTTCAACACACTCGATACCGAAGACGACGCGAATGTGACGGGCCTCGATTTCTATAACTCCCTGACGCATCGCGTGCGCTTCAGCGAACGCTACACATGGACGAATACGCTCGGCATTGGTGTCGGGATGTACGATCGCGGCGGTGGTTTGGTTGACTCGAAGCGGCTTGTCGATGGTGCGGATTCCACGTTTGTGGACTTTCAGGAATTCGAAAACGAGGACACCGCCATTATCGGCAAGGAACGCCGGGACATCGGCGACGTCGAATCAATGACGATTTGGGGGGATTTCAGGAGCCGCCTCAATGCGCGGTTCACCGACACCCTGCAGGGCAACCTGACCTACACGTTTCGCAAGACGATGGGGCAGAGCCTCGGTGAATTTTATGAGTCCCTTGGCCGCATGGAAGCGCGCGACGAAATCTACGACTTCCCCTCCGACAGGCACTGGGTCGAAGGTTACCTGAACCACTTCCTGCGCTATCCGAACATCAGCACATATCTGATCGGGGGCACGAATCTGCAGTCGGGCAGCGATATCTACGCCAACGAATTGCTAAACTACGCGGGGATGGGCGCGAGGTACAGGAACGACTCGAAGGAGTTCGCCTTCTCCGGCGACATATTTTACCAGACACGTCAAGTCCGTGACCCATCCGATGATGATGCGTTCGAGCAGCGAAGCGTGAACTATCGCGTGGACGTGGAGCACACGCCGCGCCACCGCCGTTGGTGGGCGAAATTTCGTGGTTACGCGAGGCAGAGGCTCGACAAGGACCCCGCCGACAACCGCAGCAACGAGCAGCGGAATCGCTACAACGGGGAAAACTCGAGAATCTACTTCACTCCGCTGATCGGCGGACAGCTCGGGCCGAAGCACATCGCAGAGCTTTCAGTCACGTGGAGCTCGCGTTACGGCGGCATCGAACGCTACGGTATCAAGATCATCCGCGACCTGCACGATGCGGAGCTGTCGCTCTTCTTCGGGGCGCGCAACAACTCATCCTACTCGGGAAGCAGTAGCACCGGCGATGGCAAGGGGCAGAATCTTCCATCCGAACTGGACATCAGAGCATCCCTCCGCGTGAAGATGCCGGGCGAGGCCGTCGATGTCGGGCGCAGCTCGATCAGGACGCTTCGCGACCGCCCCTCCGACGCGTACTTCGTGGAATGACGACCGGGCAACCCGGCGCAGAAATCAGGAGAAACCAATGACACTCGCAGAACGGCTTCAGGCCGATCTCAAAGCATCCATGCTTGCGAAGGACGAGAAGCGCACGGCGGGTCTGCGCCTCATTCGCGCTGAGATTCTCCGCCTCGAGAAAGAGGAAGCTGGCCGCGTGCTCGACGACGCGACGGTGCTCGGCGTGCTTGCCGCGATGGTCAAGCAGCGCCGCGATTCGATCGCCCAGTTTACCGCTGCATCGCGTGCGGATCTTGTCGCGAAGGAAGAGGCGGAACTCGACGTGATTCTCCCGTATTTGCCCGCAGGGTTGACCGACGAAGAGATTTCGAGTCATATGGAGTCGGTCATCGCGACGACAGGCGCCTCGGGCCCGCAGGACATGGGCAAAGTCATCGGTCCGCTGATGAAGGCGCTGAAGGCCACGGGCAAGTCCTTCGAAGGCAGCAAGGTCAACGCCTTGGTCAAGGCTCGCCTCGGCTGAACGGGATGTCGATCCCACCAAGGGAGCATCGATGCCGGTGACAGACTCGCCCTCGCGTGAAGCAGGAGCACTCTCCCTTCGGGCGCTGAAAGTCGGAGCCCTGAGCGGCCTCGTTTGCGGGTTGCTCGCTGGGCTGTGGCTCTTCTCGCGCGTCGGTGCAGCGCAACCCGGGGCGTTCCTCGCTCTTGCGTGTGCGTACGGTGCTTTGGGCGGCGCGTTTCTTGGCGGGCTCGCGGGCCTGTTGGGGGCTGCGCGCAGTTGGCCAACTCGCGCCACCGTGATCGTTGCCGCCCTCGCACCGGCGATCGCGTCCGCCACCTTGTTCGTGGGCAATCTCGCCCTGACCTGAATCCATCTCACTTCGAATCGGAGTTCAACGTATGCCTCACCCCGTTGTTGCAATTCTTGGCGCGACCGGCGCCGTCGGGAACGAGTTCCTTCGCGTGCTGGAGCAGCGTCATTTTCCCATGCGCGAACTTCGCCTGCTCGCTTCACCGCGTTCAGCGGGAAAACAAGTCCTCTTTCGCGGTAAACTCCATACAGTCCAGGCGGTGACTCGCGAGGCATTCGAGGGCGTGGACATCGGCCTCTTCAGCGCCGGTGGTTCCGTATCGCAGCAGTGGGCGCCCATCGCTGCCGAACTGGGCGCACTCGTCATCGACAACACGAGCGCCTTTCGTATGGACGAAGGCGTCCCCCTTGTCGTGCCGGAAGTAAACGGCCACATGCTCGACAAACGCCCCGCGCGTGGGATTTTCGCGAACCCGAATTGTGGGACGATCCCCCTCGTACACGCGATGAAGCCGCTGCATGAACAATGGGGGCTGCAACGCCTCGTGGTCTCGACCTACCAATCGGTGAGCGGCAAAGGCGCCGCCGCGATGGACGAACTAGAGGCGCAGTCGCTCGCGCACTTGACCGGCGAGGGCGCACTCGACCCCGAGCAGTTCCCTCACCCGATTGCATTCAATCTGCTGCCACACATCGATTCATTCACGGACAACGGTTATACTAGGGAAGAGATGAAGGTCCTGAATGAATCGCGCAAGATCATGAGCCTCCCGGAGTTGCATGCCTCGGCGACGTGCGTGCGCGTCCCGGTGTTCCGCGCGCACTCGCTTTCGGTGAACGCGACGTTCACGACGGAGGTCGATGCGGGGCGTGCTCGCGAGATGCTCGCGGAAATGCGAGGGATCATCGTCGTGGACAACCCCTCGCAGAACGAGTATCCGATGCCGCGCTACGCAGACGGCCTCGACGAGACGTTCGTGGGGCGCATCCGCAAGGACATCAGCAACCCCTTCGGCACAGGCCTCGACATGTGGATTGTGAGCGACAATCTCCGCAAAGGCGCCGCGCTGAACGCGGTGCAGATCGCGGAGGAGTGGCTCGCGCGTCAGGCGTAGGAGAAGCAATCCACCGCAGATCCAATGTGATTGCGGTGGAGAGGTTCGGCGCGCAGCCCCGATTTCGGCTGACTAGCGATAGGCGTCTCGCGCAAAATGGCCGCTCGCGGATGGAGTAGTCACCCCCGACCCGCAGGAGTTTTCAGGATGACCACCGCAGCACTCGTACTCGCAGCACTCTCACTGATTCTTGCGCTCGGATCGCACATCCGTGCCACACGCCTGCGCGAGGAGATAGACTATGTGCGCCGCACGTCGCGCGCGAATGCCGACCGCAGCGAGGAAATGTTGAATGCGCTGCGCGCCGAACTGACCGAGAGGATCAAGAGTTCGCGCCCTGCGGCCTCCGCATCCGGGCCGAGCTGGTTCTCCCCACGCATGACGATCGCCGACGCCCTCAAGGTCCACGAGGGAGTGAAAGGTGTGCTCGCCACGCTGCATATCGGTGGGTGCAGCTCCTGCTCCGTCAGCGAGACGGAAACGTTGGAGCAAGCCGCCACCGGACACCGGGTGGATTTGGACGAGATGCTCGACAAGCTGAACGCTCTCATGTCCGCCGGGTCGAAGCCCGCCGCGCCAGCGGCTCCCGCCGACCCGCTCGTTGAAGCGGCCAAAGCGCTCCCCCCGGCGAACGGAGGGCGGGTGATGCTAGCCGTCGGTAAACTGGAGACGTGACGATCCGTGGCTGATCCCGCCCCGGACTGGCGCAAGCCACTCGCCTCGCAGAAAGGTGCGGCGCGTTCGGCAGCGCCCCCCGGCTCAGGGCTGAGATTGGCCGGGCGGCTCGCGTTGAGCGCGTTGCTCCTTGGGCTCGCGGCCATGACCGCGCGCGTGGCCTCCGCATTCATCCAGTCCGAGCGTCAGGCAGGAGAAGGCATCGCGAAGTACCGCGGTTCGAAGAACCCAAACCTAGGGCGGGTTGAGTTGCGGAGGGCGGTGGCGACTGATCCGGACAACCCAGACGCGATCCTGAACCTCTCGAACATGATCGCCAAGGCGGAGACCGAACGCGCCGCCAAGGGGCTCTACGCCGAAGTCTCCGAGGAATCCGTGCGGGAGAGCGTGGCGCTCCTCGCGCACGCGGCGACGATCTGCATCACCCCCTCGCTCGCAGCACGGCAACGGGGCGAGATGGCCGATTTTCTTTCTCAATTGGCGCTGCGCCAGCAGAAGATTGATGACGCAAAAAGCTACAATCGGCTCGCGGCTGAGTCCTTTGCGCGGGCGATCCAGCTCACGCCAACCCTGCCGAATGAGGATGGGTCGATCTTTGCCAGCGCCCTGTTCACCCATTGGCGGGACGGGCAAGGGGCGCGCGCCGCGTGGTACGGCCGCGAGGCGCTCCTGCGCGGCGGGGACGTCGCTCTGGACCGCCGGAACCTCGGGGAGGGTTATTACGCCGTCCTCCGCGCCACGGGGAACCATCCCGCCATGATGGGGGAACTGCGGCGCGAACATTGGGCGAAACCTCAGGACCTGCGCATTCTGGCCCAGATCGAGCGTACTGCCCGAGAGCTTGGACTTGAACGTGAGGCGATCATGATGCTGGAGGGAACCGCGCGGCGGAACGCCCTCTCGCAGGATGGCTGGGCGTTGATGGAACGCCTACGCGCGAGTCTGCCTCAGGAGCCAAAGGCTGTCGCTCCAAGCGGTTGAGTCTTGGCCTGCGCTTGACAATCCGAGGGGGTCTGACACCCTAGAGACCATGGAAACGACGCAAAAAATGCGGACTGCCCGCCCGATGGCCACCGTTGGCCTCGGGATTCTGGTGCTCCCACTTGCGACGATTTGCGCCCTTTCGCTCCTCCCGGATCGACTGATGGCCGTCGGCGTTTCCTCCGTCCTGACCCGCCAGTTCGTCCTCTATATCGAAGAACGCAATCGCCGTTGCGAGGCACTCGAGGCCGAAGCAGGCCAGCCGACGCAGGACGAGCTTCAGACCGAGACAGCGGTCGCCGTCGTCGCCGCCCTCCCCGCGACGCATCCGACCAGGTTTGCTTTGCAGCGCCCATCGCTGCCCCTCGATCACGATCCCAAAATCGAGATTCACCCAACTGAGTCCCTCCCGCCAGGCAGGGCTCCCCCTTGCTGAAGGAGACCCCCCGAGTCCTCGCCTGGGCGCCGTTTGATGCGCAGGAGTTTGGACTGGGAGCGGTGCTCTGCTTGGGCGATGTCGTGGTTGAGGTGAAGCTCCCTTCGAAGAAACCGAAGTCGAGATTCGAGCCCTTCCCTGATTTGCCCGAGGCTCGCCGGGGCTTTCCGATTCGCGCCGCCAAGGTGCTCTCGGAGTGCTTTCGCACCGGTGCCGATGCACGTGCGCTCCCCCACCAGATTCCCAGCGTGACGCCCTATACGCGAAGCGTTCTCGAAGCATGCCTGCGGATTCCGCATGGCGGGACGTGGTCGTATGCGAAACTCGCGGAAGAGGCCGGAAACCCCGGTGCGATCCGGGCCACCGGCTCCGTCATGGCACGCAACCCACTTGCCCTGATCATTCCATGCCACCGGGTCATCCGGTCGGACGGCAAGATCGGGAACTATGGGGCGGGCCAGGAAATGAAACAGCACCTCCTCGATCTCGAATCCGGGAAGAGGATCACGTTCTAAGCCCGTTTGCACCGCGATCGGCGCCCCTTGGAACGACAAACAACTGATATTCGAAAAAGGGTTTTCCATGCTCAAGAAGCTGCTCAAATACATCTTCGGCGACAAACAGAAGAAGGACGTCGCGCGCCTGCGCCCGCTCGTCGATGAGGTCAATCGCATCGCGGAAGAGTACAAGTCACTCTCCAGCCAGGAAATTTCATACAAGACGGCCGAGTTCCGTCGCCTCCTGCACGTCCCGACGCGCATCGGCACGGCGGCCAACGGCGAGATGCTCCTCCCGTTTCAGGCGGAGGAATTCGCCCTCAATCACCCCGACGTCAAGAGGGCCGCTTTCACGACGACGCGTCGTGACATGTTCCCTTCGACGCTGGTCGCATTCGTCATCCTGAAGGACGGGACGAAGAACGCCAAGGATGTCGCCGAACAGCTTCGCGTCGGCATGGGCCGACTGAGCCCGGGATACATTCCGTCGAAGGTCTTCGTCGTCGATTCGCTGCCCACCTACACCGAGGAGGGGCGCTCGCTTGTCGATTATCACCAGCTTCAGCGCGTGGCCGAAGATGACAGCATGGCCGCGTATGCAGAGACGACGTGGGCGGAGCTGGTCGCCGGTCTGAAACCGGAGGAACCCGCCGTCACGCTGAATGATCTTCTGCCGGACGCATTTGCCGCAGTGAAGGAAGCGTGCCGCCGCATGAGCGGGCAAAAGTGGAACGCAGGCGGAATCGAAGTCGCGTGGAACATGGTTCCCTTCGACGTGCAGATCATGGGCGGCATCGCGCTGGTCCAGCAGTCCGTCGCAGAAATGGGTACCGGCGAGGGAAAGACGCTCACCGCCATTTCGCCGCTCTATTTCTACGCGCTCATGGCCAAGGGCTCCCACCTCGTCACGGTGAACGATTACCTAGCCAAGCGCGACTCGGAGTGGAACGGCCCGATCTTCAACTTCCTCGGCATGGGCGTCTCCTGCATCGACAAGACGGAGCCGCACTCGCTGGAACGCCGCGTCGCCTACATGGCGGACATCACTTACGGCACGAACAATGAATTCGGGTTCGACTATCTCCGTGACAACATGGCGACGGATGCGCGCAGCCTGGTGCAGCGCCCGCTCTTCTTCGGCATCGTGGACGAAACGGACTCGGTGCTGATCGACGAGGCGCGCACGCCGCTGATCATCGCGGGGCCCGTGGATCGCGAGACGCATCAGTATGACCGTATCCTGCCGTCGATTCGCGACCTCGTGCAGAAGCAGACGGTCCTCGTTAACAAGCTCATCAAGGAAGCGGAGGAGCTGATCGAGAAGGACAACAACAGCTACGAGGCAGGCATCAAACTGCTCCAGGTCTATAAGGGCGCGCCGAAGCACACGCGGTATATGAAGCTTCGCCAGAACCCGGACGCTGCACGCCTGCAGGATCGCGCGGAACTCGATTTCATGCGCGAAAAGAAAATCGTGCAGCTCGAATCGGAACTGTACTACGTCGTGGACGAAAAGCACCGCTCGGTCGACCTGACCGAGAAGGGACGCGTGACGCTCTCCCCCACCAAGCCCGAGACATTCGTGCTGATCGACATCGTGGACGAGTTCGCCAAGATCGACCAGAAGGGTCTCGACCAGGAGGCCCGCGAGAAGCTGCGTGCGGAGAAGATGCTCGAGCACGACAAGCGCGCCGAGGAATTGCACACGATCAACAAACTCCTCGAAGCCTACTCGCTGAAGGCGAAGGACATCGACTACGTCGTCGAGGAGAACAAGGTGGTCATCGTCGACGAATACACGGGCCGCAAGCTCTCCGGGCGCCGTTGGAGCGATGGCTTGCATCAAGCCGTCGAAGCCAAGGAGGGAGTCTCGATCGAGAAGGAGACGCAGACCCTCGCGACCGTCACAGTTCAGAATTACTTCCGCATGTACAAGCACCTCGCGGGCATGACCGGCACGGCGGAAACGGAAGCCGCGGAGTTCATGTCCACCTACAAGATGGACGTCGTGGTTGTGCCACCCAACAAGCCAACTGGGCGTCAGGACCTCGACGACGTCATCTTCAAGACGAAGCGCGAGAAGTATGCTGCGGTGCTGGACGAGATCGAGCGGCTGCAGAAACTCGGACTCCCGGTGCTCGTGGGTACGACGAGCGTTCAGGTCTCCGAAACGCTCTCGCGCATGTTGCGCGGTCGTAAGCTCGAACACGAGGTGCTCAACGCGAAGAACCACCTTCGCGAGGCGCAGATCGTCCAGAACGCGGGCAAGGCAGGAGCGATCACGATCGCGACCAACATGGCCGGCCGAGGCACGGACATCAAGTTGGGCGAAGGAGTCGAGCTGTCGAAGAAGGAGGAAGATGGCACCGAGTGGCCCGGTGGTCTCCAGATCATCGGCACAGAGCGCCACGACTCACGCCGCATCGACCGTCAGCTCCGCGGACGTTCAGGGCGCCAGGGTGACCCGGGCTCGTCGCGATTCTTCCTCTCGCTGGAGGACGACTTGATCATGTGGTTCGGCGGAGAGCGCATCCAGCGCGTGATGTCGTTCCTCGGCATGAAGGATGGCGAGGCGATCACGCACAGCCGCGTCACGGGCGCGATCGAGAAGGCGCAGAAGAAGGTCGAGATGATCAACCAGGAGCGTCGTCGCCGCACGCTGCAATTCGACAACGTGCTCAACGAGCAGCGCCGCACGATTTATGGTATCCGGCGCTCGCTGATCATTCAGGACAACATCCGCGACACCATGCTGTCCCTGTTTGCCGATGCGATGACGAACGAGTTCGAATCAGAGTACATGGAACCCAAGGACTTCGCGAACTCCGACTTTGATGGATTCGTAGATTGGGTCCAGAAGTCCATCGCGACCGAGGACATGTCTTCGCTCAAGGGACGCAAGAACTTCGAAACCGTCGAGTCTGTCGTGGAAGAAGCCATGGACTTCGTCGTGAAGGCCTACGACCTGAAGGTGGAACTCATCACCGAACACGTCGCGACACAGCTCGCTCGCATGATCACGCTGCGCACGATCGACACAAACTGGATCGACCACCTGCTGGCGATCGACGACCTCCGCGAGGGCGTCTTCCTGCGCAGCTATGGCCAGCGCGATCCGTTGCTCGAGTACACGCGCGATGCCACGCTGATGTTCAAGGACTTGATGCTGGAGGTGCACAAGCAGGCGTTTGACCGATTCTTCCGCGCGCAGATTGCGCTGGAGGGGGATCAGCCTGCGAACCGCGTCTCGCGCGTCGTGTATGCAAAGCCCGCCGTCGTCGAGACATCGCAGGGGATGTCGGAGCAGGCGCGCAAGCAGGCCCCGGAAGGCGCGGGCGCACCCGCCGAGTAAGGCGTTTACCAGACACAATTCGTCCGAACCGACTGCGGGCGGGAGCGAAGTTTGCTCCCGCCCGCAGTCGCGTTGAAACGGGCATTCGCGAAGTGCATTTTAGACTTTCGACTTGGGGTTGCCTCCCGTTGAATGGCGTACCCCAACGCGAGTGAAAGGAGGATGACCGCATCATGGCGACGCTTTCGCACTCCGAAGTCTTTCATCTCTTTCTCTCGCTCGGCATCCTGCTGCTCGCGGCGCGCGTGCTCGGGGAACTTGCCCGCCTCGTGCGCCAACCCGCCATCATGGGTGAATTGCTGGCGGGTGTGCTGCTGGGCCCAACCGTCCTGGGAAATCTCGCCCCGGGACTAACCGAGAATCTCTTCCCCGCCGAGGGCCCCGGCGCGTACGCTTTTTCGGGGCTTACCTCGATTGCGATCGCACTATTCCTGCTCGTTGCGGGAATGGAGGTCGATCTCTCGCTTGTGTGGCGACAGGGGCGCTCCGCGCTCTGCGTCAGCTTCTTCTGCCTCCTCGTACCCGGAGCGATGGGTTTCGCCGCAGGATGGTACCTGCCGGAGTACCTTGGGCGCGCAGGCGGCGATGAATCGCGCCTCGTGTTCGCCCTGTTCATGGGGGTTGCATTGGCGATTACGGCGCTGCCTGTCATCGCAAAAATCCTGATGGATCTGAATCTCTATCGATCCGATCTGGGAGTCATCATCGTCTCGGCCGCAGTGTTGAACGACCTGCTAGGGTGGACGGTATTCGCCATCGCGCTCGCGATGATGCAGGGTTCGGGCGAGGCCGCGTCGGCCGGGGGGGGGACGCTTGCGGCGACGCTGGCGTTTGTCGCGTTGATGCTGACGGTCGTGCGCTGGGCCGCGCACAAGTTGGTGCCATGGCTTCAGGCGCACACAAGCTGGCCCGGGGGCGTGCTGGGCATTTCGCTCGCGGGTGCGTTGCTCTTCGCCGCGATCGCGGAACACATCGGCATCCACGCTATTTTTGGGACGTTCCTCTTCGGCGTCGCGCTCGGCGATTCGGAGCACCTGCGCGAACGAACCCGCGCTACGATCGATCAATTCGTGTCGTTCATCTTTGCGCCGCTCTTCTTCGCATCCGTCGGACTCAGCGTGAATTTCGCAACGAGCTTCGACCTCGGGCTGGTGGTGGTCGTCCTTGGCATTGCGACTGTCGGCATGTTGGCCGGGGGTGTTTTCGGTGCCCGCGTCGGCGGCCTCTCGAAACGCGAGTCGTGGGCGGTGGGCTTCGGCATGAACGCGCGTGGCACGATGGAGATCATCCTCGGGCTGGTCGCAATGCAGGCAGGCCTCATCACGGAACGCCTCTTCGTTGCACTGGTGGTCGTGGCGCTGGCGACCTCCATGACGAGCGGCGCCGCGATGCAATGGTTCCTCAAGCTCAAGCGGGCGCGCAGCTTCACGGATAGCCTCTCCGCGCGACACTTCATCGGAGGGCTAAAGGGCACCAACGCCAAGGAGGCGATCGTTGAACTCGCTGCTGTGGCCGCGCAGGGGACCTCGCTCAAGGCGGACGACATCGCGGCGGCGGTTCTCGAACGCGAGTCCCTCATGTCCACTGGCTTGGGACACGGCATTGCGGTTCCCCATGCGCGGTTTGACGGGCTATCGTCGCCGATCGTGGCGGTCGGATTGGCGCGGGATGGCGTCGATTTCGATGCGCCTGATGGCGAACCCGCGAGAGTTATCTTCTGCCTGCTGACGCCCAAGAACGACCCCAACGTGCAGCTCGAACTTCTCGCCGACATTGGGCGCGCGTTTCAGGCCGAGGGCTTCACCAAGCGGTTGCTCGCGACGCGCGGCTATACGGAATTTGTGGCATTGCTCAGGAGTCGCGGGGAATGATCCGGAGGACTCTCCAAGCCGCTATCAGCAGAGGGTGGTTCCATGCGCAACGTCCTGGGTGAAGGGAAGAAGAGCGGTGAGGAACCGCTCACCATCTCGCAATTGACGGCGCGCTTGAGGGCAACGCTGGAGCAGGGATTTCCGAGTGTCCATGTGACGGGAGAAATCTCCGGCTGGATGGTCGCCGCGTCCGGGCACGCGTATTTCACCCTCAAGGACGCAGGAGCGGCGCTGAGTTGCGTGATGTGGCGGAGCGCCGTTGGCGCCCTCGCCTTCCCTCCCGGCGATGGCATTCAGGTGGATGCTCGCGGGGGAATCTCCGTGTTCGAGAAACGTGGCAACTATCAGCTCACGGTTTCTTCGATGCGTCGCGCCGGCGAAGGGGACCTGCACAAGAAGTTCCTCGAGCTGAAGGATCGCCTCGGCAGGGAGGGCCTGTTTGATGCTTCGCGCAAACGCGCCATCCCATCCTTGCCGCGCGCGATCGGGGTCGTGACCTCACCCACGGGGGCAGTGATTCACGACATCCGAAACGTGATGAAACGCCGCGCTCCCTGGGTGCCGGTGTACCTGGCCCCCGCGAAAGTCCAGGGGGCGGGGGCGGCAGCGGAAATCGTGGCTGGAATTCGGCTCCTCGCGGAGAGCGGTCGCGTGGACGTCATCATCGTCGGGCGCGGAGGCGGTTCGCTCGAGGACCTTTGGGAGTTCAACAGCGAAGGGGTCGCGCGCGCCGTTGCCGGGTCGCCGATCCCGATCATCAGCGCGGTTGGGCACGAGGTGGACTTTACGATTTGCGATTTCGCATCGGACCTGCGTGCGCCAACGCCGTCCGCTGCAGCGGAGATCGTATCCGCGGGTCACCACGCCATCGCCGACCGACTCGCAACGGCCGCGCGCACACTAGACCGAATCGTGGTCGAGGGCATCCGGACTCGTCGCGCGCGTGTGGAAGCGATCCTGTCCAGCTATGCGCTCCGCCGACCGGAGCGAGAGCTCCGTGAGATGTCGCAACGTCTCGACACGGCACAGCGCCGCCTTCCGCAGGCGATGGACCGACGACTCGAGCGGGCGCGACTGCGCATCACCTCGCTGACGGGCGCGCTCGTGGGGCATGATCCCGAACTCATCCTGAAAAAGGGATACGCGATCGTGCGCAGGGAACGAGGGGGTTCCATCGTGCGCGATCCGGACAAACTCCGCCCCGGAGTCATCCTTCGGACGCAGGTGGCAGACGGCAAAATCCGCTCCCGCGTCCTCCCCGCCATCAACTCGCAGGAAGATCTGTTCTCCAGCGAATCGTGATCATGCGCGTGCGAAAATGAAGGTGCGAAGTACAGTCAAGAGCGTGCGAAGTAGTCTAAATCGGGCAACACCAGCGTCCGGGCAATGGTCTGGAAATCGCACTTCGCACTTCGCACGCTTTTCATCGCACTCCGCACGTTTTTACTCCCTCATGCGCGGAACGCCGCATGGCGGTTCCTTGACACCCGGCCCCCCGGGCGGGGACCATGACGGTTCCACGTGTGATCTCCCCAAGATCAAACGCTTGCCGCGCATCGCGGCAAAGTCTGTCCCGCCTCGGAGATTAGAAATGACCCCTCCCGCCGCTACTGCACGCCCGAAAGCCACGGCATACAAGACGCTCCCCGCGTTCGAGAACGAACCCTTCTACGATTTTTCGCGCGAACAGCATCGCGAAGACTTCCTTCGTGCACTCGAATCCGCGCGCAATTCCTTCCCGTGCGAGTGCCCGCTCGTCATTGGCGGCAAGCGACGCAAGACCAAGGAGACGATCGGCAGCTACTCACCCTCGGATCACAAAATGCTCGTGGCGACGAGTTCCAGCGCCAGCGTCGCGGATGCGGACAAAGCCGTCGCATCCGCGCTGAGCGCCTATGCCGAGTGGAGCCGCACGACACCGGAGCACCGCGCTTCGATTCTGATCGAGGCTGCGCGGATGATGCGCGCGCAGCGGATGTTCCTCGCTGCGGTGATGGTGTATGAAGCGGGCAAGCCGTGGCGCGAAGCCGATGCGGACGTCTGCGAGGCGATCGACTTCCTCGAATACTATTCGCGCGAAATGTTGCGGCTCGGCGGACCGCGCCGCCTGCAGGCATCGATCCTGGGCGAGCGAAACGAGTTGCGGTACTCGCCACTTGGCGTCGTCGCGGTGATCGGCCCGTGGAATTTCCCTCTGGCGATTCCCGTCGGCATGTCATCTGCGGCGATCGTTTGCGGCAACACGGTCGTCCTGAAACCCGCAGAACAGACGCCGCTGATCGCGTCGCTCTTCATCGACATCATGGAGGCCGCTGGGCTGCCCAAGGGCGTCCTGAACTATCTCCCCGGGCGCGGCGAAGTCTGCGGCGCGCGCATCGTGTCGCATCCCGATGTTCGCATGGTTGTCTTTACAGGGAGCCGTGACGTTGGCCTGCACATCATCCGTGGCGCGGCAGCCACGCCGGAAGGTCAGCCCTTCGTCCGTCGTGTCGTCGCGGAGATGGGCGGCAAGAATGCGCTCATCATCGATTCGAGTGCGGACCTCGATTCGGCGATTCCCGACGCGTTGCACTCCGCGTTTGGCTTTGCGGGTCAGAAGTGTTCCGCGTGCTCGCGTCTGATCGTCCTGAAGGATGTGTACGACAGCGTGATCGAACATCTCGCGGAAGGGGTTCGCTCGCTGAAGGTCGGCGCAGCAGATCACCCGGGAACCCAGGTGAACGCCGTCATCGATGAGGAAGCGGCAAACAAGATTCGCGGATACATTGAACTCGGCAAACGCGAGGCGAAGTTGGTCGCGCAAGCGGACATTGGCGATCTGGAATCGAAGGGAAACTTCGTCGCGCCGACGGTGTTTGAAGTCTCGTCTCACACGCACGCGCTTGCGCAGGAAGAAATCTTTGGCCCCGTGCTGGCCGTGCTGAAGGCCAGGAGTTACGACGAGGCGCTGCTGATGGCAAACTCGACGCCATATGCGCTGACCGGGGGCGTGCACTCGCGAACGCTTTCCCATTTGGAACGCGCCATCAACGAATTCGACGCGGGGAATCTCTATCTGAACCGCACGACGACGGGCGCGATTGTTGGGCGCCAGCCATTCGGTGGATTCCGCCTGAGCGGTGTCGGCAGCAAGGCCGGCGGGCCGGATTATCTGAAGCAATTCCTCGTCGCACGATCCGTATCGGAGAACTTGATGCGCCATGGTTTCGTCCCGCTCGTCGAAGCCGACGGCGAGGGTGAATCCGACTGAGCCACGGAGACTCGACACCGATGCGTCACCGATTCCTGATGTGTCCTGCGACGTACTATCGCGTCGAGTACAGCATCAATGCGTGGATGGAAGGGAACCGCGATCGCGTACAGCCCGAGACCGCGCAACGTGAGTGGGATGCGCTCTACGCGCTCCTGTCAGAACACGCGAAGGTCGAGCTGATCGATCCGGTCCCAGAACTCCCTGACCTCGTGTTTGCCGGAGGTGCGGGACTCGTGCTTGGGAATCGCGCCGTGCTAAGTCGCTTCGCGCACGATGAGCGCCGCCCGGAGGAAGCAGTTTGGGGAAAGTGGCTTCGGGACCACGGATTCGAAGTGATCGAAGTACCCGAGGACATCGCGTTCGAAGGATCGTCGGATTGCGCGCTCTCCCCGGATGGCGGCCCCCTGTGGATGGGGTATGGGTTTCGCACGCAGCTCGAAGCGGGGGACTTCCTCGCGCGCACGTTCGATTGCGAAGTCGTCCCGCTGCATCTCATCGAGCGCCGCTTCTTTGACCTGACCGCCTGCTTTGGCATGTTGGAGGGCGGCTATCTGCTCTACTATCCTCCCGCCTTTGATGAACGTTCCCTGCGCGAAATCGAGCGCCGCATCCCCCCCCGGAATCGCTATGCGGTGAGCGAGCGCGATGCCGTCAAGCTATGCTGCTCCGCGCTGGAATCGGATGGGCGCGTGATCGTCTCGCAGGCGAGTCCAGAACTCGCGCGCGTGCTCGGCGCGTGGGGAAAGACACTCGTGACGACGGGTCTCGGTGAGTTCATGCTGGGTGGCGGCGCGGCACGCGGGATGGCCCTGCGTCTCGACGAACCTGCCCCGAAATCGAAGAAGTCTGCCAACGCATCGCCGCTCGTTTCCGCGACAGTGCACTTTCGTGGTCCCCTGCTCGAACCGGGCTTGCTGGACGAACTTTTTCAGGCAGTTTCTGCAAAGGGTGGTTCGCACGAGGTCGTGCACATGAACCCCGGTAGGAAGGGGAAGGAGCCCGCCACGCTCGAGTTGCGCGTGGAGGCGCCATCGACCCCGGCGATGGAACAGATTCTCGGCGAACTGACGAAGCGGGGTGGCCGCACGGACTTCGAACATGGGCGTCCGGCGACACTGCTTCCTGCGGAAATGGATGGCGTGGCGCCCGAGGGATTCTATGGCACGACGATTTTCGCCACCGAGGTGTTCTTCGGTGGGCGATGGCACCGCCTGCGCAAACAGCGCATGGATGGCGTCATCGTTGCCGATGTGAATGCTGGACATGCGACATGCACGCTGATCCGCGATCTGAAGAGGGGTGACCTCGTCGCGGTCGGCAGCGAAGGCATCCGCACGATCATTGCTCGCCAGCCGGAGGAGGAGGGGGAGGACTTCAAGTTCATGTCCTCGACCGCCTCGACCGAGCGAAGAGTCGAGACCGCCGTCGAATCAATCGCGTGGGAGATGTTCCGCATTCGCGAACGAGGAGGACGCATCGCGGTCGTCGCCGGGCCTGTGGTGATTCACACGGGCGGAGGCCCCTACCTCGAAAACTTGATCCGCGCGGGATATGTCTCGGCGCTCCTGGGTGGAAACGCCATCGCGGTGCACGACATCGAGAACTCGATGTACGGCACCAGTCTGGGTGTGAACCTCAAGCGCGGTGCACCCGTGCGCGGGGGGCACATGCATCACATCACGACGATCAATCGAATCCGTCGATGTGGCTCAATTGCCGCCGCGGTGGAAAAGGGCGTCGTGACATCCGGTATCTTTCACACACTCGTCAAGGCCGGCGTGCCGTTCTCCCTCGCGGGCTCGATCCGCGACGACGGTCCCCTCCCCGACACGGAGATGGACCTCGTGCGGGCGCAGGGAGACTACGCGCGGTTGATCGATGGGGCGGAGATGATCCTCATGCTCAGTTCGATGTTACATTCGATCGGAGTCGGCAACATGACACCGGCCGGCGTGAAGCTGGTCTGCGTGGACATCAACGTCAGCGTCGCGACGAAACTCGCGGATCGCGGCTCGATGGATTCGACCCCGGTCATCACGGATGTTGGACTCTTCCTCAACCTGTTGTGGCGTCGGCTGGAGGAGATGGGCAAGGATTCGACGAGCCGCACCCTGTAAGAATCGGGACCGGTTTGTGCTTCCTCGAGTTTCAGATAATCAGGGCGTCATCGCTGGAGTAACCGCATGAACCGTACTTTGCAGTTTCAGCTCATCCTTGTTGGGGCCTCCCTGCTGGTGCTCCTGATCGTGGCATTCGTGCGCCCTTCGTATCGGGCGCGCGAGGTGCGCTTTGAGAACGAAGCAGACACGATCCAGAAGGACGGACGCTCCCAGGATCGGCTTGATCGCCAGAATGAAATCGTGGCCGAGCACCGCTCGACCACGCGCCAGACTGCCAATGCGCCCTCGGCAACACCCACCCCAGCGACGGCGGATCCTTCGAATGAGGGATTCGTCCCCGCGGAGGTCGGCGCGGAAACACTCATCGGCGAGGATGTCCCCCCGGTCACGCCGGAGAATGATCCCTCGATCGCCGCCGAACAGGAGTTGCTTCGCGAGCAGGAGGCGGCCGCGCGCTTGCGCCCGGCCCCGGGCAACGGAGTCGCCTCGCGCCGCCGGGTCGTCCCGACCCCGGTTCCTGTGGTCGATTCCTCGAATTCGGATGATATCGACACCGAGACCTACTATTGACCATCTTGGGGACAATGCCTCCTGATGGCGGGGAAATCGCCTCAATCACCGGTGATCCCGCAGGGAGATCGACTTGAAGCCCGCAGATCGAAAGCTGCTAGCGCGCCTGGTTCAGATTGGCGTGCTCACGCCTGTTGACGTTGAGCGAGTCGTCGCCGTGGCGGAAGCCCCCGGTGCGCGTGCGCTTCCTCTGCTCCTCGTCGAGGATGGTTTCGTGCCCTCGCGGGAAATCGCACGCGCACAGGCCGACCTCGGCGGGTTCACGTTCGTCAACGTTCTCTCCGTCCAGCCAGAGAGCAACGCGCTCGCGATGCTGGACGCCTCAACCGCATCCCGACGGTACACGCTGCCGCTCAAATACGATGGCACGCGACTTACGGTGGCGATGGCGGACCCAGGCGACGTTTACACGTGCGATGCAATTTCGCTCAAAGTGCGCGTTCCGCTCGAGACGTTGTATGCGGACCGCGATGAGATTCGCGAAGCGATCCGCATGCACTACGGCACGGTGGATGACACGGCGGGGCGGCTGAGCGCAGAGGACGTCGCGATCGCCAAGTTCGAAGCCCAGCGCGAGATCGCGGCATCGAGCGAATCCGTGCGGCGCATTTCATCGGCATCGATCCCCACCCCCGACCGATCTCAATTCGACACGCCTCCCGAGGTCTTGCCGATCAGGCAGGAAGCACTCGAACCCGCGAAGTCGGAATTGCTCGACGCGCTGGAACGCAGCCGCGCAGCGATGGATCCCTCCCCCGTGATTCCGACGGCGGAGATCGAACTCGACGCGAAGAACCCGGTCACAACGTTACTGCGATCCCTGATCGAGGACTCGTATCACGGCGGCGCGGAAGTCCTGCAATTCACCCCGATGATCCAGTCCATCCGCGTGCGTGCGAGATTCGCCGAGGGATGGCGCGAGCTGACGCCCTATCCGAGCAAGTATCACGAAGAGATCACCAAGAAGCTGCACCGGCTCGCGGGATGGTCGAATGGCCGCCCGGAGGGTTCCGCGCAGCGCGTGTTCGTGCTCCCCGTGCGCAAGGTAGAGCACACCTGCGTCGCACAATTCGACGCGACGCCATCGGGCGAATCGGTCTCTATCTACTTTCCGGACAACGTGCCTCTGCTTGCCGATCCGCTGCGCAACATCGGCCTAACGGGCGAGACGGGGGATGCGCTCGAACGCCGCTTGGTTCAGCAGGGAGGCGGGCTGTTGCTCGTTTCAACTCCGGGCGCAAGGACCGCATCGCGACTGCACGGGAGCATGCTGCGGCGCTACTCTGGCGCTGGGCGCGAGGTCGTCTCGTTCGAGCGCGCCAGCGAGCGCGTCGTGGCGGGCGCGACCCAGATCAACACACCGACGACGGACCTCCTGCTCGCGGCGCTGACGAACTGTTCGTACATGGCTCCCGACCTCGTCTTCGTGGGATCGATCGAGAATGGGACGGTGCTGGCGGCGCTGCTGAAGCTTGCGATGCGCGGCACGACATGTGTGGGCTTCCTTGCGGCGCACAACGCGCAAAGCGTGCTCGTCAGCCTACGCGCAGCCGGCGCCGATCCGAGCATGATCGTGCGCGGGGTGGCGGGCCTGCTGCACGTTATGGAGGCGCGCCTGCTTTGCACCGCGTGCCGTCGAGTTTGCGATACGGCAACGCAATCCAGCATCCCTGAGTGGGCGATGGGCATGAACGTTCCATTCCACGAAGCTCCGGGCTGTGACGCGTGCGCGCACACCGGCCGCACGGGCACAACCTGGGTCAGCGAACTCCTCGTCCCCGACGCGAATGCGACGGATGGTTCCTTCCAACGCGTCGTATCGCGCGTCGCGCTCCTGGATGAGCTGGCGCGCGCAGGGCGCATCGATCCTCGCGATTTCCCCTGACCACATGCAGCCCCATGAGCGTCTGGCACTGACCGCAATGTGGGAGCAAATCAGGAGCGCCGTGATCGACGCGGCACCAGCGCTTGCGGATCGAATCGCGCGCTTGCATGCAGGTGATTGGCGAGAGGTTCCGCCGCGCGAGCGTCAGGTCTTACTCCTCGCGGCGATCGACAACGTGGACATCGATAGTCCGAACGAGCGAAGGGAACTTCGCGGGCGAGTCCAGCGTATTCTTGACTCTCCATCGGATCCGAAGCAGCCATCTCTCGATCGAGTCGCCTCATCGGACTTCGTGCCGCGACTCGACAAACTCGCCGGGGCCACCGCGGCGGTGCGTGAAGTCCGCCGCGTCTTCCCAAGGCTAAGCGCGTCCGCTGCCACTCGATTCCTCGCGATGCTCGGCTATCCCCTCGTCTCGACGGACGCGCCGAGACTTCGTTGGATGCGCCGCTACGGCCTCTTGACGAAGAGACAGTCTCCGGCAGACGACAAGGCAGAGGCGCGTCGCATCCTGCACGATATCGCCGAATGTGCGAATGTCCCGCTGCAGGAATTGGACCTGACGTTGGAGGCATTCACCTCCGGAGGGGGAATCGCATGGTGCGGCGCAAAGCCCCGTTGCCGCGCATGTCCCTTGCGCGGGAGCTGTCCGACTCCCGAGTCGTTGCGCCTCGCCGGGGTTTCGGAGAACGCCCCTCCCTCGACAAGCCTGACGGCGTCGGTGCAGCCCGAGGACCGGCCACGCGAGAAGCTCGCACTTCGCGGCGCGGGTGCGCTGACGGATGTGGAACTGCTCGCGATCCTGTTGCGTAGCGGCACGCGCGAGGAAAACGCCGTGATGCTCGCGGGACGCCTGATGCGAGAAATGGAAACGCTGTCGCGTATTGAACGCGCGAGCACGGCCGAGCTCGCGAAGATTCGCGGCATCGGCGAAGTGAAAGCGATCACGATCAAGGCCGCGCTGGAACTCGCCCGGCGCATCGAGGACAACAACCCACTTGAGGGTGGAAGGATCTCGAGCGCGAAGGATGTCTTTGCGATTTTGCGGAAACGATTCCTCGGCATGAAGAAGGAGGAGTTCCTCGTCCTCCTGCTGAGCACGAAGAACGTGGTCATGCGAATCGTGACGATCAGCTCGGGAACGCTCAATCAATCGCTTGTGCATCCACGCGAGGCCTTCATCGAAGCGGTTCGTGATAGCGCCGCAGCGGTGGTTTTTGCACACAATCACCCGAGCGGGGACCCCGCCCCGTCGCGTGACGATCAGGTCATCACGGACCGATTGGTCAAGGCGGGCGAAATCATGGGCGTGCGGGTTCTGGACCACGTGATCATCGGCAGCGAGGCATACTTCAGCTTCGCTGATTCGGGGCGACTCAAGGGCGCTTAGGCAGCTCGACCGCGCATCAGCTCGAAATCATCCGGACGCAAAATCATGACACTGAACGAAGTTCTCGAAGCCATTGCAAAGCTGATGACCTACGAGGTCAGTCTGGGCGGGGCGATTGTCTCGGTCAGCAGCCTCCTCATCGTCTTCCTGCTGTTCTGCGGATTCATTGTCCTCTCCAGGGTCGTGCGAACGTTCTTCGAGAAGAAGTTCTTCCCTCGGCTGAACACGCACAAGTCGACCGAGTTCGCTATTCAGAAGATCACGCATTACGTAATCATCGCGCTCGGCGTGCTGGTGTGCTTGGGCACGCTTGGTGTGAACGTCAGCAGCCTCGCGTTCATCGCGGGCTTCCTCTCGGTCGGCATCGGCTTTGGCCTGCAGAACATTGTACAGAACTTCGTCGCGGGATTGATCCTTCTCTTTGAACAGCCGATCCGCGTTGGGGATTGGGTGACGGTGAACGACCAGGAGGGTGAGGTGAAGGAGATCAACCTCCGCGCGACGGGGATCGAGACGCTCGATTCGATCTACATCATCGTTCCGAATCAGGACCTGATCGTCTCGCAGGTGGTTAACGGCTCGAAAGGTGAGCCGCATATCCGCGTACATACATCGGTCGGCGTGTCGTACGGTTCCGACATGAAGCAGGTGCGCGACATCCTGCTGCGTGCTGCGGCGGAAAACGCCGAGGTCCTCAAGACGCCCGCTCCCGATGCCATCATCACCGGATTCGGCGATTCATCGGTCGATTTCAAGCTGCTTTGCTTTGTGGCCGATCCCCGACGCAAGAACTCCGTGCGTGCGCAGTTGCTCTGGGCGATCTGGTGGGCGTTGAAGGCAGAGGGCGTCGAGATTCCATTCCCGCAACGCGACCTGCACATCAAGTCGACGGACATCTCGTCGTTCCCGATCCAGATGTTGCCGCGAGGGGGCAGTGCGCTTTCGTCGGAAGGGTGATCGCATCCGGGGGTAATTCTTGCATCGGGACCGTCGCCTGAGCATTGATTCGCTGGCGAGCATCACGCATCGATTCGAAAGAAACGAAACGTCATGATTCTCTCGACAGAAAAAATCATCCACCCGGTTAGCCACATCGAATACCCCGCGCCCCTCTCCGGGGCTGCGGCACCCATGTTCACCCCTGAACGCGCCGATGGACGGATCGACTTCGAAGGCCTCGAGGCGCAGGCGGACTTCCTCTGCCGCATCGAGGGGATCAGCTCACTCATCGTGCGCTCCGGGCCGGGACGCATGTGGTCGTATTCGCTCTCCGAAACGCGGGACGCGATCAGATGTGTGATTGCCGTCGCAAAGAATCGCAAACATGTCATCGCCAACTGCGCGGGCATTTGGGACGGCAACCTGGCAAACCCGCCTCGACCTGCGGTGTATCGCAGGCAGGCGGCTGACCTGTGCGAATGGGCCGTGGCTCAGGGCGCCATCGCGGCGCTGCAACCCATCCCCATCGGATTGCAGGCGGGGGCGGAGTATCCTCCGCAGGACGTGGCGCTGCGTTTCTTTGAGGACCTCACCACAGCGATCAACGTCCCGATCATCATCTACAACCAGTTCGACGTGCCCCCCGGATTCGCCCTCTCGCCGGGCACAATCCAACGGCTCGCCTACCGGCCGCTCATCGCGGGTGTGATCTACAACTCGACGGACCTTGGGTTGATTGGCGACCTTGTGCGCTCCTGCAAATCGGGCTTCGTGGTCGGCACGGGGAACGAATCGGTCTCCCTTCCCGGCTGGGTCGCGGGTGCATCGCTTTCCGCGGGGCCGTTCGCGACGCTCTTTCCCGAGATTGTGCGCAGCGGTTGGCAGGCGTTGCACGAGGGCGATCTGCACCAGACGTGGCGCGCGCAGTGCGACCTGCTGGAGTTGCATGCGGCGCTTTCGCCGTGGACCGTGTGGGACATCGGGTGCGCGCTGATGCAGCGATTTGGCATTGCGATGGCCCCACGTTCGCGCGACGGCGGGCGCGCTCCCCTGCCGGAGGAAGTCGATGCCGTCATGCGGCTCGTCCAGCGTATCAGGCTCCCCTATCAATGAGGCACCGCGCTTGAGTCATCCATCGCCCGTGCTGGATCAAGGGCACGACTCCCTGCATTCGAGCCTTGTCCTGCGCATCAAACTGCGTCAGGCGAACAATGCCCTAAAGAACATCCGCGCCCATATGTACATCCACATGGGCGTGGGATTGCTCGTGGCTTTTGGCATGGTGGGTTTGGGCACGATGTTCTTCTACGGGCTCTTTTCGTACCTGATGCGGCTCGAGGTCTTCGGCGGTGCGTTGATGGATCAGCTCGTCAACCTCGTGCTGTTGATTTTCTTCTCGCTGCTGACATTTTCGAACCTGATCATCACGCTTTCCACGACGTACATTTCGAAGGAGGTCGAATTCCTGATGGCTCAACCGATGAGCCGTCGGGCGATCTTTCGACTCAAGCTCACCGAATCGATTTTCTACAGCTCGTGGGCGTTCGCGCTGCTCTCGCTCCCCTTGTTCATCAGCTACGGCATTTCGCGAGAGGCACCGTGGTACTTCTATCCACTCGTGTTCCTGCTCGTCATTCCCTTCCTTGCGATTCCTGCGGGGGTGGGGTCTCTCGTGACGATGGTGCTGGCGGCGTTTCTCCCGGCGAGAAAGACGCGCAAACTCTGCGTCGTGCTCGGCATCATCTCGATCGGAGCTTCGCTCGTGACGGGCAAGGCGCTCGGCATCGGGAGGATGCTCGCGACGGCGGATCGCCAGGACTTTGGCCAGATCCTCTCGATGCTGTCCTTGGGCTCGACCCCGCTGCTGCCGAGCGCGTGGCTGGGGAATGCTCTTCGCGCGATCGGGCCTGCGGATCCCTCGGACATTAATCTGGGCGAATACTTCTATTGGCTAGCGATGCTGATGGCGACAGCGCTCTTTGTGCTCGAGGTCACGAGGTGGCTCGTGCCGTCGCTGTACTATCGTGGTTGGTGTCTCGCCAAGGACACGTCGATGGCCCCGCGCGAGGACAAGCCAGAGGGCGCATCGCGCGCGATGAACATGATCGACCGCGGGCTCGGCGTCTTTCCGCAGCCCGTCGCGGCGTTGCTCTCCAAGGACATCAAGACGTTCTGGCGTGACCCTGGACAATGGACGCAGATCGTCATTCTGCTCGGCCTGCTTGCCGTTTATATCGCGAACATGCGAGGCGCGGCGCGCCATTCGGAAGCGATGTCCTTCATCGTGGATCAGTGGGCGGTCGTGCTCGCGTTCTTCAACCTCGCGGCGAGCTGCTTCATTCTCTCGATCCTCACGACGCGATTTGTCTATCCGATGCTCAGCCTGGAGGGACGCGGCTTTTGGGCGATCGGCCTCGCGCCGATTCCGAGGTCACGCATCCTCTGGCAGAAGTACATCCTTTGCGTCGGGCTTTGTCAGATCGTCGCACAGGTTCTGACGTTGATGTCGAATCGCGTGCTCGACCTCGAGCCCGCGTATGCCCTGCTTTCGCATGTCACGATCGGCGTGATGTCGTTCGGGCTGACGAGTCTCTCGATTGGGTTGGGGGCGATTCTGCCGAACTTTGTGGAGGACAACCCCGCCCGCATCGCGAACGGCTTGGGTGGGACCACAAATGTGATTCTCTCCCTCCTCTACATCGCGGTTTCTGTTTCGTCCCTGCTCGTTCCCGTCAACATTCTTCCCAAGGTCAAGGGCGGGGAAGCGATCTGGGACACGTGGGGAGTTGCGTTCATCGCGCTCGCGTGCCTCTTCCAGATCGTCGTGATCGTCCTGCCAATGCACATTGGAATCAAACGGTGGATGCGCCATGAGTTTTGAATGCACGTCGAACATCAATTCACGCCCAAGCCTGAGGCGTTCCATTCTCGCGGTGACGGTGGCTTCGCTGCTCCCGCTCGCGGGATGCTCGCTCTTCTCTCCGAAGGCCACCACGGCATCCCTCCCCGAGATCCTGCAGGGCGAGGACACGCGCAACTCGGCACTCGTGAAGCGCAACATGCTCAAGACCGACGAGCGCTCGCGCGAGCGAGGGATGCTTGCACTTGGGCGCATCGGAAACCCAGCGGACCGCGGCATCCTCTACCAAGGCCTCAAGGATCCGAGCGCGCGGATTCGCATGGCCGCCGCATTCGCCATCGGCGAAATGGGGGACAAGGGGACTCGCGCGTCGTACGGCGCCGGAGTTCTGCCGGGGGCGACGGCGGCGTTGCTCCCGCTCGTGAATGATGAATCGGACGATGTTCGCGCCGTGGTTGCCGAGGCCCTCGGCAAGGTGGGGGAACCCGAATCCGTCCAACCGCTGATTGGCTATCTCCTCAATCCGCAGGAACCGCGCAACCGCGGCGAGGAGCGCGCAACCGAGTTCGCAATGATGGCGCTGGTGCGCATCGGAAGTGGCGATGCGATTCAGCCCATCCGCGACATGACATTGAGCCCGAATCCACGCCTTAGGTTCTGCGCGGGAAATGCGTTGCTGCGTCTCCCGGGCAAGTTCGGACGTGAAGAGGCGATACGACTTCTCGACGACCAGTACTCGGAGGTTCGCGCGATTGGCGTTCGACTGCTCGGCAAGACCGGCGAGATCGATGACGCGAAGATCCTCTTCGATCGCAAGAACGACAGCGCGTACTCGGTTTTCATCGAGATGATCCTCGCCCAAGGGAAGCTGAAGAACCCGGAGTATGCGAAAATCCTTCAGCCTGCGCTCGATGCAATCTCATCGCGCGCCAGCCGCGATGGCGACGTTCTCAGCGATGGGAAGTTCGTAAACATCGCTGTCTCGACGATCGATGTGATGAGCGAGTTCGATCCACTCCCCGGGACGATGGATCAGATTCAGTCCCTTCGCGCGCAGCCGAATATCATCGGCTATCGTGCACATGCTGCCTACGCGAAGTTGATTGCTCGCTCGAACGCGCGAAACAAGTTCTCCGACCTGCCGAGTGGCCTCCGCGTGGACACACCCGAGGCCATGCGTGCCCTCATCCTCGCGTGGGGTGAGCTCCCGCCGGAGCGCGCATTCGCGGAACTTCCGTCACTCCCGTTTTCCAAGTTGGCTCGGATTCATCTCGAGGAATACGCGTCGGAAGCGGAATCGCTCACGAAGTTGGAGCGTCAGGTTCTGCCGGCGTTTGTCGGTGCCTACGGCGCGCATGAGCTTAAACTACGCGGAGCGCTGGATAGCTCGTTCTTGCTCTACCACTTGTGGAGCGACGATCCGCTCGTGCGGGCCTATGCGGCATCGTTGCTGATTCCGGAATCGGAAGAGGTACTTCCATCGTTCGACTACCTCACCGCAGCGATCGAGGTGCTCGATTGGGATCGCAACGAGCGGCGCGACGCGAATCCGGATGCAAGACTCGTGCTTGTTCAATTGCTCGGCCGTTTCCCTGCGCTGACGCTTCCCGCGCAGGAGGCGTTGACGCGTTCGCTGAACGATCCCTCTCCGATCGTGCGTGCGGCCGCGATGAAGGCATTGCGGCGTGGGAGCGATGCCGACTTTGCGCGTTACCTGACACGGCTGCCGGGGACCTCGCGGATTCTCGCGCCGGAGGAATCGAAGGAGGGGTACTATCACCGTCTCGCGCGCGCCCAGGGACGTCGCACGGTCGTCGCCGTGGACGTGGAGCGACGTGGGCGATTCGCGATCGAACTCTTCCCGCAGGATGCCCCCGTCACGTGCGAGAACTTCTTGAAGCTCGCGCGCAAAGGTTACTTCACCGACCTGACGTTCCACCGTGTCGTGCCGGACTTCGTCGCGCAGGGTGGCGATCCGCGCAACGACATGGAAGGCGGCCCGGGTTACACGATTCCGTGCGAGATGAACCTGCGCCGATTCCGGCAGGGCACGCTCGGCATGGCCCTTTCGGGCAAGGACACGGGCGGTTCGCAATTCTTCATCACGCTCTCGCCGCAGCCGCATCTTGAGGGGGGCTACACGATCTTCGGGCAGGTGCTCTCGCCCGAGGAAGCTGAGGCTCATTCACCCGAGTTGAAGGACGGCGTTCTGCCGCTCGAGGCGCTTGACGGCATCACGCAGTTCGACCGCATCACCGGCGTGCGCTACATCGTGCCCGGCCCGTTGTAAGTCGCTCGAAGAACTTAGAGCGGATGGTGTGATTCGAGGGATTCCGACGCTTCGAGGGTGTCTTCCACCTCGTTCGTTGCGGAGATCTCGTTCACACCATTGCGCAACGAGACGAGTTGCGCGGCGACGCTGATGGCGATTTCGCGCGGCGTCTTGCCGCCGATCATGAGACCAATCGGCGAAACGAGTTTCGGCGTCAGCGCAGGATCGAGGCGCGCGATCGCTTTGCGGCGCTTGGTCGCGCTGCCGATGAGCCCGACATAATCGAGCGGTGCGCGCAGGAGTACCTCCAATAGTCGGAAGTCCAGGTCGTGGTCGTGCGTCATGACGAGCGTCCACCCCGTGCGCAGGGCGCGGGCGAACTCGACTGCGTCTGTCGTCACGCGGCGGCAATGGGGGAATCGCCCAGGCGAGTTCCAGTCGGGGCGTTCGTCGACGATCGTCACGGAAAAATCGAGTCCGCGCACGACGTCGGCGATTTCTCCGGCGACGTGGCCCGCGCCAAAGATCACCAGAGGAACGGGGGGCACGAGAACTTCAAACAAGACGCGCACGGTGCCCCCGCAACACTGGTGGACCTGAGGGCAAAGCCGATAGCGTTGCGAGGAAAGCGTCGAGCCGGGCTCCCCCGCCGCAACATCCGCCAGCAGGTCGAGCGCATGGCGGCGCGCCTCCTCTTCAAGGTTCCCTCCGCCGATGGATCCCGCGATGGAGTTATCCGGCGCGACGATCATCTTGGCCCCTGCGGCGCGCGGGGCGGAGCCGTGCACTTCCAGCACCGTGACCAAACAAACGGCGGGGTGCATCTTGAGGGCGTCGGCGAGTTGGGGAATCCACATGGACATGGACCAAGCCTGCCGCTGATGGGGCGCTCGATGCAAGGAGGAGAAGGGACTCCCATGCAGGGGTACGCTCGGCGATCCTGACAATCCGCGATCGAAAATTATCTTCGTTTCGGCTTGAACCTGTTCCCACTGCGGCGGGTCGTTTCTTTCAGGGCACGATGCCGCCCAAAATGAACTAGGACTCCCCCTCCCCCGCTTATGAAGAACCTTCTCCTCCCTCTCGCGATCATCGTGGCTGCAACATCGCTCGTCCCTGCACAGGACGGCGGGAAACCGACCTCTCTCGGGGTCTTGCATCCCTCGGCAAAGTACACGAAGGAGGCAATCATGGTCGCCCCCTTCAACGTCGAACAGGGCGTCGAGGCCACGATCGAAACGATGCCACGCATCATCCGCAAGGATCTGGATTTGTCGGGTCTCTTCAAGCCGCCCGCGGACCAGCGTTTGGCGAACGCACAGAACCTGCAGGATGGCCGCACGGGAATCGACTTCGATGCGTGGGCCCGGATGGACGTCGAGTTCTACGCCATGGGGCGCGTGTCCAAGGATGGCAACACACTCAAGGTCCGTCTGCTCCTCTACAGCGTATCCTCCCGCAAGCTGATGATCGAGCGCATCTTTACGGACAGCGTCGATCAGGAGCGTCGACTCGCCCATCGCATTTCAGACGAGATCATGATCTATGCGACGGGCATCGATGGCGTCGCTCGCACCAAGCACCTCTTTGTGAATGAAGAAGTTCCCGGCAAGAAAGAAATCGCGGTGATGGACTGGGACGGCTTCGCACCAAGGAAGCTGACGAACTATAACAACATCTCGTCCTCGCCCGAGTGGGGAGCGAACGGGACGGAGATCTACTTTGGATCATACCGCGGCAATCGGGGGAATGTGTACGGGATGCAGCTCAGTTCAGGGCAGACCTGGACAATCGCGGCATATGGCGGCACAAATCATTCTCCCTCCTGGTCGCAGGCCGCGCGCCGCATCGCGATGGTCCTGAGCAAGGATGGGAATTCCGAGATCTACACCTGCGGGCGCGACGGAACAGACCTCCGTCGGGTAACCTCCTCGGCGACAACCGAGGGGAGCCCGGCGTATTCGCCCGATGGCAATCGCATCGCCTTTGTGTCGAACGAAGCAGGCGGAGTCCACATCTTCACGATGAGTCCCGACGGGAGCGGCAAGCGTCGCATCACGCCGACGGGTTCGTGGAATGACGCGCCATCGTGGTCGCCGGATGGAAAGCGCATCGTGTTCACGTCGCGCTCGCAGGGCGTGTCGGACATCTACATCGCCGACATCGCCTCCAGCCCCGCAAAGATCACCCGCCTGACTCAGGGGCAGGGACAGAACGGCAGTCCGTGCTTCGCCCCGAATGGGCATCATGTCTCGTTTGCCAGCAACCGGTCCGGCCAGTGGCAGGTGTACATCATGCTGGATGACGGTTCCAATCAGCGCGCATTGACGACGAGCGGGCGGAACACGAGCCCGTCCTGGAGCCCGCAACCTCCGTCGTCCGAATAATCAGGGCGTGGGCGCGGAGCGATCCTTGCGCCCACGTTCGCTCGCGTCTTCCGGCTCGCCATCCGCGAACATCCCGTAACGCACCATCTTGTTGTGCAGCGACTTTCGGCTCATGCCGAGGAGATCTGCCGTCTCCTGCCGATGCCCGCCGGTCTTCTCGAGCGCGGCCTTGATCAGGTAGCGCTCGATCGCGTCGTTCACCTGCGTGAGACGATCCGAGAGCGGACACGAAAAATCATCCGGATCGAGCAAACGCCCGAGATCGATATCGACGAGCGCTTCCGGTGCCTCGATGCTCCCATCGCCGGATGTCGCCGCGGATGCCGGCGAGGTCTGGCCCGCCAACGTCGGAGGAAGATCGCCCACATCGATGGTCTCGTTGCGAGCCATCAGGATCGTGCGCTGGATGGTATTCTCAAGCTCGCGAATGTTGCCCGGCCACGCGTAACTGAGGAAGCGCTGCAACGCGGCAGGCGTGACCTTCTGGATGTTGCGCTTCAGGCGCGCATTGTAGAGCTGAATGAAATGATCGATCAGGGCTGGGATGTCGTCCACGCGCTTGCGCAGCGGCGGCAGGTGCACCGGGAGGACGTTGATGCGATAGTAGAGGTCCTCGCGGAATTCTCCCTTCTCAACCGACTTGGCCAGATCGCGATTCGTCGCGCAGATGACGCGGATGTCCACCTTGATCGTGCGTGTGGAGCCAATGCGTTCGATCTCGCGCTCCTGCAGGACGCGTAGCAGCTTTGCCTGAAGTGGAAGCGACATGTCCCCGATTTCATCGAGGAAGAGCGTGCCACCGCTCGCGGCCTCCACCTTGCCGATCTTCTGTTGCACTGCGCCGGTGAATGATCCGCGCTCGTGGCCAAAGAGTTCCGATTCGAGAAGTGCCTCTGGAATCGCGACCGTGTTCACCTTGATGAAGGCTTCCTTGGCGCGGGCACTGTTGTTGTGGATCGCCGCAGCGATCAATTCCTTGCCCGTACCCGATTCCCCGGTGATGAGGACGCTGACGTCGTTGTCGATGACTCGCCGCAGGAGTTCGAACACGGACTGCATCGGCGCGCTTTGGCCGATGATGCGGTCGAATTGTGACTGCGCGGAAAGGCTCTGCTCGACCTCGCGGATGCGCCGGGTCAGCCGGACCTTCTCCATCGCGCGACGCACGACCACGCGGACTTCCATCATGTCGAAGGGCTTGGTGAAGAAGTCGTACGCGCCGGATTGAATCGCCTCCATCGCCATGCGATCCCCGCCGTGGGCCGTGATCATCACGATGACGGTCTCGGGGGCGATCTCGCGGATTTTCTTGAGCGCGGCCATGCCATCGAGCTTCGGCATGCGCACATCCATGATTAGGATCGGATAGCGATGTTTCTCGATCTTCTCGACGGCATCGGCACCATCGGCGCTCTCCGCGACAGTGAGACCTTCCGCAGAGAGAAGCTGCCGCAGGACGAAGCGAATGTTCTCTTCGTCGTCGGCGATCAGGACTTGGGGCTGCAACGGGCGAGGGGTACTCATGGTGGTGTTTCGCAATCAGTGTGCGTGGCGTCGAATGAAGGATGAATCCTGCCGGACAAGGACGCAAGACGGAGGATTCGTTTCGGCAGGAGATCCGTGATGCGGCGCATCGACGCGAAAACTTGATTTGAATATCAGAATTCTGCCGAGGTAACATTGATTATGTCTCATCAACCACAGGCCTCCAATGCAGGCCCGGCCGAGTTCCGCATCGTCAACGGCGGCTCACCGCTCGCGCTGATCTATCCGATCGCGCTGGGCTTCTTGATATTCCAGTTTCATGAAGCGATGACGGGATTCATGACGAGAAACCTCTGGGGAATCCCCCCCGGAGGTGGGTATGCGATCCTGGCGCTTCTGTTCCTCGTGGTGTTGCACGAATCGACGCGCCGTTCCGTGTTTGTCGTCGATGCGCCGCAGCAGAGGATTCGTTTCCAGCGGCACACGATCGGCTTCATCCCCTACGGAGGAGTCTCGGCGACGTTTGGCGAAATCCGCTACGTGGATATCCATCACACGGGCGAAGCGAAGGTCGCCTCCGGATACACCCTCTCTGAGTGGCTCTCGCCCGAGACGATTCCTCTCGGCTGGAGGCTCTATCACAACGGCCTGAGCCCATCGCGGTGGATGTGGGACCAATTGATGTGCGCGATCCCCGGGCTCGGCTCGGCACAGCTCAAGATTCGACTCCAGAACGGCACGGAGTTCCTCGTGCTGAAGACCGGGAGCGAGGAGCTTGTCGTGACGCTTGCGAATCAGGTTTCCAAGATCACCGGCGCACGAATCACCTGATAGGTCAGGCGGCTACTTGATCAGGACGCGAAAGAGCGTGAGGTCGCGTTCGGCTGTGTAGAGGATCAAGTCAGCCTCGGTGGAAAGAACCACTTCGACATCGAATCGCGTCTCGCCCTTGATCTGCTCGGGCATGCGATCGGCCTTCTCTGCGGCCGCGAGGAACGTGCGCACAAACTTCTGCACACCCGCCTCGAGCGCCGGATCGTCTGCGGCGAGCGGCCACGCGGTCGAACGTGAGAGCTGGATGCGCACGCGCGTCGCGCCTTCCATCTCGGGATCACTCAGCGCGAGGGTCGAGCTGGTCTCGGAATCGATCACGGGCTCGGCGTCGAGCTCCGAACCGTCATTCGGAACGAGCTGAAACGTGGAGAGGCGGGAGCCCTCGAGCGCGGGAATGCCTGCGATGAATTCGCTGCCCGTAAAGGGAACGGCGAGTTTCGGGTCGCGCACCGCCGACCAGAAGATGCTCGCCATCCCGAGGTAGATGATCAGGAAGGTGATGCGCCCCGAGTACTGCGGCTGCCGATAGTGCTTCTCCCAATGCTGGCCCAGCAGTGACTTCATCCCCGCGAAATCGATGACCGGATCGTTGATGCGTCGCACAACGGTGCCTGACCAAAAATCGTGCAAGCCCTGCTTGAAGGGATTGAAGCTCGCCGCGACCGAGTTCGCGACCACCGTCGCGATCGCCAGCCCCATCGTGGCAAGCCAGAGCATCAGGCGATCCATCGTTCCCTCCGGATATTCGTGGAGGAATGGTTCGAGGGAGCGGAAGGTGAAGACGAATGGAAAGAAGAGAGCCGTGCGCGTGAACGCCTGTCCCCACGTGGGGATCTGGCCATCAAGCGTGCTGACGCGCATACGCATGATCGTCTTGCCAATCGTCGCGCCGCGCCCGGGTGGTCCGTTCAGCGAAGTAAAGTAGAGGAAGAAAACCGCAATCGCGCCAAAGGTTGTGATCCGCTCATCAACGAAGAGCAACGAGCCCAATCCCCAGGCGCTGAACCTGAGGAAGTAGTGCAGGAAAATCAGATCGAGCAGCATCGCAAAGAAACGCTGCCAATATCCCGCAAGTGACGGGATGCGGGGGATCAGTGCGTACGATTTGAGGGATGGCTGCTCTGCGGGTGTGGCAGGCGGTTCGACCGATTCGCTCACGAATCCGCCACGGGTAGCTCGACGTCCCCCGCGTTGATGCGCGCGAGGATGCGTTGGAGCTGGATCGAAACGAGGCGCACGCGCCGCAGTACGTCGGTCTCGTCGAGGATGCTTTGGCGATCGTACGGGTCATACACGAGGAGGCTCGCTGCGACGTCGGCGACGATCCCCGGGTGCATGTACGTGTTCATCATGTTCTGGAGTGGGCGCGTCTTTGGTGCGACCTGCGCACCGATCATTTCCGCGATTCGAGCCAAGTTCGTCCCCTCGCGCGCAAGTGCCTCGGATTCGACGTTCTTGATATCGTCCGCCATTGGGATGACGCGGGCGATGCGAAAAGGCTCGTGCTTCACTTCCTCGAGCACTTCCGCGCGTTCGATGCCTTCGACGATGATGTTGTAACGGCCATCCTCGAGCTTCTCGTGCATGAGCACGCGGGCGATCGTGACGATGCGATGGATGCGCGGCGTGCCCTCGTAGTCCTTCTCGTAACCGGGACGCAGGTGGGCCATGCAAAGGCGCCGGTCTCCCTGCAACACATCTGCGATCATCGCGCGATAGCGATCCTCGAAGATGTGCAGCGGCGCGTGCGTCCTGGGGAAGAGGACGAATTCGCCGAGAGGAAAGAGAGGCATGCGGATCATGAATGGTACTTGGGCACGGCTTTCATTGGGTCGATCAGTCTGTTATGCCCAAGGTCGCATACTACGTCAAGCGCGGCTCAACGCGACGCGCACGAGGCGCAGCGCCCGTAGAGAAGTATCTCGTGACGCTCCAGCTTGAAACCTGTGGGCAACAACGATGCGAGATTCTTTGGGCAACCATCGACCTCGAACATCCTTCCGCACTTCAAACAAAGGAAGTGGTGATGATGAGGCTTGCCGAATTTCTCATAGCGCGGCGGCTGCCCAGGAATTTCGACCGTCGTCAGCCACTCCTCGTCGAGGAGTGCCTTGATCGCGCGATACACGGTGGCGATGCCGATGCCCGAGACTTTGCGCTTCGCCGCGGCGAGCACTTCCGCCGGACTCATGGGTTGGTCCGAATCGACGAATGCCTGACGAATCGCCTGTCGCTGTGTGGTGTTTCTCTCCATGGAAAGATCCATCCGGGGCTTGACTTGGGAGGCCTGCGCGAGGAGGCTCCCGGTAATGATAACGCGTTATCACGTCCTGCCTACTCCATGCGCAAGCAACCGAAGTGCTCCGCTCACCGCGCGCCACATCCCGGCCTGGATTGGATGCTGGCTGCTGCTCCTCGCGGTGTGTCTTGCGCTTGGTTGCAAACACGAAGTCAGTGACACGCCCCCCGGCGATGTCAAACGCCGATACGTCGTGACGATCGCGCCGGTGGCTTCGCTCCTGGCGGAACTCGTCCGGGGGCGCGCCGAGGTGACGTGTCTCCTGCGACCGGGAATCTCTGAGCATGCGTTTGAGCTTCGCCCCTCGGACATGCGGAACGCGCAGGGCGCACTCGCCCTCGTGTCGGTTGCGCCGGACATTGACACGTGGGCCGAGCGCATCCCAGTCCGATCGCGAATTCAGCTCCTGCAGTTCGTCCCCGAAGATCGACACATCGAGGGGATCCCATGCGGGCTGGGGCACGATCATGACGCGCACCATCATCACGACCTTGATGCAGTGGATGGTCACGTCTGGACAGACCCGCGATTGATGCGCGACATACTCCCGGTGCTTGTCGCTGAACTTTGCCGCCTCGACCCGGATGGCGCAGAAATCTATCATGCGAACGAAGCCACCCTCGCCGCAGAACTCGACGCGCTGGACAAGGAGATTTCGGAAATGCTCGCGCCAGTCCGGGGTGAAGTCGTGTTCACCTATCATGCTGGCCTGCAGTACTTCCTCGCGCGATACGATCTGCGATTTGGTGGCGTGATCGAACTGGTCCCGGGGAGGGAGCCATCGCCCACGTATCTCGCTTCGCTCGTGTCGCAGATCAAGTCGGCACGCGCACGCGCGCTCTTTACGGAACCGAGCCTCCCTCGCCAACCGGCGGAGATCCTCGCACGCGAAGCGGGGCTGCCGCTCTTTGAACTCGATCCGATCGGCGGCACGCCGGGCCGCGAGAGCTATCGTGAGCTGATGCTCTACAATGCGCGAACGCTGGCGCAGGGACTTGCGCCGCAGAACTAGGCGCGTGGCTTCAGGTACAGCCTGACGTAGAAGAACACGGTGTCATTGTGTGGTGGTTCGCCGACAGGACCGAGGATCTTGAACGGGTGCAGCAGTCGAATCTGAAAGATCCCCGTGAGCCGCAGCCGGCGTTCGTTGTTCTCGCCAATCAGGCACATCACATCCCCGCGAATCGAGACCGGAATCCTCTGTCCGACCATTTCCAGCGTGCCATCGAGTGTGGTCGTCGCAGCCATGCCGCCGTCTGTCGGTAGCACGAGCGCCTCGTTTGATTCGAGTGTGAACGTCACGGTCGGGAAAGACTCCGCCTCAAGTGAGTACTGCAGCGTCTCGTCGATTCCTGCTTCCCCCATCGTGACGTTTGCGGCGGCGATCGCGACGGTGAATTTCGCGCCCTGCAAGGTGCGACCGTCGGGGACATCGAGGGATGCGCGCATGTCCGTGCCCCAACCTGCGTAACTTTCGTTTGGGCGCGGCTGGCGAAAGCAAATCGTGTTCAGCGTGTTCGACGTGTCCAGTTCCCACCCACTCACGGACACTGGTCCGTTGATTCCGTCCACCTTCTCACGACGATCTTCGAATTGCTCCTGCGGCGTGAAGCTGAACCCGCCGCCGAGTTCGCGATTCGCGAGGACTTGCAGCAATGCGGCCTCGATCTGCGTGGCGGCTTCGCCGATCAGCTTCGAGCGATCTTCGAAGGCACCATGCACCACGACGTCGGGAGCCTTCTCGAAGATCGACCGTGCATCGAGCACCGGAGAGTGCATGCGCGGGATGACGCTGAAGGTGCCGTCCTTCTCAACGTAGGTGTGAAAGTCGATGGCGATTCCCCACTTGGGCGCGAGCGCATCCTCTGGGCCCGCGGCACGGATCGACTTGAACGCAGCGAGCGCGGCTGCGGTCCCTTCGCGGGAAATCTCCTCGCTCGCGACGGCGGGCATCGGGCCGGTGATCGTCGGCGGGAATCGCAGATCGATCCGGGTGCGAAACGCGCCGACCTCCAGCACGGGGCCAGTCGACGACGAACCCTCGATCGAACGGTCGATCTGCGATAGATCGCGCATCCAGCTCTGGATCGCCTCGTCGTCCCATGGCCACACCGCGAACCCCCTTGATGGTGCGACGGTGCGCGAGATTTGCGGCGTCCAGCTCGCACTCGTCTTCTCGCCGTGCGCGAGGTTCTTCGCCGTGAATGGTACGTTGCGCGAGCGCGCGAATCCCGAAAGCGCCGGCACGTTCGTCGTCGCGAAGCCCTGCTCCGTTTCCGAGTCGCTTGGTCGCGTCGTGACGATCACGCCGACTTGACCGGGCAAGACATTCGTGAAGAGCAGGAGTGTGAGCAGGAATGTAGCAACGCGCGTCATTTTGGAGAGTCCTCTTTCTCATCAACCGGCGAATTCGTGCTGGAGTTTGCCGCAAAACCTCCGATCGTCGGCAGGAGCGTCTCCTCGAAATTGCGCATTCGTTCGCCTGGCTGGCGCAGGGTGATCGGATACATGCGCAGATGCATGTCGAACCAGTTGTTCGGTCTGCCGGGTTCGGCCAATACGATCGTGATCACGTATCGACCGGGATGCAGGTGCATGGTGGGGAAGTCCACGCGCACACGATAAGTGCCGGGGGTGGCGGCGGCATCGCGCAGGGATTCGTGGTCCTCGAAATGCGCGGCGTGCCCACCTGTGGCCGAACCGAACGACATGTATAGCGCGAGACCCTGCGGGATGACTTCGCGCACGACGACTTCGAGTTCGAGCGTGACTGGTTTGTCGAGTTCGAAGCGGCGCGTTTCGCCTCCGGCCGGATCAAGCAGGCGAACCCGCGCAAGGCGCGCCTCGCGTCCCTGGGCCTGAAATCTTGCGACGGCCACCGTGTCGCGTTCGGTCAATTCGTGTTCCTGGCCGGCGTGCACATTTTGCGTCACACGGCGCACGCCTTCCTGCATGTCGTCGAACACGGCATCGAGCACGGTCTCTGCGCGCCCCATCATGCGTTGCCTGCCGTGATCGAGCCACAGAACGCGCTCGGCGATGGTCTCGACCAAGACGTGATTGTGGCTGACGATAAACACCGTCTGGCCGTGGTCGCGCAGCTTGTCGATCGCGCGCAGGCACTTCGTCTGGAAGTAGCCATCCCCCACCGCGAGCACTTCGTCCAACAGCAGGATGTCCGCATCGACATGAAGCGCGATCGAGAATCCGAGTCGCACCATCATCCCTGTCGAATAGCGCTTCGCGGGGGTGTGGATGAATCGATCCAACTCACAGAACGCAAGGATGTTGTCCAGCCGCTCCAGCGTTTCCTCGCGCGTCAGGCCATAGATGCCGCAGAGGAGAAAGATGTTCTCCATCCCGGTGAGCTCAGGATGAAACCCCGCACCGAGTTCTAGCAGCGCCGCCACGCGACCGCGCACTTCGAGCGTGCCGCTTGTGGGATCGGTGATGCCAGCGATGAGCCGCAGGAGCGTGCTCTTGCCCGAACCGTTGTGTCCGACGACGGCGAAACTGCGCCCGCGTTCCACCTCGAAGCTGAGATCGTCCAGCGCCCTGTGCGTGATCAGTTCGCCGCGGTCGAACTGGTTCGCGACGACCATCTCCTTGAACGACACGGCGGTGTTGCGGCGGCGAGTGAACGTCTTCGTGACATTGCGCGCGACGATGATCGGTTCGCTCATTCGAGGGCGCCCTCGATCGCGAGGAACTGGTCCGGCGACAAAGCCTCGGGACGGAGCTTTGCATCGACGGTGGCACGACGGAGCGCGTCGGCGGCGTGTTGGCGATCCGCGACGATTCCCGATTCGATCAATCCGTTTTCGACGGTCTTGCGGCGATAGCGAAAGACACCATCGATCAGCCTGTAGAGCCGTGCGCGATGCGCCTCGTCCCGATAGAGCGGCTGGTCGAGTGGCGTCAGCACAAGCACCGCAGAATGCACCGCCGGCGGAGGCACAAACTCACCGGGGGGAAGTCGCATCGCGATCCGCGCGTGGTAGCGCAGGGCGACCTTGCACGAGAGACCGCCGCACGCGCGTTCGCACGCACCGGCAGCGATGCGATCGGCAACCTCGCGTTGCATCATCAACACGAGCGACTCGAACGGAAACGGCGCATCGACGAGATGAAAGAGAATCGCGCTCGTGATTTGATATGGCAGATTGCCCGCCGCGCAAATCGGGCGCCCCGCCGCACGCGCGGGTGCGAGTAACTCCGCCAGATCAAGTTTCAGGAAGTCCCCGCGCAGGAAACGAATGTTCGGCCGTGCCGCGACGAGCTCCTCATACCACGGAGCAAACACGCGGTCGGGCTCGACGGCGATGACTTCGGCGCCGTGACAGGCAAGCGCATGGGTCAGGTTCGCAGGGCCTGCTCCGATTTCGACGACGGTGTGCTGCGGGGTCAGGTTGCACAGCGAGGCGATTTCGGTGCAGCGTTCGGGGTGCCGCAGGAAATGTTGGCTGCGCCGCTTGTCCGGGTGGATGTCGAATCGGCGAAGTAGCGCGCCAAGTGGTGGGAAAGGGGCGGGGTCGGGCACGGCGAAATTTCGCAACGACGCCCCCCTCAGCGCAAGATGTCAAAGAGACCGAGGCCGTTTCACATGAATGATCCGTCACGGGAGCGCACGCTGGCACTGCTCGATCGCATGATTGAGCAACAGCGGGAGAAGCTCCTGAAGATCGGTCGGCGCCTGAACCCAAAGCTAACCGCCGATGACCTCATGAACCCGTTCGACTGGCCCGAAGTCGCGCAGAATCCTCAGTTCAATTTCGAGGATGGCATCCTCGCGGGGTTGATCTCAGCGAGAACGGCCATTGGGGCGGAGGAGGGGGACAAGCCCCCTTCCGTGCATCAGTAACTGGAGTGTTTCCCTAAATTTCTCTCCGAATCGCGCACGTCCTGCGGTTGAGGTACTGGCGATTGATTGCCCAGCAGAGCGCCTGGTCGAGGCGCTCCCTGAGCGCTTCCTTGTCCTTGGCGACGAAGTCAGTGAACCACTCTGCCTAGATGACAAGCCACAGCCGTTCAATGGGGTTCATGTCGGGCGAGTAAGGCGGAAGGAAGTGTGGCTCGAACTTGCCCCATCGCAGCGCCCGGCTCTTGTGCCAACTCGCATTGTCGCAGACGAAGACCTGTCGCTTGCGTTCGAACTGGATTTCCTCGTTGGCCATGTCGAGGAACACTTGGAAGACCTCCCGGTCAGAGTGCGAGAACTCGAGCAGGAACGCCTGTCCGGTGCGGGGAGACCTCTCCCCCCGGCGATTTCCGAGGGGGGCGTGATGAGCGCACAGACTCGCCTCCCCTATTCCGCCGCTGCGGACTTGTTCGCGAAGTCGATCTGGGTCATGAGCGGGTAGGTTCGTGTGGGCGGGTCGAAGGGGCGGGTAATCTCGTGGGCGATTTGGCGGGCGATGGTGGGGGCCTCGGTGATGAGGGCTCGACCCGCGAAGGGGGCGTCCATCGGCTGCACGCCCGCCCTCGTGGCGCCGAGCATCCACACGGAAAGCGCCGCGCCCAGCCCGCAGGCAAACGCGACCGCGGGGCGGCGGCGGCGGTCCTGCCAACACTGGCTCAAGAGCCCGGCCACTCCGATCATCCAGAACACGGAGGCGTCCACGAAACCTCGCATCCCGAACGCGCTGCCGAGCGAGTACGCATCCCACGATCCGTAGATCCACAGGAACGCCAGGAGGACCATGCCGCCTCCGACGGCCCAGCCGCGCAATTCCCGTGGGGCACACACGAGTCCCGCGATTGCCCCCACGATGAGCGGCGACCAGAGCAGCAGGCTGTTGCGCACACCAAAGAGCACATGAAGAGCGTGCATGGGGAGGGGGTGCATGCGCTCGCCGACATAGCTATCGAGCAGGAAGCTGCCGTACACCGCCTTCCACGCGAGCATCTGAGGGAGGAACGCGAGCACCGCCGCGAGGGCCGCGACGGGGAGGCTTGCCATCGCGCTGCGGAGGTAGCCCGCGCGGTCGTCCGGTTGCGCGCCGAACCACCCTGTCAGGGCCAGCCCTGCGGGAAGGAGTGCCACCACGGCGTTTGGATAGCGAACCAACATCGCCAGACCCAGCGCGGCTCCCATCAGACCCGCGCGGCAGAGCAGGGTCTTCGTCGGCGCGCCGGCGACGACGCATTCCCACCAGCGGTGGCACGCGAGTGCGAACCAGACCACGGCGGCAAACCCCGCCGCGTGCGCCATGCCGGTCCAGAACCAGATGTAGCCTCCGAGCGGAGTCCCCAATGCCACGAGCACGACCGCCGCCGTCGCGTGTCCCTTTCCAAAGGACAGCCTCTCCAGCAATCGCCATGCGCCCAGCAATCCGAGGAACCCGACGACAATCAGGGAGAGTTCGTGACCGAGCACATACGCGGTCGCGTGCGGGTGGACGCGATCGGCGCCGTAGACCAGCACGGCGCCGCGCGCAACCAGCAGACCTGGCGCGCCGAGGATCGCTGTGCCGACGCCGTACTTGTTTGGAAAATGCCCCGAAGGGGTCGGCGGCGTGGAGTCCACCGCCTCTCGGAAGACATCCGAGAGAGGGGACACGCCTCGCAGGGATGCGAGAAATTCGAAGTCGTCGCGAAAATCCAGATCACCATCCACGACGAGCGACCGCGACCACGCGAAGTAATGGTTCTCGTCCCACCCGCTGAGGGGGCGCAGGTCGCGCCGCTTGGAGAACTCGAGCCGAGCAAAACACGCCGCCAAGAGGCAGCAGATCAACGCACCCACCCACAGCCCGAGCGCGATGCGTGATTGGCGCTGGCTGGTCACGGGGTGGCAGACCTCGGGGGTGGAGGATGGGAGAATCCGGGGAGAGGAAGCAGCACCCCGAGAACAACCGGGCCCTTCGCGCAAAAGCGTCGACGCGTCGCCGCAGTCCAATTCTGCGCGATGATGGGGAGCCTCGCTGAGGGTGGTGCCTGTCCTGTTCCTGCAGCGATCGTCACATCGACGACCGCGAATCTCCCTTATCGACGCACCTGAGCGGTGTAGTCATCCACGTTTTGCGAGCCCGGACAGGAATCACCCTGATTCAGCGCGACCTCGGCGCCCCGTCCATCCTCGAAGCGAGTACTCATCCACTAGCTATGGGTACCTTCCGGATAATCCCACTCAACCCACCGACCCCGGCACTGTTCGGCAGGTCCCAAGAGGGCAAAGGCTTCGGCCTTCGTTAATCCATCACGAAGAACTTCGCGGGTCGATTCTACTCTTCTTCCGCGATCGCGGTGTTGGCGCGACCTCCAAGCCTCCGTGGAGACCTTCTTATCGTGGTGGTTCGACACCCATGGTGACAGAACGGCAACGGCCACGAGAGCCAGAGCGGCGAGGACGATGATCGTGAAGACACGGTCAACCTCTCACTGATATCCCGGCTCGGACATCACGCATCCTCGGAGGTAGCTTCCCTGAATCCCTAGTCGGGCACCCTCTGTTCCCATGCTCCGCCGCATCTCGTCGAGGGGTATCGCCCGGCCCGGTGCGCCCTGCCACGCGGGGAGTTGCTTGACGCAGTGCAGCCGCCAGTCGAGCCTCCGCAGCGAATCCACGGGCTAGAGAGCGGATGTACCTAGATTACTTCGGCTTCCAACGCGAACCATTCAACATCACGCCGGATACGAGTTTCCTCTTCCTGTCGCGGCGGCACAAGGAAGCGCTCGCGGCCCTGCGGTATGGGATCGACCAGCGTAAGGGATTCATCGCGTTGACGGGCGAGATCGGCTGCGGCAAGACCACGATCTGCCGCGTGTTGCTGAATACGATCGACCGCCAGAAGACACGCATCGCCCTCATCCTGAATCCGCAGCTCAGCGACCTGGAATTGCTCCAGTCGATCAATGCGGAGTTCGGGCTCCCCGACCAAAGCACGTCGAAGCGTGAATTGATGGAGGCGCTGAACAAGTTCCTCCTCGATGAATACGCGAAGGGGCACAACGCGGCACTGCTCATCGACGAGAGCCAGCGGCTCTCGGCTCAGGCGCTCGAGCAGGTCCGCCTCATCAGCAACCTCGAAACCGAGACGGCGAAGCTGATCCAGATCGCGCTGATCGGGCAGCCCGAGCTTGAGGACATGCTGAACCTCCCCGAGCTGGAGCAATTGAATCAGCGCATCACGGTCCGTTGTCACATCGACCCGTTGAACCAGGAGGAAATCGAGGAATACATCAAGCATCGCCTCGAGGTCGCGCAGGCCAAGTCTCCCCCGCTCTTCCACAAGCGCGCCTTGCGCAAGATTTTTGAACAGACCCGCGGCGTGCCGCGTCGCGTGAACGTGCTCTGCGATCGCATCATGCTCGTGACGTTTGTCGCCGAAGCAGCCGAAGTCAGCGAAGAGACCGTGATTCAGGCGATCAAGGAAGTGCGCGGTTCCGAGCGCCCTCGTCGGCGCAAATCGACGAAGAGCATGACTCCCCCGCCCGATGGCGAATTGTCAGACGAGTTGGATCTGCCCTCGGATGATGAAGGCGCATCGCCTCCCGCCACGGGAGGCGCAACAAGGCAGGGCGCCAGCTCGAACAACAACGGCATGATCGCCATCGCGGCGATGGTGTTGCTGGCGGTGATGCTTGTGGCGGGGCGCAAATACCTCGGCGGCGGCGACGAGCCCCGCGTGGTTGCGCAGGCCGCGCCGATGGGGGCTCCGACGGCGACAACGACGCCAACTCCATCGCCGACAGCAACACCGACTCCGTCCGCGACGGCAACGGCCACGCCTTCTCCGTCCCCGACGGCAACCGCGACACCGACCCCGGAGGCGACACCCAGGCCGACCACTTCGCCGCGCGTGACCCCGCCGGCGATCCCGATGGAAACGCCGTTCCGGCTCGATCCCGAGGGTGAATCTCCGACACAGCTCGCATCAACGCCGACGCCGCAACCCACCCCCGAGGCAACTCCGCAACCGACGGTGTCGCCCAGCCCAACGCCGACGCCCGCGCCCACACCCGTTCCGACGCCTGCGCCCACACCCGAGCCAACGGCCGCGCCAACGCCCGTCCCGACTCCGGTTCCAACGCCGGAACCGACACCCGAAGTCCCCGCGTGGGTTTATGACGATACGGGAATCCTGAGGGTGGGGGATCCCGCCGTTTCGTACGCCGCGTGCGCATTGACATGGATCGCGCGCAGCGAAGGGACACGGCTCCCCGAGGAAGAGTTGGCAAAGTTGCGCACCGGTTCGCGCGAGGACATCGCGGACCTGCAACTGGTTTCAGGCGCGCCGCCGCTTTACCTGCGCGAGCTGCGCATGCCCGCATCGCTGGAGAGCCTGCGCGAAGGATGGCTCCCGGTTCTTGTGCAGGTGGACAACTCGGCGGACTTCGGCCCGTGGTCGATGGTGGTGACGTTGTCGCCGACGCTCGTGACGATCTTCGATCCCGCGCGAGGACAGATCATCATGTCACGTTCGAAACTCGACGAGTCACTTTCCTCGATCGTTGTTGTCTATAAGGACGTTGACGGCATCACGGGAGTTTCGGCGGGCGATTCCGGCGATCGCGTCCGTGCGCTGCAGAACAGGCTGCGCGGCGGTGGCTTCTACAACGGGACAGTGTCGGGGACGTTCGACGCGGAGACCGAAGAGGCGATACGTCAGGCGCGCAAAGAATTCAACGTCCCTGGTCCCACGTCCGTTGACGCGGCGCTCGCACTGCGGTTGTTGAAGGGTGCGTAGGCTGATGCCACCCACGGAAATTCTCGCGACCCCATGAGTTCAATCCTCGACGCACTTGAGAAAGCCTCGCGCGGGCAGCGCGCTGGCGGGCGTGGAGGCGCAGGCGGCCCGACGCTGCGCGAGCGCCAATTGGAACTTGAGATCGAACGGGGCCGCGAGCGCACGCGGCTGATCGCGATCGTGGCGGGCGTGTCGTTCCTGTTGGTAGCAGGACTGGTCGGGTTCTTTGTGATGAAGGCCCCCCCGCCCAAGCCTGTCGTGGCGAACGCCTCCTCGGTTCCCTCGCAACAGGTCGCTGCGCCGCAGCCAACGCCGGAATTCGTCGCCCCAACGCCCTATCCGACGCCGACCCCCTACCCCAGCCCGACGGCGACACCGACCCCCGCGCCGACTGCGCGGCCCACCCCCGAGCCCACACCCACGCCGAGCGTGCGCAAACAGCGCGAGTCGCAGCGCGCTCTCCTGCTTAAGTCACTCCGCGACGGCCAGATCATCGCCGCCGAGGACATCGGTTGGGAAATCGAGGGGGTCATGGAAATGGGCGACATCAGCTTTGCCATGATCGACGGGGAACAGATCCAAACGGGGACCCGATATCAAGGTCTCCACCTGATCGAAGTATCGAGCGGGATGCTGACCATTGATCTCGGCGATGGTCGAATCATCAAGATTTCGTACTGACCGGCGCCATTTCCTGTCGTAGGGTCCTCGAATAAATCAGCCGGTTCCGCTGTACGTTAGGACAAGGCGATGCGTCCGCGCACGTCACCCCACCGAACGTATGCCCCATGATTCCGATCCTTCCCCATTTCTACATCGGCCCCTCTTGGCGATTCGACGAGCAGGGAAATCTCTTCTCGCGCAATAGTTGGATCGCGTGGCTGTTGCGACTCGGAAACGCCAGCGTGCGCTTCGACATGAACGAGGCCTCGCGCACGTTCCGCCTGCGGCGCGTCACGTTCTGGTTCCATGTCGAAGACGACTCGTTTCGCTGCGAGGACGTCGCCGAGGTCACCGTCGAGTATCAGGACCTCATCGGCTGGTGGGGGCTGGGCCTCGTCTGCGATGGGTATGAGATCATGCTGCGGCTGCGCGACGGGCGCACGCTCCGGATGCACAACTTCACCGGCAACATCCATCACCCGCACCTTCCGGGCATCCTGACGAAGATTCACCCGGGCAGGCTGAGTCAGGCACAGCACGAAGCGTTTCACTTTCGCGCCATTGTTGAGTGCCTGCGCGCGAGATTCACATGGGATGAACAACAGCGATCCGCGATGGAGCATGGAACATGAGCAGCCCAAGACCAGGTGCCAACGCCGGGGGCGTGGCGATCGCAGATTCGGGGGAATCGATCAATCCCACGCGCACGCTGATCCTTGAGGAATCGCGGCACGCCGATACAGCGAACACGCAATCGGTTGGATTCAAGAACGCCGCGTCGCTCGACTCGGATGTTCAGCCACCCATCGATCCGAGTCTCCTCCCCGGGTATCTCCCCGAGGTGCAGGCGCAGGCGAATCGCTACGAGCTTTCGCAGCCTCTCGCGCAGGGTGGCATCGGCGAAGTGTGGGTGGCGCGTCAGGCCGCGTTGCATCGCTCGATCGCGATCAAGCGCCTGCGCAGCGACCGGCTCTCGCATATCCGTCAAGGGAGCGCTCCCGGCACACACCCGGTCGAGGTCGCGTTCTACCACGAGGCACTGCTCACTGCGAATCTCGATCATCCGAACATCCTGCCGGTGAATGACCTCGTGATGGATCGCGAGGGGCGATTGATGCTCGCGATGAAGCTCGTGCGAGGCACGGTGTGGACGGATCTGATTCGCGTCGAGTTCCAAAAACTGGACGTCGTGAGCTTCCTGAAACGGCACCTTCGCATCCTCAACGAAGTCTGCCGCGCCGTCGCGTTCGCACATTCGCGCGGGGTCGTGCACCGAGACCTGAAACCCGCGCAGGTGATGGTCGGTGAGTTTGACGAAGTCCTCCTGATGGACTGGGGTCTGGCGCTGATTGCCGATCCTCCGACCGCGCGAGAGCGCATCCCGGACGTGATGAACACGGAGAGCGTACCGACCCTTCTGACCGCGCGCGGACCTGCGGGAACGCCCTCGTTCATGGCGCCGGAACAGCTCGATCCGGATTGTCGCCGCATCGGCAAGCACACGGACATTTTCCTGATCGGTGGGATACTCTATCAGTTGCTGACGGGAGCATCCCCCTACGGTGGCGTCGACGCCCAAACCGCAATGTATCGCGCGTCGGAATGCAACATGGTCCCAGCGCAGCAACGCACGCCGAACCGCTACATGCCGCCAGAGCTGGTGGCACTCTCGCGGTGGGCGATGGATCGCGATCTGACGCGACGCACGCCCAGCGTTGCGATCTTCATGGATCATATCACTTCTTATCTTGAGAACGCCGGACGACGCTGGGAATCGGCCGAGATGACCATGCACGTCGCCGAGTCACTTCAATCCAAGGGACTCACGGTCAAGAACACGTTCCCCCTGCTCGCTCAGATCGATCAGGCGGAGGCCCTGTGGCGCGAGAACCCCGACATTGAGACGTTGCGCGCCTCCGCGATCGCCGCATACACGAGCATGCTCACCACCGGGGATTACCAGACCGCAATCGGTCAGGCGTATGCCGAGCAATTGCACGACGACCGACTCCGGACCTTCGTGGTCACCTACCTCGACCGCGCATGGGCGGAGAAGAAACGCCGCTCCATCTTCATGACCCAGTTCCTGATCCTCGCGACCCTGTCCTGCATCGCGATCATTGGGTACATCGCATTCGACCTGACAAGGGACGCTCTCACCAAAGACACCCCTGCTGCCGCAGTTGAGGAGTGAGGGGCGAAAATTTCGCCAGGCACTGTCCTTCAACTTCTCGATTGAAGCGGAGATGCAACTCGCCACAGTTTGACGGATCGACTCCACAGCAGGTTGCAAATGCCCAAGAATCCCCTAGCCGAAGTGTTCGGGTTCCCCCCCGATAACTACTCCAAAGATGCCAAGCGTTACCGAAAGCATCGGTTATGTCCATTCGGCAACGGCGTACCGAACTGCACCAAGGACAAGGCGAAGGACCCGCTTGGAGTGTGCTCGATTCTGGATGGTGACAACCCAGTCATCACCTGTCCTATTCGTTTTCGGGAGGGTTGGATCATCGCTGAGGACGCCGCATCGTTCTTCTTCCCGGAGGGGACGAAGTGGACAACTCTGACCGAAGTGCGCATGAAGGATCGACACGGGAAGTCGGCGGGAAATGTCGACGTCGTACTCGTAGCGTATGATGATCGTGGCAAGGTGATGGACTTTGGTGCGCTGGAAGTTCAAGCCGTGTACATCTCGGGAAACATCCGAAATCCATTCCAGAAGTACATGGAGAATACTGTCGCGGGCGGCAAACTTGACTGGCATGGGAAGCCAAACTACCCAAAGCCTGACTACCTCTGTTCCTCACGGAAGCGCCTCGCTCCTCAGCTAATCTTCAAGGGAGGAATCCTGAAGGCGTGGTCAAAACGGACCGCGGTGGCGCTCAACAAGGGGTTCTTCGAAACTCTCCCTAGCTTGACGGAAGTCCCACCCTCCAAAGCGGATATCGCATGGTTGGTCTACGATCTTGTTCGAGATGAAGCCTCCAACCGATTCGAGTTAGTCAGAGATAGGGTCGTCTATACGAGCTTCGAAGAGTCCCTGCTCCAGATAACTCGCTCAGAGGCAGGCGAGATGGAGGAGTTTGTCGAAAAGCTTCAGGAGAAGATCGACAAGAAGTTGGACGGTCCGCCCAATCCGCCGGATCTGGAGGCACTGGATGCCCCCTTCTGATAACGCCGACCAACTTTCATTGTTCGCAAACAGTGGGGAGGTGGGGATGTCTAGTCCCCTCACTTCAGGATCAGTCGTGAACGTCGCCAGCGTCCCCCAACGTAGCCCATTCCGTTATCCGGGGGGAAAAACGTGGCTTGTGCCCAAGATCAGAACTTGGATGCGAACACTCAGTACTCCGCCGGCCCTGTTCGTCGAACCATTCGCAGGAGGCGGAATCGTTTCACTGACCGTCGCATTTGAACGACTAGCCGAACGCGTATTGATGGTCGAACTCGACCATGATGTCGCCGCCGTATGGCATGTGATCCTTCGAGGGGATGGCGATTGGCTCTGCAATCGGATCGTAAACTTCGAACTTTCTCCGGATTCCGCGCGCCGTGAACTGGAGGCGAATGCGAAGACCTCTGAAGAGATTGCTTTCAAGACGCTCCTCAGGAACCGCGTAAACCATGGCGGAATCCTCGCTCCTGGCAGTGGGCTTATCAAGAACGGGGAGAAAGGTAAGGGGATCGGCTCCCGTTGGTACCCTGAGACATTGGCGAGGCGCATCAAAGCAATCTCCATGGTGAGCGATCGCATCGACTTCGTGCACGGAGATGGGCTCGAAGTGTTGCAGTCGATCCAGACCCGCGAGGATACGGCGATATTCATCGATCCGCCGTACAGTGCGGGGGGGAAGCGTGCCGGAACACGCTTGTATCTCCATCACGAGTTGGACCATACCGCTCTCTTCGCACATGCAGCCCGCCTTCGAGGGGCGGTCCTCATGACGTACGATTTCGCCGAGGAAGTTCAATCACTCGCCCGAGACAATGGATTCGAATGTGCTCAGATTGCGATGAAGAACACCCACCATGCTGAAATGAACGAGTTGCTCATTGGGCGAAATCTCAATTGGGTTTGGGGCCCTACGACTTGACCGCGCTCCCTCCTCCTCCCCAAATGAGCGTATCCCTATCGAGAGCTTCACATGACTGCGAAAGCTGAACCGCATCTCTTTATCGGACGCTCTGTCCGCCGCACGGATGGCCTGGGCAAGGTCACGGGCGCGAGCCGCTATGTGGATGACCACCCGGCAACGGGGATGCTGCATGCGAAGACCATTCGCAGCACGATTGCCTCTGGGAAAATCGTCTCGATCGAGTTTGAACCGGGCATCCCGTGGGATGAATTCACGATCGTCGATCATAAGGACATCCCGGGAGAGAATCGCGTCGCGCTGATCGAGAAGGACCAGCCCGTCCTGTGCGACGGCGTTGTGCGCCATCATGAGGAACCGATCCTCCTCATTGCCCACCCGGAACGCGGCCTCGTTGAGAAAGCCGCACGGGCGGTGAAGATCACCTACGAAGAGACTCCGGGGGTTTTCGAGATCGGGGAAGGTCATGTCTTCAAGGAGTACCTGATCGAACATCACGACATCGAAGCAGAGTTCGCGAAGTCGGAGATCATCCTCGACGAGGTCTATCGCACGGGCGCACAGGAGCACGTTTACATCGAGCCCAATGGCGTCATCGCGTGGTGGGATCAGGCGGGCGTGACGATTCGCGGTTCGCTCCAGTGCCCCTATTACGTCCACAAGGCCGTCAAAGCCGCGTTCAAGCTCCCGTCGGATTCGTGGGTGAACGTCATTCAGGACACGACGGGTGGCGGCTTCGGAGGTAAGGAAGAATTCCCGAGCGTGCTGGCGCTCCACGCGGCGCTCGTCTCACGCAAGGCCGGGGGAACTCCGACGCGCCTGATCTATGATCGCGAAGAAGACATGGTGTGCTCGACGAAGCGGCATCCCTCCGAGACGCGGTTGCGCATTGGCGCGATGCGCGACGGAACGCTTCGCGCGGTTGACTGCGATTTCAAGCTCGATGGCGGAGCATACATCACACTCTCGCCCGTGGTGCTCTCGCGCGGAGTGCTGCACTCGTTCAGCGTGTACAAGTGGCCCGCGGCGAGGATTCGCGGGCGCGCCTACTTTACGAACTCGAGTCCCTACGGAGCGTTTCGCGGGTTCGGCGCACCGCAGAGCATCTACGCCATCGAGGCCGCGATCACGCAGATTGCCGAGAGGCTGCACATCGACCCGGCCGATTTGCGGCGGAAGAACTTCCTCCACAAGGGGGACACCATGCCGACGGGTCAGGTGCTCAAGGTCGACCCGAACATGGATGCGATCATGGACCGGGCCCTTGAACTAAGTAACTACAAGGTGAAGCGCGCGGCCTGGAAGCGCGGGGGTGGCAAAGGAATCGGACTTTCAACGTTTATGCACGGCGCGGGCTTCACTGGCTCGGGCGAGGTGTATCTGGCCTCGCGTGCGGCGGTCGAAACCAAGGCCGACGGCTCGGTCGTGATTTTGACGTCCTCCACCGACATCGGTCAGGGCACGGAAACCGTGATGACGCAAATCGTCGCGGAAACCCTGCAGATTCCCATGGAGCAGGTGAAGTTCCACCAACCGGAAACACGCGCGGTCCCCAACAGTGGGCCAACGGTTGCGTCGCGCACGACGATGGTTGTCGGACGCCTCGTCGAGCGTGCCGCGCAGAAACTCTCCGCGATGCTCGCGGGCGCGACGGTCGAGGAACACTTCAAACTCTATGGCCCCACCTTTGTCGAGGAGCAGTACGAACCGCCCCCCGGCATCGAGTGGAACGACGTCACCTATCGCGGCGACGCGTACGCCACTTATGCCTGGGCGTGCAATGTCGCAGAGGTCACCGTCGATCCCGTCACGGCGGCGGTGAAAGTCGATCACCTGACGGGCACGTTCGACATCGGCACGGTCGTGAACCCGACGCTCGCGGTTGGACAGCTTGAGGGCGGCATCGCCCAGGGAATCGGTTGGGCCATGTGCGAGAAGGTCGTCCTCAAAGAGGGCATCATGAAGAACCCTCAGATGACGAACTACATCCTGCCCACGACGGTGGACATTCCGGACATGAAGATCGACTTCCTCCCGGCGCATTGGGAGGGAGGAGCGTTCGGATGCAAGGGGGTCGGGGAACTCCCCATGGACGGACCCGCACCGGCGATCACGGCGGCGATTTCCCAGGCGCTTGATTCCAAGATCAACCACGTCCCGGTCCTCCCGGAAGATCTGTTGAAATGATCTCCACGCTGCGAGCGCTCGTCGCTGCATCCCTGCTCCTCGGGAGTGGAACGAGTGCGCTTGCAGAGTCGTCACCACCGACGGTGACGAAGAGAAACTTCGTCTTCAACGCGGGAGTGCCGTCCAAGGAACTCGAGCAGATCAGCGTCTCGGGGAACGGCGGCAAACTTCTGGGTGGCGTGCTGTACGTCATCCTGCGCGGCAAGGATGAGGAACAGGTCGCGAAGCTCGGCGCGGGTGATTACGAACCGGTGCTCCTTCGCGAGACGGGTGAGGACGACAAGTATCGTCGCTACTATCAGTTGTTCCTCCGCGACCCGGCGAAGATGACCCCGGACGAGCGAGATGAGACCGTCCAGCGTTTCCGCTCGGTGTTGGATTCGCGTCGCGCTGACGATTCCTCCAGCACGGAGAGGGGGCCCGATCCGCTCCTTGCGCTCACTGCGTTCCTCCATCCGGGGCGCGCGGAAACGGACGAGGGAGAATATGGATTCGGCGAGTTGGAGAAAGTCCCGAAGGGCTCGATCAGTTCGCGCATTGTGACCCTCAAGGGCACACCTGCCGCGAACCAACTGATCTACCTCTATTACTACAACCCGGTCGCGAAGAAGGTACAGCCTGTCGCCACGGATCGCTCCGACGCGGATGGCAGCGTCACGTTCGCGAACTTACCGACGAATCGTTACTATCGTATGGAGACCGCACCGAGCGCGGCGGAACTCGCGTTCGGCCCGCCGATTCTTCTCGTCTCGGAGAAAACGGAGACTTTTCCCGCAATCACGCTCGTGCCAAGGCGGCGCATCCTGTCGGGAGTCGTCAGCCACGAAGGCACGCCCGCGTCGCGAGTCCGTGTCGTTTCGATGGGCGAGGGCCAACCCGAGCTATCCACGACGACGGACGCGAACGGGTACTTTCAGCTATCTCCGTTGCGCGAGGGCTCCGTGCGGTTGGTGCTCTCGCGTCCGGACATCGGCCTTGGGGCGGAGCATGTCTGGTCGGGTGCAGCCGGAATCAACGAAGTGGTCCTGCCGATGGAGCTTTTGAATTCCAGCGCCCCTGCGCGGTAAATGACGGGGTGGAATCCGTCATGCTTGCGACGAGGAGCCTACTCTGATGGCCGCGACAAGCTCACAGACCGTCGTCTCTTTTGACCGGTTCGACAAGTGGTCCTCCCTCTTCGACAAGGGGATGTACCAACTCGCGCGCGTGGAGGTCCGCAACGCGGCGGAGCGCCGGAATCCGAAGCCCGAACTCGCCTTCGCGCTCGGCATGTCGGAGTTGGCCCTGCGCCGATGGACTCAGGCCGCGCGGTCGTTCATCCGCGCGATGAAGTCGCTGGAGAAAAATGGCGCGGACTCGCTTCCGCCCAGCGCGAGGAACCTCGGAGCCGTGCTCGCGAAAGTGCGCGACGCCGATGATCTGCGCGCGATCCCGATCCCTCAGACGATCGGATTCTGGCTCGAGTCACCGAATCGCGTCGGCCTCGAGGACACGACGCCGAATCTCTCGGGACGCCTCCCGGGGCACATCAAGAGCGTCCAGTTTGTGTCTCCGATGAATCTCGATTCGATGATGGAACTCGAACGCCGGGCGGGCACTTTTTCCTATGACGTCTTTGACCTGAAAAAGCAGGAGGGGGGAAAGCCAAGCGTTGCTCGTGCGCAGTCCAAGCATCGCAAGGAATCGAAGCGCTCCCACACGGAACACGCTCCGCAGCCCAAGAATGAGGAGCGCGAGAAGTCGCCGATCCATTCCGCGGAGTGGAATCAGGCTAGGCCGCCGGCGCCTCCTTCGCGCACGGCCGTGGCCACACCGATCACGATGGCTGCGCCGGTCGCGGCGGCCGCTCCGATGTTTTCGAAGAGCGTGTTCGACCCGACTCCTCCGACGAAACCCGTTCAGCCTCCGCCGATCAATCCCTCCGACCAGTGGTCCAAGTGGGAGAACGAATTGTACCAACTCGTGCTCCAGGGGAAGTTCGCAGAGGCCGTCGAGCGCGCGAACAACGCAGTCGATCGTTACCCCGCGAGCAGCCGTCTGCGCGAACATCAGGCGTACGTTCTCGCGACATCCGGGGACACCGGTGGAGCCGTGCGTTCGTGGGTGGAAACGTGGCGACTCGCGAACGAGACGGGCGCGGACGACCGCGCCGATGCGGCGGCGCGCAAGGCTCTCAGCCTGGTTTGGGAAGATGCGCCGCAACTGGCCAGCATCGCGCGCCAACTGGCTGACACGGGGAAACCCGCCGTGCTGCGCAGCATCCTTGCAGCGGCAGCGGAACGTCTTCTCGCGGATCAGAGGCTGGCGGCGTTCGAGTCCATCGCGCTCGCCATGGCGGAGCTCGCATTCAAGGACGCATCGAGTCATCCCGACGCCCAGCGCGTGGTGTCGCTCGTCGAGCGCTTGAGCGGCGAGGACGCCAGGATCGTCGCGAATCGATTGAAGGACCGCCTCCGGCGATAGCGTGGTTCCCGCGCGCAGCGTGCTGGTTGCGCGACTTCGATCAGCGCAGAAACGCCTCGATGTAGTCCTTCCACTTCGGCAACTCGACCAACTCAGCCCCCGAGGCGGAGCCGACCAACACCGCATCGCAATAGTCGATGAAGAGCCCCGTCTCGACGACGCCGAGCACCCCCTTGATCGCACGGGCGGTTTCCGCCGCGTCGGCGATGCCATGCTCGAACGCGCAGTTGTAGATGTAGTGCCGCTCGTCGGTGAGGAACGGCTGGTTTCCCGCCATGCGCAGCGTCGCCTTACACCCGAGTGCCTCGATGCGCGCGCGCGTCGTCTCGTCGCCGAATCGCACGACCTCGACGGGGAGTTCCATCTGCACGCCAAGGAGCGGAGAATACTTGGACACATCGACCATGATGATGTGACGCGTCGCTGCGGCTGCGACGAGTTTTTCGCGCAGCAACGCGCCCCCATGGCCCTTGATCAGATTCCCGACTGCATCGATCTGATCGGCTCCATCGAGGTAGATGTCGAGCGGGTTGCCTGCCTCGAGCGGCACGACGGGGATCTCGTAGATGCGCGCGAGTTCCTCGGTGGCCGCGCTCGTGCCGGTGGCCTCGAAGCGCAGTCCCTCATCGCGCCAACGTGCACCGAGGGCGTGGACCATCTCGGCGGCGGTCGATCCCGTGCCGAGCCCAACGCGCATTCCGGGTTGGATCAAGGTCGCGGCGAGTTGGCCGATGTGGCGTTTCGCAATGGCTGCCGGGGAGGGCTTCTGCGGTGTCTGGCTCATGATTTTAGTGCCGAGAGAACTGGGAGTCGTGCTGCCGAATACGCGGGGAGAAATCCGCCGAAGAGCCCGATGATGATCGCGAACATCAAGCCCCCGATTAGGAACCCGGGCTCGATCTGAAACTGGAAAATGATTTCACTGAACGAGGAAAAGTTCATCGTGCCGAAATTCGCCATGCCGTAGGACGTCGCGATCTTCATCAGGCCAAAGCTGACCCCGCAGCCAACGGCTCCACCGATCAGCGAAAGGAAGAGGCTCTCGATAATGAACGAGAGCAACACGGCGAATCTGCGGAATCCGAGAACGCGGAGTGTCCCGATTTCGCGCGTGCGACTTGCGATGGCTGCGAACATCGAGTTCATCGCTGCGAACGCCGCCCCCGGTCCCATCAGCATCGCGAGCAACGAGCCGAGCACCTTGAGGGGCTGTGCAGTCATCGTCTGGCTGCCGTAGTAGTCGATCTCGGTCTGGAACGCGTGGCCGAGTCGCGTGTCGGCCTTGATGCCCTCGCGTACGGCTTCCCCCGCGCGGGTGAACGGGGGATCGAGGATCGGCTCCTCGCCTTCGGCGGTAACCTTGCCTTCCTTGTCCTTCGAGATCTTCTCTCCGGTCGCGAGATACAACGCCGTCTGGCGTTCGATGCGCGCCTCTGCCTTTGGCGGCAAGGTCCCCTGATAGTTCGGCGCGAGGCGCGCCATCATCGACGAGTAATACTCGAAGTTGAAGTCCAGCCGGAGGTCGTCCACGTCGGCCCAGATTTCCGAATCGTACGCCGTGCCCTCCGCGTCAAAGATCCCGACGACGGTGTAACGCGAGCGCCCGAGTTGAATCTCCGATCCAACCGGGAGGCCGAAGCGTTGCGAGAGTCGCTGCGGCACGGCGGCTTGTTGGAGTCCGGGTGTGAACCACGTCCCCGAGAGAAGCCGCACCTGGGGGCGCAGGAGCAGTGAGTTGCGCTGGACACCGCGCAGACTGACATTCACGCCCTCGCCGCCGGTCGCGCGTGGGATGTTCTGGGTCGTGACGTATTCCAGCGCGATGAATGGCTTGCCGTCGGGGCCGGATGCCATCCCGGGGAGAAACATCAGCGTGGGCACCTGCTCCTGCGTGACGACACTGTTCAATTCCGCGGTCGCACCCGCGCGCATGATGATGACGTTGCCCGGCGTGCCCGTTCCGACGAGCGATTTCTCGATCCCGCCCTGCAGCGCAAAGATGAGGATGATCACAGCCACCGCGAGGGCGATCGAGAGAATCGTCGCGCCAGTGTTGCGCCACCTCTGCGAGATGCTGCGGATATTGTAGGAAATCGGGACGAGCATGTGGTGTCGTGACTTTCCTGCGTGGGGAGCCCGATAGTGCGGCGCCGTTGCGAGCGACTCCATCCACTCGACTCACCCCCTGAGGGCGCAAGAATTGTCCCAACCCGCTGAGCCATCCCGCCGCGTTGCCTTCGCGATTGCTGCGCTGATCCTGTTCATCGCGGCGCTCGTTCGGCTGCCAGCGGTCGAGTACGGGCGCCCGGGACCTGGGTACCTTTCTGCGGATGAGATCGATTCGGTTTCCCGCGCGCTCAAGATGGCGACCGGGGATCTGATGCCGATCCACGCAAACAAGCCGACGCTGTATCCGGGCATTTTGGCCGGGACGTACGGCGTCGAGTACCTCGCGTTGAAGAATTTCTCCGACATGACGCGCGCCAAGTACGAGCGCCGCTTCTTTCTGGAGCCGTTTCAGTTCTATCGCCTCGCGCGACTTGTCAGCGTGCTCGCCGCCCTGCTGACCGTGGGTGCGCTCGCGTGGCATTTTCGAGATGCACCGACACCTGCGCTCGTGACTGCGATGCTGATTCCGGCGCTGGGGCTCAGCTCGATCTACTACTCCCACATCGCCAAGGAGGACGCGCTCGCGGCGCTGTGGAGCACGCTCGCGCTCCTCTTCGCCGTGTCGGCAGTCGAGCACACGACGCGCGCCCGCATGATGATGATGCTCTCCGCGATCGCGGCAGGGCTTGCCTGCGCGACGAAGTACAACGCGTTCTTCGTGGGATTCTTCCCGCTCTTGACGGCGTGGAATCTTCCGCGAGAAGTGCGAGCGAAGAACCTCGCGATCGCATGCGGCGTGATGGGGTGTGCGTTCATCGCGGGTGTGCCCTATGCGCTGCTGCATCCGATCGATTTCTTGTCGCGCACCTTTGGATCCGTGGTGTTCTCGCAAGTCGCAGGAAAGGTGAACATCCTGCTCTACGACGACCACCGCGGACTTTGGTTTCTGGGTAAGATCCTCGCGCGCGAGTATCTCCTTGCACTCCCTGTGCTCGTGCTCGGCGCGGTGCATCTGCGGCACAGCGCAAATGCGTCGTCGATTCTGAGCGTCGCCATCATCCCGACCACGATCTACATCCTGGTGCTCGTTGCATCAGGGCAGCTCGACTACCAGTACGTCCTGCCGCTGACGCCGGTGCTGGCGTGGGGCGCGGCAAAGGGCATGGCCGTCGCACCCACGCGCGTCGCGGTCATTTGCATCGCGCTGTTCGCGATTCCCCAGTCGATCGTGGTGTGCAAGCGCGGCGCGCCGTGGCGTGCCGAGGACCCGCGCATCACTGCGGCGAAGTGGATGGAATCTCAACCTGCCCTCGCGGAGTCCACACGCGAGCGCCCCCTGCTCATCGTCTCGAGCAATTACTATCACTACTATCCCGAGCTACATTTCGATGCGGAAACATATGATCGCTTGTTGGAGGAGACTCGTGTTGCAGGAGGCGAAGGAGGCTACGTCGCCCGCGCGCGCGAGTTCGCCTCAACCGATCCCGAGGCACGTTGGCGCGCGCGATTCCTCGACATCCAAACCGGGTTCGTGCGCGACGAAGCAGGAAACCGAAAGTTCGTCGGGCAGGCGTTTCCTCTCGAGCTGGATGCCTATCGAGGGAGCCACGACATCGTGATCGTGCCCGGATGGACGTGGAAGATTTTGGAGATCAACGCGCCGGAGTTCAGCGCGGTGAACGACTTCCTGCGCGAGATTCGCGCGCTTCCCGTGCTCGCAGAGTTCGGCGATGAGAGCGGCCCCGCCGCGGGATTCCGCGTGACGATCCTTAATCTGCGCGATCCGGCACCGTCCCCTTAAGCCGCGCGACCGTCAGCGGCGAGAACCCCTCGTAGTGATTGTTGATGAAGCATTGCACAGGAAATCCGCGCGCGATCTCGCCTGTGATCCGTTTCTTCCACATCGAAAAATCGTCGGCGCGATCGAAGAGGACGGTCCCGTACTGATGGTTCAATCCACCCTCGACCGTGTTGTACTTTGTCGCGACATTGCCGAGTAGCCGGATGTAAATGAACGGCCCTGTTCGTGCAAACATCTCCGGGCCATCAATGCTGAGCCCACGGCGCGAATCGAGGTAACCATCGCTCCAGACGCGCACCGCACCGTAACCGCGCAACATGTCCGACACGTCCGGGGTGTCCCATGTCTTGCTGCGAAACTCGACCGCGAGCGGCACGTCGCGCCCGGCGGACTCGATCACTTCGCGCAGACGTGCCTTGGAATTTGCCGTCACCCATGGGCCGAGTTGCAGCAGGATTGCCGAGAGCCGCTCCCCCATCATCGGCACGAGCGCGAGCAACTCCTCCCACGCGGCGCGCGCGGCGGGTTCCTTGAGCGAAAGGCGTCCCTCGTGTGTGAGCGCTTTCGGTGCCTTGAGCGCGAATCGAAATCCCTGCGGTGTGACATCCAGCCAGCGCTCCACGGTGGATCGCGCGGGCACGCGATAGAACGAGCCGTCGATCTCCACTGCGTTGCAGTGCCCGGCGTAGTACGCAAGTTCGTGCGTGCTTGGCATGCCCTTCGGGTAGAACACGCCTCGCCAATGTTCGTGCATGAATGCGCACGTTCCCACGAGCAGACCATTCGGAAACGCGCCACCACTGCGCAGGCCCGATGGCGATTCCATTGCGAGCCATGGCGCCGGGCTCTTTTCATTCGGTGACGCGGGGGGATGTGACTCGGCGAAGAGGTCGAGTTGTGGCGTCGCGTCCCCTTGGCGCTTCTTCGCCATCACACGCCGCCGATCACTCGAACCACTTTCGATTTGCGAGGAGTCGCGTATCCATGGGACGGAACGAGAGCGCGAGTTCCAGATGCACGCGCCCCTTCTCCTTCTGTCCGAGGTGATAGTACGCGATGGAGAGCAGATCGTGCGGATACCATGTGTATGTCGCGACGGGGCGCTGGTAGCCGTCCTTGGGAGGCAGGTCGGGAATCGCGAGCGTGGCCTCGCCCCAGATCACGCATTGGCGCCACTTCTTCAACTCATAGAAGTACTTGCACAGGGCGAGGTAGGGTTCGCGTCGCTCCGGTTCCTCCATGATCGAGGCGGTATAGTACGCGGTCGCTTCCGGTTCGTGACCGAGGGCGGCGTGCGCATCGCCGATCATGATGCGCGCGGCCATGCGCTCGGGGGTCCAGCGTGACAACTTGAGATACTGCGAGAGGACGTCGATCGCTTCCTGCCAGTTCTTCGCGTAGATGTGCTCGCGCCCGAGATAGTACCACGTGCGCGAGTTCTTCGGATTATCGGCGACTTCCAGTTTCAACAGCTCAAGATCGCGCCCGACCTTGACCGCACCGTGATTCGGCTTGGGGCGATGATAGAGCGTGATGTCTTCGAGGTATTCGGTGTTATCAGGGCGCACGGGACCGCTAAGCCCCTCGTGCGTGCGGCCCACGAACTTGAAGAGGCGCGGATCGTAGATGTCCTGACGCGGAAAGACGAGCGTCGGGTTTCCAAACTCGTCATGCGCGAATTCGTAACGCAGTCCGAAGAGCCGCTTCCCCGCAGCGTAGCACTCCTCGAGTCGTGAGCGCAGTCTGTCGCCCCCCGGGCCGAGTACCTCGTCGGCGTCGGGGTTGAAGATCAGATCCGCCTGAGGGGATGCCTGAGCCGCGGCCATGTTGCGCGCTTCGGCGAAGCTGTTCGGCCAAGGCTTTTCGACCACACGCGCACCGAATTCGCGCGCGATCTCGATCGTGCGATCGGTCGAGCCGGTATCGGTGATCACCAGTTCGTCCCAGCAACGATTCGCGCCGCCAAAGCTCTCAAGCGCGCGCGCCAACACGAGTTCCTCGTTCTTAACGACCATCACGAGACTGATGTACATGCGCTGCCTTTCAGACGGCTTGAGTTTCCGCGTTTCCCGCGCAGCCCTGCGGGGCGGGCATCAATCTTCCGGCGCGCTCTCTTCGACGTTGTCGTCGCCGGATTCCATGATCTTCACCGCCTGCTCCTCGACGCTCTTCATGACGCCGCTGAACTCGACACTGTCGACGGGAATGTCCGTGATGCGATACATCTCGCCGTTGATGGTCGATTCAAAGAGCAGATCACCCTCGGGGCTGGTCCCCTTGAAAATCATCACGCGATAACGCATCAGCAAATGCGCGAGGAGGAAAAGCTGCGCGGTGTATTCCTCGCCGCCGGAGGAATGCAGCGCCGCGAATAGCCGCCACAGCCCCTCGTTCCGCTCCGACCGCGCGAGTCGCCGCTCCGCCGCCGTCGGCGCATTGATGCGCTTTGTTACCCAAAAACTAAAGTACTGCGTGCTGCCCCCCTGAGCCCAGCACTGCGGGCAAAAATCACGACGCAGCGCGTCCTCCTTGTCCGAAAGATCGAGCGTGCTCGGGTGATGCCCCGTCGGAGGCAACGAGGCGCCACACAGCAGACACTCGTCGTGCGGGCGCCGTACCTTGAGATATTGATCGCGATCAGCCATGACTGGATGTCTGCCCCGCAGCCGGGTTGGGCGCAAGGGGGAGCGGTTGGTCGGAGGTTTGGATTCCGGGCGCGCTTTCCTGAAACCGTCGATTTTCTTGTTCAAGAAAACGGCGCGTTTCAGGAAAATCCATGATACTCAAGGGAGCGTCGGCACCGAAGTCATGAACTCCAGGGCACCCGCCCATCAACGTCCATGACCCGTCCATTCAGTCCATGCCGCCCGAACCGCAAACTACTCCATCAGACTCCACATTGGTCCTGCGGCGGACGAACTTGCCTTATAAACGCGCCCGGCCTCGATCAGGACCCCGGATGTCTCTGGGTCTACCCCTGAGTAGAACAGTTTGACGGTTCCGCCATTGACGGTCAGGCGGCTGGCCCCTCCGCCCAACGATGAGATTCGAGCGGTGGGAGCCAGCTCCAGCCCACCCGGCGTGTCACACCGAAGGAGAATTCCCCCGCCCGCGCCCGCGCCGCCGGTGACCAGCCAATCCGTCATGTTGATGACCACGTTAGGATCCGGTGGCCATGCGTCCGCCCCGGGGCTGCCGTGGGCGCCGGGGCCCGTTGCAGGGACGGCTGGGTTGCGAGGACGACCCATGGTGCCGTCGGCCGTTATCACTGAGCCATCTCGGATCTCGAGCAAATCCCTCGCGTGCAGCCGAATCTTGCCGCCACCACTGCCGCCGGATGCGCCGCCGTAGCCTGCGGTCCCCGGTCCGGCATCCTCTCGCAATCCAAACCCACCCGCGCCGGAGCACGCCCCGCTCCCGATCAGTAGCGAGTCATCAATAGAGGTGTCCCCGTTCGCCTCCTTTGCGGCATACCCCCCCGATGCACGTTCCCATTCAAGTCGATCCTCGTTGAAATGATACTCGTACACACCAGCGAACGGCCCGTCACCGTCACGCCCGGCCCCCCCGCCTGTCGAGAATCCACAACCGCTCAGACTCCCTGGGCATCCATCCGCGCCGCCGTATCCGCTGAGGCTAGTCGAACCGGCGAATCGCGCAATGTAGCGTGCCGCGCCGCCTGTGCCTCCAAGCCCAGGCCAACTGCCTGCACCGCCACCGCCTCCTCCGGCACCTGTGTACCCAGAGCCTGCAGCGTCAAGATTGCCCGCGACGATCACCACATGTGCCTCAACCGCCAATTGTCCATACGGCTGCGATGGTGTGTCGCCATCATATGGGCGGATTATCACTCTCGCCCCATTTGCCACAGAGAACACCCCCACGTTCGTGTGCTCCCCCCAGATGACATCCCCATCTTGCAGAAACACGTTCGCTCCCCCGTGGTCCTGCGGGGGGTACTCTGCGCAATAGCAGAGAGCGGGTATGCCAAACGCGAGAAGAGTCGCGAAGAGATGACGATCCATGGGAATACTCCATTCGGTGGTCGAAGTGAATAGTGTCAGGGAAGGAGGAATGTTGTGCCTGCGCTGCGGCCGTCGGTAAGCGCGTGAGCGAGGAACTGCACAGTATCCCCCCGATTGCCAACTTCGCCACGATGACCCGGTTCATCCAGCGGATATGTGATCGTGAACGCGCTACCCCCGGGACCGGAGAGACCGCCGACTTGAGTCACAAACTCGTCCGGGATGCGGGTCCAATCGACTTCGATGGCAACCCATCCAGGCTGGCCGCTGGAAGGAATCAGGACGCGCAGGCGTCGGGTGGTGCTGTCATAGTAGATGGTCCCATAAATCTCTGAGAGAGGAAGGCAGCAGTCAAACTCAGGAACACCCTCGTTGTGATCCATGCCGCGCAGCCGAAGCGCACCCTCAACATGCACCACGTCTGTGCTCCAGCCGGTGATATCGCTCCGGCTGATTCCGTCCCCGAGAACGGCAGAACCGCGCGCCACGATGCTGGCGCCCCTCTCTTTGAACGGATCGGTATCGTCCCCGCATCCGCCCCATATCTCGGTGCAAACGACGGCGTCCGGTCGGGGTTGCCCGCTACTTCCGTTGATCAATTCTGGTTGTACTTCGTCAATAAAGACGCCGATCCCACGCCCTACGACCATCCAATCTTCTTCCGCGCGTGCCCCCATGTTCAGGCGGTCCAGATACACCCCGAACACATTGCGGATCATCGACCCCGGGCGTTCATCCTCGCAATTCGTCTGATCGACGTACTTCTCCCAAATCTCCGCGTAAGTGTTCACTCCGTAGAAGTTGACCGTGTTCCTCGTGTTGACCCAACTCTCACGGACCGCCGCAGCGATGAGCGACTTCACGCCCAATGCATTCTTGACGGAACCAAGTTCTTGGGGGCCGCAAGCGGCCAAGGCAAACTGAGCTGGAACGTCGTCTTCTGACTTCTTTGTGTCGATGACGGCGGATGTCATGGCGCCGATCATCGTGTCAATTCCAACGGTCTGAACTTCCCAATCGTCCTCCTCCTTCAGGAAGAGTTCCCTTAGGTCCAGCGATCCTGTTCCTCCCGCCGAGAAGCCGTCCTCGCGCGGCGTTCTCCGACCCGCCTGAGCGATGAACTCAGCACCTGCAACAACCGACGTCCAGATCCTGTCGTACGCCACCCCACTGGAGGTCGCTTCATGATCATCGTCAAAGTAGGGCGAGACTTGGCCGACGCCGACCACACCGATCGCACTGAGCGCGTCACCGCGGTCGAGGATCTCAGAAATTGTAGCACCACCGAGTACGCCGGGGCGCAGGATGACAGCTTGGCTCAATGATCCGATAGAGTACTTCGTGTCCGCATCATCAGGGTCACCCGTGGCCGCGAAATGATCGACACTACTATCGTTCCTTGTTTTTCCTGGCCCTGATTCCACGTTCAACCCCGCAGAAAACATCGCCCCGCACATCTGCTGTGTCCGACGGGCAAACTGGTCGCGTTGGTCGTTCGTCCCGGTGCCCCACAAATTGGAAGTGTAAATGGCATTCGAATTCAGCGGGGCCCATTGGTTGGGCCAGTCAACGGGGCCGTTGAAGTCCGTGTTTGCCCATGGGATGATCGAATCAAGAAACCACGATGGCGTGGTAAAATTGGCGATGGGACGCCAATCGTCATCTGCGCCAAACGAACCTGCTCGCGCCGAAATCGCCATGGCCTGAGCGTTGCGCGCACGAACTTGCCTTTGGTTGATATCCGTTGTACCCAGGAAAGAATAGAAGGCCTCCGAAGGCGCTTCATCGGCTGCCCCCTCGCACGCGGTCCTCGCCGCGATCATCGCCCCGGGCTGCGCGTCCACACGCCCGCCACAAAAGACGAGGCCGATGAGTAGGGCGATGTCTCGTAGCCTACTGGCACGCCGCTTGGTGTGTGTGTGTGTGTAAAGCAGGGAGCTGCGAACCAACCCATGGCGAAAACCTCTCGGGGAGATGTTATGTGAGCCCAACAACCCTTAGCCATTAGCAAGTTGCACATGCTGATCGCTCTGTCAATACACCCCAAGCAAATCAGCGCAAAAAAACCGGGGGCGAGCACTCGGCTCGCCCCCGGTGGGTTTCTTCGTCACTCCGCGCGGTCGCGCGGGGGTAATTACTTCTTCTTCGCTACCGGCTTCTTTGCCGCAGCCTTCTTCGCTGGGGCTGCCTTCTTTGCGGGAGCCTTCTTTGCCGCCGGCGCGGCCTTCTTCACGGCCGCCTTCTTGGCAGCGGGCTTCTTTGCTGGTGCCTTCTTTTTCGCCGGTGAGGCTTTCTTCGCCGCGGCGGCTGGCTTGGCGCCGCGCGGGAAGAGGATCGCTGCCTGTGCCGCCGCGAGGCGGGCAATCGGCACGCGGAAGGGGGAGCAGCTAACGTAGTTCAGCCCGGCGCCGTGGAAGAAATACACCGAGCGCGGATCGCCGCCGTGCTCGCCGCAGATGCCGACCTTGAGGTCCGGGCGGGCAGCGCGGCCACGTTCCACCGAGATCTTCACCAACTCGCCTACACCCTCTTGGTCGATCGTCGAGAACGGGTCGTCCGGGAGGATCTTCTTGTCGAGGTAATCGGGAAGGAACGTGCCGATGTCGTCGCGCGAGAACGCGAACGTCGTCTGCGTCAGGTCGTTCGTGCCGAAGCTGAAGAACTCCGCCCACTCGGCGATCTTGCCCGATGTGAGTGCGCCGCGCGGCACCTCGATCATCGTGCCGACCATGTACTTGAATTTTACCTTCTGCTCGGCCATGACCGACTTGGCAGCGGCGTGGATGATCGCGGCCTGGTGCTTGAGTTCGTTGACGTGACCAACGAGTGGGACCATGACTTCGGGAGAGACCTTCTTCTTCTCCTTAATCATCTGTGCGGCCGCTTCGAAGATCGCGCGCGCCTGCATCTCGGTGATTTCCGGGTAGGAAATTCCAAGGCGGCAGCCGCGGTGGCCAAGCATCGGGTTCAGCTCGTGGAGCTGATCGACGCGCGCCTTGAGCATCGCGGACGTGATGCCGAGTTCGTGCGCGAGTTCCTCGATCTGCGTCGCGTCGTTCGGGGTGAATTCGTGCAGGGGCGGGTCGAGCAGGCGGATCGTGACCGGGTAGCCCTTCATCGCGTCAAAGATTTCATAGAAGTCCTGACGCTGATACGGCAGGAGCTTCATGATCGCCTTCTTGCGCTTGTCGGTGCTCTCCGCGACGATCATCTCACGCATGGCGGCGATGCGGCGCGCGTCAAAGAACATGTGCTCGGTGCGGCAGAGGCCGATGCCCTCGGCGCCAAAGCTGACAGCCTTTGCCGAATCGGTCGGTGTGTCCGCGTTCGTGCGGATGCCGAGCTGACGGAATTCGTCGGCCCACTTCATAAGCTGATTGTACCACGGGTTCGAAGAGGGATCGGCGGGGAGCAGTGTCAGCGAGCCCGCGTACACGATGCCCGTCGTGCCGTTGAGTGTGATGTAGTCCCCTTCGTTCAGCGTGTGGCCGTTGACTAAGAGAGTGCGCTTGCCTGCGTTGATCTCGAGATCCGAGCAACCGACGATGCAGCACTTGCCCCAACCACGCGCCACGAGGGCCGCGTGGCTGGTCATGCCCCCGCGTGCCGTCAGAATTGCCTGGGCAGCGTGCATGCCTGCGACGTCTTCGGGGCTGGTTTCCGCGCGGACCAGGATGACCTTCTCGCCGCGTGCGGCGTACTCCTCGGCGGTGTTTGCGTGGAAGACCACCTTGCCCGTCGCGCCGCCGGGACCGGCGGGCAGACCGCGCGCGAGTTCCTGTCCGTCGCGCTCCGCCTTTGGGTCGATCATCGGAAGGAGAAGCTCATTGAGCTGTTCCGGCTTCACGCGCAGGACAGCTTCCGAACGGTCGATCAGCTTCTCGCGGCACATCTCGACGGCCATGCGGACGGCGGCGGTGCCGTTGCGCTTGCCGACGCGGCACTGCAACATCCACAGCACGCCTTCCTGGATGGTGAACTCGATGTCGAGCATGTCCGAATAGTGCTTCTCGAGCTTGGCGCGGATGCCATAGAGCGTCTTGTAAACATTCGGGAAATCGCTGCGGAGCTTCTGGAGCGGATTCGGCGTGCGGATGCCCGCGACGACGTCCTCGCCCTGCGCGTTCGCGAGCCACTCGCCATAGAACGTGTTCTCGCCCGTGGACGGGTCGCGCGTGAAGGCGACGCCCGTGCCTGACGATTCACCCATGTTGCCGAACACCATCGCCTGAACGTTGACGGCGGTGCCCCACTCGTCGGGGATGCGCTCGATGCGGCGATACTCGATCGCGCGCTTGCCCATCCAGCTCTGAAACACTGCCTTGATCGCGCCTTCGAGCTGCGCCATGGGCGTGTCTGGGAACGGGCGACCGAGGACCTGCTTGATGCGGTCCTTGAAGAGCTCGCCGAGTTCCTTGAGGTCGTCCGTCGTCAAGTCGGTGTCGGTCTTGGCGCCGCGTGCCTTCTTGCGCTCCTCCATGATCGCTTCGAGCTGGTGGCGAATGCCGTGTCCGTCGTGAACTTCCACGCCCGCGGCCTTCTCCATCACGACGTCCGAGTACATCATCAACAGGCGGCGGTACGCGTCGTAGACGAAGCGCGGGTTCCTGGTCTTTTCGATGAGGGCCGGGATCGTCGATGAGGTGAGCCCCACGTTGAGCACCGTCTCCATCATGCCGGGCATCGATGCGCGAGCACCCGAGCGCACGGAGAGGAGCAGCGGGTTCTTCTTGTCGCCAAACTTGGCACCCATCGTCTTCTCGATCTGACCGAGAGCCGAATTGATTTCGCCCTGAAGCGAGGGTGGGTACTTGCGAGCGTTGGCGTAGTAAAATGTACAAGCCGAAGTCGAGATTGTAAAACCGGCGGGGACGGGGATACCGATGCGGACCATCTCGGCGAGGTTGGCACCCTTGCCGCCGAGGAGTTCCTTCATCTTGCCGTTACCGTCGGCCTTCTTGCCTCCGAAGAAATAGACGAAGCGCTTCGAATTCATGCAGAACTGTCTCCTGCGAGAGGATTTTTTTTGGCAGCGTGTTGGTCGTGTTGCTGCGCGTCGGGTGTGCCACGCGAATCGCTTGCAGCGTTCCCGGTCGGGCCCGTGGTGAGCTCCATGCCCAAATGCAGACCCGCGCAAGGCCCGCACCCGCGGCCCGGTGGGGTCAACCCCATTGCGCCCAAGAGCCCCTGCGACCGCTCCTCGTGATGAGTGAAGCGCTTGACTCACGCGGCATAGGCACGGCCTCCGACCGCATGCACACATGGGCTCGCCGAAGCATGTGTGGGAGGCTATTCGAGGTGGTGAGAGGCAGAGACCCTCATGGCGTGATCGCCGACCTAGAAAACGGTACACCCACCCGTTCGTTCGGGCGCACGTTGCTTGCCCTCTCGGGGGGTGGGGCGGAACTTGGGTGATTCAAAATTGATCTCCCCGCACGGAGTTTCCCATGCCGCTGAACCAACGCCTCGCCGGTGTGCTGCTGCACCCGACATCCCTCCCCGGACCGTTTGGGATCGGTGACATCGGCCCGGCTGCTCATCACTTTCTCGAGTGGGCAGCTTCGGCTGGGCTCGCGTATTGGCAGGTGTTGCCACTCGGCCCGACGAGCTATGGCGATTCGCCATATCAGTGCTTCTCGGCCAATGCCGGCAACCCGATGATGGTCAGCCCTGAATTGCTCGTGCGCGAGGGGCTCCTGACGGAGAAGGAAATCCTCCCCCCGGCGTTCCCGACGGAACGTGTCGATCATGGTTGGGTGATCACGTGGAAATGGCCGCTGCTGCGTTTGGCTCAGCAGCGTTTCGCGAAGGGAAAGTTCCCGGCTCTCGCCGCGCGATACGAAGCGTTCCAGAAGAACGAGGACGTCGCGCACTGGCTCGATGACTACGCGCTGTTCATGACGCTCAAGGACGCGCACGACGGTAAGTCGTGGGACACTTGGGAGAAAGACCTCCGCGATTACAAGCCGGCAGCGCTGAAAGAGGCGAAGAAGAAGTACTCCGAGCGCTTCGAGTCGTATCGATTCGCCCAGTTCCTCTTCTCGGACCAGTGGGCGGGCGTTCGCCGCAAGGCACTCTCGCTCGGCATCGAGATCATCGGCGACGTGCCGATCTATGTCGCCTATGACAGCGCGGACACCTGGGCGAATCAGAAGTTCTTCCATCTCGACAAGAAGACCGCACTCCCGACGGAAGTCGCCGGCGTCCCCCCCGACTACTTTAGCAAGACGGGTCAGCTTTGGGGGAACCCGCTCTATAAGTGGGACGTCATGGCGAAGGACGGATACGAGTGGTGGACGAAGCGCATGCGCACGGTTCTCTCGACCGTGAACATCGTGCGTCTCGATCACTTCCGCGGCTTCATGGGCTTCTGGGCTGTGCCGTTCGGAGACCCAACGGCGGAGAAGGGTAAGTGGAAGAAGGGGGCGGGCGCGGCCTTCTTTCAGGCGATGAAGAAGAACCTCGGGGGAGACTTGCCGATCATTGCGGAAGACCTGGGCGATATCACGTCGGACGTGCATAAAGTGCGTGAGGACTTCGGGTTCCCGGGCATGAAGATCCTGCAATTCGCATGGGGCGTCGCGGCGCTTGATCCGTTGATTCCAGATCCGAATTCGGGGTTCCTCCCCCACCAGATCGACGCGAACCAGATTGTGTACACGGGCTCGCACGACAACGACACGACGCTCGGTTGGTGGAACGCGGCGAGCGAGAAGGAACGCCACTGCCTGCGGTCGTATCTCTGCGTGGATGGGAAGCTGCCACATTGGGACCTGATCCGCGCGGCGATGCGATCTGCGGCGAATACGGCCATCGTGCCGATGCAGGATTTCCTCGGGCTCGGTGCCGAAGCGCGCATGAATTTTCCAGGCACCTCGGGCACCCACAATTGGAGCTGGCGCATGGACGCCCGCGCGCTCGAAGGCGAAATCGCGCGCCACATCCGCGTGTACACATTCCTCTATGACCGCGGCAAGGACCTGCCGGAGAAGGCCGTCCGCAAGCCGGCAGCGAAGCCGAAGTATTGATCGGGGACTCTACGTCCTCGCGAGCCGCGCATCTACCTTCTCACGAGCCGCGCGCGTGACTTACTGCGCGTCGGCGATGCGGTTGACGACGACTTTCGCTGGGCGCAGGACCGCGCCGTCTTCGAACTCGTAGCCGATTTGGATCACCTCGACCACGATGCCGTCCTCGGTGTTGGGGATCGAGACGGCGGCGAGGGCCTCGTGCCGCTGGGGATCGAACTTGGCTCCGCCCGCCTCGAATGCGCGCGCGCCGTGGCGACGCAACACCTCGAGCATCTGAAGCCGGATTCCCTCGAGTCCCTCGAGCCATTCGTTCTGTTCCGCGCCTGCGGCGGAAAGGGCGCGCTCGAAGTTGTCGATCACTTCGATCATCGATCGCAGGATCGATTCACGTTCGCGCGTGCGGCCCGCCTCGATTTCGCGGTGCGTGCGTTTGCGGATGTTGTCGAGATCTGCGGCGAGTCGCATCAGGCGATTCTGCAGATCGTCGCGCTCGTCGCAAACGCGCGCGTAGTCCTCCCCCGAAACGGGGCCGTGGGTTTCTTCGTTGGTCGTCGATTCGCCGGACATGAGATTGCTCCTGAGTCGGTGCCACTGTCTTCGCACGCGCTCCACAAGGGAACGCCATCGCCCGGAGTTCGGGCCAGGTGCGGTTTCATCAGCCAAGAGATGTCAATTTTTGAAGATCGAGCCGTGGGGCCGCGCTTCTGCGCGCGACCCCCAGCGGCCCGACCTCGTTTAGTTGGACTTGAACTCTGCGTCGATGACGTCGTCATTCGCGCTGGAGCCGCCGCCCACGCCTGCGCCTGCACCCTCGTCGGGGGCGGAGCCCGGCGTGTCACCACTCGGACCGCCCTGCGGGTTCGCATACTGCGCGAGCGCGGAGCCCATCTGCTGCAGGTCGCTGAGGAGCGCCTGGCAACGATCGGCGTCGGCTTCGTCCTTCACGGCCTGGCGCGCGTCCGAAATCAGTTGTTCGGCGCGGGCCTTGTCGTGCGCGGGGACTCGGTCCCCGCCTTCGCTCAGCATGCGCTCCACCTGGAACGCCACTGAATCGAGCTGGTTGCGTGCTTCGATGCCCTTCTTCGCCGCAGCGTCCTCCGCCGCGTGCGCTTCGGCATCGCGCACCATGCTTTCCACGTCCGCCTTGTCGAGATTCGTCGAGCCGGAGATCGTGATTTTCTGTTCCTTGCCTGTGTCCTTGTCCTTCGCGGTGACGCTCAGGATACCGTTCGCATCGATGTCGTAGGTGACTTCGATCTGCGGTTCACCGCGACGCGCCGGGCGAATTCCGTCGAGACGGAACGTGCCAAGTTTGCGGTTGTCGCGGGAGAGCTGGCGCTCACCCTGGCACACCACGATATCGACGGCAGACTGATTGTCTGCGGCGGTCGAGAATGTCTCGGAACGCTTGCAGGGAATCGTCGTGTTGCGTTCGATGATGCGTGTCATCACGCCACCCATCGTCTCGACACCGAGCGATAGCGGCGTCACGTCGAGCAGGAGCACACCCGTGACTTCGCCCTTCAGGATGCCGGCCTGGACGGCCGCGCCAACGGCGACGACTTCGTCCGGGTTGACCGACATGTTCGGCTCCTTGCCACCCGTCAACTTTTTGACGAGCGCCTGAACCGCGGGGATACGAGTGGAGCCACCGACGAGGATCACTTCGTCGATTTCCTTCTCGGAGAGCTTTGCATCCGCGAGCGCCTGCTTCACCGGGCCGAGGCAGCGATCCACGAGTGCGTGGGTCAACTGGTCGAATTTTGCGCGGGTCAGCGACGTGTTAAGGTGCTTCGGTCCGTTCTGGTCGGCCGTGATGAAGGGCAGGTTGATCTGTGCGGTCATTGTGGAGGAGAGCTCGCACTTGGCGCGCTCGGCGGCTTCGAACAAGCGCTGGAGCGACTGGCGGTCCTTGCGCAGGTCGATGCCGTTGTCCTTCTTGAATTCGTCCGCGAGCCAGTCCACGACGATCTTGTCGAAGTCGTCGCCGCCGAGATGCGTGTCGCCGCTCGTCGAGCGCACTTCGCAGATACCCTCGCCGACTTCGAGCACGGAGACGTCGAACGTTCCGCCGCCGAGGTCGAACACAAGGATCGTTTCGTTCTTCTTCTTGTCCATGCCGTAGGCGAGCGCGGCGGCGGTCGGTTCGTTGACCACGCGAAGCACGTTCAGCCCGGCGATGCGCCCGGCGTCCTTGGTCGCCTGACGCTGCGCGTCATTGAAGTACGCGGGCACCGTGATGACGGCGTCCGTGACCTTTTCACCGAGGTATTTCGACGCGTCCTCGACGAGCTTGCGGAGGACCTGCGCGCCGATTTCCTCCGGGGCATACTGCTTGCCATAAACATCGAATCGCGCGGCGTTGTTGGGGCCCGAGACAACCTTGTACGGAACCATTTTCGATTCGTCGGTCACCTCGTTGAACTGACGCCCAACGAAACGCTTGGCGGAGAAGATCGTGTTCTCCGGGTTCATCACCGCCTGACGCTTGGCCACGGCGCCGACAAGGCGCTCGCCATCTTTCGTAAACGCGACGACGCTGGGCGTCGTGCGCATTCCTTCGGCGTTTGCGATGACGACAGGCTGGCCGCCTTCCATCACCGCGACGACCGAGTTGGTCGTCCCCAAGTCAATTCCAACGGCCTTTGCCATGGTAGTATCTCCTGAAGTTCGTTTGGTCGCTCAAATCAGATCGTGCGGGATTTCGGTCTCAACCGCTCGATGCACCTCAACTATTGCACGCCGCGTGCCGGGTGTGACTTCGCGAACGAAGGGACACTCAGGCTTGAATTTTCAGTATTTACGCGATATTCGCTCGGAGGGAGGCGAAGCGCGATCGAGCGCACGACCCTTCGGAATGAAACACTCAGGGGAAGGTGTGTCCTAATGAAACAATCGTTTCCTCCCGATGGATGGCGTGCGATTGCTCGCGGAAAGGCCGTGATTGCCTTGCGGGATTACCTTGGACAAACTCTGCTTGGATTAGAAACTCCCAAACGAAAGCGAGTACCCTCATGGCATACGTCGATGGATTCGTTCTCCCTGTGCAGAAGGCAAAGCTGGACGAGTATTTGAAGGTTGCAAAGGGCGCGTCGAAGATCTTCGTCGGACACGGCGCGCTGGATTACGCCGAGTGCGTTGGCGATGACCTCGACATCAAGGGCTTCGTGCACTTCGGCAAGGGCATCCGCCTCAAACCGGACGAGGTCGTAGTCTTCGCATACATCGTGTACAAGTCGCGCGCACATCGTGACCGCGTGAACAAGAAAGTCATGTCCGACCCTAGGATGCTCGCCCTGTGCGACATCAACAACATGCCCTTCGACTTCAAGCGCATGCAAATGGGCGGCTTCAAGACGGTCGTCTCCGCCAAGGCGAAAGCCACCCCGGCGAAGGCAAAGGCAAAAGCCTCCGCAAAGGCCAAGGCGAAGGCCAAGGCGGCAGCGAAGCCGAAGGCGAAGAGGTAGTTGCCTGATGACAAAGGACAGATATGTCAGTAGCGCGTCACCGCGAGCTGGGTTTCGCGAGTTTGTCCTTCGTGTTTTGTCCTTCGCGGTTGTGAAGCGACGCTGGATGCGTCGCTTCACAACCGCGCCTCACCACTGACAACAAACATTCAGCGCCTTCGCCGCTTCGGCTTCGTCCAATCTTCCGGTCGGTGTGGTGCTGGGCGCGTTGCGGAGGACGTCGGGGGTCTCTTTGATTTCGGTCGCGATCTGCTGCATCGCGGCGATGAAGAGATCGAGTTCCTGCTTTGATTCCGTCTCGGTGGGTTCAATCAGGAGGCATTCCGGCACGACCAGTGGGAAGTAGATCGTGGGCGCGTGATAGCCAAGATCGAGCAGCCGTTTGGCGACGTCGAACGCGCGGATGTTGCGCTCCTTGAACGCGCGGCGCAGCGTGACAAGCGCCTCGTGTTTGCAGGGCCGTGCGAAGGGTTCTTCGAAAATCTCGTGGTCCAGATGCGCGAGGATGTAGTTGGCGTTCAAGGTCGAGTAGTTCGCCACGTCGCGCAGCCCCGTGCCCCCTTGAGCCCACGCGTAGGCGAGCGCGCGCACGAGCACACCGGCGTTGCCGTGGAATCCCATCACGCGGCCGATCGAGTTCGGGAAATCCCCGGGGCGCGTCATGCGAAACGTACCTTCGTCGGTCTTGAGAACTCGTGGTTCGGGGAGGTACGGGATCAGGCGCGCGCTAACACCGACCGGGCCTGCGCCCGGGCCACCGCCACCGTGTGGGGTCGAGAACGTCTTGTGCAGGTTCATATGCACGCAGTCGAAGCCCATGTCACCGGGGCGAGCGCGGCCGACGATGGCGTTGAGGTTTGCGCCGTCGTAGTAAAGCAGCGCCCCCGCAGCGTGCATCAGCTTCGAAATTTCGAGGATGTCGCTTTCGAAAATGCCGCAAGTGTTCGGATTCGTGAGCATGATCGCGGCCGTCTTCTCGTCGATAGCCGCGCGAAGGTTTTCCATCGAGACGCGTCCGTCCGGCCCCGACTTGATCTCCTTCACCTTGAATCCCGCGAGCACCGCGCTGGCGGGGTTCGTGCCGTGCGCCTGGTCGGGCACGAGCACGGTGTCCTTATGCGGGCTGTTCGCGCGGTGATACGCGCGGATGACGGCCATGCCGGTGAATTCACCCTGCGCGCCCGCCGCCGGGGCGAGCGTCACGCCAGGCAGCCCGAGCACCTTCTTCAGGACTTCCTGCAACTCCCAATAAACGGCGAGGAATCCCTGCGTGTCGCCGTCCTCCTGAAGTGGGTGCAGATCGGCGAACCCGGCGAACGAGGCCACCCGGTCGTTGATCTTGGGATTGTATTTCATCGTGCAGGACCCGAGCGGGTACATCTGTCCATCGATGGAGAAGTTGCGCTGTGACAGGCGGGTGAAGTGGCGGACCGCATCGAGTTCCGACACTTCCGGCAGGGTCAGTGGCTTCACGCGTCTTGCGTTGGCGGGCAGGGTGGCAACCGCCGCCGCGCGCTCCTCGGCGCTCGCCACCGGGGGCATCACGCCCCGGCGCCCGGGCTGGCTGCGTTCGTTGATGAGAGGGAGGACTTGGGACATGGAATGGGCTTTCGGGGGTGTCAAGTGTTGGCAGGGTGTTTGAGCAGAAGATGGGGCGCCCGTTGCTTAACGGGCGGCTGCGGAGGCGGCGCGTTGCGAACCGCCGACGCCGGCGAGCACATTCTTCGCCGCGAGGAGGTACGCCTCCACATCCTGACGCGTGTTCAACTCCGTCGCATTGACGAGCAGGAGCTTCTCCTCCGTCGGCCACCAGCGGGAGAGTGCGAAGCCGGCGAGGATGCCATGGTCTGCCATCGCATCGAGGAATTCGGTCGCGGGGATCGGGAGGCGAAGCGCGACTTCGTGAAAATGGGCGTGCGGGTTATGGCGCGAGACGCCGGGAATCGCGAGCATGCCGTTCGCGACTTGCATCGTCCGCGTGAGCGATGTCTCCGCCACCTCGATGAGCCCCTGTTTGCCCAGGAACGAGACGTACATCACCGTCAACAGGGCGAAGAGCCCCTGATTGGTGCAGATGTTCGATGTGGCGCGGTCGCGGCGGATGTGCTGTTCACGCGTTTGCAGCGTCAGCACGAAGCCCGGGTTGCCCTGCTTGTCATGCGTACGCCCCACGATGCGGCCCGGCATCTTGCGGATGTATTGTTGCTTGCACGCGAAGAACCCGGCGTACGGCCCTCCGAAGCTGAGCGGAATGCCGAGCGGTTGCGCCTCGCCGACGGCGATGTCCGCGCCATATCCACCGGGGGACGCAAGGATCGCGAGCGAGGTGGGATTCACCACGGCCACGAGCATGCCCATGGAGCGCGTGGCGGCCTCGCGCGCGGCGACGCCGTCTTCGATCACGCCGAGCATGTTCGGCGTCTGGATGACAACGACCGCAGCCTCGCCTGCGGGGACTGCGGAGAAATCCGTGCGGCCATCGACCGAGGGGATCGTTTTGATTTCGACGTCGATCTCGCGCAGAAACGTCTCGCAGACTGCGCGATAATGCGGATGCAGCAACTCAGGAAGCCACGCTGTGTGGCGCCCTGTCTCGCGCACGGACATCGTGATCGCTTCGGCGAGTGCCGTTGCGCCGTCGTACATCGATGCGTTCGCAACATCGAGTCCCGTGAGGCCGCAGATGTGCGATTGAAACTCGAAGATTGTTTGCAGCGTGCCCTGGCTGACTTCCGCCTGGTAGGGGGTGTACGCCGTCATGAACTCGCCGCGCGTGATGAGCTGTTTCGCAGCCGCCGGGAGATAGTGTCGATATGCTCCCGCGCCGAGGAAGCTCCTCCCCGCAGGGTACGCGCGGTTCATTCCCGCGAGTTCGTCGAACTTCCGCTCGATTTCGTACTCGGTCATCGAGGGCACGTCGATCGGCGTCTCCAGCATCAATGACGCAGGGACATCCTTGAACAACTCATCGAGCGAACCGACGCCGATGGAGGCGAGCATCGCCTCCACATCAGCGGGTGTGTGCGGGGTATAGGCCATGGGAACAGTATCCGGTGTTGGTCTGGTGTGGCTGCTGCGCGCTTGCGATTTCGCGATGCGGGTTTAGGAAATCGATTCCATATAGGCGTCGAACCCCTTGAGGCCCGCCGTGTCGCCAGCGGCGTCGGTCGGGCGAATCCTGACGATCCAACCCTCGCCGTATGGGTCCTTGTTAATGAGGTCGGGCGTGGCGCCCAGGGACTCGTTGACAGCAACGATCTCGCCAGAAACGGGGGAGTAAACGGAAGCAGCGGCCTTGGGCGATTCGATCACGAGGAGTTCGTCACCCTTGGCGATTGTGCGACCGACCTTGGGGAGGTCGGCAAAGACGATGTCGCCCATCAGCACCTGAGCGTGATCGGTGATGCCGACGCGGCGCTCCTCTCCGGTGTTTTCGATCCACTCATGTGATTCGGTGAAGAGATAGTTTTCTGCGGCCATGATGGGGGTTCCTTGGGTTTCCGAATGTGGCACGGGCGTCTCGCCCGTGTTTTCTTGGGATGCGCTACTTGTTTAGGATCACTCTGCCTCGGCTCACACGGGGGGGGACGCCCATGCCGCCTTCTACTTCGAAAGCGAAGTCTTCACAAACGGCGGCTTCACGACGGTCACTGCCGCGAGGTCGGAGCGCGTTTGCACGAAGAGCGCGCCATCGTGCGACGTGCTGAGGTACCCCAGCCCGATGCCCACATTGAGGATCGGCGAGTATCCACCACTTGTCACGACGCCAACTTCAGCACCACCGGAGTTCACGAGCTTGTCTCCGTGACGTAGCGGACGGCGCGTCTCGATTTTCACCCCGATGAGGCGACGCGAGGGCCCCGTGGCCTTCTCGCGATCGAGTCGAGCGCGCCCGATGTAGGATGTGGCTTTCTTCCAATCGACGCTCCAGGAAAGGCCGGCCTCGACGGGGGAAGTCGTCGGATCGAGATCGCTGCCGTAGAGGCAGTACCCCGCTTCGAGGCGGAGTGAATCGCGCGCAGCTAGTCCGCACGGCGCGGCTCCCTCCGCGATCAGGCGTTTCCACCACGTCGCGGCAAGATCCGCCGGACAGAGGATTTCCGCTCCGACTTCGCCCGTGTAACCCGTGCGGGAAATCAAATGCGGGCGACCGTCGCTCTGAAACGAGCGCAGCGTAAACACAGGGGTGTTCGCCCAATCGACGCGCCCGGGGATGACCCGGCCAAGCAGGTGAAACGCATCGGGGCCCTGCACGGCGATCATCCCCCAGGCGGAACTTTCGTCTTCGATATTCAAATCGGTCGAGCCGAGTCGCTTGGCGACTTCGCGCATCCAGCGGACGTCACCCTCGCGGGTGGAGGCGTTCACGACGGCGAAGTACTCGTCGCGAGAAATGCGCGTGATGATGAGGTCGTCGATGACGCCTCCGTCGTCGTTGCAAAGTTGCGTGTACGCGGAGTACCCATCGGTGAGGCGATCGAGCCGCCCCGGCACGAGTTGGTTGAGGAATTCGAGCGCGCGCGCTCCGCGAAACCGCACCTGACCCATGTGGGAGACATCAAAAATGCCCGTGCGACTGCGCACCGCGTCGTGTTCCTTGAGTTGTCCCTCGTAGGTCAGCGGCATGTCCCACCCGCCGAACGCGCACATGCGTGCGTTGGCGGCGAGGTGCTCCGCGTGGAGCGGAGTCTTGAGGAGAGGCGTTGTGGAACAGGGTGCATCGGCCATGGACGGTGCCAACTCTGGAGGAATCGCAGTGCAACGCGCGCCGAATCGGCGTGCCGCGTTGCCCCCGCTCTGTCCTATGACCTGAGAGTTTTCCGCACGCGAATGCGACCCGCAGCGGTGCTCCTTCGGTGGGGCACCCGTGTGGGCGTCCGCTCTCCAGAGTTCCGATCGCTTGCCGTCTTGGGTGCCTGAGAGATTCGGGGGGGCCCTTTCCCCTTCGGCGGCGCGATGAGCTGCGCTCTCTTCGGCAAGCGTTGGCCGGAATATGAATGGAACGGTCCGCAGAGGATGAGGAGGGGTCAAGAGGGGTCGTTCCGGGCTCAGGGTAGGGGCTAGTTCACCCTGATCCAACCCAATCTACGCTTGTCGCAGTCCGTTGGTCAGTGGCCAATTGCAGCATTGCTGTCCTTGCCTAATCGAACATTGGGGAACGCTTGTGAAAAAGACACTACAACTCATCGCCTTGATCATCCTGCTGACCATCGGCGCGGGTGCTACCTTCGCCATCGCCTTTCCGGGGGATGCGAAGGCCCACCTGCGGAGCGGTGCTCGCGTGCTGCTCGCCCCAAGCAAGGCGGATGACCAGCGGGTTTCACCATCGAAGCGCGCGACGGCGTCCAAGTCTCCGGCTGCGGACGACTCGGACAAGCAGGGGAACAACAAGCCGGCGGCCTCGGGTCCGCCCCCGCGCAGCACATCCAAGCCGGGATCTTCGCCCCCGCGGCGCCCGCCGACTCGTTCCGAAATCGAAGCTCGCCAGCGCCTCGAGGCAGTGCGTGGCAAGGAAGTCGCCGAGCCGACGCGCCGGGCCCACATGCTTGGCCCATCGCAGGATCCAATCACGAACGAGCCTCCCCCGCCGTCGATCTATCCCTTCTCCGTCGCGCGGCGACTCTTCCCAACCTCCGACATGATTCGCATCGAGATGAACATCAAGAACGGCTCGGGGATTTTCTGGTCCACGGCGTACATCGCGATGCGCGCACAGGATTCGTCCAAGACAGTCGTGTTCCGCATCGACGATTGGCGCATCGACGAAGTCATCGGCCTCGACTATACCTTCCCGAAGGATGAACTCGAGTCGCGGCTCGGAGGGCTTCGCGTGGCGCGAGTCTCCGGCATCAAACGCGAATCGGCTCTTTCGGAGATCGTCGGCGATGCACGGGTGAAGTTTGCGGGCGGCAAGACAGGCTCGGAGTCGGGCAGCAACCGCACCAACAGCACCTCGCCGGATGACCAGCGCACGTTCGCAAGCGTCAAGGTGCCGGGCCTTCTGGGCATGATCAACTCGGTGCGCGCTCCGTTGATCGGCATGAGTGTCGAAGTGACATCCTCCGATGCCGCGATGACGACGCAGGTCCCGCTTGCGGTGCCGATGGAGCTCCTACTCCCGGACAAGATCGACGTTGGCCTCCTGGCAGACACGCCGATGCGCTCGAAGGCAGTGGTGCACTTCGATGCCGCGATCGTAGAGGCGCGTATCGTTCAGTCGTCCTTGAGCGAACTGATCTCGGTCCTCTCGTCGAAGCCGTACGGTGAGGCGAAGAAGAGCGACATCCCCGCGATTCGCTCGAAGATTCAACAGAGCCTCGAGAAGTACAACAAGGAGAGCATCAACCTCGCCGTGATCTCGAAGTCGGCACGAGACCCGAAGATTTCGGAGGCCGAGACGATGCTCGCCGGAGTCGCGGATCGTGTGGTCAAACAGATCGACGCACTCGAAAAGCAGATCCGCCGCGTTGATTCCAAGTTCGAGCTGATGCCCAAGTAACCCGTATCCACGCACGCGCATTTCGATGAGGGCGGTCCCGCGAGGGGCCGTCCTTTTCGCATCCGGAGCACACTCGTCCACGATGCCGACCAAACGATGCACCGCATGCGGGTTCAACAACCCGGACACGCGCGATCGCTGTCTGCGGTGCAGCACCACGTTGGGCAACGTCGTCCTTCCCGATGGATCGCACGCGGCGGACAAGGCCCCCGAGTACGCCCAGGAGAGCATCGGGAGAGTGCGCCGAGCGTTGACTCGCGTTTGGGATGTCATCACCGACACAGAGCCCCCACAAGACATCGGATATCGTTGGCCGATGGGGATGATCGGCTGGGCGTTTCTCCCCGGCGGGGCGCAGTGGCGCACCGGGATGAAGCTGCACGCGGTCCTGATCGGCATCCCTCAGACCGCGCTGATGGTGATGGTGATCCTGCGGTTCTTCTCCGCGGACGCGAACCGATGGTTACTAGCCTGGTATCTCTTGGCGTTGTGGGGCGCGGCGCTGGGTTATCAGACCGCCCTCAAGATCAACAAACGATACACAATTCGGCGCTTCGTTCTGGCCACGTGGTTCGCGCTCGCCGTCTCGACGGGATTCCTGCTCTTCGTTGCGCAGGCCATCGCCTACGTTGCCGGGCTGCACTTGATCACGGTCCTGTCGGCGGACCTCGGGCCGGTGCTGCGGGACGGTGACAAGGTCCTCGTGTTCCGAACTCCATTCCTGTTGGGAGGGAGGGCGCGACACGGCGACATTGTTTACTACACGGCACCCGCCTTTGCAGTTCAAGACACGGGCACGGGTAACAGCACCCGTGTCACGGCGTTCCGTTCGTTCGGCGTCGTCAGCGGACTTCCAGGGGACAAGATCGACTGGGACAACTTCGAGCGCCCGAGGCTCAACGGCACGCCGTTCCCGGATGAACTGATGCCACTTAACCCCGAGGGCCTCATGAGCAACGGACACTTCGACGTGCCACTGGGCACGTACGGCGTGCTGATCTCGACAGGGATGAGCGAGATGTCCCTTGGGCCGTCCTGGGGTGGTACGATCGGGCCGCCACGGCAGTGGGAGTCCGCGAACTGGGTATCCGCGGATTTTAAGCAGGCAAACTACGCCGACGAGGACATGGTGTTGGGGGTTGTGCTGCTGCGATATGGCCCCCCGGAACGGCGTGCTTGGTTCGGGCGCGGGAATGGATTCAAGGGGCACCGATAAGGTGCGCCGCGACGCTGGCAACGGGGCGAGGTTATTGTCTCTCGACGTCGATGATATAGCCGCCAACGCGCTCGAGCAGTTTGACATGCTTGCGCTCGAATTTCTTCAGCGCTTGGCGCGTGTCGAAGTAGAGAACGCCGCGTCGCTTTTCCTGAACGAGAAGGGGCACGGCGATGTAATGATGCACGTTGAGCATCATCATGGATGAACTGTTGTCCATGCCGCCACCCTCGCTAAAGCCGAGCGCGTTCGACACGACACGCTTTGAAGTGTAGGCACGGTTGGCGATGGTGAGCGGGACTGGATGGTCCTTCTCATACGTCGTCCACGATTCCGAGTTTCCAATCCATGAGCGAATGACCCAGCGATTCGTGGTCGGCTCGGCGATCATCACGAACCCATTGTCTGCTTCAAGGGCACCTTGCAGGCGCTTGAGGATCCCCTCGAGGGCCTTCTCCCGGTCGTCGGCTGCGAGCTTGACCAGCTCCGCGACGATCGAGGCAAGTTGCTCTGCAACCCAGATGGTTTCGACGGCGTTCAGCCCATCGCGGTTGAGTTTTTCCACGACACCCGTGGGCGAGGGAATTGGTGCGTTTGGAAGCGGGTTGTTCTGCGAGGAACTCATCCCCGCCGTCAGGCGAATGTTCACGCTGGGTGACGAATCGACACCGACTTCCTTCACATCCTGCTGAGCGGATTTGGAACGTCCCACGAAGCTCGGGATGGAGTCGTTGGACTCAGAGCCGGCGCGGTCGATGATCTTGCGAAGTGCCGTCTCGTCCTTCTGCAATTCAATCTTTGTTTCGTCCCAAGTCTTGTCCGCGGACGCATCGGCAGAGTGCGCCGATTGAAACACGACTTCGCATTTGCCGAACTTGATGCGGTCCCCGTCGTGGAGGGCGACATCGCGCACCTTGGATCCGTTGACCTGGGTGCCGTTGCTGCTGCCGACGTCGCGCACGTACCACGTGCCGGCGACCTCGTAGAATTCTGCATGCCGTGCGGAGACAGCGCGGTCGGTGAGCCGCAACTCATTGTCGCTCGTCCTGCCAACGCGGACGATTTTGCCGGGCACGAGTTGTTGGGCAAAGGCCCACATCCCCGGGCCGTCCACCAGCAGCTTGGCATTCATCGAATCAGGATGCTCCGCATCGGTTGGTTCAGCAGGCTCCCCCGAAGCGTGCGGGGCAACCTCACCGGCGGGTAGGATGCTCGCCGCCGAACGGCGGGGTCAAGCAGGCGCGCAGGCCATCCACGCATCCTCTCCGTATGCGCAACAGCCGGGTGGGGCGCCTTGGGCTTCCACACCGTCGTAGGTGTTTCTACTCGGCGGAGACGTCGCCCACCAGGTCCCCACGCCGGTTGCGGATGCACGCGAGCGCCACCTTGATCTGTAGGTAGGAGACCTCCGAGCCGAGGTGATCGCGCAGCGGGCGCAATTTTTCCTCGTGCTCGATGGAGTTGTACGCCTCCTCGATTCGCGCGGCTGTCGCGGGGTCCACGAGGGGAGAGGGGTCCGTGATCCCTTCTTTCTCAAAGTGATCGGCGATGTAGCCCTCCACCGTCGAGCGCGCGCGCGAGGTGGACTCGGCGATCTCCTGGATGTCCCAGCCCGCCAGCGCCATTTCGACCGCCATTGCGCGCACACCCCCGGAGGGGGTGGCCTCCTTTTCTGTGGCGCGCTTGGCCGCTTGGCGGGAGAGAGTCGCCTCGGCGAGCGTCGGAGTCAGCTCGCCTCGGATCGCCGCCCATCCGCGATCGGTCGTTTTCAGGATACGGTAGGGAGGCGAACCAACGGAGACTAGGCACTCCTGAGCCTTGAGTTGCTGAATCCAGTCACGCACGACGCGTCGATCATGGGCGCGCAAGATCCCATACGTCGAAAGTTGATCGAGCCCGTTTTCGCCGATACGCCTGTCACGTGAACCCACAAGCACGCGCGTCACGAGGCTCTCCCCGTACTTCTCGTCCATGCGCACGACGCAGCTTAGGATTTTCTGCGCGACACGTAGCGAGTCGGAAGTGGGTACCATCTCCTCCCCCGCCCAATCCTCGCCGAGGCGAAGACACGAGTCGCAATGGCCGCAGTCCTCCTCCTCCAGCTTCTGGCCGAAGTGTTGCAGCAGAAAGTCTGTGCGGCATTGACCGGGGGCCGCGTAGGCTTCCATCGAGCGCAGGGCCGACTGCATCACGAGCAGTTGCGAAGGTGATGTCTCAGGCGTATCCATGAGCTTGCGCCAGACGACCGCGTCCATGGGCGAGTAAAGGAGGATGCACTCCGACGGGAGGCCGTCGCGACCTGCGCGGCCACTCTCCTGCTGATAATGCTCGATGGATTTGGGGAGCCCCGCGTGGATGACGGCACGGACGTCCGCTTTGTCGATTCCCATCCCAAAGGCGACCGTGGCCACGACGACATGTGTCGCCCCGGAAAGAAAATCATCCTGGGTGCGAGCGCGCAGTTCTGGTGTCATCCCGGCGTGGTATGCCGCCGCCGAATGTCCACCACCGCGCAGCGTGTCCGCCATCTCCTCGGTGTCGCGGCGACTGATGCAGTAAACAATCGCGCACTTCCCCTTTCGCGCATCCAGAAGGCGAGTCACCTGCTGGAACACTGCGCGCTTCGGCGACGTCTGCTTCGCCAGGACGCGATATGTCAGGTTCCCTCGTTCGAAGTTCCCGACGTGCCGCACCGGGTTGCGAAGGGAGAGTTCGCTGACAATGTCGCGCTCGACATTTTCCGATGCGGTTGCCGTGTATGCATGGATGGGCAAATCCGGCATGCGCTCGCGGAGTTGTCCGAGCATGCGATACTCTTTACGAAAGTCGTGTCCCCATTGGCTGATGCAGTGCGCCTCATCCACGGCGACGAACGAGAGCCCTCGCGTGGCGAGCGTCTCGAGGTAGCCGTCGAGCATGAGTCTTTCCGGGGAGAGATAAAGCAGCTTGAGACGCCCCTCGCGCAGGAGTCGCTCCGTCTGGCGGCGCTCCTCTGCGTCGAGCCCACTGTGCAGGCAGCCCGCCGCCACCCCGCGCTGGCGCAGCGCGTCCACCTGATCCTTCATCAGGGCAATGAGCGGTGTCACGACGAGCGCCGTGCCCCGCATCAGGGCTGCCGGGAGTTGGAAGCAGAGTGATTTCCCGCCACCCGTCGGCAGGATCACGATGGAATCACGCCCCTCCATGACGGCGGAGGCCGCCTCTTCCTGCAGCGGGCGGAATGCGGCGTATCCCCAGATCGAATGCAGGCCATCGCGGAGAGTCTCGCTGTGGCGTGTGGACATCGCGTGGCCTCCTTTGGAAGAAAGTGGCGCCTATGAAAAGACCGGGGAACGCGAGGTCCCCCGGTCCGTCATGATCTGGAACGAGGTGGGTTTACAGCTTGGTGACGATGAGGCCGATCGTCGCGATGAGCGAGAGGCCGACCCCTGCGATGAAGCCGAAGGTCAGGGTCGAGTAATCCCCCTGCTGTTGAGGGGTGAGCTCGTCGCCCTTGGCTTTGCCGTTCCCTGAATCTTCACCTTCCATGATCGTGCTCCAGAGGGTGGGTTAAGGTTACTTCTTCTTGGCTGCGGCTGTGGACTTCTTGGCCGCGGGCTTCTTCGCTGCTGCGGGCTTCTTTGCGGCGGCGGGCTTGGCCGACGCGCCCTTGGACTTGGTGGCCTTGGGCGCGGCAGGCTTCTTCGCTGCTGCGGGCTTCGTTGCCTTCTTTGCCGGAGCGGCGTCCTTCCTCTTGGTCGCGGGTGCTTTCGCCTTGGCCGGTTCCTTGGCAGGCTTGGCTTCCGACTTCGCGGGTGCAGCGGCCTTGGGCGTCGCGTGGCTCTTGCGTGCTCGCGTGCGCGGTGAGGTCGACCTGCCCTTCGTCGGCGTTGAGACTTCCGGCTTGGCCGGGGCCGCCGCGGCTTGCGTCGACGACACCTCTTCGGTGGCAAAGAGGGAAGTCTGCTCAACTGCGGGCTTGGCCGGCACGGACGGTGTGGGAGCTTCGAGCACGACCACAGCGGCAGGCGCCGGGGCAGTCCCCGTGGTTCCGCGCGGCGGACGTCGCATGCGCTTCACCGGGCCGCCCTGATTCTGGACGTGTGCCGGGCGAGCGGGCGCCGAGGCAGGAGCAGTCGTGGAATTCGCAGGCGCGGGCGCGGCGGCGGGTGGAACCGTCGCGGCGGCCGGTGGAGCCGTCTGCGTGGCCGATGATGTCGGGGGGGGCGGCGGGTACACCTGAACCAGCTTTGAGGGCCGGTCCGTTGGCAGCACAATCGTCGGCAACATTGACATCAACTTCGACGGCACCTCTGGTGCCTTGGCAGCCGTCGATGGGGGAGGCGCAACGTCGCGGTCTCCACGCTTCCAATCGCGATCCCGATCCCTGCCACCGCGATCCCGGTCGCGACCACGTTTGTCGAAACGGCTCCGATCGCGGTCGCGGTCGAAACGGTCACCACGATGGGATTCCGCCTGTTCTGGTGGGAGTTCCTCCCAGAGTGGCTCGGTTGACTTGCCTTCGACGCGGAAGCGTTCCCGCTCGCGGATAAAGGAAGAGGCCGAGACGGGTGGGAGACTTCCCGCCGAGGTCGGCTGTTGCGGCGCCTGCGGAGTGGGACGGGTTTGCTGCGGCTGGGCCGCCATCGGCTGGCCGCCCTGCCCGACGAGGTCACCCATCTTGCGTTCGCGGCGATTGCGGCGGCGGCGTCCGCCGCGCGACCCGCGACGCGGGCGGCGCTGCTGGCCGTCGATCATCCCATCCGGCGTCGTGGCGGCTGCCGCCACAGGGGGCATGAGCTCCCCGGTTTCCTCGTTGTAAACTTCCTCTTCTTCGGCCTCGTCGTCGGCCGCGTCGTCATCATCCGCGAACTCTTCCGATGCTGTCGCGTCGGAGTATTCGGGCGAATCGACGACTTCCTGCGCAGCAGTCTCGACCACGTCCTCGAATGCGCCCGTGTCCTCGGCCGCCTCGAGCAACTCGTCTTCTTCATCCTGAGTCATTTCGGAAGAACCACCCGAGCCCAATTCGTTCACGAACTGCCGCGCGGCGGCGACGGTCCCATCATTGCGCATCGGAATGGCGTGATCGCTCCCGCCGCGACGACCGCGACGACGACGGCGACGACGCCCACCTCCGGATTCGGGGCGACCGGCGAGACTCGGCTGCGCACCACTCGCGGTCGGTTGGACTGGTTGGGGTGCAGACGCAGGTTGGTGGCGCACAAATGGGGGATTGTCCCGGAGTGTCGCGGGGGATCCAGCGGCGTTGGTCCCACCCGCGATGCGGTCGCTCTGCGCAGGCGCATTGTGGCGCGAGAATCCGCGCTGGACCGGCGCGGGAAGCGCGGGGAGCGGCTCTTCGAGAGGCACGCGCACATCGGGGAGCTTGTCGCCGGAGTCGACGTAGTTCAGCACGGGCTCCTCGACGCGGCGTGTCACGGGGCGATGTACCCGTAGTCCCGCAGCCTTGATGACGGGCTGGATCGTGAAGTCCTCGATGTGATAATCGAGGTCCGCACGGATGATCAGTTCTGTCTTCGAATCGGGGAGCAACGCGCGAAGGTGCTCGAAATACTCTCCCTCGAGCGCGTGTGCCATCGCCGGATTGGCGGTGATCACGACTGCGCCGAATTGCTTGGCCGCCTCGGACACGAATCCCTTCAGCTCGTACTTGAGGCGGCGGTATGTCTGCTCGATGCGCATGACATAGCCCGACCCGCTGCAATACGGGCAGTCCTCGAAAACGTGCTTGAGGAGGCTCATCTTCTGGCGCTTGCGGGTCATCTGCAGGAGGCCGAAGTCGCCGATCTTGCCGAGCGTGATTTTTCCGCGGTCACGCTTCAGGTGCGCCCGGAGCTCTTCGCTCACGGCTTCCTGGTTGGACCGGTTCAGCATGTCGATGAAGTCGATCACGATAATGCCGCCGATGTCACGAAGGCGAATCTGGTCGGCGATGACGCGGCAGGCCTCCATGTTCGTGCGGAGGCTTGTCTTCTCCTGATCCTTTGAACCGGTGAATCGGCCCGTGTTGACGTCGATGGCGGTAAGTGCCTCGTTCTCGTCGATGATCAGGAATCCGCCGCTCTTCAGCCACACCTTGCGGCTGAGTGCGCGCTCGATCTGCTTCTCAACTTCGTAGTGGTCAAAGAGGCTGGCGACACCTTCGTAGAGGTGCACCTGATCGACGAGATCCGGCGCGTATTCGCGGAGGTGCATGCGCACTTCCTCCACGTCCCCTGCGGCGTCCGACCAGATTTCGTCCACGTCGAGCGCGAACGCATCGCGCACAAGGCGGCCGATGATTTCGTGTTCGTTGTAAACGAGCCCCGGCTTGTCCATGCTGCGATAGCGGGCCAGGATGCCTTCCCACAAGTGCAGGAGATATTCGGTGTCCTGCTGGATCGCTTCCTCGGGCTGGCTGATGCCCGCCGTGCGGATGATGAACGAGCAATCCTCGCGGCGGATTTTCGAGAGTAGCTTCTTGAGGCGCATGCGCGATTCGCCGATGGCGATCTTGCGCGAGACACCCCCCTGCTGGCTTGGGAAGGGAAGCAGGACGAGGTAACGGCCGGCGATGGAGATGTTCGCGGTGACGCGGGGGGCCTTGCCGCCGATTTCCTCCTTCACGACCTGAACGATGATCGAGTCACCCTTCTTGATCGGGGGGGCGCCCTGTGCGGCGCGTGGGTCCTGACGCGGGCGGCGACCGGGGCGCTGGATCATGCCCGGGATGCCACGTTCGGCGGCGTCGTGGATGGCGGTGTCGAGGTCTTCCGCGTCGAGAATCAGCGATTCCGCGCGGATGTCCATGAAGTGGAGGAAGACGTTGCGCTCGAGACCGCAATCGACGAACGCGGCCTGGAGGCCGGGTTTAACGTCCTCGACAACCCCGCGATAGATGTTCCCTACGATTGACTTCTCGGTTACGGCCTCGGTGTGCAGTTCAACGAGTTCATTGTCCTCGAGGAACGCAACGCGGACCTCGCCTTCCTCGCGATTGATGAGGATGCGCTTCAGCATGAATGATTTCTTTCCTGTCGTGGGTACCGCATGGCCATCCCGACGACGGCGCGCCATCCCATGATGATATCACGGGGGCGCCGATCGCGAACCGGCTTTGGATTCTGTGGGGGCGCTGCGGAAGGACCTGTAAGGTCACTGACGATACAAAACTTTAGTGGGCTTCCGGGCTAAATTGCCCGGCCCTGCGGAGTTCCCGCACATCGCTGGCAGCGGCGCACCATGGACTCCGAATGGATGAGACAAAGGACCCCCGACTCCCCTGCTCAGGCAACTGGAATTGTCTGTGGGGGCAAAAATAACCCAAAGTCCCCTCCCCCCCGCCGCCCGTCCAAGTGCTCCCCTCACCTATGCAGCCGCGCGAATCGACTTGACCGGGGGCGCCCGTGCCGCGTTCCCTTTCGGTTCGTTGCTGCGGAGAGGTGGCCGAGTGGCTGAAGGCAACGGTTTGCTAAATCGTCATACGGGGTAACCTGTATCGAGGGTTCGAATCCCTCCCTCTCCGCCATTTTCACTTTCATCGCTGAGATCACCGCACTTTCCCCCTCCGGCTCCGGTTTTGTGCCAGATTTTGTGCCAGAACTCGATGTGTCTGCGTCGGTCATAGCTGTGAGAAGCGCCGCTAGCGAGGCCGCTTCCTGCGGCGCGAGGCGCAGGACGATCTCGCTGCCAGAGCTATCGACCGCATCTACAGGTGCCGCCCCACCATAAAGTTCGGCGAGCTTCTCCATCGTCTCGCGCTGGGCCGACGAGTTTAGCGTGAGGTAGTGCTCCCGCGCGACTTCGGGCGTTTGGCCCGTCACAGAAGTAATCTTCTCCATCGTGACATCTGCCGCCGCGAGGTTCGAGACGGCGGCACGACGCAGGTTATGGACGCCACGCGGTTGGACTTGGGCGATCGCCTGAAGACGAAACCACGCGCGCGCGCGGGGCGGCAGCTTCCGCGTCGTGGGGTTAGGCCTGTCAAAGACCTTGATGCTTAAAGGGCGACCGGCCTCATTGAGGAAGAGGGGTTCCTTTGGCCCACGCCCGGCAGTTAATCGAGTGAGAACTTCAGTGACGTGTTTAGGCAGGTGATAGACTTGTCCACGATCATGCTTCGAAATCTCGTCACGGGCGATCAGGATCCCCTTGGCGGGATCGAAGTCACGTACCTCCATGAACGGGATCGGACCGCGTCGAGATCCTGTGAGCGAAATCACGAGTATCGGGGGAAGGAACCAAGGCATTTCGTCTTGGGCAGCCCGGAGCAACCTGCCGACCTCCTCTGGGTTGAAGGGCTGTCTTTCACGGGTAGGCGTGGACACAACTCGCGTGATTTTGCGGAACGGATTCCTTTCCACAAAGTCCATTCGGATCGCCCACTCCCACATGCGCTCATAGAGCTCCATTCGATCCTTTACCGACCGGGTCGAAAGCGTCTTTCCATCGCCGATGGGACGCGACAGAAGCCACTGTTTAAGTTCCTCGGCGCGCTTGGCTGAGATGTCCTTCAGCAACTTCGGCTGGCCCAGGAACTCCTCCAGATTTCGCATCCAAAGTGAGTAGTTCTTTATGCTCGTCTTCTTCCATCCTGCTGAATGTGCCCGCGAGTAGGAGTCCGTTAGCCCGAGGATCGTCATTTCCTCCCGGGCTGGTTCTTCAACCACGCGGCACCACGCATCGTACATTCGTGCGGCGGACTGATTGATGATGCGGGCGGGGCTACCGACTTGGAGTTTTTCGCCCTTTTCGTCGACAAGTCGCTGGCGCACTTTTCCGCCTTTACCGTCGGGCCACCACACCCAGAGGGCGCGTTCCCGCTTGTACACTTTGCATCCGGTTGCTTGCCTTGCCATGTCCCACGCTCCTGTAGGCTGATTAAGTGACGTGCTGGATTGAACCGAAAAACTCTCGTACGCTCGCCCAAGAGGATGACCTGATAAGCATCCGGCGCGAACTGGCTGGGGTGATCTTCCAAGGCCCGCCGCAATGTCTTGGCGCAGACCCCAACCGCCACCCTGACCGCCCTATGATGGAGCGGCAGGAAGGCGTCTGGAAATCCAGTCGCGACAGTAGGTGCGGTTTCGTCCGCTTCCAATGGACTCCACGTTCGGTCGATCTAGTGACCCAAAGAATCCGGGCCATCAGGATAACATAGTGGAGTCATCTGGAATAATACGGATACTGCTAGTTATGCACTCGATTTGCCCTTCCTGAACGAATCAACGCTGACAGTGACGGGCAGAACGCCCCCTGTCAAGTTCCTCGGCAACAACTGGCCCACGACACTCCCACGAACAACTTATTCCAAATGGAATAGGTTCAGCCAAATCGTTCGCCGATCAGGCTGAGTAGCTTCCTGAGGTCCCGGGCCCGCCAGGCCTCTACCAATTCGGTCTCCGCCTTATCGAGGTCGCTGCGCCCCTCCGCTGGAAAGAACGAGTCCACAGGCACCTCCAGCACACGAGACAACTCATACAGATCGGACGCGGGAACCGCTCTATCGCCGCTCTCATAGCGGCCATACTGAGGCTGGCTACAATGGAGTATCGTCGCGAACTCTGCCTGAGTGATCTTCAATGCGGCGCGCTCCCGGGCGAGTCGCCTCCCGATGTAGGCTTGAATCTCTGATTTGCGCATCGAAGTTCATCCTTTGGAAGTGTGGCTCGGGGAGATACGAAGTATGCCGAACAAGGGATCCTCGAAAAACCGAGAGCGACGGCACCCCTTGGAGCATCATTCGGTGGACGGGTGGTGTCGTCAACCCTCCGGGAAGTCCGGGTAAGGCAGTGCAGTAGCGAACAGTACTTTCGCTTTTCGATAGCAGCTTACCACCGTCGGCGACAATTTTCGGCGACTCGGATTGGCTCGACTTGCCACGGCTGGACTTTGGCTGGCTGGATTCCGCCTTAGCCAAAAGCTCGGCCCGAATGTCACCCTACCATGGCACATTTTCCCCATACAGCTAACATCCGATTAAAGGGCGATTCATCGCCCGGGTCGCTCACCTGTGTTGATCTATTCTGTGGGTGCGGAGGGTTTAGTCTTGGGATGATCCGGGCAGGATTCCAAGTCCTCGCAGCAATTGACTTCAACCCACAGGCCGTTGAAACCGCGCGGACAAACTTGGGCACCACCTCGGACGAGCAACTACAGCGTCACGTCGAGCATCCGATTCCGCATGTGCTGGAACGCGACCTAACAACTTTTCGCCCCACGGAACTATCGAAGCTGATCGGGCAAAACTCCATCGACGTCATCGTTGGTGGCCCGCCATGCCAAGGCTTTAGCAGTGCTCGCCAACGCGACGGCGCGAACCATGGCGACAAGCGTTTCGTTGAGGATGCACGTCGCCATTTGTACCAGGAGTTCCTCCGCTACGTCGAATTCTTCAAGCCGCGCATCTTTGTGATGGAGAACGTGCTCGGCATTCGCAGCGCCGCAGGGGGCGAGTACTATACGCGGGTTCTTCATGAAGCGCGGAAGCTCGGTTAACCCGGCAAACAGCCGCCAGGTTACCCACAGTTCCACAGCCTCGACGACGAAGGGGAAGAAATGAACGACGAACCGAAAAACCGTTACCCCAAACGCGACCGAGTGTTACCTATGTCCTGAGCCCAAAGTGTTACCTATGTCCTGACCACACAGAGAAGTCCTATACGCTCTTCCACTCATGCTCTCACCCCCAGCCGTTTCAGCGAAGCTCTGAGGAATCGCTCAGTGCGAGTGACGTGGTGCATCCTTGCTCTCCTCGTTTGCCGATGAAGCGGGATTCAGCCTCGCCTCTGCATCGATCAGGAAGGCGCCCCGCGTGGCGATCCTTTGGCCTGCCGACAGACCGTCCAGCACTTGATAGTATTCGCCGACGCGGGGGCCGAGGACGACTTTGCGAGCGTCGAACACCCCTTCGGCGAACTCGGTGTAGACGATCTGGCGCATGCCCGTGTCGATTACGGCAATCTCCGGGATTGAAAGCACTCCCTCGATGCGCGTCGGCATCAGATCCATCCCGCAGCCGCAGGTGGTGCAGATACCCGGCCCGGATTCAAGTTCCTCGGGATGCATGGCGCACGACCAGCCGTAGGTCCAGTGGCTCGCATCGAGGCTGCCAGTCATCTCGTGACCGGTGTGCGAGGCCATGGTGTCAGGACCGTGCTGCTGGTACTCCTCCGGAGTCATCTTCATTAGGTCCATGCCGCCGCACTTCTCGCACTGCGCCGGGACGTCTGATTGGACTTCGGGATGCATCGGGCACCAGTAGCGGACAGGATCCGACGCCGAGGCGGTGTCGTCGGAGGGCATCGCGGTTGCATCGATGATTTCGTGCCTGCCTATTGGCTGGCGAAACGCCATCATCGCGTACATTCCGGGGCGAAGCTTTCCGTCGGGATTTGGGATTTCCACGCGCACCTGTACCGTCCGAGTTTCGGAGGACACGGTCGGGTAGATAAAGTCGGCGACGCCGCGAAAAATCTCTCCCGGATAGGAGGTTAGAGTGACCTCCACAGGCATGCCGACTTCCACGGCAGCGGCTTCCGACTCGATGATCTGAGCCTGAACCCATACGCGCGAGAAATCTACGGTCGTGAACAGCGGAGTTCCTTCCTCCACCATGTCGCCTTCCAACACCATGCGTTCCACGACAGTGCCCGAAGTCGGGGCGTAGAGCGTGATCCGGTCATCGACAACGTCCGCCGCTTCTACCTCCTGAAACTGGCCTTCGCTGAACCCGGCGAGGCTGAGGCGGCGGCGCGGTAGTTCCATCAGACTCTTTGCGCGCGCCTCCCCATCGGAACCTTGAGCCTTCTTCCAGGAGCGCCACGCGATGAGGTAATCGCTCGCCAAGGCGTAGTATTCGGGACTGTAGATGCGCGCGAGGACATCGCCCGCTTTCACGGTCTCACCAACTGAGCGAACCTTGAGGGTATCGATGCGCCCTGGAAACCGCGCGATGAGTCGTTGCTGCAGACGTTCGTCCGGTTCGATGACGCCGTAGGAGCGTACGGTTCGCACAAGGTTGCGATAGGCTACGGAGTCTACCTGGACTCCGGACTGCATGATTCTCCTTGGGGAGACTTGGATGCGCGCTGTCACCCCCTCGGGAAGCGAGAGGGCCTCCCCCTTCATCCGCCTTGCTAGGTCCATACCGCAGATCGGGCATTTGCCCGGCACATCGCGGACCACAAATGGGTGCATCGGGCAGAAAAATTCCTCCGCCATCGGTCCAGAGACTGTGGAATTGTGGTCAACGTGCTCGGCCACTCCGGCTCGTTCGCGCTGCCAGCGCTCGTAGTGGTTCTGGATGTTCTCCCAGTAGCCGACTACGATTCCTGTGATGACTAGGAGGGCAACAAAGCGAAGACGGATTTCAAGAAACTTGATCCAGAACCAGAGTCGTTTCCAGAACCCTTTGGGTGCGGTATTTTCGATGCTCATGAGATGGTCTTTTCCTGGTCTTTGTGGAGTTTGCGCCAGCGGCGCGCCTCGACGTGGTAGAAGAGTACGGGGAGGAAAATGTCGATTACCTCGTCTGCGATCAGCAGTCCGCCGAGAACTGGTGCGGCCATCGGAGCGATCACCTCAGCGCCGGTACCGGTGGCCCAAAGCATCGGAGCAAGGCCGAGAATTGCCGTGCCTTCGGTGAGGAGCTTGGGGCGCAAGCGGTGGATAGCACCGCTCATGACGGCCTCTTCGAGGGCTTCGAGACTTGCGATTCCTGCAAGGCCCCCGCGCTCGGCGATAGCATCGCGAAGATAGACGAGCATGATGATGCCCGTCTCCGTTGCCATCCCGAAGCATGCGATGTAGCCAACCCACACGGCGACGCTGAAATTGTAGCCGAAGATTCGCTGGAAGATGACGCCTCCGGCGAGGGCTCCGGGCACCGCAAGCATCATCAACATTGCGTGCGCGAAATCGTTGTAGGTCATGTAGAGGACGAGAAAGATCAGCAGAATCACCGCGGGAAAAACGATCCGAAGTGTATTCCGTGCCCTAACTTGGTGCTCGAACTGACCTGTCCATTCGAGATACGAGCCTTCGGGCAGGTGGACCTTGGACTCGACGACGCGCTTGGCCTCATCGACGAAGCCAACGATATCCCGGTCGCGAACGTTGAGCTGGACGTAGGCTCGTAGGAGTCCGTTCTCACTCTTGATCATGACGGGACCTTCGACGATATTTACGTCCGCCACGTCGCGAAGATAAACTTGGCGACCGGAAGCCGTTCGAGTGGGCATTGGCACGGACGGGGCGTCCATGCTGCCTGCAGAATCCGAATTGCTCGTCGATTGAGGACCTACGGACAGGAGGAGGTTGCGGACAGACTCTTCGTCTATGCGGAAGTCGCGGGCATAACGGAGGCGGACGGGAAATCGTTCGCGTCCCTCGACTGTCGTTGTGATTGTCCGGCCACCGAGCGCGATCTCAACCAGTTCACTAATCTGGCTAATGGTCACGCCATATCGCGCCGCCCGCTCGCGATCAGGTACGATCTCAACATAGCCCTTCCCGATGCTCTGGTCAGCCACCACATCCACAGCACCAGGGATGGCTCGAAGAGCCGAAGCAACTTCGTTTGAGACATGCTGAACGTCATCGAGGTCACGTCCGAATACCTTCACCGCAAGCTGCGTTCTGACACCAGTCGCAAGCATATCCACGCGGTTGATGATGGGCTGGGTCCAGATGTTCGCCCACCCGAGCATCTTCACCGATTCATCCAACTCCCGGACCAGTTCGCTCTTGGTGGGGTGCCACAGAAAGGCTCGGTGCGCGAAGTAGCTGGCCTCGGCAACCGTGTCCAGCCCCCCGCCTAGTGTGTCCGATTTCCAAATCCCTTCCATGCGTGCTAATCGTTCGAGCTGGGCAAGAACCGCCTTCGTCCACTCCTTCATCGCCGCCGGAAAGACGCGCTTGTTTTCCCGGTCTCTCCAGCCGCGCCATTTCTGATCCCGAAAATTTGCTACGGCCTTCTCTTGCTCATCAGCAAACGCCAGCCGCTTCAGACCAAAGCTGTCCCGCAGGAAAATCTTTGCAGAGAAGATCGCGGAAGCTGGAGGTGCGAGCGGGTCAACGAGGGTAGAATCGATGTTGTCTCCTACGAGAAGAGCATCGAGCACACTCCCCACCATGCGATCCAGATCCGCTGCGGTCGGTGAAACCCGGCAGTCCAGCCGATGCTTTGCAACGGTCTGTAGGAGAACAGTTTCGCGGCTCTTGGCATCCAGATTTTTTTTCCATGCGCGCCGTTCATCGAGGCGATCAAACAGTTGGCTGACCACTAGGCGGACGGTGTCATCGGCGAGTTGGCTCTCGAACTTGCTCAGAGAACCTGATATCTCCCGGCGCATTGCCCTGTTAAATTCGATGAGAGCATCATTCGTTACCGCGCCAACAAAAGCCGCCCGCTGTTGTCCTTCCGTGAACGCCAATGTTTTGCGATCTTCTAGGAGAGCGACGAGTCGATCCGTTTCTTCGCGCGCCTGATCGTCGTGCAGGCGACGTTTCACCCAGTACTCGCGAGGCCGCAGATTGATAATCGACTCGACCATGTCGAGGGGGGAGGGATCGGTGGGTGTGTCGGCGCGGCCTGCCTTGCCGACGACCATTTCGACTTCGGGCATTCCGCGAATGATTGCGTCGCGCACCTTCAGGTCGTCGGCAACTTGGGTTACCGAGACGCGCGGAGCCGTGATCGGCATGTCGAGAATACTCCCCTCGTCGAGGGGTGGCATGAACTCCTTGCCGAGTTGCCGCGACTGTTGCCAGCCAACGGCGAGAAGAATCACGAATAACCAGATGACGAGCTTGGGACGCTTCATCAGCATGCCGAGCAGCGGTCGATACATTTGAACAACCGTGCGAACGATCCAGTTGTTCTCCTCCTTTGCGAGTCGACCGCGAATGAGGAGCGGCAAGAGCGCTGGCACGAGAGTCACGCTGATTAGCGCGGTCCCAATCAGGGCGAACGTCTTCGTGAAGGCGAGCGGATGGAAGAGCTTTCCTTCCTGCCCCGTGAGCGCAAAGACGGGGAGGAATGAAATCACCATGATAACGACGGAGAAGAAGATTGGCCGCCCTACCTGACGGCATGCCGCGACGACCGTCTCGGTGGTATCACCGGTGACGGGCTTGTCTCCGAACTCCAAAGAAAGTCGGTGCGTCGCATTCTCCACCATCACGATTGCTTGATCGACTAGGATGCCGATGGAGATCGCGATGCCAGACAGAGACATGATGTTGGAGGAGACGCCGAAAATTCGCATCAGAACGAACGCCACCAAGATGGCGAGCGGTAATGTGATCACGACGGCCAGCACGCTGCGAAGATGAGTGAGGATCAGGAGAATCGCCAGCGTAGCGATGATGAGTTCGTGGAGGAGGATTCCGCGCACCGTCCCGAGTGCACTGCGGATCAGTCGCGTGCGTTCGTAGAACGGGACGATCCGGACCCCAGCCGGCAGTCCCTTCTGAAGGTCCCTAATCTTCGCATGGATTCGCTCTGTTACCTGAAGCGGATTCTCGCCGTATCGCATCATCACGACACCACCGACCACCTCGCGTCCGTCCTTCTCCAAAACACTGCGGCGAAATTCACTCCCCATCTGGACAATCGCGACATCTCCGACGCGGATCGGCACACCACTGCGTTGGGTGACGACCGTGTTTTCAATGTCGCGGGTCGTCTGAAGCCACCCAACGGAACGAATCAAGTACTCGGCATTTCCTTTTTGTAGGACCCTGCCTCCGACGGCAGTGTTGCTCGCCGCGATGGCGCTGTAGATCTCCCCGAGAGTAACTCCGTAAGCACGGAGCTTTTCCGGAATCACGTCGACTTGGTACTCTCTCGGGAAGCCGCCGACAGAGCTGACCTCCGCGACGCCGGGGACTGAGTTGAGTTGGTACCGGACATACCAGTCCTGCACCGACCGCAGCGTACCGGCGTCGGTGTTCTCCCCTTCTACAGTGTACCAAAATATCTGGCCGAGCGCGGTCGCGTCAGGCGCAAGGTAGGGGATTGCGCCTTCTGGCAAGTAGGTGTTTGCGAGGCCGAGTCTTTCCAGCACCCTTGTGCGCGCGAAGTAGAAATCCACCGAGTCGTCGAAGATAATGTTGATCATCGAGAAGTTGAATTCAGAGGAGGACCGAATCGTCTTCACCCCCGCCAATCCTTGCAGGTTCACAGACAACGGGTAGGTGACCTGATCCTCGATCTCCTTTGGACTCCGCCCCATCCAATCCGTGAAGACGATAACCTGATTCTCAGAGAGATCGGGGATCGCATCGACCGGGGTATGGAACATCACCCACGCGCCGTAGAGAGCGAAAACAATCCAGACGGCAATGACTACCGCCCGATTTCGGGCACAGTATTCGATCAGCCGCTCGATCATTTCTTCACTCCATCGACGGGAGTGCTGAGGGCGAAGGCTCCTTCGCCCGCGAGCAGTAGGTTTAACTCTCCAATCTTCAGTTCGCGTTCCGCGATGCTCTCGGCTTCCATCAATTCCAGATCAAGGAGTCGGCGTTGCTGTTCAATCAGCTCGAAGAAGGTGGTGACCCCTCCTTGGTATCCGCGCTGCGCCAGTTCGACAATTTCGCGTTGGCGAGGGATCAGCGTCTCTCGAAGGACGGCCAGATTACGCGTCGCCTCCCGGATGCGAAAACTATTAAGGGCGAACTCCCGCGCCAACTCCAACTGCTCGGAGCTGTAGTCGGCTCTGGCCGCCATTTTCATCGCCTCGGCCTCGGCGATCTCGGCGGCTATGCGGTCGCGCCAGATAGGCACCGTAACACCCAATCGTGGCTTCCAGACGGTATCGCGCGGATTCTCTGCGCCAATGGTCCTTGGAGCCTCCGCCTCGAGACCCAAACTGAAGTCGGGGACGCGGGATTTGTAGGCCACGGCGATTCCGGCTTCTGCCCGCTTGATCTCTGCCTGCATGATCCGCAAGCGAGGGTTGTTTTCCATCACCTGTGCAAGGGTTGCCGTTGAAGCGCCGTCTTCGGGGGTGAACTGATAGGTTTCGGGCGTTGGTGGATCAACTTCCGTCGGCGCGATCCCGAGCGCGCTCTTCCACGCCGCGAGCAGAGCAACTCGTTCATCCTTCAGGTTCGCTAGATCACTCTCCAGACGTGCCCCGTCGGACTCCGCTTGGAGGACATCTTGAAGTTTCGAAAGCCCGGCTTCGCTGCGACGACGCGCGGACTCCTCGATGTCCCGAACGAAGGCGAGGTTCGAATCCGTTATCGCGACTCGCTGCTCCACGAGAAACAGTTCGTAGTAGGCATTTCGAGCCCCGAGCGCGGCCTCGATCGACGCCAACTGAAACCGCGCGAACTGTGCTTTGCTCTCCCCGGTTTGGAGCTCCGCGCGCGCACGGAGCTTGCCCGGTCCTGGCAGCTCCATCATCACGCCTCCCATCAGTGCCATCACCATATTGGCGACATCTTCTTCAAGACCCTTCTGCACATCGACTCCGAGGGTAAAAACCGGGTCAGGAAGTGACCGGGCGACCGTTATGCGTTCGATCGAAGCCGCCCACTCGTAGTAGCTTGCCTCCACCTTTGGATGCCGCAGCACCGCATATCGGAGAAAGTCGTCCGGTGAGGAACTCGCGGCGAGCAGGGGTAGAGTCGGCAGGTGACCGCTTGGGCGGAAGCGCTCAGCGATCTCTCCATGATCTCGCCGCGCGATTTTCTCCCCTTTGGTGGGAATGCCACGGCACCCAACGAGGAAGAGGACCCCTCCTGTGAATAGGAGTGCAACGCCCTGGCGCCAAATATTTTGAAATGGATCATGCTTCATGATACGGTTTCCGATCGATTGGTTGAGTCGTCACTGGCTGAATCTGGAACGGTTTGTGGTGCGAAGCGAAGAGCATCCCCATCGTTGCAAGCATTACGAGCATGGCCATCATGGGGGTGAGCAGGCCAGCGGCTGCGACTGGCAGCAACAGGATGTAAAATGAGATGGATGCCGCGGAGTTTACTCGCAGCTGATCTTCGAAACTCCTCGCAAGTGCGAAGAGATCGGGGAGGGCTTCCAGGTCGGCAGTCACGAGCGTAATGTCGGCGGCCGTTCGAGCGCCCAGTGCGCCTGATCCCAGCGCGATCCCCACATTTGCGCGTCGAAGAGCGAGTGAGTCGTTATCGCCGTCCCCTACGAATGCCACGATGTGCCCTTCAAGGCGGAGCCGGTCAACCAGTTCCGCCTTGGCGTCGGGGGTCGCCCCTCCGAAGACGTTGGTGTGAGGAACGGGGAGATAGCGAGAAGTGAATTTCACAGCGCGCTCATGGTCGCCGCTCACGATCCAAATTTCAACGCCTTGCTGCATTCGCAGCCTGCGAAGCACCGCCGCTGCGCCGGACTTACATTCGTCCCGAAAGGCGATCATCCCCAACGGTTCCAGCAAGTGCGAGGAGCGTCGCGCCACCCAAACCAGCGACTTGCCATCAGACTCTGCCTCGATTCGCATGATGGTTTGCTTCGCCGGAAAGTAGACACCCATCCGTTCCATCAGGCTCGTGTTTCCGACTAGGATATCCGGGCCTTGCGCAAGAGTCGCGATCACGCCCTCGCCGGGAAGAGCATGGGATTCACGTGGCGTCTCCAATTGAAGTCCCTTCCTGTGCGCTGCCTCAATGATGGCCCTCGCAATGGGGTGCTCGCATTTCTCCTCAGCGCTTGCAGCCATTGCGAGAACGTGATCATCCGTCGCGAATTCGAAGTTGTGGCACCCCTCCATGATCGGGAACCCCTTCGTCAACGTGCCCGTCTTGTCGAAGACGATGGCGGTTGTTCGGGCGAGAACCGCGAAGGACTCATTCGTTCTCAAAAGCACGCCTCGCGCGGCAGCGATTGTACACGCGCGGTGAATTGCGAGAGGACGGGCCAGCACGTAGGCGCATGGACACGCAACAATCATGACTGAAAGGGCTGCGTGCACGGCAAACAACCAGTCGCCCCGTACCCCGCCCCACCATCCAGCCGAAACTAGGATGAGGATTCCCGCCCACAGAAGTAGCCACCTTGGGACATCTGGATCCTCTGAGGCACCCGTGACGAATTGAGCAGCACCCACAGCGTGCTCAACCCGCTGAGCATCCTGAAGAGGCGGGTGAACGCGCACCAGAAGATCCGCCTGGGTGTTCCGTGTCCCGGCAACCACCTTGTCTCCCATCGTACGGACTACGGGAACCCACTCTCCTGTAATGACGCCCTCGTCGATCGCAGAACTTCCCTCCAAAATGACACCATCGACTGGCAGCCGTTCGCCGGCACGGACAAGAATAACTTCACCAGCCGATAGGCCACTGGGCGGTACGTCTCGCAGCTCGTCGGCGTCAACACGATGAGCTGAAGGAGGAATTGAGTGAGCGATGCGTTGCCTCCACTCCCCTGTGTTTTGTATCGCGCGTGCGAGTGTGCGGTCGCCGATGTGGGTCGCGATCAAAAGCACCGCAACGACATCCAGATAAACTCCGCCGGGGATGTCTGATCCCCAGAACCCGGCGATGGCTGCAGCTGAATAGGCCAATGCCCCAAGAATGCTGAGCATCATTAACAAATTTCGCCCGGGGGCGAGGACTCTGGCCTCGTTGATTGCCTTCGAGAGATGTTCCCTTCCCAGAAGTGCGACGATGATTGTAGTGAGGACCAACGAAACAAGATTCGCGATGGGAAACAGTCCATGGCGATGCTCGGATAAATGCCCGGCGACTTCGAGGAGAATAACTGTTCCTCCAAGTGTAACAGCCCAGAAAAGCCTCCTTGGAATCTGAAGAGGTCTCACGGTCGCTGTTTGCTCGCTTCCTGTGGCTCGACCCAAATTTATCACCGAATCCCCGCTTCATGCTCGCACGTTCGATCGTGGTTTTGCCGTTAGGTCGAATCATCGGGCCCGGCTTCGCCCGACCCTGCTTTCTGCAAAGCAGCCTCAGTCGGCGGCATGAGGCGACATCGTCCTAAGAAGAACTGGAGCTCTCCGACGGACTTGCCGGGTTCTTCCGCGGTCCCAAACAGGTTGCGGTCTCGGTGTGGTCGCAGGATCGCCCCCCATCTGGGCCTGGGGCTCAGAGGCTAGGGGGCTTGAACCCCCGGTGTTATTGGATGGTCCAACGCGCGTGACGCCAAGCGTCAGCAGACCTCGCATGGGACGACGGGTTTTCATCGGGCAGTCTCTTTTCGGAGTGAAGCAAAGCCAGATAGCAAGAATCTAGGAGAGCATCGTCCGTACCCGCCGGCTAGGTTTCTTCAGGTCGTTGAAAGCGATGAAGTTGCGGGATGTAATCGGCTAGGGAATCAGCGGCAGTGCTGGACATGGAGCATTCGTGCCCTGCAAATGCAGCGAACGAGCAGCAGTCTGGATTCGGACCAGCGACTGCTTCGCGCCGTTGCATTCGCTAATGCATCCTCCGATGATCGATGCGCGAATTGTCCGTCGCTGACTGGGGAGCACGAGCGGCGGGCGTGACATTTTTTCTGAATGAGCGACTCAGGAACTTCGGATCCAGCTACTTGGAAATCGTTGTAAACTCCGATCAAGTCGAAACTTAGGCCAGCATCCAGAGGGACTGCAGCGCGGCAATTCAGCGCCATGGTCAGAGACCAAATCGACAGTCGCTCATCTTGAGCGATTCGTCGTGAAGCTTGAATTTCGAAGGGTGTGCGCACGAGTAGCAACGGATCCGCAATTCGAACGGCGAAGAAGCAGCACCCTTGGCCCGAATCTTGTCTATTGGTTCGCAGGCAGCGCCTACACTGTGGACGCACTTCGATGCCCCACTCTGGCAAAGGGGGCGGCTCGATCCCCGCCAACCAAATTGCTCGAGTAGCGTGAACCGCCGTCTTGTCCAGTTCCCAAGGCTCTGCGGGGAGTCACAAGCACTCGCTTGATTGCCAGCCTGCGCGAAACCCACCAAAGGGGAGTTTATGATGGAGAACGCGAATGAACAGTCCCACGATGCAAATTCGGGGGTGGTAACGGATCCCGTTTGCGGAATGGTGTTGAAGTCGATCGAGGGGAAACCGCACATCGTCCACGACGGGTTTACCTACCACTTCTGTTCCCCGAAGTGTGAATCTAGTTTTGCGGCAGACCCGGGAAAGTACGCTGGTGTGCCTCCCCCTGTGCAACGAATTGAGAATGATCGCGGAGCTGCTGCCGATGCATCAGCGTACACCTGCCCGATGCACCCTGAAGTCAGGAGCGACAAACCCGGAAATTGCCCGATATGCGGCATGACGCTGGAACCCGTCGACCATGCAAGCGGCGGCGGCGCAGAGGAGGCGAGCGCGGAACTGCAGGACATGATGCGGCGCTTCAAGGTTTCCGCCATTTCTACGGCCCCCCTTTTCCTCATATCGATGGGAGACTTGCTCCCCGGCAGTCCCGTATCAGCAGTCCTTTCGGATTCCACGAAGATGTGGTCCGAACTGTTGCTCTCCCTACCGGCGTGTCTTTGGGGAGCAGCACCATTTTACAGGCGGGCGGTCGAGTCAATTCGGAATGGGAATCCGAATATGTTTACACTCATCGGCTTGGGAGTGTCGGTGGCATTTACGTACAGCCTCATCGCCGCCCTTATCCCCGGAATCTTTCCAGAGTCGTTTCGCGCCGCAGATGGGGGCCTCGCTCTATACTTCGAGGCCGCAGCGGTAATCACGACATTGATTCTCCTCGGTCAGGTGCTCGAACTACGCGCGAGGAGCCAGACCAGTCAGGCGATCAAACTGTTGCTCGGGCTCGCTCCGAAGAACGCAAGAAAGCTCACTGAGGACGGAGGGGAGATCGACGTCCCGATAGAGTCAGTCGTAGTCGGTGACCGGCTCCGCGTCCGTCCTGGGGAGAAGGTCCCCGTGGATGGGGCGGTGCTCGATGGAGCAAGCTCCGTTGACGAATCGATGATCACCGGCGAGCCGATTCCGATCGAGAAGCACGCAGGCGAAAAGGTCATCGGCGGTACCATCAACGGGACCGGTTCGTTGGTCGTGCGCGCCGAGCGGATCGGGGCCGAGACGCTTCTCTCGCGCATCGTGCATATGGTCGGTGAAGCGCAACGGAGCCGTGCGCCGATCCAGAAACTTGCGGACTCGGTTTCAGGCTGGTTCGTATATGCTGTGCTCCTAGTTTCGCTGGTTACATTCGCCGTCTGGAGCCTCACCGGGCCGGAACCCCGACTGGCCCACGCCATCATCAACGCAGTGGCCGTATTGATCATCGCGTGCCCCTGTGCCTTGGGGCTCGCAACCCCCATGTCGATCATGGTCGCAACGGGGAAGGGTGCCTCCATGGGGGTTCTCTTCAAGAACGCCGAGACGATTGAGTTCCTAAGGAAGGTCGACACCCTGGTCGTCGACAAGACGGGAACGCTTACTGAAGGGAAGCCACGTCTGGTACACATCGCCCCTGTCGATGGAATGGCCGAGGAAGAATTGCTGCGGCTCGTCGCCACACTCGAGCGCGGCAGCGAGCACCCACTGGCAGCGGCAATTGTCTCGGGGGCGGAAGAGCGCGGGCTCGCCATCGGGCAAGTCTCAGACTTCAAGTCGGTGACCGGCAAAGGGGTGTCCGGGACCATCGCTGGCCGAAGCGTCGCCCTCGGGAATAGGCAACTCCTCGCCGATATGGGAATCGACTCCCCCGAGCTCGTCGCAGCGGCCGAGTCGCTGAGGTCGGAGGGACAGACCGTCATGTTCGCCGCCATAGATGGGCGCCCGGCGGGGCTCATTGGAGTCGCCGACCCGATCAAGGAAACCAGCGCCGGAGCGATCCGCTCCCTAAAGGAAAGCGGGGTTAGGGTCGTGATGTTGACTGGGGATAGCCGCACCACGGCGGAGGCCGTCGCGAGGCAACTTGGAATCGAAGACATCATCGCGGAAGTGTTGCCCGAACAAAAGGTCGAGGCAGTGAAGGACCTCCAGAAGAAAGGCCGCTTCGTCGCGATGGCCGGCGATGGGATCAACGATGCGCCGGCCCTCGCCCAGGCCCAGGTCGGAATTGCGATGGGGACCGGTACCGACATCGCCATGGAAAGCGCAGGGGTGACGCTGGTGAAGGGCGATCTTCGCGGGATCCTGCGCGCCAGAGTACTCAGTAATGCCACGATGGGGAACATCAAACAGAACCTGTTCTTTGCGCTCGTTTACAACGCTCTCGGGGTCCCCGTCGCTGCTGGCGTATTCTATCCAGCGTTCGGCATCCTACTTAGTCCAATGATCGCCGCAGCGGCGATGAGCCTGAGTTCTGTATCTGTAATTCTCAATGCCCTTCGCTTGAAAAAACTTGAAGCCTAAACCAACCGGAAATTCCCCCAGAATGGGGAAGCAATGAGTCCCCGAGGCTTCTTCCCACGGCGCACGAGCGCCCGTGTCGTCTTGTGCGTCTTTCTCGCTGTAGCAGGTTTCTTTCTGTGGACCGAGCACCGTGCGCATCTGTTGGGCGCACTCCCATACCTCCTGCTGCTGCTGTGCGCGGTAATGCACCTGTTCATGCACCACAGCTACGGCGACGGACATAGACATGGGCAAACTGATGCTCACCCGACCGGCGAGCATCATTCGGCTGCGAAGGAGTCCGATCGATGAATCGCGAAAGCCCGTCATACGGCCTATGGTGATTGGTCCTCCTGAACTCAGCGGTGTTCATCGCCTTTGCCTTCTGCTTCTTCAAGCCGTCGAACTTAAGGGACTGGCGGACTTTCGGGTCGTTTGCCGCATTTGTCGTGGCTCTGTTCGCTGAGATGTACGGGTTTCCACTGACTATCTATTTGCTCTCGGGGTGGCTTCAGGAGCGGGTCCCATCCCTTGACCTCTTGTCTCACGACTCGGGGCATCCGTGGTCCACACTCTTCGGCCTGAAGGGTAATCCACACTTCACCGTGCTCCACCTTCTGAGTAACCTGTTGATCTTTGGCGGCTTCGTTCTGCTCTCGGCCGCCTGGAGCGTCCTGTATGAGGCCCAACCGACTCGCGAATTGGCTACTGCGGGTCCCTACTCTTGGATGCGCCATCCCCAGTACGCAGCGTTCACCGCCATAATGTTCGGCTTTCTACTTCAGTGGCCCACGCTTTTGACGCTCCTGATGTTTCCCATCCTACTCACGATGTACGTTCGACTCGCGCGGAGTGAAGAGAAGTCCGCTGCGGAAGAGTTTGGGAATCCATGGGCGGAATATGTCGCACAAACTCCGCGTTTCATTCCGAAAATACCTAAAGTGGCCGAGCCGCAGCCATGAAGTTCGCCCACCCAACAACAAGGAGACACTGACATGGATGTCGGCGTTGCGTTGGTCGACGCATACCTCTGCCTGAACGGGTACTTTACCGTACTCGAGTATCCGCCAATGGAGCGCACTAGCCGTTTCTCCCGAATCGCGACGGACATTGATGTCCTCGCATTCCGTTTCGAAGCCGCGGGATATGAAGTTTTCGACAGAAGCAGGTCGATAGAGGGGCCGATCTCCTTTCGCCCGGACCCCGAACTAGGCTGCCAAGAGGGGAAAGGGGACATGATCTTCGGGGAGGTGAAGCAAGGGCGCGGACGATTCAACAGCGCCGCACGCGATCCTCTTGTCGTCGCAGCCGCGCTTGCTCGGTTTGGCTGTTGCCCGGTGGAACACTCGGTGGGGCTAGCTGCCAGACTTGTCAAAGATGGCAGAGCAGTCGGTCATGCTGGTCATGAGATTCGGATGGTTTCCTTCGCAGGAACGGCGAGCAGAGGACCTAGGTGGCGGACAATCACAATGGCACACATGGCGGGATTCATCCGGCAACACTTTCACGATCACCCTCGGCTCACAAGAAGCGCCGACTTCAAGTCGCCGGCGCTGTCATTTCTAGCGTTGATGGAAAATTCAGGGGCATGGGGACCGAATCCCAAGAACCCCGGGCGAAGCGGAGGGCGATAGAATGGTGCCTGACGCCCTTGTTTGGACTGTTTGGTCGACCGCTTTCCTTGCCGTCTGGATCGTTGTCTACGCACGGTTCGCAAAGCGGAGGCGCATGATGCTTTGGGCGAGCCTATTCACGGCTCCCCTCGGCTTGACCGAACCCCTCTTCGTCCCCGAATACTGGAATCCTCTTGGCTTTTTTGGGCTGGCACAGCGAACCGGCTTCGACGTTGAGAGCCTCATTTTCTGTTTCGCGATTGGCGGCATCGCTGCAGTGGCATACCCCCCGCTCTTTCAGCAGAAGGAAAGGCGGATCTGCCCTGAAATGCGAGCAGGCGGACCGCATCGATACCATCGCCTAGCCCTCGCCACACCCCTCATTGTGTTTGTACTTTTTTCCCTCGGCCCATGGAACGCGATCTACTCAGGCATCGCCGCGATGCTGGCTGGCGGGCTTGCCACCATGCTGTCCCCGTTTTTACGTACGCCGTTTTTACGAGCTTTGGGATGAACAGCGCCTGAAATGGACGCGGATGAATCGCACTTTTCCAGCCGGTTAGGTTTTGTCTCGTCGACTGGCTCCATGATTCAATCAGTTTGCTTAGCCCCAGTGGCGACAGGAGGTACTGCTTCCTTCGCATCCGTTCCAAGAAGCCTCAAAGCGTTCGTGACTACGAGGAGGGAGACCCCCGTGTCCGCCGCGATGGCTCCCCACAGGCTCGCCGCGCCTGCGAAGGTCAGAATCACAAAGACAGCTTTTACCGTCAGCGACAGGTAGATGTTGAAGCGGATGATCCTGAGCGTGCGCCGCGAATGCGCGAAGAGCCACGGCAGCCGCGAAAGGTCGTCGTTCATTAAAGCCACGTCGGCAGTCTCGATGGCCGCGTCGGTCCCCGCTGCACCCATCGCTATGCCAAGGTCGGCGCGGGCAAGCGCCGGGGCGTCGTTCACGCCGTCACCGATCATCGCGATTGGGCCGTGCTCCCTCGCAAGGCGCTCGATGGCCGCGACCTTGTCCTCCGGAAGAAGTTCGGCGAGCGCCTCGTCCACTCCCGTCGCCTGGGCGATTGCGTTTGCCGTGCCCTGATTGTCGCCAGTCAGCATCACGACGCGCCCGACACCGGCGGCTCTCAGCGCTGCAACGGTCTTAGCAGCGTTATCCCGGAGCTTGTCCGCCACCGCGATGAAACCGCAGACGTGTTCATCGTTACCGATGACGACGATGCTCGCACCGGCCGTCGAGAGGGACTCAAGCTTTGCGTGCATCTCCGGAGTTTCCTGTCCGCGCTCCTCGAGGTAGCGATGCGAGCCGATCCAGACGGGCTTGCCGTCGAGCACCGCGCCCGCCCCCTTGCCTTTGATCACCTGGAAACTCTCCGCCGCACGGGCTTTGATCCCTTTCGCCTCTGCATACTTGACGATGGCGCGCGCGAGGGGGTGTTCGGAGCGCGATTCGATGGCGGCCGCAATCTCCAGCAGCTCTGCTTCCGTGTGGCCAGATAGCGGAACGATCTCCGTGACGGCAGGGCGCCCCTCGGTGAGTGTGCCCGTCTTGTCCATCGCAATGATGCGTATCCGAGCAGGAGTCTCCACGAATAGCCCGCCCTTGATGAGGACGCCGTGTTTCGCGGCGGCAGTGAGCGCTGCGACAATGCTCACCGGCGTGGAAATGACGAGAGCGCAGGGGCAGGCGATGACGAGGAGCGTCAGCGCCTCATAGATCCATTTCTCCCACGCTCCTCCCATCAGCGGCGGGACTGAGGCGACGATGACGGCCAGCGCCATGACGGCGGGCGTGTAGTACTTCGCAAAGGTCTCCACCCATTGCTCGCTCGGGGCGCGGCGAGCCTGCGCTTCGCCGACCATGCGGATGATGCGGGCCAGCGTCGTGTCCGTAGCTGGTTTCGTAGTCGTGAACTCGACCGCTCCGTCGCCGTTGATTGTTCCGGCGAAGACATCGCTCCCCGGTGCTTTCGCGACGGGAACGGATTCGCCGGTGATAGGAGCCTGATTGACCTCGGTCTCGCCCTTCGTAATGCGCCCATCGAGCGGGAACCGCTCGCCAGGTTTGACGATGACGGTGGTCCCAACGGTGACGGAGGCGACGTCGACCATCTCCTCATGGGCGCCCGCCGCCGGTTCTTCTTCATGATCATTGGGATGATCGTGTTCTTGACCCTCGTGGCCGTGCGGCTTCGCGGGGGCGCAGCACCCCGTTGAGCATGTTCCCTCCTGCTTCTCTCCGTGGTCGCCGACATGGATTACACGCGCCTTCGGCGGTGACAGGTTCAGAAGCGCCCCAACGGCGCGGCGGGCACGGCCGACACTCCATGACTCCAAGAGGAGCGAGAGTGCGAAAAGGAACGCTACAGTCGCGCCCTCCATCCACTCGCCGATCATGACCGCCCCGGCCATCGCAACAACCATGAGAAGATTCATGTCGGGCCGCAGCCGCCGGAGGGAGAACCACGCCTTCGGAAGCACAAGCCACGAGCCCGCCAGAATTGCCGCAAGATATGCCGCGCGGGCAGCGCCGGGAACCCCGCTCCCGTCACTACCCGTGAACGCCGCGCCGAAACCGACGGCAGCTCCGTGGACGAGAAAGCCAAGCGCCACGAGGGCGCCGCTCGCGGTGGTCAGCACCGTGCGAGCCCTGACCTCCCACCAGGACTTCTCGGCGCCGGCGGTCCCGTCGCGCCACACCTCGGCTTTCATCCCCGTGCGCGCCACAGCACTCTCGATTGCATCCGGCGACGTGCGGCTCTCGTCGAACGAGACCGTCAGTTTGCCATTCAGCAGGTCGAACTGGAGTTCCCCGACGCCTTCCACGGGGACCAACACGGACTTCAGCGTGGCGATCTCTTCCGCGCAGTCCATTCCAGCGATGCGATACGATGCCGTCTTCATCAACTCTTGCTCCGACTCACTTGAGGTAGGATCGCAGAACCTGCACGAGGTCCTCCGTGGCTTCAGCCTGCTCCGGGCTCTGTTTCTGCGAACCGCCGACGACGTGCTCGCGGATGTGCCCTTCAAGGACTTCGAGCATCAATCCGCCGAGCGCCCCTCGGCAGGCCGCGATACGTTGCAACACATCCGCGCAAGACATGTCCTCCGTCAGCGCGCGCTCGACCGATTCCACCTGCCCCTTCAGTTTGCGGACCCGGGCAAGCATCCTGCCCCGGTTATGTTGTTCGTGTGCCACGGCGTTCCTCCGTCGTGATATACCATAGGGTGGTATGGTATATGACTTGCAGGCAACGTGAATCGGAGGCGTGCCCGGAGCTAGCCCGACTTTGAAACCGGGGACAGCGACTGTCTTGGAATCAAGCCCCATTTAGGGCTGCTTCCGGCGCGGGTGCCCGGCGCGAGCTGAGGGCCCGGGCCCACCAGTTCGAACCTACAGATCGACGTGAGCTCAAGCCGCCGCCTAGGGCGATACAAGTGAGTTGATCCGGCCTTGCGGATAGACCCTGTTTATGCCTGGTGCGGACCTAACTTACGGCGCGCAGTAACTCCCGTATTCTCAGTGAATTCGCATCTCGGAGAAATCGTCCGGAACTTCATCTCCAGCCCCGTGATTCTCGATTTGCAGAAGAATCAGCCGGGACTTTTCCGAGCAGACGCGGACCGGAACGGCGCACTCAGAGTGCGAATTCGTCCTGTTCCGTCCTTGTCAGGCGCGCCGCAATGGGACCACACCACCTCCAGAAAAATGCCGGCGTGTAGATGATGTCCAGCAACGTCGAGGTCACGAGCCCCGAGAGCATGACGACCGCCATCGGCTGGAGGATTTCCTTGCCGGGTTGGCCGGTCGCGATTGCGAGTGGGATGAGTCCAAGCACGGCGCAAGTTGTCGTCATCAGCACGGGCACGAGTCGTTCGAGCGAGCCACGCACGATCATCTCCTGAGAGAAACTTTCTCCCTCATGGCGCATGAGATGGATGTAGTGGTTGATCATCATGATGCCGTTCCTCAACGAGATGCCAGTCAGCGTGATGAACCCCATGAGGCTCGCGATGGAGAAGATACGCGTCGTGAACCAGATGACGCCGACGGCGCCAATTGCAGCGAGCGGGATGTTCATCAGGATGCACACGACAATGCGATGCGCGCGGAAGTGATTGTAGAGGATGACGTACATCAGAAGGAGCGAGACGATCGAGAGTAAGCCAATCGTGCGCGTGGCCGCCTGCTGTGCCTCGAACTGGCCGCCATACGTGATGAAATAGCCTGTGGGGAGCGGCGCTCTCTCGCTCACGACCTTCTGGATTTCCGCGATTGCACCGCCTAGGTCGCGGCCAGCGATGTTTGCTTGGATGACGATTCGCCGCTTGCCGTTTTCGCGCAGGACTTGATTCGGGCCGCTGTCCGAGATCACGTCGGCGACCGCGCGGAGCGGGACCTTCGCGCCGGTGGGCGTGTCGATCAACATGTCGCCAATCGTCTGCTCGTCGCCCTTGTATTCGTCTCGGAGTTTGACAACCACATCGTATGTTTTCTGACCGTCGAGCACCTCCGTGACTGTCTCTCCGTAGAGCGCGGCCTCGAGCGTCTTCGCGAGATTGCCCACCTGAATGCCATACGTCTTCGCGGCGTCGCGGTGGATCTGAATTCGCAGTTGTGGGATCAGCACCTGCTTCTCGATGAAGAGATCTGTGACGCCGGGGACCGTGGACATCGCGGCGCGCACGCTCTCCGCCTTCTCGCGTAACGTGGCGAGGTCGTCTCCGAATATCTTGATCGCGACTTGCGCATTCACGCCGGAGAGCAGATGGTCGAGGCGATGCGAAATCGGCTGGCCGACGTTGACGACCATGCCGGGAAATCGCGCGAGTCGCTCGCGCACTTCGGCGAGCACGATTGGCTGCGAACGCCCGCCGGGTTTGAAATCGACCTCGAGTTCTGAAGAGTGAACACCCTCCGCATGTTCGTCGAGTTCCGCGCGCCCAGTGCGGCGACTCACGAGTGCGACTTCCGGAATCGCGAGAAGTTCCTTCTCCGCCAACGTGCCGATGCGATTGCTCTCAGTGAGCGAAGTCCCCGGTGCTGCGATCATCGAAATCGTGATCGTGCCTTCATTGAGCGGAGGAAGGAATTCGCGACCAAGGTGCGTGACTGCGTAAATCGCGACGATGGCAAGTAGGTAGAATGATCCCATGATCATGTTGGGATGACGGAGCGTGAAGCTCAGTTGCGCGCGGTCCAATGATTTCAGATGTCGCACGATCCAGGAGTCTGATTCATCGCCCCCATGCAGACGCAGTCCCTTCGCTTCGAGCGCAGTGCGCATCTTGTCGAAGTAGCTGCTCAGGAGCACCGCCGCGAGGGCCGGCGTCACGGTGAGCGAAATCACGAGCGACGCCAAAACTGAGACGATGTACGCGACGCCCATCGGTGCGAAAATGCGTCCCTCAATTCCGCTAAGTTGGAAGAGAGGAATAAAGACGATGACCATCAGCAAAGTGGCGTACACGAGCGTGGAGCGGACCTCGTTCGACGCTTCGTAGATGACCTTGAGCGGGTTTAAGCGCTCCTCGGTTGCACGTGCTGCGTTCTCTCTAAGACGTCGGAACACGTTCTCGATATCGATGATCGAATCGTCCACGAGTTCGCCGATTGCGATGGCCAAACCACCCAGCGTCATCGTGTTGATGCCGATGCCTGCGTATTTGAAAATGATGAATGTGACGATGAAGGAGAGCGGGATCGCGGTGAGCGAAATGACCGTCGTGCGCGCGTTCAGTAAGAAGAGAATCAGGACGATCAGCACGAGGAGGGCCGCATCGCGCATGACCTCCACGACGTTGTGGATGCTGGCGGCAATGAAGTGCTGCTGGCGGAAGACATCGTCGTCGAGCTCGACTCCGTGCGGCATCGCTGACCGCATTTCGGCCATCGCCTTCTCAATCGTCTCGGTCAGTTGCACCGTGTCCTGGCCGGGCTGTTTCGAGACCATGATGATCACGCTCGGCTCGCCATTGATCGAGGCGTCCCCGCGTTTCACCTGAATCCCCTGCACGACTTCTGCCACGTTGCCGACGGTGATTGGCGTGCCTTCTCGTGTCGTGACGACGGCTTCCGCAAATTCGGAAATGTCTTTCACACGCCCGATGTTGCGGACGAGATATTCTTGGCTTTGTTTCTCGATGAATCCGCCGGTCGTGTTCTGATTTGCGTTCGCGACCGCTTCCTCGATCTCCGCGAGAGTCAGGTCATACGCGCGCAGCCGTTCCGCATCGACTTGGACTTTGTACTGCATGCGCCCGCCGCCGATGGGGATCGCATTCGCCACGCCGGGGATGGAGAGCAGCCGCGGCCGAATCGTCCAATCCGCCAGTAAGCGCAACTCGACGGGAGAGAGCTCCTTGCTCTTCAGACCGACGAGCATGATCTCCCCCATGATCGAGGATACCGGCCCCATCTGCGGCTCGACACCTGCCGGTAGTCGCTCGCGCGTGGAGGCCAGCTTCTCAGCGACGAGTTGCCTCGCCAGGTAGATGTCGGTGCCCCAGTCGAATTCAACGAAGATGACGGAGAGGCCGACTCCCGATACGGACCGAACCCTCTGAACGCCACTCGATCCATTCAGCGCGGTTTCAATTGGGAAGGTGACGAGCGTCTCGACCTCCTCGGGAGCGAGGCCCTGGGCCTCCGTCAGCACGGTGACCTGTGGCCGGTTCAGGTCGGGGAGAACATCGACCGGCAACCTCGTCATCTCATACACACCATAGATCATCAGGACCAGAGCGGCCACCAACACGAAGAGGCGGTTCTTGATCGAGAAGTGAATGACGTGCTTCAGCATGAGAACTCGTTCCCCGGCCCCTCAGTTAGCTGTGGTTGAAATGTTGGCCGGGCCGAAGCGAAGTGCTCCGACCCGGGACAGGGATTCGTGCGACCAGCGGATGCGAGGACGCGACAGCTCAGTCGACGACTTGCGTCGCCAACGCCTTCTTCAGGTTCGCATCGGCGTCCTTCAGGAACGACTTCTCGCAGCCCATGCAACAGAGTCCGACTTTGTATCCCCCATAAGTGACGGAGGCCCCAGCTTGCATCGAGCCGACGGGGTCGCCACTGATTGGGCAGTTCGCGTTGTTCGCGAGTTTGATCTCGTTCGAATCTGCGGCATCTGAAGTCTCGGCGGCGCCAACCAGCTTCTTGATCGTCTCGATTTCTGCTTTGAACTTGCCGAGCACAGCCTTCGTCTGAGCGCCGTCGCCGGCGTCGCCGAATTTGTCGAGCAAGCCCGCATGTTGTTTGATCTTCGAAAGGCTGTTCGAGAGCGCCTTTGCGTTCTCCGCAGAGAGCCCATTCGCCTTTTCAGGCAGCGCGAGCAACATGTCGCGGATGTCGAATGCGATCTCGTGCACGCCGTCGAGCTCACCCGATGCGACTACCTTGTCGAGTTGTTCAAGGTGCTCTGCAACTTCGTCGAAAATGCCGTCCACGGAATCGGGAATGTCGGCGGCTCCCTCGGCGTGGCCGTGCGCGCCGTGTGCCGAGTCCATCATGTTGTTGGCGCCCTCGCCGTGCTCATGTTCGCCCATGCCTGCATCGCCAGAACCCGGCTTCACATCGAGCCCGAACGGCGCGAATACGTCCTTCCCGTCCACCTGAAATTGGGCGAACAACTTTTGGTATCCAGCCTTGGGAAATTCGAGGTGGAACTGCATCGTCGGACCGCCCCGGTCCTTGTCGCTCGTCGGCTCGGCACCCATCGGATGCACGTGTGCGATATGCTCGCGGTCCTCGCTGAATGCAACAAGGTGCGCGTACGCGCCCATGATCGGCTCGAGCTTCGTGAACGGCTTTCCGTCCGGACCGACGACGTTTAGAGTCATCATGTTGGCTTCACCAGCACGGAGTTCCGGCTTCTCAAACGAGATCGAGACGCCCAGGCCACTGGCGGTGGTTTCGGTGTTCGTCGTGGTCTCGACGGACGATGCCTCGCCGGTCACGACAATCGCAGATGTCGCGTATTCCTGCTCGCCCGTGGAAGTGGGAACCAAGTCAGCGTAGACCTTGTATTCTCCTGCCTTCTTCGGCGTGATCGAGAATGCGTACTGCCCCGGAGTCTCCGTCGCCGTCGGGTGCTCGTGGTGGTAGTCGGTCAGGCTCGGATCGACGATCAGCAGGTGTATCTTTTTCGTGTGCGCCACCTTGAGGTCGTCAAACGTGACCGGCTTCCCGTTGTGCGTGAGCGTGATGAGAAAATCCGTCTTCGATCCCACCGTCAGACCACTCGCGGGCGTGAGAGAAATGGATGTCGTCGGAGCGCCATGATGGGCCGGGGCCATCGCGTGCCCCATGTGTTCCATCATGCCGTGTGACTCGACCATGTTCATCCCGCACTTCGGGCATTTGCCCGGCGCGTCAGACACGACATCGGGATGCATCGGGCACGAGTACTCCCCGGCCTCTGCGGGAGCCGTCTCCTGCGCATCACCATGATGGTGGTCCTGTGCCCATGCGGCAGGGGCGCAGAGGCCAAGCGTGCCTGCGATCAATGCGAGTGCTGCGTTCCTTGTGAGTCTCATCATCATTTCTCCGTGGGAGGTTGAGTGTTCCGGCGGCGCGAAGGCCGTCGCAGTGGTTAGTGTTGTGATGGGGAGGAGGGGGTCTGCACCCCGACGCGTTTCGACATTCGTACTTGGTAAGAACCCTGCACAACCACGCGGTCCCCTTCCTTGATCAATGAACCGGTATCCGAAAGCACGAGCCGGTCGCTCAGGCGTTCCGAAATTTGAACGGGGACGGGGCTGAATTGCTCGCCGCCAGTCTTGATGTAAACGAGCTGCTGCCCGTCCACGTCGATGACAGCGGACTTTGGGACGGTGATGCCTGACACCTCTTCGCCCGTCTCGATGTATACACGTCCGAACATCCCAGCGAATAGCCGCCCGTCCGTATTCGGCACCGAAAAGAGGACATGCAGCGCGCGTGATGTGTCGTCGATGGAAGTGCCCAGCGAGACCATGCGCGCGGGGAAGCTCACGCCGGGAAATGCCTCGAGTGTCAGCATTGCGTGCTGTGCCGAGAGGACCGCTCCGATGTCATTTTCAAACACGTCTGCTTCGACCAAAAGTTCAGAGAGATCGACGATGTGAAAGAGTGGTTTCTCTCGCCCAACATTTTCGCCAATCGTCACGTGGGTCTGCGCAACCACTCCGTCGAGCGGTGCGCGGATGACACGTCGCTTCTGCTCCAAAATACCGTTCGTGGATGCGGCATCGAGCAAAGCGACCTGAGCCGCGAAGCCATCACGTTTCGCCTTCGAAACTTCCAACGTACTGCGCGCCGCGCTGATGTCCTGGTCGGTGACAATCCCTGTTCCTAACCCCGTCACGCGATCGAGCTCGCGTTGTGCCAGTGCGAGTTCAGCGTCCGCTTCGCGCAGCTCACTCGCAGCACGCGCACGGTCGGTTGCGATGATCACGAGGTCTGCGACGGGAATCGTTTCTTCGACGATGGCGATGACCTGACCTTTGACGACCAAGTCGCCCAGCCCGGGAACGGAGTATTCGTCAGACGCAATCAGTCGCCCGTCTTGCGGCGCCGTCACGACGGCTTCCCGCTCTGGGCGCAGCATCGTGCGGCCGAGCACGCGGAGGGTGCGCGGCACCGTTTCCCTGATCGCGCGAGTTGTCTCGATCTTCGCGAGGAACTGCGTCTCAACTGGGACATAGAACGGCGCGCTCGATTCGCCGGAGTTGGAGGTCACCAAACTTGCACCGGAGTGGTCTTCGCCATCATGCGCAAGTGAGCTCGATGCGATCAGCAGACTCGCGAGCATTGCGGACATCACGCGAATCGTTGAACCGGGTTTCATCACGCGGGCGCTCCCTTCCGCGCGGTCATGCGACCCGCAGCGAACGCGCCGATCGCGAGCAGCGTCCCGAAAGACAAGATGACTGCGAGCGGTGGCGGCGGATCGCCCGCATGCGCGTGGGAGTCCTCGGGTTCCTGCTCGATACTTGGGGCGCCGCCGCCGGCCGCGAATCCGCCGATCGCGATCAGATCTGAATCGTCGGGCGTGCTCACGTCGAATAGCCACGACATCGCTTTCCCAGACGACGGCGTCACACTCGCGGTGTACACTCCGAGCGGCCCGCCCTGCTTCGGCGAGAACGTGACCGGCGTGCTGATGTCGCCATCCGATAGACTCGCGCTGACTGTCGCATCACCGACAGGGCGATTCGTCTCAGTTGAAAGTACGTAGAGAGTGAGGGCTACCCGGTCGCCCTTCGCGAACGGCGAGTATTTCAGGACACCTCCGAACGAAGTGCCGCTCCCGCTCGCAGACAGCAACGCCGATCCGGCAGGCGCAACGACCGGCTGGGGCGTGCCGTGATCTTCGCCGTCATGCGCGAGCGCCGTGTTGGCGCTCGCGAGAAACGCTAGCGAGATAACGATGTGTTTGATGATCGAAAACTTCACGGGTGCGCCTGTCGGAAGCAGATTCCTGTACTCTATACTGGATACTCTACGATTCATACCCAGCGAGGTCTGTTCCAGCCCGGTGGCGTGACCTGACGTCGGCGCTCCATGCTCAAATTAAACGACTTACCGGCGTGTTGCCCCAGACACGACGACACTTCGATCCCATGTTGCTGTATTTCCATCGAGTGATTTGCTGGAAAGGAAGTGGTGCCGAATCAGGCCAGTGGCAGCTTGAGAACGAACCGGGACAGGGCACCGTTGGCAGCTGTGGCCAACGCGATGCTCCCGCCGTGGGAATCCAGAATCCGCTCGACGATGGACAGTCCGAGCCCAGTGCCTTGCTCCTTCGTCGAGAAAAACGGATCAAAGATTTTGCCTGTCAGTGCTGGGGGCACGCCGACGCCAGAATCCTCGACATGGACGAACAAGAATCCATCGCGCTTGGCGTCCGCTCGGATGTTGAACTCGCCGCCGCGCGGCATGGCTTCGGCGGAGTTAAGCAGCAGATTTAGGAACACCTGCCGCAGATGCGATTCGCAAAGCGCGACTGGTAGGTCGAGTTGTTCAGCTTCTACGAGTACGGTGATCCCCTTCGAGTTGAGATCACCCTCGGTGAGTTCGAGCACTTTCCGCGCGGCGACAAACACACTTGCACAATGCGGCTCGTCGCTGGGGCGCGTCTGTTCCGCGCGGGCGAACTGGAGGAACTCGGTCAGGATTTGGTCGAGCCTTGCCGTTTCCTCCAAGATGATTCCCGCGAAATCAGGCTCGTCGGGATCTCGCTGACGAGGCTCCGTATTCGTGCGCAGGATTTCTACCGAGGTCTTGATCGAAGCGAGCGGGTTCCTGATTTCGTGCGCCAATCCGGCTGTGAGTTGACCGAGCGCAGCTAGGCGATCTGTACGGCGAAGTTGTTCCTCGAGCGCGAACAATTCATCCGTCTTGGTTTTCAAATTCGCGAACGCGCGCTCCGCCTCCGCACGTGCCCGACTTTCCGCTTCGTTCGCTAGGCGGAGACGGTCCGAGAGCCAACCAGTCAGAGAACCGACGACGAGGTACATCACTACTTCCATGAAGCGATAGAAGCCGGAGTACGGCCCGTGCCAGCCGTGGACCGCGTGCGGAAAGTACGCGATTGCGATTAGAATGGCAGTGATCAGCCCGCCACGCGCGCCGAACCACAATCCCGCAAGGATCACAGGCAAATAGTAGAATCGTTGGTAAATGTCGTGCGCGGGACCATTGTGCGCATCGGTCACGTAGTGCGCCACCGTGGGCACGATTGAGAGCGCGGCGACGGTGAATATCTGGTGAGAGCGCTTCACTTGTTCTCCTCGCCCCGACCCTCACCGTAGGCGTGCAGGACCCCGATTTTCTGCAACCTATAGATGAACGCCTGACGAGGCAGGCCGAGGAGCTTCGCCCCTTTCGTTTGGTTGTGTCCGCTCTGCTCCCACGCCGCGATCAACAAGCGGCGCTCGACATCGTCAAAGCAGATGCCCCCCTCTGGGAGCACGATGTGGTCGCCGTTCCCGATCTCGCCGAGACTACCCATCGGCGCGGCAACTGAGAGCGCACCCAAGTCGTCCGATTCCAGACGACGCAGCCCCGGTCGGAGCGCGCACGCTCGCAGGAGTAGGTTCTCCAACTCCCGCACGTTTCCCGGCCAAGGATGTGCGCGGAGTCGAGCCAGCGCCGCGTCGGAAATCTCAGCACCCGGCGCGCCGTGACGTGCGAGGATTGTCTTCGCAAGCAGCTCGATATCTTCAATGCGATCCCGCAAGGACGGCATCGGCACGGGGACCACCGCGAGACGGTAGAAGAGGTCTCGGCGAAACGTACCCGCCTCAACCATGTCTTCGAGCGGCTGGTTCGTCGCCGCAACGACTCGGACGCTGACGCGCCGGATTTGATTCTCGCCGACCCGCTCGATTTCGCCTTCTTGCAGCGCGCGCAGGAGCTTCGCTTGCAGACGCAGCGGCATGTCCCCGATCTCATCCAGAAAGAGGGTTCCATGATCCGCGGCTTCGAACTTGCCGATGCGATCATCATGGGCCCCGGTGAAGGAACCCTTCTTATGGCCGAAGAGTTCCGACTCGAGCAACTCGGCCGGGATCGCGGCACAGTTCAACACGACGAATCGTCCGGAAGTTCCTCGCGGACCATCCTCGTGCAACGCACGCGCGGCCAACTCCTTGCCGACTCCGGACTCTCCGCGCAGAAGCACCGTCGCGGGCGATTCCGCGAGGCGCGAGAGCATGTCCCTGAGTCCCTGAATCGGCGCAGTTGCCCCGACCAGCCGATCCACCGCACGCCCCCCGCGCACTCGTTCACGCAGAACTCGGTTCTCCGCGCGGAGCTGCTGGCGCTCGACCGCGCGCGACACGGCAAGCCGAAGCGCGTCCTGATTCACGGGCTTTGTCACGAAATCAAACGCCCCGGCTTTCATCGCCTCGACCGCGCTTTCGATGCTGCCGAACGCCGTCACAACGATCACGGGCGTTTCGTCTCGAATCGCCGCCTTCTCCGCGAGAAACGCCATCCCGTCCATCACCGGCATCTTCATGTCGCAGAGCACGACGTCCGGCTTCTCGGACGCGAGTTTCTCCAACCCCTCCGCCCCATTCTGGGCAGACACAACGGCATACCCCGCCTGCTTCAGGGCGTAGGTTACGACCTGGCGGAAATTCTTGTCGTCTTCGATGAGGAGGATCGATGTCTGGGCCAAGCGGTAGTAGCCCTTCTCAGAATGGCGCTCAAGCCAGCAGATTCAGGGCCACTCGGGCACTTGCCTCTAGTTTTGTCTGGCACCCAGAAATACTCGCCGATTCTCGCAATCCAGCTGTCCGGGAACGCATTCGACAAAGGGCGGCCCGACGCCGTATGCTGGATTTGCAGCATTCAAGCGCTGGATGTCCAGCATCAACCGTGAACACAGCGAACTCGCTTGAACATCAGATCTTTCGGGGGACTAGCCGTGGCCTGGTGGAGGAAAATTGGGCGTCTCCCGCTTGACCCGACCACACGCATTTTGGCGTCTCTTTGCACGCGTTTCGATACGCCAATTCAAACGGGTGTTTGCCCCCAGAGCGCGATCATCTGGCCCGGCCTGAGAGCATGCGGCCACTTCCGGCATTTTGTGGAGAAACCAGCGTAAACAGACTTCTGGGATTCAATCTTCTGTTCCACGGCCCAACGGTGCGGTTTGAGGTTTAGTCTCGTCCCGGGATGGCGCTTGGCGTTTCTTCTTCACCCCTGTGGTCCTGCAGAGCAGACTGCACGGCACCAGCGAGTCGGTAGTTTGCGGCCTCGTTCGGGAAGGGGCCGACCTTCTTTGTCCGCTGCTTGATCTCTTTCATCAGCCGCTCGATCATGTTCGTCGAGTTCGGTCGTCTAGCCAACTCGCGGAGCAGTTCCAACAAGGTCAGGGTCGCTTCCACGTCCTCGCGCAGGGCTGAGGACATCTTGCGCGCTCGTCGTTCCCACCTCACAGCAACTTCTTTCTCGACACGCAGGCACTGCGCAGTACCCGTCCTCCCAACCCCATGTCTATCCCTTGGTCTTGCCGGTTTGTTTCCGCAGGTCGAGTTTTGTGGTCCTGATCAGGCAGTTCGCAGCGTCGGTTGCCAGCGGTCGGGCAAGAGTTGGTCGAGTTGGTCGACGGGGTGTTGTGCGATGCGGGCGAGGATGTCGCTGACATACTTGAACGTGTTGTGGCCGGAGCGGCGGCAGGATTCGAGCAGCGTGAAGAACGTCGCGGCGGCGTGGCCTCCGCGGGGGCTGCCGGCGAAGAGCCAGTTTTTCCTGCCGACGGCGATCGGGCGGATCGAGCGTTCGATGGCGTTGTTGTCGATCGGCATCGAGCCTTCATCGATGTATCGCGCGGGGCACGGCCAGCGGTCGAGCGTGAAGGCGATCGCCTTTCCGAGCGGTGATTTCGGCACGGAGTCCGAGTGCGCGCCGCGCGACGCCTGGATCTTCGAGAGTTGCAGAACGCTTTTCCTACGGCGAAGATCGCCGCGCTCTTCGTGCGAGAGATGTTCGCCTTCACGTTCGATCGCATAGAGCGCGCCCATGAGGTCATGGCTTCCTGCGCAGTCTTGTCGCCCGCGTCCGCAGCCTCCATGAATTTGCGTCGCGCGTGTGCCCAGCAGCCGAACAACTCGATGCGCGGATGCTTGCGCGCGAGCTTGTCATACGCCGCGTATGCGTCCGTCAGCAGCGCGCCCTCGAAGCTCTTGAACTCGTCGATCAGGCCGCCGGCACCGCGCGATTCGCTGAACCGGAACACAGTGTACGGTGCGACCTCGAGCCCGCACGAGACCCACAGCCAGCAGCGTTTCGTACGCCCCGGCGATTGCATCTGAAGCGGTGTTACGTCCGCGCATGCGCGACCCGATTCGAGGATGCGGCGTTGCATCAACTTCACGAGCGTATCGAGCAACTCGCCGATCAAAAGCGCGAACGTCTGAGCAGACACCACGCGCCGCCACCCGCAGGCGGAAACGAAAAACGCCCGCGCTCGAGACGCTTGTACCACACCGCGAATCCGTTGCGATCCCACGCGAGAACCTTGATCCGATCGCTCCGCCGATTGCGGAAAACGAAGAGGTTTCCGCTGAGCGGACCCTCGCCGGAACACTTGCGGGTGATCGCCGCCAGGCCATCGATCGAGCGCCGCATATCCGCAGGCTGCGCCGCCACGAAAATCCGCACCTCGGCAGAAAGCGTCAGCACGCGCCGAGCAGATGCAGCACCATCGCAAGCTCGAGCTCGCCCGCGCCAACGCCGAGCCGCACCACCGAACCCGACACGAGCACGATCTCGACACTGCACGCGAGCGGTGCGGGCGCCCGCGACGACGCGGCCCTGCTTCGCTCGACGACGAGCTCTGCAAACCCCACGCTTCGATCCGCTCGCCGCCGCGCGACCCGACGCCTCGGCCCGACCTCCGCCGCGACGCCGAGCTTCCTTCGAAAGAAATACCAACTCCCGACCGACACCGCATGCCGGGCACACACCCGAGCCATCGACCCACCACCCGCCGTATGCTCCGCAAACACCGCCCGGTACAGGTTCAAGACATGGGTAACACTTCAGGTTCAGGACATGGGTAACGGTCTGCCACCCTTGTCGCCATCCTCGTTCGGAGTGATGGCATGCCCTGGAAAGCGATACGTCCTATGGACCAGAGAGCCGAGTTTGTGTTGAAGGCAGAGCAGCGCGGGGTTCCTTTCCGGCAGCTTTGCTAGGAGTTTGGAGTGAGCCCGAAGACGGGTTACAAGTGGGTCGAGCGGTTCCGCGAGGGGGGTGTTGCGGCGCTGCACGATGTCTCGACGAAGCCGCGATCGAGCCCTGCCGGACTCCCCGAGGATGTCGTGTGCCGCATCGTCGAACTGAAGACGGCACATCCGCACTGGGGGCCGCGGAAGATACGCGTGCTCTATGAGCGCAAGCACCCCAGAGAGGACGTCCCGAGCGACAGCTCGTTCAAGCGCGTGCTTGAGAAGGCCGGCCTCGTGGACAAGCGAACGGTGCGACGTCCTTCCTCGGAGGCGGGGCGCATTCAGTTGCGTCGCCAGGCGCAGTCGCCGAACGAGGTCTGGACGGTCGACTTCAAGGGTTGGTGGCACGCCGCAGACTTGCGCAGGTGTGAGCCGCTGACGATCCGCGATGCGCACAGCCGGTTCCTGCTCTGCGTGGATCCGCTTGAGAGTTCGCGCACGGAAGCGGTGCGTGCGCGCTTTGAAAAGGTCTTTGAGATGTACGGCCTGCCCGAGACGATCCGAAGCGACAATGGCAGCCCTTTTGCGGCCTCAAACAGCGTTCTTGGGCTGAGCAAGCTCTCCGTGTGGTGGCTGTCCGTGGGCATCTCGCTCGACCGCATCGACCCCGGCCGGCCCGACCAGAGCGGCTCGCACGAGAGGATGCACCGCGACATCAGCCTTGAGGTGCAGGGCAGGGCCCGCGGCGACCTCGCATCGCAGCGCGCAGCACTCTCCGTGTGGCGCGAGAGCTACAACCAAGAGCGCCCGCATGAGGCGCTCGGCTACCGCACCCCTGCCGAACTCTACAAGCCCTCCGCGAGACGGTTCGAGGGCACGCCGCAACGACTCGCTTATCCAGAAGGACATGTCGAACGCATGGTGCTACGCAGCGGCGATATCAAACTTGGCAAGGCGCAGATCTTCATTTCCACAGCACTTCGAGGCTGGAATGTCGGCCTGTGCGAGGAGAAGGACGGCCTCGTCGGCGTCTGGTTCGGAGCACTGAGGCTGGGTGCAATCGACCGCCGCACGGACGCGTTCGTTGGAGCTGGACCGGCTGTGGAAATGCCGCCCTGATGGACAGCCCGTGGGAACGATAAAGCCGTTCCCACCGCCTGCCCACAGGGCTTGGAGAACTGGGCAAAAAGCCGCCCAGTTCTCCACAGTTCCACAGCCTCTACGATGATGGGAAGAAATGAACGACGAACCGAAAAACCGTTACCCCAAACGCGACCGAGTATTACCTATGTCCTGAGCCCAAAGTGTTACCTATATCCTGACCACACATCGAGGCGCCCCTTCCACCGGCCCACCATCCGTAATCCCTCCTCCTGATTCGAGTCCGGTTTCGGGGTTCAACCATTACTCCTCAAACTCCCTTTCGGTGGGCTTCAAGAGCGGCAAAACGGATTGTGGAACACGCCGGGAGGCTATCATCGTGGATTCTGCCAAACGGAATCTGAGCGCATGCGTGTTGCGGTCGAATCCGCGTGCTACGAGAGTGCCGGTGCAGAAATTCAAGTAGGGAGCCCAACCGAGTGGATGTTGTTCAGAGAGTCGCACCAGCCGACGGGCGTGCGTCGCTACCGAGCGCGGCGCGCCGGGATCTGTTTCGGTTTCTGGTTGCCGAAGAACCGGAGGGGTATTGGACGGTCTTGGATTGGCTCTCCTGGCGACGGAGGATGGGCGAACTGGAGGTCGATTTCGACGAGCTCCGCTCTGCCGTTCCAACGGGACGCGACCTCTCAGACGTACTGAGGCAACTGGAGAAATGGGGGAATCTGAGCACGCGCATCGAGCCTCGGAAGATCCGCACCCTCGAGGACCGGCGCGTGGAGCGGTACCGTGTGATGCTGGCGGACGAAACGGCGGAAATCTTGGAGTACATCGCTCAGGAATCCAGCAGTGCCGCTCTGGCCGACGCGGAGCTGGCGGAGGACCGGCTTCGGACTCTGGAGGCCGGCATGGGTGGATTGCTTGAGCTGCTCCGCTCACCTGCGTTCGATGAGCGTCAACAGCTCGAAGCCGCAGCTTCTGCGGTTCGGCAATTGAAGCGGGAGGTCATGCAGGCGGACAAGGATCTGCTGCTCTTTGCGCAGGCGATCCGGAAGCAGTCGCGCGCGGGGCGTCCGTCGGGAGGCGACGTGGCGCAGATTGTGGGTCGCCTTCAGCGTTATATCGCCCGCTATTTGGACTCGCTCATGGAAGTGCGCCTGCGGTGCGAGGCGCATTTGACCGACTTGTGCGGCGAGCCCCTTGCCGCACAGCGCGACGCATTGCAGGCGTTTCTGGTCGGAGTCGCGGAGGAATCGCTGCACCTCACGGGGAGGCGAGGAAGGAGTCCCGTGGTGGAAGAAACGCTGATGGCCTTGGCCCGATTCTTTGAGCCGTTAGGGGAGCTTGAGCGTCGCTGCAATGAAATCTATTCGGCCGCGGGTGAACTGGTGAGGAGCCTGAAGCGCCATCTTGACGAATTGCTGACTCGGTCACAGCGTCGGGCACTCCTACGATCTGCAACTGAACGATTACTCATCCCGCAAGGGCCAGACGAGGTGCCCGTTGATCGCTTCTTCGATGAGTTGTGGCTGTCGGTACGCCCACATGCGCTTGAGGGTTCGGCGACGTCGTCGGACCGTGAAGAGGTTGTGTTGCCGGGTCCGACTTCGCGGCATGGAGCCCGGGAGGTGGTCGCGTTCGTGCAGCGAGGCAAGCGACCTACAGGGATCTCGCGATCCCTTGCCGAACGCGAGCTGAATGAACTGAACGCCTTCGTGCAAAGGGCGATTCTGCGGGGCGCATGTCAGGCGCCGTTGGATGGCGGTCACTACGCGCAATCGGAGGATGTGCACCTGCTCTTCAAGGCCCTTCGTGCGGGGCGCGACCGGCGCAACCCGATGGTGCGTCGGTTGCTTCGTTACAAGGTCGAGCTTGGGGAGGCTTCGACGACACCTTCCGTTGAATTGCCGATCCTCGGGGGGGTACTCACGGTCCCTCCCCTGCTGTTCATTTGGGAGGATGGCCATGACGCTTGAGCCTGAATCTGGGATTTCTCCTGCGGGGGAATTGCACCGCCAGCTTTTCGGCAAGGTCGGCGTGGATCAGGCACGCCGCGTTCTGGGGGCGCTGCTCGAGGCGCCATTCCTGTACAGGTCCGACGATCCCGATCTCTTCGGGGTTCTCTCCCGAAATCGCAGTGCGTTCGCGGATTTCTTTGCGACCTGTTTTGGATGGGAACTATTTGTCGACGCGCGAATGGCACGCGTCATCCGCACCTCGACGGCCAACCGCGCGCTTTCGTCCCGCGAGCGCCATCTCTTCCAGGTCAATGGTCGCGACGAGCAGGTGATCTTCGTGCTGCTGCTGGAGTTTCAAGAAGCCGAAGCCGATCGCCAATTGATCGACTGGTCGGAGCAGGACACGTTGCGCTTCGTCGTCGCAGACTTTGTCGAGTTCGCGTTCAAGCGTTTCAGGGATGCCGTGACTCTCGACGGTCGCATGGAATCGCGCCTGCTGAACGCGGCGAAGGATTTGTTCCGAAAGTTGGATGAGTATCGCCTCTTGCGGCGCGTCGAGGGCGCGCGGGGTGAGGACGACTTCTCGGGGGAAGGCCGCGAGCGCGCCGTGTACGAATGCCTGCCCGGATTGCGATGCTATCGAGCCGAGGCAGTGGAGACATCCGGCCTTCTGCGTGTCTATCCGCCCAACGACGAGTCCGGCTCCGGGGAGGCCGCCCCGTGAAGCGTATGCGGCTCGCCGCGATTCGGCTCGTCGGCTTCCACAATTTCCAGGACGTCTTCCTTCGCTTGAAGGGTGACGTTTTCCTGATAGGCGCGAACGAGTCCGGGAAGACCACGGTGCTCGATGCGATCCAACTCGTGCTTTCGGCGGAACGGAACTTTGTCTGGAATGCCGGTGCGAATCCGGTGGGGAGGCGTGACGAAGGACGCAGCCTGAAGGGCATCGTGCTTCGCAGCGATCTTTCGGGGAATCCGCGCATGGAGTGTGGCATCGCCTGGGCGGGCCTGGAGTTCCGCCCGGTTGGAGAGGACTCGGGACAGCCGATGACCCTGCTCTTCGGAGCTTCGGTTAAAACGCCGGATTCGTCCCCTCTGCGTTTTGGGGCGCAGCTCAAGAACGCCTTGGAGGACCTCGCGCTGACTGAGCGGGACGACCAAGATGGTCTTCGCGTTCTTCGCCGCGATGAAGTGGCGTCCCGCCACGGGGTGGAGATCAGCGGCCGCAGTGGGGACTACATTGGCGACCTTGAGGCGCTGTTCGGCGGTCCGGACCATTTTGCCCGTGTGACCACGCTGTGGCAACTCGCCAAGTCCTACAAGGAGCTGGCCGTCAAGACGCGCAAGCTCTCCGATCTCTTCGTCGAGTTCCTTCAGCCGCCAGATCCCGAGGCGTTTCAACAGGTCCGCAAAGGGCTCCACGATGCGCGCGATATCGAGGTGAAGCTCGATCAACTCCGCGTAGGACGGGATCATCTGCGGGGGCTCGCCGACCAACTCACTAAGCTAAATGCAGAGCGCGAGAGCGTCCTGCGGTTTGAGTACATGCACGTGCGCCAGGAACTCCGGAGTACCGAAAAGCAAATCGAGCATCGCCAGCTTGAAATCGGAGGTGAAGAGGAGCAGCTGAAGGGGTGCGCTCAACAGCGGGCCCTTCTCGAACTGGAGAAGCGGGACGCGGTGTCCGAGCTTGAGGTGCTCCGCAGTTCCGAGGCCATGGGGTTGATCGAGCGACTTCGCCTGGCGGAGTCTGCTGCACGACAGCAGGAGCGGCAGTACAACGGGCAACAGCTGCGGACGGCGCAGCAACGTGAGCTCACTGGGACTATCGCGCAGGAACTCGACGGGCTGGAAGAGGCACTGATCAGGCAGACGGCCGATCTTCGGGCGAACCTCAGAAGCCTCGCCCCCCACTTCTCCGGCAAAAGCGAAGCGGCAGGACTGCTGCTGTCACTTCTTGCTCGTCTCGGCGAGCAACCGATCCCCGGTTCGATGGAAAGTGTGCTCGACGCAGGGGAACAATTCGGCGGCGAGATGCGGGAACTCGACGATCACCTTGCGGAGGAGCAGCGAGTGCGTCGGCAGGAATTTGCCGAGGTGGAAACGAACGTCGCAGCACTGGCTTGGCAGCGCGATCAGTTGCGCCAACATGATGAAGTGCTTCCGCCAGTTGAGGGTTATGGGGCCCTGCTCGGGCGATTGAAGGAGGAGGGGCTCAGTGTCTCGCCCCTCTACCGATTGCTGGAGCCCGCCGTCGGCGTCGATGACAGCCGGTTGGCAAACGTGGAGGAGTTCCTGGGGATCGAATTCCTGGCTACCCTCGTGGCAATTCCGGATCACGTCGCGCGCGTCCGGGAAATGGCCGATCTGATTTGCCCTGGCGTTCGCGTACTCGATGCCTTGGTGGCCGGTGGCCGTTCCATGCCTGTCTGTCTCTGCGCAGCGGACGACCGCGTTGCAGCACATACGGCGGCTCTGTGGCATGACCTCTCAGTTTCGCAACAGGGGAAACGTGAAGGGAGCATGGGGTTGGCCATCACCGAAGGCGGCGGAGCTTTCCGCGAAGGTGCGCGGAGCCAGCTCACCAATGCTGCAGCCAGCTTTATTGGCGACGCGGCTCGCGCTCGGCGTCGGCAACAGGAAAGCGCTCGCCTTGAGGCGGAACTCGCGGCGTGCTCCGCTCGGCGCGACGAGATCGTCCGCGAGCAGAATCGCATCGGCCCGCTGCGGACGGCCTGCGCTAACGCGCAGAAGCTGGTGTCTGGCATTCGCTCCCTCAGCGCGGAGGTGGATAAGCGCCTGGAGAAGCGGCGCCTGCTGGAGCAACAGCAGGAGAGCTTGCGGCAGGAGGAGCACGGTCTCGGTGAATACTTGGCGCTTCGTGAGAGCGCTGCCGCCGATGAACGGCTTCTGCGCGAGCAGGTTGGAAGCAGCGATGCCGCCCGCGCAGAGGCGCGGATCAAGGCCCTCCAACAGGAAATCGCGCTCCACGACAAGGAACTAGCGGAAGTCCATTCGAAAGATGCGGTGTCCAAAGATCGAATCGGTCAGGCGCGGGCTGCCCTCTCGGTACTGGAGTACCAGCGGTCATACCGAGCCTTGGCACATGCGCATGCTCGCGAAGCATTGTTCGCCGCTCTGGAACCCGCGCCCTCCGACCTCGACGACTATGTTGATCGCACGAAACAGGGCCAGCGCGGCGATCTCTCCACCTTGCCAACCCGCCTCCGCGACGCGCAGGAGCACGTCGCGCGCCTCGATACACTGCTCCGCGGCTCCGACGGCATTGGTCGCCCGGAACTCGCAGCGGCATACCGCTTCCGGATCGAGGACGGTCCCCGCACGGGTGTGCTCACCCATGATGGCAAGTCGCTGTCCGGAGTGCTTGAAGATCGGGAACGGGACGTTACCGAATGGTCGGATCGGCGAACACAGCGGCTTCGCGAGGTCTTCGAGTCACTGCTTGAGAAGGAGCTTGTCGGCAGGCTTGTCGCGGATCGGCGTTGCCTCAGGGAGCGGCTCGACCGACTCAATCGGCGGCTCGAGACGGTGACATTTGGGGGAAACCGTTACAGGATTCGGCAGAGTGTGAAGCCCGAATCGAAATGGTTGGAGGAAAACCTCCGCGAGCAGGGCCTCCTTGCCGAATCGGCGCGTCGAAACCTACGCGAGAGCATCGAAAACCGCCCCGAACTACTGGGAGGAGCTGAGGATGCGGTACCCGAGGCACTCGACTATCGCCACTGGTACGACTTCGACTTCAGCGTGATCCGCTCCGGTCAGCACGAGGCGCATTCCGCCGATTTGTCACGGGGTTCTGGCGGGGCGCAGGCGAGCTACAACTACCTTCTGCTTTTCTGCCTGGCCGCAAATTTCTTCGATGAATGCAAATCGCCCATCCGCCTGCTGGCAATGGATGAAGCCTTTCACAACCTTGACGATGATCGGAGGCAGCGCCTCCTTCTGGCCGCGAAGGAATTGGACCTCGACCTCGTCGTGGCCACCCCCAATGTCGATGGCACTGTGCTCGGCACGCAGTACGACAGCACGACGGTGTTGGTGGAAAAGGACGAGGCGGACAACGTGACCTTGATCCCGTTGGTGATCGCCCGTGAGGAAAGCGACCTGTTCGCAGAGCCGCGGGCGGAGCCAATCATCCGAAGCGAGCCCGCCCCGTGACCGAACCGGACGACCTCGCACGATTACTGAAGAACTGGCTCGAGCAGATACCCCACGCGAGCGCCGCCGCGGAGGACCTGATTAAGCGTGCTGGCGCGAAGGGGGCGCTTCCGCAGGCAATCACGCTGGCCGCCGACGATCCGTGCGCGGAGGCGCTACGCCAACTTCTGCCCGAAGCACGCTACACCGCACGGCGCGATGATGGACGCAGAATCGCATTCCGGCTTCCCGCGTTCGAAGCCGACCAAGGGCTGCCTGCCGGTTCCATCATCCAGACGATGGCCGAACTGATTGGACATCCCTTGGAGAACCGGCGTCAGGAGCGCGAGGCGCGCAGGGCATCTCTTGAGCGCTTACTAAGCCCCCAACTCTCAGCTTCGGGTCTGCCGGGAAAGGTCGCCCGCAGCGAACTGGATGAGGTCCACGCCGGTCGCGGGCGCCTTTGGAATCTCGCCGCCGCCGCCACTCAGGATTCGGTGGAGCGCGAGACGGATCGCTACTGGCGGCTTCTGGCAAGACTCGAAGAAATGCGCTCCGGAACGGAAGTTGTTCGCGCGGTTCACCTGGGTCGGCACATCGCCGGAGACACGCATTGGCTGCGCCCCGGAACCCGCCCCTGGAGATGGGCAGCAGAGGATCTCACCGCGCACCTCTCCGATCTACCGAAGGAAACAGAGGCTCTGCGGGGTGCCGAGTGGTGCAATCAGGTGCTCCAGCTATGCGGCGTCGCCGAATCGCTGACGTCGGTCCGGGTCCTCGTATTCGGCAGCGCGAGCCTCCACGGACCGGAGATTGTCTGGGGCTGGCCAATGGAGGCTGCCCGTCAGGGAATGCCTGTCTGGCTGAGCATTGCCCAGTTGAAATGCGCCTCCCTGTGCGCGGGCCAGTCCATCGCCCGCGTTACCACCGTCGAAAACGAGACTTCCTTTTGGGACCTGCTCGAAAGGGAAGGTCCGGGGGGAGGGAACCTCCTTGTCTATACGGAAGGGCAAGCCAACAGGGCTGTTGTGCTCGCCCTCACCCAACTCGCGGCGCCGCGACCCGAACTCCCATTCTATCACCAGGGCGATCTGGACCTCCCCGGCGTCCGCATTCTTCACTCCCTTCGAGAGCGCACGGCCCTTCCAATTCAGCCTGAATGCATGGATGCCGCTACCTATCACGCGCACGTGGCTGACGGGATCGAACTTGGCGCGGTAGAGTTAGCCGACCTCGAGCGCGAACTTCGACTCGCGCGACTTCCACTCCTCGACCTGCTCGCAGAGCTTCATCGTTGCAAACGTCGAATCGAGCAGGAATTCGTAACTGGCACTTGAATCTGCCGGTTCCGTTTCGACGCACCAATCGCCCTCTTATCAAGTATGCGCTGTGAGTTCACTTGCCGACCTCCGCCACACCCCCCGCTGCTCCTCCCATCCCGCCATCGCCGCGATTTTCCTCACCCGCTTTTCCGACGGCGCGCTGCGTTTCCCCTTCACGCGGGGCCAGGTCAGGATTTGTTCCTGGATGCTCTCGCTGGGCGGCCTCCAAGAGGCGTTCGTCCTGAACCGAAGCCAGCTCAACGGCCACGATCCGCTGACGGGGCGGGAGCGGGCGCCCGTGCTGATGATCGCTTCTCAGACGGTGTTCGACCGGAACCGTTGGCGGGTGAAGTGGACACGCAATCTCAGTTCGCCTCCTTGAGTTGAACTGGGGTGCAACCCTCGTCTATAATCTGGCCGTTTGACTTTTCACAACTGAGCGACCTCTTGTCTGATTCGCAGCACTTCAGGCGCCGCTAGTCCGGCAGTTCGTGGCAAGAATTGGCCATTCAGATTCACCGCGAATCGAGAAGGGGTTGTGGCACCTCGCTGACCATTCACGGTACGATTCGTGGCGTAACTGATAATGCAGGCGGCACGAGCGCGGGTCACTGAGACGTACAACATTCTCGCAGCTTCCAGAACCAGACCAGGGTAGGGACGCCTCCACTGGCCAGGAAGGATTTCCTCCTCAAGACCCGGGATGAATACGATCTTTCCTGAGAGCCCCTTGGCTCCGTGCATGGTCATCGCCCTGACCCTCGGGGGGAGGACCCCGTTAGGTGGTATCGGTAGATTCTGGCGGGTGAGTACGGCACGAAGCAGAGCTTCCTGTTGTTCGTCCGTGTCTGCCTGCAGGTGGTCGCGTACCTCCTCAAGGGATATGCCTGGAGGCAGTTGAGCGGCGTACGCGCTCCAAGCTTGCGCCTCACTGGTTCCCAGCGCTTGGGCCACAATCACCTCGATCTCCGGGGCTCTTAGCCCCAGCAGATCGGTCGCTGACCATTGTTGCATCTGCGAGCAAATCGCCCGCGCTGCGGTCAGTGCTGCTAACGGCCGACCACGCAAGAAACCTGCGGGAAGCGGCTGGTAGAACACCGAGCGGTAGTTGAGATTATTCGCGATGACCGAAGCGGTCACCGAGTCGCAACTCCCGATGCCGACGCCATGCCGAAGACCTAGAAGCGCGCGATGTGCAACATAATCGTCGGCATTGCCAACAATTCTCAAGACCGCCAATGCAAGTCGCCCACCCTTCGAATCCACGAAGCTCTCTTCGCGGGGAGATTCAAAGTCGACCGCAACGCGCTGAAACTCCCGGACAAGGCCGGGCAGGAGGACGTTCTTGTTGCTCACCAGAATGAGGAGATCGCGAGGCGCAAGCCCTGCGGCGATGAGATCACGGCACGACTCCGCGATGGCTCGCGCCTCTGTCGTTTCACTATTGAAGCGCCACCGGTGAACCGCTCCCGAGAGCGGAGGGGAAGCGGACCCATAGAGGGAAGCATGATGCTTTGCGATCCGTTGCGGTTGAGGGTTGGCGGCGATGAGGGCGACCGCTGCATCCAGGACCGCCGGGGCACACCGGAAGCAGGCCGAAAGCGTGTGCTGGCCGCATGCAGGGTACTTTGTAACGAACGTCTGTATCCCAGCGGGGGACGCGAATCGGAAGGAGTAGATGCTCTGATCGTCATCTCCGCAGACGAAGACGTGCGCACCTTGAGTGACAAAAAGGTCGACGAACTGCAGATCCATCGGATTCAGGTCTTGGTATTCGTCTACCACTAGGTGTTCGAGGTGCAACAACTGCACAGCGTCCAGGACTCCCGCAGACATCCGGTCGACGCAGTGCCGGACAAGCTCTCCCGGCAAAACGCATGAATAGGACTGAGTTCTTGGCCCGTGGAACGAATTGAATTGCTGGCGTTCGTGAGCGGAGATGGGCGGGGCGGGCGGTATGTAGTTCGGTGGACCCCATTGGCCCGTGCTCCAAAGCGCCTCGTGTTCGCGGCGTATCGCCTCGCGTCTCCTTTTCCCGGCGCCGGAGGCATTGCCGAACTCTTCATCGAAAATGTTCTCGAGCTCCCAGCTATCGAGCACGAGAGGATCGGCAGGATAGGCGGCGAGCATCCCGGCCGCCCTCAAGACCCGCAGGGCCAGCGAGTGCAGAGTCGTGACACGGACTTGGCCCGCGGAGGGACACCCGCGCTGCGTACAGTAGCCGTGAATTCGCTGTCGCAGGTCCAAGGCCGAGGCGCGCGTGAACGACACCGCACAAATTGCAGTCGGGAGGATGCCCCTGTCCTGAATGAGCCAGCGGACCCGTTCCTCGATCGTCGCGGACTTGCCAGTTCCCGGCCCCGCTACAACGCGAACATGCGGGGAGACATCTTGTCCCGCCGCATGTTGCACTCTTTGGGCGCTCTGGGCTTGTGCTGGTGTGATGGGCAAAGGGGCTCTCCCGAGAGCATTGGGATTCGGATGACTGCCGCCCTCTCTGAGAGCGCAAGACCGTGCAGTCGGAGGTCGATGAAATCCTCACGAAGTGGAAGGCGGCGATCAATGCAAACTCTCTGGCGCGAGGTAACGCGGGCGCGTTGGGCACTCCTTTACCGCCCCTTTCTTTCCGACAGCCCGTCTCGGCGACACATTTCCTTCGTTTCCGGTAAGTATCTGGGAGAGGGACGCGGCCCGCCTGTCGGCGGACAGCCCCCCGATCACCCGGAGGTTGCCGCATGGCGCAGGGAGTCATCACGCGGGCGGGGCGCATCCTGACGGCGCGGCTGCTGCTCGGCGAGCGCATCGAGGGGCTGTCCCACTGCGCGCTCGGCGACGGCGACGCATCCTTCACCGACCCGCTGCACCCGCCCGCCCCGGATGTGAACCAGACCGCGCTGCGGCACGAGCGGGTCCGCAAACGCGACTACAAGCGCAGCTTCCTGATCGAGAAGCCCGAGGGTGGCCTCCTCGTCGGCGGCGTTCGGTACCCCGACGCACCGGCGCCAGGGAGGTCGCCCCATGATGACGAAGAGGCACACCGACAGCGAGAACACGAAGCCGATTCTGAGGCAATTCGTGTACGGCACGTTGAAGCGCGACGGTTGGAATCACGACCGCCACATAAGCGGCTTCGTGTCGGTCGAGGGAACCTCGGTGCGCGGTCGTCTGCGCTGGCTCAGCGCAGGAATCCCCACGCTCGCAATTCCGCCCGAGGACCTCCTGGCCGTCGGGACGACCGACTTCGTGGCGGACATGAGGCTCGCAGAGCGGTTGTCTCGCGAGCTGGCTGGGATGCCGCGCCCGAAAGTAGCCGAGAACTGGGACGAATTCTCCGGCGAGCTGTTCACCTTCGACGATCCCGAAACCAGGCTCCCGCCGCTGGACCGGCTAGAGGGTTTCCGACCGGGAGAGCGAAGCCTGTACTCCCGCGTTCTCGTCGCCCATCCCAGCGGCCCCGTGTGGCTCTACACGACGCCGCTGATCATGGTGCCATCCGACCCTTGCGGCCACTACGAGTAGGCAGCTCCCACCCGTTGCTGCGCAATCGGTGGGGGTTTACATCGCCCGGGTACTCGGAACCCGGGAAGGGAGCCCCGATTTACCCGACAAAACCGGACCTTCCCCGTGACAGATCAGTTGCCCCTTCCCTCCGGTCCCGGGAGCCTACCTCAACTCAGTACAGGTTTCTGCGGGGTATCAGTCCGTGCCGATCATTTCTGTGCCCGCCCCCGGCCAATTGGTGGAGGTTCGCGGCAGACATTACGTCATACAGGACGTCGAAGTACCGACCCTCGACCCCGATCCGCTCAGGCCTCTGAGCGAGTCGCAGGGCCAGCATCTGCTGACGCTCTCCTCCATCGAGGAGGATGCTCTCGGCGAGCAGATCGAAGTGATCTGGGAGTTGGAACCGGGGGCGCGTTCGTATGACCGGCTGCGGCTCCCTTCCCCCTCCGGGTTCGATTCGCCCGCGCGCCTTGACGCTTTCGTCCACGCCGTCCGCTGGGGTGCGGTCTCCTCAGCGGACATCCGAGCGCTTCAGTCACCCTTCCGTGCTGGGATCACAATCGAGGACTACCAACTCGATCCCGTCGTCCGCTCCCTCCAGATGCCGCGCGTCAACTTGCTGATCGCAGACGCAGTCGGTCTCGGCAAGACCATCGAGGCGGGTCTTGTCGTTCAGGAGCTGATTCTTCGCCACCGCGCGAGAACGATCCTCGTAGTGTGTCCCGCGTCGCTTCAGGTGCAGTGGCGGGACCAGATGCGAGACAAGTTCGGGTTGGAGTTCCGGATTATCGATTCGGAGGCGATGCGCCAGCTTCGCCGGGACCGGGGGCTGCATGTGAACCCCTGGCACCACTTTCCCCGGCTGATCACCTCCATCGACTATCTGAAGCGGGAACGTCCGCTACGGCTCTTCCGCGAACTCCTGCCCGCCGACGGCCAGCCAAAGTTTCCGCGCGCATTCGACCTCTTGATCGTCGACGAAGCGCACAACGTCGCGCCATCAGGTTCGGGCCAGTATGCGACAGACTCGCAGAGGACCACGGCTATCCGGGCACTCGTACCTCACTTCGAGCATCACCTGTTTCTGACAGCCACACCGCACAACGGAAAGAAGGAGTCCTTCACCGCGCTCCTGGAACTGATCGACGACCAGCGCTACGCACGGGGCATTCCTCCGAATCAAGAGATGCTGCACAAGGTCACGATGGTCCGCCGCTTGAAGGACGAGCTCTCGGCGAGGTGGGACGGTGCTCCGAAGTTCGCGGTCCGCCAAATCCAACCGGTCGAAGTCCCCTACACCGACGAAGAACGCGAGATTCACAGTCTGCTCAGGCGATACGCGGAGTTGCGAGTGAAGGGCGCAGCGTCACACGAAGAAAACTTCGCGACCGAGTTCGTTCTTAAGCTGCTCAAGAAGCGCCTCTTCTCCTCCCCTGAAGCCTTCCGCTCGACGCTGGATCAGCACGAGCAATCGATCCGCAGCGCTAGGAGGCGATCCGCTCAACAGAAGGTGACTCGGCGCGTTCTCCTGGCTCGAATCGAGGAGATCGGTGAGGAGTATGCCGACGACGATGCCTACGAGAGCGCCACCAACGAGGCCGTCGAGTCCGCTGTGCAGCTCTTCCACCCATTGTCGTCTGAAGAGGAGGCGGTGCTTCGGTCGCTCAAGGAATACGCTCTCCGCGCGTCCCGCCAGGGCGACTCGAAGTCTGCCGTTTTCGTGAAGTGGCTGAAGGGGAAGTTGCTCGACGGCGACGGCAAATGGACGGACGAGCGTGTCCTCATCTTCTCAGAGTACCGGGCCACGCAGAAATGGCTCGCCGAGCTTCTCGCAGCACACGGACTGTCGGGCGATGACCGACTCATGCTCCTCTATGGCGGGATGGATGAGGAGAAGCGTGAGGCGGTAAAGGCAGCATTCCAGGCTGCGCCCGCGAAGTCTCGCGTCCGGATTCTGCTCGCAACGGATGCAGCATCCGAAGGCATCGACTTGCAGAACCACTGCTACCTGCTGGTTCACTACGAGATTCCTTGGTCACCGACGCGCATGGAACAGCGCAATGGACGCCTCGACCGCCACGGTCAGAAGGCCCCAAAGGTTTTGGTTCATCACTTCGTGGGTGCTGGATACAACAGCAGCGCCGCACGCGACGCCGACGCGCGCGTTGGGGACCTCGAAGGCGATCTCGAATTCCTCGCGCGGATGGCGGAGAAGGTGGACCAGATCCGCGAAGACCTCGGCAAAGTTGGACCGGTGATCGCCCAACAAGTTGAGGAAGCAATGCTTGGACGACGCAGACGCCTCGAAACGGCGAGTGTCGAAAAGGAGGCCGAGCCGGTCCGTCGCATGCTCAAGTTCGAGCGTGACCTTCGCACCGAGGTAATGCGCCTGAAAGAGCGCCTTCGAGAGTCGCGCGAAGAGTTGGACATCACCCCCGAAAACGTGCAGAGCATCGTGAAGATCGGACTCGAAATCGCAGGACAGCCTCCGTTGGTCCCGGCGCACGTCGAGGGCATCTGGCCTGACCCTACTGGGCTCCGACGGGAATGCCCAGTCTTCACCTTGCCTCCGCTGTCGGGGGCTTGGGCGGGATGCTTTGAGGGACTGCGCGATCCGTACACCGAAGAAACTCGGCCCATCGTGTTCGACCACGATCTCGCTGCAGGGCGACAAGACGTGGTGCTCGCCCATCTGAACCATCGCCTGGTCCAGATGTGTCTCCGCCTGCTGCGTGCGGAAGTCTGGGCGTCCGAAAGCAGGCCTGGCAAACTTCACCGCGTCTCCGCGCGAATTGTCCGTGGTGGCGCCTTGGAGACTCCAGCCGTCGTGGCCTACGGGAGACTCGTCGTCGTCGGGCAGAAGAACGACCGCCTGCACGAGGAAGTCATCCTTGCTGGCGGATATCTGCGGGCGGGCCGCTTCGCGCGTTTTCCATCTCAGAAGGAAATGAACGCAGCGCTTGAAGCATCCGTGGCCGTGGCCCCTTCTGAACGAGTAACAGCGCAGCTCGCCGACATGTGGCCCACCATCGAGACTCCTCTAACCGAAGCCCTCGAAGCCCGAGCGAAGGAACGCAACCAGGCGAACGCGCGGCTCATCGAAGAACGCGCCGCGAGAGAGAGCGCAGACCTGACCACGATCCTAACCGAGCTTTCGAGTCGCATCGCGGCGGAGTTGGCCAAACATGGATCGGACCTCCAGCTCCAACTCTTCAACGACGAGGAAATGGACCAGTTTGAGAAGAACCAAGATGCGCTGCGCCGTCGCCTCGCGGAAATCCCCGGGGAGCTAGAGAAGGAGATCGAGCGCCTGAGGGATCGCTACGCCGATCCATCACCGCGCCTGTATCCCGTGGCGGTTACGTTTCTCGTGCCGGAACGAATCGCCCGCGAGATGGGAGCCTAACACCCATGCCCCCACAGACTCCGCGCCAGGAGCACAACGAGTGGATTCGCCTGATCGATACGTCCGGGCCTTTCCTCTCCGTCTCCGTCATGATGGAGCCGGGCATATTCAAAGAAGGCCTGGAGAAACGCGCTGACGAAGCAGAGATGGTCCGCCGCCTTCGCGCGGCGTGGGAGGAGTGGCGGGACCGTCCGTTCGATTTGTACGGGCCTTGGGTGCAGCATGTCCTCACCGAAGTACTCGGCTACTCTGCGGACATCCTCAAGACATCGCAGGAACTTCCGGCGAGTTACGCCATCCGGTTGCCGCAATATGGCGTCACGCTGAAACCCGACTTCGCGGTCCTCGATCCGGCGACGAACAAGCCCCGCTTGCTGATCATGACCGTCGAGCCACGCACACCACTCGACAGATCGCGCGGCGGATCGTGGTCGGCGTCTCCACAAACGCGCATGGCGGAACTGCTGCGCGGCGCGGACGTGAGGCTCGGGCTCGTAACGAACGGCGAAGACTGGACGCTCGTCTACGCGCCGCGAGGAGAAACCTCCGGCTTCGCGACCTGGTCGTGCGAGGTCACGTTCCTCGAAGAGCGCAGCGCCCTTCGCGCTTTCTACAACCTGCTCGACCGGCGGCGGTTTTTCGGCGTCGCGGAGAACGCCACCCTCGAAGCCCTGTACGCGCGTTCCGCGCTGAACCAGCAGGAGGTCACCGACCAGCTCGGCCTCCAGGTGCGGCACGCGGTCGAGATTCTCGTCAGCCAGCTTGACCGCCTCGATCAGGAGCACGGACGCGACTTGTTGCAGCACGTCGGGGAGCGGAAGATCTACGAGGCCGCGCTCACCGTGATGATGCGCCTCGTGTTCCTGCTCTGCTCGGAGGAGCGGAAGCTCTTCCCCGTCGACGACGAATTCTACGCAGACAACTATGCGGTCTCCACGCTGCGCGAGCGCCTCCGGACCGAGGCCGACCTGCACGGCGAGGAGATTCTCGAACGGCGTCACGACGCATGGGTGCGGCTGCTGGCAATCTTTCGCATGGTGTTTTCCGGAGTGCGCCACCAGCGGCTCAATCTTCCCGCGTATGGCGGCGGCCTCTTCGATCCCGACCGGTTCGCATTCCTCGAAGGGCGAGTCGCGGGAACAACCTGGCAGGACGAACCGGCGCATCCGCTCGCCGTCAACAATCGGACGGTGCTCCACCTGCTCGAATCCCTTCAGGTGATCCGCGAGAAGGGCATCGAGGAAGCCCGCCGCGTTTCCTTCCGCGCCCTCGACGTCGAGCAGATCGGCCACGTCTACGAAGGCTTGCTCGACCACACCGCGATCCGCTCGCTCCCGGGCCAGCCGGTGCTTGGCCTTTCAGGCACGAAGGACCAGGAACCGGAGATTCCGCTCGCCGATCTTGAACGGCTGCGCGCAGAAGGTGACCACAAGCTGGTCGCGTTCCTCGTCGCCGAGACGGGGCGCAGCGAGGGGGCGCTCCGTAATACCTCCACGAGGCCATCCAGCCCTGCAAAGCGCGGGAAGAAGGCCAAGGCCCCGGCGCGGGCAGACGACCCGTTTGCGGGGGCGGACGAGCCCATCGCGTGGCCTACAGGCGATCACATGCACGAGGGGCGCCTACTCGCAGCGTGCAATGGCGACCAATCGCTCTATCAACGCGTGCTTCCCTTCGCGGGCCTGATTCGCGACGACACGTTCAAGCACCCCGTGGTCATCCCGGGGGGGGCGATCTACGTGACCCAAGGGACTGACCGCCGTTCCACGGGAACGCACTACACCCCGCGTTCGCTCACCGAGCCCATCGTCCAACACACGCTGGAACCGCTCGTGTACGTCGGCCCCGCCGAGGGCCTGCCCCGCGAGGCGTGGAAGCTCCGAACGGCCCGCGAGATTCTCGACCTGAAGGTCTGCGACATGGCGATGGGGAGCGGCGCGTTCCTCGTCGAGGCTTGTCGCTACCTCGCGGATCGCCTGATCGAGGCATGGGAGGCGGCGGGCTCCCCGATCACCATCCCCTACGCCGACCCAGCAACCGGTCGCGTCTCCGAACATCCGCTGCCCGTGGACCCCGAGGAGCGCCTTGTCATCGCGCGGCGGTGCGTCGCCGAGCAATGTCTCTACGGTGTGGACAAGAATCCACTGGCTGTCGAGATCGCGAAGCTCTCGCTCTGGCTCACGACGCTGGCGAAGAACCGCCCGTTCACGTTTCTCGACCATGCGCTGAAGGCCGGCGATTCCCTGCTCGGCTGCATCGACATCCGGCAGGTCGAAAACTTCCATCTCGATCCCGAAACGGGGAAGCTGAGGCATTGGGACTTTATCGGAAAGCTATCCGGCGATGTGGTCACCGCAGTCGTGCGCGAGGCGGTTGGCCACCGGACGAAACTGGAAAGCTTCGTGGTGTACAGTCCCCGCGACGCCGAAGAAAAGTCGCGTCTCTTACGTCAGGCAGATGCCGCCGCGAACGGGCTAAAGTTGATCGCCGACCTCGTCTGCGGCGGCGCGCTCAGGGTAGCGCGAAAGGAATGCGACGGAGACTACAATTCTTTCGTCGAGGGAGTTCTCTCGGACCACGTGCAGTTTTCCTTGGATGCGATGACGGATCCCGAAGAGCGTGCATTCCACAACAAGATGTGCGTCTTGATTGCGGATGCTTCCCTGAACCGGTCCTTCGCGTTGGAGGCGCCCAGGCTCAACGATCCATCCGACTCGGAAGTGTTTCGCGCAGCCGTATACGCGGCGACCCGAGTTACAGGCGCGCCACGCGAACCGTTCCATTGGGCTCTGGAATTTCCGGAAGTATTCGTCAGGAAGGGCTTCGACGCGTTCATCGGGAACCCACCATTTCAAGGGGGACAAAAGATCACGGGAGTGCTCGGCACCGATTATCGAGATTACCTCGTGGAACACATCGGGGCAGGTCGACGAGGAAGCGCCGATCTATGCGCATACTTCTTCCTGCGCGCCCATGCATTGCTGCGGACCGGAGGCCACGCGGGACTCATCGCGACCAACACGATCGCGCAAGGGGACACGCGAGAAGTGGGGCTGGAAGCCATTTGCGGGGATGGGGACGTGGTACCCGATGCGGACGACGACTCGGAGGGAACCATCGGGCGCGATCCCCGATTCATCAACAAGCGAAACTGGCGAATTCCGCCGATGCCGAACGGCACTGAGTGCGCCGCGTTTGGCCGCATCACCTCCGCGACGACCAGCCGAAAATGGCCGGGGGTCGCCAATCTGGAAATCGCTGAGGTATGGTGGCGAAAGTCCGGGCAATGGAATGGCGGCCACACACTCAATGGCAAATCGGTCGCGGGCATCACGCCGTTCCTGGCCGTTCCCGGTCGCGCCTTGGGCAAACCGCACCGGCTCATCGCAAACGAGGGGAAGTCCTTTCAGGGCTCCATTGTGCTCGGCATGGGCTTCGTGCTGGAACCGGAAGAGGCGCAGGCGCTCATCGCCAAAGACCCTCGCAACCGGGACGTGCTCTTCCCCTATCTCAATGGCGAAGACCTGAACAGCCGTCCCGACCAGTCGCCGAGCCGGTGGGTGATCAACTTCAAGGACTGGCCGCTGGAGCGGAATGCCGATCTGAAGCCACTCTGGAGAGCGGCGGACGAGAAGGAGCGAAAAAGGTTCCTGCAGCGTGGTGTGGTGCCTTCAGATTATTCGGAATCGGTCGCACGCGATTTTCCAGAATGCATTGAAATCGTCGAGCGGTTAGTGAAGCCAGAGCGAGCTAAGCAGAATGACAAGGGCGGGCGCGAAATGTGGTGGAGGTTTTTACGACCGCGTCCAGAACTATACAGCACGATTGAGAGGTTGGAGCGGGTGTTGTTGTTTGCACAAACGAGCAAGACGAAATATCCAGACTTTACCATGAACAATCTTGTTTTTGATCAGAAAATTGTGGCAATTTGCAGCAATGAGAATAGCCTCTTTGCAGTTCTGTGTAGTCATATTCATTATCACTGGGTTCTCGTACAGGGAAGCTCTATCAGGACGGACGCCGTTTACACTCCATCTGATTGTTTTGACACCTTCCCCTTCCCTGCCTCACTCGACGGCCTAAGCACCATCGGCGAGCGCTACCATGAGCACCGGCGCCAGGTCATGTTGGCGCGGCAGGAGGGGCTGACGAAGACCTACAACCGTTTTCACAATCCCAAGGAAACCAGCGACGACATCCAGACGCTGCGCGACCTGCACGTGGAGATGGACCGCGCCGTGCTCGACGCCTATCGCCAATCCCCCGGCGAGGCGCACATCTGGACTGGCTTCGACGCCGACGACCTCGAACACGGATTCCACGAGACGAAGCAGGGCCTGCGATTCACCGTCAGCGAACCCGCCCGCCGCGAACTCCTCGACCGCCTCCTGGAACTGAACCACAAGCGGTACGCGGAGGAAGTGAAGGCGGGGCTGCACGACAAGAAGAAGGGGAAGGCTGCTGCCAAGAAGAGGGCTGCGGTCAAGCCAGCGCCCACGCCGAGCGATGATCTTTTCGCGGATCAAGAGTCCGAGATCGAGGTCGTCGCGCCTACGGACCGGACACAAGCGCTGATGTCGCTGCTGATGCATCTGGTGGGCTACCGCCCCGGCCTCGCCGAGGACCAATACGCCGATGCCTTGGGCGACGCGGTTCGGATCGAGTCCCATGTCGGTGTTCTGAACGGTGATCAACAGGACCAACTTCAAGAACTCCTTCCCCAAGTCCCGGCGCTGGTCTTCGATCAGAAGAAGAAGGCCAAGGTCCGGTTTCACGACCTGTGGCGCAGCCTCCAGCAACTTGGCTATCTGCGGGTCACCCTCAAGGGAGCGACCCGCCACTTCGAGCCGACCGGTCGGGAGTTGAAGAAAGACCACGGCTGGCTGGTCTGGCCGGTGGAAGACTTCGCGGAACTGGTTCTCACCGTGGGCGAGTCCGTAGATCGCGAGCGGGATGGAGTGGATGGGAATTTGGCGGGGCGTGATCTTGAAGGGGTGGAGGTTTGAGAAATGCCGCTGGGGCTCCATGATCTGCTGGCGAAGGGGTACTTCCCGAAGGAACTACCGCCTCCTTTCACAACGGTCAGTTACGCGACGGCGCTCGCTGGTGCCGGAGTGACACCTGATGTCGCTTTCCTCGACCCGGCGAAGACCTACAAGAACCAGACCCAACAGCACTCGCAATCGGCGAGGCACAACATGGTGCGAGCCGGTGGACTACGTCGTGACCTGAGCATACCCAATCCGGTTCATTTCCTCCGATTGGCGGATCATGTGGTGAGGCACTGGACGAGCCTCCAGACTCACGCAGGCACTTCTCCGTACAGTCTCTCCAAGCCGGTCGACACCCAGCCTGATCGAGCCATTTCACCCGAGCACTCCTTGAGTGAGCGCCCGCTGCATCGCGCCCGTCTTCGGGCAACGGGGCGTTTTCTCCTCAGGACCGACATCGCGAGGTTCTTCCCGTCCGTCTACACACACTCGCTTCCGTGGGCGTTGATGGGCAAGCAGGCGGCCAAGGCAGCGCACCAGGCTCACACTTTGGCGGGGACATGGCAAGATCTCGTAGACTTTCACTCCCAGAAACTGAACACGAACCAGACTGTGGGGCTGCCGATTGGGCCAGACACCTCCAGGCTCCTTGCCGAGTGCATTCTTGCTCGCGTCGATTCAGAGCTCTCCGTCAAGGTGACCACGGCTCGCGGGATGCGGTACATCGACGACTACGAGTTCGTCACCGACACTCGATCCGAGGCTGAGGCGATCCTCAGTCAGCTACAGCACCTGCTGAGCCAGTTTGAGTTGGCGGTGAACTCTTCGAAGACCGTGATCGAGGAACTGCCCTCCGAACTGGAATCGCCGTCGGTGATTCGATGCCGCGACTTCGTCTTCAGAGACGGCGGGGCGCGCACCCAGCACTACGACCTGCAGTCCTACTTCGGCCTTCTGTTCGAAATCCTCCGCTCTGATCCTGACGAGGGGAGGCTCAAGTACGGAATCGGTAGGCTCCGCAGCGTCGAGGTCTTGGACGACAACTGGGCTTTCTTCGAGGACCTCCTCGCGCAGTGTGTCACCGTCGAACCCGCAACCATCCCCCAAGTCTGCGAGCAGGTGGTGTACTACCAGTCGAAGGGGAAGCCCTTCCGAGTCCCTCTGTGGACGGCTGTCCTGAATGGAGTGGTTTGCGAGCGCCTTCCCTTGGGGTTCGCGAGCGAGTCGGCGTGGGCAATGTGGTTGATGAAACAGCTCACAGTGGCGCTGAGCACAAGGGCTGCTAGAATTGTTGCCGACTCAGACGATTCGGTCGCGGCATTGATGGCGCTGGGGCTGGCAGCTAGAGGACTCGGCCCGATGGCGGACCTGGCGAATCTGAACCGGTTCGACCCGGCCTCCGAGCTTTGGGAGGCGAACTGGCTCTTGTGCTATCAAGGCAATCTCATGGGATGGCTTGGAGTCGGGGGGCCAGCCCGCCTAGCCACGGTACCGGCCTTCGAATTTCTGAAGACTCGCGGAGTGAGCTTCTTCGATATCGGCGTCGCACCACCGCCGCCCGCACGCACGCCGATCACTTCCGGCGGAGGCAGCGGCGGTGGATACTGAGCACCGCCCCCCTCGCCTCTGGGTGCGCCGGTTCGCGCTGATCACGAGCCTGCGCCCCTTCACGGTCGTCGAGGGCCGGGACATCAAGTTGCATCGCGGCCTCAACGTCGTGTGGGGGGCAGACCTTACCGAGGACGACACGAACCTCCTCGTGGGCCACAGCGTTGGAAAGACGCTGTTCTGCCGCCTGATTCGCTACGGCTTGGGTGAGGACAAGTACACGCCAGACGAGGTCCAACAGCAGATCGAGCGCGCGCTTCCCGAGGCGTATCTGGGTCTGGAAGTAGTGGTTCTCGGCAAGGTCTGGTGCGTGCTGCGACCGCTCTGCCGCGAAAAGTCTATGGGCCAAGGCAAGAAGCGCGAGGTCCGGCCCGAGTATGCGGCGGCGGTCGAATCCTTGGAAGCTTTGGCGGCCCGCGCGACCGAAACCCCCGCCCTTGATCTGTTCGAGCCAGAGCGCGCCGACCGTGCGCCAGGCCAGGCGGCACCGGCGTCGAGCTTCGACAGATATCGGCAAGCTCTGGAGTCCATCTCGGACGAAAGCCTCCCGGCTGGGATCGAAAAAGGCGACCGACCCTTCGACTGGGCGGCGCTCCTTCAGTGGTTCGCTCGCGACCAGGAGGCGCGGTACGTGGACGTGATGGTGCTCCGGTCGGTTCGCAGCCGCACGGCCACCCCACTCGATCATGAACACAGCGACCTCCTCGTGAGGAGTGCTCTCCGTCTCGCCGACGCGGACGAGGCAAGGCTCTCGATGAAGCTCCGCGCCAAGGTGCAGGAAATCGCGGCCGCGAAGAAGGAGAACGCCAAGAACCGAGAAGTCAGTTGGGCGATCACACAGCAGATGATGCTTCGTCACCAAGGGACACGTCCCCGAGGACCCGGCGACGCGGACAGCAAGCAAACGCTGCTGACGGCGGACGTCGCCATCAAGGCGGAGCTGGCAGAGCTCGAGCCGCAGCTCAAGGCCGCGAAAGTGAAGTTTCAGGAAGCGCAGCAGTCCTACGACGGAGCCTACGACGAATGGCGGCCCGTCGAGGAGCGCGCGGTGAGCATCGAGAAGCAGCTCGAAGCGCGGGCGGATACGAATGCGGGTTTCGACGACGAGCTTCGGGATTTGGCCGAAGTGAAGAGGCTGCTGAAACGGCATGGCCACGAAGTGTGCGAGTACTGCGGCCTGGTGCGCGAGGTGGCGTGCGAGGATCGTCTTGCCGACGAGGACGCGATCCGTCGCGGCACAGAGGCGAGGCGCACCGAGGCGCGTGAGCGACGCGCTGAGAGGCGTCAACGACTGCAAGAAAGCCTGGGGCCCCTTCAGGTGATTCGCCGCGCGCTATGGGCTACGCTCGAAGCGCGCATCGCCGCGCGTGACGAGGCGCGTGACGCCCTCAATGATCTGGCTCGGCGGGTGAGCGTCCTCGCAGCGGAACTGAAGGAGGTAGGCGAGCACCTGGAGCGGGTACGGGCGGCAGACGAAGGGCGCGCCTCCGGTCCCATCGTGGATGTGGCGAGCCTGGAGGCCGAACGGGACGCCCTGGAGACACAGCTCGCGGCCGCGCGCGAGGCGCGTCAGGAACAGATCGAATGTGTGCGATCTGCGTTCAGTCGCGTCGTGTCGGAGGTTCTGAACGGCCAGTTCGCCGGAGCCGTTGAGCTTCAGCAGGGTCGCCTGCGATTCGGGCTTCCGAAGAAAGGCGGAGAGGCCGTTGACAGTCTTACGGTCCTGCTCGTCGATCTGAGCACGTTGGTGATGACCATCGAGGACGACGCGAGCCTGCCCGGTCTTCTCGTCCACGACAGCCCCCGCGAGGCAGACATGGACGCGAAGGTGTACCGGAGGCTCTTCAACTACGCCGAGAAACTGACCACCTCCCTCGGCGGGGTGGACGCGGCTCCGTTCCAGTACATCGTCACGACCACCACTGCGCCTCCACCCGAAATTCAGGGCACCGACCGCGTCGTCCTGAAGCTCTGGGCGCACGAGGATGGCGGGCTCCTGCTTCGGAAGCGGATTGGAGAAGGCTGATGCCCAGAGATCTCCGCAAGTATCACGCTTCGATTCACGCCGAGGTGGACGCTCTCCAAGCGCGCGTCCGCAACCTGCTCAATGACCAGTGGGGTGAAGACGGACGGTATCGAGAGGTTGTCGTCCGCTCGATACTTCGCCGTCACCTCCCCGAGTCGCTGACAGTCGGCAGTGGCTTCGTCCTCGATCAGGCCGGCCAGTCGTCCCAAATCGACGTTCTGATCGCGCGCAAAGACGCGCCGGTGCTTTTCCGGGACGGGGACTTCATGATCGTCACGTCAGACGCGGTTGCGGGGATCATCGAGGTGAAGATTGGGCTGACATCGACTGGTCTCGACGATGCGTGCTCGAAGCTCGCGGAGAACGCTGAGCGAGTTCGAATGGACCAGGCCGCGACGGTTCCCGCAGCAGACATTCAGCGTCGCGGCGGGATTTGGGCGGGTCTCTTCGTAGTCGAACCTCGAGGCCTCGGCGATGCGGCGGTGCTCGGCTCGCTTGCCCGATCTGCCAATGGTCAGCCAAACAGGGTGATCAACGGGATCGCGCTCGGCCCCTACCTTTTCGCGCGGCATTGGGATGATCGGGAAGAGGCGGGCGTCGGGGAGGATGAGTGGAACGGCCCTCGATGGCACGGCTACGACTTCGCCATTCTGCCCGACGGAGGGGCCAAGGAACTGGCTCCTTCCTACTTCATCGGAAACTGCGTCGACTCATGCGCGAGGACGCTGAATCCAGCCAACGCTTTTGCATTCTTCAGCCTCAGAGACTTCCAACCCGACGGGCGCTTCGGGAAGGAGCGCGTGAGGCAGCACTGGGTCGGTCTTTCTGAGCGGGAGGTGCGGCAATTCTGATGATCTCCTTTTTCCGCATCGCGATTCCCCGTCGCTCAGGCACGCACTCCTCAGCGTGCCGTCGGGAGTTCCTGCTGAGGGAGGGCACCCATTCGACTAAGCGAATAAAAAGAGAAAGACCCCTTGCGGCCCGAGTCCGTCTGGAAGACACCCTCCACATGGTGGGAGTGCCCCGATGAGCGAATTCAGACGCCCCGGCTTGGACCTGGCGGACCGCGACCAACCGACCCAGAAAATCCGCTGCCCAATTCACGGGTTTATCCACTACTCGGCGAACGAGCGGCGGATCATCGACCATCCAATTTTCAGGCGGCTCCGGTCGATCCGGCAGCTCGCGCTGACCGAGTACGTCTATCCCGGTGCCACGCACACGCGGTTCGAGCACTCCCTCGGGGTGATGGAGGTCGTGACGCGAGCCTTCGAGAGCCTTTGCTCCCGGCACGGCGCAACGCTTGAGGCGCACTTCGAGAAGTACCCCTACTTCGAATCCGCGCCGCTCGACCGTGTACGGCAGGTGCTCCGTCTAACCGCTCTGCTCCACGACACGGGTCACGCGCCATTCTCCCATGCTGCGGAGGGGGTGATTCAGAAGGGCGGCCACCACGAGGAACTAAGCATTCAGGCGATTAGGAACGACGTGGTCGAGTTTGACGCGGAGAGGGACGGGACCGGCTTCCCCGGCCTGAAGACGCTCGTCGACACTTGTTGGGGGGATGGGACAGCAGAGGTGGTTGCAAGCCTCCTGCCCGAGAAGACCGAACCCCACTTGCGCGTGCTGAAAGACCTCGTGTCCGGCGAAATCGATGCAGACCGGACTGACTACCTACTCCGGGATTCTTACCACTGCGGAGTCGATTACGGCAGGTTTGACCACAAGCGGCTCCTCGAGTGCCTGGCGATCTCGACCGACGAGTGGGGCATCCCATCCCTCGCGCTCCTTGAGAGCGGGCTCCAGACGTACGAGGCGCTCCTGATGGCGCGTTTCCAAATGAACACGCAGGTCTACTACCACCGAGTTCGACGGATTTACGATCACTACCTGAAGAGCTACCACGAGGCGATCAAGGGAGCGGTGTTCAGTTCACCCACGTCTGTTCTTCGCCAGGACGACTTCACCATGCTGACTCGGATCGGAGACGCGGCCCGCGACACCCGAGCTCCTGGCCATCACTGGGCCAAGCGAATCGCGGAGCGGCGGCATCACAACGAGGTCTTCTCGCTCGGCGTGATCCAATGGAACGTGAAGACGGCGGAACGAGAGAAGCTCCTGAAGGAACAGTTCGAGAAGCTGGAGCAGAAGCACCCCGAGGCCGATCTGATCCTGGACCTCTGCATGGAAAAGAATGCCATCTCCCTCCATAAGCTGATCCAAGAGTCCGACGAGAAGACGGATGAAGGGTCTCCCGAGCGGAGGATGATGCTGATCAAACGGGGGGGAGTTGAGGTGCTGCTCGGCCTTGAGAGTATCGTGCTCGGGAAGGTCCCGAGGCAGTTCAAGTATCCCAGGGTGTTCGCGGACGTGAAGCCCACATCCGAGCCGACCACATTGCCGCTCTTCCCCGACCCAACGGACGAGCAGCTCGAAGCCTCCCGCGCGGCGCTTCGGGAAGTGGTCGAAAAGTCTTCGCGCGAGATCTTTCGAGGAGTTTGACGATGCCCAAGTTCTACATGTCCACCCGCTTCGAGCAAGCCGTGATGGCGCTCGCGATCAAACGGGCCAACGAGGTCTTCGAAAGCCAGCCCAGCGGCGGCTTCCTGGGGCGCACCGCGCTCCAGAAGATCATGTACTTTCTCGTGCGGAAGGGCGTCCCCCTCCCCTACGGGTTCGAGATCTACCACTACGGTCCATTTTGCTCGGAGATCTACCATGACGTGGAGTGCCTCCAGGCCGAGGGAGTCGTGCGGGACAAGGGCCCTTCCGAAAAGTACTGGAACTACGCGCCGGGCCCTCGGATGGACGAATTGATCGGGCAATTTGAGGGGGAACTGGAGCCGTTTCAGGAACCCATTCGGGAGGTGGTCAACCTCTTTGCAGACATGCGTCCCGAGGTTCTGGAGCTGATCGCCACTCTCGACTATCTCTATCAGGACGAGCAGGCGCGTCGGGGAAAGCCGCCCGCGAAGGCGTTCGTCGTCGACCGCTTCGTCGCCGTCAAGAGGGAGAAATTTCCGCGAGCAGACGTTGAGCGGATGTTCGATGCCCTCTCTGGGTCGCACATTTTCCAGGCCTGAAGCGCGCTTTGAGGACGCACGGCCACCCACTTCGACTCATGTCGGATGGCTCGTGTCGACGTGGCGTAGGCAAGGTGAAGGTAAGGCGCGCAAAAGGGGGTGAACCGATGAGACCCGGGCCGATGGACGCACAAGGAGTTGCGCTCGGACAGGAACGTCCGCAAACGACTTCCCGTCGACAGACCGCATGGCATCAGGCACCCAGCGCCTGTCACATTTCTGACTGAGGGCCACTCGATGAACGACGAACTCCCCAGCCTGCCAGCGCCCTCCGCCCGCGCACTTCGGGCGAAGCTGCACGACCTCGTGCTGGCAGATCTCCTCGGCCCATTCCACGCTCCAGACGAAGAGATCGACGACAACCGCGTCAGCGACCGTTACCTCGTTGGGATGCTCGCGCCTCGGAAGCAGCGCGAGGGCATCCCGCCCGAGACGCAGGACGACCTCGCTCTCTCTGGCGGGGACGACGATAACGGCCGTGCCGAGCAGGATTCCAGCTTCGCCGACAGCCTGTTCCCGTCATCCTTCGGGATGACGTTCTGCATCGAGCGTAGCGCCCGGAAGATCCAGGTGGACGCATGCTGGGGTTGGTACCGGCGCCAATTGAGCGAGGGGGATTTCTCGACGCGGACAGGGCTGCCGAAGCGCATCTGGAGGCGCCACGCCGTCGCCGCGCGAAGGGTGCTGGAGCTAACCGAGGGACAACTCGCCCCGATCTCTCTGAGCGCCGAGCAACCCGAGGTGGTCGTCCAGGGAATCGCGAGAATCGCCGGCGGACACTGGATCGTCTCCCTCTTCCTGGTGAACAACCAATCAGAGCCGGATGAGAGCCGAGATGAGGCCTGGCTCTTCCAGCCGGAACTCGCCGTGTCGGACCCTGCAGGCGCGAGCGTCTTCCTTCGCCGAGAGGTCCCTCGCGACTGGGCGAAGTGGGATGCACTGACCCGGGAGGAAATGCGCACGAACGGGATGCTCTATCGTCGCCAGCAGGAATTCGCGGTGGGGCACGGAGTTGGTGTGACTTGGAAAGTGAATCAAGGCGATCCGAAGCTGGCCCTGGAGGTTCGAACCCGGGTCGTCCCGGAGTACGAAGTGCCGCAAGTGGCGGCGCCGAGCTCAGCGGAGATGCCAGAACTCGAGGGCCTCACCCTCGACATGAAAGTTCTGGCAGAGACCGAGAAGGGCGGGTTCCGCTCGCGCCTCGAGACGCTGATCACGGCCTACGCATCGTGGATCGCGAAGCGGGATTCCGAAGTCGCTGGTTCGGACCACGAGGACGCGGGCCGACTCTCGATGATGAGATGCCGCCGTACGTTGGAGCGGATCGAGGAGGGGATCACGCTCCTCGACCTTGACGAGCAAGCAGCGGACGCTTTTCGATTTGCCAACCGCTCGATGTGGCTTCAGCGAAGCCACTCCATCCACGCGGGGGCAGTTCGCCGTGGCTCGGTGGAGGAGCCCGCACGGCAAGAGCACCTTCAACGGACACTCGACGAGCCCACCAACAGGACCTGGCGGCCGTTCCAGTTGGCATTCATCCTCCTGAACCTCTCGGGCTTGACGGATCTCTCCCACATCGACAGGAGTGACTCCACGAAGGCCACAGCGGACCTCCTGTGGTTCCCGACGGGTGGCGGAAAGACGGAGGCCTACCTCGGGCTGGCTGCCTACGCGATGGTCATCCGGCGCCTGCAGGGAGTTGTGGCAGGCCGGGATGGCAGCGCGGGGGTGGCAGTCCTGATGCGGTACACGCTCCGGCTCTTGACCCTTCAGCAATTCCAACGCGCGGCCGCACTTCTCTGCGCGTGCGAAGAAATCCGACGCGAAGCACTGATGCAGGGTGACCTGAAGTGGGGGAAGGAGCCGTTCCGCCTCGGACTCTACGTCGGGAACAAGACGACCCCCGGCACCGTTGCTGCCGCAGCGGAATCCATTCGTGCCGATCTTGGGGGTGGAAAGCGTCCCGGTGTGGGGTTGGGCTCGGTTGGACAACTGACCAATTGTCCCTGGTGCGGATGCAAAATCGACAAAGGACGCCACCTCAAGGCCCTTACGGACCGTCTGCGCGTCATCACCTACTGCGGCGACGACAACGGCATGTGTCTCTTCAGCGAGCGTCAATCACCCGGCGAGGGCCTGCCCGTCATCGTTGTCGACGACGAAATGTACCGCCGCCTTCCGTCGATGGTGATCGCGACCGTGGATAAGTTCGCGCAGATGCCGTGGAACGGGGCGATTCAGACCCTCTTTGGGCAGGTCGAGCGACACTGTCCGAGGCACGGCTACTACGGCCCCAGCATCAAGGACGAGGCGTCCCACCGGGCGACGCGAGACTTGCCAGCAGTCCAGAGCGCACAGGTCCGTCCCCTCCGTCCGCCCGACCTGATCATACAGGACGAACTGCACCTGATCAGCGGCCCGCTCGGCACGCTTGTTGGCCTGTACGAAACAGCCGTGGACGAGCTGTCTACATGGGAGGTGGACGGGAAGCGAATCCGTCCCAAGGTGGTCGCATCGACCGCAACGATCAAGCGTGCCCAAGATCAGATTCATGCGCTTTTCACGCGGCGGGCAGAGGTCTTTCCGCCGTCCGGGCTTGAGGTCGGTGACAACTTCTTCGCCCTCCAGCGGGCGGTTGACGACGACCACGCGGGACGCCTCTACCTCGGAATCTGCGCTCCTGGGAAACGCCTTAAGGCAACGCTGATCCGCGTGTACACTGCCTACCTCGCCGCCGCACAAAAAGTGTACAAGGACCACGGCGGCAGTGTCGATCCTTGGATGACTCTGGTCGGGTACTTCAACTCGCTGCGAGAGCTGGGAGGCATGAGGCGCCTCGTCGATGACGACGTGCGAACCCGCCTCCTCGACATGGACAATCGCGGCCTCGCGAGCAGGCGGCCTCCTGCCATCGAGGAACTGACCTCCCGGATGAACTCCACGGACATTCCGCGCATTCTCGACCGCATGGAAATTCCGTTCGACCCGGCGATGGACGAGGCGAGGCGAGAGAAGAAGAAGGTCGATATGCCGAGGCCGATCGACGTGCTTCTTTCATCCAACATGATCTCGGTGGGGGTCGACGTCCAGCGTCTCGGGCTCATGGTGGTAGCAGGCCAGCCCAAGACGACGGCCGAGTACATCCAAGCGACGAGCCGCGTCGGACGCTCGAAGCCCGGGCTGGTTTGCACCGTGTTCAACTGGGCTAGGCCGAGAGATCTCTCCCACTACGAGATGTTCGAGCACTATCATGCGACCTTCTACCAGCATGTCGAGGCGCTCTCCGTGACGCCGTTCGCCAGCCGTGCGCTCGACCGGGGTCTCAGCGCGCTTCTGGTCGCGCTGCTGCGCCTCAGCCAGTTCGAGTTGAACGAGAACAGGCAGGCCCAATCGATGGACCGGACCAAGGCCTACGTGGCCCGCGCGCTTGATCGTATCAAGCACCGGGCAGAGCTGGTCACGGCGAAGACAGAGGTCGGCGAGGCAGTCCTGCAGCAGTTGAAAGAACGGCTGGACTTCTGGCAGATGCGCGCCGCCCGCCGTGATGAGGGGGCAGACCTCGGGTACGAGGATGAACGCGGCCGCATCGTCGGACTTCTTGAGGAGCCGGGAATCGGGAATTGGGAACTGTTCACCTGTTTGAATTCCCTCAGAGATGTCGAGCCATCCGTCGCGCTCATTCTCTCCGACAGAGCCATCGAGTGAAAGAGACCACATGCGCACCCGAGTAGGCGATCTCCGACCCTCGCAGCTCATCTTCACTTACGGCGTAGGTGCGACGATAGAGCTCCCCCACATCACGGGAATCGTGATGGGGCTTGAAGAGTGGGACACGGCGCGGCTTCGCGAGATAAGCGAGGAGCGCGTTCTGCTGGCCGTACGGGGACTCTTGGGCCCCCAGGTGGAGAGGCTGTGCTCGCCCCCGATACCCACCGCACAGCACGGACCCAATCCGCTTTCTGCCGAGGACGAACTCGTCGGGGTCCCCGTCGGCACCTATCCGACCTGGCTCCGATGCCCGCGATGCAACACGCTCGCGGCGGTCACCTCGGGTCTCTTCGAATTGAAGCCGAATCGCTACCGTCCGGACAGGACGTGCTATGTTCACACTCACTGCACAAAGGTAAAGCCAGGCGAGTCGGCTCCCGTCGTGGTTCCGGCGCGTTTCATGGCCGCCTGCGAGCATGGCCATTACGACGACTTTCCGTGGGTCGAGTACCTCCATGAGGGAGCAGCTTGTCCCGCGCCGAAGCTGCGCATCCAAGAGCTAGGAGTCTCGGACAGCGCCGCCGAGGTCATCCTGATCTGCGATAGCTGCGGGAAGAAGCGATCAATGGCACACGCTTTCGGAAAGGAGAATCGGGACAAGATGCCGGAGTGTCGCGGCCGCCGCCCCCACCTGCGCGACTACGAGGAGCGTGCCGACGGGAAGGCCTGCGATGAAAAGATGAAGGCCATGCTCCTCGGAGCCTCGAACAGTTGGTTTCCGCTCACGGTGTCTGCGCTCTACGTCCCCTCGGCGGTCGACAAGTTGATGAAGTTGGTCGAGGCGCATTGGCTGGTGTTGCAGAAGGCCGTCTCACTGGAGGTGCTCGGGGCATTTCGGGCCATCGGACAGCTCGCCGATTTCGGCAACCACAGTGACCAGGATATCTTCAGGGCCATCGAGGCTAAGCGCTCCAAGTCTTCCGCCCCGGAGCCCGGTGACCAAGACGTCAAGTTGCCCGAATGGCAGGTGTTTTCAAGCCCCGATCCCGCTCGAAACACGCGTGATTTCCAGCTTCGGGAGGTTCCTGCACCGCCAACCTACCGATCCCTCATCAAGCGGGTCGTCCTAGCCGAGAGGCTGCGAGAGGTGCGCGCCCTAATCGGGCTCACGAGGATTGAATCGCCAGGAGATTTTGGAGAGACACTCGAGGTCCCAGAGGATCGAAGGATGCCCATCTCGCGAACGAAGCCGCGGTGGGTACCTGCTTCGGAAGTGAGGGGAGAGGGCGTGTTCCTGGAGTTTGACGAGGAAGCTCTTTCCGCATGGCTCCGACTGAATAGCGTGCTCAAGAAGGAGCCTGAATTCAGAGTCGCACACATGAGATGGAGGGAGAAACGCAGCATCCCCAACCCGGATGCTGGATTCCCCGGAATGCGTTACGTGCTGCTGCACAGTTTTTCCCATGCGCTGATGAGACAGATCTCCCTAGAGTGTGGATACACCGCCGCGAGCATCCGAGAACGCATCTACTCAAGGTCTGCCGACGAGGATTCCGGCCCGCAGGCGGGGGTGCTGATTTACACGGCTGCGCCAGACAGCGAAGGCACTTTGGGGGGATTGGTAGCTGTCGGTGAACCGGCGAATCTGGACAGGCACGTCACGCATGCGTTGGAGGCGATCCGGCTCTGTGCAGCGGACCCGCTCTGTGCCGAGCATGTCCCACATCTGGAACCCATCTCATTGCATGGCGCAGCGTGCCACGCATGCCTGCTCTCGCCCGAAACGTCTTGTGAGCGCGGTAATCGATACCTCGACCGGAATGTGCTCGTCGAGAGCGTCAACGCCTTGGGACTCAGCTTCTTCGGCCGCGAACGGCCATGATCCCTCGCCCACTCATCGAGCGAATCGTGGCTCTGAGTTCCTCTTTTTCGCCGCCGCTTCTCGAAGAACTCGCGGCCAGGATCGAGCAACACCCATCTCTCGATGCGGGATGCGCCCAGACCGTTTCGGCGAGGACGGCGAACCCCGCCCTCAGAGAGCAAGTAAACGCGATCTTCGAAGCGGCGGTAGGCTCGACGGACGTGACGCCTGCCGTGCTTGCCGCTATGCTCCGAACATCGGTGGCGAGTTTGTCGGAGGTGCGGCTGGACGGGCGTCCAGAGCTGGTTTGGACCGGACCTCCTCTTCCGGGGCTGCCCACCCGACGCACCGAGCAGGCACTTGTTGAAGTCATCGAGTCCGCGCGCGGAGAACTCTGGATCGCGAGCTTTGCGGCCTTCTCTTTCGACTCCTTCTTCGAGGCTCTGTCGAAGGCCTCAGAGCGCGGAGTACGAGCCCATCTCCTCCTTGAGGAGCACGACGAAGGGACTCGGCGGGTAGAGCCCGACCGTCGCTTCTTGGACACGCTTCGGCGTACTGAAAGCACTCGCAGGTATGAGTGGGCGCGAGAGCGACGGACGCGCACGGAAGGCGGACGAACGGGATTGATGCATGCGAAAGTCGTCCTCGCCGACGGCAGCATGGCTCTGATCTCGAGCGCCAACCTGACTGACTCCGCGATGATCCTGAACATGGAGGTGGGTGTTCTGATCCACGGCGGGCAGTTGCCGCGAACCCTGCAGAGCTCGTTCCACCGCCTCCTTTCGGAAGGCGTGATTGTCCGGGCGGAGTAGGCACAAAGGCGGACATCCCCGGCCAGCCGCAGGAGATCGACCGAGACATCTGCTTCCGGGCATGGTGCCGAGCGCTTGATAGTCCGGCATTCGGCCCCGCTACATTCACGGCCCAAACATCGCGTACTGCAAGACTTGGCGATTCCAGAGTCGCTTGATGGCTCTGTTGAGAGGAGGTCCTCAGTCCTCAGGCGGTTCCTGGAGGCCCGCAGAGAGGTCGACCTCGCCCCCCGCCCTCCTAGGTCCGAAGTAGTTGCCCCGCAACGCGCACGCGCCCTTGCAATTTCTCAGAATCCTGCTTGAAGAGGGTTCGTTTCGGGGAGATACGACCCTGAATGATCGTAGTTCGGAGGGTCAGCTTACCGGGTCTCCGAAAGTCGCGCCGGCCACCTTCTCCAACTCCACCATCAATTCCCCATGGTGGGCCGTCAGGTAGCGTCGGACGCGGTCGTTCTTCAGGAGCCTCGTCAGGTACCCGCGTGCGAGGACGAGGTTGAGCATGTCGCGCCCATAGCTTTCCTCGATGAGGCGAAGCTCACGCTTGAGGTGCTTGATCTCCTTGTCCATGCGGGCAGCGTCTTCGGGCTTCAGGAGCTTCGAGACTTTTTCGGTTTCCGGTGCCAGCAATTGATCCGACGGGGTGGCTGCCAGAAGGGCGCGGGCGTAGGGGGTGGAGTAGTTGTTGGCGGCGATCATCAACTCGGCCATCTCGATTTGGCGAATGGCACGGACCCGTTTGAGGTGGCAGAGCGACATCACCGGTATCGCTCTGTCCTTGAGCAGCGCGACGGACTCCGGACAGATGCCATTCAATAGGTCGCGTTGGCGGCGGATCTTCGCGACGTCCACCTGCAGGGCTGCCGCCAACCGCTCCTCGGAGACTCCGCGATCAAGGGCCTTCACGATCATGAAGTGCCCTTGAATGGCCGAGACCGGATTGACGTGGGTGTTGTAGGTGAAGCTCTCGTCATCCCCCGACACGAGGCACGTCGTTTCGTCCCGCCCGAGGTCCTTCAGCACTTCCACGCGCAGATGACCATCGAGGATCAGGTAGCTGCCTGAGCTACCCTGCGCCGGAAAAACAACGATGGGCTCGATCACGCCGACCTCACGTACCGAGGAGAGGATCTGGCCATACTTGGCGGACTTTTTCGTCGTCGGCTTGATCCTGCGCGTTGGCAGCAGCTGCGTGAGCTTCAACCGAACAAGCTGTTCGGCGAAGGAGACTTTAACCTTTGGTGCCACGGGATCGATTCCTGATGTCGTCTGCGAGAAACTTGGGCATGGTTGAGAGCCCCTCAGATTGAAGCAGATCCACGAAGGCCTGGTCCGCCAGCAGTCGCTGGAGGGCGTTGCTCATGATGAGCAGGCTGGCTTCGCATTGGGCTGCTTTGCGCACGAGCATGCGCTGTCGGTCCGCCTCCACCTGCATCGCCGCCACCACGGATTCCGAGCTGGTCGCCTTTGCGACACTGCTCCCGGATCGTCCCAGCTTCCCGAGCAGCTTCCGCTGCTCCACCAGGCGTCGTGCCCTCGCGAGGCTGTTACCCCGCAGTTGGTTCTTCTCGTAAGCATCCTGCAGCGCGCCTTGGATTTTCGGGTTCAGGACTACCCCGGCGGCGTCGCCAATCCCCCCATGGCTGCTGGCCAAGTGTCCAATACCATTTAGGCATCAACTTGATGCCGGAAAAGCATAGCACATGGACATGGACGTAAGATCGGCACGCTGTTTTCTGATGTTAGTGGAGGAACGGAACTTCCGTCGCGCGGCCCAGCGCCTCCACATACCCCAGCCCTACCTGAGCCGGTTGATTCAGCGACTTGAAGAGGGTATGGGTGTGACATTGCTCCATCGTGGCCACCGGCGCTTCGAGTTGACCGATCCGGGGCGAGTGTTCCTCGACGCGAGTGAGAAACTTGTCGCGTGTGCCGAGGAAGGTGAGCAACGCGTCATGGCATTCACCACTTCGGGATGTCACCCCATGGTTGTGGCGTTCGACCAGTGTGCACTCGCCGAGTTTGCTCCGCTATTCGCGGACGCCACGCTCACCCCACGGATGCTGCTCCCGATTGCAGCAGAAGATCCAGTCCACCTGCTTCAACGCGGCGATATTCACCTCGCACTGATCCGAAGTCGGTCGGAGTATGGAGGTCTAAATACCAGCCTCGTGCTCTCAGACCCTCATGTGTTGGCGCAACCCGAGGGAAACGCGGAGGCTTCCAACACGCTTGTCCCCCTCGCTGGCAAACAGCGTGATTTGCGAGTTATCCTGTCAGCCGGACAACCCAGCCTCCGCTCTTGGCTCATCCGCGAGGAGATCGATTTTCCCAGGGTCGTCGAGGCCTCTTCCTATGTCGAAGCACTCACGCTCGTCTCACTCGGCATCGGCTCGGCAATCATCCCGGCATCGTATGAGAAACTCAAAGTGGCAGGAGTCATCTTCCACAAGATCGCCGAGCCGCTCCCACCATCAGAGGTCGTGATGTTGTGGAGGGATGGGAGCGTGCCGGAGAAGCTTCTTTCCGGGCTGCGCGACTGGGGAAAGTAGGAATGGGGATGGCCAGCACGAGCCGTGGGTAGACACCATTGTCCACCAAAAAGAGCATGGCCAACCAGGCTGCCAGTCAGTCTTGGTAGCAGATCCTGATTGGCCGCAGCTGCCCCCCAGAACTCGGCACTGCACTCCCTGCTACGCCCTCTTGGACCTGGTTTGATTGGTCGAAGGAGGTGTCGAGTATGCCGAACTGTGCTCCGCGAGCAGTTGCAATAGAGCAGCCTGATCTCCACCTCTCAAAGCTTTAGAAAGCCGCGCCGCCAAAGGATCCGGCGGTTCGGCGACAGGCGAGCCGTCGAAGGAGATCAAGTCGCTGAGCGACAGGCCCAGGGCGTCGACGACGCGAATGAATAGGTCGAGGTGCACGCTCAGGCGTCCGGCTTCGAGTTTGTGCACGGTGGCAGAGGACACGCCCGCATTGCCTGCGAGTTGAAGCTGCGTCAGGCCGAGTTCCTCACGACGCCCGCGCAGGACTAGGCGGAAGCGGTCGATGTCGATGGTGTATCGGTTCAGGCTGATCTTCTTGGGCATCACGAACCTCGTCCGCCGAGTGCGCACTCCAAACCCTGCGAACCTCAAGAGAAAGCGAGTCGCGATTGCGATTCTTGTTCGTGCGCTAATCGCGAACGCAATTTTTCTCTTGCGTCGCGATTGCGTTCGCAATCAAGGTGCGCTCGTTGATCGCGGACGTGATCGCGCTCACGCACCCCAAGCAGAGGTTTTCGAAGATGAAGAACACGACGGAGAAGCCAGCAAAGCAGAAGAAGATGCGTGGTCCGAAGCGCGTTGAATTCATTCCCGAGTCAATGCGCGGGGTCGCGGGGGTCGAGGAGGTTACGACCGTGAAGCAGCTTGTGAGGTTGCAAGAGTTCGTTGCGATGGCGCCGGGGGAGCGGTTGCCGTTTGTGCGTCTTGGCTCGTCGGTGCCCGCCCAGAATGGACGCAGGGAGTTGAGCCCTTCAGCGACGTATGCGGTGGATGTGGAGGGGCGGGTTTCGGTCATCCGCAAGAGTGGCGATCCACGCCGAGCGCATATTTGGATTCAGAACTCGCTGCGTCCGTGGAACCTGTGCCGCGACTCGCGGTTTGGTGTGTCGCATACAGTGTCCGCGACAAGGGTCCGCGTCGTGACGCTGGCCGCGCTCGACGCCGAGGGTGGTTCTGTGCCGACGTGGCTGAGTGAGGAATCTCCCGAGTGCCTTCGCCCAGACGGGAAGATCACGCGGGTGTGGGCGTGCCATGCGCGGCTTCAATCTGGGTGTGCCTCCCGCGTCTTCATCGTCGAGGGCGTCGGCAACTGGTGGGAGCAGCGTGAGATCGCTGACCTGGATAGCATTCGCGAAACCAAGAACGAAATCATCTCCGCCGAGGGCAGTATGCTGTGGGTCGCTCAAGATCGGGTGATCGAGTTTTCACCATACGGATACGCGGACAGCGAGTTGCTGCCCAAGGTCGGGGAACTGTGTGTCGACCCCATCAGCTACCTTCGCACTCGGCTGGCCGAACAGCTCCGTGTGCGCGTGTGTGCGGCAGTTTCAGTAGCTGGTGATGACTACGACGAGAGTATCGTTTGCGACAGAGTAAAGCGCGCCGTCGCGTCGATCGACATCAGCACGGCGGGCCTCGCCGACGTCGATGCCCTTCGCACGGAACTCATCGCCATGTTGATCACCCGTCGGGAGGTGTGCGCATGATCTCCTCCAACATCGCGATCGCGCTGCCCTTCGACGAAGAACCTTTCGATGCGGCCACTGATGCTCTGCCTGTTAACGACGACATGTCGTGGTTCGTCAATCTGCTGGGTCGCATTCCACGCGGCGCAAACATCCTCATGGGCGGCGACCCTGGTGTCGGCAAGAGCACGCTGGCCCAGCAACTTGCGATCAGCGCTGCGATCACTGGTGAGCGCGTTCTCATGGTCGCGACTGAGCAGTCGCGCGGCACACTGCTCTCTCGGATGCGCATGCTCGCCGCACCGATTGAGGGAGCATCTATCGCTGAGCTGCCAATCGACATAGTCGATGACATCGGCGATCTGGCTCTGCTGCCACAGTTGCTCGTGCGCCAAGTGTTCGCTAGAAACGGTCGCCTCAATGGCACCAGCCTCGTCATCATCGACAGCCTGCACGGCCTGGGCAACGGGCCCGGCGACAAGCGCTTCTACAGCGCGATCTACGAGTATCTCCGCACGGCCAGCGCGTCGGGCATCACGACCATCGCGCTTGCGCACATGAATAAGGCGCGTGAATTGAGCGGCCCGAAAGCCCTCGAACACGCGATCGATGCGAGCATCGTAATGCGGCACGGCGTGAGTTGTCGCGCTGTGTATGTACCGAAAAATCGCAACGGCGCGTCGAGGATGGAGCCGTTTTCTGTCGTGATCGACGAGGTGACGACGCGCCTCATGCCTTCGCCCCTTTCTGTATCGGGGAGCGCACGCGTGCGCACCATCTCGTGCGATGGACCAACGACCATCGAGGTCGCGTTGACCTTGCCGAAACACGAACGCGGGTTTGTGAAAGCGCCGGGACTCTCACCCGCCGAAGCGGCGATCATCGTCGATCTCATGGCTCGTCTGCACGCACCTGCGAAGTCAATCGCCTCACTCGGTGTGACCGTGCGTGCGCCCGGCGGAGTTCGGTTTCGCCGCGAGCACGCGTTGCCGATCGCGGTCGCCATCGGCGCCGCCCTCGCACGCGTCGAAGTGCCAGAACATCTGCTCATCGTCGGCGACGTCGACCTGCGCGGCGGCGTGTGTCCGCTTAACGCGGGTGCGCTTCGGCTCATCGAAGATGCGTGTCGTGCGGGCATGGTGAACGAGGGCGACACTCTGCTCTCAGGATCGCTCGGCGAAGCACCCGAAGCGGAGCCACTCCCTGTCCGCCGACATGCGGTCGCAACAATTGCTGAAGCGCTGGTTGTATCGCTGGCTGGGGTCCAATCTAGCGGTCGAAATGAGCGAGTCCGAACATGAAAAAAGTCTTGGTTCTCGATACTCTGGAACTCCGCCATGTGCGGCGTGCGCGCGGCGCTTCGGGCGCCTGCGTGGAGACATTTCATGAGATCGGTTTCGCCGGCGAAGACGAAATCCGATACAACAAGAACACGTCGAAAATGTATGTCGGCTTTCATCACGCAGAGGAGAATTGGCGCCGCATCGAATACCTCCTGGTCGGCGACGGCAACTGGCACATCCCTCCGGCACCGCACCCCGACTGTTTGGTCGTCCGTGAACCGCGTGACGGCGAAATCTTCGACTCTGAAACGGATTTACTCTGGCTCGCCCCGGGCCGGTGCGGAGAACTGACGGGCACCTTGGCCGCGAGACTTTTCGAGGGCAAGCACGGCGACGTCGTCGGCGACCTCGGCGAATATCTGGAACAGCAGGTTTTCGATGAGTGCCTCGGTCGGCTGACCGCCGAATACGGCTTGGATGTTGAGGGACCGCATTGGAGATACTTGGTACAGGCGCTGGCCACAGCAGTGGGCGAAGCGACGTTGGTCGGCGCAGACGAAGACGTCATCGACGAGATTGCTGCCCAGGTGCACGATTCAGTGATGAGGTTCCTCGAATAAGTTGCGAAACTGAGTCAGAGGTTCCACGAGATTTGGGGAATGGTCATCAAGATGGAGAGAATGGACGGACATCGGATCACTGAGCATTAGGCTGCGCCACTTCATCGAGTCGCGCCTCATGAATCTCGATCGCTCGCGCGACGAGCCGGTCGGCGTGTGAGTCCAAGGGCCGGGCGCGCTCCTCGACGTGCTTGTGGCGTACCTGCCCGGAAACGAGGACCTCCCGGGGGAGGCGCGCTGGGTGATCAACCGGCTCTTCGAGGAAGGTGTGAAGACCCCGCAGCCGGATTTCCTCAAGTACCACCGCGACACGCCCTCACCCTACCGGGGCGTGTGCTCGGAGATCGTGAAGACGCAGGAGTTCGCGAGCGCGGAGGAGTGCGCGGCGGATTCACTTTGGCTTCTTGCAAGCCAGAATCCCTCAAGGCAGCGGCGGGCCATCTAGTTTGGTACGGATCATCGCCGAGCCGACCCGCATCATGATCGAGTGCCTGCGGGTCAGATGAGTCAGGAACTCGTCTCTTGAGCGGCTTATCCCGACTAGAATCCTCAACTCTGTCAAATCGAGTATATGCATCTGAACACCAACCCTTGAGGATAGAGTAAGGAGTTCGTCCGCGATCTCCTTCCACGGTAGGTCTACATGCATTTCTGACACCACAATCATGCCATGCCCGGCAGCTTTCTGGGCATCGGATATCACAACCATGCTTTCGTTCTTCTGCCAAACACCCTGCCCTTTGAAGAGGGCACGGAACCCGCCAACGAGTTGGTCGGATGCCTTGGAAATGTGCTTCCGTAGATTCTTCGCCCTCCGTTCTGCCGACTGTTGGCCGGAGGTGGAGAGGATACTCAACGACTTGCTTTCGATGAGCAGCAAGCCAGTGTCGGCTACTGCAAGGACGTCGCAGAGTTCCCGGGCCTCGCCCTGCTGTCCCGCCTGAGGTGAATGGAAGAGATGAGCCCCGAACAAGTCCACGAGGAGGTGCCAAACCTGCTGCTCTTGATTCGCCCCCTCCTCCGTCCCTCCGATCTTGAATGCGAGCACCTCATTATCCCCAATCGAATGGATCTGGTTGGCGACAAAGCTCGAAAGAAGTAGTCGGACATTCAGTTGGGCGAAGCGGGGCGGAGGGTATTGCGCGGGCTGACTCGGATCGAGTATTGTGGTCATTTGATCCAGAAACATCGATAGGTCCGAATTCCACGGACCCGCATAGGGGGATGCCCATTGTTTGAGAAGCTCCGCCCCGGCCAACTTGTCGGTCTCTTCCAAGCGACAAACCAATCGCCCTACCGGTCGCGCCAGCTCGTCAAAAAGGAAGAGGGGAACTTGAGGCAGCCCTAGGATTGCGGTCAGGGCAGAGTGTTCTTCCTCATGCCGCACAACACCCTGGATCATGATGGGATGAGCAGCTTCATCGAAGATTCTAAGGTTGGTCCCGACTACCCTTCCAGATGGGGTCTCGGCGCAGAACAGGTCGAGTTGGATCTGTATGCCCCGGATGATAAACTTCAGGAGCTGAGTCGAAGTCTTGAGCAGCAGGGCATGGCCTTTACCAAAGTCGGTAGGAACAGGCCAGAATCCGTGGGGCTCAAACTGCATTTCCTGCCAGTGTCGCGCCGAAGGCATGAACATCCACGAGTACTCCCACAAGTTGATTTAACCAGCATCGGATCGAGGGACGGCCCATTGGCTTTCCGTGGGTCGCTGTCTCTGCTCAGTCTCGGTCTGTCTGCCACCGCTGTGCTTTCCTGGCGACGCTTTTCCTTCGTTTCCGGTAGTTATCTGTCAGAGTGCCCGGAGTGGGCGCTCGGTATCGGAAGAAGGCTGACGCTTGGACACGTTGCGAACCGCCGTCGAGACGCTGATGCGCCTGATGAAAGCTGGTGTAAACGAGGACGCCGGGCTCGTCGCCCCGAACGACGTCTTCGAGGTCAAGCGCGTGCCGATCGATGGTGGTCAGCTCGAAGTCTGTTTCGGTGTGGCGGATTCGGCTCATGTTGTCGGACGCCGCCGGTGGCGTCGCTTCGGCACAGGCTCTTGCGTGGCGATTGCCAGCGCGATGGCTCCCGCAATGGCTCCGAACATGGCGAGATTCTCCATGAAGGCTCGCTCCTTGTACGACGCCAAAGTACGCTGTACGGCGAGGATTGCTTCTCCGGCGTTGCCTCTCTCGATCCGCTGAAACACCACGCTTCCAAGGCAGCCGAGATCACCTGGGCCAACGTCAGGCCCGACGAGGGGCAGGATCGGCTTCCCTTTCGCCGTCGCGTGGCCGATTTCGTTCCCGACCGAGAGGCCGCGCTTTACAGTCTTGTCCGTGATGATGGCTATGACGATGTCGCACTCGTCGATCCATCCAAAGATGCTGGGCCAGACCTCTCGTCCGGGTTCTCGCGACTTGTCCCAACACCGCACTTCGTCACCGCAAACGCGGATCGCATCGATGAGCTGATGGAGGAGGTCGCTGTCGTCAATGCTGTAAGAGATGAATACTTTCATGAGTGAGCTTTCACGTTGATCTGGCGGTAGGCGACTCTGAACCCCCGCCCAATTATTCGCTCTCCTGTGCGGTACAGGGAAAGCTTGCTAAAAAACGGTATCGCGCCGCGCTCCTTCCGAACGAGTAGAAAGCACACGCAGTACTTGGACGCAGCGAAGTCGGACGCGTCAATCTCTCCCTTTTTGCCGGGCTGCGCGTCGAGATACGAGGCCACGTCACGCCGGAACATTTCTTCACGCTGGATGATCTCCGCGCTGTTGCCCCCTTGTTTCATCAACGCGCTGAACGCCTGCGAAGAACTCCATATCTTCACATGCCCGAAGTAGCCGCCTCTCACGAACACATCGCATGGCTCGACCTCATGCCCCTTCACGCGGAACTTCTTTGCTAGGTGGAACTTGACCGCTACCCCCGGGTTCTTGGCGGCGAAGGCGTCGAGGTACTTGTCTTCCAACTTGCCTTGATTTCCTACCGCGTCGGGGACGCTGAACGGTAGCGGAGTCGCGGTTACATCCATGACGAAGTCATCGACTTCCTTCGTGAAGTCCTTAGAGACTCGGAACCAGTGGCCCGAACTCAGCACAGTCACCCGTTTCTTGACCTTGTCCTCGGAATGCCAAGCGAGCAACTCCAGCGGACTGAAAGCAACTACTTCACCGTCTTTCCGGCGGACCGTAACGGACTTCTTCTTGAGCGCGGCTTCATCCAAGGGGGCGCCGCTCTCTCTGATCGCCTCAAACCAATGAGAGATGAGCAATCGAGCTTTGTCATCGCCCGGTTTCTGTGAGCCGTAGTAAAAGCGCTCGCAGTCATCTTCAGAAAGCCAATCAGGGAAATCGAAGACCGCTGACGACTGGGGCGTGCTCAGGTCTTTTATGAGTGCTGGGAGCACCGCATCGATGTCAGCCTTGAGGTTCAGCGGGCGAATGCGCATCACCCATTCGAACTCCTTGGGTGGCTTTTCCTTGTACGCTGCGAGTACCTCCTTTGCGACTTTCTGGAGGTCTTTGGCCGGCTGAAGTCGTCGGATGATTAGCAACGAATCAGCACCAGCGATCCGCTCGGCGAACGCCAGATTCTTCGGCGTACCGGTGAGCGCGTTCAACAAGTCCCTCCGAGTATCGACGCCGAACTCTGAGAGGTCCGTTTCTTTCGTCGCCTCATCTTTCCTCTTCATCAATTGATCCTCAAATTGCTTCAAGTCGAGGCTCTTGATCTTTTTCGGTTCCACACGATTGATCACGACGCGGACGCCAAAGTCAGGCTCAACGCGCTGCAAATCGAGCATGTGGCGACCCCCGCCAAACACGAACGCCAGAATGCGTTTCCCTATGCGAAGAAACAAGAGCCCCGAGGTACTCGCATTGCCCTCAAGTGAGATGGGGGATTGGGCAACCGGGTCCAAGACATCCTTCTTCCAGCCCGGCAGCATCTGCTTGGTTTGCCGATAGAAAATCTCGCCATCCCAGCCCAGCGCAGGGTCGAGCGCTGCGGGAACCGGCCTCATCTTGGGCTCTACCTTGGTGGTGCCAGAGAGGTGCTTGAGGGCAAGCTTCCAGTCCGTGACATCCTCCTTCAGCAAGAAGAGGATGAGTCGATGGACCTTCCCCGGTTTCTTTTGCTTCGTGGTTTTTGACCGACCGGCCATTTCTCCCTCCGAGTTCCCGCCTTTGATGCGGGGTAAGTCTTGAGTTCTTATCCCAACCCACTCGCCAAGAAGTCCCGCACCCCCGTGAGCATCGTCTCCACGTCGCCCCGCGCTTGAACTGATCCCAGCGTCCGTGGGCCGCATGATTGCGCAGGTCGGCCCACGCGCGTAGTTGCTTCGCCCGCGCCTCGTTGAAGGCCTCGGCCTTCTTGAGGGCAGTGATCAGGTCGTTCATCGCGAGAAACTCCTCGGAGCCATCCGGTCGAGTTCTTGTGATCGTGATCGGTGGTTGGTGTCGCTCGCACAGCCCGCGAAGCGTGCGTTCGAGCGAGGCGCCGCACAGGACGGCGGCGACGATGTGGGCTGAGTCTTCCTCGGTGGTGAGTTCCTTCTCACGCTCGTTGCGGGCTGACAGGAATCGCGGGAAGATGATCGGGATGACGTATCGATTGTATTCAGATGGCTCAATGCTGCCGCGCAGATTTACCTTAGCCTCCCTTGGCTCCTTGGTCAGTTCGACAAGCGGGCTCCTGCCACTCAGGGAGGCGGCGTTGGGCTTGGACTTCGAGGACTTTCCGGCCATTCGGATACGCGCTTCCCCTCCAGCAGGTGCAAGTCATGCGGATGAACTTGGGACGACGCGATTTCATATCTCGCTCGGTCGCCAGCATTCAAGGAGGATGCTGGGGCGAGCGAAATAAATGCTTCAATTCCCCAACCGCGATGAGGAGGCTGACTCAGCGTAACCTATTTCCCGAGGGCGGCCAACTCTTGTTTGATCCACCAATCATCCGGCGCGAGCAGCGCGGCATCCCCGAGGTGTTTGCGCGCCGCATCCTTGTTGCCTGAGAGCGCGGCAGCGCGACCGAGAGCTGCTTGATTCACGGGTAGTGCGATCCCAGCGACCGATCTCTCGATAAGCCCGCAAACGTGCTGCATCTCCTGATCCTTGCCCGACTCTCTCAATCCGAGCGCAAGGTCGGCGAGGATGTCGGGATCGACGTCGAGGCACGGGGATTTTGACGCGCGTTCCTTGAGCGCGTTGTACAGCGAGATGGCCGCCGCCTCCAAGGCGACGCGGTCGTCGCCAAGCATGGCGATACGCAGGCGCGGATGGAGGGTAGATCGGATCGCGGTGAGCGTGAACTGGGGTTGATTCGGGAAATCTTGAAGATCGAGTTCGCTGCGCAACGAAGCAAGCTCGGCGAGCTTACCCTGCGCGTGAAGCGCGATCGCGAGGCGAACTTGGAGCATGCGCCTCGCGATCCGGCCTCGTGTCTCCGTCACGGTCAGATTAGTGATCGCCTCGCGGCAGAGCCTTTCCGCTTCGGCGAAGTCGCCCGTGAGCAGCGCGATTTGGGATAACGGCGCGATCGCCTGCGCGCCGTAGGACTGGAAGAAAGTTGCATACAGTCTTCGCGCGCGTGAGTAATCGCCAAGTCGCATCAATGAGTCGGCAAGGGCTGGGTAACTGGGAATGGAGCCGGACCCTTCGGCCCTCTCGACCTCCCGCCTGACTGCCGGACCGACCTTGTCAAGCACTCCAGCATCGAGCAGGCAGTTCACCCTCCATCCGTAGACGGGGACTTTGCCGTATGACGTCACCGCCGACCTCAGCACTGCGATAGCTTCCTCTCGCCTGCCGCTGTGGAACAGGTATTGCCCTTGATTGAAGAGCTTGAACTTCTCCGGATCTGAGCCCCAGTTTCCTCGTTCAATGAGTGCGCCGATTGCCTCGTACTCGCCAAAATCGACCAGGAGCGGGATAGCGCCGCCGGGGGCATCCGAGATCCCCCTTGTGATGCTCATTTGGACAAGTGCATGCGCCCCAGTAAGATCCGGCGGATCGATGGAATAGTAGGTCGACAGCGCCATCCATCTCGCGTCGGCATCGTCCGGATGCGATTCGACGACAGCTCTCGCGCGCGCGATGGCGGCGCCTCTGAGTCGCTCGTCGAGCGAGTTGAAGTTCTTTCGGAACCAGTTGCCGGCCTTCAGAGCTTCGGGGGACTCCGCCGCAATCACATCGATCCGGGCGTCGAGTTTGCTACCTGCGATGCCGTTATCCACGCGCAGGGCCAGCGTATGGACACCGCCGGAAAGTCGGTCGGTCAGGTCAATGCTGCGGAGTCCAGCAAGTTTCGAGTCTTTGCCCGAACCCCATTCACCCAATGAAAATCCATCGAGCCACACGCGAAGTCCGTCATCCGCGTCTACGTGAAGCATCACCTGCACACCGGCGGGTGGCGCACCGATCAGGGTCAGCTTCGTGCGGTAGAGCCGCGATCGCCCCTCGGGGATCGAGTTCAGTTCCCGTAGTGATCCAAGCTGCCAGCGAGCGTCGTCGAAGGTGGGCGCCATCCACTCCAGCCCGTCTGATCCGCGCGGGGATGCGTCGTGTTCGATTGGACCAAGCACTCTTACTTCATTTGCCTGAACGCGAAAGCTTGGCGCTGTAGTTTCATCTGCACTTGTGGTCGCGCAAAAGCCGAAGCTGACGAATGCGACGAGCATTGCGCCGAGTCGAAAACTTGATGTGGCGAATCGAGGGGAGGCGGAGGCGGCGCGCATTTGTGTGGGGATCTCCGGGGAGCATTCTGACGACATTATTGATTGTCCTAGAGGTAACCCGTGTCCCTGTGCGACTCAAGCTTCAAAAACCCAATTTGGCATAACAGCCTGTTTTCGGATAGCATGTGCTCCGCCTACGGAGTGGCCAATCATGCGTCCCAAACGCGGTACTTCACAGCATCTGTTGCTGCTCGACACACTTACCAGGAGCCGAATCTCGGCAGGCTTGACGCAGGCTGAACTTGCGAAAGCCCTCGGCACTCCGCAGTCCTATGTGAGCAAGTACGAGTTGGGAGTTCGTAGACTCGACGTCATCGAGTTCATCGCGATTTGTCGTGCGTTAAGCCTCGATCCAGCTGGCGTGGTGGAGCATTTGGCCGAGGCGTCAAAACTGCCTAGGATGTTTCAAGGCGCCAAGCCGAGCAAGAGTGCGAGGCGAGGGCCGCGCCGAAAAAGGACGTAGCGACTGCGTCTCGCGGAGACAATCGCACCGTCCCGCGATCACATGTTGCGCTTTGTTTTCTTTGGGATTCTTAGCGCTCAATCTGTCGCCTCAAGTCCGAGATTATGCGGTCGCGTTCGGCAATCTTCGCGTTCGCCTTCAGGAGAGCCTCGTTCGTTCCGCTCAGTTGTTCGTTCAGTGAATTCAAGCTCGCTTGGACCTCGTCCAGTTGCTCGGTCTGCTGGGCCCATCGATCCTTTTCCTGCGCAGGGCGCGGAGGCCTGCCGGAGAGAATCTCGTCGATACACTCACGGAGCAGCGCCGCATCATCGTCGCCGTAGTTTCGATCACTCCCGGAGTCCGAGCGATGAGTAAGATACCACGCCTTGAGGTTACCGCCAGGAATGTGGCGCCCAAGGAACTCTCCCATGAGATGGCGATGAGCGTAACGGTCAAGGAGCGGGAGTTTTTCTCCGGTGCGCCGCTCCCAGTCCCGCGCTGCGAAGTGTTTCTTGCTGATGTAAGAGTTGCAGAACCCTCCACGTTTGTACGCTTTACCTTCTCGACTGAGGTAAAGCGACGAAGTTGTTCCGGCAGCGACGCCGCGTGCGATGCTCCAGCGGGAAAGGTACTCGTGCAGCGCATGAATCGTTTGCTGACGCCAGACAATGAAATCATACGGTCGCCTCGCGCCGCGACGGACCGAACCAGCGGTCGATGTTGAAGCATACGACCGCTTGTGCTGTTTCATGCAGTCGCGGGGCACTCGAATCCGATAGTACTGGGCCTGCTCATCCCACCAGATGACGGAGGAAGCGTGGCCGGGAGGCGGCGCAACAGCGCGGACTTCAAGAGAATCCAGAATGTCTGGTCGCAGCCCGGTCTCGGTGCGGAGCAGCACATCGAGCTGCAAGCACTTTCGGGGAAAGTAAAGCCCGGAAGGATTCGTCACCGTTGGCAGTGGGGCGTCAGCGGCGTAACCGTCAAAAGCCTCAGCCCACTTCAATAGCGCCAGTGGTGATCCTGCGGACCGAACAACGTCGCTACCCTTCATGCTTTCGCCGACGCGAGGAAAATCGATCTCCTCCGCCAGCTGCATGATCGGCGTGACATCCAGACCGCAATACAGCTTGGCGGTGTTCGTGACTTCTAAAAACTCGTCCCTGTGCATCGACGTGATCACGTCGCGCTCGCCCAAGTAACTCGGCAGCCACCACTCTATTGCTTCCCTACAAAAGCACGCCTTGAGTTCGGAGGTCGCGGCTTCGCCGAAATGGTCAACGATTCGCCTCAGGTACCGCTTGATTGATGCAAGCCGTCCTTCCACCCCATGAAAGCCGAGTCGATTCTCTCGCGGACACATTGCGCCTTCAGGATTCGCCGGACGCTGCAATCCAGCCCCTTTGTTGAAGTATCCAAGCACTCCCCGGAGCCGATCAACGCGGTCGGTCTCGGAGGGGTCGGCTGGGAAGGCACTCGGCCAACGCGCGATGAGGTCCTCGTCGCTGAACGCTCGGGCATTCCCTCGATCAGGACTCATTCGCACTTCCAGCAATCCTTCGACCAAGGTCAAATCGAGGGGCGCTAAGTGCCCACCGCTGAGCAAAGCGCGAAGTTCCCTCAGCATCTTGTTGTAGTCCCCTGCTTTCCTCACCTCCATGAATCTGCTGGAGACTGACTCGGCGACCTCCCTGACATACTCCGGTTTGAACGACGCCGGATCGGCAATGCCTCGTACGATGTGCATATCGCGGATGAGCCGGTAAAGGCGAAGCCCCGCCCTGTTTTTGCCCGCACAAGCTGCGTTCGGCCAAAGTGAGTCCTTTCCGTCCACTCGGGCGGAAAAGTACGGCGCAAAAAACTTGACGCACTTTCGAACCGACTCGCTGACATTATTGATTTTCCGTCGATCCTTTCCAAGGCCAAGCGCATCAGATGACTCATGTGCCCGTTCTTGAGCCACCCCGAGGTAAGTAACCAAGTACGCGGCCCGAGCGCGCCGTCCCAGCTCGCTTGGATCCAGTGCCATCGCTTCCCCCAGATGTAGCTCCTGCTGTCTCGACATGACACGAGCCGAATCTGGGCGCGCGCCTTTGGTGATGAGCGAGGGAGTGAGCGCTACCGCAATCCACTTTGCGGCTCGGGAGGCATGTTGCCGGATATGTTGCTGGGGGACCTGCGCGCCAGTGACGTCAGGGGAGGAATTCAGTTCTGCCCAAAGCGCGGGGATGTCGCTAACTCGGGCATCTTGGATTCGTTGCCGCAGATCAGAGGTAAGTCTCATTTCGGTCGTCTTTCCTGTTTCGAGAAGATTTTTGAGTCTGAGTGGTCGCAGTAGTCAATAACAATGATTGAGTGATAAAAGGTACATTGACCACTCTTTATCATGGGCGGCATTTTTTGGTGCCAATCCCTGCGATTCCCTACGAGTGATTGCCAGAGTGGTCGGGTGTGTCGCCGCGATGAGCTGAGTGGTCGTTCGGACGCGTTCCATGATTGATATTGCTTTGCTTACTGTCGACCGGCAAAGTTTCAGGGCCTTCTATTTGGATAGCGCGTGACCGCTCGAATGACCGACCACTCAAGCGCATTTCTCCTGCCTCAAACTCGGCTACGGCGCTCTCTAGCACAAGTAGTTGGCCCGTCACCACGGTCGTCGGGAATCCTTGACGTTTGACAAGGTGCCGAGCGGAACGAACACGTCTCTCTTCGTCCGATGTGAGAACAGGTTGTCCCTTCCTTGGACGACAGATCCCTCCAAGTCGCAGCCGAACCGCGACCTCAATCAATGTCAGGTATTTGGGGACCACCGGTTCGGACTGACCACTTCGCAAGCGAGGGTAGCCCTTCTGTTTCGTCTGCCGCATATCGTCCACCTCGTGGATAAACTCGTGGGCGATGCGCGCCCACCGAAAGCTATCTATGCGAGGACCAACCAATCTCCCGAAGGCGCCGCAGCAAAGCGTGCGATTGCGGAGAAGCCCGGACGCCCCGATGCCCCCGTCCAGAAGGAGATTGCACATGCAAACGAAATGCGCTCCTTGTTTCGCCTGCGAAGCTGCCCGCTAAAATACAGCAGAACCTCACAGACGCCGACTCGCGTGTCACGCCCGTCAAGTTAGACTTCACTCAGGGCCTGCAACGCACTCGACCCAGTCGACCCGAAGACCGTGCTCCTCGTCGGCAAAAATGCACAGGCCAACGCCCCAATGAAAAGAATGGGCCTCAGGATTGAAGTCGGCGTCGCCGACAACGGCTTTAACGTCGCAGGGAACTTCGTCAACGCGCCCGCGATACCTACGTCGCAGCGGACCGCTCGCTCGCCTACGACGAGGCGCCAACGATCGCAACCGCCGCTGAATAGATGCGCCAATCGCCGAGACCGAAACCAGAGGGACCCCTTCTTGTCTGCGCAACAGAACCGTAGGTCCTGTCCCCGAGATCACGAGGGGCGCCGAAGGGTCCGCAAGTTTCCAGTCGACATGGGATTTGGACGTAAGAGGCCGGCGCTCTCAGCTACCCATGCGAAGCCTCACGAGTGCCTCCCTGAACCAACTACTTGGGTACTCGTAGCTTTCCCAACCCACAGCAGATGCTCGCGGAGTAAAGACCAGCCGGATGGCGTATTCGTCATCGAATGGCTCGAAGCCAATCGTTGGGGGGAATCCCTCCAGCGCAAAGTCTCCCGGGCCAAGGTCCACCCGCTGCGATCCGCGCTGGGTGGGCCGATGAAGCCCGCAACAGCCCGGGTCGAATCGGTTCCCCAAGCGAGCCAATACTTGGATGGAGCCAGATCGAGCGAGGCGAGGGTGACTCTAGGTGACTGATGTGGTGGGCTTGCAGAAACAGATATAAAGACATTGACATCCGAATATCTGCTGTTGAACATCGCGAACGTCAGGGATCGGAATGCCATTTCGGAGTCGGCGAAGCGTGATCACGGTAACGGGCGAATACGCACTCAGAGCGTCTGTGTACCTCGCACAGCGTCACCCCACGCCAACCACTTCGGCGGAGATTGCCGCCGTCACGCAGGTGCCACCGGGATACCTGTCGAAGATTATGCAGGCGCTCGTTCGCTCCCACATCGTGACGTCACAGCGTGGCCTCGGTGGGGGATTTCAGCTCTCCCGCGAGCCAGATCAGATCACCGTCTTGGAAGTAATCGTCGCGGCGGGATCGCCTATACAGCGCATTCACCACTGCCCGCTCGGGCTTCCCTCTCACATACAGCTCTGCCCGCTCCATCGACTCGTCGATGACGCCGTACGGCAGATCGAGGAAGCGTTCACCGAATCGACGCTCGCCTCTCTCATCCCGGCTCAAGCCGGTGTTCAGCCCCTTTGTGAATCGCAAGCCGAGGCGCCCAACCCGCGCCTGCGGACAAACCCACCCTCCGGCAAGGAGTAACACCGTGCGCCTCTCGTGCCTCACATCGAGTTCACATGTCGCGAAACAGGACATCAAGAGCCAGACATCCGTTTATCCCGATTCGAAAGGCGTCGTCACGGCGAGCGTTTTCTGCTTCGTCCTGCCGGCGCTCCTTTCAGCCCAGTCGCAGCCGGCGGTTGCCGACAACAACCAGGACGAAGTCATTAATCTTTCGCGGGCCGTGGATGCACACACGGACAGTTTCCGGATTTTGCGCTCCGGTGATAAAGCGGAACTGAATCGTTACGTCTCGAAGGCATACCGCCTCCAGAACGCAAATCCGTACGAAATCCTCCCGTACATTCGCGGGGCTGCTGCGCTCGAAAAGGGAAGCGTCTCGACGGTCTGGAATCCTGCTGCGGTCGACGGGCCAATTGCGCTGCTTCAGGTCAACGTTCCCGAGTTCCAGCTTCCGTACTTTGACGCGCTGATCGCGGCGTACGACGTGAAGGAATTCGTCTCCGGCGCGGGGGACATCAAGTTCAGCTATCGCACCAAGTATCGCAGCGCGGTTGAGGTCGCCAGTTTCATCAAGTCTACCACGATCTCCGGCGACGGCGCGATCACGGGGGATGCGGCGACGAACACGCTCTACGTCTCCGATTCGCCGAGCGATTTCCGCCGCGTCATCGCGCAGATTCAGTTCTACGACATCCCCGTGCCGCAGCTCGACCTCGAGATTTCCGTCATCGAGTTGACCGACATCGACCAGACGAGCCTCGGGCTCGATTGGGACGCATGGAAGACGTCGCTCTCTGGCAAGTTGGACCTCAAGTCCGCACAGTCGAGCCTCGATCTCGATCCGGGCGCGGATCTCGATTCGTACTCGAACGGCTACGACGCGTTCCTGTCGCTCGATGCGACAACGCTTGCCAAGTTCCTGAACTACCTAACCGACACGGGTAAGGCGGAGGTTCGCGCGCGCACGAATCTCACCGTGAGCAACGGCACGGCGGCGATTCTCCGCTCCTCGACGCAGATTCCCGAGTTTCAGTACGTGCACGCCGCCGTTCCCGGAAAATCGAATCTCACCGAGACCGCCCCGCAACCAGGCGATCCTTCGAGCGAGGGCCTGACAATTCGCATCCAGCCCATCATCGCGATGAGCGCCGCGCGGATGGACGTGGACCTCACGCTTCGCAGCCCGGTCGGTGTCAGCAAAACCGGGGCGCCGATCTACTCCGATCAACAGGTGGGAGCGAACCTCACGCTCGGTCAGGGACAGCTCTACAAACTCGGCGGACTTCGCCGTTCGGTCATGACGAAGGAGCGCAAGGGCTTCCCGCTACTCAAAGAAATCCCAGTCGTGAAGTACCTCTTCTCGAACGAGACGACGATCATGCGCGAGACGGAACTCTACGTCTTCCTGCGCCCGACTTGGACCGCGCCGATGCTCCCGGTCAGCGACGGCATGCAGGTGGACAAGCCGACCACGACAACGCAGATCGAGCAGATCCTGACGGCGAATCCGAGTATCTCGATCAGTGGCCAGGATGCCGAACTTCTCTCCGATTACTTCGAATCCCAGGCGAGCTCAGGAAAATGAAAATCCGCATCCAGGACAACTCGATCCGCTTCCGAGTGACCCTGCGCGAAGTCGAAGACTTCGCAAAATCGGGACGACTCGAACGCCGAACTGCAGTGCTCAGCGGCAACGGCCCGACGGGGGAGTTTCTCTACGCGATCATCCACGACCCGGCCATCGCCGAGAGTGTGATCGCGATCGAAGGCGCCTCGATTTCGTTCCGGATGTGCGACGCCGACCGCGCCCAGCTGCTCGCTCCCGAGGAAGAGGGTGTCTACGTCCGGCGCGAGTGGAAGAACGCCGAGGGTACCCCGCAGCGCTTCCTCGCGTTTGTCGAAAAGGACCGCCCCGGCTCCACGTGTGTGAAGCCCGAAGCGTGGATTTACGACGCGCCCCCTCACGGCGAAGTCGAAACGCGCCCGATCCCGAAACGCCAACTCTCAACCTAAAATCCTGAAAGGATTTTCGTACCATGAACGCACAGATTGATGTCTCCCGCACCGTCGCAGAACTGCTGTTGGAAAATCCGCTTCGGGCCATCGTGTTCGAGCGCCACCGCATCGACTACTGCTGCAACGGCAAGAAGTCGCTCACGGAAGCCTGCCTTCGTCGCGGGCTCGATGCAGAGAGCATTGCCGAAGAACTCCTCGCCGACACGCCGGAGGCAACTGGGCAGAGCCCGGAGTGCGAGACTTCGCAGGCTGTCAATTGCGCCGGCCTCGTGAAACACATCGTCGACTATCACCACGCATTCCTGCGCCGTGAGCTGCCGCGGCTCGGCACGCTTGCGGAGAAGGTCGCCCGCGTCCACGGCGATCACGCGCCGGAGTGCGTGAGCATTCGCGATACGTTCGTCACGATGCGTGAGGAACTTGAATCACACATGGAGAAGGAAGAGAGCGTTCTCTTTCCCTTCATCGAGAAGTTGGAAGCCGGCATGGATTCGCCGTTCCCGACTATTGGGCTCCCGATCGACTGCATGGAGCACGAGCACACGGAAGTCGGCGTCGCACTCGAGCGCCTGAGCGGCCTCACCAGCAACTACCAACCGCCGATGGACGCCTGTAATTCGTGGCGCGTGCTTTACCACGGCCTCGCCGAACTGGAACGCGACCTCCACCAACACATCCACGAAGAGAACAACATCCTGTTCCCACGCGCGCTCGCGATGGAGCAGGCGATCCGCGCCAAAGCACCTGCACAGCTCACCAACTGAACGAGGCCTGATCCAATGATTCGCAAATGCACCTCCCTACCCACCGCGCTGCTGTTGTCGCTCGGGCTGCTCGCAGCGGGTTCGTTATGCGCACAGGATTCACCCCCGGTGAATTCACCCTCTGCAGACGCAGCAGTGGTACTCGGCGACGCCGCGGCGAAGACCTTCCTCGCGAAGTGCGCCGGGTGCCACTCGGTGGGTGGGGCGATGCGATCCGCCCCAGACCTTTTGGCTTCGAGCGCCTGGCCTGAGGCCGATCTCGCGAGCGCCGTGAAGCGCATGGAGAAGAACACCGGGCCGATTCCGCCGGAGGAAGTTGCGAGCCTCGTCGCGTTTCTGAAGGACTCGAACGTGCGCGCGCGGCTCCAGACCGAGGAAGGGCGCGCGGTGGCTGCTGCGGCGGCGACGCTCGAACCCGCATCCGCAGCTTTGGGGAGCGCGCTCTTCTCCGGAGCCCGTCGTTTCACCAACGGCGGAGCGAGCTGCGCCGCGTGCCACGCGGTCGAGGGGCTCGGCGGAAATCTCGGGCCAGAGTTGACTTTCGTTCACAGTCGCCTCGGCGACACGGCGCTCAAGTCCGCGATCGAGAACGGGAATTTTCTCGTGATGAAACCGATCTACGCGACGCGCCCAGTCACACCGCAGGAAGCCGCACACGTAACGGCGTATCTCGCAACAACCGGGAAGTCCCAGCCGAGTTCCGAACCGCCCATCGGGATCGCAGCGCTCATCGGTTCAGCGATCTTCCTCGGCGTTCTGGGCATGGTCGGCAAGACAGCAAAACGCGGCACGCGGGCGCGGTTAGTCTCAGAAGCAGCCAAGAGGTGATGCCATGAGTTGGATTCAGGATCTATTCGCACCAGAGCAGCGCAATTGGGAAGACTTCTACCGCAATCGGTGGTCGTACGACAAGATCGTGCGCAGCACCCACGGCGTGAACTGCACGGGTGGATGTAGCTGGCAGATCTACGTCAAACAGGGCATCGTGACGTGGGAGATGCAGGCGCTCGATTATCCGCAATTCGACCCGAATATCCCCCCGTACGAACCACGCGGTTGCCAACGCGGGATCTCGTACTCGTGGTACATCTATAGCCCGCTGCGCGTGAAGTACCCGTACATCCGCGGCGCGCTCCTTGATCTGTGGGACGAGGCTCTCGGCGAGCACCCCGGCGACACCGTCGCCGCGTGGAAGTCCATCGTCACGAACCCGGAGAAACGCGCCCGTTATCAGCGCGCCCGCGGCAAGGGCGGCTTCCGCCGCACCACGTGGGAAGAAGCCCACCAGATCATGGCCGCCGCGAACATCAACACCGTTCGCGAGTACGGGCCGGATCGCATCGCCGGGTTCTCTCCGATTCCCGCGATGTCGATGGTGAGCTACGCAGCCGGCTCGCGCTTCATGCAGCTCATGGGCGGCATCTCGCTTTCGTTCTACGACTGGTACTGCGACCTCCCGCCGGCCTCGCCGGAAATTTGGGGAGAGCAGACCGACGTTGCCGAGAGCGCCGACTGGTTTCACTCGAAGTTCATCGCCGTCGTTGGCTCGAACGTGCTGATGACTCGCACGCCTGATGCGCACTTCCTCGTCGAGGCCCGCCACAAGGGCACGAAGGTCGTCGTCTTCTCTCCCGACTTCAGCCAGACATCGAAAGTCGCCGACGAGTGGGTGCCGATCCATCAAGGCCAGGACGGCGCATTCTGGATGTCCGTGGTGCACGTGCTCCTGCGCGAGTTCTACGTCGAACGTCAGGTTCCCGATTTCCTCAAGTATCTCGCGCAGTTCACCGACTCCCCCTTCCTCGTCGAAATCGAGAAGAACGCAGAAGGAAAATTCCGGGCGGGCAAACAACTCCGCGCCGCGCGTCTCGCCTCGCACAAGGACGACGAAAACGCCGAATGGAAACTCGTCGTGCTCGATGCGACGACGGGAGAACCCCGCATCCCCGGCGGTTCAGTCGGCCATCGTTGGCAGTCGAAGAAGGGCGAATGGAATCTCAAGATGGAAGACCCCGCCACGGGCGAGGCGATCCAGCCACTCCTGTTCCTCGATGGTGGAGAGGACATCCCGGTCGAGTTCGACGACTTCTCCGAGAGCACGCGCGAGAAAGGCCTGACGCGCCACGTGCGTGTCCGCCGCATCGCAACGACGGAGGGAGAAGTGCTCGTCGCGACGGGACTCGAGTTGCTCTTCGCGCAATACGGCGTGCGCCGCGGAAACGCGGCGGGGGAGTGGCCGTCATCGTACGAAGACGCCGATGCTCCCTTTACCCCGGCGTGGCAGGAAAAGTTCACGGGGATTGCATCCTCGATCGTCATTCAGTTCGCGCGGCAGTGGGGACGCACCGCAGAGCGCACCGGTGGAAAGTGTTCGATCATCATCGGTGCGGGTGCGAACCACTGGTACCACAACAACCTGATTTATCGCGCATGCATCAACGCGCTGATTCTGTGCGGCTGCGTCGGCAAGAACGGCGGCGGGTGGAATCACTACGTCGGTCAGGAAAAACTCGCGCCACAGGCATCCTGGGCGCCGATTGCGTTCGGCACAGACTGGTCCGGCCCGCCACGCCTTCAGAACACGCCGTCGTTCCATTACATGCACACCGATCAGTGGCGTTATGATCGCGAGTTCACCGAAATGTGCCCGGTCAGCGATTCCACCAACCCGATGGCGCATGGTCACACGGCGGACAAGCAGGCGCTCGCCGTGCGCGCGGGATGGCTCCCGTGTTTCCCGCAATTCACGAAACACAATTTCCAAGTCGTCGCCGAAGCCGAAGCTGCGGGGGCGAAGACACACGACGAAATCAAGGCGCACGTCGTCTCTGAACTGAAGTCGCGCAATCTCAAGTTCGCGATGGAAGATCCCGACAACCCCGCGTGTTTCCCGAGGACCTGGTACATCTGGCGCGGCAACGCGCTTCAGGCTTCCGCAAAGGGACACGAGTACTTCCTGCGGCACTACCTCGGCACACACGACAATGCGATCTCCGAGGAGGACGGCAAGGGACTCGTCAAAGACGTCGTCTGGCGCGAGCAGGCAGAGCGCGGCAAGATCGACTTGGTTGTCGACCTCAACTATCGCATGGATACGTCGGCGCTTTACTCCGACATCGTCCTGCCCGCCGCGACGTACTACGAGAAGGACGACCTCAACACGACGGACATGCACTCGTTCATTCACCCCCTGCAAGCGGCCGTGCCGCCGTGCTGGGAGTCGAAGAGCGACTGGGTGATCTTCCGCGAAATCGCAGAGCAGACATCGAAGCTCGCCGAGCGCCATCTGCCGAATCCCGTGCGCGACATCGTGGCGACGCCGCTGATGCACGACACGCCTGCGGAAATCGCGCAGCCCTCCATCCGCGATTGGGCGAAGGGGGAATGCGAAGCGATCCCCGGCAAGACAATGCCGAACCTGGCGATCGTCGAACGTGACTACACCAGGGTGTTCGAGAAGTTCGTCGCGCTTGGACCGAAGTTCCGCGACAACGGCCTCTCCGTGCACGGCACGCACTACGACGTGGACGATCTCTACGACGAGTATCTCACGCACACCGTCACAGAAACCATCGGCGGGAAGAAGTACCCGTCCCTCCGCGATCCGAAGCAAGTGTGCGAGGCGATCCTCGCGTTTGCTGCGGAGACCAACGGCGAGTGTGCCCACCGCGCGTTCGAGGCCGAGTCGAAGAAGACGGGCATCGATCACACGCATCTCGCAGCGGCGACGCGCGCCGTCCGCACGTCGTTTGCGGACATCGCGACTCAACCGCGCCGCACGCTGACGACTCCCTACTGGACCGGCATCGTCAACAACGGGCGCTCCTACGCGGCGTTCTGCCAGAACGTCGAAGAGCTGATCCCGTGGCGCACGCTATCCGGGCGCCAGCACATGTACTTCGATCACGAGGCTTATCGCGCGTTTGGCGAACACCTACCGACGTACAAGCCCCGCGCCGAGGCCGCAGATGCACGCGACCTTGTCCACACGAAAGCTGGGGGCGGCAGCCTCACGCTGAACTACCTCACGCCGCATGGTAAGTGGCACATCCATTCGACCTACGGCGATACGCTGCGGATGGAGACGCTCTCGCGCGGCATCGAGCCCGTCTGGATGAACGACCGCGACGCCGGCCTCGTCGGCATCCGCGACAACGATTGGGTCGAGGTCATCAACGACCACGGCGTCGTCGTAACGCGAGCCTGCGTCAGTGCGCGCATCCCACGCGGCATCTGCTTCATCTACCACGCGACCGAACGCACCATCGGCGTGCCGAAGTCCCCCGGACGCGGAAACAAACGCGCCGGCGCGCACAACAGCCTCACGCGTGCACGACTCAAGCCGCTCTTCATGATCGGTGGGTACGCGCAATTCACCTACGCATTCAACTACTGGGGTCCGACGGGCGTGAACCGCGATACGTTCGTCGTCGTGCGCAAGCTCGACAAGCCTGTGTGGAACTAACCAACCGGAGACAATGACATGGACGTACGCGCACAAACCGCGATGGTGTTCCACCTCGATAAATGCATCGGCTGTCACACGTGCAGTGTTGCGTGTAAGAACATTTGGACCGACCGGCCCGGCGCAGAATACATGTGGTGGAACAACGTCGAGACGAAGCCAGGCACCGGCTACCCGACGCAGTGGGAGGACCAGCTCAACTACAAGGGGGGCTGGCGCCTCGGCCCGAACCGCAAGCTCGAGCTCCGATGCCAGGACAAGATAACCGGGCTCTTTCATCTCTTCTACAATCCGAACCAGCCGGGTCTCGATGATTACTACGAGCCGTGGACGTATCGGTACAACGACCTCTTCGATTCGCCCGAAGGAGACGACCAACCCACGGCAGTTCCCGTCTCGCAAATCACAGGCGAGATCATGGATATCGAGGCCGGCCCAAATTGGGACGACGATCTATCCGGCTCCGCAGTCTATGCCGAGAACGATCCGAACCTCGAGAGCCTGACGCCGGACGAGCGCGAAGTCCTGATGGAGGTGCAGAACATCGCGATGATGTATCTGCCGCGAATCTGCAACCACTGCGCGAATCCGAGCTGTGTCGCGGCCTGTCCCTCCGGCGCGATTTACAAACGTGGCGAAGACGGCATCGTCCTCATCAACCAGGACATCTGCCGCGGTTGGCGCGCATGTATCGCCGCGTGTCCCTACAAGAAGATCTACTTCAACTGGGCGACCGGAAAATCCGAGAAGTGCATCCTCTGCTACCCGCGTATCGAGACGGGTCAGCCACCGGCGTGCTTCCATTCGTGTGTCGGACGCATCCGCTACATGGGCGTGTTGCTCTACGATGCGGACCGTCTCGTCGAAACGATGAGCGCGCCGCAGCGTGACCTCGTCGAAGCACAACGCAGCGCGATCCTCGATCCGTTCGATCCTGAGGTCATCGCGGGCGCGCTGCGCAACGGCATCTCCTCCGAGTTCATCGAAACCGCACAGAAATCCCCCGTGTGGAAGTACGTGATGGAATGGAAGATCGCACTTCCGCTCCACCCCGAATACCGCACGTTCCCAATGTTGTTCTATGTCCCGCCGCTCCTGCCAGTTTCTGGGCGTTCGGGAGACGGCATCTACACGCACGACAGCGATTCGTTCTTTGCCAACACCGGCAAGGCGCGCATTCCGCTCAAGTTCCTCGCGTCGCTCTTCACCGCGGGAAACGTCGACATCATCGAGGGCGTCATGCGCAAGCTCATGGCCGTGCGTTACTTCATGCGGTCGAAGGATGCCGACGAAACGTCGCCGGAGATGGTCAGCAAGATCCTGCGCGATGCTGGACTCACCGCAGAGCAGGCCGAAGACATCTACAAGCTCACGGCGCTCTGCGGCCCGAACGAACGCTACGTGATGCCGCCGATCCAGCGCGAGGAAGCCATCGCTGGGGCGGGCGGAAGTTGCTCGCCGGAAGCGTGCAAGGGTTCATGTGGCCTCGGCGCAACCAAAGCACCCGTGCGGGGGGCGTGACATCATGACCACCACGACCCTTGAAAGGCGCGATGCCTGCGCGGCGATGGCGGACCTGTTCGACATCGAGTTCGCCGGTCACGCACCGCAGATCGCTCGCGACATCGCAGCCGCGCTCGAACCGCGATACGCCGCCGCCATCAGCGCGCTCGAGACGTTCGCAAGCGAGACGGAGGACTACAGCCCGAAGCTCCTCCAGGAAGCGTTCTCGCGCACGTACGACCTCAACCCTTCGTGTGCGCCGTACCTGAGCGTTCACCTCTTCGGCGAAGAGAGTTTCAAGCGCGCGATCCTCATGACAGGGCTTGCCGCGTCGTACGAGAAGGCCGGCGTCGAACGCGGCACGGAACTGACCGACCACATCGTCGTCGTCCTGCGCTTCGCGACTCGTTTTGACGACGAAGAATGGAACGACATCGCGCGCTACTGTTTGCCAACGCCGCTCGTGCGCATGTCGGCGTTGCTCGATCCACCGAAGAATCCACACCGCCACATTGCCGCCGCGTTGCAGGGCATCCTGCACGCCGATTTCAACATGGATACGCCATCATGCTCAACATCTTCCTCTTCGCAGCCCTTCCTTACGTCGCCGTGTTCGTCCTGCTCGTTGGCTCCTACTGGCGCTACCGAACCGACCGGTTCAGCTACTCCGCTCTGTCATCACAGTTCCTCGAAGACCGGAAGCTCCTGTGGGGTTCCATCTGCTGGCACGTCGGGATCCTAGTCATCCTGCTCGGGCACGTTCTCGGGCTCTGTTTCCCAGGCGTGTGGCAGGCGATCGTGGCGAACCGAACGATCCTCCTGTTGGTTGAATTCACGGGACTGCTGTTCACGATTCTCTGCGTGATCGGGCTGGTCGCGTTGGCGATCCGGCGCGCGACATCGGGGAAACTACAGATCGTTTCCACGCCCGTGGACTTCGCGGTTCTGGGGCTCCTGCTCGCGCAGGTTCTGCTCGGGCTTTGGGTCGCCATTGCACACCGTTGGGGGGCTGCTTGGGCGCCGGCATCGCTCTCGCCGTATCTGTTCAGTCTCGTCACCTTCAATCCGAACATCGAGTACGTCCAGGACATGCCTGGCCTGGTGAAAATGCACATCGCGGGCGCGTGGTTCCTCCTCCTGCTCATTCCATTCTCGCGCCTCGTACACATCTTCTCCATCCCGTTCGAGTACCTCTGGCGTCGCCCGCAGAAAGTCGTTTGGACCAACCCGCGTCGCTTCACTCAGGCGGAGGAACAAGTCGCCGTCGCCGAAGACCGCCGCGTCTTCCTGCGCGCAGGTCTCGGCCTCTCCGCCGGCGTCGCGCTGCTCGGCGTCGGGACTGCGGACAAGATGGTGCGCTACTTCAAGGGCCCAGAGATGACCCCCGAAGAAGAAGGCGATCTGCTCGCGAAGAAACTAGAGCGGCTCGAGCAGACATCCGAACAACGCGAGCTGGAATTGGAGCGCATCCGTGCGGCCTACATTCGCGTCGCGCGCCTCGACGAGTTAACCGCGAACAAGGGAAAGTACTTCACCGACTATCAGATGCGCCCCGCGCTCGCATTCCTCGGCAGTGACGGACTGCCGACGCTCATCTCCGCCAAGTGTACCCACCTCGGGTGCACCGTCGGCAGTGATCTCGACGGCGACGGACGGCTCCTGTGTCCATGCCACGTCTCCTACTTCGACTTGAAGACCGGCGCGCCGAATGCAGGCGCGCCCGCGAAGTCACCGCTCGGCCACCTCGGCTGGGCGCTGATGGACGAAAGCGGCAACGTGCTTCTCTCGCAGAATCCTTCAGGCGTTCGCGAAGGCTCTGCCGATCCTGAAGCACTCAAGGGCGCGATCGTTTGCATCGCCCGCCGTTTTGAGGAGGCGAAAGCGTGAACATCTCCGAAAAAATTCACGATGCGGTGAGCTTCGCGACTGAGCGAATCCCGCTGCACAAGTTCGACTTCTACTCGGTCGTCCATAAGAAGGAAGTACCCGTCCACAAGCTGAGCTGGGCGTACTACACGGGTGGACTCGCGCTCTTCTTCTTCATGATCCAACTCACGACGGGGCTGATGCTGCTCTTCTACTATCAGCCGACGGTGAGCGACGCGCATGCATCAGTCGAATACCTAACGCGCCACGTGCCGATGGGTGCGTTGATCCGCAACATGCACACGTGGGGTTCGTCGGGCATGATCGCGTGTGTGATGGTGCACATGCTGATGGCCTTCGCGATGAAGGCGTTCGAACGCCCGCGCGAAATCACCTGGGTGACAGGCGTGTTACTGCTCCTGATCACGTTCGGTTTCGGGTTCACGGGTTACCTCCTGCCTTGGCATCAGATCGCCGTGAACGCGACGAAGGTCGGCTTGCAGAGTATCGAAGAAGCGGGGCGCTACATGCCCGGTGGACTCGCCGATCTGCCGCGCCAATTCAGGGAAATCATCCAAGGCGAACCCTCCGTCGGTCAGGCCACGTTGAGCCGCTTCTACGTGCTCCACGTCATCCTGCTTCCGCTCTCGATCTTCGGCGTGCTCGGGTTGCATCTGCTCTCCGTGCAACTCCACGGCATGAGCAAAGGCGTCGATCAACCGACGAAGAAGACGGAACGATTCTTCCCGTTCTTTATCCTCAAGGACTTCTCACTTTGGGGTGGCGCGTTCCTCATTCTGTTCATCGTCGCGTTGTGTCTCCCGTTCGAGTCGTTCTTCTCGTTCCCACTTTTCCAACCATATGACGCGCTCGGTTCCACGCCGGACGGGATCAAGCCGGAGTGGTACTTCTACTTCGTTTACTACCCACTCGAACTGCTCCCGTTCTGGCTCGTGATGCTGGGGCAGACCGTGGCGGTGGGCGGACTCTTTGCTGCTCCTTGGATTTTCAAGAACACAAGTCGTCGCTCGCTTTCCATCATCGCCGGCGCCGCCGCAGCGTACCTCGTGATCTCCACGATCTTCGGCCAGGCAATCTACGAAATGATCAAGGGGGTGCACTGATGCACACGATTCGCATTCCGCTCACTCTGGCGGCATTCGCGCTCCTGCATGTTGGCGCGACGGCGCACCCTGAGTTCCAAGCGTGGTCGCAGACCAACTCGGGTCGCTTCGTCAATTGCGCGATGTGCCATGCGCACCCGGACGGCCCCGAGGGTGTCAAAGCCGGTCAGATCGGCTCGCTCACGCCCGCAGAAATGCTCGTGCTCAACGAAGCCCGCGCCGCGTTCGAGCCAGGCAAGAAAATCGAAAGCCCGATCCTCAACAAGTTCGGCAACAGCATCGTTGAACAACTCGGTCGGCGCGAAGTTATCGCGTTGCGTCCGACACCAGGAGCGCTCGCAACCAAGCTGGATCCCGCGCACGACATCGACGGCGATGGTCTTGGTGACGAGCGTGAGTATCGCGAAGGGACTGACCCGCTCGATGCGCAGAGCGGCAACCCCGCGGCGCTCTTTCGCATCAACTTCGCAAGGCAACGCTTTCACATTCTCATGATCGTGCTCGCAACGGCGTGCGCCCTCTACGGGCTGAACCACCTGCTGCGTGGCCTCCATCGCGTCGCATCGCGCGCGCAAAAATCTCAAGCCCGTTAAGGATCAAATCCGATGGTCACGGCCAGCGCAGTTCCCCCGTCCCAACCCGTCGCCGCTGATGAATACAAAGGCGGCTCGACGATTTCCGTTTGGAACCCTGAGGATCAGCAATTCTGGGCCGAAACGGGCGAGCACGTCGCGCGCAGGAATCTCTGGTGCTCGATGCCCGCGCTCTTTCTCGCCTTCGCCGTATGGATGGTTTGGAGCACCGTCGTCGTGAAACTGAAGAGCGTCGGTTTTACCTTCACCGACCAACAGCTCTTCTGGCTCGCAGCGCTCCCCGGTCTATCCGGCGCGACGCTTCGCATCTTCTACTCGTTTCTGGTTCCGATTCTCGGCGGTCGAAACTTCACGGTGATGAGCACCGCATCCTTGCTCATCCCCGCGATCGGCATGGGGCTCGCCGTGCAGGACACGGCGACACCGTACTCGATCTTCGTGCTGCTCGCCCTACTGACTGGTTTGGGTGGCGGCAACTTCGCCTCATCGATGTCGAACATCAGCTTCTTCTATCCGAAAGCGAGGAAGGGCACTGCACTCGGGCTGAACGCCGGGCTCGGGAATCTCGGCGTTAGCGCGGTGCAGTTCCTCGCGACGATGATCATCCCAGTCGCCGCGTTTGGCGCGCTCGTCGGCGGGCCGCAGATACTCGGGGACGGCAAGGCGATCTACCTCCAGAACATCGCATTCGTGTGGGTGATTCCGATCATTGTCGTCTGCATTGCATCGTGGTTCGCGATGAACAACCTCGCAACGGCGCGGGCCTCCTTTGCCGAGCAGAGCATCATCTTCAAGCGCAAACACAATTGGATCATGTGTTGGCTCTACGTCGGTACGTTCGGTTCGTTCATCGGTTATTCTGCGGGACTGACGATGTTGATCAAGACGCAGTTCCCCGGAGTCGATCCGCTCAAGTACGCCTTCTTGGGTCCGCTCGTCGGCGCAGCAATTCGCCCGCTCGGTGGCTGGCTCTCCGACAAGATTGGCGGCGCAAAGGTCACGTTTTGGAACTTCATCGCGATGTTCGCGAGTGTCTTCGGCGTCATTCATTTCCTCCAACACAAGACGGACGACGGCGCATTCATGGGTTTCCTCGCGATGTTCATTTTGCTCTTCGCGACGACAGGTATCGGCAACGGCTCCACCTTCCGCATGGTGCCTGTGATGTTCGCCAACATTCATGACCGAATGGCAGGCCCCTCACCCGAGGCGAAGGTCGCCGCAGTGCGCGATGCATCGAAGGAATCCGCCGCCGTGCTCGGCTTCATCAGCGCGATCGGTGCCTATGGAGCGGCGATTATTCCGCTCACGTTCGGTTGGTCGATCAAGTTCACCGGCGAGCCGTTTGCCGCGCTCTGGGGCTTCATCGCCTTCTACGCGACGTGCATCGTGACGACATGGTGGTTCTACTCGCGCACAGGGGCAGAAGCGCCTTGCTGATCCATCCCGGCGCCATCTGGAGAGAAGAAGCATGACCGACAAGACAAGACCGTGGCTGATCCTCGGCATGAACACCCTCGCGTTCACGGTGTGTTTCGCGTGTTGGATGATGAACGGCGTGCTCATCACGTACTTGATCCGAAACGGCATCTTCGATTGGTCGAAGACACAGATGGCCGTGCTGCTCGCAACTCCGGTGCTCACGGGTTCGCTGCTCCGTCTCCCTGTGGGGTTGCTGACGGACAAGTTCGGCGGGCGCATTGTGTTCTTCGTGCTGATGCTGATTTCCGCCGCATTCCTGGGGCTCAACTACTTCGCGAATAGCTTCGCGATGTTCGTCCTCTGCGCTCTTGGCTTCGGATTGACCGGAGCCGGATTCGCCGTCGGGATTGCATACACGAGCGTCTGGTTCCCCAAGGAACGCCAAGGGACCGCGCTCGGCATCTTCGGTGCAGGCAACGCTGGCGCGGGTCTCACCACACTCGCCGCTCCATCCGTGCTGAAGTGGCTCACAGCCGGGGGAGAGAACCCCGATGGCTGGCGCTGGCTCCCCGTCGTTTACGGCGCCACGCTCGTGCTCATGGCGATGATCTTCTGGTTCGCGACGACCACGCGCGTTGTCGAGGGAGGGCGCACCAAGACGCTCAGGCGCCAGTTGGAGCCGCTGCGCGACATCCGCGTCTGGCGATTCGGGCTCTACTACTTTCTGGTCTTCGGCGCGTTCGTCGCGCTCAGCCAATGGCTCGTCCCGTATTACGTCACCGCCTATGGTGTGACGCTCGCTGTGGCCGGGCTCTACGCGTCGATCTTCTCACTACCATCGGGATTGATTCGCGCGGTGTGCGGCTGGGTGACAGACAAAATCGGAGCGCGATCCTCGCTCTACTGGACGTTTGCGGCATGCGCGATTCTCTGTTTCCTGCTCATCTTTCCCGAAATGCAAGTGCGTACTCCCGGCGAGGGAATCCTCGCACGCACGCCGGGCGTTGTGCAGAGCATCGACGCCACGACGATGGTCGTGAAGCACCCCAAGACCGGTCGCGAAGACTCCTTCACACTCGAAGAGAAGCGCTCGACCGCGGGTGAAGAGGCGACTGCGCAGGGAAAATTCCTCCCTCTCCCGATCATCACTTCTCAGATGAAGTGGATCGGCACGCGCGAAGAAAATGGGACCCTCAGAGAATTCCGCGTCGGTGACGCGATCGCGCCGAAACAACTCGTCGCACGTGGGTCCACGACGATCTTCTTTCAGGCGAATGTGTACATCTTCACAGGGCTTGTGTTGATGCTGGGTCTCGCGATGGGTCTCGGAAAAGCGGCCGTTTACAAGCACATCCCAACGTACTTCCCAAATGACGTTGGTGTGGTTGGCGGCATCGTCGGCGTCATCGGCGGACTGGGTGGTTTCGTCTGTCCGCTGTTGTTCGGTGTCATGCTCGATGGGACGGGAATCTGGACGACGTGCTGGGTGTTCTTGTTCCTACTTTCGGCCGGCTGCCTCGCATGGATGCACCTGGTGATTCGACGCATGATGCGCGAACAGGCTCCTGACCTGCACCGTCAGGCTGAACATCTGGAGGCGAAGAGCTGATGGACGTCGCAGTCATCGGTGCCACGGGTGATTGCGGGCGGCAGATAGCCGCTCGCATCTCTACTGAACGGCTTCTCTTGCCGACGAATCGACTACAACTTGTCGGTCGGAATTCGGCGAAGAGCGCGGGACGGTTGTACGGTCTGGCGACCGATCTCAAAGATGCCAACGCAGAATTCGCGCCGCAGATCGATGTCGCGACCTCACCGGAAGATGTCGTCGCGGACATCATCGTGTTTGTTGCGGGTGTCCAACCCGATGGGAGCAGCGGCCCGCGCACGACACTTCGCGATGAACTGGCTCGCGCAAATCTCGCGGCATTTCAGGAGTACGCTCGGGCGATTTCCAAGACGTCCTACGGCCACGAGATCGTGCTGATCGTCACCAATCCGGTGGAACTCGGTGTCGAAGTATTCGCGCGCGAAATGGGGCGGCACCGCGTGATCGGCATTGGCGCGTATTCTGACTCGATGCGATTTCGGCGTGAGATCGCGAAGGACATCGGCGTCCGCCGTCAGTTGGTCCGAGGCTTTGTGCTCGGCGAGCACGGCGATGGAATCCTCCCCGCATGGAGTACGGTTTCGGTGCACGGTTGGGAGCGGGACGAGCTGGAAAATCGCCTGCCTCTGATGTGCGGAGGGCGCGCGGGCGAGTCCTTCGAGACGCGACTCAACGCCGAACGTGATACGATGATGGCTCTCTTGAATTCTGGAGATGTCACCGCCGCATTCGAACACGTGAGCATGCTCGAACCCGATCTGCGCGTGGCGCTGAAACCCTATGCGACTTTGCTCTCCGGCGCGCGGACCTCCTTCGCGACGGCGGCAGTCGTCGTGGATTTGGTCCGTACGCTCCTCGATGGGAGAGAAGTCGTCGTTGCAGGCCAGGCGCGGCTCGAAGGTGAATTCCTCGGCCTGCACGGCGCCCTGGGTGTGCCGCTCAGTGTCGGGGGTGCCGGAGGACTTCGAGTGCTCGAGGTGCCGCTTTGCGTGAATGAAACACAGCATCTCATCCGCAGCTCTCAGCGCGTGAATGCGAAGATCGAAGGATGGCTTTCCGATGCATGAACCCGCGCACATCCTCCGCATCATGGCGATCGATCAACCGGGAACGATCGAGATTATCTCGGCCGCATTCTCGTCGCGCGGTCTCGCGCTCGATGCATTGTTCGCTCCAGGAAAGGGGAGCGCCGATTCGATCGAACAGGGGATCTCGCTCGTATATCGAGCCAGTCCGCGGCGACACGCCTTGATGGTGCGAATCCTCCATCGCATGGCATGTGTCAGGAGCGTCGAAGAGTTGGACGCCGCGACAAACTTCAATGCCGCAAACCAACCTGCGAGCGCGGAGCGAAAAGCGTGAAGACAGCCTGCGTCATCCTCACCGGCGGGAGAAGTTCACGAATGGGGCGCCCCAAGGAAGAGGTGCGTCTCGCCGACGGTCGCACGATGATCGAACACGTGATCGCTGCGCTCTCTGTGCTGGAAGCGCCGATTCATCTTTCGTGCTCTGCGACCCCTAGTCCGTATCTTCTCTCCCTCGGGTTGCCATTCATCAAAGATTCGGAGTTGTTCGCCGGGCCGCTCTTCGCGCTCGTTCGCGCGCTCGAGGATTCCGATGCCGACCGGATTCTCGTCGTGTGCTGTGATCAACCGCGCCTGCAATCCGACATGCTTCAGGCGCTGCTCGCCATCTCGGCGGACAACGTTCCGACAGTATTGTCGGACACCCTCGGGAACAGGTACGATCCGTTTCCCTGTGTCATTCCGAGCGGCCTCTTGGACAACCTGCGCGCGTTCGTCGCGGGCGGAGGCAATTCACCCCGCCGCTGGTTGTCGTGCATTGACTGCCGCTGGTTCGAGATACACCCGTCCCTATCGCCGTCCCTCGCCTCATTCAATTCGGAGGACGACCTCCGGCATTGCGAGGCTTGAGGGATTCTGATGCGTCCCAGCGAGTTTCCGCCCTAAAGTCCAGCGACTTGCGGCGGGAAACTCCTCCCCATGAAAAACACTCGAGATGAACCGAAAACCTCGACTCTGGCTTGGGATGAGTTCGAGATCTCATAGGACTCTGCCTTGGCCCCGCATGAGTCTCGTGAGAATCTTGGTCTCTCCAGTCTGTCGGGGGCCCCTGACGGAACCTCGGGCCGACTCCAGACATCCCCATGACGAGAGAACGATTGATGCAGGCCGGCATTGCAACATAAGTCCCATCTGGCGCATCCGGCGTTGAGCACTGGAAAAACATACGTTAAGACACCTCCATGTTTCGCCGTGCTTTTGCACGCTACCCCGTCATTGCGACGGCAACAGCGACATCAACATAACATGGAGAAGGACGAAGTAGGACCACTTAAGGTCCCTTTGCGTTGCGTTGATTTTATTGAGATTAAGTGGAGCGGGGAACGGGGCTCGAACACACGACCCTCGGCTTGGGAAACTGATGGCCGCCACCGAGAAAGTGCAGACAGAGAGAAAGAAGGGCAAAGGCGCGTAACGCCGCCATCGTCTAGGACGATGCCCGGGCTTCACGGCTTTGTTCGCTCTCTGAACATCTCCCAGCACGCGCGGCGGAGTCTCCTGCACCACGGCGGCAACAGTCTTCACGAGCTTTGCCGGATCGAAGCCCCAGTTCGCTACAGATGAGGATCTCTTCGGTGACGCCGAGTCGGCGCCCTTCTACCTCGTACTTGGAGACGTAAGTGTAGGCGACGCCGAACAGGTCTGCGAGTTCGGCACGGGTGAGGTTTCACGGCCCAATGACGAACACGGGGTTGCTTCCCCTTTGGAGCGGATTTTGGTCCGTTGCCAAGACACAATGCGGGTCACTTCATTGCGCCCCCCTGCATTTTCAACTGTGCCAGAATTTGTGCCAGAATCCGCCCCCACGCATCAGAATAGTCCGATCTGGCCGAACTCTCCGATGGCATAAGTGATGTACCGTCAATGGTTGAAGGGAACTCGGGGGTTTGACGAGGCAATCCCTCCCTCTCCGCCATCACCTTCCAACACAAGTAATTGCAGTGGTTTGCAGGCCTCGCGGCAGTGAGTTGTAGTGATGCGCGGCGGCCCCGCTTGCCTCGTCGGGCGAAGCTCATGCTCCGACGGCGAGCTTTCCACTCGCGATCCACAAGGTAGCTGGCATCGGCGCGTTGAGCCGCCAAGTGATGGACATGGGGCGTGAACCCTCATGCGAAACATACCGGACCGGACCCAAATACGTGAAGGCCATGCCGAGCCCATCCCGTTTGGATTCCTCACGCACGAAGAGTAGCACCCGGCCTCCAAGTTTTTCATGCTGTCGGTATCGGCGGCCTGTTTCGCTTTCCGCGCTTGTCGTACTCTGGCTCTGCCAGTGGAACAACTCAGGAGAAATCGCATAGTCGTCGTACATTGTCGTGGGAGAAAAGCGATCTGCAGTCTTCGCTAGAGTCACGAAGAGTAGATCGATTCGGCTGTCTGGGAGGTACTTGACACCTTCCCGATGGGTAAACTGGCGCTCGAATGTGGAGAGCCCGAAGGCCACGAGAACCTCTTCCCGAGTATAGGCGGCGTGCAATTCGAGCGGGATGGCCTCGTCCGCAGTGTTTGGGTGCGGTACATGGTCGATTCGCCGGCGCAAGATGTCAGCTAGCTGGCTCAATTCGTCCCGGATTGCAGGATTCGCAGCAAGCCGGGTCAGGCTATCCTCAAGCGATCGCATCCCTAGGGTAGCACCGTCTTGGCGCCACAGATTGTAGTGGAGCATCAGGAGATGGATCTGCTCGCGAGGGGTCGCCCCGAAATCTGTGAAGGACTCCGACACGCAGACTCTGTCGATCGTATCCAAGAACTCCGACGAGTTCACGTGGAGAAGGCGGTTTAGGCCTTTGGCCAACTGGGCCTCGTCAGGCCCAGTCGGGGTGTCCAAGAGGCCGGCCTCTCGCAAGAGCTCCGACCAGCAAAGCTTTCGCCCGTAGATTTCGGAGGGAGCTAGTTGGTGGAACTTGATGAAATTCTTTAGGGTGAGTTCGCCCTGAGACTCATTCGCCCAGTTACGAAGTCTTGAAACGAAGTCGCGCCTCCCGCGCCAGATTGCGGCCCGGATATTGTCCAAGACATGTTCGCGGGCGACGCGCTCCAGTTGAATGCTGCACCCCGCCGGGAGATGTGGGAAATCCTCCTCGATCTCCTGCTGCATTCCGTGACGAGTCCGGCCGCAGAGGGCTTGGAATCGTGGACCGAACCGGAACTCCCTCCTCGCCCGTCCGATGAAGTCGAGAACGGTCAAACATTCCTTGTCGTGTCGAATGCGGAGGCCGCGACCCAACTGCTGGAGGAAGACAGTCAGGCTCTCCGTGGGACGCAGGAAAAGCACCGTGTCAATCTCCGGGATATCGACGCCCTCGTTGTAGAGGTCGACCACGCAGATGATGCAGATTTCCGAGCGGATGAGTTGGCGTTGAACAGTCGCGCGAAGTTCGCGGTGTGAATTGGCATCCAGTGCCACGGAGGGCAGGCCCGAGGCGGAAAAGCGCTGCGCCATGAAGGCGGCATGTGCCTGAGAGACGCAGAAGCAGAGGCACTTCATCTCTCGCGGGACGGCAATGTATCGGTGGATCGCATCGACCACAAGTTGGGCCCGCGGGTCATTGTCCGTCAGCAGTCGATCCAAGGCAGTTGGGTCGTACGCTCCGCGAACCCATTTTAGGGCCCCGTAGTCGATGCTGTCCGTCACCCCGAAGTAGTGGAAGGGGGAAAGGAGACGACGCTGAATCGCCTCGGGAAGACGAATCTCGGCGTCTGCCTCACCCCCAAAAAAATCCAAGATCGGGAACCCGTCAGCACGCTCCGGTGTCGCGGTCAAACCAAACAGTATCGTTGGGCGAAAGTGATTGAGAAGGCCCTGGTAGCTGGGGGCTGCGGCATGGTGGAACTCGTCCACCACAACATAGTCGAAGAAGTCTATCGGGAGCGCATCCAGGAGCGCACGAGAGTTGAGCGACTGGATGGAGACGAACAAGTATTCATGCCCTTCTGGTTCCGCCCCGCCGACGAGGAGATCGCCGAAGTTGGCGTCTCTGAGGACCTGCCTAAACGTCGTTAGACTCTGTCGAAGGATCTCTTCTCTATGGGCAACATAGAGCAATCGTGGACGCCGGTTTCCGCCTCTCGCCTCGCACTGCCGACGATAGTCGAATGCGGCGATCATCGTCTTGCCTGTGCCGGTTGCCGCGACAACGAGATTGCGATATCGACCTTGGACTTCTCGGCTCACCGCAAGACGATCGAGAATCTCGGCTTGGTAGTCGAAAGGGCTGAGTTCGAAGAAGGTGATCGTGTTGTCAGATGCAGAGTCGCGCCCTGATGCGCGATCCAATGCCTGGCGAAGTTCTCTGCAATCCTGCTCTGCCAAAGGGTCGAATGGGCGAAAGCCTGGGCCTTCCCAGTATGTCTCGAAAGTGGCGCAGATCTTCTTGATGATGTGCGGAGAATCTGTCGCGGAAACCTTCAGATTCCACTCCAGTCCCTCGGTCATCGCAGGATTCGAGAGGTTGGAAGAACCCACGTATGCAGTGTGAAACGATGAGCCTCTCGTGAACAGGTAGGCCTTCGCATGCAGGCGCGTGCGTTCCGTGTCGTACGAGATGCGGACCTGAGTATTGGGCAGCCGCGCAAGGAAGTCCACGGCCTTGAAATCCGTGGCACCGATGTATGAAGTCGTGATGACGCGGAGCCTTGTTCCAGGTCGCGAAGTGAACTCCTTCAGGGCCGTCTCGAGTAGACGAATGCCGCTCCACTTTACGAACGAGACGAGGACGTCTACCGAGTCTGAGCTCAGCAACTCGTGGCGCAGTTCGGTATGGAGAGTGGGTTCGCCGCGCGAGCCCGTGAACAGCGAACTGTCAGACAGGGGTGTAACAGGTCTCGTCAGATTCCGCGGCTGGACGCCTCGTTGATGCGATATCTGCATCAACATTTCCGGTACTTGTTCGAGTTCACTCTCGTGGACGAACTCGAGTCCTTGTTTGGACTTCAGGAGGGAAATAATCTCGTTCGCCAGCCCTGCTTGGGCTTCGAGGCGCGTGTCGGCCGTGCCTGCGCTCCGCAGGGCGATACGCAGCACGCGCTCGAGGTGGCGTGCCACCTGTAGATAACTCTCCTCCACCTCTAGTGCTTTGCAATCAGCCCGTTGCAACGGCGCGACATTGTCAATCTTGCGGCGCAGGCCGAGATCGATGACTTGCTCGTAGAGGCCTTCAGGCAACTCTTCCATGAATCATCTCCGCACATCTTTGGCTGTCGATGCCAGGAGAGTGATGCCCGCCGCCAAGAGCAACAATACTGTGGGTCAGGCGACGATACCCGGGGCACGGCTTCCTGGCGGCTTTCGAGCAGGACGACGCAGTGAGTACGATTACCGACACCCAATGGTCGTCGAGCATCCGATTGCGCCGAGCAATGAGGCTGAACACGTGAGTGACATCCAACCCACCCGCAACTCACGACTCACCCGGCGGGTAGCGTTTGCCTTGGCGGTGGTCTGTGCCGTGTTCGTTCTGTTTCTTGGCGTAACACTCCTCCTCGCGAACAGGGAGCGCGAGCACAGCCAAAGGCTGAGGTTTGCCGGAGCGATTCACGTCATGGTGAATCCCGATCAGGGGCCGGATGATGTCGTCGCTCTCAAGCGCGCAGGCGGGCGTGCTCTCGAATCCGGCAACTTGCTGTTCACCCAACTCGACGAGCGGAGGTGGCGCATCGTGTTTTCTCAGATGCCGATCACTGATCCGGCAATGGTGAATTCACTTCCGGATCGGAGTCCGAAGATTTTTTGCGAAGTCTCAGGCCGACGGAAGTGAACGCCCGTATCGTGTGTACGAGGTGAGGACAGAACGCGGGAAGATCTGGTATGTCGATGCCCCGATTCGGTCGCGCGGGTCACAAGTGGGTGGTGCGGAGTAGACGGACATCACACCTCGCATCTGTCGCGCATCACCCCGCCCCCAAGCCAACACGATGCGTCCGCCCAATACGGTCGCGCCAGTCGTCCGCGAGGCCGGCCTGTGTGGCGAATTCGGGCCAGCGCTTCACGGAGTCGATGACCTCGTTCAGGATGGTCTCGCCGCGGCCGCGCTTCATCTGGGAGGTCTTCTCGCACGCCTTGAAATCTTCGATGGTAAAGGCATCTCTCTTTCCGTTCATGGTCATCTGGTGGGTCGCCGTCCAGTCACCCGCGGGATTGTAGCTGTACGTGACATCGTACGCTGGCGCGAGTGACCACGCCCCCGACTGATCCATCAGGAAGGCGATGTTCTTGACGTGATCGTCCTGGTTTCGCGCGACGATGTTGAAGGCCATGCGGCGGTACATTTCCTCGATGGCGGACATCGGCAGAGCAAGCTGACGAATCGTGAGGATCGCCTGTTCGTACGCGTGTGCTCCCGCCTGATTAAAGTCAAAGTGCGCCAGCGCGCCGAGCGTTTGCATGTGCAGCTTCGCCCCGCCCGCGAGCCGATCAAACCGCCTCGTCATAAAGTGCCGTCGACCATTTTCCTCGAGCAGGCGACAGTCGCTCATCGTGATCCCCGCAGCCCGCGCCATCAGGTGATACGCGTATTCGATCGCGCCGAACCCTTTCGGATCCTGCTGTTCCTTATCCATGTTGCCGGGCACGCCATCGAACTTGAGAAGCCAGTAGTCGAAGCCCTTGCCCGCAGGGACCTGGCCCGAGCGCACTTCGTTCGTGGTGGAGTTCCACGCGATGACGGCCTTCGCGCGCGCGCCACCGGCCGAGGTTCCGACGCTGAGAATATCGCGGAGGGCGTCCGCCCGCCCGCGATCATCCAAGTGCCCGCGAAAGTTTTCGCGATGCGTAAGTACCTCGCCTGCGAGGCGCACGAGTTCGTCGACGTCAATCTCTCGTGCGACGCGCGCCCGAGGTCCCCGCGTGGGGCGGAACTCCAGCGCGCCCATCCCGCGCGAACCCGTGTAGCAAAGTCGCTCCACGGCGCTGAAACTACCGGGCGTGCGACCTTGCGTTGCGAGCCATGCGTCGATGAGCGCGTTGCCGAATCGATCCGGGAGCGAGTCCGCCAACATTCCCGGGAGACCGTGAAACGTCCCTCTCGCGAGGGCGGGGAACTGGTACGGTTCCTCGCGTAGCGGCATCGTGATTGGGGCGAGTTCGATGCCGCTTTGGGCGAAGTCCGCGGCGTATTGGAACCTCGCGGTCGTCTCCCCATCCGGGAGCGAGATCGCGCCAATCGTCCTCTCCCACAGGCGGACTTCTGCAATCATCCGGGGTCACCCCACGTCCACTTCTTGGGCTTCGCCGATGCGGTCTTCTTGCGCGATGCACGCCGCCGCTCCTTCCCCTGATGTTTCAGAAGGGCCATCGGGCTCGGCGCGGCGTCGGGAATGAGTTCGCCGAAGCGCTCAATCAACCCGAGCACCCGGCATACACGCACGAAGCCCGACAGTTGCGTTGCCGTTTCCCCCTTCTCAAGTCGCTGCACGGTCCGCAGCCCGAGCCCTGCCTGCGAGGCGAGGTCATCCTGCGTCAGCCCCTGCGCGATCCGTCGCGCGGCCAGTCGCGCGCCCAAAAGCTGGAGGAGCGCATCGTCAGTGATGGTGGATTCGATCTTCATACGCGCCATTGTTGGCGTTTTGTCGGCGCAAGTCAATCTAAAGCGCCATGAACGGCACTTTAGTTGATACACTATAACGCGCCATTAGTGGCATATTAAATACGCCTTTGAATGTTAAGCGCCATTTGTGGCATGTGTTGCTATGCGACACGCTCACCTGTTTCGGGGAACTCGTCGAAGAGAAGCCGCAGTCGTGTCCCCGTCCGCCTGGGTTCGATGAATCGCAAACCAAACGCGTGCTTGATGAATTGGTGGTAGAGTTTGTAGTAAACCTCGCCAACAGCGCGCACATTCGTCGGAGGGGCCCCAGCGTTCGGCGTATACATGATACGCACCTTCATCCGACCGGCTGCTACTTCGGCAAGGAAACCTTCCATGAACCGGACGTAACGCGCCAGGTACTGGTCGGTCACCTTGGACCACTAAACTTCGCAGTGAAATCCTAGCTCGGCCTACGGGTCGTCTGGCCTTTGCGAAACCTGGTCATGGTGCGAAGCGCCGACGAGAACTCCGCCATGGAAATTTGAGAAATACCGCCCGTCCTTGAGAGACTCGTCGGCAAAAAACAGACACTCCTTCTCCGCGCGTCCTGGCATCGTACTCTCACCCCACCGGATACCCAATCACCGCCAGTTCCGGAAGCGCGCTCGCCAGTTTCGCGTCAGGCGCGATGGACTTGGCGAGGGTGGCGTCGAGCGGTGTCATGCTGAAGAGAGACTTGAGCGCGGTCGGGTCGATCGTGACTTCGTGGTAGGCCTGCGCATGAACGTAGAACGCACGCGCGCCGAGGCATACGAGGTCGAGCAGCGGCTTGCCCATGTCGAGGCTGAGCTTGCCGTCCACGCGGAACTGGAGCCCGTGCCAAGGTTGGTCCTTGTCGGTCCAGGCGAGGAACGATAACTCCTGATATCGGAACTCGGGTTCGTTGAGAACGCGTTCGGCAACGGGCGAAATCGGCACGCTCGGATTCTTCTGGAATCGCGCGAGCGCGTCCGGGGCAACGGAGAGGCGCAGCGCGCAGCACTTGATGGCCATCGCGGTGCCCATCTGCAAAATGTAGTAGTACGATCCTGCGCCGTCGTGGCGCCATGCGGCGGCCATGCCCGGCTGCCAATTCATGTTGCAGCGGAATTGACGAAAGTCAGCCTCGGGAGAGAGCAGCAAATCCGCGGCGGCCGCAGCCTTTGAACGGGCCATGATGACTTCGGGGGTGGGGAGCCAGTCGATCGTGCAGAGTTCCATGATGCGTGCATTCCTATGTTCCTCGGACGCGACGCGGCGCCCGACGATTGAGATTATTGGATACGAAGGCGATGGCTGAGTTTCCTCGCCGTCGTGGAAGTCTCAAGCAATGACTTAGGCGGGCAGGTTGATTTTCTCGAGACGAGGGTTTTGGCGCCCGATTCAGCGCGCGCCGTCCAGCACACGCAATCGCCGCTCGAGGCGCGGGATTTCCGACGAGTTCGGCGCGATGCGCTTCACCTCGTCGAGCCTTCGCGAGAGCGCATCGCGTTCATCCTCAAGCAGATGGTGGCGGCGTTCGTCCTCGCGCAACGCGACGACGTCGGGAGCGAGGTCCTGCCCTCGCACCGCGTCGAGCGCGTGCCGACGCGCTTGCGCAGCGGATGCCGGATCGCTCGCGTCGAGCAACCTCGCAACAAGTTCCCACGCGAGGTGAAGTCGCCCGGCGCTCGTGAGTTCCGTCGCGATGCGCGCCGCCGCGAGTGCATCTGCATGTCGCCCACGGAGCCGCAAAGCACGCGCAAGTGCAAGTCGCGATTCGAACGCGATGCGGCGATCCGGGATGTCGTTCAACGCGGCGAGTTCCTGCATCGCGGCGTCGGCTCCGCGCGGGTTGAGCGCGATACCCGCGCTGCGGAGGAACGTCGCGCGCTCCGACTCGGCCACCGTGTCGAGTGCTGCGGCCGCGCGCGCCGCGCAGCCGGGGAGGCTCCACGCGAGCGCAAGTTCACCGACAGCGAGCAGACGATCTTCCGGCCGAAGATCATCACGCGATGCCAGGAAATCGCACACCATGCCATGGAGCGATTCGTCTTCCTCAGCGAGGGCGGCATTCAGGATTGCGTTCAGATACTGGAGGAGAAGGCTACGATCCTCCGTCGCGGATGCGTGCGCGCCGAACTCTTCGGCTGCCTCCGCCTTGCGGCCGTTGCGCGAGAGTGCCTTGGGGAAAGCGGCTGCCTCGTGCGGCGCGGCGGCGTTACGCCAATTGCTCGGCAGCGCGGCGAACTCGCGGATGGCGTCGGCGTCGCGTCCTGATTGATGCAGCGCGACTGCGCGGATCAGCCGCGTGGAGGCTTCCTGCGGCGTGCCATCGATGTCGGCAAAGTGTGCGGTTATGAGATCGAGCGTCTGGGCCCAGCGTTCGGCGTGGTACGCGCAAAGCAGCAGAGGTCCCCACAAATCACCCCGCTCGCGAATTTCATCGGCGTCGTAGGTGCGCTCGATCACCAGGCATGCGGCTTCGAACTCCTCGTGGTGCGCAAATTGAAACGCGGCGGCCTCGGGGTCGGAAGTTTCCCACGGTATGTTCAGCGCTTCGAAGGAACGCGCGGCGGAACGAATCAGTGCGCCGCACTTGCGACGCTCGCCCTCCGCCACGAGGAACGCGAGTTCATCCGGGTCCTCGGTGCGGAATCCCTCAAGCAGGCCTGAGTGCGATTCAAGCAGGCGATCCTGCAATCCTTCGATCTTGAGCTCGCTGAGCATCTGCACGGCATCGAGCACGTTCTGCGCCTCGCGCATGGTGAACCCGCGTTCGAGAAGCCCGTCCACGAGCGACGATTGTTCGATGAGGCGCTCGTGGGAAACTTTCGCACGCGCGAGAGATTCGAGCACGAGCAGGTGTGCCTCGAGCGTGTCCGCGCCGCCCGGCGGTGGGAGCAGCGGGGCGAGCACGTCGGGGACGCGCGCGAATGCGCCGAGCTGGATGCGCAGTTCCGCCGCGCGAAGCCGCATGCGCGAAAGATGCGCGCCCGTGGGGGCCGTCATCGCAGACTCCAGAACATCCGCGGCGCGTGCGATCTCGCCTTCCTCGACGAGCAGGAACGCCTCGACATACGCGCGGTCCGCGTCGTGCGCGGTGCCATCACCGCTCCATGCAGCGAGGTGTTCGCGCGCGCGAACGTCGTCGCCGCGGGTCAGTTCAGCAAACGCGAATGCGATGCATTCGGCATCGGACGTTGGCGGGTTGTTCTGCGCATCGAGCAGCACCCAAAGTGCGGGTGAATCCAAGCGGCAGAAAAGTTCGTATGCTGACATCAGGAAAGGTTCTGTCCGAAGTTCAACTGGTCACCATCACGGGAAGAATCCGCGAGAAGAAGGTGGCATGGGCGTCTCGCGCATGTGGCCGAGGGCTGCGCACATCTCACGGAACAGAAACACACAACAACTCACGGGCGAGACGCCCGTGCCACCGTCGTGGTGTTGTATCGCTGCGCCATGAGGCCTTGGAACAACATTACTTCGCGGCGAAATCGGCGACCTCGCGACCGACCTTCTCCAACATGTCCTTGATGACTGTTTCTGTCCGGAGGCCTTCGGCCTCGCCTTCGAAGTTCAGGATCATGCGGTGGCGCAGCACAGGCACGGCCTGGCTGGCGATGTCGGCGAAGGCCACGTTGTACCGCTCTGCGCGTAGGGCGCGAATCTTGGCGCCGAGGATCAACGCCTGAGCACCGCGCGGCGAGCTGCCGAAACGCACATACTTCTTCACAAGGTCGGTGGCGAACTCGCTCTCTGGATGCGTCGCGAGAACGAGACGCACGGCGTAATCCTGCACGTGCGGCGCAATGACGATCTGGCGCGTGAACTCCATCCAGCGGCGCACTTCCTCGCCATTCATCACCTTGTTCGGGTGCGGCATCTCCGTGGTCGTGGTGCGATCCAAAATCGTGCTGAGTTCCTTGCGATTGGGGAAGGGCACGACGAGCTTGAAGAGGAAGCGGTCGAGCTGTGCTTCCGGGAGCGGATACGTTCCTTCCATCTCGAGCGGGTTCTGCGTGGCCATCACGAAGAACGGCTTGTCCAGTGGGTAGCGCTGCCCGGCGACCGTGACCGTTTGTTCCTGCATGGCCTCGAGCATGGCAGACTGTGTCTTGGGCGTGGCGCGGTTGATTTCGTCCGCGAGCAGCAGGTTCGTGAACACGGGACCGCGTTCGAAGACGAAGTTCCTGCGCCCGGTCTCGACGTCTTCCTGAACCATGTTGGTCCCAACGATGTCGGCAGGCATGAGATCGGGCGTGAACTGAATGCGGTTGAAGGGAAGATCGAGCACCTGACTGAGCGTGCGCACGAGCATCGTCTTGCCGAGGCCGGGGACGCCCTCCAGCAGTACGTGTCCACCGCAGAACAGCGCCGCGAGCACGCCCTCGATGACGTCGTTGTTGCCGACGATGACCTTTTGGGTCTCGGCGAGAAGTCGCTCGAATGCCTCGCGAAATTCCGCCGCTTGTCTCTGCATGTCGTTGCTCATGGTGATCTCCGTGGTCGTTGTGATGCTCAGCGTGCTTCGAGTTGGTCTGTCGTGATCGCGTCGCCGCGATGGATGACACCGCCGGTGACAATGTCGCAGCGCAATCCTCCGCGCATTTCAAGGCCCGCCTTCACGCCCTTCTTGGTCATTTTTTCCAGATACCCGCACGGGTGGCACAGGCGCACCCCGCGCAGGCGAACTTCGCCCACTTGAAACTCGTGTCCGACGAGGTCGTTCAATGCGATGCCGCGCGTGACAATGTTGCGGCGCCCGTCGCATTGCTCGATTTCGATCGAGGCATTCTTGGCCAGATGTTCGAACGCTTCGGCTTCGATCATGGTGACTTCGTGGCCACCACCTTCGGACTCGGAGAACGTGCCGGAGAGCTCGAAGTAACGATCTCCCTCGAGGCCCTTGCCTGCAACGGCCTTCGCGCTCTCGACGGGGTTGAGTTTCCCGCCCTTGGTCGGCGTGACGTAGATTTCGACGACTTGAGGTGTGCTCATCGTGCGATCAGTCTCCTAGTTTTTTCTTCGCGCGTTTCTTTGCTTCGAGGAGCGAGCCCATTGTCCCGCCTTGAGGCGCATCGCTCCCGGAACCGCGTTCTGTCGAGCCAATGGTCTCTTTGGTACGATGGCGCACAGGGACGGTGGTCGTGGGCTTCTCGAAGATGGACGGTTCCTTGGGTCCCGTGCGCTCCTCCGCTTGTTGTGCGATGCGTTCGCGGAATGCCTGACGCGCAGCCATGTCCTCTGCTTCTTCGTCGCGCGTCGTGGCGCGATCCTTGGCGGCCTTGAGCGAGGAGAGGCGCGACGAATCCGATCCGGCGTCACCCTGATGGCGTGAGAATTTGGCGGCGACCCATTCCTTGAACTCGGCGAGGTCAAGATACACGCGCCGCAGGAAGATATCGAGCGGCAGCGCGAGCGCTGCGAACAGCAGCAGCCAGGGCCAGAGCGGGGTCGGGCGTTCCGCGATGGTCAGATCGTGCGTGAACGGATTGTAGGCATCACCCGCGATTCGACCGTTGGAAGTCTGCGCAATTTTTTCGATGAAGTCGTCATTGCTCTGCTTTGTGTCGTACTCGGGCGAGTATGAAAGCGAAACGCCCGTCGTGATGAGGTCGCGCGACGCACCCTCGCCCGCATCGAGACTCATCATGTACGTCCCCACTGCCGAAGCGGGGAACGTGCCCTCATAGCGTCCCGGGGCGACCTGACGCACGCGGACTTCCCTGGACGTCAGATCGGGGCCGATGACCTTCGTCGAGAAATCGACGTAGTTCTTGAACGTCCCGTCCGCATCCACGGCATCGATGACGACGCGCCCCACGCCGTCGCGAATCTCGGTGGCGACCTGATAGTTCTGATTCGATGTTTCGCGCAGAGTGTATCGGACAGCCTGCGACCAGAACTTGCCGTAGATCGGCTGCTGCACCCACTCCGACGCCCACTTGTTCTTTGCATCGCTCGTGAATGCGACGGTCTTGCCGAGGCCATAGCGCCAGTTCGCGAGAAGTGGATCTGCGTCGATGACGCTGCCATCCTGAACCGACTCTCGGACGAGGGCGATCGTCGCGAGTTCCTTTGGCGTCGTGACCACAATGCCGCCGAGATTAGGAAGTCCTGAGGTGAGACCGTTCAGGATTTCACTCGGCTGCGAATACACGGGGTTGAAGTCACCCTCGGAGATGAGGGACTTGCGGATGATTGATGCTTCCTTGGTGAAGATGCGCGGCAACTCTGCGCTCGTCTTTGGATAGTAGAAATTTCCCGCGCCCCAGTAGGCGATGTTCTCGAGCGTTTCGACCGTCGAACCTGTGTGGGGTGCGATGGCCACGGTGGAGACCGTGATGCCCTCGTCGCGGATGCCGTTCACGGTCGCCTGGTCGGGTGGCGCGGGGTCGCCGTCGGAGATGATGACGATGTGCTTCACCTGCGCCTTGATTTCCTTCATGCCCTTGTACGCGAGGTCCATCGTCGGCGCGAACGTGGGCATGTCGAGTGGCTCGATACCCTTGATGACCGTGCGCATCTTGCGTTTGTCGCCGGCTTGCATCATGCCGGGTTCCCACGCCCAATAGTCACCCGAGCTCGCCCAGCCGCCGGAGGCAGTCTTCGAGTTCGGCGGCGGTCCGTAGTAGGCGATGCCGAAGTAGTCCTGCGCGGAGAGCACGTTGAGCGCCGCAGTGGAAATCTCGCGTGCCCACGCGTTGCCCGCGGGAATCTCGCAGGTGTGCAGCACAATCGCGAGCGCGCCATTCGGCAGCATCTTGCGCTGCTTCACGTCCATCGAAACGGGGAGGGCTTCTTCGATTGGCGTGTCTTGATAACCACCGGCGCCAAAGCTCTCCTCGCCTCCGATCATCATCAACCCGATGCCGAGGTCGTGCACGCCGCGCTCGATCATCTGCATCTGCGAACGGCTCATGACGGATGCAGGCACGTTCGACAAGATGATTGAGTCATACTTCTGCAACTCATCCATCGAGCGCGGAATATCAGAGATGCCGCCGCGCATGACGAGGATTTGCTCCGCCCTCAGCGCGCCCTCGAGATAGTTCTCCGCGGCCTCCTCATCTCCTTCGATGTAGAGCACCTTCGGCTCGGATTTGACGTAGGTGAAAGCTTCTCCGGAGTTGTTCTGAACCCGGGCATCCCCCTTCACATCGAGCGTGACTTGGTACTTGTGAAATCCGCCGTCGCTGATGCGGCGAGGAAGGACGAAGGGCGAGTTGCGCCCCGCCTTGATTTCGACTTCCTCCTCGGCGATGAGCTTGCCATCTTCCAGGACGCGCAACGTGCCCTTGGTGTCGCGTTCGGCGCTGACATACGCTTTAAGCTCGAACGGCGTGTCCTTCGTCGCTTGCTGGGGGACGACGACCTTTTCGACCGAGACGTCCTGCCATTGGTCGTAGCGCAGCGGAATGACGTCGATGGGGATGCCATTGGATTTCGCGAGGCGCGCGGTCTCGAGCGCGGAGCCTTGATTTTCGTTTCCGTCAGAGAGGAGCACGATGCGGCGCATGCGATCGGCGGGGAACGCCGCCATCGCAAGACGGATCGCACCCGCGATGTCGCTTCGCGTCGTGTCGACGACGGAGTTGGTCTTCCCCTCGAACTCATAGCCAACAGTGGCAGGCGTTTCGAGAGAGGGCGTCGCGCCGAAAACGATCAATCCCGCCTCGTCGCGCGTCGTCATCTTTTTATTCAACTCGGAGATGAGGAGGCGCCCCTGCTCCTGGGTCGTTCCCGGAATCGAGTCGGACGAGTCGAGCAGGTAGTAGACGGTGAGGAAGTTCGACTTCTTGACCAGCTCGAGCTTCGCGATGGCGAAGATCATCGCGACCACGATCAGGGTGCGCAGGACAATCACGGCGATGCGCCTGCGCTTTTCCACCGTGCGCAGCCGCGCTCCCATCCACCAGAAGGCTGGCAGAAGCAGCAGAAGAATCAGGAAGAATGGTTCGGCAAAGCGCACTTAGGAGGAGGGTCCCTTTACCAAAAGGAAGACTTTCGACGGGTCGCGGAGGTGCTGCAATCGGTTGTTGTTTGTGTCGGCGACGACGATGTCTCCCTTGGGGCCGACACACATTCCCCATGCGCTGAAGAACTCACCCGGGCCACGCCCCGGGCCACCCCACGAGCCGAGATACTGCCCCTCGACGGTGAAATGACTGATGCGATCGTTGCCGTACTCGCACACGTAGAGGGTGCCATCCGGCGCGAGGCTGATGTCGTAGGGATACTTGAGTTCCCCGGGGCCTGTGCCAGCCGAGCCGATCCGATAGAGCAACGACCCGTCACGCCCGTAAACGTTCACTCGATGCTGACCCGCGTCCGCGACAAAGATCCGACCGAGTTTGTCCACTTCGACCGCCATCGGGCGGAGCAGTTCACCCGCCTGATAGGCGTCTCCGCCCCACTCCTGCAGGAACTTGCCATCGGTCGAGAACTTGATGAGGCGGTTTCGTTCACCGTACTCGGTGACCCAAAGGACATCCTCGATCGGGTCGGGGCACACATCCGTCGGGAAGACCATCTTTCCGGGTTCCGTGCCAGCCTCGCCGAATTGCGAGAGGAGCACCAAGTCCGAGCGATAATGCAGGATGCGCTGATAGTGCGTGTCGGCGATCCAGATCGAATCATCGCGCCTGTCGATGGCCATGCCGGTGGGCGTGCCATTGGAGAATTCGGGGAGGACCTTCTTGGCGAGGAACTTGCCACCCTCTTCGATGTCGAAGAGCTGAATTCGCCCCGTGCGGTCGAGCGCGATGAGCTTCTGATCATCGGTGATCGCGACGGCGCGCGGGCGGGAGACCTGGCCGGGTTGGTTTCCGCGCTTGCTGATGATGGTGACGCCCTCCGAGGGCTTCACTGCGCGATCACATGCGCCCATCACGAGGCACGCCGCGCAAAACACCAATGCACGAATCTGCGCACCCGGATGGGTGCGCAGTCGTGCCGATTCGGAGTTTGGATTCGAGGGCTTGGATCGAAGCAATTCTCGGCTACTTCACCCTCCGGGGGGTCAGACCTCGAGTGACTCTATGGTACGTTACGGCGCCTTGGGCGTGTCCGTGGCCGGGCGCTGCTGCGGGTTGATTGCCTGAAAGTAGTCACGCACGGCGTTGCGATAGGTCACGGGGATGACGTCGTTCTTCATCGTGTCGGACGCCTTTTGCTGGTACGCGTTGTAGACGTTCTTGTACTGGGCGTTCGATTCGCCGACGGGAGCAGGTGCATCGATCTGGATCACGGCGATGATCTCGCCATCGTTCTTCTGACCCGGGATGAGGGTATCCGAGAAGCCGATCGCCGCGCTGCCGTCATCGGGTGGCTTGCCGCCGCGCCCGCGACCGCCGGCACCGCTGCCGGCGCCTTCGTTCGGGTTCATTTGGCTGTTCCATTGGCCCTGGCCCTGGCCTTGGCCGGGCTGTTGGCCGTCGCCGCCCTGGTCGCCTTGGCCAGACTGACCTTGTTGACCTGATTGGCCTTGTTGACCGGATTGGCCTTGTTGACCGGATTGGCCTTGTTGCCCGGATTGGCCCTCGGAGCTTTGTCCCTGCTGGCCCTGACTTTGGGAGTTGCCTTCGCCTTGGGCCTGATTGCCCTGTTGGCCCTGCTGCTGGCCGTCGCCGGATTGGGACTGTTGGCTTTGCTGACCCTGCTGGTTGCCCTGCTGTCCTTGGCCCTGCTGGGACTGTCCCTGCTGTCCTGACTGGCCGGATTGCTGCTGGCCCTGCTGGTTCTGTCCCTGCTGACCCTGTTGGGCCATTTGCCCCTGCTGTTGCTGGATCTGCTGCTGGAGCTGATCGAGCTTGGCGATCATCTGCTTGGCTTCCGCCTGGTCCTGCATGGCACTGGAGGCCTGACGCAGTGCATTCGCTGCCTGAATGCCGGGGAGCCCGGGTGCCTTCTCGCCGCCCGATTGGGACTGCGGCTGCCCTTGGTTGCCCTGCTGCTGCTGGCCGCTGGCGTCGGGGGAGGAATTCGCCTGATTCTGCTGATTACCGCTCTGCTCCTGCTGGGTGGCCGCATCGGCTGCGGCTTGGACAGCCTTTGCAGCCTGAGCGAGCGCTTCACTGGCGGCAGGATTGTCGTTGGTCTGCTCTGCAAGGTCCTTCAGCTCTTCGGCGAGGTCATTGAGCTGCTCCGAATTCATCGCACCGGTGTCTTCAAGCATCGCGGCCAAGTCCTCGAGTTCCTTGGACGCTCCATCGAAGTCCTGGTCCTTCATCTCCGACCGAAGCTCGCGCGTTTCCTTGGCGCGATTGAGGCCGCTGATCGCCTTGAACGATTCCTGATTCCGTTCCATCTGGCGCTTGTTCAGCTTCACTTCCTCGTTCATGCGGGACATCTCGGCAGCGGCGGACTTGGGGTCCTTCGTGCCGAGGGCGACGTCGCGAGATAGACGCTCGAGGTCTTTTGCGATTCGCCCCAACTCGTCGTTTTCGTCGAGGGAGCCTTCCTTGGCGTCCTGCGCGAGTTTACGAATCTGTTCTGCCTGCAGCTTGCGAACGGATTCGGCCTCTGTCTTATTCTGTTCCTGAGGTGTTGGGGGCGGGGGATCGTTGAAGAGACCGAAGTCCTTCACGAAGAAATGGACGAGCAGCATGGCCGCGAGGGGCGCCGCGAGGAACTTCGCATGGGGCGGCGGGGTGAATCGAAAGTCACGCCCGACCTCGATCTTGCGCGCGTATTCGGCTGCGTCGTCGGTCAGTGCCGCGACGGCTGGGTCGGCGGATCCACGTCCCGCGAGGATGTATGCCGAGGAGAGACGCTCGCGAAGGGCAAGCTTGCTGTCGGCTTGCATCGCAGCCTCGAACAGGCTGAGGCGGCGGAACCACGCAGCACATCCGGTGAGGACGACCGCGGCGCCGACGATGATCGCGGAGATGAGCAGCGGGTCGAAGGTCTCATTGAAGAACTTCGTGGCGGAGATCAGAAGCAGCGCGGCCACCAGGCCAAAGAACATCCCTCGGATGCTCCAGTCGAGAACCTGAAGGAACGCGAGTCGGCGGCGAACGGCGGCAATCTTGTGCTGTAGGGCTTCCATGTTCGTCTCTCTTAAGAACCGGTCGATGCTAACAACTCCCGGCCATACGTCCATCGCAATATCTCGTCCATTGCGCGGGCGAACCGAAAGTCTTGTCTGAAGTTAGGACTTCGCTCTTTCTGCTTTCAATAGGTCGGGGGGATGAATATGTTTGCCGTCCATCCCAGAGGCCACACCCACCCCCCGGTGTCGCCCCGCCAAGAGCCTCCTTTCGCATGAGACTTCGCTCCGTCCTCGCCTTCATCGCAGGCATCCTCGCTGTGCAGGGCGTCCATGCTCAGTCCATCACCATCGGCGCAGGGCCTGTGATCGGACAGGATCACGACTTCCCCCCGAACGTCTATAACCAGGAGTTCCAGGACTGGACGGCCGCCGATGTCCGGTATGTCCACCCGGTCAGCAGCACCTCCCCCCGGTACAATGTGTTCGACGGCAAGGACGACGACCGAGACATCATGGCGTTCTATTCGCGCATGGATACGACAAACTTCTACATGCGCATGGACGTGTTCGACCTGACGGTCGGCGGTGAGGGCTCGATGAACATCTACGTCGCGATCGACTGCGGCGCGGGTGGCAACACGGGGCTCCCCGATGGAGTCACCTGCAATTGGGATCGCTCTTGGGACTTGTGTCTCGCGGTGTACGGTCCGGGAACGACGGGGGGCACGAACTATAACTACTACCGCGCGACGGGCGGCACGTTCAATGGGGTGGACTATCTGGGTTCCTACTGGAACTCGACGCTGGATTCGATCGAGTTCGGTGTCTCCCGCCAGTCCCTCGTGAACGCGGGGTGGGACGGTTCATCGCCGATCCACATGGCAGTTTACACGACGAAGGATTTCTTCGACGTGCCGGGCGCGTCGGACCTGATGGATTGTATTCCGGATCACGACCGAGGGTTCTCCGACGGAACGGTGAATGGTTCCATCAGCAGCGCGACACCCTACACAGGGCGGGCAAAGTGGGCCACCATCGCGCATGGTAACCAGTCTGTGAATCAGGGAGACGACACGCGCGTTCACATCTTTGACCCGACGAACGCGTTCAAGACCGGGTTCATTCGCGCGCTCGACACGCACGAGATATTCAACGTGCCGATCAACCTGCACCTCTCGGGTTCCCTGATCATGGCCAGCAAGTGGGCCGGGGCAAACCCCGCCGGGAATCCCGCCACGATCGAAACACCGCTCAGCGATGGGCCGGATTTCCTCGCGCGCGTCGGGGAGTTCATCGATGCCAACCAATCGACCACGCCGGGCGCGCTGATCGGTGGCGTCACGGCGGAACACATCATGCCCTATTTCGAAGGTGCCGTGAACGTGAAGTCGATGCAGCTCTTCAACGAGCTGATGTTCGAGACGTGGGGGCTGACGACCGCGGAAGTCCCCGTGATGCACACCCCCGAGCGTGTGATTCGCTCCAGGCCGACCGGCGGATCCCCGCTGACGGGGTTCACGTTCCCGGACATCCTCGCCGGAGGCTACGCGGCAACGTACCTCGACGAGGTGACGCATTATCACTGGTGGTTCGATCCGGGGAACACGACTTGGACCGGCCAAGGGGGCACGGACGTGCACCCGAACGAGCACAAGATTCAACTCGTGAATGGGGTTTACTGTTTCCTCATCAATGATCGCGAAGACCAATCGAAGTTCGGCAACGATGATGGAGGGGCGATGAAGGACACGCGCTTCACGCTGACGGAGAAGGCGCGTCACGCGGATCAGGCGCAGCTCACGCTCGTGTTCGACGACTGGGAGGCGATGGCGGGGAAGTCCTTCGACGTGGGCTCTGGATCGCCAGTCGCGAACAACAACCAGGATCAGTACCAGAACACCGTCCGCTGGCTCGCCAATCACCAGTGGATCGAGATCGTCACGCTGAACGAGATTCTCGATCGCGCGACGGACACAGGACATTCGCAGTACAACGCCGCATGGGTCGTCGATCGTGGGACGCGCACTGACCTCACCACGCAGACGTATGAGTGGCTCAAGCGCGCGACCGAGCTGTCCTATCACTATTGGTACTACAATAGCGACATCGAAGCCGTTGGCTCCCCCACGGGGAACGAGCAGAACTTCTTCAACCTCGTTCCGGTCATCACAGGGGAGCAGGGCGACTATCATCGCCGCATGCCCTCGACGATTCCGGTCAGCAGCGCGGATGCGAACTCAAAGGACCTCGCGGCGGGATCGCTCTTCCTTCCGAGTGGAAAGATCTTCGGCGACTTGAACACGCCGGGCACGCTCATCGCCGACACATGGGCGTCGATCACGTCCGCGCCAAACAACCGCGCGCGCCGACTTGCCGAGTGGTCGTTCGTAAACATGATCTACGAGACCGCGTGGCATGAGGAACAGGCGGGCAGCTACTCCAACACGACTTTCCAGAATCCATTCCCTTCGCCCGATGGATCGTGGGACGGGCTGAACACATGGGCCCTGCGCCTGCACAATCACATCCGCAAGGCGCACACACTCGCGATCGCGGCGCAGTGGTCGGAGGAAGTCCGCATGGCCGTGCAAGGCGCGACGACCGTCGCGCAGAGCGTCGATGTGGACTTTGACGGCGAGAACGAATACGTGCTCAAGAACGACAAGGTCTGGGCGGTGTTCGAGCGCTACGGCGGGCGCATGACGTATGCGTTCGTCTATGACACGGCGATCGACGATGCGTACTGCGTCGTCGGTTCTGCCACGGCCAACCCGAGCGAACCCGGCGAGGAAGAACGCGTGGGTGTGAGCGCCAACCGAGCCTCCGCATTCAAGGAGATGAACACAGCCGGCGGATCGGTCTTGGCGGACGCTCCGCAGACCACGATCACCCCCACCGGGAATGGCTTTCAGTTCGTCATCACCTCAGGTGCGACGACGATCACGAAGACGATCTCGCTCACGAATGGGAGCAACGGGTTCGACGCGACCTACAACGTCACCGGCCTGAACAGCGGAGGCGGCGGCACGCGCCTCTACACGCGGTTCGGAGCCTCGCCGAACAATCTCGACCTGATCCTGCACGGCCCCGCCAACCTGTCGATGATCTCGACGGCAACCACGCGAGGCGTCGCCAATAGCGCGGGAGGGAGCCTTGTGATTGAGAACACGTCAGGGGGCGCGGTGCTCTTCAACGACACGCCCGCCGACGCAGGATGGGATAACCGGAATCTGGCGCTCTCGCACGCGTTGGAACTTTCGGGGCCCGACAACAGCACGTACACGTTCACGCTCCGTCTGATCGGATCGGGAACCGCCGTGAATGCGTGGGACCTGTACTAAAGTCCCACACGCAATTCATCTGAGATTCACGCGCGGCCAAGGGACACCGCTCGCCTGAGCGTGCGTGCCTTGGCGCGCGAGGTGATGCCGATGAACAAGCTGCCGATCGACGTTGTGGATACCGCAGAGGGACGCGCATTCGAACAGGCGCGGTCCGACAAAATCATCGCGGAGGTACTCGGCGAATCGGAGATGTATCGCCTGCCGCCGATGATCCGCCCCGCCGTGGTTGCGCGCATGTTCGACATGGCGCGCCAACGCATCTACGAAATGATCGAGATGGGAGAACTCGACGCGGTTCGCACGGGGCCGCGTGCGCTGCGCATCACGCGCGCCAGCGTCATTCGCTTCGTCTCGAAACGCGGTGTGATCTGATTCAGGGAGTTGTGCGCTCGAAGAGCACCATGAAGCCGTCGCGACGTGGCCCCTTGGTCGAGTCGGTCATGAATCGCGGCCAGCGCCGAACCTCGGAATAGTTCGCCTGAAAGTCCGGCGACGCCATCATCTGGCGGTCGGAATCCCACGTGATGAGTTCCTGACCATCGATGACGATCTTCCCGATGAGGATAAATCGTGGCTTTCGCCGCAGCACGATGTCGGCGTCGAACTTCTGATGCAGCCCGCCGGGGAGCTTTGCGATTTCCGGATCCATCAGCCCCAGCATGTCAATGACTCGCAGGCGCGAGACATACGGCACGACGCCAGCTTCGCTGAGCGCGATCGCATCACCGGGCTTCGCCATCACGCGCAATTCCTGGCCGATGTCCATTAACGGCTGCACGAGGGGTTTCTTGTCGCAGAGCCAGCGCGCAATGCGAACCCCAACGGCAGGGCCTCCGCCCAAATCGAAACCTGCCGAGAGCGGCGCCGCGAGGATCAGGAACGTCACGGTCATGGCGCGCGCGAAAAGCGGGACTTTCTCCAGCCCGTGCGCCGCGACGAGGCACATGAGAGGCAGCACCGGCACGAGGAAGCGATATCCGGGCATCCAGTCTCCACCCACGCCGATGATGAACGCGAGTTGCAGGATGGTTCCTCCCGCGGCGAGCAGGAGCAACGGGCGATCTGCGGCGCGAAGTTCTCCATCCCGCACGAGGCGATATGCGCCCCACACGAACGCGACAGCGAGAACGCCCGGCGCACCCCCGAAGTATCCCCACAGGTATCCTCTCCCCGCGCGAATGGCGTCAGAGATTCCCGCCCCAACTTTCGCCGTCACCGAGTTTGGCACGAACGATCCATAGAGCGAATATCGGAAGGCGAGGTAGCCGCCGAACATCGCGCCGAAGAGCGCGAGTGCACCAAAAATGCGATGGGCCTCCGGGCGTGCGCCGCGCTTGAGCGCGAGCCCGAGTTGCACGAGTGGCAGCAGCGCAAACATCGCGCCCTCGGGGCGTGTCATCGCGAGCAGCGCGAGTGCTGCCCCCGCCGCAGCGGGACGCCACGGAGGTGCGTCCTCGTTCGCGATGCGCCCAAACGCGGCCACGGAGGCGAACAGGAGCAGCGCGTAGAAACTCGTCTCGAGCCCTCCCATCGCCCACATCGCGAATGGATAACAACTCGCGAGCATCAGCGGCGCGGCGAAACCTCCGGCGTCTCCATCTTCGTCGATCGGAATGCGAAAGGTCATCCACACGAAGACAGCGACGCAGCAGAGGACGCTGAGCGCACGCATGGCACCGAGGGGTTCGATGTTGAGCGCGATCGGAATCGTGGAAAGCAGCACCCACGTAAAGTTCGAGTACCCCTCGACGGCTTCTCCGACATTGAAGACCAGGCCATGTCCTTCGAGCAGGTTGCGTGCATATTGAAACGTGATCCACGGGTCATCCATCATCACGTTGCGATGCCAGAGCGCCAACGCCGTGAACCACCACAACGCGGCGAATAGCCCCGCCGCGCGCATTCGATTCAGCCCCATCGCGTGCAGGCGCAGGCCGGATTGTTCGGGGGCAGGGATGGCGAGTTCAGTGGTGCTCATGAGCCAACCATTGGCGCCTCTGAGATGCCGCGCTCCGTATCCGCGAATCCATCGGCGAGATGAACGTAGCACGGGCGTCCCGCCCGTGTTGGCTGAGGGGGAGGATACCAACCTGGATCCGCGAGCTTCGGCTCCCATGGGCAGGACGCCCATGCCACCTTGTTGGTGTGGCACTCCGGTCCCGCGAAAGTGTCGGTGAGGGGGGTTGGCAAAATCTGGCGCGACGCCACGTCGTTACTGCTCGCCGAGTCGAAGGTTCTTGTCCGTGCTCTCGCGCATGGCCTCGAGGCGGTCGAGTTCCTGGCGCGCTTGTTCCGGGGTCATGCCCTCGGTGACTCCGGGCACCGCGATGCCGACGCGTTCGATAATCGCGCGGATGGATTCCAACTGGCGGGCCAACTCGATTTTCTCAGCTTCGATCTCGCGCGCATCTACAGCGTCTGGAGTGGAGGCCAGCTTCAGCCGCGAAACCAGATCGCGGAACGTGTCGATGCTCTCGCGCTGGCGCTGGTTCAGGAGCGTCAGTTGGCGGCGCAGCGCGAGCACGAGATCCAGGCCGCGGTTCAACTCTTCCTCGACGAGATGCGCAGGAACATCCTCCGTCGGCGGCGGGTTCGACGGGAGCTTGGGAACGGCCTCCGACGAACGCGCCGAGGCACGCACCGATGCGATCTGCTCACTGAGAATCTGCGACTGGGCACCGAGCCGCCGCGCGAGCGTCAGCAGGCGACGCGGCAAGGGTGCGGGTTCTCCTCCGATCAGGTGCGGCAGAAGTGGCAGCGTCGTTTCCGCGGGGATCGGAGTCACCTCCGTGTGCGGATCGTAGGGCGCGTCTCCTCCGGAAGGTGGAGTCGGATCGGTGGTGAATCGGGTCGTCACCTCGGTCGAGAACGGCATCGGCGTTTCGACCGTCGGATGCGTCTCCATCGCGGAGGGATCGCGCGGCGTTCGGAGGGACTCTTCGGAAATCGAAACCGAGCTGATCTCGTTCATGTCGGAGCTGCGGCGCGCGGCGCGCTTGGCTGGGCGCGGCATGCGCACGGCCTTCGCACTCTCGAGCTCCTCCGGTGGCAACTGATTGGTGAATTCCTCGGGCAGGTCCTTGAGGGAAATCATCTCCCCTTCGGCGGCGAGAGCGGCCTGCGCGGTGACGAGCAACAAGTCCTCGGCGTTCCCGGGCCAGTGCCAATGGCGGAAGAGCGCGAGGACTTGCGCATCCGCCGCGGAGACGTTGCAGCGCCCTGTTTCCTTCGCTCGCGCAATCGCGTAGCGCACGATCGCCGGGATGTCCTCGGGACGCGCTCGCAAGGGCGGGACTTTGATCTGGCGCGCTTCGAGCAATTCCTTCAGTTCCGGAAGGACGGTGCCCGTGCGGCCGCCCGAAAGTTCCTCCAACGTCTGGCTGGTGAGGAGCACAATGCCGATGTTGGGACAATCCACCGTACTGCCGCTGAGCGGATCGACAAAGATGCCGTGCGATGCGATTTCGACGAGCGTGTACTGCATGTCGATCGGCAGCTCGCGCTGCAGCACCAACACGAGCGTGCCGTTGGCGCATTGCTGGACGTGCTGGATCAACTCCGGGGGGAGCTTCCACGAAACGCGCAGTTTGCCGAGCGGACGACTCGCGCGTGGGCTGTGGTGATGGAGCAGTTTCGCTGCGAGAGATTTCTCGGTGCCGCGTTCTCCCGTCAGAAAGACAAGACCCGGCTCCTGGGCGAATTCGCGAATGGACCGATTGATGCGAGTGATCGCGGCTGAGATTCCCGGCAACGAGTCTTCACCTGCGGCTGGGCCGCTCTGGGGAGGAGACGTTGCTGGGCGTGAATGCATCATGGGTCCTGGTGGCCAGGTGCGAGTTTTCTAGTGCACGCAGAATCGGAGAGCCGAATACTCGGCCCCCCGTCTGGGCGAGGGTTTTTTCTCACCAAGTCCATGAAGTCTTTCCGCACGCGGCGGTCAAGAAGGAACGCCTGAAAGGCGTTTGCAGCTTGCCCGGGTGGCTCGGAATTCCCTTAGTTTGCCCCCGCGATATTCGCATTTTTTTGCGTTCCACAGAACAGGAAGGAAGACGATGTCCGAAGTCGGATACGATCCCAAGGCAGTCGAAGAGCGCTGGCAGGCATGGTGGGAGGAAAACGGCACCAACAATGTCGACCTCCACGCCGCCACCAATCCCTACTACGTCCTGATGATGTTCCCCTATCCGAGCGCCGAAGGGCTGCACGTCGGGAACGTCTTCGCGTTTACCGGCGCGGACATCCAGGGTCGGTATCGGCGACTCCGCGGACATCAGGTCTTCGAGCCGATCGGCTTCGATGCGTTCGGCATCCATTCGGAAAACTTTGCGATGAAGGTCAACCGGCACCCTGCCGAGTTGATTCCCTCGAACATCGCGAATTTTACGCGCCAACTGACGATGATGGGGTTCATGTTCGATTGGAACAAGACCGTCGATACGACCTCGCCGGAGTATTACAAGTGGACGCAGTGGGTCTTCCTCCAACTCTACAAGGCAGGTCTCGCTTATCGCGACACGAAGGAAGTGAATTACTGCCCCGACTGCGGCACGGTCATCTCGGATGAGCAGGTCATCGACGGCAAATGCGAGCGCCATCCAAACACGCTCGTGCAGCGTCGGATGCTCCCCTGCTGGTTCTTCCGCATCACGGAGTTCGCAGACCGCCTCGACAAGAATCTCGATTGGATCGACTGGAGCGAACGCACCAAGCTGGCCCAGAAGGGCTGGATTGGCCGCTCGACAGGCGCGGAAGTGCACTTTGCCGTCGCAGGACGAAGCGAGAAGATCACCGTTTTCACCACGAGGCCTGATACCCTCTTCGGCGCGACGTTCATGGTGCTCGCACCAGATCATCCCCTGATGGATGTGATTGCTTCTGAGGGGCAGAAGTCCGCCGTTTCCGACTACCGGACCTCCATCAAATCGCAGAAGCCCAATACCGAAGGTGGCACGGGCGTCTCGCCCGTGGGAGCCGAGCCGGCGGCAGACAAGACCAAGACCGGCGTGTTCACAGGAGCGTACGCGATCAACCCCGCGACGGGTGGTCAGATCCCAATCTGGATCGCAGACTATGTGCTGATGGGATACGGCACAGGCGCGATCATGGCCGTACCGTCGGGGGATCATCGCGATTTCGAATTCGCGACCAAGTTCGATCTCCCAGTCCAGTGCATCATCGAGCCCATCGTCGGCGAAGATTGGATCGAACACACAAGCAGCCTCGAAACCGTGCCGACCTCGGACGCGAAGGACGCCATCGCCGCGTGGGTCAGCGCGGGTCGCGCGGCGTGGTCCGGTCCCGGCACAGCCGTGAACTCCGCGAACGCGGAAGTGGACTTGAACGGCCTTTCGATGGACGAAGCCAAGGCGCGCATGTGCGCGTGGCTCGAATCCAAAGGCCTCGGCAGGGCCAAGGACACGTTTCGCCTGCGCGATTGGGGAATCAGCCGTCAGCGTTACTGGGGGCCGCCGATCCCGATCATCTATGACGAGGAAGGCAACGCCCACCCGGTGCCAGAGGACCAGCTCCCGGTGGAGCTGCCGCCACTGCTGGACTTCCGTCCGAAGGGAGACGGGCGCGGGCCGCTTGCGAACTGCCCGGAGTGGATGGCGACGACGCTCCCCGACGGCAGGCCCGGACGCCGCGAGACCGACGTCATGGATAACTTCCTCGATTCGGCGTGGTATTACCTCCGTTACCTATCTGCGCACGACGACGAACAGGCCTACGACCCGGAACTCGTGAGTCGCTGGCTCCCGGTGGACATGTACATCGGCGGGAACGAGCACGCCGTGCTGCACCTGCTCTACACGCGGTTCATCTGCATGGGGCTCGAGAAGGCCGGCGCCCTCACGATGGGCAAGAAGGAGGGCATGCAGGATTCAGCAGAACCCTTCCACAAGTTCCGCGCTCACGGGTTGCTCGTGCGCGAGGGATCGAAGATGTCAAAGAGCAAAGGGAATGTCGTGAACCCGGACGCCCTCGCGGCTGAGCACGGAGCGGACACGCTTAGGATGTATCTGATGTTCCTCGGTCCGTACCTGCAGGGGGGCGACTTCCGCGACCGCGACATCATGGGAATCCGCCGCTTCCTTTCGCGCGTTCACACATGGTATGCGGACAGCCCGCAGCTCGCCGTGCCGGATGGCGAACTGTCGAACTCGGTCGTCGTCAAACTGCACAAGACGATCCGCAAGGTCGGCTCGGACATCGAGAACCTCTCGTACAACACGGCGATTTCCGCGCTGATGGAACTGCACAACGAGGCGAAGAACGCCGAACATGTCTCGAAGTTCCTGTGCGAATCGTTCGCGATCATGCTCGCGCCGTTTGCGCCGCATCTCGCGGAGGAAATCTGGCACACATATCTTGGTTACAAGACGAGCGTGTTCGACGCGGAGTGGCCTGACTTCGATCCGGCGCTGACGGTGGAGGATACGGTCGAGTTGGCCGTGCAGGTGAACTCGAAGGTGCGCAGCCGCATCGTGGTCGCACGCGAAGCGAACGAGGTCGCCGTGCGCGAAGCCGCGATGAACGACGCGACGATCGCGGAGCAGATCTCCGGCAAGGACATCGTCCGCGTCGTTGTCGTGCCCGGGCGGTTGGTGAACATCATCGTGAAGGGCTGACCGCCAACGATGGCGGTGCTGTAACGGTTCGGTCGCTGCAGCGACGCATAGAAAAATCCCCGGAAAGGCATCGAGCCTCTCCGGGGATTTCTCTTGGTCTGTGTCGAGCCCCGCTGCCGGGGCGCGAAATCAGTAGGTGCGTGTTCCGCCCGAGGTGCGGCCGTAGTCCACGGCTGCGTCGGTGTTGGCCGAGGCTGCCATGTATTCGTCCTGGAACAGCGGAAGGCGATCGCCCCAAACCGTCGGGAGGATGAATTCCGGGTTCATCACCGGTGCGTAGTTATTCGGCACCGGGAAGGGGAAGCTGACGACCTCGTAGACGCCCGCGAGCGTACGAGCAACCGTCCATCCCACACCTTTGATCGATCCCAGAATGGTGCCCGTGAACGGGTCGGTCTTGCGCCATTCCTTGGCGATGTTGCGGGGGATTTCGACCCAGCCGAGGAGGATGTTGCTCACGCCACGGCCAAGCTTGTGGAACATCAAGTTCAAGTCGGAACGATCGCGATCACCGTCATCGGGGTGCGAACGTTCGGCCCATGCTCCCGAGGGGAGGGCTGCCAACAGGGCGATCAGGAGGGTGGCGATCAGGGTAAGGATTGTGCGGTTGTTGCGCATGGCTGGGTCTGCTCCTCAGATTTGGAGGGAAATGCTCCGGTCAGTTACTCGACTTCGTCGATAAACGGAAATTCTGTGCGCTGAATTGACTGATAGTTGTTGTTGAAGACATCGAGGGGGAACGTCGCGAAGTCCGTCACGCCCAAGCCCAAGCGGCGCACGGTGTACCAGAGGCCCTTGCCCGTGCCGACGAAGAAGCCGGTGAACGGATCGGTGTTCTGGATCTCGCGATTGATCTCGATGGGAACCTCGAGCCAACAAAAAAGTGTGTTTCCTGCGCCACGCCAGAGCTTATTCGTGATCTTGCTGGCGTAGGTGGAGCCGTAAAGCGGCCCCCGAGCTTGAGTGGGCGTGGGGGCGATCACCGCCAAGGCGAGGACCAATCCCAGCGCACCCATGATGCGGCGGCTCGAATAGCGGGGTCGACGCATTTGGGAGAACCTCCAAGCATCCGTTCAAGAGACGGCAGATGGTGAAGCTGACCGTCCTTGGCTAGTGTCTGCGTCGGAGTGACGCAACACAATTTGTCGCCTCCAAAAACGTCCCTCCGGGCGGAAACTCCCCCATCCGGGGGACTGGGGCCCTTCATTTTCCTTTCCGCGCAACCGAAACGCTCTCAACATCCCGCCCTTCCCACGGAGGGAACCAAGCACATGGACGTCGCGGTCATCACAGGGGCATCAATGGGGCTGGGCGAGGAATTTGCCCGCCAGCTCGCTGCGCGCAAAATCAACCTCTACCTCACGGCCCGCAGCGAGGATCGCCTGAAGTCGCTGGCGGCAGACTTGTCCGCCAAGCACGGGGCCCACGTAAGCACGTTTCGGGAGGACCTCTCCCTCCCCGGGGCAGCCGCGCGCGTGGCGTCGCACCTGGAGAAGGAAGGCCTGCGCCCCGCCTGGTTGATCAACAACGCCGGGTTCGGCGATGCGGGCTCGTTCCTCAAGATGCCCCCCGAGCGCATCTCCTCCTGCGTGATGTTGAACATGGTCGCGCTGACCGAACTGACGCGCCTGCTGGCCCCGCGCATGAAATCGGGAGATCGCATCATCAACGTCGCGAGTACGGCGTCATTCCAGCCGGTGCCTTACTTTGGCGTGTATAGCGCCACCAAGGCCTATGTCCTGAGCTTTACCGAGGCACTGCACGAGGAGCTGCTCCCGTTGGGGATCGGGGTGCTGTGCCTTTGCCCGGGGCCGACGAACACCAGGTTCGCCGACAACAACGGCATGGACAAGAAGGCATTCGAGCGAGGGCAAACCTCCGAGCACGTCGTGCGCGTTGGGCTGAGGGCCAGCGACAAGGGGCGCGCGCTTCTCGTGACGCAGCGCATCCTTGCGATCATCGCACAACGTGGCGTGCCCCGCTTGGTCGTCCGCAAGGCCGCCGGCGCCGTGGCGAAGTCCTTTAAGACGTCCGAGTAACCTCGCGCGCCCAGGCACACGTCTGATCGCGGCGTCCCAGCAATTCGGCTGCTCGCATCGCTCGGGCAGGGTCTGTGTACAGCCCGAAGCAACAGGAGCCGGACCCGCTCATCTCGGCGAGGATGGCGCCCGATGTCTTCAAGGCATCGAGGATGGCGGTGACCTCCGGATAGCGCATCGAGACGATGCGCGTGAAGGCATTGGCGATGATAGGGACGGTGTCGTGCTCTCCCGCCAGCCACGACGACACGTCGGCGATATTGGTGCGTGCGCCAAAGTCCAGGTCAGCCTTCAGCCCCGCGTATGCATCGCGCGTCGAAACCCCAAACGGGGGGGAGACAATCACGGCGTGTAGCTCCCGGCGCACGGGGATCGTCTGGAGCATCTCTCCCCGCCCGGAGCCAATGGCGGCGCCACCGTTCACGAAGAAAGCGCAATCGCTGCCCACCGCGGCGGCTGCCTCATGCGCGGCCACCCCCAGGGGATCGGTCCGCCACAGGGTCGCAGCGATGCGGATCGCGGCGGCGGCGTCACTGCTTCCCCCGCCGAGGCCAGCGCCGTGGGGGATGTTCTTGGTGAGCGCCATCTCGACAGGCGGGCACTCCTGGCCACAGAACCGCCGCAGGCTCGCGAGCGCGCGCATCACCAGATTGTCGGGCGTTTCCGGAATCCCCGCAGCGTACGGCCCCCTCACGCGGAGTGCGTCCTGATTCCCACGCGAGAGGCGACCCTCCAGAACGTCCTCGAGCCCGACGGCCAGAAAGACGGTCCTGAGTTCGTGAAAGCCATCGTCGCGTTTGTGGAGAATGTCCAATCCAAGGTTGATCTTGGCGGGCGCGGCGGAACGTATCAACGGCGTGACTCGGGATAGGTATGCTCTTCGAACGGAGGTTCCGCCGGTCAGGTTGGCGGGGCATCCATTTTCCGACTTCGAGGAGAATCGAATCGCGTCGAGGTGCAGCCGGTGAACGCCACCCCTTGCGGCGGAACGGGTGGAGGGACAAACATTGAGGGGCTTGCGAAGCTCCAATGTACGTAAGAACAACCCGCACCCGATCCCCCAAACCCTTGGCCCCCCACCTGAATCTTCCCCTTCTGCGAGTGACCGCGTTGCTGCTGCTGATCGTGGCGGGAATCGGGTGTGCATCGGGGCCGCGGGCGCTGGACTACACCGCGGCGACATCTCGCGCGATGGCGGATTCCGACTACAACAACATGGCGAGCCGGTCACAGACGCTCGCCGCGATGGATGTCATCACGGTGGCCTCGATCGCAGGGGAGCCGCATGCAATCGCCGAAGCCATCGGCGTGATCGAGGAGAACGCTGGGGCATCGCGCGGTGCCCTCGCCGGGGCGATCAGCATGGCCACGCTCGAAGGAGCGCGCCGCTACATAGGCGAAACCTATGAGCGTTCCTATGCGAGCATCGTCGGGGGGTGGGCCTACTGGACGATGGGGCAGTACGAGAACGCGGCGGCGCTTTGGCGCAACGCTTCCATGATCGATGGGGAAAGCGACGAGGGATATCGGACCGATCTCGGGCCGGCGAACTACCTCCTCGCGAAATGGTACTATCGAAAGGGAGGCTCGGGGGATCTGACGAACGCGAACATCTATCGCCAGCGATTCCTGAACTCGCACCCGAGAGCCGCGCACTTCGTGTCGGACGACGCCTTAAATCGTCACAACTTGGTCATCCTGCTCGAGAACGGCTACGCGCCCCTGAAAACCGCGACCGGACCACAGGGATCGATCCTCGAATACGGGGCGGAGCATGTCGAGTTCGCCTATGCCACGGTGACCGCGAACGGCCGGAACCTGGGGCGGTCGATGAACATTTACGATTCGCGAAGCCAGGCGGTCCATTCGCTGCGCCCAAACGCCAAGGTCGTGTGGCAAGCACTCCGCGGCACGGCCGTCGCGGCGGGGGTTGGTTATGGCGTTTACAAGCTAACCGACGACCCTGCGCTGGGAGTATTCGCGGCGGCTTTCCTGCAATTGCTCCCTGCGGACTTGAGGCAATGGCGCGGCGTTCCCGCCGAATTGCACCTGATCAGCGCGGCGCTTCCGCCGGGGCTGTATGACATCCAGATCAACTTTGTCACCAATCGAGGCGACGAATCGATCCTGCGCACCGAGTTCGAACGCGTCGGGATCGACGACCGATACGAGACGATCATTCTGGCGCGCCCCCTGCCCGGGGTGAACAAGCGCCGATTGCCCATCCCCGGCGCGAAACCAAAGATTTTTCCCGACGCAAAGGCTCGCGCCCGCCCCGACGCCCCGACCATCTTTCCCTCGGGGATCAATCCTGAGGAATGGGAGAAGAGTCCCATTTATCGTTACCTCCCTGATCCTCCGACCGTGCGGGAAAAAGGGGAAGCACGCCGCCAGGCGGAACTTCAGGCTGCACCGTAAGTCACGACACGATTCGACCCAAGACCATCCACAGGAACACCTCCGATGACATTCACACGCACTGCTCTGACCGCACTTGCCGCCACGATGATCCTCAGCGGCACGGGCTGTTTCATGCCGCCGTTCAGCACATCGCGCGACGATGAGGATTCGCAGGCGAATGTCGACGACGTGATTCTCCTCGATCGCTATGTCGCGCCTCGCATCATGCCCGACCGCATCGCGATCCAGCGCACGGATTTCCTCAAGGACGAGAACGGCTATCCAGTGATGTCGGTCGAAATGCGCAGCCTTCGCACAGGCAAGGAACTCAAGTTCGACATTCGCAGCGCGTTCAAGGACGCCGAGGGCCGCACCGTCGACACGACCGCGTGGAGCCCCAAGATCCTCGCCCCCGGCGAGACGTTCACCTATCGCGGCATCGGCACACAGACCAACGCCATCGATGGTCAGGTGCAGATTCGCAAGATGCGTTAACGAGACTGCGCGAATCAGCAGGGGGCGTTGCGAAGCCGGACGGCGCGAGATGCACGGGGTTGGGTCGTGCAGGGTACGCAACTTTCGGGGTCAGTCTCAAAAACTGAGCGCCTCTAGCCGTAGGCGGGAAGCGGCTTCCGGCCCTTCACCACCATCGGTGACGGAACGTGCGCGGCATCCTGCAATCCCTCCCTCGAGGTGCAGGGCACGCCCCTTGCTCCGATCGTCACGATGAGCCAGACTATCCAACCTGCACCACGCACATTCGCAATTCGCACCATGCTTCATCGCAGTTGCACACTCTTGAAACTCCCCCTTCGGAATCAAAAACATGCCCCAGGTTGCCTCCTACGCCGCACAGAGCGCGAAATCCCCGCTCGCGCCACACCCGATCAATCGCCGCACGCCCGGCGCGAATGATGTTCAAATCGAGATTCTCTATTGTGGTGTCTGCCACTCGGATCTGCACACGGCGCGCAATGAATGGGGGGGGAGCGTTTACCCCGTCGTGCCCGGGCACGAAATCGTCGGTCGAGTGACGGCCGTTGGAGACGCGGTGAAGAACTTCAAGGTCGGTGACCTGGCAGGCGTCGGCTGTCTGGTGGATTCGTGCCGCACGTGCGCGAGTTGCAAGTCCGGCCTCGAGCAATACTGCGATACGTTCGGCATGGTGTTCACGTACAACAGCCCGGACAAGCACCTGCCCGGCAGGCAGACATACGGCGGGTATTCGAAGGGCATCGTGGTGGACGAAGCGTACGTCTTGCGCGTGCCGACGAATCTGGACCTCGCCGCAGTGGCCCCCCTGTTGTGCGCGGGAATCACCATGTACTCGCCTCTGCGCCACTGGAAGGTCGGCAAAGGCTCCAAGGTCGGCATCGTGGGCCTGGGCGGCCTGGGACACATGGGGGTGAAACTCTCGCATGCGTTTGGCGCACACACTGTCTTGTTCACAAGGTCGGAGGGCAAGGTTGCGGACGCGAAACGCTTCGGCGCGGACGAGGTCGTCATTTCGTCGAATCCCGCGGAGATGAAAGCGCATCTCGGCTCGTTCGATTTCATCCTCAACTCGGTTTCCGCATCACACAATCTCGATGCATTCACGGAACTTCTCAGACGCGACGGGACCATGTGCCTCGTCGGCGCGCCGGAACATCCGCATCCCTCACCGGGCGTGATGAACCTGATTTTCCGTCGCCGCTCGATTGCGGGCTCGTTGATCGGAGGCATCGCGGAGACTCAGGAAATGCTCGATTTCTGCGGGAAGCACAACATCGTATCCGATGTTGAGATGATCCCGATGGCGAAGATCAACGAGGCCTATGAGCGCATGCTGAAGAGCGACGTGAAGTATCGCTTCGTGATCGACATGGCGACGCTCTAATCGAGGTTCGCGGCGAACTGGATTAAGGACAGAGGCCCGGAGAAAAAGGAACCGCGCCGGGGGATGAACTCCCCGGCGCGGTTTGCCTTTGGTGGCGTGGACGCGACCTAGGTTACATGTCGGCCAGATAGCTGAATGTGAGACCGTACAGGTAGAAGTTCCCACCGTTCGGGTCATCCGCGTTGTTCGTTCGCGCAATCGTGAACACGATCACGTCGCCCGCAGCCCACGTCCCTGGAGTGTTGGCGTAGGAATCTCCAATCTCAGGGAAGCTCGTGCCGATGATCTGGCTCTGGTTCGGAGTCGGGCACTGCATCGCGGTCAGTTCCGCCGGGAGGACGTTGTTTCTGATGTTGTATCGGAACGTCGTCGGAGAGGCGGACGTGGTGAACGACGAGATGTGTTCCCACGAAATGTCGATGTTCACCGGGCGGTTGCCTGCGGTTCCTTCATCGGTCGCCCAGTACATCGTCATGACTCCGGGTGCCTGTGTTTCCCAATCTGCGGGGACGCGGAACACGGCAGTGAGTGCTGCATCGCCACCACCGGTCATCTGCCACGTATTGGCGCGACGAGCAGCCCCGGCGCCGAAGTTGGCATTTCCCTGGGCGACGTTCGTTGCCTGACCCACGAATTCGCCGGGGGCGAGGAAGACCGTCCTCAGCCTGTTCGAGATGCGCGATGCCGGGATGTTCCCCGTCGTCGCGACGTCGTTGATCTTCGTGATGATGTCCGTGCCGGTGTCCGGGGACCCCGGAGGGCCTGTCGGACCCGTGGGGCCTGTATCGCCCGTGAGGCCGGTCGGACCCGTCGGGCCGGTGTCGCCTGTAAGGCCGGTCGGTCCTGTGGGGCCGGTGTCGCCCGTAAGGCCGGGGGGACCAGTCGGTCCGGTATCACCTGTGAGACCTGTCGGTCCTGTGGGACCGGTGTCGCCCGTGAGGCCGGTCGGTCCTGTGGGACCGGTGTCGCCCGTGAGGCCGGTCGGTCCTGTGGGGCCGGTGTCGCCTGTAAGGCCGGTCGGACCTGTGGGACCGGTGTCGCCTGTAAGGCCGGTCGGACCTGTGGGACCGGTGTCACCCGTGAGGCCAGTCGGACCTGTGGGGCCAGTGTCGCCCGTGAGGCCGGTCGGACCGGTGGGACCAGTGTCACCCGTGAGGCCAGTCGGGCCTGTGGGACCAGTGTCGCCTGTAAGGCCAGTCGGACCCGTGGGACCGGTGTCACC